>Ga0155360_13_pt1 | contig 493189 bp, 421 predicted proteins | sample RifCSPhighO2_02_FD_106328 | JGI IMG/M metagenome (GOLD analysis project Ga0155360, IMG submission 106328) | Candidatus Fluviicola riflensis RIFCSPHIGHO2_02_FULL_43_260
ATTCGACAATGGCATCACCAAAGTGATTGGACCTGCATATGAAGAAGTATCGTTTGTACCAGCACAAAGCGCTTGTACGTATACTTCATAAACACCACCAGCCAATAGACCAGCATCAGGAATTGTATCAGCAAAGTTGATGCCTGTAGCTGGTACTTCCGTACCATCGTAAGCACCACCGTTTCCGGCCATTACATAACTGATGTTGAAACCAGTAACAGGGTAAGTAGAACTACTTTCAGTCCAGTTCCATGCTACTTCAAGAGAATCTACGTCAGTAGCACCAGTAAGGGTAGAAGGAATAGAACAGTATGGCAATGTTGTGAAGTTGAACAACAAACCAGGACTTGTTAAACCGTCAGCAGCACATTCAGAGTAGATGTATACATCGTACTCAGTCAATTGTGTCAATGTACCACCGAATGAAGCGTCAGAAGTTAAAGTAAGATCAAATGTATCAATAGCCTGACCAGCAATAGTAGGATCAAAACCTGCAAGACCATAAACAAGCGTCCAATCAACCTCACCGTACAAACCTGCATCCCAATCAAGGATTGCATCGTCAGCAAAGATCAATGAAGTTAAGTTTGTTGGGTTTGGACACAACTCGTTGTACAAGTGTACACAAGCATTCGTAGAAAGGTAAGTAGCGTTGTTGGTACTCACTACAACGTTTCCGTTAGGAGTGATCGCACCGATTTCAGCATCAGCACCATTGTCCCAAGCCACATTATTAAACATTACGTCCTGGTATACATAATATACATCACCACTTTCTTCTACGATCAACTCGAAAGTTGAACCGTCTGTAGCAGCAGGGAATGTATAGTGAGAAAGATCTTTCCACATGATGATCAACTGGCGGTTTGGAGCAACTCCAACACTTTCCCAGAATACGCCACCACTAGCCTCAGCTGTGTTCAAATCCTGAGCAAACGGGAAGAATCCGTTACCAAAAGCAGTGTATCCAACGTTACCTACAAGAGTGTTGAACAATACACCACCGTTGTTACCAACAGTAATTGTATTCACAGTTGTACCGTTAACGTTCCATGCCCATGGCAAAGTAACACCGGCTTCAGAGTCGTCTGTTAAGGCAAGGTCAGTACCACTTGTGCTGATGTCAACAAAAGCAGGACCACATTGGTTGTCGTATGTATAGAAACCAGGATCTGTAGCGAATGTAAAAGCAGCGGACGTATCAGAACCCGGAGCACAATCAGCAAATACGTAAAAATCATAAGATGTATTTGCTGTTAAAACGCCTGTAAGATTATAAGGGTTCGTAACAGCAGAAATTGTTATTCCTGAAGTTACAGGATCAAAACCGGTAGGACCATAAATGATTGTCCATGAACTTTCCGATCCCTGAGCTGTCCAGCCTAAAGTAGCATTGTAATAAGTGATGTTTGTTGCATTTAATGCAAGAGGCGCCGAAGGTTCTGCGACAATTACAGCAATTGGGGAACTTAATAACATTCCTGCATCGCGAATAACAACACTATAGGTTCCCGCAGTCAAATCGGTTGGAATTGGTCCGAAAGCACCACCATTAACTGAATACTCGAAAGGAGCAGTTCCACATTCAACAGTTCCGAGTGTAAATGATCCGTCATTCAATGCGTTACAAGTAGCATCAACAGGGATAAGTGCCGCATTTACGTCAGCCACATTTACAGTAACCAATTCAGTACCGGCACTATAGCAACCTCCCAGTTGAGAAGCAGCATAAAAACTATAAGAGCCATTCACAGCTGTAGGCAAAACGGATGTTCCGATTACTTCAAATGGTGATCCTGTACCAAGTAGGTTTCCACCGCTGGAAGCATCAAACCAAGCAGCAGTAGCAGCTACCGGAATTTGGTAATGAACAATCCCGTTAAACGTACGACCAGCATTTACACCACCAAACAACGAACAAAGTCCTGCACCTGTAGTAATTGTAAGGTCTGCATTACTATAGGTTGTTGCAAGGGATGAATACTGTGCATCATAATTCACATAGATAGCATATGTCGAGCTAGCCGGAATAGTTAAATCGGCAATATCAACGTTTGAGTTAGCCCCAGCAGTTCCTGTAATAGGGTACGTACCAATCAAGGTCCAAGCTCCCGCTGTAGTTTCACTACCCAAATAGGTTCCTGTTTTGTAATAAACGGAAACGTTTTGTGTATTGGTAACTTCGGGTGTAACATCCAAACTGGTTAATATTATTGAATTGGTGTTTGTAGTTATGTTGAACATATTTCCACCACTACAACCGTTTCCTCCAACTTGAGTTGTAGCCAACGAAGCATTTGTTAAAGAAAGAGCATTGGCCGAAATCATGGCACTTGATGCTCCTGAACAGATGTTCAAAACATTCGTTGTAACAGTTGGGTTAAGTGGAATTTGCGTATCTACAGTTACCGCAAGACCTGTTGTATTCGACCAGCACTGTGTCGCTGTTTCATAAGCAGCCACATAGTATGTTCCAGATGTTGTTGCATTGTAAGTAGCACTTGCATTTAACGAGTTATCTGTTCCACCCATTGTTGTTCCCTGCCAATAATATTCATAACCTACAGGAGCTGCAGTAACAGATAGTATTGATCCTGCAGGAGCACAAGAAGGATTTATATCTGCGGTTGGAGCAGGAGGCGCTGTTGCCAAAGGGAAATTACTTACCGTAATGGAAGATGAATTGTAAGACCAAGCTAACGTGACTGTATTATAAGCCCGGGCATAATAAGTTCCGTTGGCAAATACAGTGTAAGGTCCTACATACGGATCAGCCATGCTTGTACCGCTAGCTGATGTTTGCCAATACCAAGTGACATTTGCCGGAGGCGGACCTGCCAAATCAATATTTGTACCTAAATTACATGTAGGCGGTGTTGGATCTTGTGTAGGAGTTGGAGGAGTTGGAGGCGGACCTTCCCATGTAAATGTAAGACCGGAAGTAGGTATAATTGCTGTGGTTAATGAGCAATTTGCTGCATTTGTACCACCCGCAGTAGTTGCAGTCCAATCTGTTGTAGTTGTACGGTTGTTAAAGTCTGCATTTGAAGCACCTCTTAAACCTACCTGGCGTGTTCTATTCGTTGCATTTTGAGTAAATGAACCATAGACTACATGAATCAAATTCGTTGTTTCGTCCAGTCGAATTTGAAAATTAACATCGTCACCAGCTGCGTTCCAGTTTCTGTAACTGGTCCATTGCACAACCAGTGTACGGTTCGGAGCAATTCCAATTGTTTCGTAACGCAATTCTCCGGTAGTGGTATTCCCTTGAAGGTCACCAGCCAAAGCAGCAATAACATTGTTGGTTGTACCCGTTGAAATTGGCGTGTAAGAACTAGCAATGGTAGCACCTAATGCAATGAACCCATTGGATTGAGCACTGAATTGGGTATAGGTTGTTCCATCGTAAACGAAACTGAATCCGATATTCAGGGCATTGAATCCGGTATCATCATTTGTTGCAACTCCCAAGACGTTACCACCGCTAATAGGAGTGTAAGTCCCATTACTTTGGGAGAAAGTATAAGTAGTGCTAACTTGGCCTATTGCATCATTGCAATACCAAAAAAGCATCAATAGGGACAAAAACATGTTTATCCCACGTTTGTAATAATTTTTCATAAGCAAATATAATTTACTGCAAGACTAGTTGATTTTATGTTAATATGATGGTATTAATTTTCATTTGTTTGTTCTGAATTAACATTTCAACCTTTTTTTTGTTTAAAGAGGCCATTAAAATGAATATTTACACAGATCTATCGAATAAATTAAAACATCTGATTGTGATCAATTTTATATTGCCTCATTTTTGCAACTTCTTTTCATTCCTTTCTTTCATATTATTTTAATGTTTTTTGAGTTTCAATCGCTTTGGTTACTTTCGCAATGTGAATATGAATCTGACAAATAAAACGGCCCTTGTATGCGGGAGCACACAGGGAATTGGTAAAGCAGTTGCCATGGAGCTGGCCAACCTTGGAGCAACTATTGTATTGGTGGCGCGTAATGAAGAGAAACTCAAAGCTGTTGCGCAGGAACTTCCGTGTAATCAGAATCAAAAACATCGGTATCTGGCCGCGGATTTTACAGATATAAATGCTCTAAAAAGTATTCTTGCAGCATTTGTCGATACCGGGAATAAAGTAGATATTCTGGTAAACAATACTGGTGGTCCGAAAGGTGGTCCTATCTTGGATGCCGATATTTCTGAATTCATTGATACATTTAATCAGCACCTTGTTTGTAACCACCTGCTGGTTCAGGCCCTTGTGCCAGGTATGAAAGAACTTGGCGGAGGAAGGATCATCAATATTATTTCGACCAGCGTGAAACAACCACTTCCGAATCTGGGAGTTTCCAATACTATTCGTGGTGCCGTAGGAAACTGGAGTAAAACACTGGCTACCGAATTAGGGAAATTTAATATTACCGTTAATAACGTATTGCCGGGTGCTACCAATACCATTCGTTTGCAAAGTATAGCCGAAGCAAAATCAGGGAAAACGGGCGAATCTGTAGCCGATATTTTTGATGAAATGGCACATGAGTCTCCGATGAACCGTATTGCTCAACCCGAAGAAGTGGCCGCCGCTGTAGCGTTCCTTGCTTCTCCTGCAGCAAGTTATATCAACGGAATCAATATTCCAGTTGACGGGGGAAGAACAAAATCATTGTAAAATAAAGATTACCGGATCAGGATAACGTGGCCGTAAATCGTTTCCTCGATATTGGAACGGGTCACGTACGTAATCTTATAGGTATAAGTTCCATCCTGAGAGGAAAGTCCTTTGTACGTTCCATCCCAGCTAAAATCAACAGCATCGGATGAATAAACGACTTCGCCCCAGCGATTGAAAATCCAGACTTCCAATTCGGAAATATTAATTGTGCTGGCATCAAATACATTGTTGAAACGATTTCCATCCGGTGTGAATGCATTCGGAACATAAATCCAGTATTCTTCCAGAATTGTGATCGGTTTTGAAATGGTATCGGTACAACCCAATTCGTTTGTAGCGATGAGCGTTACCAAATAGGTTCCTGGATCTTCATATGTATTATTCGGATGTACAACTGTTGATTGCTCTCCGTCGCCAAATTCCCACTGATAAGAAATCCCGCCTTGTGTTGTGTTTTGGAAAGTAATCGGCAAATCTTCAAACAGCGTGTGGCTGGAAATATTAAAATCAGCTATTGGCTTTACAACAGTAACTGAGGTAGAACCATTCACCGTAAACGTCTGGCACTCGTCTGAAACGATAACATTATAGGTCGTGGTTGTATTGGGAGCCACAGCTACAGATGAAGTTGTTTCTCCAGAATGAGGCCACAAATAATAATACTGGCCATATCCGCCGACAGCAGTCACGGTTAACGTTACAGGTTCATAAGGACAAATAGTTACTGCGGGTGACATGGTTAATGTCAATGGCAGACTTGTAATCGTGTAATTAATAGTCACCGTTTCCGATTCGCCGCATTGATCCGTTACTAAAATGGTATAAGAAGTAGATGTTGAAGGAACCACTTCGGTGGTAGAATCGTTATCGAACGTAACACCGTCTGCATCTGTCCATACATACGTGAAATTTCCGGCGCCCCCCGATGGTGTAGCAACCAATGTAGCGGGAACATAGGGACAGATTTCAACAATGTCAGGAGTTGTTGCAAGCGTCAATGGCTCATAAACAGGGACATCTACCGTTCCTGAGCCGGTTGCTGTTTCTCCCAGGCAATTGTCTGTTACTGAAACAGTATAGGTTTGCGAACTTGATGGTGACACAAAAATGGAACTGGTTGTTTCACCCGTACTCCACAAATACGTATAAGGGCCTACACCTCCTGTTGCATTGGCAATTAATTCTACCGGCTGGCCCGGACACACTACATCAGAATTTTCAACTATAACCGCTACCGGTTGCAGGTCATTGATTTTTAAATTCACTTCCAGCGGATTGGAACCACCACAGGGATCAGGAACGTCAAAGATCATATCCAATGTTTCGATTCCTTCGGATAAAGCATCCGAGAACGCATTCAACGTGAACTGAACGGTTGTTTGACCAGCGGCAAAAGTGACACTGTTCGGGATGTTGGTATAATCAACTCCTTCAGTGGCTGAACCGGTTACACTGATAGGAATAGTGAGCGGAACAGAAGAATTGTTTGCTCCGCGGGTAAGCGTAACAGTTGTTGTTACACATCCTTCCGCCATTGTTTCGCCATCGTTAAAGGCGTCGTATGACATGGCATAATCAACCGAAACCGGAACTTTTGATGTCAAACTATTTGCTTCCAGGAAAATTCCCGAATCGAGAATACCATCACCGGCATCTGCGATCGCGATCACCAAATGATATGTTTGTCCGCATTGAACGCGCGAAACAGCTTCCAATACCCGGGTAAAACCATCGTACTGAATATACGTATTACTTCCGTTATAAGGACCGTTATTACCATCACCATTGTAAACGTAATATGCACAATTGGTACAAGGTCCTGAATTTCCAGGCCCGTTATTGACATTGTTAATTGCAACCGCGGCTCCATTTGGTAACCGGGCTATGTTTTGCAATCCGGAAATTCCGGGGCCAGAAATAAAGAAGGCAAAAACGTCATTAAATGTTGAACCGACATATTCCGGATATTCTTCCGATCCGAAAACGTATTTGAAACGAACTGTATCTGAATAAGGAACAAAATCGAATTCTAAAATGGCTGTATTATAGGTTTGTGTTCCGCCGATGAGATTAGACAATTGGCTATATCCGCCCATGCCGTTATCGACACCCGAACCACTTGAGTTGTTTGGACCCTGTGGACCATCTCCGTTGTTGTAGATAGTACCAGTTGTCATCACAATTCCTTCTGTAATTCCGAGGTTGGTACCCGCAGCATTAAAATGCCCGATAGCGTTGGAAGTACCTGAATAGTTAATGTTTGAAACTGTAACACCCGGACCTAACAATACATTTTGGACCAGCGCACCAGGACTCATGGAACTGGTTGTCAGCTGCGACCAAACGCCTACAGGGAAAAAAAGGAATATGAAAAACCAACCTCTCATAGTTCTTAAACGTAAAAAAAAGTGTTTCGTTGTCGCAACACTTACAAATAATGAACCAATTTCGTGTTCTACTGATTCAACGGTAAAAATTAGCAAATAATTGGTAGTAATTAGCTCTGTAAACGGAAATTAACACAAATTGGTTACGAACAGTTTTACAACACTACCTGAATCGGATTGCTTTCGCCGGAGAAATACGGGTAATGACAATAGAAGGAATGAGTAATGCCAGTACGCAAATAACTAAGGTTAAGCCGTTTAAGAAAAGTAATTTGAACGGATCAAGGTAAATGGGAACCTGTGTGAGATAGTACACTTTTGCGTCCAGTTTCAGGATCCCGAATTGGATTTGTAACAAGCTCAAACCTATCCCGATGAGATTTCCCCAGATCATTCCTTTTAAGATCAATCTTCCACCCTGAACAACAAACAATTTTTGGATGGTCCAATTGGTTGCTCCAATCGATTTCATGACACCTATAAAATTGGTTCGCACCAAAATCAATACAAGCAGAGCCGAACCCATATTGATGATTCCGATAATAAGCATCAGGATCAGGATGATGGCCATGTTCAAATCCAGGAAACCAAGCCACACAAACAATTCGCTTTGGTGATCTTTAATGCTTTTCACTTCAAGCTGAGCTTGCGATTGATTGGTAAAATGAACTGTTTTTGAAAGCTTTTTCTTCATTTCATCAAGCTGGTTCCAATCTTCCACCATCAATTCATAGCTGCCAATGTAATGATGCGAACTTCCTTTTCCGGGAACTGTATGAAATGTTAATGTTTTACTTCCCGCGTTCATGCTGAATTGATATCCTTCATCATCAAGGTAGGTGCGCGGCAAAATTCCGTCTTCCAACCGGTAACTGCATGGTGCGTAACGATCACCTGTCACTTTGATGTGCAGGTAAGCTGTATCGGGCATCGCAGTTTCTCCCAAAGGCGCATCCTCACTCCCGACGGGTTCATTTAGTTGTGACCAGTAATCAGCTGCAATAAGACGAATGGTGGTGTCTTTGACGGGACAAAAATTAAAACCCTGGTATTGTTCGAAACCTTTTCCCCAATCATAACGATGGTTTCCGTTTCCGCCGGTGACATCTCCGCGGATAATGATTTCACCGCTTGCCAGCGTATCGTCAATTGAAATGGAAGCTTGAATTCCCCAATCATTGAGTTTTTGAACCTGCCGGAGATTGCAGAAGATGATTTCTTTATCAAAATCTTCCAGGCCGGTTTCATAAATACCAACAATCTTGAAATTGCGTAAAATAGGTTGTTGTTTGACGAAATATGCTTTTGCCGTATCCCCTAATTTATAATGTAAATCATTGCAAATCCGTTTGGAAATAAGAATTTCTTCCGAGTCAGAGTTGCTGAAATCGGGAAGACGCCCCGACTTCAAATGGGCTTTCATAAAAGTCCAGTCATATTGCTGATTAACACCTTTTAGCACAACGCCTAAAATTTCGCGCTGATCTTTGGCCGACACAGATTGGAACAAAGCGGGCTTGTAAGCAACAGGCTGAATATGAGTTACACCCTTTGCGGAACTGACCATGTCTGTAAAAGAAGTATTAATGCGAAGCGGCGAACTTTCGTACAAAGAACCTTCCCCACGATTTTGAATGGAAATATGCGATCCAAAACCTATAACTTTGTGGCGCACTTCTTGCTGGAAACCATCGACAACGGCTATTGTGATAATATTTACTATCATTGCAAGCGCAATACTGATAGTAGCTATACGCGTTATAGGTCGTGCGACTTTTTTACCCTTATCCGCCTGATTAGCCGGATCAACAACATGCTGTTTTTGAAGCTTACGAGCAATGAAAAATGTAAATTTCCACGAACCATTCATACTGGCACGAAAGTACGGAAAGCTTTTGTGCCTGAAAAGCCTTTTGGTGCTTTTCCTTGCGAGTTGTGGATCGCATAGGGTGACCGAGGAAAAAAACGAGATTCCGATTCAGTTTGAAGAGCAGATTATTCACTCCGACGAGGAAGAAATCCGTGAACAGGAAGTGAACCGTGCTAAAATGCCGGATCTTCAGCTGGGGAATGAGCGCATGCCCTTGTACCTGGATTCGCTTCGTGGAAGAAGGGTGGCTATCATTGCCAATCAATCATCATTGGTAGGTGATCGCCATTTGGTAGATACATTACTTTCGCTGGGAATTCAAATTCAAAAAGTATTTGCGCCCGAACATGGGTTCCGCGGAACAGCTGACGCAGGTGAAAAAATCTGGAGCCATACAGATCCAGTGACCGGTTTGCCAATTGTTTCGCTTTACGGCCACAATAAAAAACCGCGTGCCGACCAGTTGTGGGATGTAGACGTGGTGTTATTTGATATTCAGGATGTTGGAGTTCGGTTTTATACCTACATTTCGACCTTGCATTATGTGATGGAGGCGTGTGCAGAAAATAAAAAACCGCTGATCGTTCTGGATCGTCCGAACCCGAATGCACATTATGTAGACGGTCCTATCCGCGAGCCGGAACACACTTCTTTTATCGGAATGCATCCGGTTCCTATTGTATACGGAATGACAATCGGGGAATATGCCCTGATGGTCAACGGTGAATTTTGGTTGCACAATGATGTGGTTTGTCAGCTTTACATTGTTCCGTGCAAAAATTACAAGCACAAAATGAAGTACGAGATTCCGATTGCGCCTTCACCGAACCTGAAGTCTGATCTGGCGATTACCTTGTATCCGAGTTTGTGCTTTTTTGAGGCAACAACCGTGAGCATAGGAAGAGGAACCGAAAGGCCGTTTGAAATGTACGGGCATCCGTTGTTTAGAAAAACGGATTATTCGTTTACGCCTGTTCCTACTTCAGGGGCGAAGCAACCACTTTGGGAAAACAGGTTGTGCAATGGTTACGATTTGGCGGCTATTCAGCGTAAACGCGCTTATGAAATCAATCTTTCCTGGTTACTGAATGCGCGTGATCAGCTAGGTGACAGTCTTCGTTTTATTGATCAGAAGAATTTCTTCGACCGGTTGGCTGGAACTTCACAATTGCGAAAACAATTAGCCGAAGGATTGAATGCGCAAGACATTAAAGCTACCTGGAAGCCCGGCCTGGATCAATTCCAGCTGGTACGTAAGAAATATTTGATTTACGATTGAGACTCGACTTTTCGGGCGCCTTCCAACACCGTTTCTTTCATTGTTTCCATGTAATCACTCAATTTTTTAAGTAAAACAGGATCTGAGGTTCCTAGTATTTTGGCAGCCAGAATTCCAGCGTTTTTCGCTCCGTTAATGGCAACGGTTGCTACCGGAATTCCATTCGGCATTTGAACGATCGACAATAAACTGTCCCATCCGTCAATGGAATTGCTTGATTTGATCGGCACTCCTATAACGGGAAGTGGTGTAAGTGAAGCTGTCATACCTGGTAAATGTGCAGCTCCGCCGGCTCCGGCGATAATCACTTTTAATCCACGGTCGGCTGCAGAGCGTGCGTACTCAAACATGCGCTCAGGTGTTCGGTGAGCAGAGACGATTGTCAATTCGTAAGCAATCCCGAATTCCTTGAGAAAATTAGCTGCTTCCTGCATAATTGGCAGATCCGAAGTGCTGCCCATAATGATTCCTACCATGAGTGATTCTTTTGCGCAAAGGTAGTATTTTGTACGAATTCGGATTCTGAAAGCGGATTGTGTTGAAAGTACGCGGTTGATGACCGAAGGAAACCATTTTTCCATTATATCTTGTATTTTTGCGCCTCACAACAGCTTGCATATGAAACTATTGTTTTCAGTATTGACTACTTTACTGTGTTTTTCAACCTTCATTCCTATTGCGGTAAACGCTCAGTCTACGATGTTTTCGGAGAACTTTGAAGGATTTAACACCTGGCAAATTTCAGGACCCTCCACTCCAAACACTTGGATTGTCAACACCTGCGCCGGAAACGGGATCGCTCAACCAGGAACTTTTGCTGCTTATATCAGTTCAGGAGGAGTAATTGCAGGCTGCGGGCCAACAGGAACGGAACACTACGGATATGTAGATGCAGCCTCCGGTTCACAAGCAGTTGTATTGTACAAAACGGTTAATAACACGTGTTTTTCTTCGCTGGAAGTAACCGCAGATATCATGATCGACGGAGTGGCAGCTCAGGATTTCCTGGAAGTTGTGTATAGCACTGATAACGGAGCCAGTTGGATTGCGGTTTCTGCGCAAATTTTCGGAGTATCAGCTTGGCAAACACTCAATTATACGCTCCCGGGAGCACTTGACAATACAAGTTTTTGGCTCGGATTCCGGTTTACGTATGATAACGCCACAGTTACGGGTTTTCCTGCCGCTATAGATAATGTGGTATTGGAAGGAATCACTGCCGATGTCACGAATCCAACTGCTGTTTGTCCGGCCAGTTTTAATATCTACGCTAATGCTTCTTGTGAAGCAATCGTTCCTGATTTACCGCCATCGGTAACGAAAAGTGATAACTGTACGGCAGTCATGGATTTGATCGTGACACAATCACCTGCTATCGGAAGCACACTTACAGCTGATGCCATGGCAACAGTAACAGTAACTGATCAGGCCGGAAATTTCACAACATGTAATACCAATTTTGTGTTCCTTGACACAATTCAGCCAATCATTGTTTGTCCGGCAGATCAAACTGTTCCCGCAAATGCAAGTTGTTTGTATACATTACCTGATTTCTTACCAAGTGCTTCGGCCACGGATAACTGTACAGCTTCCGGTTCGTTGATTTATGATCAGCTTCCGGTTGTTGGAACAGACCTGGTGCTTGGAGTGCATACGATTGATCTTTCTGCCCGTGATGATGCTGGTAATACAGGCACTTGTTCGTTTCTGCTGACTGTGGTAGATTCTACTCCGCCAACAGTAAATTGCCCGGTGTATTATACCGTTCCTGCCAATGCCTTGTGTATAGCGCATGTTGGTGATTTGACTGCTGCGGCTACTGTTTCGGATAACTGTACTACAGTAAGTGCGCTGTTTTCGTTTAGCCAGGTTCCAGCTGCAATTCAAACATTCTCAGACACCATGCAGGCGACTATTTATGTAACAGATGCCGCTGGGAACATCGGTTCATGTATATTAAACCTTGTTGCTGCCGATACAGTAGCTCCGGTTGTAACCTGCTTGTCAGATACAACGGTTTTCACTACCAATCCGTGTAATTATTTCATTCCGAATTTAGCAGCGGCCTACGATGCAACAGATGGTTGTACACCTTCCAATGATTTAACTTTTTCGCAAAGTCCGCTACAAGGCAGTGCATCTTCAGGATTAACGGTAGTAACTACGACAATCACCGATGCGTTCGGCAACTCATCGGTTTGCTACACAAATGTACATCCGGTTGATGTCAGCGCTCCGGCAATCACATGTCCGGCGAATCAAAATGTCAACAACGGAATCAATTGCAATTTCGTCTTGCCCGATTATACCGGCCTGGCTCTTGTAACCGACAATTGCCCGAATTACACCCTTGTACAATCTCCTGCTCCTGCAACGGTTGTAAGTTCGGGGGATAATACGGTAACACTTACGGTAACGGATGCAGGCGGAAATGAAACTACGTGTTCTTTCCAGGTTGCCGTTTATGAATCAGTGATGCCTTCGATTGTTTGTCCAGGCAACATTCAAAGCTGCGATGTAGTAGTAAGTTATTTACAACCCGACGGCACCGATAACTGTTTGTACCAGATCGTTCAGACTGATAATTCAGGATTGACTTCCGGTGATACATTCCCGGAAGGAATCACCACCCAGAGTTATGAAATTGTTGATTCATCGGGAAATATCGCTACTTGTAGCTTTACGGTAGAAGTGCTTGAAATTCCTGATCCAGCTGTGATCGAAATCGATACAATTGAACTGTGTAATCAATTTACGAGTCCGGTAAGTGCCGATCCGATTTCGAACGGAACCGGTGTTTGGAGCGTTATTCAGGGAACAGGAACATTTGGAAACCCTTCTTCTAATTCGACAACAGTAAATGGATTGGCTATCGGAACCAACAAATTGATGTGGTCGGTAAGTAGTCCTTCTTGTGGAACCAAACGCGATACACTTGTGGTAATCGTTTGGCCATTACCTTCCGTTGCCAACGTGCAGGACACTTTATTGGCTTGTTCGGTGGTAGGTTTATTTGTGAACGGGAACGTACCGCAATTCGGCACCGGAACCTGGACAAACAATTCGGGCATTATTTTCGATGATGAGAATGCACCGGTAACTTTGGTGTCTAATCTGAACGGTGGAAATCACGCACTGATTTGGACGATCAGCAGCGGAACTTGTCCGAACAATTCGGATACCATGATTTTAGTGAGTCCGAATATGGCCGATGCTAATTTCCCGGATACGACCTTGTGCATTGCCGATTTCCCATTCACGCTAAACGGAAGCACTCCGGCTGCTGAGCAGGATCCTATCTGGAGTGTAATGTCGGGCGAAGCGGAGTTCTCGAATAATTATGCCAGTCAAACGAATTTACTTTCTGCCTCGGTAGGAACGGTTTCTATTCTTTACTGGCTCAACCATCCGATTTGCGGTTATACGAAAGACACCGTTACATTGGTTGTTATGGATTGTGATGAGTTGATCACGAATATTCCGACACTGTTTACGCCCAATGCAGACGGCAAAAACGACGTGTTTGAAATTCCGAACCTGGGAGTAAATTATCCCGGTTGTGTGGTGACGATTTACAATCGTTGGGGCGGATTGATCTTTGAAGCGGAAGGTTACCAGCTTCCGTGGGATGGAACGTACAAAGGAGAAGAGGTGCCAATGGGAACTTATTTCTACCACATCGAACTCAACGATGAAGAAGCGAAAGAAGTAGAAGGTTCAATCAGTATTATCCGATAAAACAGCGAAGCATGAAAACAATCATTATAGTAGTATCAGGATTGCTGTTTACGGGGATGCTTTCCGCACAGCAAGACATTCAATTTTCGCAGGCATTGAGCAATCCTTATTTGTTTAATGCGGCGGCAGGCGGCATGACCAACGTGGCAGAATTCAATATCGGAACCCGCGCCCAGTGGCTTTCGGTTGAAGGAAAACCAATGACTTATTACGCAAGTGGCCAGTCGCAGATTCGATCTAAAAAATCTAAAAAAACAGTGTTGGACGAATTTAACCTCGAGCACAAATCGATTTACAATTCCCCACAACGGACCATCGGACTGAAACATGTTATCGGCGGAAAAGTTGTTTCGGATGTGATCGGACCGTTTGCGCGTACCGGATTTATGGGAAGCTACGCCGTTCACATGCCGTTTACTAAAAAGATCAATGTCGGATTGGGAATCGGGCTTGGAATGAACAGTTTTTCGATCAACGAAAGTAAAGTGGCGTTGCTGGACCAAAACGATGGCGCTTATTTGAGCTACATAGGTGCTTCCAATCGCCAGAATATGGTTGATGTGCAAAGCGGATTGGTTTTTTACAACAACAGGTTTTACTTCGGACTGAGCGGAAGCCAGCTCTTAAAAAACAAAGCGCAATTTAAGGGAATAGAAACGGAAAGCCGTTTTGAACGCCATTGGTATGCAGTGGGAAGTTACCGTTTTGATATTATGGAGAAATTCGGGATCGAACCGGTGGTGATCGTGAAAAGCACGGTTGCTTCTCCATTAAGTTATGATGTCGGTGCGCGTTTCCATTATTACAACATGGGCTGGATCAGCCTTGGATATAGAGGAAATGCTGCATTGAGTGCTGGAATCGGATTCAACGTATTGCGTCAGTTCCGCTTGGCTTATGCGTTTGAAATGGGTGTCTCTAATTTACGTTCTTACGGAAACGGATCGCATGAAATTCAATTGGGATTTGTGTTCGGGCGCAAGCGCAACATGGAAAAAGAATTCAAAGAACAAGAGAAAGAACATCAGCAGCAATTGGATGATGAATTGAAAATAGGAACGAATTAAATCAGATATTTTTCCCACATTTACAGATGCGTCCGTTTTATTTTTTATTAGCTATATCGCTTGGGTACTCGTTTAGATTATTCTATAAACGTCAGCTTAAGATCAATAATAAGCATCCGCGTTTCGGAAGTACAATCTACGTATCCAATCATCCCAATTCGTTTATGGACCCGTTATTAATCGGTTCCAATAACAGGCCGATTGTGCATTTTATGGCACGTTCCGATGTGTTTAAATGGTGGTTGAAACCAGTGGTTTGGGCTGCGCAGATGTTGCCGATTTACCGTCAGCATGATGGTGAAGATACGAAAGCCAAGAACCAGGGATCGTTTGATGAAGTAAACCGCAGTTTGGCCAAAGGGCGGAACATTCTCATTTTTGGTGAAGGATTTACTGACGATATTCAAATTCGAGGATTAAAGCCTGTGAAAAAAGGTGCGGCCCGAATGGGGTTTTCAGCACTGGAAGCAATCAATTGGTCGAAGAATATTTATATCTGCGCATTGGGAGTCAATTACACCGATCGCAATACCATGGGCAGCGAATCGTTGCTGGTAAATGGCGAGCGCATTTGCCTTAACGATTACAAAGAAGCATACAAAGCAAATCCAAGTAAAACGATCAATGAGGTTACGAAACTGACCGAGGCTAATATGCGGGAATGCATTACCTATGTTGCCGATAAAAACTGGTATTCGTTCCATGAGAATGTGATGCAGCTTACCCGCAAAGGGATGAATCACGAAAACCATGATGACCGGATTCCGCTGAAAGAACGCTGGGATTATTCGCGTCGTTTGGCTGGTTGGATGAATGCTCAAAACTTAGATGAGGACGAAGAATTGGTGAGCCTGAAAAAGGACATGGACGCTTATTTTAATCTTCAAAAGCGCATGAAAATGCAGGACCGGTTTGTGGTGGCAAAAGACCAGCCTGAGTTGAAAAACCGAACGACCGAATTGCTGATTATCCTGTTTGCATGGCCGCTGGCATTACTTGGAATGATTCATGGTTTTATTCCTTATATCGTCGTGAAAAAGTTTACCGAGAAGTCCTTCAAACGCAAAGTATTCTGGGGTTCGGTGAAAATGATGTTGGGTAAATTGCTTGGAACGATCTACAATATTCCCATTATCATAGTAGTAACTCACTACTTTTTGCCGTATTGGTGGCTTGGAATCATTTATTATTTCCTCATTCCGATTGTTTGTTGGGTAGCTTGGAGATACATGGTTGCGATTAGCGAATTCCGTATCAAAGGCGCTATGGATAAGATCGATGTTTCGAAGTTTGCGGCCCGCAGAGCGGAATTAGTAAAGCGCATTCAGGAGTTGATTCCGGTGGCGTAATTTGAAGACTATAGACAGAAGGCCAAAGACAGCTTCGTCTTTCATCTTTGGTCTTATGTCTACTGACCTAGACCTTCTTCCCAAGGTAAACAGCCACTATACAAAGCGTAACCGACACCACAATATTCAATCCACCCATGAGGTAATTGCCTTTTTCGAATAAATCGAGGTTTTCTTTGGCAAACGATGAAAACGTACTGTAGCCACCGCAAATTCCGATGACCATAAACGTATACCAACCTTCGTTCGAGTGAATTTTATCGCGGAGTAAGGCAATCGTGATTCCCAGCACCAAACAAGCAACAACGTTTGAAATAAGCGTTGCTAACGGAAAAGCGTGCTGCCACCATTTTGTGACCAAGGCCGATGTTCCGAAGCGCATAGTCGCTCCCAATCCTCCTCCCAGAAATACCAGTAACCAGTTCATTGTGTTGCTAAAGAAGCGAAAATAATTAAAACTCTGACAGACTCTTATCGATTGGTTTCAGTACTAGCGGTTTTACAGCAAAACGATAACTCAGATAAGCCACTATTCCGCCCCAGATTGTTCCGGCGATAATGTCGCTCAGGTAATGCACGCCAAGGTAAATACGCGAAAACGCAATGATGATACTAATAGCAGCCAGAATCCAGATCAATTTCGGGTAACGTGGCCGTAAACTCAAACCTACAAGCACTGTCATTGCCGCAAAATTGGTAGCGTGTGACGAAACGAAACCGTACATGCCGCCTTTGTAAAATTCGCCTTTTCCGAGGTAATAAAAGTGAAGTTTATGCGTCAGCAATGCGTGGTGCGATGGACGATAGCGCTGAAAAAAATCCTTGAAAAAATAAACCGAAGTCAAATCAACGATGGCAATGGTAGCTGCCGCAATTCCAACAAAAAGCAGTGTTTTGCGTGTGCCTAAATACTGCCAGCTCATGAAAAGCAAGATCAGATACAATGGAATCCAAGGCCAACGAGCTGAAATAAACCAAAAAATTTCATCTAAAACGGGTGTGTGCCAACTATTGACAGTTAGCACGATAGAACGATCAATGCTTTCCAGCCAATCAATCATGGTTGAGTTTCGACCAAATGAGGTCTTTGAGTTCTACCAGACCTTGTTCGGCCACCGATGAAATAAATAACCATGGAATCTTAGGCAAATCGGCACTGATGGCTTCTTTAAGTTCAGCATCCAGCATATCCGATTTGGTGATCGCCAGCAAGCGTTCTTTCAGCAACAATTCGGGATTGTATTGCTGTAATTCGTTCAAAAGAACTTTGTATTCCTTGTGAATGTCATCCGAATCGGCTGGGATCATAAACAACAGCAATGAATTGCGTTCGATATGGCGCAAAAAGCGCAATCCCAATCCTTTTCCGGTGTGGGCACCTTCAATAATTCCGGGAATATCGGCCATCACAAACGAACGATGGTCGCGGTATTTCACGATTCCTAAGTTCGGTCGCAGCGTTGTAAACGGATAATCACCGATTTCGGGTTTTGCAGCTGAAATGACAGAAAGCAAGGTGCTTTTTCCGGCATTGGGGAATCCGACCAAACCAACGTCGGCCAGCACTTTCATTTCCAATGTCATCCAGCCTTCCTGTCCTTTTTCACCCGGTTGGGCAAAACGCGGTGTTTGAAAAGTAGATGATTTGAAATTGTCATTTCCCATACCACCGCGGCCTCCGGGAACTAAAATGCGTTCCTCTCCTTCGTCGGTGATCTCAAACAAAAACTCACCCGTTTCCGAATTGCGGGCAATGGTTCCGAGTGGAACGTCAATGTATTTGTCTTCGCCTTGCGAACCTGTCTGCAGGTTTCCCGCGCCGTGAGATCCGTGTCCGGCTTTGATGTGTTTGTTGAACTTGAGGTGAAGCAAGGTCCACAACTGTTTGTTGCCGCGCAGAATAATATGTCCGCCACGCCCGCCGTCACCGCCGTCTGGTCCGCCTTGCGGAATGTATTTTTCGCGTCGAAAATGCGCCGAGCCACCACCTCCGTTTCCGGACTGGCAATGAATTTTCACATAATCAACGAAGTTGTCTGAAGCCATGGCTTATTTTAAGTGCGGTTCGATTGCCGCGTATAATTTGTCTGAAATGGCATCGATTTCGCCCACTCCATTAATCGTTGTTACCTTTCCTTGTTCAATATAGTAAGGCAAAACGTGAATTGTTTTTGTGAAATATTCATTGATGCGTTTCAATAATTTCTCGGCGGCATCATCTGCACGTCCACTGATTTTACTGCGCAACTCGATTCGTTCTTTGATCACTTCTTCCGGAACATCCAATTGCAAAACAGTTTGGATCGGTTGTCCTTTATCAGCCAGGTAAGTATCGAGTGACTCTGCCTGAACCACAGTTCGCGGAAATCCATCGAAGATAAATCCTTTTGCATCCGGATGTTTTTGCACTTCTTCTTCCAGCATGTCAATCGTGATTGAATCAGGGACCAAAAATCCGTCAGCCATGATCTGCTTCACACGTTTTCCCAGTTCGGTATCGTTTTCGATGTGCGCTCTGAACATATCACCTGTTGATAGGTGAACCAGTCCGTATTTTTCAATCAATCGTTCAGATTGAGTACCTTTCCCTGCTCCCGGAGGGCCAAATAATACAATATTCAACATTGCGTATTATCCTTTTAATTGATAGATATGTTCTGTATTTCTGCCGTGTTCGTTGTAATCGAGGCCGTAACCAACCACAAATGAATTGGGAATGGAGAATCCGACAAAATCAGGTGTGTGTTTACCGATAAATGCCTCAGGCTTGTAAAGCAACGTTGTAATTTTGATACTCGCAGGATGCTCCGTGGCTAACAGCGTCATTATTTTATTGATCGTAATTCCGGTGTCAACAATATCTTCCAGAATGATGACATGTTTGTTTTTGATCGAGGTATTGAGCCCGATTACCTCATCTACCCGGCCACTTGAATTCATGCCCTGATAACTGCTCACTTTCACAAACGAAATTTCACACGGAAGGGTAACTCGTTTCATCAGATCGGCCGCAAACATAAAGGCTCCGTTGAGTATAGCGATGAATACCACCTCTTTACCGGCATATTCTTTATTCAGCGTATCGGCAAGCGAAGCAATTTCAGTTTGAATCTCTTCGTTGTGAATGAATATTTCGAAAGTTTTATCGTGAATTTGAAGCACTTCGTCGTGTAAAATTTGTCCAAAAGTACGATTTTTTGAGCATTTATTCATGCGATTTTTTGTGCAGCCGGAAATGTGGGGTTAGAATGGGAATAAAGAATCTGTTAAATTTCATCATCACTACATTTCTGCCACGAATAAACGAATAACAAGCCAAATGGGAGGAATAGCGAATAATCTGCCTTGGCAGTTTTCACTAATACAGATTCGTGTGGAAACAATGTTTATTTTATTCGCATTAAATTGTACTGTGAACTTCATTCGGCCACGTGTCTGCCTTAGGCTGATTCGTGGGAAATGAATTCAAATTCATCACTTTTTCATTTAAAAATGTGTATTGGCGATTCTCCTAATCCGAATTTTAAACAGATTCGTACTTTTGCACCATGAAACAATGGAACGGCAACAACTTCAGATTGGGAATGCTAGGCGGAGGCCAATTGGGTAGAATGTTTATCCAGGAAGCCCTGAACTACGATGTTCATGTTCATTGTATGGATCCTGACCCGAATGCACCGTGTAAAACCATTGCCAGCAGTTTTATTGTGGGTTCACTTACCGATTATGACCAGGTAATGGCATTTGGTAAAGACAAACAGGTGGTAACCGTGGAAATTGAAAATGTAAACATTGAAGCCCTACAGGATCTTGAAAAGCAAGGAATAGCTGTGTTTCCACAACCACGGGTTCTGGCCATTGTTCAGGATAAAGGATTGCAAAAGCAGTTTTACGCAGATCAGGATATTCCAACAGCTGATTTTTCATTGGTAGAATCACGTGAGGAGTTGCTGAAACTGGCTCCTGAAATGCCCTTTGTGCTCAAACTTCGCAAAGGTGGCTACGATGGAAAAGGTGTTCAGATTATCCGTTCGCAGGAAGATTTAAAAGAAGCTTTCGACGGGCCTTGCATTGTTGAAAAAATGGTTCCTTTTTCGAAAGAATTATCAGTGATCGTTGCACGCAATCAGGCCGGAGAAACAGCCGTTTATCCAACTGTTGAATGTGAATTCAGTCCGACGGCCAACCTGGTTGAATTCCTTTTTTCACCGGCAGATGTTTCTCCCGAAATTGAGCAGGAAGCTACAAAACTCGCACTTCAGGTGATCGATTCACTGGAAATGGTTGGCTTGCTGGCTGTAGAATTGTTCCTGACATCAGACGGGAAATTAATGGTAAACGAAATTGCTCCGCGACCACATAATAGCGGCCATCATACGATCGAATGCGCACTGACGTCACAGTTTGAGCAACACATGCGCAGTATTCTGAACGCTCCGTTAGGTAATACAGGATTGGTGTCACCGGGAGTAATGATCAACTTGTTAGGCGCTCCCGGTTATGAAGGCGAAGCCGTTTACGACGGATTGAAGGAAACCATGCAGCTAAAAGGGGTGAAAGTGCATTTGTATGGTAAACAAACCACCAAACCATTTCGGAAAATGGGCCACGTAACTATTTTCGGAGACACGCTGGAAGTTGTAAAAGCAAAAGGCAGGCAAGTGAGTGAAACCCTCCGTGTAATTGCCTGATTCCCTTGAAAAATATTAAATGATTCCCACGAATTCACGAATTTTTTACGCGCCTAACGGACGCGTCTTATACATGAAAATGTGCACATGATGTCTATGTATAATGTCAGCGAGTGCGTTAGCCGAGCAAAAATTCGTGAATTCGTGGGGAAAAGAACGTATCGGCTAGCCGATACCAAGCATGAATATTCTTTATACATGGAGGATATTTATTAACTTGCTAGTCTAAACTTCAACGTTTGAACCTGTGCGCACTACATTGACAGCTTGTTTTTGTGTCATTCAGTTTTTACTGGCAGCGCAACTGTACACGTTCCGGAATTACAATCACCGCGATGGACTGGTCATGGAATCGACGCTCAGTACAGCACAGGACTCCAAAGGGAATTTATGGATCGGAACCGATGGCGCGGGACTCATGCGGTTTGACGGTTACCATTTTTTTGAAGTTAAATCGAAGCGAAACAATGGCCAACACCACGTTTCGTCGATTTATCCGGCTCTAAACGGGACCATTTATTTCACTTCTTCTTACAGCGGTTTATACAAATACGAAAAGAGCGATTATCGGCTGATTTACCAATCGGATGCAATTGAAGATGCGGAATGTCATCATGTTTCAATGGTTGATTCTTCCTTAGTACTGATCTGTCAGAAGTCGATTACTTTATTGTCTCAATCCGGAAAAATTATCCAAAGAGTCAAAATGAAGTCGCCTGGAGGACTGGTCATCCATCAGGTATTGAAGATTCCCCAGGGTGTTTTTATTTTTACCGATTCGGGAAATTTTTTGGCCCGATCCGGTAAAATTATCAGGCTGAATAAGTGGTACTCGGCTTACGCGAACGAATCGTTTAAACCGGTTTTCGGGACTTTTCGCCAAAACAGGCTTGTCTTATATTCCGGAGATCTCAAACAGCAGCTGAAGCTGGAGCTTTCCAATGACGGAAGTATTTTTTCGGGCAAGCTGGGATCAACAAACCAGGGAGACAAACTAAGCAAGGGCGACAAAATATTGAGCGTTTGTGAGCGGCATAATGTGGGCTATTTTCATACCGAATCACAGAAAATCTATCGTTTTGAGGACGGAAGAATACAACGGGTAGTTCAGAATTATTCCGGGAAAATCTATTCGTTCGACGGGATTTCGATTGACCAGAACAACGATCTTTGGATCAATAGTTCTTACGGATTATTTAAAGTTTCGATTGAGCCATTTACGCGGGTAGAACTGAATCCGGTTTACGAAGATCACAGTATTTTAGTTATTCACCGCACAAAAGCCGGACAAATAATCATCGGCACCAGCGAATTGTTAAAAATAGGAACACTTTATTCCGAAACACCTTTTCAGGTCTATAATTACAGGGCACACCAGGTTGCCGAAACACCAAAAGGAATTTTTATTGCTACAGATGTTGGTATTATAGAATTGAAAGAAAAAAATATAATACCAACTTCATTTCCGTTTCAAAAAGGAAAATCCATTTCGCTCATGCATTGGGATGGTGAATCGTTTTGGTATGCGCTTCGCGGCGAAGGATTGGTACAATACAACTTTACCACAAAAGAATCGAAGCGATTCATGCCCAAAGACGTCAATTTTGCCAGTCATTTCTACACGGCACAAAATAACTTTGATCAATCTGTGGTTTACTTCGGTTCCAATGATGGAATTTACGCATACGACAAAAAAACAGCTAAAATATCCTTCCTGAAAGCTTTCAGAAACCTGGGTTCTTATTCGGGTGTATCGACGCGCGACCGTTTTGGAACCTGTTGGTTTTCGCTTGACAAAGGATTGGCGGGAATCACTAACAGGGGGGAATATGTGCGAATCGATGATCCTGCAAAATTGCCATCGACACTTTTTTATACCTTAAGTTCCGATAATTTCGGGAATCTTTTGGTAGGAACCAACAAAGGAATTAATATCATCGAAGTAAATGCCAATGGGCAAGTTGTGTTGCAAAACAATTACACGTTCAAAGAAGGATTCGGTGGTTATGAAACAAACATGCGTTCGCAATTTCAATGGGGGAATTCCTGTTTTGTCGGCACCATTGAAGGCCTTTACCTGATCAATACCGAAGTGCTGCGCAGTTTTCCACCACCACCCAAACCGGTTATTCTTTTCGGAACGGAAAATGAACAAGGGGAATTGGTGCAATTTCGAGACAAATCGTTATACACCTTCAAATGTTTACTACCCAAGTCGGAGGCCATTTTATTTTCCTATCGCATCAAGGGTTATCAGGACAAATGGTCTAATTTTTCATTTGACAATGAGATCGACCTGCCTGAATTACCAAATGGCTCGTATCAGCTGGAAGTCAGAGCTTCGTATGACGGCGTTACTGTTTCAAAAATAGCGTCTTACCCAATTGTGATCGATATTCCGATCTGGCGCACCAAATGGTTTATTGTAGTATTAGTGCTCATTCTCGGAATCATCAATACGGTTTACCTGGAATGGTCAAAATCATACGTTTCTACCAACCTGTTTGATACTAAAGAAGTGATGTTGGATATCAAAATGATTCCACGAATCATCGCTTTCGGCTTCTTCCTCAGCATGATCATGTTGTTCATTGTGAACATAGTTGACAAATCATTTGTGGATACGGCCTGGATCAATACTGTTTTTTCATCGCTGATGTTTTTGCTGGTAGTGCTCAGTAATTATTACAAATCGCGTAAAGGAAGCCGTATTCGTATGACCCGGATTTTCTACGTGGCATACTCTGTTTTCATGGTAGAGTATTTTTACCTTTCATTTATCAGTAACCTTCATCCGTTTCCGCTAATCGCTATCATTTTGGGGACCAGTGTTGTTCCATTCATTATTTCCAACATTCGTTTTGTGATTTTCACCACGATGCTCCAGCTCATTACCGGAACCATTATGCTTTTGTGGTTGGAAGACACAGTTTACAACGAAATCCTGTTCGTTTCGGCGATTGCGATTTCGGGTGGAATTGGGGTAATGGCAACTTATTTGCGCAACAATTCACTCGAAAAACTCATTTTCGTAAGCGGTGTGATCAACAAAGGAAATGTATTGGCGATTTCATTTGACCAGCGCGGATTGATCACGTATTGCAGTGAAAATATCAACAACTTTTTTGCTGTTGATTTCTCAGCAATTGTGGGCAAACCGGTTTCTATTCTCAATCCGTTTGTGGCCGAAACCAAAATGCGGGAAATTAACCTGCGGGATGAATTTGAAGACGGTCGCATTTTCCTGATCCCCATGTACAACAAGCACAACGAAGTGAGTTGGATCGAATGGTCGTGCAAGTATTTCAACGACTCGGTAAAGGTAATCATGGGACATGATGTGACGGATAAACTCACCATTTCGACCAATTACCAATCGCTGGTAGAGAATGCCCAGGATATGATTTACCATACGGATATCGAAGGGAATTTCATTTTTGCCAACGAACGCTGTGTGCAATTGTTCGGTTACCGGAACGAAAATATCATCGGAAAAAACTCCATCGGACTCATTGCACCGGATCATCGTGATCGCGTGAAACAGTTTTATGAAGACCAGTTTTCGAACCGTTTGCATCATACGTACCTTGAATTTCCCATCAAATCAAGAGACGGCCGTGTCTTTTGGGTTGGACAAAATGTGACCATACTCTATGAACCGGGCTCGCGCAAACGCATTTCAGGATTTATTGCCCTGGCACGGGATATTACTGAGAAACGCGCAAACGACCTGCTGATCGAACAGCAAAATAAAGATATTACTTCGAGTATCAACTCGGCCAAGCGCATTCAGTTTAACCTGTTACCCGATCCGCAGATCTTCAACCGGTATTTTGAACAGTCGTTTACGTTGTTCAAACCGAAAGATATTGTGAGCGGCGATTTTTACTGGGTGGAAGAAATCGACGATAAACTGATCGTGGTATTAGCTGATTGCACCGGACATGGTGTTCCGGGAGCATTTATGACCATTCTCGGAATCAACCTGCTAAATCAAATCGTGCGCGAACGCAAACAATGTGATCCGGATGTAATTCTGAATCAACTGAACGGCGAATTAGAATGGATTTTGCAGAGAAATGAGGGTAGTGTGATGTTTGACAGCATGGAAACACTGGTGTGTGTGTTTGAGCAGGGAGAAATGTGTTACGCCAGTAGTGGTGTACCGTTTATTCACCAGCGACATGGGGAATTAAATGTTTACCGAAGCACCAAAATTTCTTCGGAAACTGAAGCGTCGGCTACCTTTGAAAAGGTCTGTGTGAAATTTGATCCGGCCGATAGTTTTTATTTGTTTACCGACGGTTACCAAAAACAATTCGGAAGTATCCGCAACAAAAAATTCGGATTCAAACGCATTGTCGAACTCCTGGAGCAAGTACATATCGAATCGATGCCGTTACAAAAGAAATACTTCGAAAACGCCTGGCGCAACTGGTCGGAAGCGCATGAGCAAACCGATGATATTACTGTTGTGGGATTAAAAGAATTGAAGATTCGGAAAACGCAAACTAGCGGGAGGTGCGTTTCACCAGGTAATACACCGGAAGAAAAGCCGTGATAGCACTGAGCGAACTCACCAACACAAGGATCAATAAACCATCCTGAACCGTGAATTCGATGGGGAAAGCTTCTCCGCCCGAGTTCGGCATTTCAAGCAATTTACCATATTGTTGTGTGAGGCAAACAGCGGTTCCGAGTGCCAATCCGATCACAATCCCTTTTCCTGCAATGAGCAAACCTTCGAAAAAGAAAATCCGGAAAATGAAACCATTACCCGCGCCAAAATGGCTCATGGTTTGAATGTTGTCTTTCTTCTCGATAAACAACATCGTTAGCGAAGCAATCAGGTTAAAGGCGGCCAGGATAAAAACGAACACCAGAATGATAATCACGATGCGTTTTTCCGACTGGCTTGTTTTGTAAATCAATTCATTTTTTTCAGCAGCGGTTTTCACTCTGAAATCGGGGCCAAGTAGTTTCTGCAAGCGTTCCTTTACTTCAAATGCATCTGCCTTTGGCTGAATACCGAGGTAAAGTGCTGTGATTTCGTGATCGTAATTCAATTGGTCCTGCGCAAAATCCAGCGGCATCAAAATAAACTGTGAGTTGACTTCACGGTTGTAATTCATGCGGCTCGAAATAGCCAGTGTTGTTGTTTTGAACGGATTTTTCCGGCGCGAAATTGAAGCGTCTCTGAGCGGAGTATAAATGATCAATTGCTCATAACCGTTTGCTTCGGAAATATAGCCTTCGAGTTTATCCAATAAACTGGCGCCGATGATTGCAGTTGGTTTGCCGTTTTCTTCCAAAGCCGGGTAACCGTCTACTATGTGTTTTTCGATTTCACAGGTTTTCAGGAAATTGAGATCAACACCCACCATCTGGGCATTCACCCATTTTTTCTGGTGTTTTAAGATCACGGTTTCTTCAACCGCTCTGCTGACTTCTGCAACACCTTCAACTTTCTTGATTTCAGCAAGATCAATCGTGTTTTCCTTGAATGTTTTTCCTTTTTGAGAACGAATGGTCAGCGGTGCATCATACGAACTGTAAAGCCGTTCCACCATTCCTTCGATGCCATTAAATGCCGCGATGAGAATGACTAAAGCGGCGGTTGTAATAGCAATGCCAATCACCGAAATACGGGTGATGAGGTGTACCAGGTTGCGTTGTTTTCTGGTATGACGCAGGTATCGTCGCGCTATGTAAAACGGAACGTTGATGGTTATTTTAATAATTTATTGATCGTTTCGGCGTAATCGAGCGAGTCATCGATGAAGAAGATCAACTCCGGAATCTTGTGCATATTTTTCAGGCGTTTGCCCACTTCACCACGTATTTTTCGGGAATTTTCCTGGATGCTTTTTAATACGACCTCCTTTTCGGGGCCGGCAAAAATACTTACATAAATACGTGCCAGTGAAAGATCGGAAGTAACGCGCACTACGGTAACACTCACCATGGCGCCCAAACATATCTCACGGGCATTTCGTTGAAAAAAAGTCGCTAATTCTTCCTGAATAACGCCTTCAATTCTGCTTTGTCTGATTGAACTCATGTTGCAAAGATAGGGTTTTTGGTTGTTGTAGGCGCGGGACGCATCCCGCGCTTACAATAACAATCATCAAAAAACCTATCTTTGTGACGCATGAAATCATTGATGGAAATTTACCGGTACACGTTTTCGTACCGTTGGCAGGCGATCCTTACGATCATCTTTAACTTACTGTTCGTTATTTTTAATTTGCTTTCCATTGTTTTGCTGATTCCGTTTCTTCAGATGATTTTCAAGACGGAAGAGGTGAAATATGTAGCTAAACCTGTCTACAAAGGAATCACGCATATTGTTGAGTACGTCACCAATTCTTATCAATACATCATGCAGGAAATGGTGAAGGACGATCCCAAAAGTGCATTACTTTTTGTGTGCGTCACGGTTTTCATTGCTTTCTTCCTGAAAAGTTTGTTCCGTTACGGAGCTATCTGGCACCAGTCACAATTGCGGATGGCGGTTGTGCGTGATATCAAAAACAAACTCTATGCAAAAGCCTTGCGTTTGCCGATGTCTTATTATACCGAAGAACGCAAAGGCGATTTGATGTCGCGCATGAACAGCGATGTCGGTGAAATAGAAATTGCCGTGGTGAGTATGCTTGAATTGGTGTTTCGCGAACCGTTTGCGGTATTGACAAGTATTGCCGGTTTGATTTATATCAGCCCTAAACTTACCCTGATTTCCTTCATTTTATTGCCCGTTTCGGCGTTTGTGATTTCACGGATCGGCAAAAGTTTGAAGCGAACTGCTAAGGCAGGACAGGAACAAAACGGAATCGTTTATTCGGCCATTGATGAAACGCTGGGCGGAATAAAAGTGGTGAAAGCCTTTAACGCAATTCGTTATGTACAAGCCAATTTTGAAAAGATCAACCTGCGCCATCAGCAACTGATCACAAAAGCTTTTCGCAAGCGTGATTTATCGCCACCGCTGAATGAAGTACTCGGTTCGGCAGTTATGATTTGTTTGGTTTGGTTTGGTGGTGTGATGATCCTTGACGGACAATCAGGCTTGACGGGTTCAAAATTTGTCGGTTTTATCATCATTTTCTCGCAATTATTACGTCCTATCCAGGGAATTGCCACATCAGTGGGGAACCTCAATAAAGCACAGCCTTCCCAGGATCGGATCAACGAAATTCTGAACACGGAAGAAACCATTGAGCAACAGGTCGGAGCTATTCCGTTGACTACTTTTGAAGACAGTATCGAGTTAGATCATGTGTGGTTCCGCTACAAAGATGAAATGGTACTGCAGGATGTATCGTTTTCATTGAAGCGCGGTAAAACCATCGCCCTTGTTGGTGAATCGGGAAGTGGAAAATCGACCATCGCTGATTTGCTGCCACGTTTTTATGATGTTTCCGAAGGTGTGATTCGTATTGACGGGCAAGATATCCGGACGTATCAATTGGAAGATTTACACCGCCATATCGGGATCGTTTCGCAGGAATCGATTTTGTTTAACGATACGGTTCGTAGCAACATTGCGTTTGGAATGGACGATGCGCCGATGGAAAAAATCATCGAAGCAGCTAAAATTGCCCACGCGCATGAATTCATCATCAACATGGAAAACGGTTATGATTCGGTGATCGGCGAGCGCGGCAACAAATTGTCGGGCGGACAAAAACAGCGTCTCAGCATAGCACGTGCGATCATGAAAAATCCGTCGATTCTTATTTTGGATGAAGCAACTTCGGCACTTGATACCGAGAGTGAAAAAATCGTACAAGGAGCGTTGGATGAATTGATGAAGGACCGAACTTCACTGATCATTGCACACCGCTTAAGCACGGTCATCAATGCTGACGAAATCCTGGTGCTTTCCAAAGGAAAAATTGCCGAGCGCGGCACGCATCAGGAATTGCTTGAAAAGAAAGGGTTGTACCACAATTTGTGCTCACTACAAGGGATGCAATCTTGATTTAGAAACTATTCCCCCTCAGAATCACTATATCCATCTTCTTCCTCTTCAACATACCACGGTTTGCTGATCAGCGGTTCTTTTTCATAAATGACGCGGTCAATGCACATCAAGGTACGTTCGCCTTTCGGTGAAATGCGGTAAAGCATTCGTTTGGTCAGGAGGTTCTGATCCGAATACACATTCACCAACTCCAGTTTTTCTACCTGAATTTCGGGTTTGGCCGCTATTTTGGGTTTATTTTGTTTTTCAGGAGTTTGTTTAAAGGGAGATTGAGAATCTTCGCCCATGTCCGGTGCGTAAGGCTCTTCTCCCCATTCGCCGTTGTTATACCGGTAGCTTCTGCTTTCGTAATTTGTTACGTTCCCGTAAGTATCGTAGGTTGCGATCAGGGCACTCAAGGTGTCGCGCTTGTGGTTGAATTCGGCGTAATAGGTGACCAGGTTTTTTTTGTCCGTTCTATTCTTTTTGATATTCACGCGGTATAACGTGTCTTTGAGATAGGTGTGAATGGTAGTGGTTTCTTCGTTTCCGGTTTGGGAATAAGCGTAGGTAATGCGGTAGGTATCCGAACGATATTCCGCTATTTTTCCGGCTTCGTTGATGGTGCGCTGATAGGATTTTTCGGGGCCGGCAGAATTTTTAAACGTTGCTTTAACCATTTTTCCGGCTTCCCATTGCATCAGTATTTCACTGGAATAGAGTGAATCGCTACCGGAAGTAAGGCGTGTGATATTCCCCGATTCATCGTATTCGCTTTGTTGGCAATAACCGAGTTTCTTGTAATTGTGGCAATAGCTGCTTAACCAGTGTTGTGGGTTGTATTCGAAGCGCTCCTGTATTTTGTAACTCAACCCGTAAAAATCGTAGTCGACATTAAAATAGGGCGATTTTTCCAGGTATGTCGGCTGCCCGAAGGTGTTGAACTCACTTATCATGAGTTTGGTAACAGGGTTATACCCCGATTCGAGCACAAACTCGCGAATGAGCATCATGGATTGCAGTTGCTGCTGCGCAATGGCAGCCGAATCGGAGCGAACTTCAAATACCTGGTCATCGTATTCAGACTGTGCGGAAACAAGAAAGGGAAGTGTAAAAAGAAGCGTCAGGAACGGATTTTTCATCAGGTTTAATTGTAAGGTGCAGGAGTAAAGATAGAGATTTCACCGATGTTCCACAAAATACATATCCACTTCACCTTTATTTTTGGCGGCGATCTTACCACGGTGCTCAGTGGCAAAATTGTTTTTGATCAATTCATACGTGGCACCTGAAACATTCACTTTGGCCACTTCGCCGCTCGATTCCATGCGGGCAGCCAGGTTTACGGCGTCGCCCCAAATGTCATAGGCAAATTTCTTGATGCCGATCACTCCGGCTACAATAGGCCCTGTATTGACTCCGATACGGATGTTCCATTTCGGGTCGTTGCGTGGCAGTTCACGGTTGTATTGCTCAATGTAATCACGCATTTCAATGGCGGCTTCTACAATGCGCACTGCATGATCGTTCAACGGTTCGGGAACGCCTGCTGCAAACATGTAGGCATCTCCGATTGTTTTAATACGCTGCAATCCGTGACGTTCAATGATGAGGTCGAAAGCGTAGAAAATTTCGTCAAGTTTCTCCACGAGCATTTCCGGAGTCAATTTTTCTGAAATCATCGTAAAACCCGAGAAGTCGGTAAACCCAACGCTGACTTCATCGTATAATTTGGGTTTGGAAGTACCGTTTAATTTCAATTCTTCGGCAATAGCGAAGGGCAGGATATTGAGCAATAAGCCTTCCGACTTTTCCTTTTCATGTTCAATCACTTGCTTACTTTGTGCGATGATCACGTTTTGCCGTTCAATGTGTTTCTTGCGTTGTTGCAGCTTTCGGTATGCGTATAAAATACCAAGTAAGATCAGGAAAATAAACAACAACGCTCCGAATACTAAGCGCAATTGATAATTGAATTCTGCCTTTTCGTTGAGACGTTTTTGTGTTTCGATCTCTTTTTTTTGCTTCAGATTCAGGATTTCTTTTTCGTTTGCACTTACCACCAACCGCTCTTTTTCCAGGGCCAGTTCCTTGAGCTGGTTGTCGCGCTCGCTCAACACCAACTGTTTTTCCTTGTTTTCGAGGTTGAGTCGTTCTTCGAGCAACATCAGGCGCTGCAATTCTTCGCGGGCTTTCAGTTCCTTATTTTCCAATGACGAAATCCGCAACTGATCTTCTTTTTGTTTGGTGTTGAACCGCTCGCGTTCGGCTTCTTTTTCGGCTTTTTCGCGTGCCAGATTAAGGATATCCAGTTCGTTTTTTGCCCAAACCAACCGCAATTGTTTCTCAATTTGTTCGATCTTGTATTGATCAAATAATCGCTTGTTCTCTGATACGCGGTCTTCGGTGAGTAATGAATCACGAATGGAAAGAAATTGCTTGTAGCTTTCGAGCGCCAGTTCAAATTCGTATAAATCCTGGTGAATCAGCGATTTGATCTCGTAGCTTCTGGAAAGTACTTGAGCCAAATCATGACTTTTAGCTGACTGAATGGCGAGATTGATTTTTTTCTGAGAATTGAACGCATCGTTCTGCTGGTAATACGTCATTGCCTGCATGTTCAAACAACTGGTTGCCTGCTCAAAATCGTTGATATTGGTGTAATGAACCCGCGCTTTTTCAAAGCATAGTAAAGCTGAATCAAGATCGCGTTCGTTGTAGAGAATCAATCCGAGATTGTGGAAAGAAGCGCCCAATAATTCATTATCATTCTTGTTTCCGGTGCGGGCGGCTTGTAAAAAAGCTCCTTTCGCTGCGGAATAATTGTTGAGGTATTTGTTGGTGTAACCAATGTTGTTCCAAATGGTTGGTTCCAGGTAAGCCTGTGGCCCGTTTTTCACCAAAGGCAAAATAGCCTCATAACTTTCCAATTCCTGTGGGAAAGCTTTCAGATCGTGGTAAATAGTTGCTTTTTCCTTGAGTAAGTCAACTTTTTGCGCATTCGTCAGCCCGCTTTTGTATTCCAGGATGCGTGCAGAAACAATGGCATCATCTAAATCACGGGCTTGTTTCTGCGCTTTGACCAAGCCCATTTGCGTTTCAAAAGATGCTTTTTTCTGATCTCCTTCCAGCGAAATGGCTTTTTTGTATTGTTCCACCGATTTGGCATACAAACGTTCGTTGAAATAGAGTTTCCCCAGTTGATTATACGACTGTACTTTTTGAATAGTTGTGCCGTGTTTTTCGTAAATATTCACCAGCAACAGCGAATACCGCAGCTTGTCGTAAATTTCTTTGTCAGATTGATGAACCGCAATTAAGCCTTTGCAGGCAATGACTTCACCTTCCCAATAACCGATTTCCTCGGCAATGAGCTGCGATTTGGTAAAGTAATACTCAACGGAATCTCGTTTTGAGTGATTTTCAGCCACAGAGTTGTAACGATCTACATGTGCCCGATCAAGTTCCCACTGTTGGATACGCATTTCCTGGGCGTAATAAACTCCCGAAACGATAAGCGAAATTAGTACCAGATACCACTTCATATCAGTTGAGTTTAAAGCTTAAGCCCAGTTTGAATACACGTCCGTATTGCGGGTTGTACGTCCAGGTATGTGAAAGGTCCACATTCGGAATACCGCTTTGCACTGTGTTGAAAATATTGTAAACGCCTCCGAATAAACTCAATTGACGAAACAGCTGCTTTGAAATCAGTAAGTCGAGGTTGTAAAACGGAATATCTGATTCGCTGTACTGAATACCGTTGTTGAGCCTGAAAATATCGGTAATGAATGTTCCGGTCATTGTTCCGCGCAGGGAAGCCGTAAAATCGCGGTACGTCACATCAAAATTGGCTTTGCCGGCATGAACCGGAACGAACCGATAGCCTGTTGACACAACATCACCACCCGGCGCGTCATCCGGTGCGTCAATGTGTTCTTTTCCTTTGGAATATTCGTAACTCACAAGGAAATTCAACCCAACATTTCCGACTTTAAAGCTAAACGTATTCACCAGCATTACCGATTGTAAGAAGGAGTAGGAAGAACCGTTAAAGTAACCGAAACCGATCTGATTCTGTGGATTCGTGCTGTCCTGGCTTGGCACAAAAACCTGGCGTAAAACCCGGTTTTGCAGGTAATGTGCATAATAATTAAGACTCACTTTCCAATAATTGGTCACCCGCCAGTCAGCGCCTGCTTCGATGCCTTGCAATTGCTCAGACTTGATATTGATCGTATTGCGTTTGAGTTTTTCACCGTTCCCGAAATTTTGGGCAGTTTCTGTGTAATTGTTAAAGATGTAATATGATTTCGGAGCGCGGTAACCTTTTCCATAATAAGCACGCAGTTTGAATTTGGAAGACGGCCGGTAAACAACACCTAACTTCGGTGACGGAACAATTTCGCCAAAGTTGTTAAAGTCAACCCGGAGTCCTGCTTCGCCCAGCCATTTCCCTGATTTGGACTTGAAAGATGAGTGTGCAAAAGCCGAAACGTCATACTTGCTAAAAGCAGTCATAAACTGTGCTGTATCCAGCATGCTGATGCTTTGAATCGCTGCCGATTGTAAAACAGCGGTTTGCAGCGTGTCGAACTGATCACTTAACTCAAAACTCAGCGTTCGATCTTTGTAAGGATGCCGCAAAAAGTTGGTAAACGGATGTGAGGTTGAATAATCACCCGAAACTCCGAACATGACATTGATATATTTGTTGGCACGAATAATTCCCTGGAAATCACCGTTGATGTCCAATGAACGTGCGTAAATAAAGTTGCGGCCATTCGACAATAAATGAGCTGCGCCGTAATAGCCTGCATTGGTAATTGTACGATAGGTCAATGCGGAAATCGACGTGCGGATTTGCACGCGTTTTGTTGACGGACTATTGTAGCGCAATCCAAGTGAATTGATGTTTTCACCGTACGTCAGCGAGGGATCGAAATAACCTTGTTGTAACGGTTGACTTCCGAAACCGCTGTTTTCCTCGCGATACATATTCATCAAACTCAGTTCAACGCCTTTGTAAGTAAGGTAAGTTCCCAGCAACCGGCTTTCACGTTTCAGATCATCTATTTCAGGTAATCCTTCTCCGTCGCTTACAAACAATTGCTGTTGCGTCGAATTTAACTGTCCGGGCTGTACCCGAATGGAATCATCAGGGATATATAAATTCACATTCGTCGAGCGGTAAGAAGAAGCGAAAATCTCATAATTCACGATATTTTTTGCCTTCCCGGCTTTTCCGCCAAGTGTCAGGTTAAAATCGGTCGTGTTGGGTGAAAGTAAGTTCACATCAGCCCAGGCAAACACCGGTCGGTCAATTTCCGGTAACACGATATTGATCACGCCCGCCATTGATTCTGAACCGTAAAGTGCGGAAGAAGGCCCGAGGATAATTTCAATGCGTTCGGCATGACGAATGGGAAGTTGTCCGCCAATAGGCATTCCTTTTACGGCTTCGGGTTTGATGGGAACGCCGTTGATCAAAAATTTTACGTGATCGTTACCATAGAGTCCGCGCATCAAAAACGTTTCACCTTCAATGGCATTTCCCGGCTGCGATGTGCGAAATCCGGGAATGCTTTCCAGTACATCTACTAAGGTCGAGTAACCGAACTTGCGAATCGTATTTCCATCGATAATAATCACTTCCTGCGCCATTTCATCGGGTGTCTCGGCCAGTCGGTTAGCGGAAACAATGGTTTTGGAGGCGCGATCAACATCTGTGTTAAGATCTTGATGATTAAATAATTGCAAGGCAATTGAATCATCTTCCTGTGCGAAAACGGGTGCTGAAAGTTGTAGAAGCAAAACCGCGATGAGGAGCATCAAACGATCAACTGACGGAAATTGAAGTGTTTTGTTCATCGGACCAAAGAAAGTAAATTAATACTACATTTCAATTAGATGCTTTTGCTTAAATATCATGGTGATTCTACAACAGCAATCTTAGTTACTAACCGGAAATTAGTTGCGATTATTGCCGGAAGCTTCGAACTTCTGTCTGAATAGTGACTTTGGATGAGCGATTGGGAAAATACAGGTGATTTAACCTCATATGTCAAATAGAGAACAATAGAAGAACATAAAGGTGGTTTAGGTAGAACACCTTTGCGTTCTTAACAAGTCTTTCCGTCAAAAAAACTGTGTGCTTTTGTGGTGAAATTTGAGTTTACTTCCGGATTAGTTTTTGGGTGACTTGACGGTCTTTGTTCGCCAACTTAACAAAGTAAATCCCGTTTCGGTAAGCGGCCAGATCAAGAGTTGTTCCTTTTACGTCTTCAGTCACAACAGTTGAATACACGATCTTGCCCAATACATCAGTAATTTCAAGTGTCTCATAATCGTTTTGCCAGCTGATATTCACCGTTCCATGAGCCGGATTCGGATACAATCTGATCAACTCTCCTGTTTCTTCTTCAATCCCTGCTCCTGAGTTATAAGGTACTGCAAGAGCTGCCGTTGCACCAATCGATAACCGTGACATTTTATGGTAATAGGGAATATTAAAATACTGCACTTCATCCGTGGCGTCGTGATAATGCGTGTTGGCATCATTGTCCCAATCTTCTATCAGGAGTACGGCGCCGTAATCATGATTCCAGAAAGAAGCATGATCGCTGTAAGTCGCCCCGGGATTATTCACCAACAGGTCGATCCCGATAGTGTAATCTGTATTTACCGCAATCACCGTATCGGCAATCATTTCTGAATTAGCTATCGGTCGGGTATGCACTCTGGCAACGGAATCATTGTCACTATCCCACGCAATCGCATCCATATTGATTACTCCATAAATGCTATCGTTGGCATTGTCATGCAAGGTAGCAAAGGCATTGCTGCCAGCCAATCCGTATTCTTCGTCATCCCAAAGCGCAAAAATAACTGTATGCTCAAAGTTATAGGAAGCCATTACGCGGGCTGCTTCCAACACGGCCGACATTCCGCTGGCATCATCATCAGCGGCAGGTGCAACCGGAAGATTGGGCATTCCATCGTAATGCGCGCAAATAATTACAGGTTCGTTCGGATATATATTTCCCGTTTTGACAGCCCAGATATTTTTACCGTCACTGGCACCAAAAGCAAGTGAATCTACTTGGTAACCCCAAGAGATTAATTTATCGCGCAGATATCTAAAACACAATTCGTTACCCGGCTGGTTCCTGTTTCGTGACTTAATGGTATCTGTTACTCCGTTGACCACAACGCCCACTTCTCCTGAGATTTCATTGGCATTTTGCATGAGGGAATCAATGTTCACCGCATTGATAATAGCCTGAATGGTCGGATTTTGAGCAGAAGCAAAAAATGGAAATGCAATCAGAACAAGAGAGTGAAGAAGTCTTTTCATAGAAACAAATTGATTCTCACGAAAATAAGAAATTTAACCATTGCAGTTGAAGTCGAAAACTTAACCACATAGGACACATAAGAAAACATAGGAAGGTAGGGTGAAAATCTATGTTCCCTATTGTGCGCTATGTGGTTAAAAACTAATTCAATAGTTTAGTTTTTTTGTTTTTCCTTAATCGATGGTACAACCAATCACCACCCGTTTTTCCACTTTTGAGCTATCCGCATGGCGGTTTCCAGCATATAAGGCGACCATTCTTCAACTTTCCAATCTGAATTGGCTAGTCCGGATTTTGCCAGTAATACAACCGCATTTTCGTGATTGATTGCATTTTCAAGGATGTCAGATAATTCCTGTTGCTGCGAAGCGAGAAATGAATCTTCGGCTACCGAAGAGCTCAAAACAAACGTAGATTTGGGAAGGAAATCATTCACTGGATTTGGCGAATCAAATGTTGAAACAATACTTTTTAAACGGGAAAAATCCGCTTGAAATTGTTGTTGTTTTTCAGTGCTATCAAGGGCTATTCCGAGTTGTTCCAGTACAACGAATTTCAGGTTCGGACAGCGCGGAATGACCAGTTTCAACAATTCAAAAACAGCTTCCGGAACAGCATCATCATGTGTGTCCCGCCGAATAGTGCGTTGCGGTTCTAAACGCGTTTGTTCCCAACTTCCGCCCGAAATGTGGATTTCGCGCACCCGGTCAAGAGGATAAAGCTCAAGAAGTTCTTCGGCATCGAGTGAAAAATTGTGCAGCTGGCAATAGAAATTGTGCAGGTCGAGGATGATAAAACCGTTGACTGGTTCGATGAGTTCGTTGAGAAATTCCCCGTGCCGTTTGACTTCTTCAAGCGAGTAAGAAAAAGCGAGGTTTTCCAGTCCGACCGGACATTGACACGTATCCTGGATGCGTTTCAGCCGATCGATCCCGATACCAAGAGTTGTTGAATTATAAGGGATTCCGATGGGCGCTCCTTTGTGGAAATCTTCGCCGGTCATGAATCCGAAATGCTCGGTGATGTGGTTGAAGGTAAAATTACCGGAAACTTTTTTCAGATGATTAAGCCAACGCTCCTGTTCGACGCTCCATTTCCCCGAGAAAAGTGAAAAAAAAACGCCATGGCCGATCAAACGGCCTTCCTTCCCGAAAGTGGTAAGCAATTCGACAAACCAATCGGGAATATTCCGCACTTTGTAAAGCGCATCAAAGGACCATTCAATCGCTTCGACTTGTTCATCAATAAAGAGTGGAAGAGTAGCTTGTAACAGATGTTGGTCTAAATTACAAGCTACCGAAGCCAATATGTGTTGTTGTTTTATCACTGGTTTATCCCATGCCACATGCCGGACAATCGTGGTGCATCGACGGTTTTTCTTCTTGTTTTTTGCTGGCTTTTTCGTACTTGGCCTTTTCCCCCGATTTTACTTCATCGGGTTTACAGGAAGCGGTAAACGCTGCAACGGAAGTGCCCACTGCGATGGCTTTTAAAAGTGAAGTTGAAAGTTTCATGACTCGTTTTTAGTGTGTCAACAGAAGCACGACACATTTCGTGCCGTAATACTAACTGAAAACGTCAAGCTTTCCAATTTGTATAACACTTTTTCTGAAAAAGTGCGCAACTGTTTATCCCATTCCGCATGCTGTACAATCAGACGGGCAATTGGTTCCGGGTTCACAATCTCCGTTGTCATTGCGCTGATCGATCCGCGATTTCATGTCTTCTTTTTCGCACGATGCGCTCACGGTTGCGGTTCCCAAGGTTACACCAATCGCGATGGCTTGTAATAAAGATGTTGATAGTTTCATTTTTCCTCCAAATTAAATGAATAAAGATGTTTGTCAAATGGTTGATGGAAACGAGTACGAAAAGGTTGCACGAATATATCTTTCCCACAGATGCCTCAGATTTTCACAGATAAGTCCCGTAGGGACGTAATATGGTAACAATCGATCACACTCTTTTTTTATCCGTCCCAGCGGGACGGGACATCAACATCCATTTGTCTTACCCCTACGGGGTAAAAAATCAAAAAACACCTATTACTACTATATTACGTCCCTACGGGACTAATGGATGGAAACTTGTTTAAACTCAATAAATACTACACTTCCGTATTTTACGTTATCAGACCCGAACCTTTTTTTTACTTTTGAACCTCATTGTTTTGTTCATGAAAATCTATTTCTGTTTATTGATTGCTTTTTCTGTACAGGCCACCGCCTGGTCGCAGCGAAAATTCGGTGATTCTATTATCGGTACTCCATGGGTAGGCATTCAATATGGAGGAAACTGGAGCAATGCGGATTTGGGTGATCGTTATGGCTTTTTTAACCACCTCGGAATGATGGCAGGTTACAAAACCAAACGCAATTGGGTCTACGGTTTGGATGGAAACTTTATGTTTGGCAACCAAATTCATATGGAAGGATTGTTTGACGAACTTGCAGACAGTTACGGAAACATTACGGATGTAAACGGCGATATCGCCAATGTTTTATTGTTTAGCCGCGGTTTTAACGTCAATCTCATGGTTGGAAAGGTGTTTCCAGTGTTGAGCATGAATGAAAATTCGGGAATTTACGTGCACGGAGGTGTTGGTTATTTACAACACAAATTACGGATAGAAAGCAACGACCAGGTAATTCCGAGCTTGGAATTGGATTACAAAAAAGGGTATGATCGTTTTACATCAGGAATCAATTTTCATCAGTTTGTAGGTTACGCTTTCCTTGCCAACCAGGGAATTGTGAACTTTTATGGTGGATTTTATGCCCAGCAAGGATTGACCTATAATCGCCGCGAGATCTTTTTCGACCGCCCGGATGAAGAAGTACCTAAAAGTCAGCGTTTGGATGTACAAATCGGATTCAAGGTTGGTTGGTTTATTCCGGTCTACCAACGCAAACCGAAAGACTATTACTTCGATTGATGCGCCTGCTTTACGCCATTGGAATGGGGGGTTTGTACTGCTTGATGTGGTGCGCTTCGCTGTTCAATGTCAAAGCCAAGAAGTGGATCACAGGCCGAAAAACCCCGGTTACCGATTTTAAAATTCCCGAAAACAAACAAACAGTTTGGTTTCATTGCGCTTCTTTGGGTGAATTCGACCAGGGATTGCCGGTGATGTTTGCTTACAAGGAACGATTTCCGGATGCATTTTTAGTGGTTACGTTTTTCAGTCCGTCAGGAATGGAATTTTACAACAAACGCCATCATTGTGTCGATTTAGCATGCTATCTTCCGTTGGATACAGCTTCCAACGCCCGAAAATTCATTGCACATTTCAAACCGAAAGACGTTTTTTTTGTGAAATACGAATTCTGGTACAATCACTTACTTGCCGCCAAACGTTCTGGTTCAAAAGTTTACGGAGTAAGTAGTCTGTTTCGTCCCACACATCGTTTTTTCAAATGGTACGGTGGCTTTTTTCGTTCTGCTTTGCGATTGTTTGATCATTTTTATGTGCAGGACCAACGGTCGAAAGATTTACTGGCCGGCATCGGGATTCATCAAACAACACTTTCCGGCGACACACGCTACGATCGCATGATCGCTGTTCGTGATAAAGGCGATTCCAATGAAATTCTGGCCGATTTCACATACGGAAAACCGACGTTGATTCTCGGCAGTTCGTGGCCTGTCGATGAAGATACGTTACTAACTTCTCTCTTGGAGCTCCACAAGCGGATGAAAATCATTATTGCTCCGCACGATATTTCTGAACAGCACATTTCGGCTATCGCAGCGCTGTTTGGCAATGAGGTGGTTCGTTACACGAATTATGTTTCTTCACCGGAAAATCAGGTTCTCATTTTAGATACAATCGGGCAATTGACCTCGGCTTACCGGTATGCAACAATTGCCTATGTAGGTGGTGGATTTACCGGAAAACTGCATAACATCCTGGAACCCGGAGCTTTTGGTATTCCGGTTATTTTCGGCCCGAAACACGAACGTTTTCCGGAGGCGCAATTGTTCCTTGACCGAGAAGTTGCAGTTGAGGTAACCGATTCGGGTGAACTCGAAGAGTTGGTGAGTCAACTGCTGAAACGAAAAACCGAAATTGCGGAAGAGTTGAAGTTGATTTTTCAGGAAAACAGCGGAGCAGCGAAGAAGGTTGTGGCTGGTTTGAAGGATTAATTTTGGGTGATTTTTTTCAGTTTTACTGAAATCGCGTTCGTAATATTGCGAATTTGCAAATTCTCGAATTCCCGAATTTGGAAAGTTGAAAATTCGGAAATTTCATCCACGAATTTCACCACTCAATTTATTTTCCGACTGGTAACTTCGCCAGCCACTCAAACGCATTACCCACTGCCTCATGCAAAATCGTCCCATGATCTTCTTCTGGTAAATACTCATATGTGTAATGCATGTTTTTCTGTCCCGTTTTTTGAAGTGCTTTCCCAATATTCTTAGCACCGTTCACCATTTCCTTTCCTTCATCACCAACAGCAATGTAAACATTCATAGGCGTTTCGGGAAGCTTTAACGGTTGTTTCAAAAGCGACCCATTATCCCACCAAAGGCTTGGACTTACGATGCAATAATGTTGGAACAATTCCGGTTTTTTGAACAGAATTTCGGTGGCAAACAATCCTGCGAGCGATTGCCCGATCAGGGTTTTGGTACCGTTTGTTTTATAATTCTTCTCAATAAACGGTTGCAGATCTTTCTCAATGTAAGACATGAATTTTTCGGATCCACCGCCAATTTCATAGATGTTCGGATAACCTTCCAGCCAGGTTGGCCAGGTAGCATCAGGAGCCGGTTTGAAAGTCATGTCGTGCTTGCGATTGGTGCTCACGATTCCCACCAATATGGAAGGTTGCAGGTAATTGACCCAAGAAAAACTGTTGAACTGTACCAGTCCGGCGATGTGGATGAAATCTTCGTCAATGGCGCCATCCAACAGGTAAATTACCGGATATGTGGCTGCCGAATCAGGATGATAACCATCCGGCAAATAAATGTTTATGGTTTGATTATTTCCGAATACCGATGAAGGAATACTGTCAGAAAAACCGAGTGTAATCGCTTGTTTTTGAGCAAAAACCGGAGCTATTCCGAAGAGCAGGAAAACGAGATACAAAGCCTGTTTCATATAAGAAGATTGTTGAAAGAATGTTCAATTCCCAAATGTAACAAAATGAACTGCGCGTAGTTTCTGCAATGATCAAATACCGTAATAATCCCTGCTTGTGAATCAAAAAAAAGAACGTTCTTTGATTGCGGAATACGAAAAACAGTATTTTTAAAACAGAACTATAACTTCTATTTACTCAACATGACCAATCCAATTGTAAAAGTATCCATCTATCCGGCAATAGGAATCGCGCGGGTGGGAAACGCACCGGCAGAAAACGAAAACGATTATTTTTTCGGACCGGACGTCACAGGACAAATTCCCAATCCAGCCGGCGGTTTTAAAAACGCCAAGGGCCAAGTAAAAAAACAAGCGGCCCGTTTCAGGATCTATGGCTATGATTCCGACGGAAATGTAGTCAAAGAAATTACCGCTGCCGATGCTTCCATTCAATGGCGGGTGCACATTGCCAACCGTAAAGCAGGCTGGTATATGTTCAACAACGCGCTCGACCTGGTTGGAGCAGCAATTCCTTCTTCGTTCCGGAATGCGGATGTTACCGACCGTTCTCAACTCATCATCGATCCGGGAAAAAGAACCATCAGCGGTATCAGTCAAAGTGGTGAACAATACCATTTTGACAGCGGTTCGTTTATGGGAATTCCGGTTCCGTTGGGCGAATTGCGTACTGACAATGAAGGCCGGTTGATTGTACTTGGTGGTGACGGACACTCAGCATCTTACACCAACGAAACTGCGGTGACGTTTGCTAACAACGATACCTGGCACGATGATATTTCCGATGGCCCGGTTTGGGCTACCGTGACATTAAAAGACGGAACCGTATTGGAAGCCGATCCGGCAATGGTAGCAGTTACGCCGCCCAATTTCGGGCAAGGATTGTACGGAGCTGTGAGCATGTACGATGTTGTTTACAATATGAATGTGGAACAAGGCTGGGTTCCGAAACAGGAAATCCCTGATTTTTGGGAACACATTTACCCGATTTTTGACCGGATGACACAAACTCAATGGGTCAATCATGGATTTTTCATGGTGTTCGGACAGAATTCTCCGGCCGATTTCACCAAAGCTGATCTCGTGCGCCAATTGAGCAATAATGGCGAAGCTTCGGCTCTTTTACGTCAACGGGTTTTTGACTGGTTCAGAGATCCTGCCAGCACAGAATATCGTCCGGCACAGGTGCCACCGTTCTACGGAGATGGTTTTGGCGAATACACCAATATTGCCATCGTTGATCTTCCGGTGACTGCCGCTCAGTACGCGTGGTTGAAAAATTGGGCAAAAGGCAATTTCACAACAAATAAACCGACTGTTTATGCTAACCTGAATGAAGTTCCCTTGCAGGAACAGCCGCACATGCTTACCAAAACCAATCTCGACGATTGTTTGGGCGGGCCTTTTCATCCGGGAATTGAACTTACCTGGCCAATGCGTGTTCCGCAAATGTGGAAAGAAGCATACCGCCTGAACGTGCTGCCAGAAGACGAATCACCGAAAGACAATTGGGGACCGCTCCTGAGCACTAATATTGCGCTCGAAACCGGTGGTCCGTTAGCTGCAAGTGGTCCGGGCACATTGACGCGTTGGTTGGGTGTTCCATGGCAAACCGATGAAGCGAGTTGTTTGTCGGGTTATACCCCGTCAACGTATTTGCCGTTGCCTTCATTCTGGGCAGCGCGCGTTCCCAATCAGGTCTTGAGCATGGATAGTTTCAAACGTTTATCACACAACGATGTACCAACCGGACAACGTTTGAAACATTTCGATTACCGCCAGGATTGGCTGCGTGATTTCGGAACAAATTACACCAAGAAAATCAACGCGATGATTGCCAAATGGCATTATTTAGGCATTGTTACGAAGCAGGAATCACCCGGATCAACCGCCGATGGTTTGCTGCCTGAAACATATTGGGTGGAAACCGGCCGTCGTGATTTTGATACCGTCGATCCGAGCTACGAGCAGGTTGTGTATGCTGAAAATCTGACGAACGACAAGCCACAAGCTCCTGTACGTCTCAAAGCAGTTGCAGCAGACAAAGCACGTAAACGTCCACGTACCATTATTCCACGTGACGAACGATAAACCGTTTTCCGCTAAGGAAGTTTATATTATTGGTGGCGGTCTCGCAGGGATCGCCACTGCTTTATCCATGCAACAGCGCGGAATTAATGCTACAATCCTGGAGGCTGATCCGGTTGCCAAACGAAAAATGGGTGAAACATTGCCGCCGTCTGTTGCTCCGGTATTGCAGGCGCTCGGGATTCGTGAATTGTTTGATCGTCCGGAGCACCTTGTCTGCTATGGAAACACTTACCAATGGGGTTCTGATACTTTGCACGAAAAACATTTTATCCAAAGTACACTTGGTCATGGGTGGCATGTGCAGCGCGATATACTGGAAAATGATTTACAGGATCATGCGCGCAAAAAAGGAATCAGGATGCTGACCGGCTACAAATTGCTGCAACTTGATCAACAACCGGATGAATCGTGGCTGATGACCGTTATGACAGCATCAGGGAAGGAAACAATTCAGGCTGATTTTATTGTAGATGCCACCGGCCGAAGTAGTAAAGTGGCGCGTTGTTTGGGAATTGAGCGTCGTTTTTTGGATGAACTCACCGGAACAATGGCTTATTTTTCATTACCTGAAAACACAGAAATTGCGCAATATACGTATGTGGAATCGGTTGAAAACGGATGGTGGTACGCAGCTGTTCTGGCTTCGGGAGAACTTGTCACCGCATTCATGACAGATGCCCGGTTATTGGAAAAACAGATGCAGGAACCGAAAGGATATTGGCAGCAATTGCAACAAACCAACTTCATCCGAACGATTTTTCCGGAGAATTACAATCCTGATTTTGCAACTGGGTTACACACGCAATCTGCCGGAACAAGTTGTTTGGAAAAATGCAGCGGAATCAATTGGCTGGCTGTGGGCGATGCTGCGTTTGCATACGATCCTGTTTCCTCGTATGGAATGACATCTGCGCTCGGAAGCGGCTATTACGCAGGCCAGGCCATTGCGGAATTTCTTTCAGGTAAAAAAGAAGCGTTGCATGCTTACCGTTTTCTCACTGAAAAAACCTTCGCTGATTATTTACCCATGTGGCAGCGACAATATAACCTCGAGCAACGCTGGAAAGACTCTCTTTTTTGGAATGCCAGGAATCACTAGAAATTCGGAGTCAGATCGTGTGTTTTGTAGAAATCTTCGATGTATTTCACTGCTTCATCGGCCGAGTCAACCACTTTTAGGTAGTTCATATCACTTTCAGAAACATTGTTCTCTTTCTCGAGCATGATGCGTTTCACCCAGTCAACTAAACCGTCCCAATAATCATGACTGATCAAAACAACAGGTCGTTTATTGATTTTTTTGGTTTGAATTAGCGTAATCGCTTCGAATAATTCGTCGAGCGTACCAAAACCACCGGGCATGATCACAAAGGCTTGTGAGTATTTCACGAAAATCACTTTTCGAACGAAGAAATAATTGAATTCCAAATTGTGTTCCGGATCGATGTACGGATTGTAGTTTTGCTCAAACGGCAAATCGATATTTAGTCCAACCGATCGTCCACCGCCTTTTCGGGCACCTTTATTACCTGCTTCCATGATTCCGGGTCCGCCACCGGTGATGACACCGAATCCGGCTTTGGCTAGTTTTTCGCCAACTTCAACCGCTTGTTCGTAATATGGATTATTCTCCTTCGTTCTGGCAGAACCGAAGATAGACACACACGGCCCGATTTTCGCCATGCGTTCGTAGCCTTCTACAAACTCTGACATGATTTTAAAAATGGCCCAGCTATCGTTGGTTTTTATTTCGTTCCAATCCTTTTGAAATGCGTTCATGTACGTTGCGTTATTAAAACTGCTTTTTTAATAGGTTGATGAGCAGATGGACACCAAGCCCGCTAAAATAGGTAGTCTAAACGTTTCTAACGGTTAGGAAACGGATAAATTGTAAACGTTCAGGGGTTTATAACTCGACTAAAAGGATTTTCTAAGATTCATTTTGAATGAGCTGAATGATTACAAAAAAGCCTGCTCCAATAACTGGAACAGGCTTTCACTTCTGTAAATATCAAATCTCTTTATTTCAATACCTCAATCCGTTTGTTCACGATTTGTGTATCGGTTTTGATGCGTAAAACATACATTCCAGCTTGTAAATCGGCCGGAATACCAATTTGACAATTACCGTTTCCGGTATAACAGGCCACACTTTTTCCGTTGACATCAAACAATTGTATTTCAGCCGATTTTGGAGTTTGAATACTCAAAATTCCACCTGCTTTCACCGGATTTGGGAATACCGAAATATCGGTAATTTGTGAAGTTTCTACCGAAAGATCACTTCCGATATTGATGTTGTCGATGTACATGGCGTTACCATAATAACCATGATTCCGAAAAACGATTTGCAGGTTGCTTTCTCCGATGTAAGCCGATAAATTCACGCTATCCGTTCGCCATTGTGATGCTGTCGGCACAAACATATCCTGGTAATCAGGTGAAGTCGATAAATCGGTTCCGCCTTTGTAATACAATTCATCATACGTCACACCACAATCGGTAGAAACCAAAATGGAAAGGGTGTCTGAATTGACCGATCCCCAGCGTGCATAAGCAACATCGAAGAACAAATTCAATTCACTGATCGGCCCGCTTGCGTTGAGCGGAATGATCATATCGTCCGTAGTACCTTCACCGTAAATATTATAATTATCGAAAACAGCTGATTGGTTGGAATTCCCGAAACCGCCCGCAGCTACCGAAAGTGACCATTGGCCACCATTGTCTTCATTGTTGAGGCTCCAACCGTTTGGCAGGAAATTTCCCTGGAAATCTTCACTCAACGGAGCATACGGAACAGCGTAATAATCCAGGTTGACATAAATGCTGTCGGTATCCGTGTTTCCGTTTCCGTCGGTGATTTGCAATATGGCTAAATGCGTTCCGGCTGTAGTAAATAATACGGCAGGATTGCGATCCGCAGAACTTGCCGGACTTCCCGTAGGAAAAGTCCATTGCCATGAAGCGTTAGTATGATTCATAAACGAATAATCATCAAAATAAAATGAATCGACGCTGCACACCGCAGTTTGTTGCAATTTATCAACGGTAATGCGCGCTATGACAGCTGTGGGAGCTTCGTTTAAGGCGCTTTCCCAGATTCCTTTTCCATAGGTGGCAAGACGCATTTTTCCATCCCGGTAAAACGGTCGCAGAATATTTCCGGATGTATAAGTTGGCAATCCTGTGTTGTCGATTTGCCAGGTATTGACATTGTTCCTGTAGTAAACGGCTCTATTGGTAGCGGCATAAATTCCACCATCGGTTCCTGCCACATACGATAAACTTTGAACGCTTTCGTTGTTGAGCGTTGTTGAAGTAATGTTTGACCACGAAGTGCCGCCGTTTACGGTTTTAAAGACTTTATTTCCGTTCGATCCGCTTGGGTAAGCGATCCAAAGATTGTTTTCATCCGCCGGATTGATCGCCAGTAACATGCGCGAACTATTTCCTGCTGGAACGGTTAAGCTATTCCAGGTTGTTCCGCCATCGGTTGTTTTCCAAAGAGTTCCCGTAGAACCCGATGACGGTTTTTGGTGCACGTAAATCACATCCGGATTGCTGGAAGAAACTTCAATGTACGTGATTCGGTCATCAGGATCGGCGCCAAATGTGTGGAGAAGGTTAAAAGATCCGCCGGCGTCAGTTGTTTTCCAAAGTGAATGTTCATTTCCGATGTAAGCGATGCTGTAACAATTCGGGTGAAATTCCATTTCGCTTGATTCGGCTGCCCAGTAACTTTCATTCGGAGACATCCCGAAAGGCGCACTTCCGATCGGGTCGTTGAGGTTGAGTGGAATAACCTGCCCACTGATATCCGAGAAATAGGTTTTGCGGTTGTTGCCCGGATTTACATACCCGGTTGGAGCTTCGCCACCGCCAAGTTCCAGGAAATTTCCCGCGTTGTAATTTTCGTGATAGGCTAAGTTTCCGTTGTGGTATAATCCACCAACAAGTACGTCTTCGTTCCATCCGCTGCCGAATCCCCAGTAATCTGATCCGTGAACACCGCTCATGGTAAAGACAGGTTGTGTATTGAAAAAATCAGCTGAACGGTAAATCCCGCCATCAGTCGAAATCCATGCTTCCGTTCCCAACATACGGAAATCCTGGTTATCGACATGCATATTGATGGGCCCGGGCACATAACCCGAAACGCTTGTAAAAGTCGCTCCGCCATCGGTTGACCGATATATGTTCAGTCCTCCCACCAAAATCTCGTCAGCGTTCGTGGCTGAAGCCATCAATGCACAATTGTAAAAACCCTGGTGGTATTGCCAGCTCGGGCTTCCGATTGCCAGATTCATGTGATTCGCGTCGTAAGGCCCGCCCGCCGGACCGTTTGGTAAACTCCAGGTTGTACCGCCATCGTTGCTGCTATACACACCAATGTATCCGGTATCGTTGGTTTTCGATTCACCGATGAGGTAAGCGTAAACGCGGTTTGGATCAGCCGGCGTAACTGCCAGTCGCGCACCACCGTCATTTCGTCCGGGATCGGTGGAGTAGTGCCAACCCGTAGATTGGATTGTCCAAGTTGCGCCCGAATCGGTTGAACGATAAAACTCGCACAAATCCTCATTCGGATTGTTACGCACCAAATAAAGTGTTGCCGCGTTGGTAACGTTTGCTTTCACATCATAGCAAGCCACGTTTACCAATTGTGTCCAGTTGGTTCCGCCGTCCGTAGAACGATACAATCCTTTGTCTGTAGCCGCAATCACAAGCTGGTCATTGGCAGGATTGATTAAAATTTCATTTACCCCAAAATTTGATTCCGGTAGCACATTCGTCCAGCTGCTTCCGCCATCAGTTGAGCGAAAAACGCCGTTGTTTCCACCTGCAAATAGGATAGCCGGATTGGAAAAATGAACTTCGACGGCTGTAACTCCGCTTCCGAAATCAAGCGTTGAAGAAACGCAGGTCCAATTGACTCCGTTATCGGAACTTTTATACACTTCACCAGGCTCAGTGCCACAATACATGACAGCTGGTGTGCCCAAACATTGATCAAACGAATAAACATTGGTTTGTCCGGAACCGCCCGTTCCACCTTCCTGGTAGTTGGTAATAGGCCCAACGACCGACCAGTTCGAGTTTTTTTCAAGCGATTGTTTTGCCAGGTATTCCTGTTGAATTACCTGAAGTTCGTCAGATGTGGGAGTAACAATAAATCCGTTTGCATCCACGCGATTTACAACCGATCTTTTCCAGCGTTTGTAATATTGGGTGTGATAATTTTTTACGAAGGTTTGTTGTTTGTAATAAGCTTTGTAGAGCGCGTCTACTTCAAACACATTCGGGTTTTCAGCATACATTTTTTTCGCCCAGAGTGGCAAGGATTGAATTTCAACCTGAGAAGGTTTTTGAAGATTTTGCGCGTAACTATTGACCAATAGCAAGCACAGAAAAACAGAGAGAAGGTGTTTCATAAAGTGTAGTTTACCGCGCTAATATAACGATTTAGCTGTCCGACTGCGGCTTGTTTACAGAAGCTTACCAACCATAATTTCAGATTTCTTGGAAAGCTAATGAAGTTGATTTCGATGGATCAAAAGTCCGTCGCCGAAATAGTACTAATTTTAAGCTCTCGTTTCGGGAGAATTCACCGAAGAGTACATTTTAAGGAATCGCATGATTATCACAACTCAACTCACGCAACAAGATTACATCCGCATCAGTTTTTTCCTGCAGTTTCGAAAACTCACAGTGTTGTTTGTGATGCTTGCAATCCTGGTATGGATGGTTATTTATTTAATCATGAACCTGCAATCAACCGACGGAAAACTCTTCAACCTCATTCCGATTTCGATTGGTTTGCTGGTGGTTCCAATGATGACCTATTTAACCGCCAAACGCAATTTCAAAGCCATTCCCCGCATCGGTGAAACCATCGAATACCAGGTGAAAAAGGATGGAATCACGTTGCAGGGCGAATCGTTTACCACCGATTATAAGTGGAATGAATTGTACGGAGTGAGTAAAAACAAGCATTTTGTGCTGATCTGGCAAACTCCACGCGTGGCAAATTTTATCCCGAGACGCGCTGTTTCGGATGATCAATTGGCGGAGTTGAAACGGCTGCTGGATAAGAATTTGGTGGGGAATAAGTTGTAAGTTTAATTGAATTCTAATGGGATTAGGAAGAAGAGATTTTTTGAGATTAGTATCGCTTGCATTAGTGGGTACCACAATGGATCCTTTGGAAAGTCTCAAGATTCATGATGATTACTATATCAATAAAAAACTAGGATTATTGTTTGAAAAACCAGCTGACTGGGGTTATATTTCAGTTGCTGATTTCGGAAAACTAAAGGAAAAGCAAGTGCTTGGAAATGATACAATTGATAAAGAAGAATTGTGGGAAACGCTGGGCGAACCGGCTTGTATGATCACTAAGTATTGGATCGACACACCTGAAAACGAAGGCGTTTTTTCTCCGACTATACAGGTTTGGGTAAACCACAAATCAGAGTTTGATGATATTCCTCATTCTTCATTTGAAGAATTTGTGGAACTTTCGGGTGAAGGAACAAGCTATTTTCTAGATGATTTCACCATTTTGGAAAAGAAGCCAATGTACTTGCAATTCGGGCAACCGTTTTACGAGCGAACATCGACTTATAACTTTAATCATGTTGATCTGAGTGCACCGGTTAAGGTCGTATTAAACTTGCTGGCCATTGAACACAACAACTTCTATTACTTCATCAATTTTCATGAATGTCCGGAGCAGAATCAGCTGGCAACAGAAGAATTTGAGAAGTTTAAAAAATCGATTCGAATGGTTTAATTCTTCCGAATCTTATCCATGTGTTCCACTTCCATTTTCAAATACTTGGCCGTGTAACTTTTCTCGGTGTGTTTTTTGATCAGCTCTTCCGGAGTTCCGGTACAAACAATATATCCGCCGTCGCGGCCGCCTTCAGGACCAACATCAATGATATGATCGGCTACTTTGATGATGTCCATATTGTGTTCGATCACCAAAACAGTATTCCCGTCGTTGACCAAACGTTGCAAGACATCCGTTAGCATGCGAATATCTTCAAAATGCAGACCGGTGCTCGGTTCGTCGAGAATGTAGATGGTGTTTCCGGTGCCGCGTTTGCTCAATTCACTGGCCAGTTTGATGCGCTGTGCTTCGCCTCCGCTGAGCGTTGTAGATGGCTGACCGAGTTTCACATAACCCAATCCAACAGAATTTAGGGTAACTAAAACACGGGAGATTTTCGGGATACTTTCAAAGAAAACCGCCGAATCTTCAATGGTCATTTCCAGTACATCGTTGATCGATTTCCCTTTAAAACGAACTTCCAACGTTTCACGATTGTAACGCTTGCCATTGCAGGTTTCACATTCCACGTAAACATCCGGCAGAAAGTTCATTTCAATCACTTTCAAACCACCGCCGCCGCAGGTTTCGCAACGTCCACCAGCCACATTAAAAGAAAACCTTCCGGCTTTGTAACCGCGAATCTGGGCTTCCGGCAAAGAAGCAAACAAACTTCTGATTTCGGTAAATACGTTTGTGTAGGTAGCAGGATTACTACGCGGTGTGCGGCCTATTGGACTTTGATCGATTTCAATTACCTTGTCCAAATGGTCTAAGCCGTCGATGGTTTTGTACGGCATCGGTTTTTTCACGCCATTGAAAATATGGGCGTTCAGAATAGGGTAGAGCGTGTGGTTGATCAGCGTCGATTTTCCACTTCCCGAAACACCTGTTACGCAGGTCAATGTTCCCAATGGAATAGTCAGATCGACGTTTTTGAGGTTATTGCCGGTCGCGCCTTTCAGCTTCAATTGTTTTCCGTTGCCTTTCCGGCGCGTTTTCGGAAGTGAAATTTCCAGTTCGCCCAGTAAATATTTCGTGGTCATTGAATCAACAGATGTCAACTCCGCGAAGGGTGCTGCGTTGACAATTTGTCCGCCATGAACGCCTGCTCCCGGACCAATATCCACCACAAAATCGGCGGCTTCCATCATCTCGCGGTCGTGTTCTACCACAATCACCGAATTACCGGCGTCGCGCAGACGTTTCAGCGAGTTGATCAATCGTGTATTGTCGCGCTGGTGCAAACCGATGCTTGGTTCGTCGAGAATGTACAACACGTTCATCAGTTCCGAACCGATTTGCGTTGCCAAACGAATACGTTGCGCTTCACCGCCCGATAAGCTTTTAGCCGAACGGTGCAGTGTCAAATAATCCAAACCGACTTCGAGAATGAACCGCACGCGGGCACTGATTTCTTTCAAAATCTCGGTACCGATCAGGCGCTGGTCGTTGGTCAAATGATCGTCAATGGTTTCCAGCCAGGTTGCGACTTCCTGTAAATCCATCGAAGCGACCTGGCCCAATGTTTTCTCGGCAATGCGGAAGTGTAAGGCTTCTTTCTTCAAACGCGCTCCGTGACATTCCGGGCACGGAATACGGTTCATGAAACTTTGCGCCCAGCGTTGAATTCCGGCGGTGCTTTCTTCGGCATGACGCGCCATAAAGTTGGCCAATCCTTCAAAACGGACAGATGTATCTTTTACGCCCTGTTCAAGGCCTTCATTCCCGTTGAGAATGATGTGGATGAGGTCGGGCGAAATATCCTGAATAGGTGTGTTAAGTGAAAAACCTTCCTGCTGCAAAAAGTTGTCGAGTTTTTCGAAGAACCAGTTTTTCTTGTATTCGCCGATTGGTGCCAAACCACCTTTTTTGATGCTCAGTTTGGGATCCGGAATTACTTTTTCCTGGTCAATTTCGGAGATTTCTCCCAAACCGCTGCAGGTTGGACAAGCTCCGTAAGGCGAGTTAAACGAAAACAAGCTTGGTTCCGGTTCAGGGTAACTCACTCCGGAAGTCGGACACATCAGCAAACGTGAAAAATGGCGCACGCCGCCCGTGTCGTAATGGCCTACCATCATGCTTTTGTTTCCATGTTTCATGGCTGTCACGATGGAATCATATAAGCGTTTACGATCCGTTGACTGAATGTGCAAACGATCAATCACGATTTCGATGTCGTGAATTTTGTAACGGTCCAGGCGCATACCGCGTTCGATTTCCTGAATTTCACCATCAACCCGAACACGCGTGTAACCCATTTTGGCAATTTGCTCAAATAGTTCGCGGTAATGTCCTTTCCGGCCTTTGATTTTCGGGGCAAGAATGACGATTTTCTGGTCGTTGAATTGTTCCAAAATCAGGTCAGTGATCTGATCGTCGGAATATTTCACCATCGGTTCGTCGGTCACGTAGGAATAAGCCGTTCCGATCCGGGCGTACAACAATCGCAGGAAATCGTAAATCTCGGTGATGGTTCCAACAGTCGACCTCGGACTTCGGGAAACGGTTTTTTGCTCGATACTGATTACCGGGCTCAAACCGTCGATTTTTTCGACATCCGGGCGTTCCATTCCACCGAGGAACTGGCGCGCGTACGAAGAAAACGTTTCGATATAACGGCGCTGGCCTTCGGCAAAAATGGTGTCAAATGCCAACGACGATTTTCCGCTTCCGCTCAAACCCGTAAACACCACCAGTTTATTCCGGGGAATCGATAAGTGCACGTCTTTCAGATTGTGTTCACGTGCGCCGTAAACGTCGATGCTTGCTGTTGGATCAATTTCGCTCATTACAGGTATTCCTTGTACGGTTTTAGATTTTCACCTTCGGCAGGTAAAAGAATGGTGTAGTGTTTGTTTTTCACCGTTAGCTTATTTGATTTCAGCCACGGATTCAGTTTTTGAATGATCTTGAAGTTAACGCCTTGCCCGATTGCCCATTCTGCGATATTCGGAATGCTTTCGGCAACCACCACAGATTTGGTTTTGAAAGGCTTGTAAAGCTGCATTTTCTCCGGATAATAACCATAATCTTCCGGGTGTTCGAAAATCAGCTTAATAGCCAGCAGTCGGAAAAAGTAACGTCCGGTTTCATTGTTTTGGTCAGTATCGAAATAATGATCGGTTCCCTGCCACGCCATATCCTGACGAACACCACCAACACCACGGTTATACGATGCGGTAGCCCAAACCCAGTCATTGAGGCTGTCGTAGGAACTTTTGAGATACTGACAAGCAGCACGCGTGCTTTTTTCCACGTGTAAACGCTCGTCTACTTCGGTCGACATTTCCAAATCGTAGATTTTTGCTGTTCCGGGCATGAACTGCCAGAAACCTTGTGCTCCGACCGGAGATATAGCTTGAACCAATCCACTTTCAATAACAGCTAAGTATTTAAAATCTTCCGGAAGTCCTTCTTCTTTCAAAATGCGTTCGATAGTCGGGAACCAGCGATTGGCGCGCTTAAAATAACCGGTTGTGGCGCTATTGTAATAAGCGTTCATCAATACTTCACGGTCAAGGCGCTCAATTACATCTTCGTCTGTCAGCATAATTTCCTGACCCGCAAAAGTCATTTTTTCGGGCAAGTGCGGAAAGACCAAAGCCGTTGGAGCCTGTGTTTTTTCAACCGTTTCTTTTTCAGTTGGTTGAGGTGAGCTGCATGCCAATAGAAGAAGTGCCGGAGCAAGGAACAAAAATCGATTCATGAGATGAAAATTCGGAATACCAAAATTACGACTTTTTATAATGCTTGATGCTGATTTTTGGATGCTTGATGTTGGATTATTGATGTTTGATGAGATTTTCGGTAAGAAGAAAGCTTCAGGAAACAGCAATAAATCTTAAGTATAGTAGTATCACTTTGGTTAAGAAAGGAAAGCCCTCATCAAAAATCAAGCATTCAACATCAGTTTTTTGAGTATCTTAATAAGTATGAAAGAAAATTTAGTGATGGAAAAGTCCTTTGATTTTGCGTTGAAATCGATGGAGCTTTATAAGATCTTATTATCGAAAAACGAGTTCGTGTTATCGAAGCAGTTTTTCAGAAGCGCTACCAGTATTGGAGCGAATGTTCAGGAAGCAAGCGCGGCATATAGTAAACGGGATTTTGCAGCGAAAATGAGTATTTCTTCCAAAGAAGCGAGAGAAACCCTTTACTGGATTAAACTCATAGAAGCAGGTGATTTTGTGGAGTATGATTTTCTGGAATTGAAAACAGAATCAGAACGGCTGATACGTATTTTGACTTCTATTGTGAAAACGTCTCAAAGGGATTTTTGATGTTGGATGCTTGATGTTTGATTGGATTTCACGTAAAGATTAGAAATCGATAAACAACATTAAATCTTATTTAGAAGGTCAAACTTGATTGAGAAAGGAAAGCCCTCATCAAAAATTAAGCATCAAAAATACAACATCAATGAAAACTTCAGGAAACAGAAGGTTGAATTTTAATTAAGAGGAGGAGCCTAATCAAACATTCAACATCAAAAATCAAGCATCATTTTTTATGCACAATCGTATTCCTATACAACCACCCGAAAACGATCAGGAAAAACAACGACAGAAATGCGCCCATCCAGGGATTTCCCCATTTGGCGAAGGTAAGAGCTAAAACGGCAATCAGTGCTGAAAGCGAAGCGATGGTCAGAAATACATACCACACTTGTTTATCATTCAATCCGGAATAAACCAAATGGTGGGTTGTATGGTCTTTTCCGCCAACCATTGGTGATTGTCCTTTTCGCAAGCGATTAATCACAACCGTAAGCGTATCTGCAGCTGCCGGTGTGAAAGCAATCAGGGTAATAAACATGCCTGTCCATGGAGTCAAATGAGTTGTTTCCCCGACGCTCCATAAATGATGAATCGCGAAAAAAGCAGTAAACAATCCGATAAACTGACTGCCGGCATCGCCCATAAATAATTGCGACGGATTGATATTGAAGCGCAAAAATCCAAACAATGCGCCAATTTGGAGCAGAAGAGTCACGGTCCAAATATTCATGCTCCAGTCAAACAAAATCACTTCGCTGGCGAGGCAGGAAATCAGGATAAACAAAACGGTAGTTCCCGTGATGCCGTCCATATTGTCGAGCATATTCAGTGAGTTCATAATACCGACCACCCAAATAACAGTGAGTGTGGCGTTTATTATATGCGGTAAGCCCCACCAGTCAACAACTTTGGCGTCGTAATCCACCCCCATCAGATTAATCACAGTATGGCTAAGCACTAAAATAACACCGCATGAAATCTGTACGGCGAGTTTGATCCATGGTTTTGTGTTGTAGGCGTCGTCTGACAATCCCATCACAAATGCCATAATTCCGGCAACCATCAACCCTACATATTGTTTGTTTTGAAATACATTAACGCTTACTGCGTCAATGAAAATAACAGCATACGCAATTGTTCCAAAAAAGAAAACAACAAAGAAACTCACGCCACCCAACGAAGGTTTAGATTCATTGCTCCAGCGGATGGTCACATCGTTTTTGTTACGGATTCCAAGCGATTGTGAAAAGCGGAGCAACAGGGTATTACAAATGTAGCTGGCAATAAAGCCACTGACCAGAAAACCTACCAATGTAATGACGAGTGTGCTCACGTAAGTTATTTAAAAGGGTGTTGTAAAGGTATGGAAAAGAAGCGAATTTTGGTCTTTGGCCGAAATGACCGGTTTTTCGATCCCCCAGTTTATCCCCAGTTCGGGATCGTTCCACTGAAGGGTACATTCGGTTTCCGGAGCGTAATAATTGGTGCATTTATAACTGAAGATCGTTCCTTCTTCGAGGCTTAAAAAACCATGCGCAAATCCCGGTGGAATCCACAGCTGTTTTTTGTTTTCGGAAGATAATTGCACGGCAACATGTTTCCCGAAGGTGGAACTGTTTTTCCTCAGATCAACAGCCACATCCAGTACTGAACCTTGTACGACCCGAACCAGTTTGCCTTGTGACATCGGTGGTAACTGAAAATGGAGGCCGCGCAATACATTCCGGTGCGAAACAGATTCATTGTCCTGTACAAACTCAACCGGGAATCCAACGGCCGATTCAAAGTCACGGTGATTAAAACTTTCAAAAAAATGACCGCGATTGTCGGAAAAGATCCGCGGACTAAACAGTAAAACACCTTCTAAATGGGTTTGTTCAATCACCATCCGTTACTTTTTTTTGTTGGATTTTTTCTTCGTTTCTTCTTCGTAATAGCCATACCCATAACCATAGCCATACCCATAACCATAGCCGCGACCAGATGTTTTGGTTCCGTTTAAGATGATGTTAAGGTGTTCGATCTGCTTCATGTCAAACAGTTCTTTTACGCGATTGGCAAAGATGCGCTTCGAATAATGCGATTTGAAAATATAGATCGGAACATCAGCATTTGCAAGAATTTTCACACCATCTGTCACCAAACCAACCGGCGGATTGTCAATGACCACTACGTCATACAGCGACTTCAACTTTTCCAGAATTTCCTGGAAACCTTCGCTGAGGATCAATTCCGAAGGATTTGGCGGAATAGGCCCTGCCGTTATGAAATCAAGGTTTTCGATCGATGAATGTTGAATGCATTCTTCCAGTGTCACCTTTTTGATAATCAGGTTGCTGATTCCTTTGTTGTTGGAAACATTTAATCCCAAATGGACTTTTGGTTTTCGCAAATCGAGATCGACTACCACTGTGCGTTTGCCCGATAGAGCAATAATTCCGGCCAGGTTGAGTGCTACGAAGGTTTTTCCTTCTCCGGAAACGGAAGACGAAATGGCGATCACGCGTGCATCGGCTTTCACAAAACTCAGATTGGTTCGAATGGTACGTAGCGATTCTGCCAACATCGATTTTGGGGCGTCCTGTACCATCAGCTGTGAAAATTCATTTGCGTCTTTGAGCAATGGAATGCTACCCAGCATGGTTGCTTTTTCAGGAAGAAGTTGTTTGAGATCTTCCATCGAATTGATCTCATTGAAGGTGACGTAACGGAAAACCAAGACACCAAAACCTAAAATGGCACCGATAAAAATAAATCCTGCATAGACCATTTTCCGGTTCGGACTCACAGGTGTTGAAGCTATTGTAGCTTCGTTCAAAACACGGTTGTTGGAAGAATACCCGGCGTTGGAGATGGAATACAATGCCAGTTTATCCGTGAGGATCGCGAAGTATTTCTCGTTGAGTTCCTGTAATGATTTCAGGCGGCTGTATTCCATTTTTTTACCCGGGAGCTGACTGTATTCGCCCTGGTATTGGTTCACTTTCGCCTGTATTACCTTAATATTATTGGAAATGCGCTCTTCAATGGCATCCACACTTCTGCGAATGGATTGAATTTTGCTTTGAATCTGAATATTGATGTTCTTGATCTCGGTATTGTTTTCAGTCACATCAAATAACAAATCTTCTTTTCGCTGTAGTAAAGCATGCAGATCGGTGATTTGCCGGGTGAGTGATATTTCAAAACTTTTCCCCAACATTTCAGGGATCAGGCGATAAATTTCCAATCGATTCGGGTCATTCCGCAATTTCGAAGAAACCAGTTTGAGCGCCGATCTTTCTTCTTCCAACATGAAGAGCTGGTCCTGAAACTGGTCCATGTTTTGGGTCAAAGACAGTCCGTCGGTTTCCGGATCGTTGAGTTGCGCACTTCGCTGAAAAAGGGTTAAACTGTCTTTGGAAATTTGTAATTCTCCTGAAATCGAATCCAGTTGTTTGTTGATGAATTGCAAGATGTTTTCGGCACTTTTTCGTTTTACTTCTTCATCATAGGTGAAAAATGCTTCGGCCACGGCATTGGTTATATCGTGACACAATTCGGCATTGTATCCCTGGTAACGGATCAGAATGGTTTTCGCTTCAATATCAGCCGGTGTAATTTCCAGGTTGGGCAACAGACGTGTAACCAGCGTTTTTTTATTGTTGAAGGTGAAATATAGTTCGTTTTGTTCGTCATCAGAACGCAGGTTTTCAATGTTATCTACCTTAAACGCGATGTCGAAATGCTGGTTGCTGAAACGTGAATTGATAGGCTTCAGCATGGAATAACTTTTTCCACCCACCTGATAGGAGAGTTGTACCTTGTTTCCTTTGAGCTCAATCCAGATCGGAATGTCACATAAACTACTGTCTTTGAGTTGAAAAGGTTGAACATTAAAGGAGCTTTGAAGGTATTTTTCTTCGGTTAGAATGCGTCCTTTCGAAAAAAGGCTCACGTTCATATGCAGACGTTCAACGGCCATTCCAAACAATAATTCGGAGCGAAGTAATTCTATTTCGGAAGCAATATTGTCTTTGGTGTTGATGTTTTCGATCTCTACGATTTCTTTTCCCTGGTCTTTTTCACCCAACTGGATCACCATCGAAGAATCGTAAATTGGTTTCGTATACCGTAAATACACAAAAGCAATGGCAGTAAAACAGGTGACAAATAAGAGCGTCCACCACCAATATCGCTTCACAATGGTAGCAGCGATAAGCGGATTGTATTCCCGATTGATCAATAATGATGGTTGCTGAGCTCCGTTCACGTGACTATTTTAGAGTAGAAAATACGGTAAATATAATCAACGCGCTTGACAAGAGCGAAACTACAGGTGCGGCACTTTGTACGGCTTCCCGGCCAATCTGCTCGTTTGGTTCCACATACACATAGTCGTTGGCCTGCACGATCATGTCGGCATATTTCAATCCTTCAATTGTTGAAAGATCAAGCACATATACAACCCGCGATGTGCCCAGGTTGCGCATCAGTTTGATTTTATCGGCGCGGCCTCTGTCGGCAATTCCACCTGCAAGCGCAATTGCTTCCATTAAGGTTGTGTTGTTGTTTTGAAGCGGAATCACTTTCGCCTCACTGCCGTTTCCGGGGAAAACGATGACCCGCTGATTGGTGAGTTTCACCTGTACATAAGGTTCCTGGTACTCGATGGCGAATGCTTTTGCCAAGGTGTCTTCGCATTGCTGCACGGTTAAACCGGCTACCATTATTTCTCCGATAATAGGCAATTCAGCAGTTCCGTTGGGCCGCACAATGTATTCCGGAATTTGTGAATTTCCTTTCGTATCATTCATACCGGCCATATTTTCCACAATGCGTTTTCCGCCGTTGGTATAAAGTGTGAACGAAAATTTGTCATCGCGCGAAATGGTGTATTCCGTGGTTGGGCGCAATGGAATACTGTCGTTTCTTTCAGGAACTCCTTTCGGCGTTTTGAACATCAGGTTACTGTTGATGCCACACGACGAGCCAACTCCCAACAAAAGGAGCAATAAACTGCCAAACAAACCAAGTTTCATCATTGTATTCCTTTTTTTGCCAGCAATTGACGGTAATAATTTTCCATATTGCGGACCAATGTTGTATAGTGAAATTGTTCTTCTACGAACTTCCAGCCGTTTTGTGACATTTTTTCGCGAATTTCTTTCGAATTAATTAAAAGTACCAGTTTTTCGGTCAGCGCGGCTACATTTTTCTTCGGTACGATGAAGCCCGTTTCGCCGTCTTTTACGATATCGCGCACGCCACCCACGTCCGTTGAAATAACCGGAAGGTTACACGCCTGCGCTTCGATCAGGCTTACAGGCGTTCCCTCGTTATCAGAAGTCAGGCAAATGACATCCATTCCGGCATTAAAAGTAGCAATATCGGTAATCCAGGAAGTGCAGGTAATGCATTCACCGTACAGCTGGTTCAATTGATTCACACGTTCGGTGATCATTGCTTTTTCACTTCCGTCACCCACGATGAAAAAACGCGCTTTGATTCCTTGTTTTAAGACATTTTCAACAGCATCCAGAAACAAGGTGTGGTTTTTTATCGGCGCTAGTCTGCCCACAATGGCAACGGCAATTTCATCTTTTCCAAGTTGGTATTTTGATCGTGTTTCAAGGCGTTTTTCAGGTAGATTTTCCTGGAATTTATGTAAATCAAATCCCAACGGAATGACTGTTATTTTTTCCTGCGCACAGATCTTGTGCTGAATCGACAATTCTTCCTTCTGTAAAGGGCTGATGGCAATGATTCCATCCGATTGTTTGGCCAGTCGCCGCTCAATGTATTTGTACAAAGTCGTTTTCACTTTCCCGAAATAGGAGTGAAATACGTGGCCGTGATACGTATGCACAATCACCGGAACTTTACAAGCTTTTGCGGCCTTTCTGCCCAATGCGCCCGCTTTCGCGGCATGTGTGTGTACAATATCGGGTTTGAACTCTTCAATAATTTGCTTCAATCGCTTATAAGCCGCTCTGTCGGATGCCAGGTTCGGCAAACGTTTCATCTCTTCGATCAGGACTGGTTCTACACCGTAACTTCGGGGAATGTGTAATGAATCACTTTCATCAGCTTCCGGCAAACCACCTACCAAAAGAGTTTCGAAATCGTCAGATAAATAACGAGTGAGGAAAGTTGCGTTGTACGTTGGTCCGCCGATATTGAACCGGTTGATGATTCTTAAGACTTTTGGCATAGCGTTGTCATACGGTCATACCAATGCTGAAAAACGATATACGCCCAAGCTTTGGCTGCCGTTGTTGAGGATTTACTGTTCGTTAACTGACGGAATAGTTGTTGGATGGTTGCGGGATGAAACAGGTTTTGCTCATGCAGATAATCTTCGTTGAACCAGTGTGGATGTTTGAAAACCAGGTCAGCGGTTACCAACCATTGATGCAAAGGAACTTCAAAACCATGTTTGGGTCGCTTGAATACTTCGTCGGGAAGAAGGTCGGCAAACGCTTCTTTTAACACCAATTTACTGGTTTTTCTGTCATTTTTCCAGCTTTCAGGCAATCGGTTGGCGAGTTTCACCACATCTTTATCCATAAACGGTGTGCGCACTTCCAATGAATGGCGCATGCTCATTACGTCCACTTTTTTCAGCATATCACCGGGAAGCACCATGAGCTGGTCGAGTAGCAGGAAATCGTTTAATGATGCTGTTGTAGCGGGTAATTCCAATTTGTAAGGCTGCGGATGTTTGAGTAATTTATCGGGAACATCCAAGCCAATCATCGCGGCTAAATACTGGTATTGATCGGGCCAGTCATAGCGTAACAATTCGCCCATTTTCCCGATTTTTCGAAGTTGATTCGAGAATTTCCCCTCTCGATGTCCACTTGAAAAACGCAGCACAGGACTCAATGCTTTACGTTGCCACGACGGAATGCGCTGAGCTTTTAAAAAGGCGGTGTGTTTATTATAACCTCCGAATAATTCATCGGCACCGTCGCCTGACAAACTTACTTTGAGGTGCTGTGCTGTTTCCTGAGCCAGAAAATAAACCGCAATAGCCGATGCATCTGCAAAAGGTTCATCAAAGGAAGAAAGTACGTCTTCCAGTTCACCGATTATTTTGGTTTCGTTGAGGCGAATTTCATGATGTTTGGTATCGAGAGCAGTTGCTACACGTTGTGCATACGGACCTTCATCCAGCAATTGATTGCCTTCGAAAGCAATCGAAAACGTTTGCAATTCTTCAAACTCTCTGCGGGCAATCGCCGTAACGATGGAACTGTCCACGCCGCCGCTCAGGAAAGTTCCCAGCGGAACATCGGCTTCCAGTTGCGACAAAACGGCTTTGGTAACAGTTTCGTTTACTTCTTTAACCGCGTCTTTATAAGTTGAAGGAGCAGCCAGTTCATCTTTCGGGAACCAATATGCTTTCAGGTTGATTTCCTGTCCGGTAACTTCTACATAATGTCCCGGAAGCAAGCGCTGTACGTTTTCGATCATCGTCATTCTGCTTGGCACATACGAATACGTGAAATAAGCCGATAATGCCGCCTGGCTTACCTGGAAAGGAACGCCTATTTTTAGTAATAATGGTAACTCACTTGCGAAATAAACCCCGTCTTCCTGCACCGAAAAAAGCAATGGATTGATTCCCATTCGGTCGCGGGCAAGCAGCATATAATCTGTTTCGGAATCGTAAAAAGCGAATGCAAAACAACCACGTAGCTCTTCCAAAACGGCTTTTCCCTTCTCCATGAGCAGGTACAATAACACTTCTGTATCCGATTGTGTCGTAAATTGGTAACCGATTGCTGAAAGTTCGTTCTTTAAGGCACGGAAGTTGTAAATCTCACCATTGAATATCAGCATGTAGCGTCCGGTCGGGTCACAAAAAGGTTGGTGTGAACGTTCTTCGAGGTCAATGATAGAGAGTCGGTTGTGTCCGAAAACCGCATGAGCTTTTTGGTGAACTTTCAGATGGTCTGGACCTCGGTGCTGTTGCAGGTATAAAGCCTTTTCAAAGCGTTCCACAAGAGATATTGCAGGCGCTGTGTTAAAAAGTTTTATTCCGGCTATTCCACACACGAAGCGAATTTACCCAATTTTAATCACAAATAATTAGTTTATGTTTTTCCCACTTCTTCGACACCTCATTTTGACCGGTATTTTACTGGTAGTTGGCAGTGGCTGGTCGCAAAATTCGGTTCAATCGGCAATTGATGTTTTTGCCAACGATCCTGTGTTTGCCAATGCCAGTGTGGGATTTCTGGCTATAGATGTCGCTACCGGAGATGTCATTGCGTCCAAAAATCCGGCAACGTGTTTGTCACCCGCATCTACGGTTAAATTGTTCTCTACAGCCACTGCTTTCCAGGTGCTTGGAAGCGATTATGCACCAAAAACGCGTATTTATATCGACGGAACGATTGATTCCAAAGGAACGGTGAACGGGAATCTTTGGATTCGCGGTGGTGGTGATGTAACCATCGGAAGCCGGTATTACAACGCCGAAGGAATCGAAGACACGTTACTCAGGGTTTGGGCGGATACGCTCCTGAAAATGGGAATTAAACAAATTAACGGAGCAATTATCGCTGACGCGTCTGAGTTTGGTTACCAGGGTGTTCCGGATGGCTGGAGCTGGAGTGATATGGGGAATTATTACGGCGCAGGCCCGTCCGGTTTACCTATTTATGATAATATGTTGCGCTATGTATTCAGAACTGGTGTCACTGGAAGCAAAACAACGCTGAAAGAAACAATTCCAGTTATTCCGGGTTTTAGTTTTCACAATTATATCAGTTCGGGCGGAAGCGGTGATAATTCCTATATCTATGGCGGGCCTTATTCACTTGATCGATTTGGAACGGGAACGTTGGAAGCAAAGACTAATCGAATAGTCGTAAAAGGAAGTTTACCCGATCCGGAATGGCAGTTTGCGCAAGAGTTTTCCCGTATTCTCAAAGGACGTGGAATTGCAGTACGTGACAGTATCAATACCGCCCGGCAAATGACCTGGGTTTCACCAGCAGTGCGTTACGGGTCTATGAAAATGCTGATTGAACACAAAGGAAAAACGGTTGGTTCCGTGGCGTGGTGGACCAATATGAAATCGGTGAATTTGTTTGCCGAAGAACTCTTGTGCTGGGTCGGATATTCGGCCTATGGAACAGGTTCTACCGATAACGGAGTGACGAAACTTGAAAATTACTGGACTGGAAAAATTCCTGTTTCAGGTATGTTTATCAAAGACGGAAGCGGACTTTCACGTGGCAACGCGATTTCGCCGCAGCATTTTTGTGATTTGCTGAAGTTTATGGCGACCAGTAAAAACTTCGATGTGTTTTACGGGACCTTGCCGGTAGCCGGAATTTCAGGAACGCTATCTTCAGTGTGCAAAAACCAGGCTGCCGAAGGGAAAGTTCATGCCAAAAGCGGTACAATGAACCGAATCAAATCGTACTGTGGTTATGTGGAAACAAAAGGTGGAAAACGCCTTGCTTTTGCGTTCATTGCAAATAATTACAATTGCACGTCGAGTGCGGTGGTTGATCGTATGGAAAAAGTGTTTAATGCGATGGCGCTTTATTGATTTGATGGCACTTTCAGGAATTTTCAAACGGACGTAATATTGCAAATTGGCATATCAAACAAATGGACGTCAATTCGCAATATTACGTCGGATATTTTCAGTAGAAATTTGGGTTGATTTTTTTATAGCAGTTCCAAAAAAATCCAGGCATCTGCCCACACTCTTTTTAGACAATTCCTCAAACTTATTTTCACTTCGTCCCACTTCACGACCATGCCACAAAACAGCGTCCAAATGAGTTGCGATTCCGCAAAACAATAAGCGCTTAAACATTCCGTTCATTTCTTGGCGAAACACTGTTATTTGCTATCTTTACGCGCTCGAAAGGCACGAACTCTTTCTGTATACAGCTAATGGAAACACAGTTAAAAAAAATAGAGATGGTTGATTTGCGTTCGCAATATCAGCACATCAAACCCGAAATAGATCAGGCAATTCAAGGCGTGCTTGATAGCGCTCATTTCATTGGAGGACCGGCTGTAACCGAATTTCAACAGGCATTTGAAAAGTACCTGGATGTAAAATATGTGATTCCATGTGCCAACGGAACCGATGCACTTCAAATTGCAATGATGGCTTTAGGTTTAAAACCGGGCGATGAGGTGATTACACCTTCGTTTACCTACATCGCTACTACAGAGGTGATTGCGCTATTGGGATTGATTCCTGTTTTTGTAGATGTCGATCCACGAACGTTTTGCATTGATCCGTCGAAAATTGAGGCCGTGATCACTCCAAAAACCAAAGCAATTGTACCTGTTCATTTGTACGGTCAGGCTGCCGATATGGATGCTATTATGGAAATTGCGAATCGTCATAACTTGTTTGTGGTCGAAGATAATGCACAAGCCATTGGGTCTGATTACCATTCAGCTTCCGGAAAAGTTTCCAAAGTTGGAAGCCTCGGACACATTGGTTGTACGTCGTTTTTCCCGTCGAAGAACTTAGGCTGTTACGGTGACGGTGGAGCCATGTATACCAACGATGATAACCTGGCGACTCAATTGCGCATGGTAGCCAATCACGGTCAATCAAAAAAATACAAGCACGATATCGTTGGTTGTAATTCACGCCTTGATGCCATGCAAGCTGCTATTTTGAGTGTGAAACTAAAACGTCTGGATCAATACATTGATGCCCGCAGAGCTGTGGCCGATTATTACGACCGCGTTTTGGGCGCTTCCGGAAAAATTACGATTCCTTTCCGTGACCCGAAATCAAAACACGTATTTCACCAATATACCGTTCAACTCAACGGAGCTGATCGTGACGGATTGCAGGCTTATCTAGCCGATAAAGGCATTCCATCGATGATCTATTACCCGAAACCCGCGCACAAACAAGGTGTATTTGATTCCTTTAACCTGGGCGACCTGGATTTGCCGGTAACCGAAGAGCTGACCAAAAAAGTAATTTCATTCCCGATTCATACCGAAATGGATGAAACACAATTGGCGTTTATCTGTGAACACATTCTGAACTACGTTAACCAAAACTAAATGAAAAAAATTGCAGTTGTAGGAACCGGTTATGTAGGTTTGGTCACTGGTACTTGTTTTGCCGAAACCGGTAACCAGGTGATCTGTGTAGACATCGACGCCAATAAGGTTGCCCGAATGAAAAATGGCGAAATGCCAATCTACGAACCGCATTTGGATGTGTTGTTTGAACGCAATATCAAAGCGAATCGTTTGTCATTTACCACCAATCTTGCTGAAGGAATCAAAGATGCTGAAATCATTTTCCTGGCATTACCAACTCCTCCAGGAGAAGATGGCGCAGCAGATTTACGTTATATTCTGGGCGTTGCTGACGAATTGGGAAATCTGATTCAAGACTACAAAGTAATCGTTGACAAAAGCACGGTTCCGGTTGGAACGGCTGAAAAAGTTCGTGAGAGAATCGCTAGAAATGCGAAAGTGGATTTCGACGTAGTTTCCAATCCTGAATTTTTGCGCGAAGGTTTTGCCGTGGATGATTTCATGAAACCGGATCGCGTGGTGATCGGAACTTCTTCCGAGCGCGCCGAGAAGATCATGGAACAATTGTACAAACCGTTTGTGCGCCAGGGAAATCCGATCTTGTTTATGGACGAGAAATCGGCTGAGCTCACAAAATATGCAGCAAATTCCTTCCTCGCCACCAAGATTACCTTCATGAATGAAATCGCGAATTTCTGCGAATTGGTGGGTGCTGACGTAGATAAAGTACGCATTGGGATTGGTTCTGACGAACGCATCGGCAAACGTTTCCTGTTTCCGGGAATCGGTTACGGCGGATCATGCTTCCCGAAAGATGTGCAGGCTTTGGTGAATTCCGGTAACGAAAACAATTTCTCGTTTGAGATCCTGAAAGCGGTAATGACTGTGAATGAAGATCAGAAAACGATCCTGTTCCCGAAAATAAAAAACTTCTTCAGAGGTGATTTGAAAGGAAAAAAAATTGCGATCTGGGGATTGGCTTTCAAACCAGATACTGATGATATTCGTGAAGCCCCGGCGTTGTACATGATTGATGCGTTGACAAGTGAAGGAGCCACAATAACGGCTTACGATCCTGAAGCAATGACAAACGTAAAAGCATTACTCGGCGATAAAATTGCTTTTACCGATAATGAATACGATGCATTGAAAGATGCCGATGCTTTGTTGATTTGTACCGAATGGGGTGTTTTCAGAAACCCTGATTTCGACAAAATGGCTACCTTACTCAACGATAAGGTGATCTTCGACGGACGCAACCTGTTTGAGGTTGACGACATGACTGATCGCGGATTTTACTATAGTTCTATTGGTCGCAAGACGCTTGAGAAATAAACATGGAAGAACGCAAACGAATTTTAATCACCGGAGCTGCCGGTTTCCTCGGTTCACACCTCTGTGATCGTTTTGTAAAAGACGGCTACAAGGTTATCGGAATGGATAACCTCATTACCGGCCGGTTAAAAAACATCGAACACCTGTTTGGGAACGAACAATTCGAATTCTACCACCAGGATGTGAGCAAATTCATTCACGTTCCCGGAAAACTGGATTACATCCTGCACTTCGCTTCGCCCGCAAGTCCGATCGATTACCTGAAAATCCCGATTCAGACCCTCAAAGTGGGTTCGTTGGGCATTCACAATTGTTTGGGATTGGCGCGTGTAAAAAAAGCGCGTGTACTCATTGCCAGTACTTCCGAGGTTTATGGCGACCCGACAGTTCATCCGCAAACGGAAGATTACTGGGGAAATGTGAATCCTGTTGGTCCGCGCGGTGTTTACGACGAAGCCAAACGTTTCCAGGAAGCAATGACGATGGCGTATCACACGTTTCACGGTTTGGAAACGCGCATCGTTCGTATTTTTAATACCTACGGTCCGCGGATGCGTTTGAACGATGGTCGTGTGTTACCTGCATTTATCGGGCAGGCATTGCGTGGCGAAGATTTGACCATTTTTGGTGACGGTTCGCAAACACGTGCGTTTTGTTACGTAGATGATTTGGTAGAAGGAATCGTGCGTTTATTGCACAGCGATTATCCATATCCGGTGAACATCGGTAATCCGGATGAAATCACAATCAGCGAGTTTGCCGAAGAAATTATCAAATTGACGGGTACCGACCAGAAAGTAGTCTACAAAGATTTACCGGTCGATGATCCTAAACAACGCCGTCCGGATATCACCAAAGCACAGGAATTGCTTGGTTGGAACCCAAAAGTTGGCCGTGCGGAAGGTTTAAAATTAACGTATGCTTATTTCAAAAACCTGACCAACGAAGAGCTAAACGAGAAAGAACATATTGATTTTGAACATTATATCCATTAAACCATGGGGCATTTTGCACACGAAACTGCGGTAGTCGATGAAGGTTGTACCATTGGTGAAGGCACCAAAATCTGGCACTTTTCACACATCATGCCCAATTGTACGATTGGTGAACGCTGTAATATCGGTCAGAACGTAGTGGTTTCACCGGAAGTGATTTTGGGCAACAACGTGAAAGTTCAGAACAACGTGTCTATTTACACCGGCGTGATCTGTGAAGACGATGTTTTCCTTGGCCCGTCGATGGTGTTTACCAACGTGATGAACCCGCGCAGTGCGGTCAATCGCCGTGATCAGTATTCCCAAACGATTGTGAAAAAAGGTGCTTCAATCGGTGCAAACGCAACCATTGTTTGCGGAAACGACATTGGTGAATTTGCCTTTATCGGTGCCGGATCAGTAGTCACAAAGGAAGTGCCGGCCTATGCATTGGTAGTAGGAAATCCTGCTCGCCGGATAGGTTGGATGAGTGCTTACGGACATCGCCTGACTTTCGATGAACAAGGTTATGCCACATGTCCGGAAAGCAATGAAAAGTATCATTTATCGGACGGAAAAGTCCAAAAAATAAACGCATGATTCCTGAAAATCAGAAAGTAAAATTTGCCATAGTCGGCTGCGGACATATCGGAAAGCGCCACGCTGAAATGGTGATGCGCGATGCGGAATCCGAATTGATAGCATTGGTGGATGTACGCACCCGTGAAGCGTGTGGAGCAGATGCATACGACGTGCCATTTTTTAATACAATGGAAGAATTACTTGCTTCAGGGCTTGATTTTGACATCGTAAATGTATGTACACCAAATGGTTTACACGCAGAGCAAGCCTTGATCGCATTGGAAAATAAGAAGCACGTTGTGGTTGAAAAACCAATGGGCTTGTCGAAAGAACAATGTGAAAAAGTGATTTTTAAATCCCTGCAGCAATCCAAACAAGTATTCTGCGTGATGCAAAACCGTTATTCACCGCCAAGCGAGTGGATCAAGTCGGTAGTTGAAAGCGGTATTTTGGGCGAAACATTTATGGTTCAACTCAACTGCTACTGGAATCGGGATGATCGTTATTACAAAGCTGGTGGTTGGAAAGGAACCCAGGATCTGGACGGTGGAACGTTGTTTACGCAATTTTCGCACTTCATCGACATCATGTACTGGCTCTTTGGCGATATCGACAACATCCAGGGAAAATTTGCCGACTTTACCCACAAAGATTCTACCGACTTCGAAGATTCAGGTTTTGTGAGCTTCGATTTCATCAATGGCGGAATGGGAAGTTTGAATTATTCTACGGCGGTTGCCAACCAAAACCTGGAAAGTTCCATGACGATCATCGGAAGCAAAGGAAGTGTGAAAATCGGCGGCCAATACATGAATGAAGTGGAAGTGTGCAACATCACTGATTATGAAATGCCTGAACTGGCGCCAACCAACCCGGGGAATGATTATGGCGCTTACAAAGGCTCTGCAGCGAATCATCATTATGTGATCACCAACGTGATCGATACCCTAAAAGGTCGCACCTCTGCTACTACAAATGCATTGGAAGGACTCAAAGTAGTTGAAATTATAGAACGCATTTATAAAGTACGCAATGAGCAACTCAATTTACAATAAACTGATTCGCAAAGAAGCCAAACTGGCTGTAATCGGTTTGGGATATGTCGGCTTACCGATTGCCCTGGAATTTGCCCGTAAAATCAAAGTGGTAGGTTTTGATATCAACCAGTCGCGTGTGGATTTGATGAAACAGAACATCGATCCGAGTAACGAGCTGGAAGCAGCAGATTTTGATGATCGCGACATTTTGTTTACCGCAAAACTGGAAGATCTGAAAGACGTTGAGTTTTTCATCATTGCCGTTCCAACACCAATCGACGATGCCAATCTTCCTGATTTGAAACCGTTATTGGGTGCTTCGCGCACGGTAGCGCAGGTGTTGAAAAAAGGCGATTACGTGGTGTACGAATCAACCGTTTATCCGGGTTGCACCGAAGAAGATTGTATTCCCGTGCTGGAAGAATTATCCGGATTGAAATTCCAAGAGGATTTTATGGTTGGTTATTCACCTGAGCGTATCAATCCGGGAGACAAGGAACACACGTTGCAAAACGTAGTGAAAGTAGTTTCGGGTTGCGATGCAGAATCATTGGAAGAAATTGCGAAAACATACGAGTTAGTAGTTGAAGCGGGTGTTCACCGTGCTGCATCTATCAAAGTAGCTGAAGCAGCGAAGATCATTGAAAACACGCAGCGCGATGTAAATATTGCACTGATCAATGAATTGTCAATCATTTTTAACCGATTGGGAATCAATACGTACGACGTGCTGGAAGCGGCCGGAACAAAGTGGAACTTCCTGAAATTTTCTCCGGGACTGGTAGGCGGACACTGTATAGGCGTTGATCCGTATTACCTCACACACAAGGCACAACAGGCCGGTTATCACGCGAAGATTATAAACAGCGGCCGTTATGTGAATGACTCAATGGGCTTCTATATCGGGAAACAAACCGTAAAGAAAATCATAGCGCAGGGAAAACACATCCAGGACGCGAAAGTATTGGTGATGGGAGCAACATTTAAAGAAGACGTTTCTGACATCCGCAATTCAAAAGTAATCGATGTGGTGAACGAGTTGAAATCGTTCCAGGTACATGTTGATCTGGTTGATCCGCATGCTTCTTCGGATGAAATGCAACACGAATATGGTGTTGGTTTGGTAGAAATAGGTAAAAACTACGATGCGATCATTATTGCTGTGAATCACAAAGAATACCGTGGTTTGGACGAAGCTTATTTCCAGGCAATTCTGAAAGATGGAAAAGGTGTTTTTGTTGACCTGAAAGGAATTTACAAAGGAAAGATCAAAAATCTGGAATACTGGAGTTTATAGAGACTTAAGATTAGAAGACATAAGACAAAAGACCGGGATTATTAAATTAACCGGTCTTTTGTCTTTTAAGTCTTAATTCCTCCTTTTATTTCAGCAAGTTCAAATGCCCATACAACAATATGCGCTCGTCTGTTTTATTGGTTTTAAACTCGATTCGCCAAGAGTATTGACCTTCCTGAGCCATTCTACCGGAATAAGATCCATCCCAGCCTACGGCAGCATCGTTTGATTCGAAAACGATTTCTCCCCAACGATTGAATACCATAAAATTAAAATCGTAAAGGTCAAATCCGGATGTAAATACGGGTTGAAATGTTTGATTGAATTCATCTCCATCGGGTGTAAACGTATTCGGTACATAATAGAGCAATTCTTCTTCCACAATTATTCTTGCCGTATCCTGATCCTGACAACCGGCATTGTCTGTGGCTGTTAGAATGACGGTATAAACACCCGATGTACCGCTGGGAAATGTATGTGTCGGTGAAGTTGAAACGGAATTGCTTCCATCGCCAAAATCCCACGAATAATTGGTAGCGCCGGTAGAATTATTAATCATGGTTGAAATAGCACTTTCCGAACTCAGTATAGAAGGTGTCGGTGCGAAAGCCGCAACAGGTCCACTGGTTACGCAAATGATGGAAGGATAAGTAGCATCTGCAGTACAGCCGTTTATACTAGTGGCCACCACATACAAATCAACACATCCGGTATTGGTAAATGTGAGCGTCTGATTTCCGCAACCTGTAAGCGTTTGACCGTCTGAAAAAGCCCAGGTGCAAGAGTTGCTGTTGAGTGTAGCGCTTGTAAATGTAGCAACCAACGGAGCGCATCCTGAGGTTGGGTTTACTGTGATATCGATGACAGGGATTGGATCAACTGTCACGGTAATTTGGTCGGTTGCAGAACATCCGCTTGAGGTTTCAGTAGCTGTAACAGTGTAAGTTGTTGTTACCAAAGGTGTAAAAGATACGTTTTGCTGAACACCATTGTCCCAGCTTATTGCAGCAGGATTCGCGGTGAGTAATGTTGCACTTAAAACGGTTGAAGATCCGGCACAAATAGCGTAATCTGGACCGGCATTGACAGCAGGAATATTCGCAGGACTCAACGTTGCGCTTGAAGTTATCTGACAACCGCTTGCATCTTGCACCACAATCGGGTACGTTCCGGCAGCAAGTAATGTAAAGATATTTCCTGCTACAAAAGTTGCTCCGTTATCAATGCTGTATTGCAATCCACCATTTGGGCTATTCGCCGTAATATCAATGCTTCCGTCTGTTTGATTGCAAGAAGGGTCTACTGTTGCTACATTGGTAATTGACGGTCCGTTTACTGTTGAAACCGTTGTGGGTGCGGTGGTTTGGCAACCATTGGCATCTTGAACGGTTACTGTATAATTGCCCGGCAAAACAGCGTTGAAAGTATTGGAAGGTTGAAAGGTAACACCATCGATGCTGTATTCCAATGCTCCGCTTCCTCCATTTGCAGTAATGGTAATTGTTCCGTCTGCAGTGTTGCAATTGGCCGGAGTGGTTGCCACATTGGTAATGGAAACGGCAGCAGGATCTACCAAAGTGAAATTTTGCGTGATCGGCGGATTCGAACTTCCTGCCGAAGGGGATGTGATCAGGATATTATTGATTGCCACTGATGGATCTGTACCTGCACCATCGTCGTTATTGTCCCATTGAATTCCAATCTGTAAGTTGGCAATGTTCTCACATGAAACAGGAAGTACTGCCGAATAAGCTGTCCATAATCCTTGGCCGCTGCCACAAACTGTAGAACTTAAGACACCTCCGAATTGCACCCATCCTGATCCGGGGTTAATCCAAACAGTTGCCTGATCGTTAGGCAAATCTCCGTTTGCAATGTAATCGAATGACAAGGTCAAATTGGTGTAGCCACTGGTGTTAATCAAGCCCGATTGCGCCCGAACATGCGTTTCCGGACAAAACAGAAATCCACACAATCCGCCGGCATCATAAGCAGCGCCACCTGCCGGATTAAATACGCTGGTTATATGTAAAGTGTTATCACCATTACCGGCAAGGCCACATCCACCAGGAGCAACGCCACCTTCGTTATCCGAAACGGTAAAGAAATTAGGATCTGCACCCTGGGGTGCTACAACATTGCTTAATGTCCAGCTAGATGCGCCGGTTTCAAAGTCTTCAGAGTAAATCGTTGTAGAACCACCACCCGAACTGGCATCTGAAATGGTGACACTATAATCGCCTGCACATAAGTTGTTAATAGTAGACGAGTTACCTCCGATAATAGCACCTAAGGCATCTTGCCAAACATACGTATAAGGAATGACTCCTCCGACCGGAGTGACCAGTATAGAGCCATTGCAACTTCCGGAACATGTCGGATCTGTTACTGTAGAAGACGAAACGGTAATTTGTGCATAGGAAACACCATAGGCAATTAACGCCATGATGAAAGTGGAGATTTTAATCATAAATTATTGAAGTAGTTTTTTGGATGACGCGAAGAAGGTGAAAAGGTTGTGTTTTTTATCACAATTTTCGACAGAAAAGAAGATTTATTAGACAAAAAATGCATTCTGTGCATTCCAACGGTATGGGAGACTTGAGGAGTGATAGACAGATAGACTGAAGATCGCTTCACTAAAAGACAAAAGACGTCTTTCTAAAACACCGTCTTTTGTCTTCCGTCTAATCAGTCTTCTATCTAGCCCAATTCTTTATTCCTCAATGGCAATCGCAATAACTGGTGAAAAGCCTCATCCGCGAGATGCTTTTCCAAAATATGCAAATGCTCAATGCGATGACAATCGGTTCCGGCAATATCCACCAATCCTTCTTTGATAAGTAATAGTGCTTGTTTTTTGACCGCGGGACCATAATGCCCGGTAAGCGAGTTGTTATTGAGCTGGATCCAAACCCCTAATTCGCGTAAGCGATGTGCCATTCTGGTAGATCCGTGATAATAGATATAGCGCTCTAAATGTGCAATAACAGGCTGATAACCCGAAGAAATCAGGTCGAATATCAAGTCTTCCAGTTGTGACGGTTCATTCCGGAACGAACATTCAAACAAAATACAATTGGTATTGAACGGCAATAAATCACCCGATTCCACACGCTCAAAAAGTGTTTCGTCGAAGTAATATTCGGCAGAAGCTTCAATTTCGATTGACAATCCAACAGCTTTTGCAGCTTCGCGAAGTTCATCACGTTTGGCCAGTATACCAGCTGTGGTATTGTTGTACATGCCGTTCATGACATGCGGTGTGGTGATGACTTTCCGGTAACCTAATTCCTGGAATTTACGCAACATACCCAACGAATGGTCCATGCTTTTGGCGCCGTCATCAATTCCAGGCAGCAAATGACTGTGTAGATCGACTTGCAAAGCAGACAAATCAACCGGTCCCGGGCTACGGCTTGATTTCAAAAAAGAGAAGATTCCCATATCGTGGTGAAGATACAAAAGTAACCGTTTGAGTGGTATTCTAAGTTCCTGGAATTTGAATTGTTAATCCTAACGTAAGAATAAGTTCATCGGCTAAATCGATTGAGGGGCTGCCACATCTTGTAAAAGCGTTCCTGACAGATACTTTTAACCTATAAAATTGTGGTTTATGAAACGGTTCCTTATTTTGACACTTGGCTTGGCATTCAGTTCATTTTCGCTTGATGCACAAACGTTTAGCTGGAGCGGTTACACAACCGGTTCCATGTCATACACGACAGGAATTATGACCGCCACCGTTACGTCATCGAATCCGGGTTTTCAAAACAGCACTCCGCGCCATTATGCAGCTGCAACGGTTGGAAGCGGGCAATGCGGCCTTGCGGGTGGTTTGGCACTGGAACAACTATTTGGAAATATTACAGCTGCTCATGCCACACTTACACTTGATTTTACACAAGGCAACAGCACCAACGGAACATGCTCGTCTATTACATTCCCTATTCGAGATATTAATTCTGACGAATCGGTACAAACCTTTGCGGACTGGGTAGAAATTTCAGCGGTTGACGGCAATAACAATGCAATAGCTGTCGCCAGTATTACTGCTACCGGTGGTTCCAACAAAGTGTTCACAACATCCGGAAATACACGTATAATCAAAGGTTATAACAGCGGTAGTTATGGATCCAGATCTACTACAGCTTGCGATAATGTCAATATTAGCGTTACACCTCCGGCAGGCGTTACCCTTAAACGAATCGTGATCAAGTACCATCCTGATTACAATCCTTCACCCAATTACTATTATAACTTTTCAGGTCCTTTGCGTCCTGCCTATCAATACATTTCCATCGGCTCCATTACTGCAACTGCAACAGGAGGTGGCTGTCTGGTATTGCCGGTAGATTTGGTGTCGTTTACTGCGCGTCGCGAGCAACGATCAGCCGAACTTACGTGGGTGACGGCTTCCGAAGAAAACAATGCGCAGTTTGTGGTGGAGCGTACAACCGATGGCAACCATTACGAAATGGTAGCGATTGTGGAAGGAAAGGGAACGACGCAATCGACTTCGGTTTATACAATTACAGATGAGCAAACTCCTGATCAGCTGACTTATTATCGCTTGAAACAAATCGATGTTGATGGTAATCCGACGTTTTACGATTTAATTTCGGTGGAAGAACTCGGAGGTGATGCGTTGATTCAGCGCGTATATCCCAATCCGGCGAACAGCGTGCTGGTTTATACCTTAAACGCGCTTGGAAATCAAACGCATTCTATTCAGGTGACCGATCAATTGGGAAGAACCGTTTACCGTGAAACAAGCGAAACTGATAACGGTATTTCGGAACACACGCTCGATGTGGATGCTTTTGAAAACGGGGCTTACCTGGTAACAATTCAGTTGGAAAACGGAAAAAAGGAATGCACGCGTTTTGTGAAGTGTGATTAATTTTTTCCGTACATTTTCTTATAATAATCGCGGTAACTACCCGAAGTAACTTCCTTGACCCAAGCCTGGTTGTCGAGGTACCATTTCACGGTTTTGCGGAGGCCTTCTTCGAAGGTGATACTTGGTTTCCAGCCCAATTCATGATGTAATTTGGTAGCATCGATTGCATAACGGTGATCGTGTCCGGCGCGATCTTTTACAAACGTGACCAGTTGTGCGCTTTCGCCCGGATTTCGATCCAGTAATTCATCCATAATCGAACACAATTCCTTCACCAGCTCAATGTTTTGCCACTCATTCCAGCCGCCGATATTATAGTTGCAACCAACTTTTCCCTTATGAAAAATAAGGTCGATAGCCTGCACGTGATCTTCCACCCACAACCAATCGCGTACATTCACGCCTTCACCATAAACGGGAAGTGGCTTTCGGTTTAAAATATTGTTGATCATCAACGGAATCAGCTTTTCCGGATGGTGATGGCTGCCATAATTATTGGAGCAATTCGAACGCTTGATCTCCAACCCGTAAGTATGAAAATAAGCGCTCACAAAATGGTCCGAGGCTGCTTTCGATGCCGAATACGGACTGCGCGGGTCATAAGCCGTTTCTTCGGTGAAAAATCCTTCCTTGTTCAGCGACCCGAATACTTCATCGGTTGAAACATGGTAAAACGTATGACCGGAAAGCTCTTTCCAGTAATTTTTGGCTTCTTCCATCAGGTTGACAGTTCCCAGCACGTTGGTTGTTACAAAAGGTATTGGTCCTTCAATCGACCGGTCAACGTGCGATTCTGCAGCCAAATGAATAATATCTGTGATTTCGTAGTGTTTCAACACATTGCGAACATCTTCCTGATTGACAATATCGCCTTTCACAAACACATGGTTCGGTGCGTTCTTCAGATCTGCCAGGTTAGACAAATTACCGGCATACGTCAGTGCATCGAACGTGATAATGCGATAGTTGGGGTATTTGTTGACCAACAAACGAACAAGATGTGAACCGATAAATCCGGCACCACCGGTAACGAGAATATTCATAGCACTTTTTGTGTGTAACAAAGCTAATCAAAAGACTTGAGACCGCTTTGCTAAAAGACAAAAGACAGTTTTTCCGAAAAATCTGCCTTTTATCTCAGGTCTTTTCGTCTCAAGTCTCCTTTAATTCTGCCCGGATTTTCAATTGCTCATTCATCGCGATGAAACCGTTTTTGGTATCAACATCGAGCATTTTGCTAAAGAAAGGAATCAAAATTCCCCTGAAATGCTCGCTATGAATAAAAGTCGTGGTACCGTCGCCATTGTCGATAAGCTGGAACCGGTGTTCACCGTCAAACAATCCCGGAATTCCCAAATGGCCAACCCAACGAAACTCTTTTTCAGGTTCAAAAACCAGGACTTTCGGTTTCAATGTCATCCCTTTTCCGTTCTCAGGTTTCAGGGTCACTTTTAATTTCTGTCCGACTTCCGCCGCCCCCGAAATAGTAGTAATGAACGGATTCCAGATTCCATAATTACCGAAATCGGTGAGGATACGCCATACTTTTTCGGGAGTTGCGTTAATAGTGATCGATGTGTTGATTTCTTTTGCCATAACTGTTGTGTTTAAATGAATGAGACAAAGTTCAGTTAAGCACGGCGGTCAGCTCTTGACAAATATCAAGAAATAAACTTAGGTGATTGGTCTGTTAAATAATGGGTTGTTAATGGTATCAGTCGTTTCAAAAATAGTTATTGTACATTTTTGGCGTTCGTAATTTTGCGAATTTACGCCAGGTTTTTGGGATGTAAATTCGCAAAATTACGAACGAACATTTCACGCTATAATCACAGACAAAAAAACGAACTAAGGCTATCCGTAAAGCTGTTTTTTACGAATACGGCTAAACGTTTCAGGCGTCATTCCAAGCATGGAAGCGATGTATTGTAACGGAACTTGGTTGAATAATTCCTTGTTGTTTTCGAAAAAGAAATTGTAGCGTTCTTCGGCGGTCATCGACAAATGAGTGAAAATGCGATCTTCCAAAATGATAAAACAACGGGTGATGAAGAGTTTTTCGAGTTCGTGCCATTTCGGAATCAGTTGGCCGAGTTTCACATAATCAGACCGGTTAATGGTAAACAATTCCACATCAGTCAACGCTTGAATCGTCCAACGGGCGGGTGTTTCAAATACGAATCCCGCCAGATCGGTCACAAAATAACCTTTCGTCGAAATCCATTGAGTCACTTCTTTATCTTCGGTTTGCACATAAATACGCAGCATACCCGATAGAATGAAACTGAGCCGGTTACTCGCTTTTCCGGTTTCCAGGAAATACTCACCTTTTTTGATAGTCTGCCGATGAAAGAACTGACTAATTGCATCCAGATCGCCGGATTGAGCAACTCCGAAGTAGGACGAGATATAGTGTTCGAGTTCTGTCATTATTCAATAATAATATCATGCTGCGCCAATAAACCGGCAACTCCGCGCAACGAAAATTTGGCTTTTTTGATGCGATTCGACGACGGATTGATCACATAACGAACCGCAGTTCTCAAATCTGCTTTTTCGAGATTTGTCTGGTCGAAAACAGCTCCTGATAAATCGCATTCGTCAAATACAGCTGCGCTCAGATCGCATTCCGAAAAATCGGCTTCTTCGAGTTTACAGTTTGAAAACCGGGTGTTTTTCAGTTTCAGTTTGTAAAAAGAAGCATGATTCAATGCACAGGCGTTAAACGCGACTTCCAACCCGAACGGATTAGCGTGTTCCAATGGAAAGCCCAGCATTTTGCAATCGGTAAAGGTGATTTCATTCAAAGTGGTATTTCCAAGTTTGATCAAACTCAGGTTGCATTCTTCAAACGTGCATTGCACAAAGCGAAATCCTGAAAGATTCAGGTCCGAAAAATCACATTCTTCAAACACGCAGGCTTCGTATTCGCCCTTCTCCAATTCCTGCTTGGTGAAATCGATTTTAGAGAATGTTTCTTCGAAAAAAGGATGCGCCATGACGTGATTTTTATGGCTTAAAAATAGTAGAATTAAAGTTTAATCTCTTTCTTTTTTCGGCCGCAGAATTTCATCTGTAAAATGTTCTGTACGTTTCGGTTTTGAGAATTTATCGGAATTATAGGCTTTAGAATCACCTTTCGGGATGGAAAGCGAAATCCATTCGTTATCACGGATCAGTTTGGCAATGAAAACGATTTGCCCGATGTGATAAGGATAGTGCGCTAGTTGTCGATTAATCGCTTCTATGACTGTGTGGCCCATATTACGAATGAAAATAATTCTGGTCAAATCCTCTTCCTGCAAGCTTTTCAACACATTCAAAAAACAATCCCAGCCTTCGTTCCATTTGTGAAGCAATTCCTGCCGGGAAGAAATCTCATTTTCAAATTCCGCATCGCGGTTACGCCATTCTTTTTCGCCGTCGGTTGTGAGAAAATCGGTCCAGCGACTCATCATATTTCCCCATAAATGGTTCACAATGATTGCAATACTGTTACTGGCTTCGTTGGCTTGCCAAAGTAGTTGTTCGTCAGTGAGTTGTTCAAATGATTTTTCGCCCAGCAATTTGTAATATTCAACTTGTTTGATGACGCTTTCCAGATAATCTGTTTCCATGGCGTTTGATTTGTTTGTTTTAAATTGAGCAGTGCCTTGAATATACGAAAAAGGAGTCGAATCTGTCCTAAGGACAATCACAAAAAATGAGAAAATAATTACCATGGTAAATATATTCATTGTAAGTTTGTCAAAAATCACATTATGGAAACACTGATTCCCTCGCTCATACTTCTGTTTGGTCTTTTCGCCATTGCTTTTGAAAGCCGGCCACAATTGCAAAAAATTCCGCTGGCATTGATCGCCATGAGTTTGATCGCCTGGACGTGCTCCGGTTTTGCCAAAACAGACAATATTACGTTGTTGCTCGGTTTAGTTTCCGGAATGGTGCTGATCGGGTTTTTGCTGGGCCTCATCCTAAAAAAGTATGGTGAATGGGTCGCGCTTCCGGCCACGCTGCTATTGGCGGTAATGAGCGGAAGTAAAGTCGCGTATTTCGGGTTTGATTTGAATATTTCAGGAATCCTGATCGCGCTTCCATTGCTTGGGGCAATTGGGCCGTTATTAGTGAATCTCAAAGCACAATTACTTCACAAATGGCTGAATCTTGACCAAGCTCGTACCACGACAATCGCTTCTGCTTTTTATGCGGCGTTGCTGGTGTTTTTTGCTGGATTTCAGGCGCAGTACTTCGGTGTGATTCTGGTTGGTGCCGGCTGGATAACTGTTTCATTGGCAAGTAGAAAATTTGAAACACTTGGAGCCGGAATCGGTTTGCTTTCTCTGGGAGTTGTTTTTTGGCTGATGAAAACCCAAACGCAGATAGATGATTCATTCATGCGTCCGAATTTCCTCATGGGATTGGTGGCAGGAGTTACCGCGATCACCTGGCTAAAACTGACCAAAGACGTGATCAGATTTCGCTGGCCGCTCATGTATCTCTTGCCGTTATTACTGATCATTGCATTGGTCATGATGGGAATTGCAAACGAGCATTTTGGCGGATTACCAACTTACATCGGAGCATTGATCGGGACTTCATTAACATTAATGGTGACGCGCTTTCAAACACAAGTCATTCCGTTTCAGGCGTTGTTATTGGGTGTTTCGGTGCTCATATTCAATCAGTTTGAAGCAATTCAGCAGCCAAAAAAGCAATCTCGCTTAACCACAACTGAAGCAACAAATACACCTGAGGAAGAAGAACCTTCTGTATTGGATGTGCCGGCCATAGCATTGAATGCCGATTTGAAAGGAAACTGGAAAAGTGTGCTTGATGCTTCTAAAATCGAATTTCAACTCGGGCCGGAAGGAGCAGTAACCAAAGGTGGCTTGGAAGAATTTAACATTGATCTTCGTCTGAATGACACTGGTGAACCCGAAAAACTCAGTGTTGTCATTCCAACGGCAAAAGTAACTACCTTCAATCCAATGCGCGATGAATCTGTTCGTGGTGCCGGTTACCTGAATGCGCCAGCCTTTCCGAAAATTACATTTACTTCCTCAAATATTAGGAAAGAAGGTGATCATTATGTAGCCAACGGTGACTTTGTGTTATTGGGTAAAAAAGCACCTGTGAAAGCGAAGCTGAAATTTGCGGCTACCGGAACTGATAAAGGCAAACAATTTTTGGTGATGGTAGGTGAAGCAACATTTGATCGTACCAAACACGGGATGCGCAGCGATGCCAAAATCGGAAATGAAGTAACAGTGACCTTTGAAGTTGAATTCAGAAAATAATCTAATAAACTTTAAATTTTTCTGCGCTTAAGCAACGAAGTGTTAATTTAGGAATACTTTAGTGGAATATTCTACTAAATGAATTTTAAATTACACACTTATGAAACAACTTTTGACTTTTGTTTTGTTGAGCTTGTTTTCAGTCTCAATAAGTTTTTCTCAAACAATTTCCCTGCAATCATTTGCAACCGGATTTACCCGTCCGGTAGAAATTGCTCATCCGGTTAACGATTCCCGGTTGTTCGTAGTAGAACAAGCCGGCAGAATCAAAGTGGTAAACTCAAACGGATCGGTGAACCCCGTTCTTTTTCTCGATCTCACTTCAGAGGTTGAATTTGTTAATACTCCCGGAAGTGAGCAGGGATTATTAGGTCTGACCTTTCATCCGGATTATGCCAACAATGGGTTTTTCTATGTGAATTACACGCGTGCTGGCGACGGTGCTACTATTGTTGCCCGTTACTCGGTTTCCGCTGACCCGAATGTGGCCAGTACAACAGAAACGGTTTTGATGACGATTGATCAACCGTATTCCAATCACAATGGTGGAACAATCAAATTCGGCCCCGACGGTTATTTGTATATCGGAATGGGCGATGGTGGTTCTGGTGGCGATCCGGGCGACAGAGCACAGGATACTACGGAGAATTTAGGGAAAATGCTGCGCATTGATGTGAATTCAGGTTCACCTTATGGAATTCCTCCAAATAATCCGTTTGTAGGTGTCGCAGGGAATGATGAAATCTGGTCGATCGGAATGCGTAACCCGTGGAAATTCTCATTTAACCGGTTAAACGACGATTTGTGGATCGCTGACGTTGGTCAGTATGAAGTTGAAGAAATCAATAAAATTCCAAGCCCGATCCCAAATACAGGGTTGAATTTCGGATGGCGTTGTTACGAAGGAAATACCAACTTTGATTTATCTTCCGGGGATTGTCCTGCTTACGCATCAACCGTAGATCCGTTTACTCAATACACGCATTCCGGAACCGGTGGTTGTTCAGTTACAGGAGGTTATTATTACACGGGAAGTTTGTATCCGGCTTTTGCGGGTAAATATTTCTTTGCCGATTATTGTACACGAAAAATAGGAACGGTGACCGATGGTGGAACTGTTACGTGGACTTCTGCTTTTGCGAATTCGATTACCACTTTCGGAGAAGATATGAATGGTGAATTGTATGTAACAGGTGGCGGTACCGTGTTTAAGGTGGTTGATGAAACAGCAGAGGTAAATGAGTTTTCATTAAATGGACTTAGCGTTTCTCCGAATCCGTCAACAGAGGAATTTACGATCACCAACCAACAGAAATTACAATTGACAAAAGCAACGTTGGTTGATATGTCGGGGAAAGAAGTGTTGACACACAATCTTGAAAACACACCTTCCAACACGATTTCTACCGTGAATCTTTTCAGCGGATTCTACATGCTTTCTGTTGAAGATGTGAATGGAAACAGTTACCAAACAAAGGTGTTAAAGCAATAAACTGTTTATCAGGGAATTTTAATTCATCGACTAGTCGATGAAAAAGTTCGTTTCCCACAGATGCACAAATTATACTCGGCTAACGCCCTCGCTATAAGATGGAATAGATAGGCGTAATCACATTATATAGCGCTGCCGTTAGGAGCGCAAAAATCTGCGCATCTGTGGGAGAAAATATTTGTACAAGTTTAAAAGAGAAGGTGGGTAAACAACAATTACCTGCTTTTTTTTCGTCCGCCTTTTTTCGGTCCACCGGTGGTTTTTCCTCTGCGGTTGTCCGGATTGTTTCCTGTGGTTTTCGCTCCAGGTTTTCCTGAACGAAATCCGCCCGGTTTGTTGCCGGCAGTGCTTTTGGGCCTGTTGGAATTGGCTGGACCACTTGGTTTATACGGTTTTTTCGGAGCTGTTTTGGGCGGAGCGGTTGATTCGGAAGTTTCCAAAAGCGAGTAAATCGTTTTTAATTCGGTTTCCGTTAAATCACGCCAATCGCCTACAGCCAAACCTTTCAGGGAAACATTCATGATGCGCACACGCTCCAGTTTCAGTACTTCGTACCCGAAATATTCGCACATACGGCGAATCTGGCGGTTCAATCCCTGGATCAGCGTGATACGAAAAATGGTCGGACTTTCCATCGTGACCTTACACTTACGGGTAACGACTCCCAGCATCGGAACACCGGTGGCCATACGCTGAATCACACTTTCGGTAAGCGGTTTGTCGACCGTCACCACGTATTCTTTTTCGTGATTGTTCCCGGCGCGTAGGATCTTGTTGACCAAATCACCGTTGTTGGTAAGGAAAATCAGGCCTTGGGAATCTTTGTCCAATCGCCCGATGGGGAAAATGCGTTTGTAATGATGTACAAATTGTACAATGTTGTCTCGAACGCCCTCATCGGTAGTGGAAGTGACGCCCGGAGGTTTATTCAAAGCAATGAAAATCACATCTTCGGCTTCCATCGGTTCGATCTCGTTTCCGTTGACCCGCACACGATCGCCGGGTTTTACCTGGTCGCCGATTACGGCTTTTCTGCCGTTGATAAACACTGCTCCCTGTTCAATAAACTTATCGGCTTCGCGTCTGGAACACAAACCGCTTTCACTGATGAATTTATTCAGTCGTACTGATTCCATGCGCTTTTACCTTGTTATTTTTGTGAGCCGAACGATTATTCGCTCCATTTTTTCATTACCACCGATGCAATGTGTCCTCCGAAACCGAAGGTATTGCTCATCGCATACGTAAGGTCTTTTTTCACACCTTTTCCAAGTGGGAAATCAAACAAATCCGCAAATTCGGGTTCGATGTTTTCCGTATTGATAGTTGGTGGAACGATTCCCGTTTCCAGTGCTTTAATGCAGGCAATGGCTTCGATTGCTCCGGCCGCGCCCAACAAGTGTCCTGTCATGGATTTGGTTCCTGAAATGCTCAATGATTTTCGTTCACCAAACACGCGTTTTGCCGCGATCAATTCACTCATATCGCCTTGTGATGTAGAAGTAGCGTGCATGTTGATGTAATCGATATCGTTAGCCGTAATTCCTGCTTCGCGCATGGCTTCTTCCATTCCCAATACAGCGCCGTCACCTTCAGGATGTGTTCCCGTAAGATGATAAGCATCTGCAGCGTGGCCACCACCAACGATTTCGCCGTAGATTTTCGCTCCGCGAGCCTGAGCATGCTCCAATTCCTCTAAAATCAAAGCTCCGGCACCTTCGCCCATTACAAAACCATCGCGGTCTGTATCAAACGGACGGGAAGCTTTTTCCGGTTCCTCGTTGCGTTTTGAAAGCGCCTGAGCCGAAGAAAATCCTCCGATTGCCGATTGCGTAATCGCTGCTTCAGAACCACCGGTAATCACCATATTGGCTTTTCCCCACTTGATATAGTTAAACGCTTCAATGATAGCAGTATTGGAAGTGGCACAAGCCGAGACCGGGCAAAAATTCACACCGCGCAAGCCGTACTTGATCGAGATGATTCCCGATGCGATATCGACCAAAATTCTTGGTATGAAAAACGGTGTAAAACGCGGAGTTCCGTCGCCTTCACAATATTCGATCATCTGGTCCTGGAACGTTTGGATTCCACCGTTTCCCGAACCCCAAATTACGCCAATGCGGTCTTTGTTGAGTTGTTCGAAATCGATATTACCGTCTTTTACGGCCTGATCTACTGCGACAAGGGCATATTGTGAAAACGGATCGTATTTGCGGATTTCCTTTACATCGAAATGCGCTTTCGGATCAAAACCCTTCAGCTCGCAGGCGAAAGTTGTTTTGAATTTGGAAGTATCAAATTTGGTGATGGCAGCGGCACCGCTTTTGCCGGCAACCATATTGCTCCAGAAGGTTTCAACATCGTTTCCGATTGGAGAAAGCGCTCCGATTCCTGTAACTACAACGCGACGAGTCATGAGTACTGTTTTATGGACTTCAAATTTACGAAGTCTTTTTCGTTATAACTGGGTTATTGCTGGTTGATTTGAGCGGATGATTCTTTGTGAATCAAAGAAAACCGAGCTCCAGTTTTGCTTCTTCACTCATCATATCCTTATCCCAGGGCGGATCAAAAACGATGTGAATTTCGGCGCTGGTCACACCTTCAACCGATTCCACTTTTTCGCGCACATCTTTTGGCAGCGATTCGGCAACCGGACAATTGGGTGATGTCAGCGTCATATCAATATCCACATGGCCTTCCTTGTTGATCTGAACTTCGTAAATGAGTCCCAATTCGTAGATATCAACCGGAATTTCAGGGTCGTAAATGGTTTTGAGTATGGCAACTATTTTATCTTCTATTGCTTCCATAATGCTTACGCTAAGGCGGTTAACGCCAGTATTTTAATTTTTTTCACCATGCTTAACAATCCATTCGCGCGGGTAGGCGAGAGGTGTTCTGCCAAACCGATGTCTTCGATGAAATGCAGATTGGCTGTTGCTACATTCTCAGGACTTTCGCCGTCAAGTACGCGAACCAGCAACCCAATGATTCCTTTTGTAATGATGGCATCCGAATCGGCCGTAAGGTGCATTTTATCGCCTTCTATCGCGGCGTCGAGCCACACTTTTGACTGACAACCTTCAATCAGGCGATCATCCGTTTTTTTGGCAGGATCAATCAGCGGCAGATCTTTGCCCAGATCGATGATGTATTCGTACTTCTCCATCCAATCATCGAATAAGGAGAATTCCGATACTATTTCCTGCTGTTTTTCTTCTAAAGTCATTTCACTATTTTCATTAACGCAACATGCTGATACTTTTTTCCACAGCAGCTATGAACGTGTCTATTTCTTCGCGGGTATTGTAAAAAGCAAACGAAGCGCGGATTGTTCCCGGGATCTTGAAAATATCCATTAAGGGTTGTGTACAATGATGTCCGGTTCGTACTGCGATTCCTTGTTTATCAAGTAAAGTTCCGATATCGAACGGATGAAGTCCATCAACGTGAAAAGACACCACACTTGTTTTATCTTTTGCCGTACCGATAATTTTTACGCCTTCAAACGTCGAGATCAGGTCCTGGGCATAATCTGCCAGGCTGCGTTCGTATTGCTCTACGTCTTCAATATTGAATTGGTTGAGGTATTGCAATGCTGTTCCAAGGCAGATTCCACCGGCAATGTGTGGCGTTCCTGCTTCAAACTTAAATGGTAATTCGTTGTAAGTAGAACGCTCAAACGTCACTTTTGCAATCATATCACCACCACCCTGGTAAGGCGGCATTTTATCAAGCAAATCTTCTTTTCCGTACAAAACACCGATTCCGGTAGGTCCGAATACCTTGTGCCCGGAAAAAACAAAGAAATCACAGTCGAGGTCCTGCACATCTACTTTCGTGTGCTGAATACTCTGCGCGCCATCTACCAATACTTTCGCTCCGGTTGCGTGGGCTTTATCAATGATTATTTTCAACGGATTGATCGTGCCGAGCGTATTCGAAATATGCGTTACGGCCACCAATTTTGTTTTATCGGAAAGCAATTCTTCGTACACATCGAGTTTTAATTCTCCGCGGCTATTTATCGGAATCACCTTTAAAATCAAGCCTTTTCGTTCGCATAGCAATTGCCACGGAACGATATTGGAATGGTGCTCCATGGCAGAAATGAGAATTTCATCTCCCGCAGAAAGCAACGATCCGTAAGAATAAGCCACCAGGTTTATACCGTCGGTTGTTCCTTTGGTGAAAATAATTTCTTCCTGTTTTTCAGCGTTGATAAACGATTTGATGTATTCCCTCGACATTTCATATTCAGAAGTCGCCTGCTGACTCATAAAGTGCACACCACGGTGAATATTCGCGTTGTTCTTACTGTAATATTGATTGATCGCATCCAGCACCAGCTGTGGTTTTTGCGAGGTAGCACCATTATCAAAATAAATGAGGTTCTTACCGTATATCTGTTGGCGTAACGCCGGAAAATCCTGTCTGATTTCTCGTACGCTGAATTTTCGTTTTTCTACTAGACCCATGGCACAAAGATACGCATTTGCTTATTTTTATTCTTTCTAAATAGAATTAAATTACAACCTTTATCTTTGTTATGTATCAATCATTAAAAATCTGATAATGCGATTACTGTTTTCTTTACTGCTACTGGTTGCTCTGGGGCTCTCTTCTTGTAAAAAATACAAGTTGAAACAACCTGCTTACCTAAACTTTAAGTGGGAATTCTTCGAACAGCAATCAGGTACGTTTCATCCTGTTGTTACCGGCGGGTACTTTTACCTCAACCAGTTTCGGGTAACTGGAACGCGTGTTGAAGGTCCACCGGTTGATATCGTTCAGGCACTTCCGGCTGGAAAAACATCATTCAGCGCAGGCGGAAGCCTCGGTTTATCGATGGACATTCCTATTGGTGAATACAATCAGTTCAGCGTTGAATTGGGCGTTGTAAATGATATGCAGCCATGTATTGTATTGAATGGGGAATACAACAACGGCGCTAGTATCATTCCTTTTAGAATTGAGTGGGGAACGGATGAGATACTTACGTTTCTTCCTTCAGCAGCATTTGAGCTTAAAAAGAAGAAAAATTATGATGTGACGATTGGTGTTGATGTCGAGAAACTGTTTCAAAGCATTACCATCAATGACTGGGCGGACGCGAATATTACTCCGGAGCCTACAAGTACGATTGTAATTAGCGAAAACTTCAACCATAAATTGTTTACTGAAATAAAGAAACAGATTGCCGGTGCTTTGATCTTAAAAGTAAGTGAGTAAATGGAAGCCGACATCAAACATATCATTGATGGTTGTGTGAATTGGGAAAGACGGTCGCAGGAACAGCTGTATCGCCGCTTTTCAAAGGATCTTTTCAAAGTGTGTAAGCTTTACGGGGCCGACACACAAGACGCCGAAGATATGTTACATGATGCGTTTATGCACATTTACAAAAATATCGGATCTTATCATTTTTCGGGCGTATTTGAAGGATGGTTGCGAAGAGTGACCGTAAATTGCTGCTTGCAGGCGCTCCGAAAACGTAAAACTTTCCAGCAGCTTGCTGAAATTGCTGTAATTGATGAGGTGGAAGATGATAACGACAAACCGATTCCGTTTGTAGCTATTTTGGAGGAGATCAATCGCTTGCCTGCCAAAGCAGGATTGGTGTTGAAATTATATGCACTTGAAGGCTGGTCACACGCCGAGATCGCCGAAGAACTTGAAATTACTGTTGGAACTTCAAAATCCCAGCTCAATTACGCACGTTCCGTATTGAAACAAAAACTGATGGCTTCATGAGCAACGATCCGAAACATAGATCAGATGATCAATGGCTCAACAGCTCCTTTGATAAATGGGATGTTGGTGAACCGTCTGGTGCGCTGTGGGAACAGATCGAAGAATCGATTGCTGTTGACGCGGTTTGGGAACGTGTGAATGGAAGCTTGCAACAGGAAGAGCATGCACCTGATCGTTGGATTGCCGCTGCGCATGAAAACTGGAATCCGGGTGAAGCGCATGACGGTTGGTCTAAATTAAACGACGCTATTTCACTTGAGCAGGTTTGGACAGGATTGGATCAATCATTGAATCAACCGGTTGCGACCCGCATGCCGATCTGGAAACTGATGGCAGCTTCTGTTACGGCCATTTTCCTTTCAGGACATTTTAGCGATGCTCCTGCAATTCGACATGAAGTTCAGTATTCACCGGAACTGGCATTCGTTCAACCGCAAACAACAACTTCAGACGGAACAGTTAATACCAATTATGAGTTTATTGTTGCTGATAATCAATCAATTGTAAGTTATTCCAATACTGCTGAAGTACCTGTGAACCAAGAGCGTTTCCAACAGGACAATCCTGAAAACGGAACGCAGCTTGTTCAGCAGCAAATTCAAACGCCACCGAATCCGAAAGTAGTTCCTTCGCCAACTATTCCCCAGGAAAAAGTTAAAACAGATGATATTCTGGCCGATTTGGGTAATCCTAACTTAACTGTGCTTCCGTCTGACTGGCAATTGGATCCGGAGCAGTTAGGTCCGCGTAAATTCGATATCAAACCGCCATTCCATCATTGGACAGTCCAGGTTGGAACACAGCTTTCCATTTTGCAGGAACGCAATCAGGCCATGTATACTTCCACTTTCCCGAAACTTGGGTTGGCTGCTGATTTAAGTTATCGTCATCGATTGGGATCTTTTCAGTTTATTCATGCAATCGGATTGAGCCAGTATTCCCAGGAAGCCGGGAAATACCTCAATGGCCGGTATGCTACAACAAATCAACGCATCAACGCACTTCAGTTTTCCAGTTCGATCGGCTACAATTACAAGCGATTTACCGTTTACGGTGGCTTACTTGTTTCGAAGGCGCTTAATGGATTGGAGCATAATAATAACGCAATTACACAGGTTTATAATTTTGATGAGGTCCAGGTTGGGTTTACGAGCGGAATCGATTTTAGAATTGCATCGTTCCCCAACAGCGGAAAACACATTTCGATTGGTTCGCAATACCAGTGGTTACCTTCCTATAGCGGTTCAAAAGCGTCATTTGAAAATATACAGGGAATTCGTTTCCAAACAAAATTTTCATTTTGATTCCAACCTTTTAAACCTTTGTGCATCAATCTAAAAAAGAACGGAATTAACAACTAGAAAATAATAAGTTAGGGTTCAAATGTTAGGTACACTGTCACTCTCCAAAGGGTAAGATTTTTAGGAGTAAAAATTACTACAACAACTTTGACAGTGGGTTATTCAAAATTAGTGATAAGGTAGAACTGGCACTAAGGGTTAAAGAAGAGGGGGTGACTCCTCTTTTTTTATGAGCTGATTTTATCCTTTTTTGAGAAAAATCAAAAACTCCCGGTTTCCATCTCCGCCAAAAATGGGCGATTCTATAATTTCTTGGGTGATCAGATGCGAATCGGCGGCAAAACGTTTTACATTTTCCAACACTTGCGGATAACTCAAACTGCTTCTAACGATTCCATGTTTATTCAATAGTTTGCGCTCCAATTCAAACTGTGGTTTGATCAATGCTACCACGTTTGCTCCTTCTTTGAGAAAGGCCTGAATGAAAGGGAGCACTTTTTCTAATGAAATAAACGAAACATCGATAACAGCACCGTCTTGTAAATTCGGAAAGTGGTGGGCGGTCAGTTCCCGCACGTGAGTTTTTTCAAAATTGGTAATCTTTGGGTTACCTGTCAAACGTTCGTGTAATTGTCCGTGACCGACATCAATACAAGTGACATGTGCCGCTCCGCGTGAAAGCAATACTTCTGTAAATCCACCGGTGGAAGCGCCAATATCCATGAAAGACAAGCCATCAACAGCGATATTCCAATGGTCAAGCGCTTTGATTAATTTTAATGCTCCGCGGGAAACCCATGGAAGTTCTTCATTGATCAAACTGATTTCCGCGTCAACCGCTACTTTTTTTCCAGGTTTGTCGATCGCAACGCCATTTACAAGTACATCACCGTTTTTAATGAGTTCTTCACCGCGTGTGCGAGATGTTACCAATCCACGTTCCATCAAAACTTTATCCAATCGCTCTTCCATGCTACAAAAGTAGTCTAATATGGAGATTTGACAGGATCAGTTTTTGAGAAAGCTTTGCAGATCTTCCAGATTCTCGTTGATGAGCCGGATAGTGTAGTGATGAACAGCGTATTCCATTTCGATGAGGTTGGCTTGTTTCAACATTTGAAGGTGTTTGTGTATTGTTGAAGGGTGAAGCTTTAATGAAATTGCGAAATCAACCGATCTCATGGTGGATGATTGTTTCAATTCATTAACAATGGATACTCTGGCAGGATGTGCTAATGCGCGAGCAGTAAGTGATAGATCTTTTAGATCTTGAGGAAAATGATTGGCTTTTGAGGCTCCCATACTATCTTTTCTTATTTAAGTTAGTGGAAAAGATCATTTGGACCAATTTTTTGAGCAAATTTTTCGGAGAAATGTTGCAAAGTGGATAATTTCCAAATTTACCATATGGCAAATTTGGAAATTTGTAACTTTTCTTGCTGAAAAGCGGTTAAAATATTTTTTTACGTTGATTTACAATGATTTATCGATTAAAAATCCCACTCAAACCGCTCCTTTAACAATTTGTCAACTCGCAGCTTCACTGCTTCATTTGTCAATTTCCCGAAAACATCACCTACAAACGCACCTACCATTAACTGGCGGGCGGCCTTTTCACCAATACCACGTGCTCTGAGATAAAAAACAGCTTCTTCATCAAGTTGACCGGTAGTTGAACCGTGTGAACATTTCACATCATCGGCATAAATTTCCAGTTCCGGTTTTGAGTTAACAGTTGCATCATCGCTGAGCAAAACATTTCCGTTCGACTGAAACGCATTGATTTTCTGAGCATCTTTTCGTACGAAAACCTTCCCGTTGAATACTGCGGTTGCTTTTTCATCAATAACACCTTTATACAATTCGTTGGAAACACAATGAGCGACTTTATGATCTACTACCGTGTGATTATCAACGTGTTGATTTCCTTTTAGAATATAAGCGCCATTCAGATGTGTTTCACAATTATTGCCTTTCACGGCAATGTTTAAATTGTTGCGTACCAATCCGCCATTGAGTGTAATGGTATTGATCGTGAAATTGGAATCTGCCGCTTGCGTTACTTCTTCAGTAGCAATAGTGAAGCACGATTCGTCTTCGTATTGCAATTTATCGATCGTTAAAAAGGCGTTTTTGGCAACGGAAACTTCAGTCACAACATTCGTAAAACAAGCGTTGGCATTCTCGGCGACATAATGCTGAATAATGTGCACTTTGGAAAATGCTTCGGCGATAATAACGTTTCTTACATGTGCAATCGAAGAATTTCCGGTAATGATGTGGGTGATTTCAATAACCGGTTCAATATGCATGTTTGCTGAAATGTGTAAATAAATACCGTCAGTAGCGTAAGCAGTATTAAATGCATTAAATAATTCTCCGTCCAAAGGCAGGTTAGTTCCCAAAACGTTAAGTTCCGTCGGTTCCATTTGCGAAAGCGCCAATAGTTTGATTCCGTCGGGGAATTGGGTTGAAGAAAGATTTGCGGCAAAATGACCGTTTACAAAGACGATCGAAACAGAATTCGGATCGATCTGATGACGGTTTGAATTTAGTTGTGTTTGCTGTGCAACAAAATTGCCATTCCGAATTTTTGCCAGACGGGTATATTTCCAGGCTTCCGTTCTCGTAGTAGGAAAAGTAGTGTTTTCCAGAATCGAAAGAGCTTTTTTTTGCAACTCTTTCGACAAGAGGTGCTTTCCTTCAAGTTTCCAATTCACACTGGCAGCCATTTCCGGGATAATCGTTTCTAAATTCATCGTGGATGTTGCTTAGTGTTGAAATTCGGCTTTGATCCAGTCATATCCTTTTTCCTCAAGCTCCAAAGCCAATTCTTTCGGACCTGATTTCACGATTTTTCCATCGTATAAAACGTGTACAAAATCGGGAATGATATAATCCAGCAATCGTTGATAGTGAGTAATTACGATTGTAGCGTTTTTGTCTGATTTAAGAGTGTTTACACCGTTGGCAACGATCCGTAAAGCATCAATATCCAAGCCTGAATCGGTTTCATCCAGAATAGCCAGTTTCGGATCTAGCATCGCCATTTGGAAAATTTCGTTTCGTTTTTTCTCACCTCCTGAAAAACCTTCGTTCACAGAGCGACTTGCTAATTTAGCGTCCAATTCTACGATAGCCGATTTTTCACGGACCAACGCCATGAAATCTTTTGCAGAAATTTGTTCCTGACCGTTGTATTCTCTGATTTCATTCAAAGCGGTACGTAGAAAGTTCACGTTCGATACACCCGGAATTTCTACCGGATATTGAAATGCCAGAAACAATCCTTCGCGGGCACGGTCTTCAGTAGCCATGTCCAACAAATCTTTTCCTTCAAAATCAACTGATCCTTCGGTGATTTCGTATTCTTCGCGACCGGCTAATACAGATGCCAACGTACTTTTTCCGGCACCATTCGGCCCCATGATAGCGTGTACTTCACCTGCTTTTACCTCAAGGGTCAATCCTTTTAATATCTCTTTCCCGTCAATCGACGCGTGTAAATTTTTGATTTTTAACATCCTCGTTTTTTATAATTGAAGATTACAGATTGGCAGATTTTAGATTTTTGCCAATGTGTAATCTTACTTTTTATCCTTGTATGTGCTTAAATAATTTATAAAACCTTTAAGCTGTTTACTTGTCGAAACACATTGATTATTGATTTCTGAAAAAACAAACTCCTCGATGTAATTCAACTCTCTTGCAATCTTTAATTGTGTTCTCAATTCACCGCATGAACCTTTCGCAATGACCAAAAAATACATGAACTGTCGCTTACTATCTCGTTCATAACCTTCTGATATGTTTGAAGGTACAGAAACAGCTGAGCGTCTTATTTGATCTTTCAGCCCGAAATCTTTTGAGAACAATTCCGAATTGGTGATTTTATAGATGTCGGCGCATAATTTCATGCTTGTTTGCCAAACCTCTAAATCCTCAAATCGTTCAATCTTTGCCAAGCTATTCTATTTTAATCCTTCAATTTGTTAATCTGCCAATCTGTAATTTGTTAATCTGCAATCTGTTAATCTGTAATCTGTTAATCTGTAATCACTCATTCTAACCAACAGATCCTTCTAAACTAATAGCGAGTAATTTTTGAGCTTCAACCGCAAATTCCATCGGCAACTGATTCAATACTTCTTTACAGTAACCGTTTACAATCAGGCTAATTGCTTTTTCTTCGCTGATTCCACGCTGCAGGCAATAAAAAATCTGATCCTCACCAATTTTTGAAGTCGTAGCTTCGTGCTCGATTTTAGCACTCGGATTTTTGCATTCAATGTACGGGAACGTATGGGCACCGCACTCATCAGTCATCAACAATGAATCGCACTGAGAGAAATTACGGGCGTTGTGTGCGTTTTTGTGAATCTGCACCAATCCGCGGTACGAATTCTGCGATTTACCGGCCGAAATACCTTTCGAGATAATCGTACTCTTGGTGTTTTTTCCCAGGTGAATCATCTTCGTACCTGTATCAGCCTGCTGATAATTATTCGTGACGGCAACCGAGTAAAACTCACCGATTGAATTATCACCTTTCAGGATGCATGACGGATATTTCCAGGTAACCGCAGATCCCGTTTCAACTTGTGTCCAGGAAATCTTTGCATTCGTTTCACAAACACCGCGTTTGGTCACAAAGTTGAATATACCGCCTTTTCCTTCCTTATCGCCCGGATACCAGTTTTGTACGGTTGAGTATTTGATTTCGGCATCTTTTAATGCTACCAATTCAACGACTGCTGCATGTAATTGATTTTCATCCCGTTGTGGAGCTGTACAGCCTTCAAGATAAGAAACATAAGAACCTTCATCAGCCACTACCAGTGTTCGTTCAAACTGGCCGGTATTGGCTTCGTTGATCCGGAAATATGTGGAAAGTTCCATCGGGCAACGAACACCTTTTGGAATATAACAAAACGAACCGTCGGTGAAAACGGCGCTGTTCAATGCTGCATAAAAGTTGTCAGTTACCGGAACCACAGAACCCATGTATTGTTTTACCAATTCAGGATGGTCCTTAACGGCTTCTGAAAACGAACAGAAAATAATGCCTAATTCGCCTAGTTTTGCTTTGAAAGAAGTGGCAACCGATACGGAGTCCATTACGAAATCGACCGCTACACCTGTTAAACGCTGCTGTTCTTCCATAGAAATACCAAGTTTAGCCATGGTGGCTTTTAACTCAGGATCAACATCGTCCCAGCTTTCGTATTTCTTTGTTTGTTTTGGAGCTGCGTAATAAGAAATGGCCTGAAAATCGGGTTTTTCATAATGAACATGTGCCCAAGTCGGCTCTTTCATCTCGCTCCAAATGCGAAAGGCTTTCAACCGGTATTCCAATAACCACTCGGGTTCTTCCTTTTTGGCGGAAATAAAACGAATGATGGTTTCATTCAATCCATTGGGTGCCCTGTCCGACTCAATGTTTGTTGTAAAACCGAATTTGTATTCCGAGTTTTCTAAATCTTTCGCTAAATCATTCTCTGTGTAACCCATGGGTTGTAATCTTGTTGTATTGAATGATACCTAAACTATACTGAAAATGATTCACCGCATCCGCAGGTTCTTCCTGCGTTCGGATTTGAAAAAATAAATCCTTTTCCATTCAAACCACCTGAAAAATCAAGTGTAGTGCCAATCAAATAGAGGAAACTTTTTTTGTCAACAACCACTTTAATGCCGTTGTCCATAAAAACCTTGTCGTCCGAACGTTCTTCGTTGTCGAAAGTAAGCTGGTACATAAGTCCTGAACAACCTCCGCCCTGAACGCCAACCCGGATGAAATATCCTGGTTTACCTTCATCCTCCATCAGGCGAATGGCTTGTTTCTTAGCTTGTTCTGTTACTGTTATCATAATCGTCTGTGCAGTCGTCTATTTAGATTAAATTTAAATAGCCAACAATTTACGCCACAAAAATACCACTTTTATGGTATAGGTACAAGCGAAAAAGAAATTATCAGGAATCGGTTTCGTTGAAGAACAAGTAATCTTTTACACAAAAGAAGCCCTTTTTGTATTAAATGAAGCATTGATAGGCGGATGTGTTAAAATACCGTACATAAGTTGTTAAATTACTAAATCGTTGTTGTGAAAATTGGACTTCCCATGCCTATCTTTGTGACGGATTGGATTTTAGCACCAAAACGCCATGCAACGTTTTGTGCCAAACGCCGTCTGAAGAACACTAATTAAGAATAGAATCTACTATGAGAAAGTTACTACTACTCCTGGCATTTATGCCGGGCATTGGTTGTTGTGTGTATGCGCAGGAAACCGAACTACCCACTATTGTTCCACTGGAAACAACAGATTCCTTGTCAGCCGTTTTTAAAGAAATTGATCAATTATCAATCTTTGAATTGCAAAAAAAAAGGGAATCATACATCTACAAATGTCGAAAAGAACCAAGCGAACACAATAGCGTGGTATTGGCCTACATCGAAAAACGAATCAAAGAAACGAAATGAAAACACTCCTACTACTAATGGGAATACTGGTGTCTTTCATCGGATTCTCTCAACCTCCGTGCGGTGCTAATCCCGCGGCAGGAAACACCTGTGCAACTGCAACTCCGATCTGTGAATTGAACGGCTATTGCGGGAATACTTCTGCGTCATATTCTGCTGATTCATGGAGTCAATCTTGTGGATTTTTAGGCTTAGGAGATTGTGGACTCACAGGTGAATTTTGTGGGTCCATCGAAAATAACTCATTCCTGACTTTTGTCGCTTCGTCATCAAGTATTTCATTTGATGTGTGGGTTTTCAATTCCCAGTACGGTGACGGAATCCAGATCATGATCTTCGATGCGGTCAATTGCTCCGGAACTGTGAATTCCTATTATTGCAGTCAACTCGCACCTTCTGCCGGCTCGCAAAACGTTAGCGCCAATGGATTGACCCCCGGAAATACTTACTACATCATGATTGATGGTTATGCCGGTGATGTCTGCGATTATGTATTTGCCGCAAATTCAGGAGTTCAGATTCCTGTTGATGTAACCCCGGCAAACAGTAATATCTGTCCTGGAGGAACGGTTAATCTTACCGCATCGGGAGGAAACGGGACATTTAACTGGAATGCTTCACCTGATTTGAATACAACTTCAGGAGCAAATGTGGTGGTAACACCCCCAACTACTCCCGGAACATATACCTACACTGTAAATTCGGCTACAGGAAACCCGCTTTGTCCGGCATCTACGTTGGCAACGGCAACCATTGTGGTTGACAACTGCGGCTGCACTGTTACGGCAGGAAACAGTGGAAACATTTGTACCGGTGCAGGAACCATAAATTTAACGGCATCCAATGTTGCAGGTGCAACGTATTCCTGGACAGGTCCAAACGGATTTACGTCAACAGACCAAAATCCGCTCAATGTTACTCCACCAACAACTCCGGGAACTTATACCTATACAGTTACGGCTGACGATGGCGGAACGCCTTGTACAGCAACCACAACCATCACGGTTTATGCATTACCTGTAGTAAGTGCCGGAAGTTATTCTCCGATTTGTAATAATTTGGTAAGCTTACCTTTGGTCGGATCACCGCTTGGTGGTGTATTTAGTGGTGTTGGAGTTTTAGCGGGAGTTTTTTCTCCGTTGGCAGGCCCGCAAACAGTTACATACGATTATACAGATGCCAACGGTTGTACGAACTCGGCAACGGCGTTTATTGATGTGAATCCTTCTCCTACGGTAGATGCCGGAACTTATACTCCGGTTTGTTTGGATGCTGCTGATATTCCCCTGGTTGGTTCTCCGGCTGGCGGAACATTCAGTGGAACAGGTGTTTCGGGTAACAATTTCGATCCGTCGGCAGGTACACAAACAATCACCTACAATTATACAAGCGGTTTGGGATGTTCGGGTTCGGCAACAGCAGTGATTACGGTAAATCCATTGCCGACTGTTTCAGCCGGTAGTTACGGGCCGTATTGTTCTAACGGACCAAGCGTCGGATTAGCAGGAACACCTGTTGGCGGTGTTTTCTCCGGATCGGGAATTTCTGGTAATAATTTCAATCCTTCTGCCGGAACACAAACTATTACCTATACTTATACAAATGCCAATGGCTGTGTCAACTCGGCTACAACGAACATTACGGTAAATACTGCTCCGACAGTAAATGCTGGTACTGATCAATCGGTTTGCACAGGAAGTCCGGTTACGCTTTCGGGTTCCGGAGCGGTGAATTATACATGGAATAACGCGGTGAATAATAATGTTGCGTTTGTTCCTGGTTCCACCCAAACCTATACTGTAACAGGAACCGATGGTAATGGTTGCCAGAACACGGACCAGATAACAGTAACCGTCAATCCATTGCCCGCAATTACAGCCGGAGCAGATCAGCAGATTTGTCTCGGAACTGCCATTACGCTGAGCGGAAACGGAGGTGTAAGTTACAGCTGGACAAGCAGTGTTACAAATGGAAATCCGTTTACGCCAGGTCTCGGGTCTGTTACATACACGGTTACAGGAACCGATGCAAATGGTTGTCAGAATACGGATCAGATTACTATTACAGTTGTTCCTGTTCCGATAGCGTTTATTTCGTCAACCGATCCATTGGTTGGTAATCCTGTTGTGACCGTTGAATTTGATAATTCAAGTTTGTTTGCAACCGGTTATGCCTGGGATTTCGATGATGGTAATTTTGATAATACGACAGATGTAAATGAATCGGTAGAAAATTCGTTCGGTTCAGCCGGAATTTATGATGTTGTACTTACAGCCTCCAATGGAATATGCAGTACGACGGATACAATCCAGGTTATCGTAAATCCGTTCAATCCGCCATATATCAAAGTGCCAAACGTATTTACACCAAACAATGACGGTGATAATGATTACTTCCTGTTTGAAATGGAAAATATTGTTTCTATTGAATCAATTTTGATCAACCGATGGGGAAATCAGATCATGGAAATGAATGAACTCGACGATAAATGGGACGGGACCTTAAACGGGAATCAGGCCAATGAAGGAACGTACTTTTATCAATATACCGCTACCGGAATTGATGGTAGTGTAATTAGCGGACAGGGCTTTTTTGAGTTACTGCGGTAGTTAGATAGATTCTAATCAGCTAAAGAGCGCTTTTTGAAAGGAAGGCGCTCTTTTAATTTGTCAGTTCCACAAGAGGCTGAAACAGAAAAGAATGGCTAAAATGTTAAAAAAAGCAACTTAATCCGCAGAGTTCATTAATATTGTAAGCAACTTTTCAACGAGTTCTCTCGTTAGAGATGAATACAATTTACCAATTTACTACTACAGCATGAAAAAACCATGTTATCTTTTAGTGTGCTTATGTTCTGCAACTATATCTTTCGGGCAGACAACTGAGACCAAACAAATCAATACACAATCAAACGGCGTTGTTGTGCACGAAAGTGCAGGAAATGAGGGTTTTTATAATGCTCAACCGCAAGCTGTTGTTGTAAGAACAATTCAGGATTGGACACTTCCGGAGTGTATCGATGCTCTAACCGTGATTCAGGAAAAATTGATTATGCTGGAAGGTTCGGCAGAATACGAAACTGTCCGTGTTACAATTCTAGAGCAGCAAGCATTGATCGAAGCGCGCAAACAATCACTTTTATCCAACCAATAATCAGATGAAACAACTTCTTTTTTTAAGTGCTGCTTTATTGTTGGCTCTTGGGGTGAATGCACAATTAGCACCAAACGGTAACTCCGGTTCCTCCACTACGGCTTATACCAATGGTGCGCCGAACGATCCCATTTATATCTGGTGTAGCGATATATTGTCGACCACACAAGGTAGTTTAACCGTAACTCCTCCAAGCGGAGTAGGGCCCTTTACATTTGACTGGTACTACCACAATCAAAGTAATGCATCCTGGACATCGTATACAACACAGGTTGGAGCTACTTCAACCATTAGTGGTTTGGTAAGCGATGGATATCGTGTAGAAATCCGCGACGCTGGAAACGCAATCGTGGCTTGCTATGTTGCCTGGGTATGGAATTTGAATACAGAAGTGACGGCTTCCAATTCTCGTACAGGATGTGACCAGGCCAATCTTTCATCCACGGTTAATACTACAGGAAGTTTTTCCTATTATAATCCACCGCCAGCCGAGTCATTAATTACCCCAAGTACACAAATTCAGGTGTGCTTTTCAGCTACTCATACATGGGTTTCGGATTTGGCATTTTACCTGGTTGGCCCACCTTCATGCGGAAGTCCTACGATCTTATTGTCGCCTAATCCGGGGGCAATTGGACAGGGCTCGGTATGTAATTCAGGTGACAATGTAAATAACTTGTGCTTCACGACATCTCCCGCGGGCAACCTCGACGTGTGCTCGCCGGCGCCTGCTACATTGTCAGGCACCTACAGTACATACGGACCTTCAAGCACTGCTATTAACTGGTCGCCTTTATATGGTTGTAATGCTGCAGCTGGTGGTTGGAGCGTACAAATCTATGATTGTATCAGTGCTGACGTTGGAGCACTTACAAATTCAGGTATTACGTTTTCGAATTTAACGTCAGTGTGTGGTTCTCCAACAAGTATCAGCTATAATTCAGGATCCATTAACTCTGCAATTAACGATAACTCCTGCTCAGCAGGAACGGCTTCTATTTTCCAGGTGCCACCTGACAATACATTGACAACACCAATTACACTTACTGCAACTACTACATTGCAATGGACAGCAAATCCGGCAACTGCAATCAGTAATGCAACTTCGTTGAACGGTACTGTATTTGGTGTGCCTCCTGGTTCTACAGACTTCATCCAAACAGCAACCACCATTTTTGGAACTGCTAACTGTACTGCAGATGATACAACAACATTCTCGTATGCTTTGCCGGTTGTGGACGCAGGACTCGATCAAACTGCTTGTAGTGGTGCGAGTGTAACGCTTTCCGGTTCGGGAGCAACTTCTTACACATGGGATAATGGAGTTACCAACGGCGTTTCCTTTAACCCTGTTTCCACACAAACCTACACTGTTACCGGTACGGATGCAGCAGGTTGCCAGGGGACGGATCAGGTAGATGTGAACGTAGGTACCAATCCTGTTGTTGATGCCGGTGCAAATCAGGCAATTTGCCAGGGACAATCGATCACACTTTCCGGTTCGGGAGCAAACAGTTATGCGTGGGATAACTCCGTTACAGACGGTGTTTCTTTCTTCCCTGCCGGAACACAAACTTATACGGTGACTGGAAGCGATGCTGCTGGCTGCCAGGGAACAGACCAGGTAACTGTAACCGTAAATGGTTTACCAAATGTTGATGCCGGCCAGGATCAAACAACATGTGGCGGATCAGTAATTTTATCCGGCTCAGGTGCTACCAATTATGTTTGGGATAATGGTGTAACCGATGGTGTTTCGTTCACACCTGCTTCAACACAAACCTATACTGTTACCGGAACTGATGGTAACGGTTGCCAGAATACAGATCAGGTCACCATTACTGTGGGTGCGCTTTTAAGTGTAGATGCAGGACAAAACCAAAGCGTATGTCAGGGGCAATCCGTAACACTTACCGCTACAGGAGCTTCTGGTTATGTATGGGATAATAGTGTTACACAAGGCGTTTCATTTACACCGGCTTCAACGCAGACCTACACAGTAACGGTTTCAGATGCTGTAGGATGTTCTGCTACCGATCAGGTGACAGTAACAGTAAACAGTATTCCAAACGTAAATGCCGGCGCTAATCAGGCGATTTGTCCCGGTGGATCAGTAATTTTATCCGGTTCGGGAGCGACAAATTATAGTTGGGATAATGGTGTTACAAACGGCGTTTCCTTTAATCCTGCCGGTACACAAACCTATACGGTAACCGGAACAGATGCCAATGGCTGTACAAATACAGATCAGGTGCTGGTAACAGTGAATGCGTTGCCGAATGTGAGTGCAGGTCAGGATCAGTCAGTGTGTGCCGGAACAACCGTAACTCTTACCGGAAGCGGGGCAGTTTCGTATGTGTGGAATTTATCAGTTGTAAATGGCATTCCTTTTACGCCAGGCGCAACACAAATCTATACAGTTGTCGGAACTGATGCCAACGGATGTCAGAACGCCGATCAGGTAACAGTTACCGTTAATCCACCGCCAACAATTGGTGCTGGTGCAGATCAGACAATTTGTGTGGGTACACCGGTTACGCTTTCCGGTACCGGAGGTGTAAGTTATATATGGAGTAATGGTGTTAACAACGGAGTGGCTTTTAACCCGGGATTAGGAACACAGACCTATACCGTTACAGGAACCGATGCCAACGGCTGTACAAATACCGATCAGGTAACAGTTACAGTATTAACAGTACCGGTTGCGGATATCAACTCCACAGATCCGCTTTCAGGATATCCTGGTTTAGTGGTGACGTTTACCAACGGAAGTACAAATGCTACCGGATTTGTTTGGGATTACGACAACGGTGATACGGATATAACAGATGATGTCAATCAAAATGGCGGATCTACCTTTAATTCACCGGGAACTTATACAGTAACATTAACCGCTTCCAATGGCGTTTGTGATGATGTTGATCAATTGATCGTGATCGTGATTCCGTTTGAACCGTTGATAATTCACGTACCAAACGTGTTTACACCGGATGCCGACGGATTGAATGACACGTTCCAGATTGATACCGAAAATGCAGAAAGTATGTCGGTGATCATCATTAATCGCTGGGGTGAATTCATCGAAGAATTAGATGAGATCACAGATGTTTGGGACGGAACTTCCAAAGGAAAAGAAATGAACGAAGGTGTTTATTTCTTCAAATACAGCATTGGCGCAAAAGACGGCACAACCACAACCGGACAAGGTTTTGTTGAGTTGATCAGAGGCAAATAGAGTTTTCATATAAGCGCAGAAAAGGTTGTTCATCAAATTGGTGAACAGCCTTTTTTGTTTCCGAAACTATTTTCTGTGAAACCGTGATTACGAACTTTCCTTTAACTTTGCCGAATGCGCATAATTCGTGATCTTACTCCAGACGTTCAATTCAATCGGCCCATTGTGACATTGGGAACCTATGATGGTGTTCATCTCGGACACCAAGCCATTATCCGTGAAATGGTTGCAGAAGCTCAAGCCAAAGGAAAAGAATCTGTTTTGCTCACATTTGATCCGCATCCGAGAATGGTGTTGTATCCCGAAAGCCATTCTGTAAGATTGATTGATACAATCGAAGAAAAACTCGAAAAACTCGAAAAACTGGGACTCGACACGGTCATTCTGTTTCCGTTTACCCTAAAATTTTCAAGACTTACAGCTGTCGAATTTGTCCGCGACATATTGGTGAATCAAATCGGTGTGTCACAAATGCTCGTTGGATATGATCACCATTTCGGAAAAAACAGGGAAGGAAATTTTCAGCAACTGGAAGAATTAGGCATGCTTTACGGTTTTGAAGTTCGGGAAATAAAAGCTGTCGAAACAGACGGTATTGCCGTAAGTTCTACCAAAATCCGGAAAGCACTTGCTGAGGGAGATATGAAAAAAGTGGAGCGGTTTTTGGGAGTTCCTTACCAATTATCAGGCGTAGTGATTCATGGTAATAAATTGGGTAGAACAATCGGTTTCCCAACAGCGAATCTCTACCTTGATCAAACGACAAAAATTTTGCCTGAAATAGGAGTGTATGCCGTACAAATAATCGTTCAGGGAACTCGCTTGAACGGCGTGATGAATATCGGCAAAAAGCCTACCGTGCAACAAACAGACACCATTTCCGTTGAAGTATTTATCTTCGATTTCGATGCGGAAATTTACGATGAAACGATGCGCGTTTATGTATACGACAGACTGCGTGGCGAACAACGTTTCGGGTCGATAGATGAATTGAAATCTCAATTGAAAAAAGATGAAGAAAACGCACGGTCTCTGCTTGCTGCTATGGTTTAGTTTCACAATGTGCTTCGGTTCGCAATTAGTTGCGCAGGACTCACTTCGGATTTATACTTGGGAAGAAGCCCTGCTTGCTCCGAAAGATTCGGTGTTCAGACTCGATGCATCCAAACAAAAGTGGGAAGAACTTCCTGCCGAATTGTTCGCCTTCACACATTTGAAATCGCTGGATATCAGTAAAAATAAACTGACCACATTACCTGCTGAAATGAATGTGTTTACAGAACTACGCACCCTGGATGCCGGGAAAAATAAATTGCAGGAATTTCCAGTAGCGATCTGTTCCTTAACACAGCTCAAAAAAATAATGCTCAACCGCAATTATATTACATCACTTCCGTCTTGCATCGGTTATTTCTCGCAATTAAAAGTGCTCGATTTGTGGGATAATCCAATCGAATCACTTCCGGCCGACCTTTCGAAGGTAACTTCTCTTGAAGTTGTTGATTTGCGTGGAATCCTTTTCAATCAAGCGTTTCAGGATAAATGGCGCGCAGAATTGCCGCAGACAAAATGGTATTTTGACCTCCCATGCAAATGTTTGGATTAATTTTTCCAACCTTTTAAAAAAACCTGCATCAATAGGTTGTTATTAAGGATAATCAGAGTTCTCTCTGATTGGTTTGGTAAATTGGGTTTTAGGTTTGGAAAAGGGTGCTTCACAGAAGCACCCTTTTCTAGTTTTTGCTACTTCGTTTTGCCGAACAAAGCAACGGGAATAAACCGTTTCAGAGCTCAACCTCAAATATTTCTTTCCAAAAATCGTGAATACTGATTCCATCTGCCGCCAGCATTTGCGGAACGATACTGGCCGCAGAAAATCCCGGAGTGGTATTTACTTCGATCAGATAGGGCACATTGTTTACGATCATGAAGTCAATGCGCGCAATCGATTTTAACTGCAATAATTGATAGCATTTTCGCGCGACTTCCCAAACCTGCTCGCGTACCGCGTTATCTATGCGGGCCGGAGTTATTTCCTGCGATTTCCCCAGGTATTTGGCTTCGTAATCGAAAAAATCGTTTTCAGAAGCAATCTCAGTCAGCGGCAACGCGTGTAATCCGGAATGACGGCGATAAATTCCACAAGTAACTTCCGTTCCGTCTAAAAATGCCTCCACAATCACCGTTCCGCCCTCAGCAAATGCTTTATCTAGTGCAGGCCCCAAGGCATCGGCTGTGTTTACACGTGAAATACCGTAACTGGATCCCGAATCGGACGGTTTCACAAAACAAGGTAATCCCAATTGAGCGATGATCGTTGCTTCGTCAACAGCCGTTCTGCTGGTCATAAACACCGATTCGGCAATCCGCACGCCAAACTTGCTCAGAAACTGGTTGCAATACCATTTGTCGAATGAAAGTTCCGAAGCCAAAGCTCCCGAGTTTACATACGGAAGCCCTTTCATATCAAGGTAAGCCTGAATTTTTCCATTTTCACCCGGATTTCCGTGAATGTAGATCAAACCGATGTCGACTTTGGTCTCCGTTCCTGCGTTTGAAAAACTCAGCGTTTCCATATTAAACGGCACTTTTCCTTCCGGTAAATGGGCAAACCAGGCGGCTTTTGTCACCTCGATTTTCACAATTGTATACGTTGAAGGAAAGTTGTCAACTATCGTTTGAGCGCTCTTCATCGAAATATCAAATTCCGAAGAAAAACCACCGCAAAATAATCCTACCGTTTTCATGACCGATTCTTTTTTGCGAAAATAGAGATAGGCAGCACGTTATTTTGACCGAACCAACAAAAGTTTTAAGCACGAAATGTTGAAAGCTTCAATTCGAACGAGCTACATTCTTACTATATTTGTTTCCTCATTCGTGAACGATGGAATTTCTGAAAAAACTGCGCAACTTTATTTGGAGTAAACACTTTCTGAAGCATACAGGTATAATTATCCTGGCGTATGTAGTGATTGTTGGTGGCACAATCCTTATTTTGGATAGTTATACCAATCATGGTCAGCAAATCAAAGTTCCCAATCTCATTGGATTAAAATCAGATGTGGCGCGCCAGCGAATAGAAGAGCTTGACTTGAAAATTGAAGTGCTCGATTCCATTTACAATCCTGATATTCCTGCCGGAACTATCGTTTCACAAGATCCTACGCCAACTTCCAAATCATCAGTATATGTGAAGGAAGGTCGTATCATCCGCATCCAGGTTTCCAAAAAAACACGGTTGGTAGAAATGCCGAGCCTGTTGGATAAATCACAACGTTTCGCCGAAAGTGTGTTGAAAAATCGCGGATTGAAATACAGAATTGAATTCAAACAAACCAGCGAAGCCAACGGCGCTGTTTTAAAACAATTGTACAAAGGCTCCGAAATCAAAGAAGGAAAACGCATCCCGATCGGCTCTACTATTACCATTATCGTAGGTAGAAACGAAGGTGGCACTCCGGTTCAGGTTCCCGATTTGGTCGGTTCTACAATATCTGAGGCTCGAGGACGTTTAAGTGGAACATCTTTGAGTTTGTTCATCGGTTCCTGTGAAGGTTGCACGAATGCCCAGGATTCTACTTCTGCTATTATCCAGGCACAAAGTCCCGAGTATATGGAAGGAGTGATGAGTCCTTCGGGTACAACAGTTACCATTCAGGCGATTAAGAACTAAACACATCGATGGCCTAAACAATAGACAATGAAAAAAAGTTTTTTGCTAGCGCTTTCCTGTTGGTTAGTTACAACTGCATTTGCACAACATGAATCCGTTGGGCCTATAACGCGACAGTTCTTCGGGAAAGCCGGAATGCACCATACCCGTGCGTCCAACCCGATAGATAGTACATATGTATACAACCTGGATACGCTGACCCTGCCTTTCTTTGATGAATTTTCGAAATCGCGATTTCAGCAATACAACGCACAACCTTCCGATCCGAATGTCAGTGAACAATTGTTCTATCAATTAGTAGATCCGACAGATGTGCCTCTGCCTGCTGATGATACCTACAGCCTTACGCAAACCTACCGTTACCAAACGCAGGCCGGACTCACGGATACAATCGATCTGCCAGGTGTTTCCATCAAAATAGGCGACTTTTCAGAATATCCGATTGTTTATGCAACTACTACGGTTTATCCGCCTTACGATTTGTATGACACACTTGATTTTGTGAACGATATTGACACGATCTGGCAAATTCCACCGGATGTGGTGCAGGATTCGGCGCTTATTTTCAGCGTTCAGGTTTCTGACCCGAATGCACTCTGGGCCGATCATTACGCGTATCATAACTATACATTTGCAGTGAATCCATGGACATTGGGCGTAGTGACATTTGATGGCCTTGATGAAAACGGATTCCCTTATAACTTTGGTTCCAGCGCTTCCGGAATTGCCGACTTTCTAACCTCAAAACCATTGGATCTTTCAGCAAATCTGCCAAGCGATTCCATTTACCTGAGTTTTTTGGTGCAACCTGAAGGTTTCGGCGACGTTCCGGAAGCGACCGATTCACTGAAACTGGAATTTTACGATGTAAACGCCGATCAATGGAACCAGGTTTGGTCGATGGGCGGATCTTCCACTACAGATTTTCAGGTCGGACATATTTGCCTCACGCAAGCGATTTATTTTACTGACGGTTTCCGATTCCGTTTCAAAAACCATGGTGGACTTTCTGGTTCACTGGATCATTTTCACCTTGATTACGTGAACCTTCGAACGCTTTCCGGTATCCCGGATACGTTATTCAAAGATTTTGCTTTCGTATATCCGGTAGGAAGTATGATCGAAGATTACACACAAGCTCCGTGGGATCACTGGAAAAACAGTGCTGTCAACCATATGAATGATTCGGTTGTGGTTACCGTAAGAAACGGTTCCAACCAGATTGAAAACAACCAAAACGGAAGTATAGCTGTAGAATTGGCCGGTGCAAACGAAGGAACGTTTACACTGATTGATCAGATTTTATCAGACGGGATTAATTACGCGGCCCGAACGACTGTCGAATCCTACCATGATTGCAGTGCAGGCTACCAATTTGATCCGACAACTCCGGGTGATGAGGTCAGCTTCGATGTCATCGGGGCGGTTTCTGCGCAATTTCCCAATTTCGTGCAAAACGACTCGTGTTTCATGAAACAAGAATTTGCCGATGTGTATGCCTATGATGATGGATCTGCTGAAAAAGTTTACGGTCCTACAGGCGTTCAGGCGCGGTTGGCTTACAAATTCACGCCGTATGAAGCTGATTCATTGATTGGAGTGAAAATGCATTTTGTGCCTTCGGTAAACGATGTGTCTGACAAATTATTCCTCTTAAGTGTTTGGGATGACAACAACGGCCAACCGGGATCGGTAATTTACGAAGATGAATTTTTCTTCCCGCGCACACCGCAATACGAAGATAGCATTGGTAAATTCACGACCTATTACCTGAAAGACACCATGAAATTGCCCATTACAGGAACGTTTTATGTGGGTTGGAGGCAAATCGATGCGGACCGCTTGAATATTGGAATGGACATGAACAATAATAATTCCGACAAAATTTTCTACTCGATTAACGGAGGAGTTACCTGGGTCAATACCTCATTTGAAGGAAGTGTGATGATGCGTCCTGTTTTCTCAACCGCTGTCAATGCCGATTTAGCGGTAGAAGAGCGTGAGTTGGAACCATCATGGGAATTGTTCCCGAATCCAACTTCAGGAATCGTTAGCGTTGACTGGAATGAAAATACTCCTTTTCCCGGCGCTGTTTGCATAGATGCACAAGGTCGTGTGATCGGAACGATGGAAACAGATAGCCCAACAATTGATCTGAGTGCTAATCCGGCAGGAATTTATTTTATTCAACTCAATGGTTACAACCACCTTGTGAAAAAAGTCATTCGTTATTGATGAGCGAAGAAATTCAGGAAGTTGAAAATGATGAGGAAGAACTGTTTGAGCATTACCGCTTCAAATCAGATCCAGGTCAGGAATTACTGCGCATCGACAAATTCCTTATGGACCGATTGCCGGGAACTTCGCGCAACAAAATTCAGATAGCTGCCAAAAACGGAAATATTCTTGTAAACGGGAATGTGGTAAAACCCAATTACCGCATCAAACCGCGCGATGAAGTTTCAATTGTATTGCCTTATCCGATCCGGGAAATTGAACTCATTCCGCAGGATATTCCTATCGATATCATTTACGAAGACGATTATTTGGTTTTGGTGAACAAACAAGCCAATATGGTCGTTCATCCCGGTTATGGAAATTACACCGGTACCATGGTCAACGCATTGGTTTATCACTTTGATCATTTGCCGCACCGTATCCAGGATTATTTTGGCCGGCCGGGATTGGTTCATCGGTTGGATAAACATACCACAGGGATTATGGTTGTGGCAAAAACCGAACAAGCGCTTACGCATCTGGCCAAACAATTCTATGATCGTACCACCGAGCGTCGTTATCACGCACTGGTTTGGGGCGATGTAAAAGCTGATGTGACCATTCAAGGCCATATTGGGCGATCATTGCAAAACAGAAAAGTAATGACCGTTTTCCCTGAAGGTGATCACGGAAAGCACGCTGTAACGCATGTGAAAGTCTTAAAAAGTTTCGGATTGGTGACATTGGTGGAATGTAAGCTGGAGACCGGCAGAACGCACCAAATCCGCACGCACATGAAATGGATTGGCCATCCGTTATTCAATGATCTGGAATATGGCGGTGATTCCATTCAGCGAGGAACAACCAGCGGACCGTACAAACAATTTATCCAGAATTGCTTTGAATTGATTCCTGGGCAAGCGCTTCACGCTAAGACACTTGGATTTATTCACCCACACACACACGAGTGGATGCAGTTTGATTCCGAACTCCCGGAAGGATTCAATGAAATCCTTCGCAAATGGGAAACCTATACACAAGGTTACCTTTCGTAAGAAAAGGACATAAAGTTGCGTAAGAGGTTTGTTTCTAAAAGTCATTTGTTTGATCATTTAACACCAAGGGCACTAAATTTTTAGGAATCTAACACACAGACACAGAAAAGTATAATTTTAAATCAGTTTTAGCCGTAGTTCGTTTTTTTAAATTAATTTCGGCAATCGTGAAAAAGGTAAAAATTAGACTGGCTTATTTGTTCATGTCAGAATTATTTACTTCTTTCGGGATAATTTAACAAAAGTTTGCACCTTAGCTATGAACGTTAAAACACTTATCTTATTGACATTTCTTGGTCTTTCGGGATCATTACTGGCGCAGTCAAAGTATATCAAAGAAGCCAACGCAAAGTTTTATAACGAGAACTATTGTGAAGCCGCTGAGAAATGTGCCCAGGCCTACACCAAAATTTCCCGAAAAGGAAATGCAGCCTTAAAAGTGAAGGGTGACATGGCTTTCAAAACAGCAGAATCTTATCGCCTCACTGAAAACTTCAAAGAAGCGAGCGAATGGTATGAAAAAGCTATTTTGTTGAAATACCAGCAAATAGAACCATTGGTGTTGTTTTACAATGCAGAAGCCTGGCGTACAATGGGTGATTTCAAAAAAGCGAAAGAGAACTATTCGGCTTATAAAGCCTTGGTTCCTGATGACACGCGTGCCGATATTGGTTTGAAATCATGCGAAATGCAAGAAGATTTTAAAGAGAACAAAACCCGTCACCTTGTTACGAATATTGAAAAACTGAACCTTGATGGTTTTGAAATGGCTCCGATGTTTGTTGATAAAAAAGAGACTGTTGTTGCTTTCAGTTCTTCCAGAAGTACATCAACAGGAACGGATGAAGATCCACGTACATGTGAAAAATACATGGATATCTATGTTTCGGCATTGGATAAAAAAGGAAACTGGACAGAACCTAAGTTACTCGATGCCGAAGGCGTTAACACAGAAGACAACGAAGGAACGATCTGTATTGACTCTCGTGGAAAAACAATGTTCTTTACACGTTGTCCGAATGTGAAAAAACAAAACTTAGGTTGTGATATCTGGTGGGCCGAAGCAAAGGGTAAAAGCTGGGACACACCTGTTAAGTTGAATTTGAAAACAGCTGACTCGGTTTCTGTAGGTCACCCGTGTGCAAGTGAAGATGGCAAATACCTGATTTTCGCTTCAGACATGGATGGCAATGGAGCAATGGGTGGCCGCGATTTATGGTACACAACTTACAACAAGAAAAACGATGAATGGTCTGCTCCTGTGAATATGGGACCGGAAATCAACTCCGCTGGCGATGAGTTATTCCCATCATTTGGTTTGAACGGTGAGTTGATCTATGCTTCTAACGGTTTACCTGGAATGGGTGGCTTGGATATTTTCAAAGCAGTTAAAGTTGGTGAAGAGTACAAATGGGAGAATCCGACTAACCTTGGTTCTCCGATCAACTCCAACTACAACGACTATGCATTGGTTGAAGCTACTGAGCGCAAAGGGTATTTCACTTCAGAGCGTAAAGGAAGTAAAGGCGAAAACTACAAACCGGATTTGTATCAATACGAATTGCCTCCAAATATTTTCGACTTGAAAGTAAATGTGTCTGACCTTACAAACAGAGACAAAAAACTGGAAGGTGTTAAAGTAACCGTTACAGGATCAACTGCCGGTGATAAATGGGAAGGTACTACTGCAAAAGACGGTTCTGTATTCTGGGATAAAAAACCGAATGGTGACCGTTTCGTAAATGAAAATTCTTCTTACTCTATCGTTTTGGCGAAAAAAGAAGGTTACCACGAAGATAAAAATGGTTCTAAATTCACCACTGTAGGCTTGAACTACGACCAGAACTTTATCATCGATATGGCATTGATCCCTGAGAAGCCAATTCGTTTACCTGAGGTACGTTACCCGTTGTCTCAATGGACATTGTTGGTTGACTCTACGATTAACTCAAAAGATTCACTTCAGTTCGTATATGACTTATTAACAGAATACCCTGGAATGGTATTGGAGTTGAGCTCACATACAGATGCCCGTGGTACTGACAACTCAAACCAAGTGCTTTCTGAAAACCGTGCTAAGGCTTGTTACAAGTACCTTGTTGAAGAAAGAGGAGTTGACCCGCGTCGTATCATTCCTGTAGGAAAAGGCGAGCGTGAGCCGAAAACAGTTTACAAAACAGGTGAAATGTACCAGGTTGGTGAGCCAGTTGATATGACTGGTTACGAAAAGGTAATCTTAACAGAGGCTTACATCAACCAGTTCAAGAAAACAGATAAACGCAAGTTTGAAATGTTGCACCAGTTAAATCGTCGTACGGAAGGTAAAATCCTTTCAATGGACTTCGATCCTGCAACTGCCCCGGCGGCAAATCCTATTTACAAAGAGTTTAAAGTAGTTCCTAGGAAATAAGGAACAATTAAGAATCATAGAAAGGTCTTCGTAGCTACGAAGACCTTTTTTTGTTTGCCTTCATTCGACCTCAGTTGAATTTAGTACCTTTGCCCTTTCAATTGCATCATGTCTGATACACGTTATAACTTACGCGGTGTTTCTGCCGGTAAAGAAGAAGTACACAACGCTATAAAGTCGGTTGACAAAGGTCTTTACCCAAAGGCATTTTGTAAAATCGTGCCCGATTATCTCACCGGAGACGATGATTACTGTATTGTAATGCACGCTGATGGCGCAGGTACCAAATCGGCGCTGGCATACATGTATTGGAAAGAAACCGGCGATGTTTCCGTTTGGAAAGGAATTGCACAAGATGCACTGATCATGAACATCGATGATTTGTTGTGTGTAGGGGCAACCGAAAATATTCTCCTTTCATCTACCATCGGCCGTAATAAGAATAAAATTACCGGTGAAGTGATTGCTGCCATCATCAACGGTACCGAAGAATTACTGCAAACTTTGCGCGAACAGGGAATTGGTATTTACTCAACAGGTGGTGAAACAGCTGATGTCGGTGATTTGGTGCGTACCATCATCGTTGATTCTACCGTGGTTTGCCGCATGAAACGTTCCGAAGTTATTTCGAATCATACGATTCAGGATGGTGATGTGATTGTGGGAATGTCATCTTTTGGTCAGTCGACTTACGAAGACAGCTACAACGGCGGCATGGGTTCCAATGGCCTGACTTCCGCCCGTCATGACGTGTTCAATAAAGTTCTGGCGATGAAATACCCCGAGAGCTTCGATCCGTCCGTTCCGATGGATTTGGTGTATTCCGGATCGAAAAACCTGACAGATACAATTGACGGGACACCTGTAAATGCCGGACAATTAGTGCTTTCACCGACAAGAACCTACGCCCCGATCATTAAAAACATTCTTGATAAACACCGATCTCACATACACGGAATGGTTCACTGTTCGGGTGGCGCACAAACCAAGGTGCTTCATTTTGTCGACAATGTGCACGTGATCAAAGATAATTTGTTCCCGATTCCGCCGCTTTTCCGGATGATCCAGGAAGAGTCGGGTACCGAATGGCAGGAAATGTATAAGGTATTTAACATGGGCCATCGTATGGAAGTCTATGTTCCGGCTGATCTGGCACCTGAGATCATTGCGATTTCCAAATCGTTTGGCGTAGATGCACAAGTGATCGGAAGAGTAGAAGCAATGGACGGGAAACGTGTGACTGTGCGATCTGAAATGGGAGAATTCGTTTACGAATAAGCAATATGAACGATTTATTACAAAAATTGGAGGCGATTCACTTTCGTTTTGTGGAAGTGGGTAAAATGATTACCGACCCGGAGATTATTTCCGATATGGAACGGTATGTGAGACTCAATAAAGAATACCGCGATCTGGAAGAGGTGGATGCCGCTTACAAAGCGTATAAAAATATTATCGATAATCTACAGAGCGCACGTGAATTGCTGGAGACTGAGAAGGACCAGGAAATGCGTGAAATGGCAAAGATGGAAATCGATGAACTGGAACAACAGCGCCCAATAATTGAAGAAGATATCAAAGTATTGCTGATTCCGAAAGATCCGGAAGATGATAAAAATGCCATTTTGGAATTGCGTGCCGGAACCGGTGGCGATGAAGCCTGCATTTTTGTAGAAGATATATTTCGTATGTACACCATGTATTTCAAAGAAACCGGTTGGAAATACGAGATCATCAACTCTTCCGAAGGAAGTGTAAAGGGTTACAAAGAGATTTCGATGAGTATTGAAGGCGCCGGAATTTACGGAATGCTGAAATTTGAATCAGGTGTTCACCGCGTGCAGCGTGTTCCCGAAACCGAATCTCAGGGACGTGTACATACTTCTGCCATTACCGTTGCTGTTTTACCTGAAGCTGAAGAAGTTGATTTCGAACTGGATATGAACGATGTGCGCAAGGACACGTTCCGCGCATCAGGAGCAGGTGGACAGCACATTAATAAGACCGAATCAGCTATCCGATTAACGCACATTCCAACCGGAGTGGTGGTAGAATGCCAGGACGGACGTTCACAGCACAAGAATCTCGAGCAAGCCATTTCGGTATTGAGATCGCGCTTGTACCAGGCTGAATTGGACCGTGTACACAATGAACGCGCAGCTCAACGCAAAACATTGGTTTCAACCGGTGACCGCTCGGCAAAGATCAGGACTTACAATTATCCGCAGGGAAGAATCACCGATCACCGCATCAACAAAACAATGTACAATCTGAGCGCTTTCATGAATGGTGATATCCAGGAGATGATCGATGCGCTGAAAATGGCCGAAAACGCTGAAAAAATGAAAGGCGAGCTGGTTTAGCTACCGTTTACCGAATAGTTGGGTACCATTCACCCTTGTTTTCATTCGTTTCACACCTGCATTTGTCACTTCGAACAGATTTAAAAGTTTATTCACATACTTTAACATTGCCAATTGGGAAATTCCCATGAAATTCGCACCACTATTTGCAGACAAGCCGCCTGTTTTTTTGTTGTATATAGGGGTAAGGAACCGATAAGGTGTCTGTATTCAATGAATCAATAGCCGATTTCAAGGTGAGTAAGTTTAAATGAATTAATAATGCAACGCATGAAACAACTATTAACCTGTTTATCACTTTTGCTTTTGTTGTGCGGTTCGGCATTCGGGCAGGAAAAAGCCACACTGAGCGGAACTATTGAAGAAGGCTCGAAAGGCGAAGAACTCATCGGAGCTGTCATCCAGATCAAAGGGCAGAGTATCGGCGCACAAACCAACGAATATGGCTTTTATTCCATAACACTTCCGGTGGGAACATATACGTTCTCGATTTCGTTTTATGGCTACGTAACACTGGATACAACGATCAATCTGGCTACCAGTCAGCAGTTGAACATTCAGTTGAAAGAAGAAGGTGGAACTGATTTGGAAGAAGTAGTTGTAACTTCTGAACGCCAGGATGCCAATGTGAAAGACCCGATTATGGGTGTTGAGCGCCTTGATCCGAAAGAATTATCGAAAATTCCAGTGCTGTTCGGAGAAAAAGACATCATCAAAACCATGCAATTATTACCCGGAGTGAAAAGCGCCGGTGAGGGAAATGCTGGTTATTATGTGCGTGGTGGAGCAGCTGATCAAAACCTGATCTTACTGGATGAAGCGCCAGTTTACAACGCCTCTCACTTACTGGGTTTTTTCTCGACATTCAATTCCGATGCGATCAAGGATGCTGTATTGTACAAAGGAAATCAGCCGGCGAATTTCGGTGGACGGTTGTCTTCGGTGCTTGATATTAAAATGAACGAAGGAAACGCGAAACGCTACAACGTAAGTGGTGGTTTGGGATTGATTTCTTCCAAACTGAATGTAGAAGGTCCGATCGTAAAAGACAAAGCATCCTTTTTGGTGACAGGCCGCCGCACGTATGCCGATTTGTTCCTGAAAGCAAGTGACCGGTTCAAAGAAAATAAGTTGTATTTCTACGATTTGAATGCCAAAGTCAATTACCGCGTAGGTAAAAAAGACCGCTTGTTCTTATCCGGTTACTTCGGACGTGATGTGTTAGGCGTGGGCCAAACTTTTGGATTTAACTGGGGAAATGCTACAGGAACCTTGCGTTGGAATCACATTATCAATGATAAATTGTTTTCCAATACATCTGTAGTTTACAGCTCATACGACTATAAAATCTCGATCAAAGGCGGTGATGTGAAATTTGATGTTACCTCGTTGATTCGCGACTGGAACCTGAAACAGGAATTCCAATACTTTGTCAATACACGCAATAAAATCCGTTTTGGGTTCAATGTAATCAATCACGACATCACGCCCGGACAGATAGATGCTGAAACAGCAGTTGGGATCAACGCTACGAAACTGGATCCGACACGAAGTTTGGAAAGCGCAGCGTTCATCACCAACGACTGGAATGCGACAGATAAACTGACAGTGAGTTACGGTGCACGTTTGAGCGGTTTTTCGGTTCTCGGAAACGGTCAGGAAGTGTATACATATGATGCCAAAGGTGATGTTGCTACGACAACGATCTACAAGAAAAACGAGTTTTTGAAAACGTATTTCAACGTAGAACCCCGCATTTCAGCGAGTTATTCCTACAGCAAAGTGGCTTCGGTTAAAGCAGCTTATGCGCGCAATGCACAAAATATTCACTTGGTTTCGAATGCGACTTCCTCATCACCAACAGATGTATGGCTGGCAAGTTCACTCAATACACGACCTGAATTGGCCGATCAGTTTTCAGTGGGATGGTTCAAGAATTTCAAAGAAAACATGTACGAAGTCAACGTTGAAACGTACTACAAATCGATGCTGAACCAAATTGATTACCGCAATGGCGCCAACACGCAAGCCAATGAATTACTGGAGGGTGAATTGCTTTCAGGCATTGGACGCGCTTACGGTTTGGAAATGATCATCAAGAAAAAACGCGGACGTTTCACCGGTTGGATAGGTTATACGTTGTCACGTACCGAACGAAAAATCGACGGAATCAATGACAATAACTGGTATGCAGCCAAGCAGGACAGAACGCACGACATTTCCATTGTAACGATTTACGACATCACACCTAAATTATCAGTTTCGGCCTTGTTTATCTATTACACCGGAAATGCGGTAACGTTTCCTTCAGGAAAATATACCATCAACGGGGAAACACAATTCCTTTATACCGAGCGTAATGGCTACCGAATGCCGGCATACCATCGTTTGGATTTGGGAGTAACCTGGATTCGTAAAAACACTGAGAAATTCGAAAGCAGCTGGAACTTCTCCTTATACAATGCCTATGGCCGCGAAAATGCGTACTCGATCAGTTTCCGCGAAAGCGAAACAAATCCAGGTACCACAGAAGCCGTACAAACAACTTTATTCCGCTGGATTCCGGCAATCACTTACAACTTCAAATTCAAATAAGTATGAAAACTCTAAAATGGTTTGGCTTTTTTACGCTCCTGCTGGCGAGCGCCTCTTTCATTTCATGCGAGAAAGTAATCGACGTGGATTTGAATTCGGATGATCCGAAAGTGGTGATCGAAGGCACATTTACCGCAGGTGAAACAACACACAATGTCGTGATCACACGCACCATGAATTTTGACGAATCCGGAGCATACCCTACGATTGATAATGCGGTGGTGAGTGTTACTGACAATCTTGGGAATGCGCAAGTGCTCACATTTGTCGGAAACGGAACTTACCAGACAACGGCTTATCCTGTGATTGAAGGAAGAACCTACACGCTGACAGTCGTTGCAGACGGTAAAACCTTTACGGCACAAAGTACTGCTCCGGGGGCTGTTCCGATCGACGAGTTGTTTGTGTTGTCGTTTGAATTCGGAGCGGATACCATCAACTCGATTGTTCCCCTGCGTATGGATCCCGCGGGCGTGAAGAACTTTTATCAGTTTAATTTGTTCGATAACGGAGAACGGGTGGATGGAATTTATCTGCAAAACGATGCGTTTACCGACGGAATTCAGATTCAGGAACCGATTTTCGATAACGAAGGTACTTATGAATCTGGCGACACTGCTTTTGTGGAAATGTTCGTGATCGATGAACCGGTATTCGAATATTTCTATGCGCTTTTGCAAAATCAAACGGCAACACCTGCCAACCCGACATCGAATTTCGCAGGTGGTTGTTTGGGGTATTTCTCGACCCGTTCGAAAGATACTGCCAGTGTGATTATTCCGTAGATTTCAGTTGATTCCAGAAAGGTAAATAGTTGCTATCTTTACCGCTTTGTTATAATCTGAAGCATACATGACCCGTCAGGAATTAATCGCGCAAATACGAGCAAAGCAGTCATTTCTCTGCGTTGGATTGGACACCGATCTTTCGAAAATCCCTGCGCACTTGTTGCAGGATGAAGATCCGGTATTTGCGTTCAACAAAGCCATTATCGACGCTACCAAAGACTTTTGCGTGGCCTACAAACCCAATATTGCGTTTTATGAATGTTTGGGTCCGAAAGGTTGGGAATCGCTCAGAAAAACAATTGATTACATTCCTGATAACTGTTTCGTAATTGCCGATGCCAAACGCGGCGATATCGGTAATACATCCTCTTATTACGCCAAAACGTTTTTCGAATACCTCGATTGCGATGCCGTAACCGTAGCTCCTTATATGGGTGAAGATTCGGTAACTCCGTTCCAGGAATATGCCAATAAATGGGTGATCCTACTGGCATTGACGTCCAACAAAGGCGCGCTCGATTTTCAGTTCATGACCGATATCAACGGTGAAGAATTGTATAAAAAAGTGTTGAAAAAATCGGCCAAATGGGGCAATGATTCAAACCTGATGTACGTTGTAGGCGCAACGCGTGCCGAAGGAATCGGAGAAGTACGCAAGCTGGTTCCGAATCATTTTTTCCTCGTTCCGGGTGTTGGTGCGCAGGGTGGAAGCCTTGAAGATGTCGCCAACTACGGCTGGAATGCTGACTGTGGTTTGCTGGTAAATGCTTCACGATCTATTTTGTACGCTTCCGGCGGAACCGATTTTGCTGAGAAAGCAGGCGAGGAAGCGCAGCAATTACAACAGGAAATGCAGGCGATTCTACACCGAAAAGGATTTTGATGGAACTGGAAGAAACCAAAGCCGTATTAGCGGAAACTATCCGTAACTGGCATCAAAAAGGCTGGTCGCCGGCTACATCGACTAATTATTCGTTCCGCTTGTCCGATGATCCGGATACGATTTATATTTCACGTTCCGGTATTGATAAATCGCAGTTTACGGCCGATGATTTTATGGAAGTGGATTTGTTGGGAATGGCCAAACCACGGTTTGCAGATGCTCGTCCTTCGGCTGAAACATTGATTCATTGTACGCTTTACAAGTTGTTTCCCGAAACACAATGCATCGTTCACAGTCATTCTGTTTATTCGGTATTGCATTCTGCAATTGAACAACATGCTGTAAAAATAGAAGGCTACGAAATCCTCAAAGGTTTTGAAGGGATTACAACACATGAAACCGCTGTCGACTGCCCGATTTTCGATAACACGCAAGACATGACTGTATTTAGTGAAACCTTGCGCACAAATAAAGATCGTTTAACCATTCCGGCATTCATCATGCGTAAACACGGAACGTATGCCTGGGGCAAAAATCTCTTCGACGCCAAACGTCATTTGGAAAGCATTGAATATTTGCTGGAGTGTGAGTGGAAACTGGGGAGGTGAATTGAAAATGTAAAATTGAAAAGAGGGTTCCCCTTGATAATTCATGATTTTCCCATTTATAATTCACTTCAATGAACAATCTTTCCAATCATCCGCTTTTCCTGATGCAGTTACTTCCTTTTGTGGTTGTGATAATTGGTTTGATTCTCCGTTTTATTTTCCGGAAGAAGAAGATTTCCAACTTTTTAGGATTCAGCTGTTTGATTGCAATATTTTTAGGGCTAATGAACTATTTTTATTTCGGCTTTCCATTGGATGAAGGTACAATCAAACAATCTAAAATACCCGAATATGAGTTCAAGTTTTCAGTAACAGCAATTGGTTTGGCAATCAGTTTCATTTATCCGGTTTTTAGTTTACTTGACTTAATTCTGAGTCGAGGAAAGGACTCTAAGCTCCTTGATTAGTAATTTTCAATGGTGGATGAATTGAGGAAATGTCTCTCCTTTTCAATTTTCAATTTTACATTTTCAATTTCAATTTCAGTATTTTTACACTTCATAATTCTACATAAAATGGCTATTCTCTCTATTCCGGATCAGCAGGTTACCGAACACAATCCGACGGTTATTCACACCTTTCTAAACAAACGCGGTGTTTTCTTCGATCAGTGGGAAGCAGCAGTGGTGTTTTCTGATACTGCCACGCCTGATGAGATTTTAGCCGCTTATGCAAAAGACCTCCATCCGTTTATGGAAGCCAGTGGTTACCAAACAGCCGATGTATTGACAATTAATCATTTGACTGAAAATTACGAGGCTATTCGCGCAAAGTTTTTGGCGGAACATACGCATTCGGAAGACGAAATCCGCTTTTTTGTTGACGGCCAAGGCCTGTTTTGGTTTCACCTCGAGAATGGCGAAATCTTCAATGTATTGTGTCAAAAAGGCGATTTGATTTCCGTTCCGGCCGGTACCAAGCATTGGTTCGACGCAGGTGAACGAGGTCCGTTTGTAAAAGCGATCCGCATTTTCATCGACATGAGTGGTTGGGTTCCCGTTTACACGCAATCGGAGGTTGAACAGCGCTATTTGAATTTCACTGTTCCACAGTCGAACTGATGTTCAAACAACTCTCCGCTTATACCTCTTTTGCCTTCACTGCTGGTTGGTCGGTTGTTTCCTTGATCGGCTATTTCCAATTGGGTTGGAACCTTGGACAGGCAATCGTTTTCATTAATCTCGGTTTTTTCAGCCTGTTTTTGAACTATTACCTGCTGTTTATCTGGATGTATTTTCGGGATCAGATTGTATTGACTTATTCCGGAAAAAAGAAAAATCCTGATTTGGGAACCTTGGCATTGTCCATTGTTCAAACGTTCGGTTTTATCGGAAATCTTTTCCTGATGACTTGTTTGCTCGCAATCGTGAGCATGATTTCGGTGGTATTTGTATCGACTTACTTCATGAAAATCCAAAAGATGAAAGTTTTCGAGTTTGAAAAGATCGATTGGGGAGGTTCTTTTTTGGTGCTGTTACTGATTGGAGCAGTTTTGTTTGTGATTGAATTTATTCGTTTCAAGCGGATCTTTCAAGCACACAAAACCTCAGAAAAGGTATTCGACTGGGATGCTTTTAAGCCGTTCCATCGCAACAATAAACTGAAATTGGTTGCGTATTATTTCGGTTCCGTTATGATCATGATGATAGACGGATTGCTGAACGATTTTAATCATGCCGGAATGATTTGTTTTTACTGGCTATTTGCTCTGAACATCTATTGGGCATTCATCGATTTGCGTTTTCCTGTTGGAATCACACCAGTTGAAGGTGTAGCGACAGAAGTGAAATAATTAACTTTGCAACATGAGCAAACACCCGATACGTTTTATTCTTACCGACATTGAAGGTACCACAACTTCGATCTCTTTTGTGGCTGATGAATTGTTTCCGTATTTCCGCAATAACATCGATCTATTGAAAACGATGAAAGAGCATCCGGTGGTGAAAGAAGCGTTTTCCGAAACCATTGAACTGGCGTTAAAAGAAGATGGAAAAACGATTTCGACTGCTGATGAAGTCATAGAGACATTGCATCGCTGGAGTGTGGAAGACCGGAAAATAACACCGCTCAAAACCTTGCAGGGACTTTTGTGGAAAAAAGGTTACGAAGACGGCGATTTGAAAGGACACGTGTATGCTGACGTTCCGGATAAACTAAAAGAATGGCAAGGTCAGGGAATCGGTTTGGGTGTTTTTTCCTCAGGCTCGGTTGTGGCTCAGAAATTGATTTTCGGGTACAGCGTCGCAGGTGATTTGACACCTTATTTTTCAGCTTATTTCGACACCAAAACCGGCGGAAAGCGCGAAACGGAAACGTATCAGAAAATTGCAAACCAGTTGAAAATTCCGGCTTCCGAAATACTGTTCTTAAGCGATATTGTGGAAGAACTTCAGGCAGCTGATGAAGCGGGTTATCAAACGATTCAGTTAGTGCGGCCCGGAACTGTAAAAAGGTGGGAACTGACTGCGGCTGATTTTTCGGAGATTTTGGTAAAATAATTTCGGGAATTCACCTTCAAAAGCAAGTTCGGGATCTTACGAACCCAAACGGAAGTTTGGGATATTGCGAACAACTCCCGAAAATAGCGGGTTTCGGTGGTGTTCCCTATTAAAATCACAATGTTATACTTGCCCCTTAAAACCAATCTCAACTGCAATTGCATTCTTAACCTTGCCTAAAACGAAAAATAATATTACTATCGAAACACTATCTTTGCACCAAAATTCCCGTTATGAGTGCTTTTAGAACCATTTGGACAACCGAAGATCGTTTTGTTGAAGTCATTGATCAGCGCAAATTGCCCCACGAATGGGTGGTTGTGAAATTGCTGACCTATAAAGATGCGGAAGTTGCCATCAAAGACATGACGGTTCGCGGCGCACCATTGATCGGAGCAACTGCGGCTTACGGTATTTACCTGGCTGTGCGTGAAATGGTAGAACAGGGATTGGACGGTTCGTTTCTTGATCAGGCATTTACCGATTTACGGGCTTCACGGCCAACGGCAGTCAACTTGTTTTGGGCGCTGGATAAAATGCGTGCGGCACTTGATAATACAACCGATTTCCTGCAAACTTCCTGGGAAGCAGCCGGTGCAATTGTGGAAGAAGATGTAGAAACCTGCCGCATGATCGGTGTACATGGTTTACCGATCCTGGAAGCGATTTCCGAACGGAAAAATGGAGAAACAATCAATATTCTAACCCACTGCAATGCTGGAATGCTTGGCTGTATCGAGTGGGGAACCATTACTTCGCCGATTTACCAGGCGGTTCAAAAAGGATTGAACGTACATGTATGGGTGGATGAAACCCGTCCGCGTAACCAGGGTGCCAACCTGACATGTTATGAACTCACGCGCCACAATGTGCCGCATACACTGATCGTGGACAATACCGGCGGACACCTGATGCAACACGGTATGGTAGACATGGTGATTGTTGGAACCGACCGCACAACGCGACAAGGTGATGTGGCGAATAAAATCGGAACGTACCTTAAAGCCTTGGCAGCCAACGATAACAAGATTCCGTTTTATGTGGCATTGCCTTCCACAACATTGGATTGGACGATCAACGACGGATTGAAAGAAATTCCTATCGAAGAACGCAATCAGGACGAAGTGAAATACGTGATTGGTAAAAGTAAAACCACCGGAAAACTCGATGAAGTATTGATTTGTCCGGAAACTACCAAGGCTTCTAATTATGGTTTTGATGTAACGCCCGCCCGATTGGTGACAGGATTAATTACTGAAAGAGGCGTATGCGAAGCTAGCGAAGAAGGATTGTTAGGATTGTTTCCGGAGAAAAAATGAAATTCGGAAATTCGGGTGTTCGGGATATCCCGAACACCCGAATTTGCACCTGAAAATCTCAAAAAGCAGGATTCGCAAGTGAGTTTTTTCGACGAGTTCCAATCTTCATTCCTCCCCAATTTTAACAAATCACCTATTGCCACAAACGAACTTATTCGCTAAATTCAAGAGAATAAGCTCAAAAAATGAATGAACAATACCTGCATTTGCTCTGGCGAACCAAGCGTTTGCCGATGCATTTACTGCACACAACCGACAACCTTCCGGTAAAAATTCTGCACATCGGATTTTACAACACAGCCTCAGGGCCTGATTTTTTCAATGGCCGCATCGAACTCGATGGCATGCTGCACAGCGGAAACATCGAAATGCATGTAAAATCGTCTGACTGGTATGCTCACGGACATCAAACCGATGAAGCCTACAACAATGTGATTCTGCATGTGGTGTATGAACACGATCGCATGGTGTTTATTGAAGGCATCCCCATCCCGACGGTCGAATTGAAACCATATATTGACCTGGAACACTTTCGGAGAACACTCGATTTTACGATCCAGACTTCGTCCATTCCCTGTCGTTCGCAATTGAAAGATTGCCCGGCACCAATTATCTGGAATCAGGTAGAAGGAGCGATGCTGGCACGGCTGGCACGAAAAAAATTGTTGGTCGATCAATTAGCACAGCAACTGGGTGGCGATCCGCGGAAAGTGCTGTTTCACCTCATTTCACAGGCTTTCGGAATGAAAACAAATGCGTTGCCGTTCCAGGAACTGGCACACCGGATTCCGTTTGAACGAATCATCAAAGCCGGAAAAAAACAAGTGGAATCCATTGTTTTCGGAGCAAGTGGTTTAATCGGTGAAAGCCATCAGGAAGATGATTACCAACGAGAACTCGTTCAGGAATGGCAATTCCAGGCACACCGGTTGCAAATCCATCCTTCCAACGCCCACAGCTGGCATTTCAAAGGTTGTCGTCCCGCGGGTTTTCCTACGTTGAGACTGGCGCAATTTGCAGCGTTTATTGAACGTATGAACTGGTCAGAATCGTTTTGGGAATTACCCGTGACCAAAATCAAAATACACCTCGAAGAAGCCCTGACCGCCATGCCTTCCGACTATTGGACAGATCATTATCATTTTGGTAAAAAGCGCCAGACACGGGCATCTTCAGCAATGAGTCTCGCTTCAGCACATGTCGTTATCATCAACAGTGTTGTTCCCTTTTTATGGTGGCTCGCAGATGTATTGGCCGTACCCGTTTTTCGCGAGAAAGCACAAGCATTATTGGAGCTACTTCCCACAGAAAAAAACGCGTTGCTCTTCGAATGGAAAGAAAATGGAATTGTAGCGAAATCTGCTGCCGAAAGTCAAGGACTTATCGAATTAAAAAACGAACTTTGTAATAACAAACAGTGCCTTCAGTGTAAAATAGGAATGCAACTCTTAAAACGATGAAACGAACTCTTCAGAAAATTGCTTTTTTCTTCGAAATGCGCTCATTCGGAGTGTGTGCGTGGTGGGCCCAGAAGCTCGGAATTCATACCAATAAAGTACGCGTAGGCTTTATTTATGCCACGTGTATCGGTTTGGGGTCTCCGCTCATTCCTTATCTGATCATGGCGTGGATCCTTGAGCATAAACATTATTTTGGGTTCAAACGTACCAAACGTTCCTCTATTTGGGAGTTGTAACTTCTGATTCTAACTTTATCACATGAAACTACTTATTACCGGTTCCAACGGACTTCTGGGACAAAAAATCGTAAAGCGTTGTTTGCGACATAACATTCCGTTTTTGGCAACTTCCAAAGGAGAAAACCGCAATCCTGATTGTCCTGCAGAGCATTATCAATCATTGGATATCAGCGTTCCGCTCGAAGTAGGTGACGTATTTTTTCGGTTCCGCCCCACTGCAATTATTCACACAGCTGCACTTACCAATGTCGATTATTGCGAAGAACACCCGGAGGAGTGTTTTCTGGTAAACGCCCACGCAACGATGATCCTGTGGGAAGCCGCTAAGATTATCGGAGCACATTTTCAGTTGGTTTCTACTGATTTTGTGTTCGACGGCTCAACAGGTAATTACGCGGAAACAGATCGGGTAAATCCACTAAGTGTCTACGCACATTCGAAAGTGGCTGCTGAAAACTGTTTGCGTGACGACGATAATCGTAACTGGTCAATTGCCCGAACCATTATCGTTTACGGAACCGGAAATAACCTTTCGCGTTCAAACCTTATTTTATGGGCATTGGAAGCACTTCCGAAAGGCGACCCCATGAAATTGGTCAATGATCAGTTTCGTGCACCGACCTGGGCTGATGATCTGGCTTATGGCTGTGTGGAAATTATCAAACGTCAGGAAATCGGCATTTTTCACCTTTCAGGCCCTGAAACTGAATCTGTAGATCAGTTGGTGAAACGCGTTTCTGTTTATTTGGGAATAGAAAATCCGCCGATAGAAACGATTTCCTCCGAGACCTTGAATCAAGCGGCAAAGCGTCCGCCCAAAACAGGATTCAATCTTTCGAAAGCGTCGCAATTGCTGGATTATAATCCAAAAACATTGGAAGAATCATTGGAGTGTTTGATACCGGAATTGAAACAAAGCAAATAGTAAATTCGTTCTAGTTGAATTGAAAAACAAAAATACTCAGTTGGAATAATAAACTCATAATTTAGTTTCAGCTAAATTCAAAGTTGTAATTTGGTCGGCATAATTTCTCTTATGCAAACAAAACCAACCCTATCAAAGTCCACACTCCGTGGCACGCTGCTATTTATATTGGTACTCATTGTGATTTTTGTACTTCCCGACCTGATCACGCATTTCAGTCCAAAAGAAAAGTACCACATTCGCTACAGTGATTCTGTCGTTCAGGAAGCGGTTCAAACGACTAAACGAAATAAAAAACAACGCTACCGGTCACGTCGTAAAAAAGAACGCTATTCGGCTCCGGACCGGGCATTCGACCCCAACACTTATTCAGTTGAGCAATGGATGGCGCTCGGACTCAGTGAAAAACAGGCTTCCGTGGTGCTCAAGTTTACCAAATACGGGATTTATTCCAACGACGACCTGAAAAAGATCTTTGTTATTTCCGACGAGCTATTTCAATTGATCAAAGATTCAACCGTTTATCCGGCCAGGAGCAAGCCAAACTACGAAAACAACTATCCTTCGCATACGTTTGCCGAAAAACCGAAAGTGAATATCAATACTGCTACAATTTCCGAGTTGGATTCTGTTTTGGGGATTAGCGCTTTTTATGCAACCCAGTTTGTTAAGCGTCGCGATTTATTGGGCGGTTTCTATGATGAAAGCCAATTGCTGGAAATATGGAAAATGGACCAGGAAAAAGTCTCAAAACTGGCACCGAAGCTTTTGTTTGATCAATCGAAACTCAAACGTATCAACATTAACACCGCTTCAACCGAAGAATTGAAGACACATCCTTATATTTCTTGGAACTTAGCTAATTCTATCGTAAAATTGCGCTCTCAAATCGGTCGTTATAACCGGATTGAAGATGTAAAGAAATCCGTTTTGATGACAGATGAACTTTACGAAAAACTAAAGCGTTATTTAACGGTTGATTAAGACAACTAAAAGCACTCTGATGATAGAAGAAAAAATTAAAGCGGTCATTCGCGACGTTCCCGATTTCCCCAAAGAAGGAATCGTATTCAAAGACATAACACCCATTATGTTGGATGCGGCACTGTCGAATGAAATTGTTGACCACCTGGTTGAATTATATAAAGACAAGCAGATTGATAAAATTGCCGGGATCGAAAGTCGTGGATTTTTGTTCGGTTACCCATTGGCCATGCGCCTCGGAATTCCGTTTGTACTGATTCGCAAAGCAGGAAAATTACCCTACCACAAAATAAGTCATTCCTATGATTTGGAATATGGAAGCGCTGTGATTGAAATGCACGTTGATGCCGTTCAAACCGGTGACCGTGTGCTGGTACACGATGATTTACTGGCTACAGGTGGCTCGGCCCAGGCAGCCGCGGAACTCATTCGTAAATGTGGTGGTGAAATTGCCGGCTTTAACTTTTTGGTAGGATTGAGTTTTTTAAACGGTCAAAATAAATTAACTGAGTACAGTAAGAATATTACTAATTTAGTCGCCTATTAAATTTATTAATCGAAAAAACAAGCTGTTAACTGTTGCACCCCAAAACTGTTAAACATGAACTTTGAGAAGAACGAGAATCAACTAATGATTGCGCAAATGGTGCGCGATTTCGCAGAGCGGGAAATTCGGCCTAACATGAATAAGTGGGATAATGAAGAACATTTCCCGATAGACGTCATGAAGAAAATGGGCGAATTGGGACTGCTCGGCATTTTTGTCCCTGAACATTATGGTGGTAGCGGATTCAGCTACTTTGAATATGCAACTGCGTTAATGGAATTAGGTCGTGTTTGCGGCGGAATCGGATTGAGCGTTGCTGCCCACAATTCCCTCTGTACAGGCCATATTTATTACCACGGAAACGAAGAACAAAAACAAAAATACCTTCCGAAACTAGCTACGGGTGAATTTATCGGAGCGTGGGGATTAACAGAGCCGAATACAGGTTCGGATGCCATGCGTATGAAATGTACCGCGGTTCGTGACGGCGACGAATGGGTCATCAACGGAGCTAAAAACTGGATCACGCACGGACTTTCTGGCGATGTGGCAGTTGTATTGATTCGTACCGGAGATTTATTGGATTCAAACGGAATCACAGCGTTTATCATTGAAAAAGGAACTCCGGGATTTTCTGCAGTTAAAATCAAAGATAAATTCGGAGTGCGCGCTTCGGAAACAGCAGAATTAATTTTTGACAATGTGCGTATTCCGCATGCGAATGTAATCGGAGAAGTAGGACAAGGTTTCAAACAAGCTATGCATATATTGGATGGTGGACGTATTTCTATCGCTGCACTTTCCTGTGGAGTTGCCCGTGGTGCTTTCGAAGCATCCGTGAAATATTCCAAAGAGCGTGAGCAATTCGGACAACCGATTTCCAAATTCCAGGCAATTGCTTTCAAACTGGCTGATATGGCCACAGAAGTAGAAGCGGCCGAGTTATTAACCTACCAGGCAGCTTACCGCAAGAACAATAGATTGCACATGACCCGGGAAGGAGCATTCGCGAAGTATTTTGCCTCTGAAGTAGCTGTTAAATGCGGAAACGAAGCCATGCAAATTATGGCCGGTTACGGGTATACGAAAGAATATCCTGCCGAGAAATTTTTGCGTGACGCACGACTCATGACAATCGGTGAAGGTACCTCTGAAATTCAGAAAGTGGTCATCTCACGCGAACTGTTGAAATAGTAGAAACAAGGCATAGTTATCGATTTTGAACTTTTTTTTATAAACAACAATTATTTAAAAAAAAGATTTATATCTTTGCCGCCTGTCTGCCGATAGGGAGAACCAATAAACAAGCATTAAACAGAATTATAGATATGTTAATTATTCCAGTAAAAGAAGGCGAAAACATCGAAAGAGCCCTTAAGAAGTACAAGAAAAAATTCGACAAAACAGGTGTCATGAGAGAATTGCGTACCCGTAAAGAGTATGTTAAATCTTCAGTGATTAATCGTCAGGCTAACATTCGTGCTGCTTATGCTCAACGCATGAAATCGCAAGAAATCTAGGAATAACTGCGAAACAGTATTGAGGGAATCCGTTTGGGTTCCCTTTTTTGTTGATTTAATTTTTGTGGTTTGTTTTGAATGAAACTTTTTCCGCCATTCTCCGTTAGTCGATGTATGACATCGCTCAGAGCCATAGAACAATTTGAAGTATACCTCGCAACCGAAAAAAGGTATTCTGAGCATACGCTGATTGCCTATAAAAACGACTTACAGCAATTCGTTGATTATGCCGAAATCACCGAAGACCGTCAATTGGCAGAAGTGAATCACCAACTCGTTCGCGGTTGGATGGTTGAATTGTTGGAGCAATCAATCGTTCCGCGTTCAGTAAGCCGGAAACTTTCATGTTTAAGATCCTTTTTCAATTGGCTGAAAAAAGAAGGATTGGTAACAGAAAATCCAATGCTGAAAGTCCGTGGACCGAAAGTAGAGAAGAGGCTTCCTCAATTTGTCAAGCAATCAGAATTCACCAACGAACGCATCGACCCCATTTTCGCAAACAATTTCGATGGCACCCGCGACCGCTTAATGGTAGAGCTTTTTTACCAGACCGGGATTCGTTTGAGCGAGTTGATCAACTTAAAGGAGCAAGATGTGGTTTCCACCCATATAAAAGTGCTTGGAAAACGCAATAAAGAGCGTGTTATTCCTATTGGAAAAGAGCTGTTTGAACTCATCTGCGAATACCGCTCAGGTAAGCCTGACGGACCAGATAGTGGTAATCTGTTATTTGTAAAAATAGACGGTGTTAAATTGTCGTCAAAGTTTGTTTATAGGAAAATTAATACCTACCTTGGGAGGGTAACGAACACGCAGAAAAAAAGCCCACATATACTAAGGCATACATTTGCAACTCACATGCTGAACAATGGGGCCGGGCTTGAGACGCTGAAAGAATTATTGGGACATGCCAACCTTTCCGCAACCCAGGTCTATACGCACAATTCGTTTGCACAGATAAACAACATTTACTCACAAGCTCACCCACGTGGGCGTAAAAATTGAATTGTCATGGACATCAAAGTACATTCCGTTCATTTTAAGGCGGATCAGAAATTGCTTGACTTCGTAAATGAGAAAGTGACCAAGTTGCAGTTATTCTTCGATAACATTATTGCCGGAGAAGTGTTTTTGCGGCTGGACAAAAGCTCGGAAAAGGAGAACAAGGTAGCTGAGGTTAAAATATTGATGCCGGGTAGGGAATTGTTTGCCAAGAAACAATGTAAGAGTTTTGAGGAAGCAGCAGATTCTGCTGTGGAAGCATTGCGTAAACAGGTTAAAAAACATAAAGAGAAAATTGCTAGTTAGCAGTGATAATGAATAATTTAGGAAAGGCAGCCGAAAGGTTGCCTTTTTCTTTTTGAAAAAAAAGTAGAAAAAAAACGCTACGCCCCTTGTACGTAAAGATAAGTTTACTACATTTGCAAACCCAAACGGGAAAACACTTAAGAAAAGCGTTCTTTAAAATCATATTTATAAAATTTTAGTGCCGGTGTAGCTCAGTTGGCTAGAGCAGCTGATTTGTAATCAGCAGGTCGGGGGTTCGAGTCCCTCCACCGGCTCCAAGATTTTTGGGGGTGTCGCATAGTGGCTATTGCAGCAGACTGTAAATCTGTCACCGTAAGGTATCGTTGGTTCGAGTCCATCCACCCCCACAAGTTGAAATAAAATTTTTAAGCGGGAGTAGCTCAGTTGGTAGAGCGTCAGCCTTCCAAGCTGAGGGTCGCGAGTTCGAGTCTCGTCTCCCGCTCAATAATTTTATGATTTTAAAGTGCACGCCGGTGTAGCTCAGGGGTAGAGCGCTTCCTTGGTAAGGAAGAGGTCACGAGTTCAATTCTCGTCATTGGCTCATAAGGGAATTCACTCATGAGTATGGGTGAAATTTTGTATTAGTAAGAATAAGGTTTATTAACTACGTAACAAATAAAAACAAATGGCTAAGGAAAATTTTAATCGTTCTAAACCACACGTTAACATTGGTACAATTGGTCACGTTGACCACGGTAAAACAACTTTGACGGCTGCTATTTCTAGCGTTTTAGCGTCAAAAGGTTTAGCTGCGGTTCGCGATTTCTCGTCAATTGATAACGCTCCTGAAGAAAAAGAGCGTGGTATTACCATTAACACGTCACACATTGAGTATGAAACTTTAAACCGTCACTACGCACACGTTGACTGTCCAGGTCACGCGGATTACGTAAAGAACATGGTTACAGGTGCTGCTCAAATGGATGGCGCTATCCTGGTAGTTGCTGCAACTGACGGTCCAATGCCACAAACACGTGAGCACATCCTTCTTGGAAAACAAGTTGGTGTTCCTCGTTTGGTTGTATTCATGAACAAAGTGGATATGGTTGACGATGCTGAACTACTTGAACTAGTAGAAATGGAAGTTCGCGAATTGTTGTCATTCTACGACTACGATGGTGACAATGCTCCGGTTATTCAAGGTTCTGCACTTGGTGCATTGAACGGAGAAGCTGAGTGGGTTGCTAAAATCGACGAATTGATGGATGCTGTTGATACTTATATCGAATTGCCTCCACGTGATGTTGACAAGCCGTTCTTGATGCCGGTTGAAGACGTATTTACGATTACTGGTCGTGGTACTGTTGCAACAGGTCGTATCGAAACAGGTGTAATCAACTCTGGTGAGCCAGTTGAAATTCTTGGAATGGGTGATGAGAAATTAACATCAACTGTAACAGGGGTAGAGATGTTCCGTAAGATCTTGGATCGCGGAGAAGCTGGTGATAACGTAGGTCTACTTTTACGTGGTATTGAGAAATCTCAAATCAAACGTGGAATGGTAATCTGCAAGCCAGGTTCTGTTAAACCTCACGCTGATTTCAAAGCTGAAATCTACGTATTGAAAAAAGAAGAAGGTGGTCGTCACACACCATTCCATAACAAATACCGTCCTCAGTTCTACTTCCGTACGACTGATGTAACTGGAGAGATTTTCTTGACAGACGGACGTGAAATGGTTATGCCAGGTGACAACGTAACAATCAACGTTAAGTTGATCGTTCCGGTAGCAATGGACAAAGGTTTACGTTTCGCTATCCGTGAGGGTGGTCGTACCGTAGGTGCTGGTCAGGTTACTGAGATCATCGCGTAATTCAGAACAAAATAAAAAGTCGAAAGGGGAGCTTTGCCTCCCCTTTTTACGCGGGTGTAGCTCAGCTGGTAGAGTAGTGGTCTCCAAAACCATTGGTCGTGAGTTCGAATCTTACCGCCCGCGCAACTAAAGGAAAATAGCCGTGTCAAAGTTTAAAAACTATTTTAGCGAAACCATTACTGAGATGACTCAGAATGTTTCGTGGCCAACATGGAAGGAATTGCAAAGTAACGCACTGATCGTGGTAGTTGCTTCTGTCATTTTTGCACTATTGGTATTTGTGATGGATACCGTTTTCGGAATCACAAGCGGTGAGACTTGGAAAGGTGCTCTTGGTTTTATTTACTCAATGTTTTAGTCGTAGATTATCATGGGTGATATTAAAAAACGTTGGTATGTAGTGCGCGCAGTAAGCGGGAAAGAGAAAAAGGTGAAAGAATACCTTGATCTCGAAATTTCTCGTTTGAAACTGGACGATTACGTATCGCAAGTGTTGATTCCTACTGAAAAAGTGTTTCAGATCCGAAACGGAAAGAAAATCAGTAAAGAAAAAGCGTATTTACCAGGTTATGTGTTGATTGAAGCGTCTCTTGTTGGAGAAGTTCCTCACGTAATTAAAGGTATTCCAAATGTGATTGGATTCCTGGGTGCTGAAAAAGGCGGTGATCCGCAACCGATGCGCCTTTCGGAAGTCAATCGTATCTTAGGTAAAGTTGACGAACTTTCCGAAACCGAAGAGGAAATGAAAATTCCGTTCGTTATCGGTGAAGCCGTTAAAGTTATTGACGGACCTTTCAATAATTTCTCTGGTGTGATTGATGAAATCAACGAAGACAAGAAAAAACTGAAAGTAATGGTTAAAATCTTCGGTCGTAAAAACCTCTTGGAGCTCAGCTACATGCAGGTAGAGAAAGAAGGCTAAACATGTATTAACCCGCAGAAGTGAGATTACTGATTAAAGCTTCCCTTTAACGCTCACGCTTGACTGCATAATATAAATAACAATGGCTAAAGAAGTAGCAGCATTGATCAAATTACAGATCAAAGGTGGCCAAGCCAATCCAGCTCCTCCAGTTGGTCCCGCACTTGGTGCAAAAGGGGTCAACATTATGGAATTCTGCAAGCAGTATAATGCTCGTACGCAGGATAAACCTGGAAAGGTATTACCATGTGTGATTACTGTATACAGTGACAAGTCGTTCGACTTCGTTATTAAAACTCCACCGGCAGCGGTACAGATCATCGACAGCGTGAAATTGAAAAAAGGTTCGTCAGAACCTAACAAAACGAAAGTTGGTTCCATGTCATGGGATCAGATTCGTTTGATCGCTGAAGATAAAATGCCAGACATGAACTGCTTTACAGTTGATGCGGCAATGACAATGATCGCCGGAACGGCACGTAGTATGGGTGTAACTGTTAAAGGTGGTGAAGCACCCGCAACTAAATAATCGGTAACATCATGGGAAGAATTTCTAAAAAAAGAAAAGAGGTTTTAGCTAAGTATGACTTAACTAAGATCTACACCTTGGTTGAAGCGTGTGATTTAGTGAAAAATGTTACAACTACCAAGTTTGATGCTTCGGTAGACATCAGCGTTCGTTTGGGAGTAGATCCGCGTAAAGCGAACCAAATGGTTCGTGGAACCGTTGCCTTGCCTCACGGAACCGGGAAAGATGTACGGGTACTTGTACTTTGTACACCTGACAAGGAAGCCGAAGCAAAAGCAGCTGGTGCCGAATTCGTTGGATTGGACGATTTCATCGAAAAGATCAAAGGTGGTTGGACAGATATCGACGTGATTATCACCATGCCGTCTGTAATGGGTAAAGTGGGTGCACTGGGACGTGTTCTCGGACCACGAGGCTTAATGCCGAACCCTAAGACTGGTACAGTGACGATGGAAGTTGGTAAAGCCGTTGAAGAAGTGAAGGCAGGTAAGATTGACTTCAAAGTTGACAAGTATGGTAATATCCACACGTCTATCGGAAAATCAAGCTTCGAAGGAGGTAAGATTAAAGATAACGCGTTTGAATTGATCCAGCAATTGGTCAAATTGAAGCCGTCTGCTGCAAAAGGAACATACATCAAAAGTATTTTCATCAGTTCTACAATGTCGCCAAGTATCCAAATCGACGCGAAATCTGTAGTAGCTTAAAATCTTGAAGAATGAATAAAGATCAAAAATCACAGTACATTGACGATCTTGCTCAAGATTTATCTCAAGCAAACGTCTTCTATCTTGCAGACACAGCAGGCCTTACAGTTGAAACAATTAACCAGTTACGTCGTCGTTGCTTCCAACAAGGAATTACTTTACGTGTTGTAAAGAATACCTTGCTAGCAAAAGCGATGGAGCGTGTTGATGGTAGAGATTACGGACAATTACCTGAAGTATTGGGTGGTCCGACATCTATCATGTTCTCAGAAGTAGGTAATGCACCTGCAAAATTGATTAAAGAATTCCGCAAAAAAAGTGAAAAACCACTTCTTAAAGGTGCTTACATTGAAGATGCAATCTTTGTTGGTGACAACCAATTGGATATGCTCGTAGCAATTAAGTCACGTGAAGAGTTGATCGGTGATATAATCGGATTGCTACAAAGCCCTGCGAAAAATGTTATCTCAGGTCTTACAAGTGGTGGATCTAAAATTGCAGGAATCCTTAAAACGCTCGAAGAACGAGCATAACGCTTGCGCTGAAGCTTCAGCGAAGGCACAAGTAATTAAATTATTAAGAACCTTTTTAAATTAAATAAAAATGGCTGATTTAAAACAAATCGCAGAAACGCTAGTAAATCTTACAGTAAAAGAAGTTAACGAACTAGCTACAATTTTGAAAGACGAGTACGGTATTGAGCCTGCAGCTGCAGCTCCTGTTATGATGGCAGGTGGCGGAGGCGCTGGCGCTGAAGCTGCTGCTGAGCAAACTGCATTCGATGTAATTTTGAAAGCAAGTGGTGCTAACAAACTTGCAGTAGTTAAGTTGGTGAAAGAATTGACTGGTCAAGGTTTGAAAGAATCTAAAGACTTAGTTGACGGAGCTCCTACAACATTGAAAGAAGGTGTTTCAAAAGACGAAGCTAACGCTTTGAAGACTCAGCTTGAAGAAGCTGGTGCAGAAGTTGAAGTTAAGTAATTCATTACTTTATTGACAGGAAATAGGTGTCCGCCTCAGGCGGATGCCCTTTCCTGTTTTTCAGCATACAAGAAGAATAAAGTCCTTTCTCAATTAAATATTTTTAACCTTGGCAACAACAAGCAACACATTAACGAGAATTAATTTTGCGTCAAGCAAAAATCAGTTCGCTTATCCGGATTTTCTGGATATTCAGCTTAAATCCTTCCAAGAGTTTTTCCAGTTGGAAACAACCCCTGAAAATCGTGAAAGTGAAGGATTGTACAAGGTATTTGCGGAGAACTTCCCAATTACTGATACACGAAACCAATTCGTGTTGGAGTTCCTCGATTACTTCATCGACCCGCCTCGTTACACCATCGAAGAGTGTATCGAACGTGGTTTGACTTACAGCGTTCCGCTGAAAGCAAAACTGAAATTGTATTGTACCGATCCTGAACACGAAGATTTTGAAACCATCGTGCAGGACGTATACCTGGGTACGATTCCGTACATGACACCTAAAGGATCATTCGTGATCAACGGTGCCGAGCGTGTAATCGTTTCTCAGTTGCACCGTTCACCGGGAGTGTTCTTCGGACAAAGTCGTCACGCAAACGGTACTAAATTGTACTCGGCGCGTGTGATTCCGTTCAAAGGATCCTGGATCGAATTTGCAACAGATATCAACAGTGTAATGTACGCTTACATCGACCGTAAGAAGAAATTGCCTGTGACCACATTGTTCCGTGCAATTGGTTATGAAACTGATAAAGACATTCTGGAAATATTTGGCCTTGCCGACGAGGTAAAGGTGAATAAAGCTAACCTGAAAAAAGCCGTTGGTCGTCGTTTGGCTGCACGTGTTTTGAAATCATGGATCGAAGATTTCGGTGATGAGGATACAGGTGAAGTAGTTTCCATTGAACGTAATGAAGTGATCCTTGATCGTGAAACAATGCTGGAGGAATTCCACATTGATACGATTCTTGATGCTGGTGTGAAAACGTTGATCTTCCACAAAGAAGATGCAAACACAGCTGATTACACCATCATCTACAATACACTTCAGAAAGATACGTCCAATTCGGAAAAAGAAGCGGTAGAGCACATTTACCGTCAGTTGCGTAACGCTGAACCACCTGATTATGAAACGGCAAAAGGAGTATTCGAGAAATTATTCTTCTCTGATGCACGTTACGATTTAGGTGAGGTAGGTCGTTACCGGATGAACAAAAAATTAAACATCGACAGCTCGGAAGAGTCGCGCGTGTTGACGAAAAACGATATTCTTTGCATCATCAAGTATTTGATCGAATTGATCAACTCGAAAGCAGATGTGGATGATATCGATCACTTGTCGAATCGTCGTGTAAGAACTGTAGGTGAACAATTATATGCACAATTCGGTGTAGGTTTGGCACGTATGGCCCGTACAATTCGTGAGCGTATGAACGTTCGTGATAACGAGGTCTTTACTCCAATCGACTTGATCAACGCGAAGACACTTTCTTCGGTGATCAATTCCTTCTTCGGAACCAACCAGTTGTCTCAATTCATGGATCAGACCAACCCGCTTTCTGAGGTAACTCACAAGCGTCGTTTGTCTGCACTAGGACCAGGTGGACTTTCACGTGAGCGTGCAGGTTTCGAGGTACGTGACGTTCACTACACACACTACGGTCGTTTGTGTACCATTGAAACACCGGAAGGGCCGAACATTGGTTTGATTTCTTCCCTTTGTGTATTCGCCAAGGTAAACAAACTAGGGTTCATTGAAACTCCTTACCGTTCGGTTTCCGCCGGTAAAGTTGATACGACTTCAGAGCCGATCTACTTATCTGCCGAAGAGGAAGATGAACAAATGATTGCCCAGGCAAATGCATTGGTCGATGAGAAAGGAAATTTCCTTTCTGATTTGGTTAAAGCGCGTTACGAGGGTGATTTCCCGGTGGTAGCACCGAAAGATTTGAGTTTGATGGACGTAGGTGCCAACCAGATTGCATCGATTGCAGCATCTTCTATTCCGTTCCTGGAGCATGATGATGCCAACCGTGCATTGATGGGATCAAACATGCAGCGTCAGGCTGTTCCGTTGCTGAAACCGCAGTCTCCGATCGTGGGAACGGGTATCGAGCAATTGGTAGCACGTGACTCCCGTGTATTGATCAACGCTGAAGGTCCGGGATCTGTTGAATATGTTGACGCGAATGAAATCGTGATCCGTTACGACTGGTCAAACGAAGATAAACTGGTAAGCTTTGACAGCGAAGTGACACGCTACGGCTTAACGAAATTCCAGAAAACAAACCAAAGCACAACGATCAACCTGAAACCGATCGTTCGTAAAGGTGACCGTATTGAGAAAGGACAGGTTCTTTGCGAAGGATATGCAACACAAGGTGGTGAATTGGCACTTGGACAAAACCTCAAAGTGGCATTCATGCCATGGAAAGGGTACAACTTCGAGGATGCGATTGTGATTTCTGAGCGTGTAGTACGCGACGATATTTTCACGTCTATCCACATCGATGAGTACGCATTGGAAGTTCGTGATACGAAACGTGGTATGGAGGAATTAACTTCCGATATTCCGAACGTTAGTGAAGAAGCTACAAAAGATTTGGACGAAAACGGTTTGATCCGTATCGGTGCCGAGATTAAAGAAGGTGATATCCTGATTGGTAAAATTACGCCGAAAGGTGAAACCGATCCGTCGCCGGAAGAAAAACTTTTGCGTGCCATCTTTGGTGACAAAGCGGGTGATGTGAAAGATGCTTCTCTGAAAGCAGGCCCGTCGTTGCGTGGTGTGGTGATTGAGAAAAAATTGTTCTCACGGGCAATTAAAGATCGTAAATCAAAAGCGCAGGACAAACCGGTGTTGGAGGTATTAGATACTGAATACGACAAAGATTACGCTGTATTGAAAGAGCGTTTGGTGGAGAAATTGATGTCAGTTCTTGGTGAGCATAAATCTGCCGGAGTTTTCAATAACTTCAAGGAAGAAATCATCAAGAAAGGAACGAAATTCGCTCAGAAAAACCTGATTGCAATTGATTATACGATTGTAAATCCTACGGCTTGGACAAGCGACCAACACGTAAATGCCTTGGTGAGCCGTGTATTGCACAACTTTACCATTAAGGCAAATGACTTGTTGGGAATCTACAAGCGTAAGAAATTCCACATTTCTGTTGGAGATGAGTTGCCTGCAGGTATCGTGAAAATGGCCAAAGTTTATGTTGCTCAGAAACGTAAGTTGAAAGTGGGTGATAAAATGGCGGGTCGTCACGGTAACAAAGGTATCGTTGCTAACATCGTTCGCGCTGAAGACATGCCATTCCTGGAAGATGGAACACCGGTAGATATCGTATTGAATCCATTGGGTGTACCTTCCCGTATGAACCTTGGTCAGATTTATGAAACAGTTCTAGGATGGGCAGGTGAAAAACTGGGTGTGAAATTCGCTACACCGATTTTCGATGGTGCGAAACCATATGAAATCGATGAGTGGACAGCTAAAGCGGGCGTTCCGAAATCTGGTAAAACTTACCTGTATGACGGAGGAACCGGAGAGCGTTTCCACCAGACTGCAACAGTTGGTGTGATTTACATGCTGAAACTATCGCACATGGTAGATGACAAAATGCACGCACGTTCAATCGGACCATACTCATTGATTACACAACAACCATTGGGTGGTAAAGCCCAGTTCGGTGGTCAACGTTTTGGTGAGATGGAGGTTTGGGCACTCGAAGCATTTGGTGCTGCGAATATCCTTCAGGAAATCCTGACTGTGAAGTCGGATGATGTGATGGGCCGTGCGAAAGCTTACGAATCCATCGTAAAAGGAGACAACATTCCTGAACCGGGAATCCCAGAATCATTCAATGTATTGTTGCATGAGTTGAGAGGTCTTGGTTTAAGTATCTCCATGGATTAATTCCCGTCCCGATAGCTATCGGGATCGGGGGAAATTTGTCGAATTGATTTAAAGAAAACAATAGAATGGCTTACAGAAAAGAAACACCAAAAAAACAGAGCGCCTTTAACAAGATTACGATCTCGTTGGCTTCTCCGGAGTTAATTCTTGAGCAATCAAGTGGTGAGGTACTCAAGCCTGAAACGATTAACTATCGTACTTACAAACCGGAACGCGACGGATTATTCTGCGAGCGTATCTTCGGGCCCGTAAAAGATTACGAGTGCCACTGCGGTAAATACAAACGTATCCGATACAAAGGAATCGTTTGTGACCGTTGCGGGGTTGAAGTGACAGAGAAAAAAGTACGTCGCGAGCGCATGGGCCACATTTCATTGGTGGTTCCTGTTGCACATATCTGGTACTTCCGCTCATTGCCGAATAAAATCGGTTATATGTTGGGCTTACCAACCAAAAAACTGGATCAAATCATCTATTACGAGCGTTACGTTGTTATTCAAGTTGGTATCGCTACGAATCTGGATGGTTCTTCATTGACCGAAAAAGAATTCTTAACCGAAGAAGAGTACCTGGATATTCTGGATACACTTCCACGTGAGAACCAGTATTTGGAAGATACCGATCCAAACAAATTCATCGCCAAAATGGGTGCGGAAGCATTGTACGATTTGTTGCGTAAAATGAATTTGGACCAATTGTCGTATGACTTGCGTCACCAGGCAAACAACGAAACTTCTGTGCAACGTAAACACGAAGCATTGAAGCGTTTGCAAGTGGTTGAGGCCATGCGCGAATCACAAACACGTATCGAAAACCGTCCTGAATGGATGATCGTGAAAGTAGTTCCGGTAATTCCACCTGAATTGCGTCCGCTCGTTCCGTTGGATGGTGGCCGTTTTGCAACTTCGGATTTGAACGACCTTTACCGTCGTGTAATTATCCGTAACAACCGTTTGAAACGATTGATCGAGATCAAAGCGCCGGAAGTAATCTTGCGTAATGAGAAACGTATGTTGCAGGAAGCTGTCGATTCATTGTTCGATAACTCACGTAAAGCATCTGCGGTTAAGACAGAATCAAACCGTCCGTTGAAATCCCTTTCCGATTCATTGAAAGGTAAACAAGGTCGTTTCCGTCAAAACTTGTTGGGTAAACGTGTGGATTATTCAGCACGTTCGGTAATTGTTGTTGGACCGGATTTGAAACTGCACGAGTGTGGTTTGCCGAAAGACATGGCTGCCGAGCTTTACAAACCGTTTATCATCCGCAAGATGATTGAGCGTGGTATTGTAAAAACCGTAAAATCTGCTAAGAAAATCGTTGACCGTAAAGAGCCGGTGGTTTGGGATATCCTTGAAAATGTATTGAAAGGCCACCCTGTACTATTGAATCGTGCTCCTACGCTTCACCGTTTGGGTATTCAGGCGTTCCAGCCGAAATTGATCGAAGGAAAAGCAATTCGCTTGCACCCGTTGGTAACAACAGCCTTCAACGCCGATTTCGATGGTGACCAGATGGCGGTGCACTTACCTTTGGGTAATGCCGCAATCCTGGAAGCGCAGTTGCTGATGCTTGCATCACACAATATTTTGAATCCTGCCAATGGTGCTCCGATTGCCGTACCTTCTCAGGATATGGTCTTGGGTCTTTACTATATTACGAAAGGCCGCACAAGTACACCGGAACACAAAGTAAAAGGTGAAGGCGGATTGTTCTACTCTCCTTCTGAAGTGATCATTGCTCACAACGAAGGGAAACTGGATATGCACGCGCCGATCAAGGTGAAGTCGTATGATTTGAACGAAGAAGGTGTTCCTGCTTTGATGATGATCGATACTACTTGTGGTCGTGTATTGTTTAATGAAGTAGTGCCGCGCGAAGTTGGTTTCATCAATGATGTATTGACCAAAAAAGCGTTGCGTGATATCATCGGACACGTATTGAAAGTTTGTGGAACCGCTAAAACAGCGAAATTCCTGGATGATATCAAAGAATTGGGTTACCAAATGGCCTTCAGAGGTGGTTTGTCGTTCAACCTGGAAGATATTATCATCCCGAAAGAAAAAGAAGTATTGGTTGCCAAAGCCGAAACGGAAGTGAAAGACGTAATGATGAATTACAACATGGGTCTTATCACCAACAACGAGCGTTACAACCAAATCATTGATATCTGGACGCACACCAACTCGCGTTTGACGCACACGTTGATGGAGCAATTGAAGAATGACAACCAGGGATTCAACTCCATCTATATGATGTTTGACTCCGGTGCGCGTGGTTCCAAAGAGCAAATCCGTCAGCTGTCAGGTATGCGTGGATTGATGGCGAAACCGCAAAAATCCGGTGCTTCTGCACAAGAGATTATTGAGAACCCGATCCTTTCCAACTTTAAGGAAGGTCTTTCGATCCTTGAGTACTTTATCTCTACTCACGGTGCCCGTAAAGGTTTGGCCGATACAGCATTGAAAACGGCCGATGCGGGTTACCTGACTCGTCGTTTGGTGGATGTTGCACAGGATGTGGTAATCAACGTAGACGATTGCGGTACATTGCGCGGACTCATTGCTACGGCATTGAAGAAAAACGATGACGTGGTTGAACCGTTGTATGACCGTATCGTTGGACGTACTTCTGTACATGACATTTACCATCCGGATACCGAAGAGTTGATCGTGAACGCAGGTGAACTGATTACTGAAACAGTTGGTGAAACCATCGACAAAGCTGGAATCGAGGAAGTTGAGATCCGTTCCGTATTGACGTGTGAAATGCGTCGCGGTGTATGTTCGAAATGTTACGGACGTAACCTTGCTACTCACCGTCCTGCACAGGAAGGTGATGCAGTTGGAGTTATTGCTGCACAATCGATCGGTGAGCCGGGGACACAGTTGACACTTCGTACATTCCACGTGGGTGGTACTGCATCGAATATCGCCGATGAATCTGACTTGAAAGCGAAATCTTCAGGGCGTTTGGAAATCGACGAATTGCGTACCATTGAGCGTAAAGCGGAAGACGGAACAATCAAAACCATTGTGGTTGGACGTTCTGCTGAGCTTAAAATTACTGATACGAAAACGGGTGTATTGTTGATGACGTCAAATGTACCTTACGGTGCTGAGATGATGTTAACTGCTCCTTTGACTGTGAAAAAAGGTGATGTGATTTGTAAATGGGACCCGTACAATGCGGTAATCATTTCAGAGGTTTCAGGTAAAGTAGTGTTCGAAAACATTATTGACGGTGTTACTTACCGTGAAGAAGTGGATGAGCAAACAGGATTTACCGAGAAAGTAATCATCGAATCTCGTGATAAGAAGAAAAACCCTGCGATTCACATCGTTGATGCTAAAACAAAAGAAGTACTTCGCGAATACAACATCCCGGTTGACTCACACATTTCGGTAAGCGAAGGTGATAAAGCAGAAGAAGGGGTGATTTTGGTGAAAATTCCACGTGTAGCCGGTAAAACCGGGGATATCACGGGTGGTCTTCCACGTGTAACGGAGTTATTCGAAGCACGTAACCCATCAAACCCTGCTGTGGTTTCTGAAATCGACGGTATCGTTGAATTCGGTAAGATCAAGCGTGGTAACCGCGAAATTCAGGTGACATCGAAAAATGCCGATGTACGTAAATACTTAGTGCCGCTTTCGAAACACATCCTTGTACAGGAAAATGACTTCGTTCGTGCAGGTCAGCCGTTATCCGACGGTGCGATTACACCAAACGATATCCTGAACATTCAGGGGCCTACCAAAGTACAGGAATACATTGTAAATGAAATCCAGGAGGTTTACCGTTTGCAAGGGGTGAAAATCAACGACAAACACTTCGAAGTAATTGTTCGTCAGATGATGTTGAAAACGGAGATCGTTGATGCAGGTGATACACGATTCCTTGAAGGACAATCGGTTCACAAAGCAGACGTGATGGAAGAAAACGACTCAATCTACGGAATGAAAGTTGTTGTAGATTCAGGAGAATCTCCGGAATTACGTGCAGGTATGATCGTTACAGCTCGTAGATTGCGTGATGAAAACTCACAATTGAAACGTGCCGACAAACAATTGGTTGAATCACGTGATGCAGTTCCTGCTACGTCGACTCCATTGTTGCAAGGTATCACACGTGCGTCATTGCAAACTCAGTCGTTCATTTCAGCTGCTTCCTTCCAGGAAACAACGAAAGTATTGAACGAAGCTGCGATCTCAGGAAAAGAAGATCATTTGTTAGGCTTGAAAGAAAACGTGATCGTTGGTCACTTGATCCCGGCCGGTACAGGTGTTCGCAAGTTCCAGAAAGTGATCGTTGCCAATCAGGAAGAATTAGACGCGATTCAGTCGTAATTCAGGATAATTTAAAAGAAAGAACCCTTCTTTGCTTCGGCAGAGGAGGGTTTTTTGTTTGGATAAAAGTTTGAAACATCATACCACGAAAATGCATTTCAAACTTGCCACAGATGTCGCAGATTTTCACAGATAAAACCTGCTTAATCAAGTTACAAATTATACGCTGGCGTATAATTCAAAATCTGTGAAAATCTGCGACATCTGTGGCCAATAATTATTAAAAATGATTTTCCCTGGCTTACTTAGGCCAAATCTGAACGTTCATTACATCTGACGATTCCCTGTTCTTCGCAGAAAGTACTGATTCACCAGGAAATCGAACGAAACGGCTACCAAAACGGACGTCGAAACAGGAACAGCCAGTTTGGTGTAGGTAAGGAACTTCTGTTGGTTCATCTGCTCGAAAATGAGCTGATACCCGAATACAACCAAGGGCGTTAACACAATAAGTATCGCTACCGTAAGAATTAACCGTGGAAAAAGACGGTTGTAGAGAATAGGATACACTTTGAAAATCCACTTCGATAAAAGAAACAACGGAAGTGTAACGAGAAACAGGATCGGGTAGACGGTGAGTGTACCTATAACGAGTCCCCAAAGTGAACGATCTGTTGCAAAGAACAGGAAAAAGAGCAGGAAAATCAGGTAGGGTCCAAAAACACATCCGATTAAAATGGAATAGAATCTCCGTTGGAGCTGGTTACTTTTTCTGCTCATGGCATAAAGATTTTTACAATTGACAACTAATTTGATGAAATAAACCGGATATTACACCCTTGTTAAGAACACTTAACTTTGATTATGAAAAATCTGGTATTCATTCTCCTGTCAACAATTGCAGTTACGAGCTGCAGTTCCCTGAAACTGGTAAAACTCTTAAAACAAGGTGATGTAGAACAACCTTCGTTCACATCCGAAATTCCCTTCGAAATGCGGATGGGATTAGTGGTTGTAAAAGTCAATATCAATGGCAAAGATTATGATTTTATGGTCGACACCGGTGCACCGAATCTGGTAACCAAAGAACTGGCAGCCGAGTTGAACCTGAAACCCAAAGTAGAGCGGAGAACCGGCGATTCACAAGGCAAAAAGGAAGTGCTCGAGTTTGCTGAAATGCCTGAAATGCTGATCGGAGGTGTACATTTCATCGAAATGGGAGCAGCAATTGCCGACCTCAAGCGTTCCAACGAAATTGCCTGCCTCGATGCCGATGGTTTTGTAGGCGCAAATCTCATGAAAGAAGCCGTTTGGCAATTTGATTACGAGCGAAAAGTCATTACCATTTCCGATACTATTTCTGCGTTTGAAATTCCGGCTGATGCCTACCGCATTCCGTTTACGCCGGCCGCCTCTTCAACACCGTTGATCGACATTACCTATGACGGAGAAACGGATAAAAGAGTCACATTCGACACCGGTTCCAATGGTTTTTTCAACGGTTCACCTACCATCCGCAAATCCTTGCAGTCAACGGGAAAACTCACCAATTCAGTGGTTGCTTACGGTGCCAATTCATCCGGATTGTACGGAATGGGTGACGGCGATTCGTTGTATCTCTCAATGGTTTCGGAAACCAAGTTGGGCAACCTGACCGTTCCGGAACAGGTTGTTTCTTTTGGCAGCGGAGCGCGTACCATCGGCACCAAATTTTTGAAGCATTACCGCGTTATCATCGATTGGTCGGCCAAAGAAATCATTCTCATTCCCACCGACAAGTTTGTAAACAACACCTACGAAAGTTTTGGCATCAGCCCATTCTACAACAACGATCAACTGGAAGTACGTATGGTCATGCTCGGCTCCGAGGCTGATAAACTGGGCATAAAACTCGGCGACCGCATCCTGGAAGTCAACGGCAATGACATGCGTGTCTTTACCAAAGACATGTGGTGCGATGTGATCAACAACGGTTTGGTTCCCGAAAGTGATGAAATGGTAACCTTGCTGATTGATCGTGACGGAGAAGACCTGAAAGTGCAGCTGAATAAAAAGGATTTGATGAAGTAGTTAGCTAAAGATAGAACCTGGTAAAAATTGGATGAAGGCTTTTTGAAACTCATTTTTTTGAGTATCTTAAAGTATGGCAAAGAATAAAACGATCACTGTTAAAGGAACCGAAATCACCGTTCATCAGGGTGAACAATCAGATTATATTTCGTTGACGGATATAGCAAGGCATAAGAACTCTGAAAATACGGATGATGTAATCAAGAATTGGCTGCGAAATAGAAACACTGTTGAATTATTGGGTTTTTGGGAGCAATTAAACAACCCCGATTTTAAACCCGTCGAATTCGACGGGTTTAAAAAACAAGCAGGACTGAATAGTTTTGTGTTGACTCCTAAGAAATGGATTGAGACGACGAATGCTATTGGAATTATTTCTAAATCGGGCAGGTATGGGGGAACATTTGCACACAAAGATCTTGCGTTTGAATTTGCCTCCTGGATCTCCATTGAATTCAAACTCTACATTATCAAGGAATTCCAACGCCTCAAAGAAGAGGAAAATGATCGCTTACAACTGACCTGGAATTTACAACGAACATTAGCCAAAGTCAATTACCGCATTCATACCGACGCCATCAAAGAATTGATAATCCCCAAATTGGTAGGCAAACAAGAAACGAGCTTGGTTTATGCCAACGAAGCCGATTTGTTAAACGTGGCTCTGTTTGGTAAAACAGCTCAAGAATGGCGCAGTGAAAATCCGGAATCAAAAGGTAATATTAGAGACGAGGCTACTATTGAGCAGTTGGTTGTGCTTTCTAATTTGGAGAGTATGAATGCCGTATTCATCCACAATGGCTTAAGCCAACCGGAACGACTGATCCAACTGAACAGCATGGCAATTACCCAAATGAAATCACTGTTGCAACATGTAGCGGTAAAGAAACTGGAGTAAAGAAGTGTCTACGTAAAAGGACTTCGAAAGAGGTCCTTTTTTTGTTTTGGAATAGTAGGTAAATCTACTTCCTCCCTTGAGAAGAGCATGCGTAGCATGTGAAGACGAAACAACTACAAACGTTAGTGCGAAAGTTGTGAGGAGGATAGAGGGGGGGGCAAATCCATACAACCAATTGCGTTAAACCGCAATGAAATTACCGTATTTATACGGTTGATGGTTTGCGGTGGAGTTGTTACGTTTAGCGCGGCGATAAAACGAACAAAGAAGTTACACCTGAAAATGAAGTTAATGAAATTGGTTTTTAAGTGTAAAAACGATTTTAACTGATTGTAAATAATTGTTGAGTTTCGTCAATTATTAAGTTAGCGGTCATGCTAAATAAACATACAGATTCAAATGAGTAGATTTCAAGCTATAGAAAATACACTTAAAGCTATCAATGGTACAGTTTTTCAAGAGCTATGCGATAGTTACTTGAAATTAAGAAACCCCAATTTTCTTGCTTTTTCACGAACAGGTAGTCAGGTTGGAAAGCAGAAAACTACTAAAGGAACACCAGATTCATTCTTTCTTCTACCCAACGGAAATTATTTATTCGTTGAAATCACAACTGATATAAGCACGAAGGATAAATTATCAAATGATATTCTGGCGTGTTTTGACTTTAATAAAACTAAAATACCTATCAACAAAGTTGAAGAAATCATCTTGTGTTTTAACTGGAATATTGACCAAAAAGAAATACTCAAATTAAATACAGTAGTAAAAAGGTATAACAACAATACAACGGTTCGTTACTTAATGCTTCAGGAGTTAGCAATTGAACTGCACTTAAATCATAGAGACCTTACTCATGAGTATTTAGGATTGCCATTAGACACGGGACAAATTGTCTCAATTGAAAAATTTATTGAAGAGTATAACAGAGCATCAAGAGGAATATCAACTCCATTAGACAATACATTTTTACACAGAGAAAGAGAATTAAAAGAACTCAAGGATACAATACTTCAAAACGATTTTGTCATTCTAACTGGCGCACCCGGAATTGGTAAAACCAAATTAGCAATTGAAGGAATAAAAAGTTTTCTCTCTGAGAATTTAAATTTTAGTGCTTACTGTGTTTCTTACAAAAACAATACTCTGCTGGATGACCTCTTCCAATATTTTGATTCAGAAAAAGATTACATCCTTTTTGTTGATGATGCGAATAGAATTGATGCTTTCAGCCAAATTACTGGTTTCTACAAGGCAACAAGAAAAGGAAAACTAAAAGTTCTAATTACTGTTCGTGATTACGCTTTTCAAGACATTGGAATACTTTGTCAGGAATTCGCTCCAAAGCGACTTGACTTATTAAAGTTTACTGACGAGCAAGTCATTGACATCATAAAAGCCAAGCCATTTGATATTTTACATTCACAATTTCACAAAGAGATTATCAGAATCGCTGACGGAAATCCACGACTTGCGATAATGACTGCTTTGTTAGCAAAGGAACATCAAGATATTAATGCACTGCATGATGTGTCAGATTTGTTTGAAAAATATTTTTCAACTTTTATCAAAGACGATGGAGAATTTTCTAAGTTATTAAATATTCAGTGCCTTGGTTTAATTGCGTTCTTCTTTACGATTCCCTATAAGAACAAAGAAATTACAAGCCAAATTCTTAACCACTTTGGAATTGATTATTCTGCTTTCATAGATGTAATAGACAAGTTGGACAAATTGGAATTAATAGAGATTCAATTTGAGCATGTAAAAATTCCAGAGCAGAATCTTTCAACTTATTTCTTCTACAAGGCATTCATTAAAGATGGTTTACTGTCATTTGAAACGTTATTGAATAACTATTTTGAGAGCAACACCAACCGTTTTAAGGATTGTGTAATTCCAGCGAATAACACTTTTGGATCTCAAAATGTGATGGATAAACTGCGACCTTTTTTACAGAGCTTTTGGGGAACAATAAAAACAGATAATGAAAAGGCATTTAAGTTCCTCTCTACATTTTGGTTTTATCTCATTAATGAAACTTTAGAATTTATTTATTCGCTTGTACAGTCATTGCCTACGGTTTCCAATCCAATATATAAAGTCACATATGAGAACAATGCTTTCTCATACGACAAGAATAATGTGGTTGAATTGGTTGGAGAGTTTTTCCGTTTCCCGAACAATTTGAAAGATGCAGTCGGCTTAGCGTTTGAATATGCGAGAAAGAACCCAAATGATTTGCCTGAATTGATTCACAAAATCAGAGAGCAAATGTTATTTGATTTCGAGGATGAAAGAATTCGCTTTATAAGACAGGTTGTGCTATTTCAAATTCTTATTGATGGATTAAACAAGAAAGACGATTTGTTTTCAATTAGTTTTTATGAATTAGCAAAGACATTTCTCTCTTTTAAATTTCATCAAGCAAAAGGCGGTAGAAATCATTCTTTTTACTGGTATGATTATCCAGTGCCAAACTCTCAACCAATACAGCTGTTTCGCAAACAAATTTGGGAAGCATTAGAAACAAATTTTGAAAACTATCCGATCAACTCATTTGAATTATTGCAGAGTTATTCATGCGTCAGACCCGATGTTTCAAAGGAAGTGATGGAATTTGATATTCCATTTTTACGCGCAATTATAGAAAAATATTTAACCCCGAATTCATTTGAACATTGCCGTTATGTTCAAGACCAAATTCGCTGGTGCAAAAGAAATTCAGCTACTCATCCTTGGTTTGAATTTTTAGCTACCAAGTTTACAAATCCAACTTACGAAACATTTCTGAAAATTGATTGGGATAGATTTCGTGATAAAGAGATGTATGAGTTTGACAACCACGATGAGTATCAAAAACTAAAAGAAACAGAAATTAGAACTGCTTTTGTATTCAGCAACTCAGAAGAAGTGAAAAAATTCTATGAAATATTTGTTTATCTAAAAAATCTTGCTAATAACGATTGGGGATATGGACAAACGCTTGAATATGTAGTTGATGAAAACTGCACAAAGAATTTTGACTTAGGTTGTCAGTTGCTTCGCCTGATAATTGAAAAGAATAATGAAGTTAATCACATTCCAAGAATGGTTTTCCGAAACCATTTAAACACAAAGGAAAAAGCCGCGAAAATTTGGAACATTATTCAAAGTGGAAGTTCAAATCAAAATAGTTTGAACGGTATTGCAAATAATGCAAAGCAGTTTTGGAAAATTCTTACTGAACAAAAATTTAATTTTTCGGAGGTATGGAAGAAATGGAAAGTATTGAAGCGCCAATCCTTTAACCACAAGGAACTTTGGGAACTTTCATTTTATGATTACATAGCAGATGACTTGCTGAGTAAAGAATATGTTCAGGCACTTGTTGACACGATTAGCAGTATGACCAATGCAAATACAATTCACTTTGACCGCTTGCAGCGGTTCTTAAAATTTGAACCAAACTTATTTCAAATAATTTTGAGAAAAATTGTTGAGAAGAATGAAAAGGAAGGAACGAGATTACAAGTTTGGATGGACTTCTTCAGTGAACACTTTGAGCGGTTAGGAAATGATGTTGAACTAATAAAGAAAGCATATTTACAGCAAGGGAAAATTCATAATCACTTTGATTACCAAGGGAAAGGTTTCTTGAATATCTTAAAGAAGGATTCCAATTTCATATATGAATATGTTAGCGACTTGTACTCTGTAAAACACTTTGGACTTTCAGGAAGTCATAAAGATTTATCGTTTGTATGGAAGATTGAAAACATTGAACCAGTGTTAGTCAAAGTTTTTGAATTGATTCTTGAAAGAGAAGATTACTTTGGAATCTCAGACCATTTTTGCAATTCCTTTTTTAGAAATCTCCAAGGCGATGAAAAAGAAAGAGCCAAAATATTTCTTTTGGAATACTGCAAATTCAATAATGCAGATTCAAACAAAATGAATATCGTTGTTGACATAGCACGACATTCTATGAGAGAACTCTTTGAGGAAATTTTATTCTTATTCTTAACACTTAACCAAGACCGAGAAACATTTTCCAAAATTTGGTGGAGAGGTAATGGAACAAGTGGTTCAGGAAATGTTATCCTGTCGGATATTGAAGCAGCCGATTGGAAAAACATTCTTTCAATCGTTGAGAGGTCAGACGCGGGTATAAAACTACTACCTATAAAGCAATATTTAAACGAACGGGTTGAATCCTGTTTGAGAAGTGGAGACCGTGAGCGTTTATGGAGATTTACGGAGCAACATTAAAAGAAAAGCACGAACCGCTAACACGGCTTGGTAAAAGTGATGGTTTTGTGCTCCGCAGGCAGTTTTGTGTAAGATTCAATTAAAGTGCTCCGCATCAATCCGCCGGAGGTGGATGTTAAAAGCCTGCATATCGAAAATCCGCAAACCGTTAGCGATCAGCAAAAAAAACGTAAAACTAAACCCTCATCTTCCTATTTATCATATAAACCGCCCCAATCCCAATCACACCACCCACAATCGTGTGGATTTCGATCTTCTCGCCAAGAATCGCCCACGCTGAAAGCGCCGCGGTAAACGGAACCGTGAAAATAAAACTACTGGCTTTCTCGGCGCCTATTTTAGCCGTGGCGAAGAAATACATGGTAGTGGCAAGTGTCGTTACGATAATACTTCCAAAGAGCAGATTGCCCCAAAAGTTAAAGTCTTTGATCTGTACCAAACGTACCACTTCTGAGACGTCCATAAACGGAAGCAGGAACAGCAGCGTTGCCACATACATCCACCACGAGAAAGCAAACGACGAACCGTATTTGCCCGCTTTTGAGGTAAACTTGCTCATCACCGACCACAAGAAAGCGCTGAGCAGGAATAAACCGTTCCATGGATTGGCCAAAATGTTCACATTCGTCCAGATCTCGAGCATGATCAAGCCGGCAATGATTCCAAGCGAAATGCCGATGGTTTCATTCACGTTCGGGCGCTTCCAGTCAATGAACATTCCCAGGATATAGGCCATGATCGGATTCATCGTAGTCACCAAAATTCCGCCCGCGCCGGCATTTCCGGTTTGCAAGCCTTTGAGGAATGTGTAATTATAGACTGCCATCAGTGCGGCCGAGATCAGTACAAACGGAATCCCTTTGCGCGAAATTTTAATCGGAATTTTCAGAATGACCATTAACAACAGTAAACTCACGATCACCAGGATGTAGCGGAAAATCCCCAGTTCAATCGGTGTTCCGAAAGCAGTAAGCACACCACTTGATGGCCAGCTCACTCCCCAAAGCACCATGCTTACAATCATGGCGAAGGTAAGGTTGGTCGATGTTTTTTCGGGAGTTCCGTTCATGAAATATACTTGTGTTGCAAAAATACGCAAAGCCCCACAGGTACGACACTAAGAATTGCCGGATTTTTCCTGAACAATCGTTAAAATTCCTCGATCACTTCCATTGCTACCCGAAAGCCGCGAAAAGGCGATGTTTCAGTTGTTGAATCGTAGGTTTCTTCGGCGGTGTTTTGCAGGTAATAACCGGTGTCGTTCCAGCTTCCACCTTTGGTAATTCCGTACTCGGCAACCATTTCTTCGATATTTCCGGCCATGTTGTACAATCCGCTGAGACCCGGGAAAAAGCTGTAAACCGGCGTTGTGATATCGGAGCAGTCATTCAGTTTTCCAGGAGTATTGATACAAGTATAACCTGGCGATCCGATGTAAAAACGATTCCGGATCGTATCGGATTGATAAATCAGTGTACCTTCAATGGTCTGTACCGAAGCCTGATCGATCATTTTGAAATTCGCCAGCCAGTTACCGGTACTATGCTGCAGCGAATGAGGAAATCCACGGGCTTCCCTTGCCCACGGAAAAATGGACTCATAAGCTTTGTAAACGATAGACGTCATTTCTCCTTTTTCAGGTTTTTGATATTCTGCTCCCGAAAGCGCGGCATACAGCCATTCGTTTTTTGTGGGTAAACGGAAGTGCACCTTCTTGTATTTACGATCCGGATTTTCATTGTAACGATCCGTCAGCCAGGCACAGTAATCGATGGCTTGCTGATGTGTAATCCCCACCAACGGATAATAGCGGTAAGCCGGGTGACGCAGGTAATATTCCAGGTAACCCTGATTGTACATACGTTTTGTTGTCCAGACTGTGGTGTCCGGCAATGCGGGAGCATACTTATCGTAATTCTCGCGAGTCAGCCAATACAGGTACTCCAGGTAATCAAAATTACAAACTTCATAAGCGCTGATGTAAAAAGGAGTAACTTTAAACATGTTAGGTTCCGGCGAAGGATTGAAGGGCACATCTACATCTCCACTATAATCCTTCAGGTAAACTGTTCCGCTATCCATAAACACCATCCGGGAGTCTACTATAGCTTTCCGGTATTTTTTTTCAGCATTCTTTTGGGCGTAAACAAAAGAAGAGCACAGTAGAGAGAGGAAAAGTAGTAAGCGCAGCATAAAAACGTTTTTCAGAGAAACGGAAATTCCCTCAACTCGTTACAAATAGCAGTAAAACTTATTTGAGGAGGTTATTCCCCAATGGCATTAAGTAACAATCGCAAGAGAACAAGGTGCATTAAGCGCAATAGAATCTCTGTTTGAGCTCAGCTATCGGGTTGTTTGTAAAACAAACCGTTAATGGCGTTTTGCGAGTTGGGATGAGATAGCTTAACAAACCGTAGTTCTCAAGATTGGGACTTACAGCCTTGATTTTTTGCCTACTTTTTTATCAAGAAAAAAGTAGGGAGTAATGGCGAAGTAGTTTACCGAAACCGAAATTCGAAACCAAGTCCATCCCTGCGAAGCCAAACCAACTCTGCATCCAACTGCTCCGCAAGCGTCACGATCAATTGCAACCCCAAACTGCTGTTTTTGTCGATATCGTAATTTTCGGGCAAACCGATGCCATTATCTTTTACCACCAGCACAAACAGCTTGTTTTCTTTCGTAAAAGAAATTTCAATAATTCCCTTCCGATCAGGAAATGCATACTTGTAACTGTTGCTGATGGTTTCGTTCAGGATTAATCCAATCGGAATCATCCGGTCTGCTTCCAGGATAATGTTGTGATCGATATCGAGTTGAAAATCAACCTCCACGTTGCTCATGCAAAAAGAGCTTTCGAGTCCCAGGATCAAATGGTGAATGTAAGTGGTAGAATTAATGTTGCTTAAATCTTTGCTTTGGTAGAGCATTTCATGAATAATCGACATCGAATCGATCCTGTTCTTGCATTCGCGAACGAGTTCCAGGAAAACCGGATCTGTAGAATTGGCAGCTTGCAGGTTCATCAGACTGGCAATGATTTGCAGGTTGTTCTTCACCCGGTGATGCACTTCTTTCAGCAGCGATTCTTTTTCTTTGATCGTCACCACCGAGTTTTCCAGTTCCTCGCCCAGCATATTTACACCTGCGGCGATGGAATCAAAGACATCGTTGTTCGAACTAACTTCGGTTTGAACGTTAAATTCCAACCGCGCATACGACATGATCACATCTAAAATTGAATTGGTTCGCTCCTGGATATACTGATCGCACTTCTTTATCATCCTACAGATTTCTCAGCCATTGAAGCGCCTCTTTTTCATCCAGGAACAGCTTTGTAGATACAGCGGGTTTATTGATTCCAAGAAAAAAATTGCCGACCACTTTACTCACCGCAGAATCGATTAAGATCGCAAAAGCAATGGTATTGGTATCTCTTCCATTGGCCGTAAAAAAGGCGCGGGCTTCTCTCGAAATGGATTGGATTCCCCTTGAATCAATCAGCAGCGGAAACTTTTCGTCGACAAAAAAGCTGTTGACTAATATGGAATTCTCCCGTGCATCTTCCAGCGTGACTACGGCATTCTTTTTAACCCGCGTGCGGGCAATTCCATCAGCACCCATCCAGGTATGATAACACTTCAGTTCATGTGCAGCAGAGGGAATTTTCATAATTCCAAAAATAAGGAAAAACACAAGCAAAAGCAGGGATAATTATGGAATCTAAAAAAAATGCTGAACCCGTTTATTCCACTGATATCGGGAAACTAAAGACTTGGTCGGGAAACAAAATGTGTTTGGTTTTGTCCATTCAGCAGTTGACTAAATAGGAAATTCCAACCGGAAAACCGTTCCTTCATTACGTGATTCCAACACAAAATGACCTTCCAGCTGCAAAGTAAGCGCTTCTACAATTTCCAGCCCCAGCGAATTGCCTTTTTCGGTGGTTGTAGACTCTAATCCCGGCCCATTGTCAATAACCTCCAGCACAAACTGCCTGTGATCATTCGTAGTACGTACAATTAACTGTGGCTGCTCGATAGAAGTGAAGGCATGTTTAAAAGCGTTATTGATCACTTCCGATGCAATCAGGCCCAAAGGCACAGACCGGTCGATATCCAATTCGGAAGGGATCACTTTAAAGATACAATTCACCATTTTTTCAGGCGAACTAAACGCTTTTTGCTGCAATTCGAGAATGTCTCTCAGGTACGATTGAATATTCACCTTACCCAGATCGGCATCTTGCTGATACAGGTTTTGGTGCATCAATGCAATGGATTGAATGCGTAATTTACTTTCCTGAAGTGCCTTGATGGCATTGGGGTCGGTAAGCTGTAATTCTTGCAGGTTCAATAAACTGGAAATAATCTGCAAACTGTTTTTTACGCGATGATGCACTTCTTTTAATAACACTTCACGCTCGTGCAATGCTTTGTCGATTTGACTGTTTTTGAGCCTGACCTTTTGATTGGTGATCGCGAGTTTGCGATTGAGCGTGCGAATTCTGCGGTTGTATAGAAAAAAGAGAATGAGTAAAATAACCAGGATGCCCATTGCAATAAATGCAGCATAAGTTTGGCGGGTTTGTGCATCCAGTTTCCGTGATTGGTTGGCAATGGTACGCTGATCGATTTTTTTCTGGTATTCTACTTCCAGCTGCGCGATGTACTGATCATTCTCACTGGTAATGATCGAATCTTCATATGCATGCGACAGTTCAGAAAAATAAAGGGCTTTTCGAAAATCCCCCATTTTTTCATGCGTTTCCTTGAGTCCGTTGTAGGTAATCCGAATATCCGAAAAACTGCCGCTTTTTAGGCTCAGGTCCAGGCATAAATCGAGGAAGTACAGCGACGAATCATAAAGCTCTTCCTTGCGAAAAACCTCAGCCAGGTTGTAATAAATATATAATTGAGAAGTTTCGTTCTTTTGTGATATATACGTTTTAAGCGCTTCACGGTAAGCCGTTTTTGCCTTTGAATACATTTTTTCTTCACTGTAGATGTTGGCGATGTTATTGTTTATATCCGCTATGTTCAGGTAAGCTTTCAATTGAATGAAATAAGTTTTGGATTGATTGTAATAATTCAAAGCAGTTTCATAATCACCTTTGTCATAAGCATCATTTCCCAAACCGTTGTAGGCTTCTGCAATGGTCTTTTTGGCGTTGATCTTTCGCGCCAGGTGAAGCGCCTGAACATAATCTGCATGTGATTTTTCATACTTTCCCAACGCTGAATAATTGTGGCCCATAAGCAAAAAAGAGGCGGACAAACCTTCGGTGTGATTGTGGCTGTGAAAGAGTTTCCTGGCACGCAAAGCATATTCCAGTGAAGATTTATAGGATCCGCGATAATTCTCAATCCGGCCTTTTCCCCAAAGTACCCGGGCGCGTAAAGTGTCATTTTTACTCGTTTTGGATAAACGGAGTGCCGAGTCAATAATTACCGTTGCTTCTACCAAATCGTAACGACTTAGTTTGTTTGCCTTGCTGACAAGCATCATTATCCTTGCTTCCTGGCAATGACCGTTAAAACACCATAAAAACACAATAAAAAGCAGGGGTGCGCGCATGTTAAAAAGCTGAAAATGTAGCAGTTGTTGAGGTAAAAGTACTTCTTTTTAGCTAATTACGATTTCTATAGTTGAAAACTTTCAGGATGCTTGATTTGAATGAATCCAAGCCGGGAATTATGAATAGCAGAATCATCAATTATCAAGGAGTACTTCCTTCATAATTTTCGAATTCATAATTGATAATTCAAGGATGCGTAATCCAACATCAAAAACATTTGGTTACCTTCGTCCTATTAGTACAGATCACGATGGAAAAGAACGACAATCAGTTAAATATTGAGCTATCCGAGGAGTTAGCCGAAGGAATTTATTCAAATCTGGCCATCATCACGCATTCGCAGGCCGAATTTGTCACCGATTTTATCCAGATGATGCCGGGTATGCCCAAAGCAAAAGTCCGTTCCCGTGTGATTATGTCGCCGCAAAACGCGAAACGTCTGATGCGCGCGCTTGCTGAAAATATTCAGAAATACGAACAGGCAAATGGCGTAATTGTTGATACCGAAAGCACACCGTTTCCACCAATGAATTTTGGAGGACCGGCTACTCAGGCATAATCTGCTTAAAAAGCTGCATTCACAACAATCCGAATATGAAACTATTTTTAGCAATTACAGCGCTTTTGTTCACGTTTACAACAACAGCTCAAAGCAAGCAAACGGTCGTTATTAAAACACCGAACACGTGTAACCATTGCAAAATATGTGAAACTTGCGGCGGAAAATTGGAAACGGATCTGTACTTCGTGCGTGGAATCAAACTGGTGACTTACAACGAGGTCGATCAAACAACGACTGTCGTTTACAAATCCAAACTGATCACACCGGATAAAATCCGCCAGGAAATCGCCAAGCTGGGTTTTGCTGCCGACGACATTCCTGCCGACCCGAAAGGTTACGAACAGCGCGATGGGTGTTGTAAAAACTGATACTTCATACCGGCCAACGATCCATTATTTCCCCCACAGATGCGTTAGCCTCAGGCTAACGCCCAAGTCGAAAATTAATGAAAACCGCTGAGGCGGATATTTGTAAACATTTTGTTGGCTCCTTCATTCGTTCACGTGTCTGCCTTAGGCTGATTCGTGGCTGAAAAATTATGCGCTGATTATCGTTTACAAAGGCGCTGCCGTTAGGAGCGCAAAAATCTGCGCATCTGTGGGAGCCTATTTATTGTTTTTGTGGTTGGCTGCAATTATTTTTAGACAAGCCTAATTTTATTATTTATTTATCTGAAATATATTTATATTTGTATCGAAAAATCGGTCCAAATGAAAATTAATACATTCCTTTTTCTTGTCTTTTCCGCATTGGTGATCTTCGTCTCCTGCAAAAAGCTTATGCCGGGCGCGGCTCCCAATAGTGAAGTATTGGATGGGCCGGTTGAAGGATTGACAACCGAAGAAACAGCGAGGTTTTTAAAAGGTGATGCCGCTTTCAGTGAAGTATTTACTTCCGGTAAAGGATTGGGTTCCACGTTTGTTGCGTCTAGCTGTATTAGCTGCCATGCCGGTGATGGAAAAGGACATCCGTCAACAACACTTACACGTTTTGGGCAACCCGATGAATTTGGTAACCTGTTTCTGGAATACGGCGGACCTCAATTACAAAACAAAGCACTTCCGGGGTATCTGCCCGAGCAAATTCCTGCCGGAGCAACTTTCTCAAAATTCACACCACCCGCCAATACCGGATTGGGTTTCCTGGATTACGTGACCGATGCTGATATAATGGCTATGGCCGATCCGAACGATGAAGACGGCGATGGCATTTCAGGAGTTCCCAACTGGATTACAGTGCCCGGTTATGTGACACTTCGTCCCAATGCAATTTCACAAAACGGAAAACACATTTGTCGCTTCGGGAAAAAAGCTGCGGCTTACGACCTGCTGCACCAAACGGTAAATGCTTACAACCAAGATATGGGAATTGCATCTGCTTACAATCCCATTGACGTTTATACGCACGAGGCAATCGATCCGGAAATCAGTACTCAGGCAGTGCAGGATGTGGTTTTTTACCTGCGTACGCTCAAAGCGCCTATTCCTAGAAACCAGGATGATCCGGAAGTAATCCAAGGCAAAGCGATTTTCAACCAGCTTAATTGCGTCGGTTGCCACAAACCAACATTAACAACCGGTTATTCACCTATCAAAGCGCTGTCGAACAAAGAATTTCATCCTTTCACGGATTTGCTGCTTCATGATATGGGAGCCGGATTGAACGACGGTTATACCGAAGGAAGTGCGAAAACAGCCGAATGGCGTACACCACCACTTTGGGGACTCGGATTATCTGCACTTTCTCAAGGGGGAGCGTTTTTCCTAATGCATGACGGACGTGCTCACAGCATTGAAGAAGCTATTCTCCTTCACGGAGGCGAAGCTGCCACAAGCAGAGGATTGTACCAAAACCTGGATGAATCGGATAAAAGTTCATTGATCACTTATTTAATGTCGCTGTAATGGACAGACGTGATTTTATGAGATCATGTGGCTACGCCTGCCTCAGCGGAATTGCCATTACGACCATTCTCCAAAGCTGCGCGACCGGTAAAATTGTGTCGGGTACCATCGATCAATCTGAACTGCTTGTTGATTTGGCCGATTTTGAACAAATGAAAAAAAAGGAGCAGAGCTTTCGGAAATACATCATCGTTCGCAACGAATCCTTGCAATTTCCACTGGGTATTTACCGGTTCAGCGAAACCGAATACACGGCGCTTTACCTGAAATGCACGCATCAGGGGGCTGAATTGCAAGTGTTTGGCGACAAGATTCAATGTCCGGCACATGGAAGCGAATTCAGCAATCGCGGAGCGGTAGAAAGTGGCCCCGCATCAGAAAAACTGCGCGAATTCCCGGTTCGGATCGATAATAAACAACTAAAAATATCCCTGGTATGAGCTCTGTTAAAAAGAATGTTGAATGCTTAATTTTGAATGTTGAATTGGGGGCTTCCTTCAACATTCAACACTCAACATTCAAAATTGCACTGCTGCTTGTGATTTTAGGATTCAGCTCACTGGCTACCGCCCAGGTCGACAGTTCCCTGTTTGTCCGTATTCCAAAAGACACCAGCAAACCTGCGCTGAACATGGATGCGATCTACAACCGTCCGTTTCTAACTCTTGGAAAATCACCTGTTGCCATTGGTGGTTACCTCGAAGCAAACTGGCAATACCTGGTTACCGATGGTGTTACCGAAGGACATCAATTCCAGGCGCGCCGGATGACCCTATTTGTTTCTTCAGCCATTACGCGCCGTATTAAATTTCTGAGTGAAATTGAGTTTGAAGAAGGCGGAAAAGAAATTTCCCTTGAATTTGCTTCGCTCGATGTGGAATTTTACCCGCTGATCAATTTCAGGGGCGGAATTATTATGAACCCGATCGGAGCGTTTAATCAAAACCATGATGGCCCGAAATGGGAATTTGTAGACCGTCCGATTTCTGCCACACAAATGCTGCCCGCCACCTGGAGTAATTCCGGGTTCGGTCTCTACGGAAAAAATTACAAGGGAAACTGGATGTTTGGTTACGAAGCCTATTTGTCTGGCAATTTCGACAATTCCATTATTGATAACGAAGAAAACAAGACCTTTCTTCCTGCAGCCAAAGCCAACCCTGAACGTTTCGAAGAAATCAACAGTGGCCTGCCTTTGGTAACGGGAAAAATTGCCGTTAGAAACAGGAAAATTGGCGAGTTGGGCCTTTCCTACATGGGAGGTGTGTACAACAAGTTCCAGGACGACGGCTTACAACTAGACAAAAAACGACGGGTTGATGTATTTGCCGCAGATTTCAACACCACCGTTCCGAAAATCAAAACAACCATAATCGCTGAATGGGCATGGGTTTTTGTAGATGTTCCCGGAACCTATACCCAACAATTCGGCGACCGGCAATACGGCGGGTTCATCGATATTGTTCAACCTGTGTTGACCCGAACGATTTTCGGCTGGAAAAATGCAACGCTTAACCTTGCGTGCCGTTTCGAATACACTGATTGGAACGTTGGCCGCTTCAACGAAACTGGTGGAAATATTTCAGAAGATGTATGGAGCATTGTTCCGGCAATCAGTTTCAGACCAAGTCCACAAACTGTATTCCGTTTCAACTACCGCTATCTTTCTCAACAGGATATTTTAGGGAATTTACCCGCACTTACCGGAGGTTTCCAGTTAGGGTTTGCTACTTATTTCTAGTAATCATCGTTGTTTTCATTTTACCGTTCATCAGCTAATTTTGTGGAAATGGAACTTCTGCTTTATTTTTGCGTATAGTGCTTCGGGATCGGCTATAAACAATGACCGTTTCTTGTGAACTGCTAATAAATCAATGAAAATGAGACAATTGATGATAGTGATTGTTTTGCTGCTGGCCATTTCAGGGTGCACCAAATATACAACACCGCGCAAAGTAGAAAAACGATTAGGCGAAGGCACATGGCGCATCACTTCGTTTACAATGGGAACAGAGGTAATAACCTTAAACTATGCATTCTATACCTTTGTGTTTGATAACGACGGACAGGTTGAAGTTCGTGAAGGAACTACTGTAGACGGTACATGGGAAGTGGGAAATGATAAAAATCCCGCCTTGCTTTACCTCAGTTTTCCGGCAGTGGATGGCCTCGAATACCTTTCCGATGACTGGCAGGTACTGGAAATGAAGAAAAACCTGATGAAGCTTAAACGCAATACAAACAGTAGTACAACTACTCTGGTGACCTTTGCAAAGCAGTAGTAAACTCCTTATTCAACAATAGCTGTGAACAACTTCACACAAAAGTGTTGCGAATACGGTTTAAGCTGTTAATTTTGTAGAAATGCTGAACGGATGACCGAAGAATTCAGAACATACATTGAACAAATCCGCAATAAATCGCGCGAACTGCACCAACAGTTGGTTGTAGAGCGTGAACGTTGCAGTTCATTGTCAACTGAAGTAACACGTCTGGAGGAATTATTGCAAGAGCATACTTCGACTATTGAAGAGCTTCGCGCTCAGTCGCAGGAATTGCAGCAATTGCTGAACGAACAGCGTGAACAAGTCCAACAACCGCAGGAAGATCCCTCAAAAGATCTGGCGATTGATGGGTTGGTGAAAGAAATTGATTTCTGCATACAACAATTAAAAATAGTGAATGAGTAAAGTGTCCTTAAAAGTGGTTGTGGCTGGTCGTACTTACCCGCTTACGGTGCAAGCATCGGAAGTGGAGAAAGTGCAACGTGCTGCAGACGATATCAATAAGGCCATTAAACAACTTCAGGAAAATTTTGCTGTTAGAGATATGCAAGATTTATTGGCAATGACGGCATTGCAGCTGGCTACTAAAAGTGGTCGGGCTGTTGCCTCTGCAAACAATACAACGGCTCCGGATTATACCGAAGTCACAGAAGAACTGAAGCGCTTAGCTGAAGATCTTGACGTGTTGTCATAAGCCGATAGTCATTCTTTTCCCACTTGTTTGCGTGAATCATCCCGTAAGCTGTGGGAATTTTTATTTTATAAAAACAAGATGGAATTAATTATAGGAGGATCAATCGGACTGGCGGCAGGCACGCTAGTCGCTTATCTGATCCAGATTACCATGCTCAAAAAACGAAATGAGCAAGTAGTGAAAACTGCCGAACTCGAAGGCGAGGCGTTGAAAAAAGAAAAAATCCTTCAGGCGAAGGAGAAGTTTCTGAAACTCAAGGAAGATCACGAAGAAACAATGAAAGACCGCGAGCGCCGCATGCAATCTCTCGAAGATAAAGCGCGTGGCAAAGAAAAAGCCGTGAATCAGAAGTTGGAAGAATTGGCCCGTAAGGAAAAAGACACCGACAAAATTCAAACGGAACTCAATTCAAAATTGCAAGCCAACGATCTGCGTCAGCAGGAATTGGAAAAATTGCACAATAAACGCGTTGCGGAATTGACCAAAATCACCGGAATGTCTACCGAGGATGCCAAAAATATGTTGATGGAATCGTTGAAAGATGAAGCCAGAACTGCTGCAATGGTCCACATCAAGGAAATCACCGAAGAAGCGAAACTAAACGCCAATCGCGAAGCAAAACGGATCGTGATCCAAACCATTCAGCGCGTGGCTTCCGAGCAGGCAGTTGAAAATGCGGTTTCGGTATTCAACATCGATTCCGATGAGGTAAAAGGACGAATCATTGGACGAGAAGGACGAAATATCCGTGCCCTTGAAGCAGCAACCGGAGTAGAAATTATCGTTGACGATACGCCGGAAGCAATCATTCTTTCGTGCTTTGACCCGGTTCGCCGTGAATTGGCCCGTTTGGCGTTGCACCAATTGGTTTCCGACGGACGGATCCACCCGGCTCGTATCGAAGAAGTGGTGGCCAAAACCAAAAAACAACTTGAAGAAGAAATTGCCGAAACCGGCCGTCGTACCTGTATCGATTTGGGTATCCACGGATTGCATCCTGAATTGACGCGAATGGTAGGGCGAATGAAATACCGGTCCAGTTACGGACAAAACCTTTTGCAGCATAGTCGCGAGGTGGCGAATTTGTGTGCTATCATGGCAGCTGAGTTGGGCCTAAACGTGAAAATTGCCAAACGAGCAGGATTACTCCACGATATTGGTAAAGTGCCTGACGAAGAACCGGAATTGCCACACGCGATCTTGGGGATGAAAATCGCTGAGAAATACGGCGAAAAACAAGACGTATTGAACGCCATCGGTGCTCACCATGACGAGATCGAAATGACAACGCTTATTTCGCCGATCGTGCAGGTATGTGATGCGATTTCTGGAGCACGTCCTGGCGCACGTCGCGAGGTGGTTGAATCGTACATCAAACGAATCAAGGAACTGGAAAGCCTGGCTTTGTCTTACGACGGTGTCAACAGCGCATTTGCGATTCAGGCTGGACGTGAATTACGTGTGATGGTAGAAAGCGAAAAAGTGACCGACCTGCGTGCAGATGAGTTGTCATTCGCTATTTCTCAGAAAATACAAACTGAAATGACTTATCCTGGTCAGGTGAAAGTAACCGTGATCCGCGAACGTAGATCGGTTAATTACGCTAAATAATGATGAAACGATTCCCTGCCAGTGTTGAAGCTTTAAAAGGAAAACACATCCTGGTGACAGGCGGTGCGGGATTCATCGGCTCCAACTTAGTAGAAGCGTTGCTCAGTTTAGAAGCTCGTGTAACGGTTCTTGATAATCTGGCAACCGGTTTTGAAGAAAATCTCGAAGAGTTCGCAGGTAATGCGAACTTTTCGTTTGTTAAGGGCGATATCCGAGATGCAGAAACCTGCAGCAAAGTACTCAAAGGAATCGATGCGATTAGCCATCAGGCGGCGCTCGGTTCAGTGCCACGCTCCATTGAGTTTCCGCTCACAACACACGATGTCAATGCTACCGGATTTCTGACAATTTTACAAGCCGCAAAAGAAGCAGGTATTCACCGCTTTGTGTATGCAAGCTCATCATCGGTTTATGGTGACAGCCTGGCTTCGCCAAAAGCAGAAGGAATGGAAGGCAATGCGTTATCGCCTTACGCGGTTAGTAAGCAGCTCAACGAACAATATGCCGGTGTGTATTACCGTTTACACAACATGCAAACAATTGGCCTTCGGTATTTTAATGTCTTCGGTCCGCGCCAAAACCCGGATGGTGTTTACGCAGCAGCGATTCCTAAGTTTTTGGATAAAATGAAACACGGTGGCGAAATCATTGTGAATGGAGACGGCAACCAAACCCGCGATTTCACCTTTGTGCAAAATGCCGTTTTGGCCAACCTGTTGTCCTTATCTTCGACCAATGAGCGTGCTTACGGTCGTGTTTACAACGTTGCTTGCGGACGCAGTCTTACGCTGAACGACGTCATCGGAAGTTTGGAAGACGGTTTAAAAACTTCAGGTATTTCTCCTGTCCATTCATTGGTTTACGGTCCCAAGCGCGTTGGTGATATCCAGGATTCGCTGGCTGATATTTCAGCTATTCACCAGGCAATCGGGTACGAACCGATTTTCACTTTCGAAGAAGGCATCAGCCGGTACCTCGCATTTAACGGGTAATGTTGCAGAAACTTCGTCAATCCGAATTCCTGAAATCGGTTCTCGTATTGATGACCGCTTCAGTGGTTTCTTTAGCGATTAATGTACTCATCAGCCCGATTCTCACACGTATCTATTCGGCTGAAGAGATCGGCGATGTCAATCTCTACACGCGCATTGTAATCTTCATTAGCACAATTGCCACGGTTCGTTACGAATTGTCACTTCCCATTGCCAAACAGCAGCTACACGCTTTTCACCTGTACCGGTTAACCTACCGGATCGCGCTGGTCATCCTTACGGCAATCGGAATTGTTGGTTTGTTGTACGCACTGATTAGGCCGGTCGGAGCTTATTCGATGTGGTTTATGCTACTGGTGATCATTGGTGCTTATTTATCGGTCTGGATCAACATCGGTACCAACTGGGCCATTCGTACCAAAGGCTTCAAACGCATTTCACAGCAACGGATTACGGCTTCCGTTGTATCGAACGGTTTAAAATGGCTATTTGGTGTCATCGGCTGGAAAACTTACGGATTGCTGGTGAGTATAAGCCTTGGTTACCTGGCCTCGTCGGTCGTGTTTATGATCGATTTCGTGCGACAGAAAAAAGTCTACCGCTCGTATAAAGCCAATAAGCGCATGCGGGTTTTAAGCAAAGAATACCGCCAGTTCCCGATCATGAGTTTACCACATGTGATGATCGATTTGGGAGTTGATTTATCCATGGCGTCGCTCATCATTGCCTTTTACAGCAAAGCCGATTTCGGATTGTTCAGCCACGCGTACGGGTTATTGAAAATGCCCATCAGTATTGTGGGGCAATCGATCGGACAGGTGTTTACCAATCGTTTTTCGGAATTAATGCACAACCGCCAATCGGTAGTTCCGCTTTTCCTCAAAACCACACGCACCTTATTCCTGATTTCCATTGTGCCGTTTGCAATCTTGTTTTTCTTCGGCGAACCCATTTTCGCATTTGTATTCGGCAAAGAATGGGCAACTTCGGGTGCTTATGCTTCCATCATGATTCCGTGGCTGATGCTCAACTTCCTGCTTTCGCCTATTTCAAGCCTGCCCATGATCCTAGGCCGGCAAAAAGAAGCTTTGATCATCGGGATCATCAGCGGAGCGGGGCAGTTGCTTATTTTCGGGGCGTTGCCGAAGTTCAGTGCTTATTTCAGCGATTCATTTGAACATGTTTTATGGGCAGCTTCCGGTTTTCAATCGGTTTTACTGATAGCGGTTTTTTATGTGTATTACCGTTTTGCGAAGGCTGCGGATCAAAGGCGATGAGCAAACATTTAACCACATAGAGCACATTAGGAAATATAGGTTTTGAAGCGTTCACGCTTTGCGTTCTTTGCATCTTTGCGTTGAATATTTCTTTTGGCATTTCTCTTTATGATCTATTGTGCCCTATGTGGTTAACTTTCTTTTATCTTTGCTTACTCTAAAAATCGAATAGATACATGCTGGTTACACTAACACGTTTTCTAAAAAGCAATAGCCTGTTTTGCATCAACATACTGGTTTTATTACTCTTGCTGTTCGGTCTGTTGCAAACTTACGGAACCACCTATTTGCCACAGATTGGTATTTATGCAGTGGCATTTGTGGGGTGTTACTTTTTATTCAGAAAACGGTTTTCCAACTGGAGCTGGAGTTTGAAAGAAAATTCCATCGACAAGAAATGGTTGCTGCGTTCGCTTGATGCGCTCATTGTTTTTACGATCATCTTTCAAGTGATTCATTATTATGTGATGGGAAACGTACCTGTGGTGAAAGCCATGTTGTCCACGGATTATTACCACATCACGCAAATCAGGCAGGATATCAAAGCTGTCGATAGTTCGCTTATCAACTATACGTCTTCGTTTTTGCTGAAAGCCATTGTTCCTTTTTTACTGTTTTTATTGTATTCTATTGATAAAAAACGGTTTTGGCTTTATTTCTTGATTTCCGCATTTTACGCCCTTGCGCTGATGCAAAAAGCATTGATCGTAACGATTTTAATGCCGTTGATCATTCATTTATTGCTCAATCGCAAGTGGTGGCGGGCGCTCTTTTTTGTGGGCAGCTTCATGGCTGGTATTGTGTTGTTGGTTCTAACGACTAATCCGGCACTTCGTCCGGCACCATTTGATTGTGGAACTTGTGAAAATTCAGCTCCTGAAAAGGATAAGGATGATGAACGGGTTGCATCTGCAAAAGTCGCCGAGGGACTTTATCACCGGGTTTTCATAACCACAGGCGAAATTGTGGGAGACTGGTTCCACTACATTCCTGATTCCATTCCTTATGGATATGGAAACGGTTACCGTTTGGGAGCCAAGTTTTCCGGTAACGAATACATGGATTACGCAAGTTTGGTCTATAAAAAAATTCGCCCGATGGAAGCCGAAATGGGCTTTGACGGAACAGCTACGGCCGCTTATTTTATGTACGACTACGCCAATTTCGGAAGTTGGGGATTGGCAATCGCTGGAATTTACCTGGCGGCTTTCCTTGTATTTGTGAACCGGCTGTTTAAAGACGATTTTCACAACATGTTGTCACTAAACGTACTTTTCCTGTTATGGCTGAGTTCTGCACGGTTTACTTCCACGCTCCTTTCAGGTGGATGGATGCTGATGTTGCTGCTCTATTGGTTCTATCAACCACTCATTGCCGAATTCAACCAAAAAAACCTTGCTGAAAAAACTGCTTAATCTGTTCAAAACCGGGAATAACGATGTGCTTATTCTGATGCTGGGAACGGTGATTTCGCAAGCTGTTCCGATTTTAGCGTCGTTTGCGCTGGCACGGATCTACACCCCGGACGATTTCGGTTTATTCCAGGTTTACTTTAGCATCTCAATGGTCGGTACGGTTTTCATGACCATGCGCTACGAAATGGCCATCATGCTGCCGGAAAACAAAGAAGATGCGCGCCATGTATTTGTACTGTCGTGCCTGATTTCACTGGCATGGTCGGTGGTGATTCTGCTGCTTGTGCTCTTGTTCCGGCACCCGTTTGCGGCCTTGCTTAAACAACCTTCGCTGGCCAACAGTCTGTTCGTTTTGCCCTTCACCTTGCTGGTGATCGGTGTGTACCAAAGTTTGAATTACTGGAGCAATCGCAATAAGCAATACAAACGTTTGTCGTTTAGCCGCGTGGCGCGTTCGGTGAACAGCTCGTTGCTCAGTATCGCTTTCGGTTTTGTGTCCTTTATGAAATCGACAGGATTGATCATTGGCGACAGTTTGGGACAAGCTTCATCTGCCTTGTTTTTGGGCGCACGTGTGATGAGCGACGAACCCGGATTGTTTCGCAATGTGAGCAAAGTCAAGCTGAAAGAAATGGCTGGCCGTTACCGTCAATTCCCCTTGTTTAATGTGCCTTCCGGTTTGCTGGAAAAACTATCCGGAAATTTACCGGCGTTGATCCTTACACCTTTTTTTGGTGTGGCAATGGTTGGTTTATTTGGGATGTCACAACGGATGATCAGCGTTCCCGGAAGCGTGGTGGCGCGTGCATTTGGTGATGTATTTCGTCAATCTGCCACCGAACAATACATCCGGAATAAAGAATGCAAACAGTTGTTTTTGCAAACGTTCAGGAAACTGGCCATTCTCTCGGTACCGGCGTTTGTGGTCTTGTTTTTTGTAGTGGAACCGTTGTTTGTGTTTGCTTTCGGCGAAGAATGGCGCGAAGCAGGAACGTATGCACAGATTCTCATGCCGATGTTTTTGCTCCAGTTTATCGTGAGTCCACTCAGTAACATGTTCCTGGTAGCCGAACAACAAAAAAAGGATTTTTTCCTCCAAATTTGTCTATTTTTGGGCATATTATCGGCGCTCTACGGCGGCTATTATGTGTTCAACTCACCCAAAGCAACGCTGGCTTTATACAGCGGAGTTTACAGCTTAAAGTACATCGTAGAATTGATTTTATCATACAGTTTCAGCAAAGGAAAACAACATGCAGGATAACGAAAACAGACCTTATCAGCAATGTACGCGGTGTATCATGGATACAACCGATCCGGAAATTTCATTCGATGAAAAAGGGCAATGTAATCACTGTACCGAATATTTCAGGTTGGCCCCGCTGTACATTTATAACGGTGAAGAAACGGATCGTGCGCGTGAAGCATTGATCGCCAAAATCAAGGAAGCGGGTAAAAACAGCGACTATGATTGCATGGTTGGCGTGAGTGGTGGCGTTGATAGTACGTATGTTGCGTATATGGCGAAGAAATTCGGACTGCGGATCCTGGCATTTCACTTCGATAACGGGTGGAACTCGGAACTGGCAGTGAAAAACGTCGAGAACATCGTCAAAAAACTTGACATCGATTACCAGACCTGGGTAGTAGATTGGGAGGAATTCCGCGATTTGCAGATTTCGTTCCTCAAAGCGTCTGTTGCCAATGCCGAAATCCCTTCCGATCACGCGTTCCTGGCTGCGACGTATCATTTGTGTTCCAAATACAACATCAAGTATTTCCTGAGCGGAAGCAATTTCGCTACCGAAGGTATTTTACCGAAAAGCTGGGGATACAATGCCAAGGACGTAAAACACCTGAAAGGAATTCATAAACTTTTCGGGAAAACAAAATTCAAAACCTATCCGTTACTGGGCTTTAACCGCGAGTTTTATTATACCTATGTCAAGAAAATCAAAATGGTGCGACTGCTCAATTACATTCCATATGTGAAAGAAGACGCCATGAAAGTGATCCAGGATGAACTTGGCTGGGTTTACTATGGTGGAAAGCATTATGAATCGGTATTTACGCGCTTTTTCCAAGCGTATTACCTGCCACATAAATTTGGTTATGATAAACGATTAGCGCATTTATCTACCTTGATTTGTTCCGGTCAGATGACCCGCGAACAGGCGTTGGAGGAAATGAAAAAAGATACGTATCCGCCCGAATTGCTGGCAGAAGATAAAGAATACGTGATCAAAAAACTGGGAATGAATGCCGAAGAATTTGAAGCGATTCTCAACGCACCGCCCAAGAGCTACAAGGAATATCCAAACGATGAAAAGCGCCTGAAATTCATCTACAAAGTATACAATAAACTCAGAGGAAGATAATGATTGCCATCATTGATTACGGATTGGGGAACCTTGGCTCGATCAAAAACATGCTGAAAAAAATCGGCACGGAAGCGGTCATTACCTCCGATTTGGAAGTGATTGCCAACGCACCGAAACTCATTTTGCCGGGTGTTGGCGCGTTTGATAATGGGATGTCGAACTTGCATGAACGCGGTTTGGTGGAATTGTTGAACCGGAAAGTAGTGCAGGAGAAAACACCGATTTTGGGAGTTTGTCTCGGTATGCAGCTTTTCACCAACAAAAGTGAAGAGGGTAAACTTCCCGGTTTGGGCTGGATCGATGCCGAAACGGTTAAGTTTGGCACTAACGACCGTAAATTTCCGGTACCGCACATGGGCTGGGAATACGTGACGCTCCAAAAGGAAAGCAAGTTGTGGGACGGTATGTATGAAAAGAATAAATTTTACTTCGTGCATTCGTATTATGTAAAGTGTAATCAACTGTCGGATGTATTATTGACGACAAATTATGCTCACGATTACGATTCCGGATTTGAAAAAGACAATATCGTTGGTGTGCAGTTTCACCCCGAAAAAAGCCACAAATACGGCATGCAATTATTCAGAAACTTTGTGAATCACTACTAATGGCTATTCCGAGAGTTATTCCCGTATTGTTGCTCAAAAACAACGGATTGGTAAAAACCACCCAGTTCAAGGACCCGAAATACGTCGGCGATCCGCTCAACGCGGTAAAAATCTTCAACGAAAAAGAAGTCGACGAATTGATTTTTCTCGATATCCTGGCAACACCTGAAAACAAAAAACCACCATTGGAATTTTTGAAACAGGTGGCCGAGGAATGTTTTATGCCGCTTTCTTATGGTGGAGGAATTCGCTCGGTGGATGAAATCCGGGACATTCTGAAAGTTGGAGTAGAGAAGGTGATCATCAATACACACGCGGTCGAAAATCCTGACTTTGTGAAACAAGCCGTTGAACGCTACGGAAGTTCTACGATCTGTATTTCCATCGACGTGAAGAAAAACTTTTGGGGCAAATACGAAATCCACACCAAAGGCGGAAAACACAACACGAAGATCGATCCGGTGAAATTTGCACAGGACATGGACGCTGCCGGAGCCGGAGAAATCATGATCAATTCCATCGACCGCGACGGAACTATGAAAGGCTACGACGCCGAACTGATCAAAAAAATCACTGCTGTGGTCGGAATGCCCGTTATTGCCTGTGGCGGAGCGGCTTCGGTAAACGATCTTTCCATCGCCATCAACGAGTGTGGAGCAGCTGCAGTAGCCGCCGGAAGTATGTTCGTATTTCACGGAAAACACCGCGCTGTGCTTATCAGTTACCCTGAACAAAGCGATCTCGACCGCATTTTTAACCAGGCATAATCATGGAACGGTCTGCAATCAAAGTCTGCCATTTTACTTCTGCCCATCCTGCCGACGATGTGCGCATTTTCCACAAAGAATGTATTTCACTCGCCGAAGCCGGTTTCCAGGTGTATCTGGTTGCTGCCAATGCTGAGGAAAAAACGGTAAACAGTGTGCAGATTGTCAGTGCAAACGTTCCGAAAGCTGGTCGTTTTTCACGGATGCTGAAAACTTCACGGGCGGTTTATAAAAAAGCACTCAGCTTAGACGCAGATATTTACCATTTCCACGATCCGGAATTATTGCCTTACGGCTACATGCTGAAACGAAAAGGAAAAAAGGTGATTTACGACGCGCACGAAGATGTGCCGAAACAAATTCTTGGAAAGTTTTGGATTAACAAACACCTGCGCACGACGGTAGCTGTTTCGTTTCGTACGTTTGAAAACATCATTGCCAGAAGGCTCGATTATATTTTTACGGCAACTCCTTTTATTCGTGATCGTTTTGCGGAAATCAACCCGAAAAGCACCGATATCAATAACTTCCCGTTGCTGAGTGAATTACTCGACGAAACCGATTGGGCAACCAAAGCAAACGAGATCTGCTACATTGGTGGAATCTCACAAATTCGAGGCTTGGAACAACTCATCGACGCGCTGGCTTATCTGCCGGAAGTAAGTTTGAATCTTGCAGGAAAATGTTCGCCTGCTTCGTTTGAAACCTTATTGAAATCGAAACCGGGATGGAATCAGGTAAACGAATACGGTTTTGTGAGCCGGAAAGAGACAGCAGAAATCATGGCGAAATCGCGCGTTGGAATTGTGACCTTTTTGCCCTTGCCCAACCACGTAGATGCTCAGCCCAATAAAATGTTCGAATACATGAGTGCCGGCATTCCTGTTGTTGGTTCCGATTTCCCGTTGTGGAACGACATCCTGGTGAAAAACGATTGCGGTGTATGTGTTGATCCTGAAAATCCGGAAGCGATTGCAGCAGCAGTAAAAGCGCTGTTCGCCGATCCTGAAAAAGCAAAAGCCATGGGCCAAAACGGACGAAAAGCTGTGATGGAACACTACAACTGGAGTGCACAAGCCGCCAAAATGGTCGCCATCTACGATGAACTGGCCCAATCTGATACGTCCCAACTCCCGATTTCCTAGTTCCCTAATTCCCCGCTCCAAAGTGACCGAGGTACGAAGTCTACTTTAGGAGCAATTCATAATTCTTCATTCATAATTCATAATTCGAACCTATCTTTGCTTCACTTCGTTGAAAACTACAGCAAACAGTGAATCGACATTTCGAAAAGATCCTCATTACCTGGCTTGGGCTGATTGCGCTCATCATTTGCCTGTGGCCTAAAGGCATTGTATTGGGCATTGCAGGATTGGCGGTTTTGGTGATTTACGGGTATGTCATTAAGAAAATTGCGTTTCAATGGAGCTTGCCTGCAATTGCTTTTATCGCTTTGTACGCAACGTATTTCATAGGAACTTTTTTCACCCATCACCAGCAACTGGCCAATCATTACATCGAAAGTAAATTGTCGTTTGTGGTGTTTCCATTACTGCTGTCTTTTCGGTTTAAACAACAGGTGGATTGGCGTCCGGTTGTACTCGGCTTAACCGCCGGAATCATCGGTGTTTCGATCATTGGATTTGTGAATGCGACTCAGACCTACGGAAAAACCGGTGATTTAATGGCCAGTTTTACAACGAGCAACTTCTCCAATATTCACCATCCGAGTTATCTCTGCGTGTTTATTCTGACCGCCGCTACTTTGTTGTGGCATGGATACCGCAGACAATGGCACGGATTTTCCTTAAAATGGATCCTTCCGGTGTATATCTACTTTTTCCTGATTTACGGATTGTGTTTGTCACTGGCGGGCATTTTGCTGTTGTTTGTGTTGACGGGTATTTTAACAATGCGCTGGATCTACCGTCGTTTCGGCAAAAAAGTCTTTTTCGGAGCGTTGATACTGCTTCCGACGCTATGTATTCCATTGTTTTTGGTGATTCCGCAAATGAAACAACAGTTCGGTGACGCGTCAAAGTATTTCCTGGAATTTGCAGAAAGTCCTTCCGGATTTGTGAGAGCCAAACAGGGCTACAAAGAAGGAAATGAGGTGCGTTTGATCATGTGGACAGTTGCTTCAGAAGAATTTTTGCAACATCCGTTCGGAGTAGGAACGGGCAATGTTGACGATCATTTGAGTTATCGGCTTACGCTCTACGGTCAAACCGAAATGGCAAAAAAAGACGGTGAAAATGGTATTCATTACAATCCGCACAACCAGTTTTTGCAAACAGCGCTCGAAATCGGGATCATCGGATTGTTGATTCTCGTCACACTGTTTGGTTCCGTACTTCGTTTTGCATGGAAACATCGTAATTATGCCTTGCTGATCATGGTTTCCTGCCTGGTTTTCAACGCACTGTTCGAATCGATGTTCCAGCGCCAAAGCGGTATTGTCTTCTTCAGTTTCTGGATCTGTTTACTCATTGTTTATTCCAATTCCAAGCAAAAAGATGTCGCTTAAATTAACCGTTGTCATTCCGTGCCGCAACGAACTGAAGTACATTCGGTCGTGCGTGGAAGCAATCTATGCCTGTGATTTACCGGCAGAATGCGAGATGCGTGTGTTTGTAGTCGATGGCAAAAGTGACGATGGAACGGTAGCCGAAATTCAGCAACTGGCAACCGAATTCCCAGGATTGGAATTGGTAGTCAACGAGCGCCAACTCACGCCTTACGCATTCAATCTGGGTATTTACGCCGGTGGAAAAGCCGATTATGTGCAGATTGTCGGAGCCCGTCACATGCTCAGCAAAAATTACTTCACCGAATGTTTGAAAGTCCTGGAAAACGATCCCGCGGTTTGGTGTGTTGGTGGCCGGATTATCAATCAGTTTGAAAACGAACAGGGACGGATTATCTCCAAAGCTATGTCGACCAGTTTCGGAATGGGGCTTGGGAATTTCCGCGCTTTGAAAGCTTCCGGCTATACTGACACTGTTACCAGCCCGATGTATCCGTACCGCGTGTTTGAGACCATTGGTTTTTTTGACGAAGACCTGGTGCGTAACCAGGACGATGATTTTAATTTCCGCGTCACCGAAGCAGGAGGCAAGATCTATTATTGCCACGAGATCAGCCTGGAATATTACGTGCGTGGAAACATGCGCAACCTCTGGCGTCAGTTTCACCAATACGGTTACTGGAAGGTTTTTGTCAACCGGAAACACAAAGCAGTGACCACAATGCGCCAGTTGGTTCCCCCTGCGTTTGTGTTGTTTTTGATCACGCTTCCGCTTACGTTTCTCGTTCATCGTTATCTTGGATATGCCGCTCTTGCCGGGTTGATGATGTACATCGGATTGGGAATGCTGGTCGCGTTGAAAGCTACTGAGAAACCGAAAGAAGTGCTTTCCTTGTGGAGTGTATTCCCGGTGCTGCACCTAAGCTACGGTTTGGGGTATTTGAAAGGAATGATCGACTTTTTGGTTTTGCGCAAAAATCCTTCCGATCAGGCAAAGCGGTTATCAAGGTGAATTGTGACTCCATTTTTGAGCAAGTTCGGGATCTTAGGAACCAGGAAGTAAGTTCGGGATATTACGAACAACTCCCGGAAATAAAGAGTCTCCGGAGGGTTCATCACAAGTTGATTTCCATCCCGCACATTTATTTTCAGCTTTTTCGCTTCAAAATTTACAACCATTCCAAGGTAACGTTATCTTCGTTTTATCAGACACTAAATCACATTGATCGCTATGCCGTACCGTAACACCACAGTTTTCATACTTTTTATAACGTTATTCCTCACAAACTGTACGATTGAAAAACGTCTTTACCGTAAAGGTTGGCATGTTGAATTTCAACGTAAGCATGCACCAATAGAAGAGGATGTTGTGAATGAGAGATCACGCTCTGCAATGGTTACTGCGACTTCAGGTTTGGAACCGACTTCTATCCTGAAGGATGAAATACGAGAACAGATGAGTGCCACCGATTCGGTTTCAATAAATAAATCCGAAACTTCGAATACCTTGGTCAATACATCGAAACGGATCACAGAGAACAACCCTGACAAGCTTTCTATTCAGTCGAAATCACCGGAAAAAATCAACAAAAAACAAAAGCGTCCATATAATCAGCATGATAAAATGATTATAGTCACGGTATTGTCGGTATTACTGTTGTTCTTTTTGCTCATGATCATCTTATTACTCTTTGGCTTAGCAGCACCGGAATCAATTGCGTCTTCCGTTGTATTTGTATTCTTGCTTATCTCAATGGTGCCGATCGCATTAGGGTTGTTTATTGCATTATTTGTCATAATGTTTTCACGGACGGCCGAGCAAAAGCAATCAGAAGCCCAAAAGAAGAAAAAGCTGGAGGATATGACACCCGAAGAGCAAGAGGCGTATCTGTTAGAGAACCCATCGAAGGGAAGTAACAAAAAATCCGGTAACATTACTGCTGCTTTGATTGCCGTTGCTATCGTGTTGTTGGCTATCTTCGTTTTATCAGATAAATAAACTTTGTATGAATCAACGCACTGTTTTAGGAATAGCACTCGTGTTTGTATTAGCCGCGTTCACCCAATGCACCATTCAAAAACGCATTTACCGGAAAGGCTACTACATTTCATTTAACAAAACCCCGAAACGTGTTACCGAAAGCCATGAAGAGAAGAAGCTGGCAGTTTTCCTCCCTGAAGATAGTACAACCACAGAAGAGATAATAACGAAAGAATCTCAGCTTGCAGCGGTTGAACTTCAGGAATCAACGGATTCCATGCCCGATCCTGTTTTGAATGAATTCATTTCCTATACTGGTGCAACAAATGGTGTTGGTGACTTGAAAGAAACACTTGAAGGTTACGTAAAACAAGTCGTTTCTATTGCCGGAAAAGCGGATGAAGTACCAGAGAAAAAAGGCGCCAGGGAATCTCAGCTTGCAGTCATCCTGGTGACCATATTATTGTTTATGTTAGGGGTAGCATTGGTTTACCTTGCAATTGCTATCGAATCGCCCTATTTGGCGGTGTTAGGCATTTTGTTGGGTATCATTTCTTTGGTTCTGCTACTCGTTGGATTAGCGGTGGAAGATTCAGTAGCCAACAAAGAAAAGGCAGAAAAAATCAAGGCCGAGAATGAATTAAAGAAAAAACAGCAGCAACAATTATCCGAAGAAGACTGGTACGAACTCAAGCAAAAACAATATCAAAAAGCAGTAAGAATTACCATTTTGCTTGTCGTTCTTTTCTTTGGGATTTCCCTCTTTGCAATAGCTGTGGGCGAAGCGCTACCGTTGATTGTCATCACCGGAGCTATGTTCCTCATCTTTTTAGCCTTCGTTTGGGGAACGTATAAATCAAAACGAAAAGAGGATCCGGTGATAAGTACGGAGAGTTAGGGTGATTAGAATTTTTCAAAAACCACCTTTATGTTTAAGCAGAAACCATCTTTCGTAATTTGGATTGGCTTATGTCTGCTTTTGCTGGCCCAATGCACCATGCAAAAACGGGTGTATCGTAAAGGATGGTACATATCGTTTAAGAAAGAATGGCGTAATCCAGGTAATGATCGATCGCAGAAATTTGAAACCGATAATCAACAAGCAGATCTGAATACGATTGCTTCTGTTTCTGATATTCCATCATTTGAAAGTCAATACATAGAAAATGGCTTTTTTGATTCGGTACCGAAAACCGATTCAAAGATGGAGGAACTTCCCGTTGGTACCGTTTTTCCTGTAGTTGAAAATGAAGATACCATTTCGGAAATTACAGCCGGTTCCGAGCGTCTTTCCGCGAAACCGTCGAAAGCTTCAACCAGGCCGGATTGGACGAAAAAACTGGCAATCTTTCTGTTTTGTGCTTCGATTATCCTGATGATAGCATTACTGATCGCTACTTCTCCGGTAGATTTAGCAACTTCTACCATGTTCGCCGGAATCATGCTGGCAGTAGTGTTTTTAGCGTTTCTGATCGGATTATCAGTCTATAACAATAAGAAGAAATCAGCAAAGAAGAAGCCTTTGCCTGAGAAGAAAATGCGGCTGATGACACAGGAAGAACAAGCTGAAAAAAATAATCGCCGTAAACGCGGTGCCATCGTGATAACCATTTTTACAGGAATTGTGTTTTTACTTTTTGTGATGGGAGCTATTACGATGAGCACTTATCTTTTCCTGATTCCCGTTGCGCTTATCACAGCTTTTTTCATCATTTTGGCTTGGGTAGAATTTAAACGTCCGCGCAGCTTGGAAATGACGGAGGATAATGAAACCCCTGAAAAACAATACCGCCAAAAAACAGACGCGGAAATGCAAAAGGAAATCAGGTTACAAAAGCGTAAATCAATCGCTTCGGCGATCTTTTGGACCTTGGTTTTAGCCATCATTCTGTTGATTGCCATTCCGATAGAATCATACTTACTTCTATTCTTTGGTGGTTTGATATGTTTAGCATTTATTCTGGGAGCTTGTCTGGAATATTTCAGATGGAAACCGGAAGACTCAGTTGAAATTGTGTCCGTTTCTCAACAAGAACCATTAGAAGAGGGAGTCGAAAAGCAAAAACCAGTCAAAACACCTGAAGAGCAACGGAAATTGAACCGAAAAAGAAATATTGTAGTGGGCCTCTTTTTTGCCATCATAGCAGCGTTTTTTATATTCAGTGCAAAGAATTGAAATCGGTTGAAACCATCCCTAAAATGGTTAATTTTGATCAAAATTATTCCGCATGATTCCGTTTTCACCTCCCCGTATTGATCAACGTGTTATTGACGAAGTAACTGCTGCCTTGAAAAGCGGCTGGATTACCACAGGCCCGCGTACCAAACAATTCGAAAAGGAAATCACCGCCTATTGTGGCAATAAAACAACTGTTGCCGTCAATTCATGGACAGCCGGTATGGAAGTGCTGCTCAACTGGTGGGGAATCGGTGAAGGCGATGAGGTGATTTTACCCGCTTATACCTATTGTGCGAGCGCCAATGTGATCATTCATTCAGGAGCAAAACCGGTAATGGTTGACCTGAACCCGGAAGATTTTAACATGAGCGTGGAAGCTGTTCGCAAAGCAATTACACCCCGTACCAAAGCGATTATGCCGGTTGATATTGCCGGTTTTCCCTGCGATTACGATGCGCTGTATGCCTTGGTTGAAAGTGTGAAAGATCAGTTTCAGCCTGGAAGTGAATTCCAGAAACAACTGGGGCGGATTCTTATTCTTGCAGATGCTGCACATAGTTTTGGAGCTACAGTCAACGGAAAACGTTCCGGCAGTTTAGCCGATATCACTTGTTTTTCGTTCCACGCGGTAAAAAATCTTTCCACGGCTGAAGGTGGAGCAATGCTGATTAACCTTCCTGATTCATTTGATCACGAAGCTATTTACAAGGAATTATGTATTAAAATCCTGCACGGACAATCGAAAGATGCGCTGGCAAAAGCCCAGAAAGGCAACTGGCGCTACGATGTGATGGAGCCTGGCTTCAAGTGCAATATGACCGATATTCAGGCAGCACTTGGATTGGTGGAATTGGACCGTTACCAGGAAAACATGGACCGCCGGAAAGAAATTTTCCGTCAGTACGATGCCGGTTTTACCGATCAATCATGGGCGATCAAACCGCTTTATAAAACTGCCGACAGAGAAACCTGTTATCACTTGTATCTTTTGAGAATAGCCGGAGCTACAGAATCGCAACGAGATGCAATTATGCAGGCGATTTTCGATCAGGATGTTTCGGTGAACGTGCATTTTCAGCCTTTGCCGATTTTGACTGCTTACAAATCACGCGGTTACAACATGGCCGATTATCCGGAAGCATGGAACAAGTATTCCAATGAAATTACGCTTCCTGTTTACTTCGATTTGACGGATGCGCAGGTACAGACCGTGATCAAAGCGGTGAAACAAGCCGTGAAACAGGTAATGGGATGAAACGGTTATTTGACTGCGTTGTTTCTTTCCTGATTCTGAGCTGTTTTTTACCGTTCGGAATTCTGATTTCCCTGGCAATAGCACTGGAAAGCAGAGGTGGTGTTTTCTACCGTCAGGAACGCATCGGACAATTCGGAAAACCTTTTCGTTTGTGGAAATTCCGTACCATGCGCAAGAATGCTGATCAATTCGGAAAGCTCACCGTGGGAATGCGCGATCCGCGAATCACTCGTGTTGGATTGTTTATCCGAAAAGTGAAACTGGACGAATTTCCGCAATTTTTAAACGTTTTAAGCGGAGAAATGAGTATTGTGGGTCCACGTCCCGAGGTACAGGAATACGTCGCCGAATACACCGCAGAGCAGCGCCGGGTATTGGAAGTAAAACCAGGAATTACCGATTATGCCTCGCTGGAATATTACAATGAAAATGAGCTTCTAGGCAAATCAGACGATCCGCGAAAAACCTACATCGAGGAAGTGATGCCGGCCAAAATCGAACTGAATAAAAAATACATTGCCAATCCGACCATCGGGCATGATTTGAAGATTATGTGGATGACGTTCTTAAAAATTATAAATTGAAAATGTAAAATTGAAAAGATTGAAAAATCGTTCAAAGATGGTTTACACCCCTTTTACATTTTAAATTTTCCATTTTCAATTATTTTTTAAATACCAAATACACCGCCGCCACAATCAAACAAAACGCCGCAATGTGATTCCACTTAAACGATTCGCCTTTAAAAACGATCACCGTAAACACCATGAAAACCAGCAGGGAAATCACTTCCTGGATGACCTTGAGTTGAATGAGCGAGAATGGCCCGTCATTCCCTTTGTAGCCGATTCGGTTGGCGGGAACCTGTAGGCAATATTCGAAAAATGCAATACCCCAACTTACAAGAATCGCTGCTGAAAGCACCCAGAAAGTCATTTTCTTCGAATTCTCCGATTTCAAATGTCCATACCAGGCAACAGTCATAAACACATTCGAAAGCACCAAAAGCGCAATACTATAGAATCCTTTCATTGGGGTTTTTGCCAGAAAAATACACAGGAATTATCAATTATGAATTCGAAAATGATGAAGTGGATTCATCTTTATAATTCATAATTACTGTTTGTAGACATTTTTCTTCTCAATAAACCCATCCACACTTTCAACCAGCAAAAATACCCACCCCGAAGGCAAATCGCTGAGCGAGTAACATTCATTGGGCATGCCGGTTGGTTTGATCTCACGGCCGTTGATGTCGAAAAAATCGATGCTCTTAATTTCTTTGGAAGATTTTATGATGAGCAGATCGCTTGTCGGATTCGGAAAACAGCGCAAATCCCATTGATTCAATGTGTCCACTTTTCCAAGAGTTGGTTCGGTAGTTTCCTGCGCGGAGAGTTGACAAGTAAATGCCAGCATTCCAATTGTGATCAAGCGTTTCATCTTTCTGTTTTTTGGTATAATCCATGGGTGATTTAATGGTTACACTAATAATGTTGAATGCTTAATTATCAATTATGAATTCGAAAATTATGAAGTGACTCCCTTGATAATTCATAATTCTCTCATTCATAGTTCTCATCGATTGTGTATCTTTCCTTCGTGAAACCGATCAAACTTTCAGAAGAAAACGCCGATTTTTTCGAGCGTGTATACGAAGTCGTCAAACTCATTCCGGAAGGAAGAGTGACTTCTTATGGTGCGATTGCCAATTATTTGGGTGCGAAACGATCCAGCAGAATGGTTGGTTGGGCAATGAATGCGGCGCATCAGCACCCGGGAATACCGGCACATCGCGTGGTAAACAGACAAGGATTACTTACAGGTAAAATGCATTTCCCCGATCCGGAAGAAATGGAAAAACGGCTTGCGTCAGAAGGAATTAAAGTGACGAATGATCAGGTGCAGGATTTTAAAACGGTCTATTGGAATCCGATAGAGGAATTGATGCTCTGATCAGGGATATTTTGAAATAAGAATTTCCTTGTCCACATTGCTATCCAATAATAACTTCGATTTATAACCGTTCAGTTCATTCAAAAAAACTTCCTTGTTACCCGATAAATGTGCGTGAAAATTAATTGTTTCGTCCAGCTCATTAAGTGTTTGCTCAAAATACCTGGTCTTGTCACCAGCATACCTGATCGAAGCTCTGATCTCCAATTCTTCTTCAACTAAATTTTTTGCTTGATTTAGCTGTTTATTGTATTCGGACTCGCATGAACAAAATAGTGTCCCCGAGAGGACGACTAATAGCAGTAGCATTATTTTCATAGTTCAAAGATACGCCATGAATGCGTAGTGAGCAAAAAATCTGTTTCACCATACCGTTAAAATATTCATCTATTTCAGTCAAATATTCAACAGAAATTAAAATTAATGTAAAATGATGGTGTTAAACGTAGACATGCTTAACTTCGTATCATGATTTTGGTAACCGGATCCACAGGACTTCTTGGTTCGCATGTAGTGTGTGAAATGGTAGCTCACGGGCATATTGTGCGGGCAATGTACCGTTTCGAAAACCGAAAACAGGTAGTAGAACGTCTAATGCATTTTTATTATCAGGATCGCGCTGACGAATTGCTGAAGCAGATAGAATGGGTTTCGGGCGATGTGCTTGATCTGGTTGACCTGGCTGATGCTATTCAGGGTTGCGAAAAGATAATTCACTGCGCAGCACTGGTTTCGTTTCACCGTCGCGATTTCTGGCGATTGTTTGAAATCAACAGAAAAGGTACCGCCAATGTAGTAAATGTGGCGCTGGAATTAGGTGTTCAGCAACTGGTATATATTTCTTCAACCGCAGCAGTGGGAAGCGATACAACTTACACCGACCAGGTCAGAAGAGAAAGCAACCACTGGAATGCCAACGAAAAAGTAAGCGGTTATTCGCTTTCGAAATATAGCGCCGAAAAAGAAGTATGGCGTGGAATCGAAGAAGGTTTACCGGCTGCAATCGTGAATCCGAGTATTATGCTGGGGCCGGGAAGTTGGGATGAAAGTTCGCTGAAAATTATGCGGACGCTTCAAAAGGGGTTGAGTTATTATACACCTGGAGGAAACGCGTTCGTAGATGTGCGCGATGTGACATTGATCATCCGCAAACTCATTGAGACAAATGCATCGGGAGAACGCTACCTGGTAACGGGAACCAGCTTGTCCTTTAAAGAATTGTTTGATAAGATTTGCGCGCAACTGAAGGTGAAAGCACCCTCCAAACTTGCAGGAAAATTCCTGGTAGGACTTGCATGGCGTTTAGCCGGAATTGGTGCTCGATTTACCGGAAAACGACCGACGATCACTAAAGAATCAGCAGAAAGTTCGCAGAAAACAAGGATTTATTCCAACGAAAAAGTGCGTGCTGCATTTCCTGACTTTGATTTTACTCCGTTAGAAGAAACCATTGCGATGACCATTAAAGGAAGAATGGATTAATCCCCGAACTGTTCTGTTTGTTTCAAATCCATATTGATCTGTCCGATGTAATTCAGCAATTTTTCACGTCCGAATTTTGACTCGGCAGAAGTAGTGAACACCGGCGGCATTTCGGCCCATTGTTTCAGCATTTCCTTTTTATAAGCAGCCAGGTTTTTCTGTAATGCCGAACTGGAAAGCTTATCGATTTTGGTAAATACAATCGAGAACGGCAATTGTTCTTCGGCACACCAAGTCATGAATTCAAGGTCGATCTTTTGAGGCTCCAAACGTGAATCCAGCAATACAAAAATATTGATCAACGTCGACCGTTGCGTCAGGTATTCGGAGATAAATTGCTCCCATTTGGAACGATTGCTTTTGGATGTACGGGCATAACCGTAACCGGGTAAATCGACCAAATACCAATCATCATTGATCACAAAATGATTGATCAACTGCGTTTTTCCGGGAGTTCCCGAAGTTTTCGCGAGGTTTTTACGATCTGTAAGCATATTGATCAGCGACGATTTTCCCACATTCGAGCGGCCGATAAAGGCATATTCCGGTTTACCGTCTTCAGGACATTTGGTAATATCGGTGTTGCTAACAACGAATTTGGCGTCTTTGATAATCATTTGCTGGGATTTGCCGCAAAGTTACTAAAGAAATACTCACCACAAAGCACAAAGTAAAAGGATGAGGTGGATGCGCTAAAAGAACACAAAGGTGGTTCAGGTAGCAGGTCTTTGTGTTCTTAACAGGTCTGTCCTTCAAAAAAACTTTGTGGCTTTGTAGTTCCTTTCATTAACATTGCATGTGGAAATTCCGGTTTTATTCGAAGATGATACCTGCTTTGTGGTGAACAAACCCAATAACATGCTGGTGCACCATTCACATTTTGCACGGAACATTGAAACACCTTCTTTGGTGGAACTCGTACGTGCCTTGGGATACGAAACGGCGGTTCCCGTGCATCGCCTGGACCATAAAACATCGGGCGCACTGATTTTTGTGAAATCGAATGAGTATGCTTCGGAGTTCCAGCAACTATTTGATTCAAAATCTATTGCCAAAACTTATATCGCGTTACTTCGTGGACATATTCCAGAATCAGGAACGATCAATTCACCGGTAAAAAACGAACGTGGGAATTACAAGGAAGCGCTCACACATTATCGCTCTTTGCAGCAGTTTGAGCTGAATATGGCGGTGGAACCGTATGCGACCGCTCGTTATAGTTTAGTGGAATTGACTCCGGAAACGGGCCGTACACATCAATTGCGGATTCACGCCAATAAAATCAGTCATCCTATTATCGGTGATCCGAAACATGGGAACAGGCATCACAATCATGCGTTCCAGGAACGACTTCAGTTGCCGGATTTGTTTTTGCACGCCGAACGATTAGAATTTATTCATCCGTTTACGAAAGAACGTATAGAGATTCGGGCGGAGTTTCCAGTGTTTTGGGGAAGGTTTTTTGAGGCTGCGAAAATGTTGGCAAACTGCGAAAACCGACAGTTGGGAAAGTGATTCAATCCGTCGTAATATTGCGAATTCACGACCGTTTATTTGATATGCCAATTTGCAATATTACGAACGTTATTCCCGGTTGAAAAATCGAATAAAAAATATTTTTTTTTCAAAATCCCATTGTACCAAAGGATCTTTTTCACTAGCTTAAATAAGAAAAGTCCTATGGGAGCTTCTAAAATTAAAGTATTTACAGCATCACAGAAATCATTTGCCAGAGTTGCAAAGGCTATTGGTCATCCGGCAAGAGTTGCTATTATTCAACATCTTTCAAAAGAAAATTCTGCAACTAACACAACACTTATAGAATTAACGAATTTATCTAAAGCGACTGTTCATCAACATTTACAAGAATTGGTCAGCGCAGGATTAATTGCAGGAACGTTTATTGGAAACAGACATTATTATCGGTTGCTTCCAAGTGCATTTGAACGAATAGAAAATCTGAAAAGAGTCATTGGGATTTAAAAGAGCTAATGGTAAATGAAATCACCCCATTTTTTGATGATCCAATCCGACGTAATATTGCGAATTTACATCCGTTTATTTGATATGCCAATTTGCAATATTACGAACGTTATTTTTGGCAGGGGAATTCTTTAAAATCCCACATTTTCAGTACCTTTACCCCATGCAACCCCGCATTCTCCATATCAGTTTATTTACGGCATTGATCGGTTTTGCCCTCATGGCGTGCATTTCTGAAAACGGTGAAACAAAACTCGAACTGCCCCCGCATTTTCCTGCAATGAACTACCCCGAGAACAATCAGTTCAACCAGGATAGGGTAGACTTGGGACGCAAATTGTTCTACGACCCGATTCTCTCGCGCAACAACGATATTTCCTGCGCTTCCTGCCACAAACAATCGCTGGCATTTGCTGATACTGCGGCTATTAGTCCCGGAACCGAAGGACGTATGGGCACACGTAATGCCCCGACGCTTGCCAATGTGGGGTACAATCCGACCGTATTGTTCGATGGTTTTTTGGAAACGCTGGAAAAACAGATTTTGGTTCCTATCCAGGAACATGCCGAGATGGACTTCAATATTGTGGATGTTTCCAAACGTATGAAAGCTGATCCTGCGTATGTTGCAATGAGTAAAAAAGCCTACGACCGCGAGCCTGATGCCTTTGTGATTACCCGTGCCATTTCTGCGTTTGAACGAACTTTAATCAGCAGTCATTCAAAATACGATGCGTTCCTACAGGGAAAGAAAAGACTGTCTGCGGCTGAAACGCGCGGCAAAAACCTGTTTTTTGATCGTTTGCATTGTTCTCAGTGCCACGGTGGATTCAACTTCACCGATTTCAGTGTACGAAACAACGGGTTGTTCCCCGTTTATGCCGATTCAGGCAGAATGCGGGTCACGCAACTGGAAATCGACCGCGATATGGTGAAAGTTCCCACGCTGCGCAACATTACTCTCACCGCACCTTATATGCACGACGGCCGTTTTAAAACCCTGCGCGATGTACTGAATCACTACGAAAGCGGCGGTGAACCACATCCTAACAAAAGTGCCGTTATTCAACCATTTACGTTGACGGAAGCTGAAGAAAACGACTTGATTTCATTCTTGAAAACCCTAACCGACAAGCAGTTTATCACCGATAAACGATATAGCGCTCCCAAATAAAGTGGATAAACACAGAAGCTTTTTTTAACCACATAGAGCACATAGGAAACATAGGTGTTAAACGTGTTGTTTTTTCACTATTCAGTTCGGCACTCCTCATAGGCTTTGAATATTTCTAAGCAATGCAAGCCTATGGAACTTATGTGGTTAAATTTCGTGTAATTGTCAGGCCAGTGTTTAAAAAGGCGAACCAAACGCCGGATTCTTAATAAACTGATAATCCGTCAATGTTTTCAGGAAATTCACCAAATCCATTTTGTCCTGGGCGTTTAACATCAATCCCGTAGGCATGGTATACGCCAGCTGTGGTTCCAAAGTGTTTGACGCGTGAATCCCCGAATTGTAATGTTCCACAACTTCTTCCAATGTACGGAAACGTCCATCGTGCATGTACGGAAATGTTAGCGCGATATTTCGTAAAGAAGGTACTTTGAATTTCCCTTTATCTGTTGCAGAATTGGTCACTGTCTGTCTTCCAAGGTCGGAAATTTGTGCTTCATCGTCCAAACCGTTGTTCATGTACTGATCGTTCTCGAAATTGCTGCCGCTGTGACAATGCGCGCAATCGGCCCCGGAAAGCTCCGGAAAAAACGGATTGTATTCGTCAAAAAACAACGCTCTCCCACGTTCTTCGCTTGCGCTTAAGGTGGCATTTCCGGTTAAATAACGGTCGTATTTCGATTGATTGGAAACCAGTGTAAACATAAACGCTTCCAATGCCAGTGCCATGCGATCGGAAGTGATGGAATCGTTGCCAAAAGCCTTGGAGAATTGAACCCGGTAACGTCCTTTGGCTTCCAGTTTGGCAATCGCGTTGGGCAATGTTTCGTGCATTTCCAGTGGATCCTGGATTGGTTTTAACGCCTGGTCACGCAGGAAATGCGCTCTTCCGTCCCAGAAAAATTCATTATCGTTCCAGGCCATGTTGAAAATAGCCATCGCCTGTCGTGCTCCTTGTAATCCGTCAATTCCAGTAGAAAACTGCGCTGTATCCGAAAAAGCATTATTTTGATTGTGGCAGGAAGAGCAAGACATTGTGCCATCGCCTGAAAGCAGATTTTCATAAAAGAGCATCCGCCCGAGTTCCACTTTTTCCTTCGTTAATGGATTATCGCCCGGAAGATTTGGATCGGCAAGCGTGTTGTAGTCAATCGTATAAGGAGTGAGATCCAAAGAAGTGTTCCCTGTGGGATCAAGCAATGTTTTCTTACAGGAAAAAATGACCACACCGAGTAACAAAGCCAGCCAAATACGATTCCATTTTTTCATAGACAGAATGTTGCAATTACCTATTTGATGACCAATTGTTGAGTAGTCGTTCCCTTAGCTGTATGCAGCGTTACAAAATAAATTCCTTCTTCAGGCAATGTCAGTGATTTTGTGGTTGTTCCGAACAAAATTTCTTCGCTGTGAACAATTTTTCCGCTCACATCATTGATCACCAGTTTACCTTCAACTCCGGTAAAAGCAACCGTAAACGATCCATGAGAAGGATTCGGGTAAATGGACATTCCGCCCTCGGAAATTGTTTCCCCCAATCCGGCTCCGAGTGTAGCCGTATACACGTAATCCCGGAAATTAGCGATCATTGTTGCTGCTTCTGCCAGTTCACCATGAACCACCAAACCGCCGCTCACGTCGATATCCTGAAGTGCTTTTTCATAATCGGCATCGATGTGAATGGATTCACCACCGTTTTCACTAACACTTTGCGCAAGAACTGCCGTTTCAAAGTAATTGGCATCACCCAAGCCGTGCAATTCCAATCCTTGATTGAGGCTTGCGCCAGCCATTCCCTCTAATAAAATAAATCGGTAACCCGAAGCCCATCCCCAATGCATCGAGGGTGATTGCGGAGCAAGCGGGTGGTTTGCCGGCAACAATGAAGGATCTTCATGATTGACAGGCGTGTGAACACCAATATGAAAACGGACTCCCTCAATATTGGTCACGCTGAACGAACCCAATTCAATGGTAGTTGAAGTGCCATCAACAGTTACAAGAGCCACTACATCATCGGGTACAGTCATTAACTGGCCGCCATTATGTACAATAGTAAATTTGGTAACGTAGTATTTTAATGCCGAAACGTTAAATGCATTCCCAAGATTATTGGAAGCCGCTGTGGCCAATGCAAAATCATTGGTTCCCAAATGATGGTGCATCACCAGTCGTACAGGTGTTTGAGCGTATGTAGCAGCCAACAGGAAGTTGACCATCAAAAGCGTAAGTAGTTTTTTCATAATCGAGGTAAAATCTATCCAAAAGTAAGGAGAAATGAGTGGTTTTGGTAAACCAAATATCCCATATTGTTGAAATGCCACGCATGCGCGGGACGCATCCCGCGCCACATTCTCCCATTTTTCTATTGTATAAAGCGGCATAATGATTAAATTCGCGATACTATTCAAAACCGGAACAAATGAAAAATGCCCTACACTATTTACTAATTCTCAGCAGTTCATTTATTTTTTCAATCGCCCATTCCCAGGAATTGGTTTACGAGCAGGATCATGGTGTTTCCTTCAACAAAGGAACCATTGATTCGGATGCATTGATTGCGATCATTCAGAAAAAACAGGAAGAACTCAATAAGTTCGTCTTGGGAAGATTGATCACCGAATCGTGGTTTTCGCTTACACCGGGCGATTCCAGCCGGTTAGACAATTTCACCACGAAATATCTGGTTTACGAAACATTGAACGAACTCACTATCACGGCCGATAAATCTAAATTCGGGAAAAACACGCTCGAATTGATGAAAGAAGCCTCCATGATTTTCGGGATCGCGGTTGCCGTGAATCAGGAGTTTGATGGAAGCCCGACGTTTACGGTAGACATCGAGAAGTCAAAATTTAAACTGGATTTATTGAAAGATGATATCCTGTTTAACCAGACATTGGATATGGTCTTGAATATCTGCATCGAAAACCCTGAAATACGCGGTTATTTCCCCCTCTATGGAAAATTGGCCAATCCGGAAGATCCTAATCGGGTCTGGTATGAAAAAGACAATCGGTACTGGCAGCAAAAAGATTCACTAAACGCAGAATACGAATCGGCTAAAACCACTGTTAATTCGCTGCTGTCGATCATTGACGAATTAAAATCGATTCGCGAAGGCATTGAGAAGTTGAAAGATGGCACAATCGATTCGGTGCTTACCGTTTCCAACCAGTTGTGGTACGATCTCAAAAACGGCAAAACCATCGATACGGCATTGGTGGATGTACTGACGTCAAAAGTGATCGAAATCAAAAACATCGTTCCTGAATCATTTCTAAAACGTATTCCTGACCTCGAAAAGATCAACCTGAAAATTGATTCTTTGTTGGCAGATACTACTGTGAACCGGAAAATTGCCCATTTGAACGAAATTATTTCGGTGATACAACAATTGAAGACAGACTATGAATTGATCAAATCGGGCGATTACGCGCCATTGCTCAACGTGGTAACAAAAGAAGCATTTGCTTACCTTGAGGCGAATAAAAATTTCGGTCCCAATTCGTCAATGAGCAAAAAAATAATGATGATCGCAGACCAGGCCAGTTTGGACAAGACAATAAAGGAGCATTTAGCCAGGCTGGTGAAAAGTGTTGAACAGTTGGACCTAAACCAGGATTTCGTAGAACAGGTAGAGCAGCTACAGGCGTATTACAACGACTGGAAACAACAGCAGAGAGTTGGTGTTTATGATCAGAGTAAAGTGGATGCGTTGCTAAAAGCATTGGATGAAGAGGGGAAGAAATTGAACGCACCAACCAAACCGTTCGAGACGTTCCAAAAGTCATTGCAGAAACAATCGAAAGTAGAGTTGGCAAACAACCGCGGAGTTACCAAGTCCTACATTGTAAACCTGATGGACGACTTAAGAAAGGATGAACCATTGTGGGATTCGGTCTTGAAACGCAAGCGATTTGCACCTTATTTTACACAGCGACAGTCGACCGTTGATCAGTTAATGGAGGAACTGACATCCATTTCCGAGCGTATTAAAATGGTTCAGGAATTACTTGAAATGCTGGCGAACGTGAAAAAACCGGAAGGAATTCAAGGCTTTACGTTTAACGAAGAGCAAGTGGAATCATCGAAAGAATTGATCAACCGATTGATTGATTACATCGACAAAAGCGGAAAATTTAATGCCTCTGCCGTTTACCTGAGAAGCGTAGTCAATAATGTGACCTACAAAGCTGCCGATTCGGTAAAACAACTTCCGGCGACAATTAGTTTAAGTTTTGAATCGGTGGTTTATAGTTTGAACGATAAACTGGTGAAACCATCCCAATTGTACCGCTCCCGTTATTTTCAGGCGTACATCAATATCGGGGTGAATTATTCGTCGTTTTTGAATAATAACAACCTGCAGGTAAACGATGACGGTACCACAAGCCGTATGAACAGTTTGGCCTTTGCCAGTGAAAAAATCGGGGTTAAATTCAAGATCTGGAATTACCGGTATACCCGTTCTTTTCAACCGGGAGTTAGTTTTGACTACTATAACCGGAATGGAACGTCGCGTAGCTGGAATCGGCCGCAGCCAAAACCGATTTTAGATGATTTCTTCATCGATATTCACACGGGAGGATTATTGTACAACGTGGTGAACCTGAAAACAGAAGAGAATTTTGACTTCCCGTTTGTGGGAATTGGGTTGGGTTGCAGGACTTTTAACGGAATCACCTTTTCAGGATCGCTCAATCAGCCTTACACCAACAATGCATTCAATACCGACAACCTGTTTTTCATGTTCTCGATAGATATTCCAATCATCGAATACATCACAGCAATTCGGTCGAAATAATAATTGTGGGTGCGCGATGACTTGTCCCCATAAGTCTGATGCGCACCCACAAAAATCACCTATAAAAGGTTATTGTTGTATAATTAATCGTTGTGTGTGTAATTCCTTGTTGTTGGAGATCAGGGAAACAAGATACATTCCCGGCTCAAGAGTTCCTTTGGCCAATTCCAGTTTTTCCGATTCGCGTACCGTCAACTCAATGGTTTTGATGAGTTTTCCGTTCATATCAAAAATCATGATAGACGATTGTGCTGTTGGGTCGATTCCTGTAAATCCGATGGTCACGGTGGAGTTGCTCGGGTTCGGGTGAATCGTCATCGTACTTGAAAGACTGAGCGGATCAAGATTCCCCGACTGAATATCTTTGATGCGGGCAAGTTCATCCTGCAGGCTTGCAATGGTTGATTGTTGTTCTTTGATCGCTTCAACAACAACGGGAATCAAGGCAGTGTAATTTACCGCTTTGTAGCCGTTTTCTAGGGTGTAAACCATTTCAGGTAACACTTTTTCGACTTCCTGTGCAATGAACCCCAGTTGTTTTTCGTCACCGAATCCCATTTCCGGATTTCGCACTTTGTCCCAGTTATAAGCAACTCCGCGCATTTTCAACAATTTATCAAGCGAACCTTCGAGGGCAGTCACGTCTTTTTTGTAACGGGCATCGGATGTAATGAGGTAACCGTCGCTCATGGTAATTCCGTTTACTTTGAGTTTTAAAACACCGCTGGTAACCGAACTCCATGGGCCCGGCTGAACGTTATTGGTTAAGGTAACAGTGAATGGAAACGGTCCTGTAGTCGCAATTCCCACCGAAGTGCCATCGTCGTAGATTTGCGAACAAGCGTAGCTTCCGCTATTGTATTTCGGGACATAATTAGTTGCAAAACAGCTGTTAAGCGCCACCGCATTTATGGCAATTTTACTGTCGTAAACGTATCCCGCCTGATCGATTACCAAGAGATTTCCCTTTCCGGTTTGCAGGTTTTCAAAGCGCACATTGGAATTGGTTCCGGGATCGAGTGGCTTAAAAGCTGCGTCGATGTGCATCGTTGCTGTTGGAGCAGCCGTATGCAAACCGAAATTACCTGTCGCTACCATAGTCCCGATTTCAAGATTTTGCGACGGAATCCACGAATCGAACTGGAAAATAAGGCGGTTGATATCGGGTACCATATCTACATTGTCACCAAAAGCAATAATGGCATTGGCTTCATTCCAGTTGTCGTAGCGCAATCCGAAAAAGGCCCTGTCGGTTGACCAATTGGAAGTAAACCCGTAATAGTTGCAATTTGCCGGTGGAAAACTGACTACGTCACAGGTACCGATGTTTGCCCATTGATCGGAGGCATTGCCGTAAGTTCCGCTTTGAAGATGACCAAGTCGGTTGTCGGAACCATTTGTGGCGTCGATGATCCAATCATCACCGCTTGTGCAGAGATTACTGGTAGGAAAATTAACCAATTGAGCGTGAACGCTGCCTGCCATGAAAGCAGTAGCCAAGAGTGCGATAGCACCCATTTTTTGAATTCGTGTTTTCATAAGAATAGTGTTTAAATGTTCGTATAAGTTACGAGGAAAGAATTGATCCCTGCAAGTTTTTTATGTTAAAAATAATGCGTTAATGATTGATAAATAGAGGGTTAGTCGTTTGTTTTATTGGCGGTGAAAGGTAGTTTAAAGCAACTATTTTTAGTTAACGGAGGTGCAAAATTGTTCGCGCCTCTGTTTGCTAAGGTTTGTGTCCTTTACAGCTTTCGTTGATCGAAAGGTAGAAATCATTGACCATACAATGTAGCTCGGGACACATCCCGAGCTGGTAATTGCCCAATTTCAAAGAATTACATAAAATGTGATTCTGTGTGAAGAATTTATTAATCCAATTTAAGCCTCCGTTGTCTTCACACCGGCATACATCGTACTACTGATTCCCATCAAAGCAAGCATAGTGTCGTCAAACTGCGGCATGATGAGTACTCCAACCACCTGCATTACAAAATAACAGCTCAGGAATACGGTGAACAACAATAATTGAAGCCGGTGAAGGCTAATGCTTTTGCCATCGTTTAACATGTCGAACATAAGTCCTTTGGAATGTTGTCCGTCGGTTTCAAATTGTGTGACTGCCTCAGTCGCTGTAAGTGTACCTCCGCCAGCCGGCTTATCGATGATTCTGCCCAAATAGAATGTACCACCACTGATACCAAGCAGGAGCAGAGTGCTTCCGGTAGGTGAGGTGAGTACATCGGTAATGATCCAGATATGCAGAATGCCGAAGAAAATCACAATGAGCCACAGCAGGAATTGAAAACGGGCCAAACTGTAAGGAATCTCCCTGATATTAATAACTCCCGTTGCTGCATCGGTCTTTTCGATTGCCTTGAAACCGATTTTTACCCCATTGGAAGCGTACAATGATGTGTCTTTAAGAAACGCCCTTCCGTATTTGATAATCAGAATAACCAATAAGATGAATAAAGGATAAAACACCCACGGAATCCACCAAATGGTGGTGTACAAAATAATCTGGTGTTTTTTGTCCGGATTATGATATTCCTTCGTGAGCGTTCCCATGTTTACATTCACTCGATGGTGAAACTTCCAGTAATTCGGATTACTGTACATCAGTTGCCACGGAGAAGTTTCTGCTGTATCACGTTCCAGCTGAAAGATCAGCGCCGGTTCCGAATCGTTGATGAAATGAGGTTTCATATTCGGAAAACAGATGCCATCGATCCAAAGACGGTAACGGCTCATATTGAGGCGTGCACTGTCCAGGTCCCTGCGGTCGATTTTCACCATGATGTAATCGCCCGGATACACATTGTTACCATAACTATTGGGTTCAAAATCAAGATCTTCGCGGTATTTTCTGATGGAAAGAACACGGATGTATTTCTGTTTCGTGGAATCTACCGTCGCCGAATCGGTTTTCACTTTAGGTGGTGTAGCTGGTTTCGTTTCGGCCTGAAGCGTAAAACTCATGAATATCGCCAAAAGGCTGATAAAATAAGGTGTTAAGCGTGCGTATTTCATAGTGATAGTTGTTGTGAATAGTACTCTTTTTTTAGTTCAACGATTTAAATATAGTTTTTTTTTGAATTATGAATGAGGTAATTATAAATTCTGAAGAGAAGTCCCTTGATAATTTATAATTCCCGAACCGCGTCCGCCTTTGGCGCGATTCATAATTTTTGGCTTTACACAAAAAGAAAAAGTATTAGCTTTAATTGGCTTGCCTTCACCCTCATTATCCTTTATTTTTATTAGATGAATCTACTAAGGGTTTCTGCATTGCTGGCGTTTTTGTGCCATTCTGGTGAAGTTGTGGACAGCCATAGCTCACCTGATGCCGATTTGAACAGCGCCAAACGTGGATTTGCACCCTATCCCATGTTGAAGGACGCGGTTAACGTGCCACCTTCTCCCGTTTTGCAGAAAGCCACCAAAGCAGTTCCTTTCGATGACCCCGATTCGTTTTTCAAAGCACTCGCCCACAAAACATTTAATGATACGAGGGTACTCGAACTGCATCCGGGCGACCTCAATGCCGATGGTTTGCAGGATATGCTCATCCTCACCAGCCGTGAACCGGAAGATTCCGAAAAACCTCCGAGAAGAGCAAGACCTATACAGTACAGAAGAGTGTTACTATTCCTGCAATTGGAAGATGGCGATTATCGTTTTGTTGCCTACAACAACCACATTGTCGTAAGCTCCGTGTCGGATACAACAGCGCCCAAAAGACGGGCAGACCCGTACCACAGCATTAGCGTTTCAGAAGGAAAAATCGCCTTCCGGTTCGTCTACGGATCGCGGCAGCGCGACATCGTTACCAATACATATGTCTACAAGCCTGAATACAGTTATTGGTACCAGGAAAGTGTCTTGAAAGAAACCCGTTACTGTAATTTGTGCGATGATCCGCCACGAAAAACGGAGGCTCAATCTACGTTGACAAAAACCAAGGGGTATAAAAAAAACCGGTTTTGATCGTAGGCGCGGGACGCATCCCGCGCCAATCCCAAAACACACGCCAGCGTGTGTTTTATGGAAACCCATTATCATTTCCGTTTCCGCAGATAATCCCGTTTGTCTTTCAGCACCTTCCGTTTGTATTTTGCCTGGTATTTCAGGTTATTACTGATCACATGTGCCGCGCGTTTTTTTGTGAGCGAAATTTCCTTTACAAAAGCTTTGTGACGCACCAATTCCGCCTTGTTATCCTGTTTAATCGCCTTGTACAGGTTATAGTGCTGACCTCTGAAGAATTCATATCCGGTAGTGAAATCCAGTATCGGTAACTGATGCTTGAAAAAATAGCAGTAATCCTTTTTGGTAAGTTCCAGGAAACGGTTGCGTGCTGCCTCAAGACTGTCTTTTCTGATAATGTTCCCGGTGTATAAACGTGCGTAAAGCTTCAGTGTTTTTAGCTGTTGAGCGTCTCTTCGCTTGATGAGTTTATTCAATTCAATGAAATGAGCATACATCGTATCAGACGGAAACAACACCTGATCTTTCACCGAAAGCAAGAGCGCCTGTTCGTATTGCCTGATCGAATCCTGGAATTCAACGATCCGTTTGTCTCGATCATCTTTTAAATCGTAAATGCGGGCGTAAACACAACGGTAGAAGTAATTGTTTTGCGGACTGAGCAGTTTTTCCTGTTCCCAGACATTATCCGACAGCTGATTCAGGCGAACAAGGAAATCCGACTCCAAAAAATCAATCCGTTCATTCATCGAATCCAGCTTGCTTTCGCTGAGGCCGATCCTGTTTTCGATGCCTTCGGCGGTTTCCTCTTTCAATTGCTTGGCTGCCGGGTTCTTTGGCCTGAAGCGCAGCTGTGTACGGTGATTTCGTAAACTCACCCGCTGGCCGGATTTAATCTTCGGACTGATCGTCTTGATTTTATTCGCCCGTTTCCGCAGGTTCGAAACGTTGGTGATATTGACCGCCGTGTGTTGTTGGTTCCTTTTCCGCTGCAGCTTCACCTTCTCATTGTCTTTCGATGTGTGGAACTTGAAATAAGCCTTGTTTTGCGGATGGCTTCGTTTCAGCTCGTTTCGCGCCAGGTTGAGGTAAAACACCGTGGAATCATAACCTGATACCTTCTCCAATGAATCGAGCGTCAGATAAGCTTCTTTGTAGAAAATGTTGGCGATGTGGAAATAATTTGATGCCGGTTCAATGCCATTCCTCGGATTATTGGCGAGGCTTTGGGTGATCTTTTCCTTGAATTGCCCGATTGAATCCAACGCGAAAAAATCATCACAGTCCAGGCACATTTTACCTTCACGGTCCTGGATGAGGTATTGGTCCTTATCGAGGTCGTAATAACTTGTGTCGGCCGAAAACTCGCGCACGTTACTGATCTCCGATGTTAAGGCCCAGTAAGGCGAATTCGGAAAATGAGTAATCGCAAAAAGCCGCGGTTCTGTGAGGAAAAAAGCCTTGTCTTTCACTTTTCCATGATGGATCACTATGCGTAGCCGATACCAGCTTAGCACACGGTCAACCACCCGCCAGAAAAGAGGGAGCTGTTCCACCAACCTGATTTTCTTCTCCTTGTGTTTCGGGATCTCGCAGAAAACATTCTTCTCATGCTTCACAATCAGTACTTTTTTTCGGAGTTTCGTTTTGTTTGTATGAATGTTGACACGCCAGTTATAAACCCGCTGACTGAATTTTCCCAACCGGTATTCATATCCTCCAGCCGACCAGGTTACGTCATACACATACCACTTATCGTCCAGTTTCACTGCATTCCACGCGTGATTATCGAAGTAAATGGTGTCGTTGATGTCAAACAACATATCTTTGGCATAACCTGTAACTGTCACGTTGTGAATATCGGCAAGTGCGCACAGGTGATCCATCAGGGCGGCATACTGAAAACAGATCGCCTCTTTTCGCCGCAATACTTTACGAATGTCCGTCTCGGAATAGTACCCTTTCCCCGAATAATAACTGCGGTAATCATACTGAACATTAGAAGCCACCCAGGCAAAAATCGCCTCAAACTTTTCGAGATCACCTGTCTTTCCGGCAGTCAGCGTCTCCACCAATAATTTCGGATCGCGTTCGGTTTTCCAGGACAATTTCGGTGCTCGAATCACAGAGCTGCTGTCAGGCTGCGCGAACAACATCTGCGTCAGCAACAGCATCGCAATCAGGCAAATGTTAGAAAGGGAATTGACAGGCGGCTTTATCATTTAGTCGACAAACAGGTTCGCAAAATACACAATAATCCATTTACGGAAATGGAGGAGGTTTATTGTGTATGTCGGGAGGTGGGGAGAGGTAACCGCAGGATGGATTAATAAGTTATATTTGAACAAGAGAAAACAAACCCGAACAAGTGGATAATAGCTTCCTGACATCCTACATTCATCAGTTTCAACATCTAAACAGGGCACACAATTTAGGAGGCGCTCCGCATAAACCCATTCTCCTGCTTTCCATTGCGCAGTTGATCAACCGAGGTGACATCATTGATAATCGTATCCGCATAAGCGAAGAATTGGTGCTGGCATTTAAGGATAATTGGTACCGTTTTGTCGATACGCCTCACACCCTGAATTTTGCGTTGCCGTTCTTTCACATGGGACATGAACCCTTTTGGAAATTGGTTCCTTATCCGAGAATGGAAATCGGGTTGACCAACTCCAAAAGCATCAAGAGTTTTAAGAATTTACAGGAAACACTCAATTACGCATGGTTAGATCAGCCTTTATTTGAATTGTTGAAGAATCCGGAAATGAATCAATTGCTGGTAAATGTATTGCTGGATCGGTATTTTCCCCGAACGAAAGACCGGCAACAACAGGAGATTCCGCTATTTCTCACCAACCCTGATTCACTGATGATAGCCGAGCCGGAATTGGTGCAATGGGAAAAGCCGATTGCTATCGTGACTAAGGATCAAAAGGAACAAATTGTATTTCTTAGAAGTGCTCTTTTTAAGCGCGAAATTCCACGTGTGTATTCTTACAGATGTGCCATTTCAGGATTACAGGTGAAAATTCCACCACGATCATTCAGATTAATAGAAGCTTGTCACATCAAACCGTTTTCCTTATCTGAAACCGAAACCATTGGGAACGGCATTGCGCTCACGCAAACACTGCACAGAGCATTTGATGGTGGTTTGATCACCATCGATAAAGCCTACAAAACAGTTGTCTCTGCTCGTATTGAGGAAAACCGCGATTCACCTTATGCGCTGCATCAGTTTCATGGGAAATCGATTTACCTGCCGGGTGATAAGCGGCTGTATCCAAGTCAGGAGATTTTGGAATGGCATAGGAGTGAGCGGTTTGAGAGGTGATGAATAACTGTGCCTAGTTTTGAATTTGCAGCGCGAATTCTTCCATTTCTTCAAGTGCAATAATCCAATTTACATCATCACCTGCATATATGAAACCAATCTTATTGTTGTTTAGATAATTGATAACCGGGATGTCAGGTATCTGATTTGAAATAAAAATCGTCACGAAGTTAGTTTCATCTTTTGATGTTAGTGATTTGATCGTAAATTCTTCATTTAAGTATAAAATAATAAAACAAATTGTTATTCTTCGGGTTGGTTCGTCTAGATTCGGATCGCTAAATGATAACTCAATTTGGTTTTGTTTTTTGACAAGCGCATAATTTTTTTTATCAGCATATTGCGAGATTACCTCAAATATTTGATTGATCATTATTCTTTCTTCCAAATAATCCGATAGAAGATCAGCTTGATCTGAATTCACCAAATTGTCAATATCTCTTAAGATATAAATTGTTCCACCAATAAGACAAGTAAGGAAAAGTGGAATCAGGTATAAATAATACCAACCGGTCCAAGGAATTACGAATGCATTTGAGGCAAATACGATTAATAGAATAGTAAAGTATTCAAGAATTCTTGATTTAATTAAGCTAGTGGCTTCAGTTTCATTAATAACTGTTAGCAAACCAATAGAGCCAAATTCTGGATCTTTTGTGCTGATGCTGTCAAACACTTGGATAGTCCAACTAGGTTTTACACCAATTGAAATTAAATGATCAGTGATCTGATTATTTGGATTTTTAGTATTTGAAATCGATCTTTTCTTAAAACATTTGATGATAAGTAGGCTAGCCAAACTGATTGTAAAAAATAATATGGCAAGTATCAAAAAGCAAGGAAAGCATACAGCATAAATTACCAATTGTTTAGCTATAATCTCCCAAACAATGATCCAAATGATTACAGAATAAACAACGAGTGAGACTAGTTGAAATGGCGATATTTTCTCGTTCAGAGACATGAAATTGAACTCATCTGACCATTGAAATTCAAAATTTGAAATTGGAAATAATAATTGAACAAGCAGTGTTGAAAATATTAGGGTTATAAGTAATTTGATTATTATCAAAATAATGCGCTCTGCTTTTTCGGGTTCCTCTAGAATGATTTTGATAAATCGAATCATGATTATGTATTGCTTGTAAAGAGGTGAATTTAAGAAAATTCATATAGAATAAACTTGCTGGAATTAGGTGAGTGGAATCATAGATTTCTTACCACTAGCTTACCTAGTCCTATGTACCCTTGAAATCCCAACACCAACCCATCCAACCCCAAAACCACCAAATTCTCCCGTTTCCAACCCGAAAAACCACCTCGACCCCAGTAAAATCAAACCTTCTGGCATCAATTCAATGTCAACCCCGTAGATGCCCCATAGACGTCCCGTATATATCCCGTATATATCCCGTGTCAGCCATCCCAAAAAATGACTTTCTGATCCTTGAAATCCTAAAACTCCGTAGCGATGGACGTTAGGACATCTGCTACGGAGTGGTCTTCTATCTCAAGTCTCCCGTCTACAACTCAATTCATCCTAGTTTTCCACATTCCCACTTTTCCCCACCATTCTATTTTTCACTTAAATTCCAATAAAATCAGTACCTTTACACCCATTGTTGTAACCTTTACACGTGTTCATACGTACGAAGTTTTCAACAAAGTGTAACTTGGTGGTAAAAAGTGGGTTATTTCCCCTAATTTTACCCATTATTTAAGCTATGGCTGGACTTGTAGGAGAATTTGAAGTGAAACTTGACGGTAAGGGGCGATTCCTCTTCCCGGCTGGGTTGCGCAAACAACTTTCTCCCGAGGCTCAGGAACAATTCATGTTGAACAAAGGCTTTGAGGATTGTCTCACGCTGTATCCGATGAACGAATGGGATAAGCTCGCAGACAAACTCAGCAAACTCAACCTGTTTAAACCCAAAAACCGAATGTTCTACCGTTTGTTCCATCAGGGAGCAAAGCAGGTGGCGCTCGATTCTGCCGGACGTGTACTCGTTCCGGTGATGCACATGGAGCGTGTGGGGTTAGATAAGGATGTGATGCTCATCGCCTACAACGACCGAATTGAGATCTGGGACAAGTCCAAATACTTCCAACTGTTGGATGGTAACATGGCTGATTTCGCTGATTTGGCGGATGAAGTAATGGGTGATTTGGGGAACGATGACGAATAACGACACATACCATGTACCGGTAATGCTCAAAGAATGTTTAGACGGATTGTCTATTCATCCCGATGGCACTTACGTTGATGTTACCTTCGGTGGTGGTGGTCATTCGCGCGCCATTTTCGAGCAGCTTTCTCCCAAAGGACAATTAGTCGTATTCGATCAGGATCCTGATGCGCGTGCCAATGCATGGTCTGCTCCCAATTTCCATTTTGTTCCCGCCAATTTTTCCTTCCTCAAAAACCATTTGAAAGTAATGGGAATCAACAAGGTCGACGGTATTCTGGCCGATCTTGGAGTTTCCTCACATCAGTTCGATGATACCAAGCGCGGGTTCTCCATTCGTGGCGATGAAGCCCTGGATATGCGTATGAATCAAAGTGGTGAAATCACCGCGGCAAGCATTTTGGCAACCTATGACGAAGAGCAGCTGGCGAAAATTTTCCGTGCTTACGGCGAAGTTCAGGGTGCCTACAAGGCAGCGGTGGAATTGGTGAAACAACGCAAGCGCAAGCCGATCAAAACAACCGGTCAGCTAATGGAAATCTTGTTTCCCCTGGCGCCGAAGTTCAAGGATCATAAATATTTCGCGCAGATCTTCCAGGCCTTGCGCATCGAAGTGAACCAGGAAATGGAAGCCTTGGAAAAATTCCTCCTGCAAATTCCGGATGTATTAAAAACCGATGGCCGTTTGGTGGTGATGTCCTATCATTCACTGGAAGACCGTTTGGTGAAAAATATCATGAAACGTGGTAATATCGACGGATCGATTGAGAAGGATTTCTTCGGCAATGTATTAAAGCCGTTCGAGGAAATTACCCGCAAACCCGTTAGCCCGACGGAAGAAGAAATTACGGCCAATTCGCGGGCCCGCAGTGCCAAGTTACGAATCGCAAAACGTGTGTCTGATGGAAAATGAATACCACGAACGCGTAGGGGGCGATCGGGATCGCCCTGATAAATCGGATCGCAATCCGCGCTCTGGACGACGGTCGCGTGACGATGATCGTGATATCGGCCGTGAGGCCCTGGAAAACCTGCAAGGCAACGTATATCGTGAAAAACCGCCCGTTGATAAAGAACCTGTGGGGTCGCGGTTCACCGCGACCAACAATGCGACCAATACTGAAACCGGTCGTAAAACGACCGATGGCGTAAAGGTCGAACGTGATCGACCTGATCCGCGCCAAAAAAAAACACCCCGTCCCCCAAAACGCCCCAACATCATTGTTCAGGTCCTCAACGGCGATATCCTCACCCGTGATTTTGTATTGAACAACCTCACATACATTTTCTTTTTCCTCTTCCTGTTGTTGTTGGTGGTGGGGAAAGGTTATTACGGCAAACAATTGACCAAGGACATTGATGCGCTGCAAACGGAAGTGAATGCCAATACGGCAGAATATATAGAGAATAAAGCAAGGCTGGAAGAGTTGACATCGCGCTACCGCCTGGTAGAAATGCTGGAGCGGCGCGGATTGAAAGAATCGTTGAAACCGGCGAAGGTGATTCGCATTAAACAACCCGAAAAATGAGTGATAAAAAGGATCTGATCTGGAGAGCCTACCTCGTTTATTTAGGCTTTTTTGTTGCGTTGATCGTAGTCATCGTGAAAATTGTGATGATCCAAACTGAAGGAACAGCGACTATTTTCGCGAATAAGGAAGAGAAGATCCCGAAAAGGGCTATGCCGCGTTTCCCGCGCAAAGGCGAAATCCTCGACCGCAATTATACACCATTGGTGACTTCGGTGTCGTTCTACGATATTCACATGGATCCGGGGGTGGTAGACCAGGAAGTGTTCGACCGCGATATTTCCGATCTGGCGCGTGGTCTGTCAGGGATTTTCCCAAGTACATCGGCGCGTGATTACGAAAACATGATCCGTCGGGCGCGGGTGAACAACAAACATTACATCACCATTAAACTCAAAGCGACCAATGAACAACGCAGACGGGTGCGTGAGTTGCCGATCTTTAAACTAGGACGAAACAAAGGTGGGTTGATCGATACGGATGAAACGGTGGTGCGTAAACGTCCGCATGGTGAAATGTTGCAGCGTACCCTTGGTTACTACCAGAAAAACAAGGGCGAGAAAGAGTTGCGCGTTGGAATTGAAGGGGCTTATATCGAATACCTTGCCGGAGAACCGGGATTGGAGATTGAACAGAAAATCTCTTCAGGCTGGAAGAAAACCGGGCAAATGCTCCGGGAGCCGGTCGAAGGTGCTGATTTGATCACGACCATCGATCTGAACATCCAGGAAGTGGCGCATTCGGAGTTGTACCAGCAATTGAAAAATCAGGGTGCGCGCAGTGGATCGGTGATCGTAATGGATGTGAAAACCGGCTACGTTCGCGCAATCGTGAATTTACAGCTGGGGAAAGACGGTGAATACCACGAATTGTACAACCACGCTATCGGTACGAAGGAAGTTCCGGGATCGACCTTCAAATTGGCGGCATTAATGGCTGCGCTGGAAGATGAAAAAATCGCACTTAGCGATACGGTGAATGCCGACGGTGAATACAATTTCTTCGGAAAGAAACTGAAAGATTCCAATCCGTATGGTTACGGACGCATCTCTGTTCGCCGGGCATTTGAACTGTCGTCAAACGTCATCGCGAAAGTGATTTACAATGCCTATCGCACAGAACCGGAGGCGTTTACAGCACGCTTGAAAGAATTCGGAATCACTGAACCGTTGGGTATCGAACTGCAAGGCGAGCCGGTTCCTACGGTGTACCAACCGGGTTCGTCGCATTGGTGGGGCGGTTCACTGGCGTGGATGTCAATCGGGTACGAAGTACAGCAAACACCATTGCAAACACTGGCTTTTTACAATGCGGTGGCAAATGAAGGAACGCTCGTTCGTCCGCAGTTTGTGCAGGAAATTCGCCGCGGTTCGGAAGTGGTGAAACTGAGCAAGCCGATTGTGCTTCGCCAGAAAATCTGTTCCGACAGAACCTTGCGCCAGTTGCAGGAATGTTTATCGGGAGTGGTGAAACGCGGTACAGGTAGCGCCTTGAAATCGTCGCTGTTCGACATCGCAGGTAAAACCGGAACGGCCCGGATCCTGAACGACGATTTACGTTACGGCGAAAAAGGTGAAGAGCGTTACCAGGCTTCGTTTGTGGGTTATTTCCCGGCTAAGGAACCGCTTTATTCGTGTATTGTGGTAGTGTCGGCCCCAAGCAAAGACATTTACGGAGCTACGGTTTCAGGAACAGTGTTTTCGGCCATCGCCAACAAAGTGTACTCCAACACACTGAGGTACCACAAAGCGATCAACGAATCGCGCAAAAAAGTGAAAGAAGCGCCGCTTTCAATGGACGGTAACCGCGCTGATATTTTAGCAGTGCTTGGCCATTTGGGCATTCACTATTCCATTTTGCAGCAGTCAGATTGGTTCAGCACGAAAGCCGAAGGAAATAACGTGAAAATGGATCGCCGCAAGGTGAATAAAAATACGGTTCCCAACGTGGTCGGTTTGTCTGCCCGCGATGCGGTTTACCTCATAGAACGCCTCGGAATGCATGTGTATTTGCGCGGATCAGGACAAGTGGTGTCGCAGACCATTCCGGCAGGAACACCGGCCTACAAAGGCGGATTGATAGAATTGGTATTGAAATGATAAAGTTAAACGACATAGCATCAGCAACAACAGTCAACTCGTGGATCGGTCCGCAAGATGCTGCTGTGTCGGCAATTGTGTTCGACTCGCGCAAAGCTGTTGCGGGAACGGTGTTTGTGGCCATGAAGGGAACCAAAGCCGACGGGCACGATTTCCTTTCGCAGGTAATCACCCAGGGCTGCACGGCAATTGTGACCGAAAAAACAATCGATTCTCCGGCTGATGTAACGCAATTGGTGGTTCCCGATACCGGAAAAGCATTGGGAGAATTGGCGCATGCATTTTACGGTTCGCCATCAGATGAATTGATCCTTGTTGGCATTACCGGAACCAACGGAAAAACAACTTGCACAACGTTGCTGCACCGCTTGTACACAAATCTCGGCTACAAAGTAGGCTTGTTGTCTACGGTAGTGAATCTTATTGGTGACGAAGCGGTTCCTGCTACGCATACCACACCTGATCCGGTAGCGTTGAACGCTTTATTGGCGGATATGGTCGCGCAGGGTTGCTCGCACTGTTTCATGGAAGTGAGTTCGCATGCTGTGTCGCAAAACCGCATTGCCGGGTTGAATTTCAAAGGTGGCGCGTTTACCAACATCACGCACGATCATTTGGATTACCACGGCACGTTCAAGGCTTACATTGAAGCGAAAAAAGGATTCTTCGACAATTTGGCGAAAGGAACATTTGCCCTCACGAATGCCGATGATAAAAACGGAATGGTGATGGTGCAAAACACCAAAGCAACCATTTCCACTTACGCCATGAAAAGTCACGCCGACTACATGGTGAAAGTGCTTGAAAATAGTTTCGGCGGATTGGTGCTGACCATCAACGGAACTGAAGTCTGGACGCGGTTGATCGGCGATTTTAATGCTTACAATCTCACAACGGTCTTCGGGATTACCCAATTGCTGGACGAAGACGCAACGGAAGTATTGACTGTTTTAAGTCGCCTGGAATCGGTTGACGGCCGCTTTCAGTTTACCCAAAGCGCCGGATCGGTCACAGCTATCGTGGATTACGCACACACGCCGGATGCTTTGCTGAACGTGCTGAAAACCATTGAAAATATCCGCACGCGCAACGAGCAGGTGATCACGGTTGTTGGTTGCGGTGGCGACAGGGATGCACTAAAACGTCCGGAAATGGCGCGCATTGCCTGTGAATTGAGCGACAAAGTGATCCTGACGTCCGACAATCCGCGGTCGGAAGATCCGCAAGCCATTCTCGACGAAATGGAAAAAGGCGTAGAACCGCAGCATTTCATGAAAGTGTTGACGATTCAAGATCGTGAACAAGCTATTAAAACCGCGGTTGCCCTGGCGCAGCCCAAAGATATTATCCTCGTTGCGGGGAAAGGACATGAAAAATACCAGGAAATCAAAGGCGTGAAACATCCGTTCGACGATTTCCAACTAGTGGAAACATACTTTACTAAACTAAACAAATGATGAATGCAATTTCTACGAATCAATCAACACTATTTGGGCATAAAGCGTGTCCGTTAGGCACGCAAAAAATTAGTGCATTCGTGAGAAAAGCTAAGTCAAACATGTCCATTGAATGTGCGAATTCATGAGCACATCAGTGGGAAACAAAACAACAATACTAAACTGAATAAATAATGTTAACGTACCTCTTTGATTATCTCGAACAACTGGATTTTCCCGGAGCAGGATTGTTTCAATACATTTCCTTCCGTGCGGCAATGGCGTTGATTACCTCGCTTATCGTTTCGATCATTTTCGGAAAACGACTGATCAACCTGTTGCGTCGTCAGCAGATCGGCGAAACCGTGCGTGATTTGGGATTGGCCGGACAAATTGAAAAATCGGGAACACCAACCATGGGTGGAATCATCATCCTGAGCGCCATCCTTATTCCAACCTTGTTGTTCGCCAAACTGCACAATATTTATGTGGTCACCATGATCATTGCTACCGTTTGGCTCGGCGCGATCGGTTTCCTCGATGATTACATCAAAGTCTTTAAGAAAAACAAAGAAGGTCTTGCCGGCCGTTTTAAGATCATCGGACAAATCGGTGTGGGAATTATCGTGGGTTGCATTATGTATTTCCACCCCGATGTACAGGTACACAAACGCGTGGATACCGATTACAAACTACAGGCGGGCGAAAGTTTTGTGACACATCAGCACACGAGCGAGAAAACAGACACCATTCCTGCCAAATGGATCGAAACACGTGATATGACCACAACCATTCCGTTCATCAACAACAACGAATTCAACTACAACTGGTTGATCGGTGATTTTGATAAATCGTACGGCTGGTTGCTGTTCATTCCATTGGTGATTGTGATCGTGATCGCGGTTTCCAACGGTGCCAATATGACCGACGGACTCGACGGACTCGCAACCGGAACCAGTGCCATTGCCGGAATCGCGCTGGCTATCCTGGCCTACGTGACCTCCAATATTCGCTTCGCGGATTACCTCGATGTGATGTATGTCCCCTACGCCGAGGAACTCGTGATTTTCATAGCCGCCTTTGTGGGAGCGTGCATCGGATTTTTGTGGTACAACAGTTACCCGGCTCAGGTATTTATGGGCGATACCGGAAGTTTGGCCCTTGGTGGAATCATCGCTGTGTTTGCGATTTCCATTCGTAAGGAATTACTGATCCCGGTATTGTGCGGCATTTTCCTTATCGAGAATTTATCGGTGATCATGCAGGTCGGTTATTTCAAATACAGCAAGAAACGAAGTGGTGCTGGCAAGCGGATTTTCCTCATGGCCCCGCTGCATCACCATTACCAGAAAAAAGGACTCCATGAAGCGAAAATCGTATCGCGCTTCTGGATCGTAGCCGTATTGCTCGCAGTAGTCACCATTGTAACCCTGAAACTCCGTTAATGGACTTGAACACCAAAATAGTAGTGATTTTGGGCGCCGGCGAAAGCGGTGTCGGAGCAGCCATTTTAGCGCAAGCGAAAGGGGCGAAGGTCTTCGTGTCCGATTACGGGACCGTGAAACCATCGTTTCAGCAGGAATTAGGTGAATACGGTTTGGAATGGGAACAAGGAACACATTCCATGGAGCGCATTCTGGAAGCTGATCTCATCGTGAAATCGCCGGGCATTCCGGAAAAAACACCCGTGATGAAAGCCATTCGCGAAAAAGGGATCAAAGTGGTTTCCGAAATCGAGCTGGCGGGCTATTTCACCACGGCAAAAAAAGTGTGCATCACAGGAAGCAACGGAAAAACGACCACCACCATGATGATTCATCACCTGCTCACCAAAGCCGGAATGAATGTGGGATTGGCCGGAAACGTGGGCTACAGTTTTGCCAAACAGGTTGCATTGGAAAACAAGGAAATCTATGTGTTGGAACTGAGTTCATTTCAGCTCGATGACATGGAAGATTTCCGCGCTGATATTGCCATTCTTACCAACATAACACCCGATCATTTGGATCGGTACGAATACAACATGCAATTGTACGTGGATTCAAAATTCCGCATTCTGCAAAACCAGACTGCCGAAGATTATTTCATCTACAATGCCGATGATCCGATCATCAACGCCGAACTGGAGAAACGCTCCATAGCGTCACAATTGCTTCCGTTTTCGTTGACTAAAACCTTCGAAAAAGGAGCTTACATAGCAAACAAACAACTCATCATAAACTTTAACAATCAGTTCATTATGTCTATACATGATTTAGCACTAAAGGGTAAACACAACACCCAAAATTCACTAGCTTCAGGGTTAGCCGGTCGCTTGTTGGATATCCGCAAGGATGTTGTGCGCGAAAGTCTGTCAGACTTCGTCAATGTGGAACACCGTTTGGAGTTCGTGGCCAAAGTATGTGGCATCGAATTCATCAACGATTCCAAAGCTACCAATGTCAATTCAACCTGGTTTGCCTTGGAAAGCATGGAAAACCCGACGGTTTGGATCGTAGGTGGTGTCGACAAAGGCAACGACTACAGCGAATTGACCGAATTGGTCAAAGAAAAAGTAAAAGCCATCATCTGTTTGGGGAAAGACAACCAGAAGATCATCGATGCTTTTTCAGGTATGGTAGAAACCATCGTAGAAGCAGGTTCCGCAATGGAAGCGGTGGCTTACGGTTATCGTTTGGCCAAAAAAGACGAAACGGTATTGTTGTCGCCATGCTGCGCGAGTTTCGACTTGTTCGAAAATTACGAGGACCGTGGTAATCAGTTCAAGCAGGCAGTTCGTTCGCTTTAATCGGTTGTCATGAATACAAAGCAGCAAACAGGCCAGGCTCAATCCCTGCTCGATGCCCGTCAGGAAGCGCTCAAAGCTGCCGAAAGACAGTCGTTGCGCCCGTTGGGGAAACTGTGGGGAATGGATGTGTTTACGTGGTACAATCCGTCGGTGTATGAACTTTCGGCTACCATTTCTACCTTCCCGTTTCCTGTATTCTGGCTGGGAAATGCCAAGCTGGTAAAAGAACTGGCGCAGGTCGATCCGAAAAGCATGCGGTCACTCGCGTGGTGCGGTCAGTACGACAACGCACAGATAGATTTACCGGCTGATGTGTTGGCTCCAATGCCGTTGCACACAGCTACCGAAAGCATGGAAGACGCGCTTGTGGTACTCAGAAATGTGAAGCAAAACCGTCATATTCTCTTATTTACCGTTGCGGGAAATGAGTGGAAGACGAAGCTGGCCGATTTTGAAAACTTTGTACAGTTAAACAGCAACAGATGAATTTGACCGTTCGCATCCGGCCTTTTTTTGACTCGTTTTTCAGCGGATCAGGAAGCCGTTTTCCGGTATTTTTCCGGGAAAGGATGCGTGTGTTTTCCATTACCCTGATGCCCTTATTGATGAGTTTCGGGCTGATTGTTGATCAAGGAATATGGGAAAACAAAAAACGGAATAGTTCCGATAAGCAGAACGGTACCAGATGATACAGCTGATTCGCACATATCTCAAAGGCGACCTGGTAATCTGGGTGCTCACGCTGATCTTACTCGGGTTTTCCCTGGTGAGCGTATATAGCTTTGTGCCGATCCTCGTGAAAATGGATGGTGGTAGTCCTACCAAGTACCTGTTCAAACATTTTATTTACATCCTCATTGCCATTTTCGCAATGTACTGGATCCATCGGCGCGATCCGAAATATCTTTCCAAATACTCGAAGATCATTTTTTACCTGGGAGTCAGTTTACTGGTCTTCACCTTGTTTTTCGGGGAAAAAACCAATGAAGCCGGTCGTTGGATCAAGATTCCGTTTGTAGGTTTGACCTTCCAGTCTTCCGACTTTGCCAAGCTGGCGCTGATTGTTTACCTCGCGCGTTTGCTTTCGAAGAAAAAGGATGTGTTGAAATCCTGGAAAGAAGGATTCCTTCCGATTATGGCGCCCATTGTCATTGTGTGTGCGTTGATCGTAAAAGACAATTTCTCCACGGCGGCCATTTTGTTTATGATCTGTTTTGTGTTGCTCTTTTTGGGTCGCGTTCCCATTGGGAAAATGCTCACGACCGTAGTCGCAGGTGTCGGATTATTTGCTTTGGTTGTGGGCGCACATTTGGCCTTGCCGGATATGAAAATTCTGCCTCGCTGGCAAACCTGGGTCAATCGCGTAACCAATCAGTATAACAATTCGGAAGATATCGATGTGGCCGGAACGCTGCAGGCCAGTAATTCCAAACTGGCTATTTACAACGGCGGACTCACCGGTCAGGGAGTGGGCGACGGCAAGCTCAAAGAATTTATTCCGGAAGCGTATGCCGACTTTTTCTTCGCCAGTTATGTCGAGGAATTCGGGTTGATTTCCGCAATTTTTCTTGTGCTGGTCTACCTGATCATTCTCTACCGGATCATGCGTATCGCACTCAAAGCCGACAATCTCTTTGAGACGTACCTCTGTTTGGGAATCGGGATTTTACTCCTTTCCCAGGCAGCAGTTAATATGATGGTCTGTACGGGAATTTTCCCCGTAACCGGACAAAATATGCCTTTCCTCGCCATGGGAGGTTCGGCCATGATCATGGCATGCGTCAGCATTGGTATTGTGCAGGCGGTGGCGCAAAAACAGGAAAAAGGCAAAGAAGGAGAAACCGAAAATGTATTTGAATAAAAGATGTTGAAAAAGATTATCATATCAGGTGGTGGAACAGGCGGACATATATTTCCCGCCCTGGCCATTGCCAATGAAATCAGGTTGCGCTACCCGCAGGCCGACATTTTGTTTGTGGGAGCTATCGGTAAAATGGAAATGGAACGCGTTCCTGCCGCCGGTTATAAAATTGTTGGTTTACCCATCGTTGGGTTGCAACGTAAGTTCACCTTGTCGAACTTCGCATTGCCGTTTAAATTGCTGAAAAGCCTCGCGAAAGCCAAAAAGATTCTAAAAGACTTTCAACCGGAAGTGGTGATCGGAGTAGGTGGTTATGCCAGCGGGCCTACGCTCAAAATGGCAACCCGTTTGGGGATTCCGACCGTGGTGCAGGAACAAAATTCCTATCCCGGAAAAACCAATCGTTTATTATCGAAAAGTGTTTCGGCAATCTGCACAGCTTACGAAGGGTTGGAAAGTGTGTTTCCGGCAGCAAAAATCAAATTGACCGGTAATCCGGTTCGGCAGGAATTGAAAGAACTGAACCTTTCGCGGGAAGAAGCATTTGCCTGTTTTCCGGCATTGAACCCCGCGAAAAAAACCGTATTGGTCATGGGTGGAAGCCTCGGCGCACGTACGTTGAATGAAAGCGTGCTCTTTGTGGCCGATCAGCTGGAACAGGAAAACGTACAGGTATTGTGGCAATGCGGTAAATACTACTTCGAAGCTATGAAAACTGAAGTGGAAGGAAAGAAAAACATCCTGCTCACAGATTTTATTGCCCGGATGGATGCTGCGTATACCCTGGCGGATGTGATCGTTTCCCGGGCTGGTGCATTATCGATATCGGAACTGTGCCTGGTAGGTAAACCGACGATCCTGGTGCCTTCACCTAATGTATCGGAAGATCATCAAACCAAAAACGCAATGGCGTTGGTGAAAAATCATGCCGCCATTTTGGTGAAAGATGCGATAGCAAAAGAAGAAGGATTGAAAACGGCCTTTGCCGTATTGAAAGATAAAAACCAGTCCCAATTGTTGGGCAGCGCTATCAAAGCGATGGCAAAACCCAATGCATCCGCAGATATTGTGGATGTGATAGAAGGGCTGGTAGCATCGCGATTTATCGCGATGTAAAAGGTAATTGTAAGAAAAACAATAATGAAACCGGAAACAACAAAGCGACTTTATTTTATCGGCATCGGAGGAATCGGAATGTCGGCACTGGCGCGTTATTTCCATGCCAAAGGGTTTGCAGTTGCCGGTTACGACAAAACGCCGTCGCCGTTGACAAACGAACTGATCGCCGAAGGAATGGCGGTGCATTTCGAGGATTTGGGTGCGAACGTTCCGGCCGAATTTAAAGAAGTGGAAGGAACATTGGTCGTTTACACACCGGCCATCCCAAAAACAATGGGTGAACTGGTGTATTTTCAGCAACAGCACGAAGTTCTGAAGCGGTCGGAAGTATTGGGTTTGATCACGCAATCGAGCAAAGGATTGGGCGTTGCCGGAACACATGGTAAAACCACCACGAGCACTTTACTGGCGCACGTTCTGCACGAATCGCATGTGAAATGCTCAGCCTTTTTGGGTGGCATTTCCAGCAATTTTAATTCCAACGTAGTTATTGATGCGACTTCTGAATATGCCGTGATCGAAGCCGATGAATTTGATCGTTCATTCCTGCGGTTGTCGCCATTCGCCAGTATCATCACGGCAATGGATCCCGATCATTTGGATATTTACGGTACCGAGGCTGAATTCCATGCCGGATTTCAGGCGTATACCGACAAGCATACAGCCGTCGGATTTGTGGTGCAGAAATGGGATCTTGATCTGAAACCTTCAGCTGCACGGACGATTACCTATGGCGTCAATGCTCCCAAAGCTGATTACAATGCCGTCAATCTGAGATCGGTCGACGGTCATTTTTACTGCGATATCAAAGGTCCGGGAGTAGACTGGAAACACGTCGAACTCGGTTTACCCGGCATCCACAACTGTGAAAATGCGGTAGCTGTTTGCGCTATGTGCATCGAGCTGGGACTTACCAAAGCTGAGATCATTCATGGGCTAAAATCGTTTATGGGCGTAAAACGTCGCTTCGATTACCACATTCGTACTGAGCAATTGGTGTACATCGACGACTACGCACACCATCCCACCGAAATTGCCGCTTTGGTAGATTCGGTCAGGATGCTTTACCCGACACGTTTCATCACCGGAATTTTCCAACCGCATTTATTTTCACGAACACGTGATTTTATGCCCGGTTTTATCGACCAGCTTTCGCGTTTGGACAAAGTGATTCTGATGCCAATTTATCCGGCTCGCGAAGAACCGATTGCCGGTGTCACAAGCGATGAATTGATGAAAGCCATTTCAACCGATTGCCTGTTGTTGAATCCGGCCGAAGTGATGGAATGGAGTAAAACGGTGAAAGAGGGAATTATTCTGACCATCGGTGCAGGGGATATTGATCGTTTGGTTCCGCAATTGACTAACCAGTTTAAAGTCAATCTCTCATGAAAAACTGGGGACGCATCATCGGTTGGTCACTGTTTGTGGTGTTGGTCATTACCTTATTGGTAGTCGCGCGCCGTATGCAGGAAGAAACCGTTGTGGGCAAACCCAATATCGCGATTCGCATCGATGACGAAAACGCATTCCTGACCGAAAATGAATTGATCGTGCGACTTAAACGCAAAGGATTGGTCTTTGATGATCAGCGCATGGAAGAATTAAACACTGCCGCAATCGAAGCATTTATCCGCGAAATGCACGAAGTAGAATCGGTAGAAGTATTCAAACGCATGGCCGGCAATTGGGATATCCGTTTGAAAGTCCGCCGTCCGTTAGCCCGGATTTTTAATTCACGGGGTGAAAGCTTTTACGTTGATTCGAAAGGAGCTACAATGGATCCTTCACCGAATTTCACAGCGCGTGTACTGGTGTTCTCCGGCAATATTTCCGACAGAAGCGACACCCTGACGGTAGACGAGATTCTGGAAAATGATTCACTCGTTCAGGCCCGACAACTGGACGACATCTACCGTTTGTCCAAATACATTTCCGAAAACAAATTTCTGCGCGCCCAGATTGCGCAGGTTCACCGAACATTGGGTGGAGATTTTGTACTCATTCCACAAGTTGGAAACCACAAAATTATCTTCGGTTCCGCCTACACCGATGCAGAAGTCAAAGAAAAACTCGACAAGCTCGTGATCTTTTACGAAGAAGGGCTTCCGTATGAAGGCTGGAGCAAATACGAGACCATCAATCTCAAATTCAAGGATCAAATCGTTTGCAAGAAATATCCGGTTGTAGTTTCGCCCGTGGAGTGAAAACAGCTTGTGAAAAGAGCAGAGAATCCACCTCCTCCCTTTTGCTTGCGCTGACCTTGCTATGCCGAAGCTATGCGAAGGCTAAGAGCTATAGCAAAGGCGCAGAGGGAGGATTGAGGAGGGTGGCAATTCAATTCTTAAAATTTACTCCTAAAAAAACAGCTTACAAAAGCGTTTATTTTTCCTTGAATCGAGGTGGTAGCCCCTCAGAATAACCTTATCAGTCAGGTTACATTTGTTTTTCATAAGTCTTACCCCGAATGATTGAATGCTTTTAACATGTTCTATTGGTTGGAAAATGTCTTTCAGAAATGGGAGGCATTTTTTGTTTTTGAAGGCTGATATTGGGGAGAAAATTCTAAAAGTTTAAAATTTTAAAATTGGCCAATTTTAGAATTTTAGACATTTCAAAGAAGTCTATTTTCATTGGCTTTCATAGAGCTTTCTTCATTAAATAAACCAAATCAGTACGCCATTCTACCAGTATTAATGATTCACATGAAAACAACCTCTGATCAACCAAAAATCAGCTTGTCTTTTGAAACAAAAACCACCTCAGACAGACTCCTTTAACTCTCGCATTTTAACGTAAATTATTAACAATGCATCATTGAAAAGTATATTTTTTCGATGGAATAGCTGACGATTTTCCGATTATGTTTGTCACTATCCCGTCTTGCGGATTTTAAGGAGGTTTCCAAATTGGGTAAATACTTCTGAAAGCCTTACAAGCAAAGGGGAAACAGTAAAGAAGAAAACTAATACAGGATATGTCAGGGTCAAAAACAATAGTAGTTGGATTGGACATTGGAACAACCAAAATTGCTTGCTTAGTCGGCACGAAAAACGAACATGGGAAAATTGAAATTATTTCCATGGGCAAAAGTGAGTCGTTGGGTGTGTCGCGTGGTATCGTTTCAAACATCGAAAAAACCGTTCAGTCGATCAAGTCTGCTGTTGAGGAGGCCCAGGATCGTGTAGACGCCGATTTGGTCATTCGCATCGTGAATGTGGGAATCGCCGGACAGCACATCAAAAGCTTGCAGCACCGCGGTATTTATACCCGTAGCTCAACCGAAAACGAGATCAGTCAGAAAGACATCGATGCTCTGATCGAAGATATGTACAAACTGGTGATGCAGCCAGGTGAAGAGATCATCCACGTATTGCCGCAGGAATATATTGTCGACAACGAAACCGGAATTTTGGATCCGATCGGTATGTCAGGCCGTCGTTTGGAAGCAAATTTCCACATCATTACCGGACATATTAACGCAGCGATGAACATCAACAAATGTGTTCAGAAAGCCGGTCTGGAAGTAAAAGACATTATCCTGGAGCCAATTGCTTCGGCTGATGCGGTATTGAATTTCGAAGAAAAAGAAGCAGGAGTGGTATTGGTGGATATCGGTGGTGGTACTACCGATGTGGCTATTTTCCACGAAGGAGTGATTCGCCATACGGCCGTGATTCCTTTCGGAGGAAATGTGATCACAGATGATATCAAGGAAGGTTGCACCATTTTACGTCGACATGCAGAAGCATTGAAAGTGAAATTCGGTTCGGCACTTGCTTCCGAAAGTCTGGAAACCGAAGTGGTTTGTATCCCGGGATTACGTGGCCGCGATGCCAAAGAAATTACCCTGCGCAACTTGGCGAGTATCATCCAGGCACGTATGGAAGAGATCATCGAACACGTTTACTACGAAATCCGCAACTCGGGTTACGAGAAAAAACTCATCGCAGGAATTGTAGTAACCGGGGGTGGAGCGCAATTGAAACACATTACGCAATTGTTCGAATTCATTACCGGAATGACTACACGAATCGGTTTACCGACCGAGCATTTGGCAAGTACCAATACCATCGACAGTATTGTGAGCCCGATGTACTCAACCGGGATCGGTTTGGTGATGAAGGGATTTGAAGGAGTAGAAACCAATCGTCCGGTGGAAACGACTGCCGGCCAGGTGAAAACCCATTCCAACAAATCACGCGGTTCATTCTTCGATACCATTATTACGAAAAGTAAGAGCTGGTTCGCGGAAGACGATTATTAAATAAAATGTAGGTGCGCGATTTATCGCGCGCAATTTAAAAGACAACAATAAAACAAAAGCATATGGAATTCGATTTGCCAAAAGGAAGCACATCCATCATCAAAGTGATCGGTGTTGGAGGTGGAGGAAGCAATGCTGTCAACCACATGTACGATCAGGGAATCAAAGGAGTAGATTTCATTGTTTGTAACACGGATCGACAAGCGTTGGATATTTCTCCCGTCCCGTTGAAAATTCAGCTGGGACCAAGTCTTACAGAAGGACGTGGAGCAGGATCTATTCCCGAAATCGGGCGTAATGCTGCGGTTGAAAATATTGAAGAAATTCGCGCATTTCTCGGCGATGGTACCAAAATGGTATTCGTTACTGCCGGAATGGGTGGTGGTACCGGAACTGGTGCTGCTCCTGTCATTGCGCAGATTGCCAAAGAATTGGGCATCCTCACAGTGGGTATTGTTACCGTTCCGTTCAGCTTTGAAGGCCGTAAGCGTCGTCAGCAAGCCGAAGAAGGTTTGGAAGCAATGCGCAACAACGTAGATACGCTTTTGGTGATCAACAACGAACGTTTGCGCGAAATGGCCGGAAACCTGTCATTGGTAAATGCCTTCTCGAAAGCGGATAACGTATTGACAACGGCTGCCAAAGGAATCGCGGAAGTGATTTCGGTGACCGGAGCAATCAACGTAGATTTCAACGACGTCAACACGGTGATGAAAGACAGCGGTGTTGCGATCATGGGTTCTTCTCAGGCAGAAGGCGAAGATCGTGCATTGGTGGCCGTCAAAGAAGCATTGAACTCGCCGTTGCTCAACGATAACGATATCAGCGGTGCGAAGTATGTATTGTTGAACATTACGTACGGTGATGTAGACGTGACAATGGATGAAATTTCCGAAATCACCGACTACATCCAGGACGAAGCAGGATCTACTGCCGATGTTATCTGGGGGCACGGTTACGATGCCACTCTTGGTGATAAATTGAGTGTTACCTTGATCGCTACTGGTTTCGGATCACAGCCGATCACGGGTTTTGAAAAGGCTCCTGAGCGTACGGTTCGTGCCTTGGAAGAAGAGCCGAAAAACGAGATCAAAACGCCGTTGACTTCGCCTACACAAGTGGTAGAATCAACTCCTTCGGAAGAACCGTTTTTGAAAGTGAAAGAAACGGAAGAACCGGTTGCTGAGAAAACGGTAACACCAACTCCGGCTGCTGAACCACAAACGGGAATCAATTTTGATTGGGACCTTTCTTCGGAAACAACCAAACCGTTGGAAACACCTGTACAAACAGTTGTTGAGCAGAAAGACGAAGAAGTAAAACGTTTTTTCTTAGAAGACGAAGCAGAGCAAAAGAATAGTTTGGAAAACGTTCAGACACGTGTAGCATTGTCTCCCGAGGAAATGCAACGTCGTAACTCTGAGCGTATGGAGCGCATCCAGCAATACAACGTGAAGCTGAAAAAAGCGGAAGGTTTAAAAGAGCTGGAAGATGAGCCTGCTTACTTACGTCGCAACATTCATTTGGAAGATGTAAACAAAAGCGCTGAGCAAAAAGTGAGTCGTTTCGGTTTAACAGACGACCAGAACGGTTCCGGCTTACGCACCAATAATTCATTTTTACACGATAACGTCGATTAAGACACAAGACTTAAGATAGAAGACTTGAGACAAATCCTGTCTTAAGTCTTCTATCTCAAGTCTCTTAGTCTTCTGTCTTAAAATCACAAAGATGTCACTCACAGAACGTATCAATCAAGATATAAAAACCGCCATGCTGGCCAAAGACAAAGATCGTTTGGCTGCCTTGCGCGATATTAAAAGTAAATTGATGTTAGAAGCAACTTCCGGATCCGGCGAGGTAACAGAAGAAGCGGCTAACAAGATTGTATTGAAATTGTACAAACAACGCATGGACACCTACCAATTGTACGTTGAGCAAAACCGCGAGGATTTGGCCAGCGACGAATTGCTGCAGGCCAAAGTGATTGAAGAGTACATGCCCAAAATGATGAGCGACGACGAAGTTCGCGCTGTCATTGCGGCCAAAATTGCCCAGGTTGGTGCAGCTGGTCCGCAGGATATGGGCAAAGTGATGGGGCCTGTTTCAGGAGAATTGGCTGGCAAAGCCGATGGCAAGCGTGTCGCCGAACTCGTGAAAGAAGCACTCGCAAAATAATTACCCGATTGGCTTTATTCTGGACAAGTCCCTGGATTTGTTTTTATTGTTGGTAAAATCCCCGTTGAAAGGCGGGGATTTTTGTTTTAAGAATTCCAACCTTCACTGATTACAGCATCATCTAACGTATAAATCAATTCTACTTCTCATGAAAATACCTTTACTTCTTTTGTTACTTCTTTTATCGTCCTTTTCCAGGGCGCAAAATTACCTGCATCCTGGCTCTCAATGGCGTATCAACGCAACCGGGCTTTCGATGTCTGCCCCCTGCTATTTTATGGAGCAGTATGTGTGTGAAATCGAAGGTGACAGCATTATTGCTGCACAAACCTATCAGAAAATAATCTGTCACGGGCTTAAAACAGAAGGTCCAACATCACCCGGCCCGAACAATTGCGAACCACCAACAACGTTTAACCGTTTGTATGCACTGGTGCGTCAGGATGGATTGAAATTATATATCTACGATGGTTCACAAGAACAATTGCTGTACGATTTTGATTTGCAGGTAGGTGATACGTTGCCGCTTTCGTTCAATAATCACGATAGTCAGGTTGTGGTGGACAGTATTACCACGATTCAAATAGGTAATGAAATGAGAAACGTGTTTCATTTCACTCAACAAAGCCAATCGTCTGAAATCAATAAGATTATTGAAGGTGTAGGACACAATTGGGGATTTATCGGTACGATGCAGCCGTTTGAATTTTTTGAATTTTCCCTGGAATGTTATGCTATCAACGATACGGCTTATTATCCGTCATTAGGCGCACCTTGTGAGTTAAATGTGGGACTTTCGGAACAATTGGAGACCGTTTTGTTAAATTCATATCCCAATCCTACGGATGGAGGTATTATTATTGAAACAGGCTCACTTAATGGTATTCAGTCGTGGAATATGTTCGATGTTTACGGAAACAAATGTGTTGTTGAAAGTACTGGTACTGAAGCCGGATCACTGAAACTGGATTTACGTTCTGCTAATCCTGGAATATACATTGTTAGTATCGTTGATGCGAATGGTAAAACAGGAATTGTAAGAGTGGTGAAATTGTAAGAAAAGAACATCGTTTATCGCCAAATTGATAAATCCTCTTTGAAAAGCGGGGATTTTTGTTTCCATTAATTTTTGCGAATTTTTGTCTGGAGAAACCGTTCGTAATATTGCAAATTGGCATGTCAAATAACCGTATGTGATTTCGCAATATTACGTCCGTTCAGATTTGTTGATTTCACTGAAATTTCATAATACAGATACTTCGGGACAGGAATTGCTAATATTACTGAATTGCGTATTTTTCGTAAATTGCATCCTATGAACCGTTTTCGATATAGCTTCATTTGTACGTTGTTACTGCTGCTTGTTGCCTGTAAGGAAGAAATTCCGCAGGTAGATAATGAGCCGGTTTACAAGACAAAAAACGTAGTTGTAATTCTGATCGACGGTCCGCGCTATTCAGAAACCTGGGGCGCATCCAGAAGAGAAAATATCCCTGTCAGAAACGGTTTATTGTCGGAAGGATTACTGGTGGAACAATTCTTCAATAACGGCGTTACGTTCACCAATCCAGGACATTGTGCGTTGTGTACTGGTGTGTATGAACCGCTTGCCAATGATGGAACCGAATTGCCCCATTTTCCGGGAATGTTCCAGGCATTTATTCGTTATCAAAATCAGCCGCCTTACAAAGCTTATGTAATTAGCTCGAAAGAAAAACTGCATGTACTTGGAAACACTCAGAATCCCGGTTACAAAAATAGCAATCGACCATACATTGATTGCGGAGTGAATCTCGACGGATCGGGCGGCAATCGCGGTGATAGTATTACACTGGATCGTGTCCTGCACATTTTCGACACGAAAAAACCGCGATTGGTGTTTATCAGTTTCAGGGGTCCGGATAGTTACGCACATGCCGTCGATTCTGTTGGCTACATCAATGCCATTAAACAAACGGATGAGTATGTGGGGATTATTTGGGAGCGCTTGCAAAACGATCCTTATTACAAGGACCAAACCACGCTTTTTGTAACCAACGATCATGGCCGTCATCCCGACGGTCGTTTTGACGGTTATATAAGTCACGGTGATGATTGTAGCGGTTGCCGGCGCATAGAACTATTTGCCATTTCGCCTGATTTTAAGAAAAATGCAGTTATCACAACACCCTACGAGCAAATTGATGTGCCTTCTACGATAGCTGAATTGTTGCATTTCCCGCTGCCTTTCGGAAAAGGAAAGGTGATGTGGGATCTATTTGAGTAAAACATTGTGGGGTCGCGATGAATCATGACCCACCAAAAATATTTCTATCATTGAACCAATCCTTCCCTTTGTTGTATCCTCTTATCACAATACAACAACATGAAAACGATCCTCATAATCATCTTACTGGTTTGCACCGGTACTGCCTTTTCACAAACCAAACTGATTTTCCATAAAAGCCACAGCGGACCACGGGCCTCGTTTGTAGAAACAATCGATGGAAACTCTTCCAATTTTGGGGTACAACGCGAACCGGATGTAAATACAGCGGAGTTAGATAGTGTCATTTATCTCACAGATACGTCTGCTATTATGGTCACAAAAGTGTGTCCCCGTTATCCGCTTTATCATCAACTAGAAGAAAAACAGGGACTTAATAGCTGGCATCCAGGCCGGGATACGGTTTATTTCCATCCGTTGTTTTCCAAAAAACATGCTTTGGATAGCATACGTATGGTTATAAGCACAGAATATTTTTTCAGAAATGATATCGATAGCACCAAGTTCATCGGATATGATAATGCAGCTGCCGATCCTCAGAAAGTGGTGAAACAACCGACTGAGAAAAACGGAAACGAAGTGTATTTACTCCTGGTATTCGTGATTGCATTGCTACTGTTTTCAATGGTTCCGGCAGGGCGTTGGTCACAAACTGCTCGTTGATTTTTCCCGGTGGGCGATAAACGCCGACTGTGCTTCTTGAGTGAAATATGGAAAAAAATGTTCCACAAGTAAGCGATGATATTTGTCAACAGTAGTTGCTTCCGGTTCACGGTAAACAGCCGATGAGGCGATCCAGTAATCACTGAAAACGCGAATGCGGTCGTTGAGTCCTTCAAATTCGCCTTTGAACAATTCCCGCCGCATGATTCCGCTGTTGATGGCCAGTTCAAATGATTTCAGGTAACTCTCTTTGCGAACCTGTTCCAGGAAAATAAATTGCTCGTGTAGTTTTGGATTTTCACGCATATTCTGGTTAAAATCGATCATCAGGAACCGGAAACGAAACAAGGCTTCCATTCCAGCCCGCGTGGAGTCAAGTACAAACTGAAAGTCTATGCTATCTGTATTCAGCTTCGCCTTTTCCTCTTCAAACGTAACCATCAACTGCCCGAAAAGCGCTTCAATGATGTCTTCCCGCTTTTTAAAATAGTAATTCAGATTTCCCTGGCTAATCCCCATTTCGGCTGCGATTCTGCGCAATGTAACGTTCGGAACTCCCCATTGATTGAAGAGCTGCAGCGCTGTTTGGAGTATTTTGTCGCGTGTTTTCATTTATTTCTTTTACAAAAACTCAAATGGTTACTTCAGTATCGGCCAGCCGATATATATTTCCCCACAGATGCACAGATTTTTGCGCTCCTAACGGTAGCGCGAATGATGTGTTATCTTTTTCCTCTTGCACTAAAACTAATAACTATCATAAAAGCGAGTCCGTTAGGCGAGCCTTATCTGTGCATCTGTGGGATCGGGTCAAGGCTATTAAAAATATTTTTAGTAAACCTGACCTAAAGTTTGAAAAATTAGTAACTTTGACCTAAAATTAGCAAATTCCGGTGATAGTTGGGCCCACTTACAAAGGTATTTGCGTTAAAACTTTTATGTATGGCACGTATTCATTTATTCGAATTCGAAGATTTCCAGTGGTTCCCGGCGTTTATTCGCAATTACATGACCGACTTTTTGCAGTTTGTTTCCAATCGGTTTGATATTTACAAGGCAATTGTCCCGCGTTTATCCAACGTGATTACACGAACTGGTTCCACCCAAATAATCGATCTGGCTTCGGGTGGAGGTGGTGGTTTACTGCGTTTGTCGGAGCATTTGAAAGAAGCGCATCCTGATCTCAAAATCATCCTCACCGATTATTATCCGAATCTTCCGGCGTTTGAACACACAGTAGCACAATCTTCGGTTTTTACCTATTATCCAGATTCAGTCAACGCGATGAATGTGCCGGCGGAATTGACAGGATTACGAACACAATTTCTTTCGCTTCACCATTTCAAACCCGATGACGCAGTAAAAATTCTCCAAAACGCAGTTGATTCTGGCAATCCGATTGCGTTGTTCGAATCACAGGAACGCAACTTAAAAAGTATTGTATCCATGATTTTTTCACCGCTTTCGGTGATTTTCACCACACCTTTTATCCATCCGTTCAAAGTAGGACGAATTATTTTCACTTACCTCATTCCAATTGTTCCGCTTTTCATTTTGTGGGATGGAATTGTTTCAGCACTGCGAACTTATTCTGAAAAAGAAATGTACAAGTTGGTTTCACAGGTAAAAGGCCACGAAAATTATACCTGGGAAATTGACAAGCAAAAATCCGGTCCGGCCACCATTCCTTACTTGATTGGTTATAAGAAAGGTGCGTAAAAATGTATTCTTTCGAAGATCACTTTCAGTGAACAAAACCCGTTTTTCGGTGTTCTACTTTAAATTTTTTATTCACAAAGGTGTTCCTTATCTTTGCAGACTGAAAAAAGTAAAAGAGCAAACAATCATTACGTATGAATAACACAACAGAAAAATTGTCTTACAAAGTAAAAGACATTTCGCTAGCCGAGTGGGGCCGTAAAGAAATCGTTTTGGCAGAGGCTGAAATGCCGGGTTTGATGTCATTGCGAGCTGACTACGGAGCTTCCAAACCATTGAAAGGCGCGCGCATCGCCGGATGTCTTCACATGACTATCCAAACTGCCGTTTTGATCGAAACATTGGTTGAGCTTGGTGCTCAGGTTTCATGGTCGTCTTGTAACATTTTTTCAACGCAAGATCACGCTGCTGCTGCTATTGCCGCTGCAGGAATTCCTGTTTATGCCTGGAAAGGAATGAACGAAGAAGAATTTGACTGGTGTATCGAACAAACCATTTTCGCATTCGATGGTGGTGAGCCGTTGAACATGATTTTGGATGACGGTGGTGATTTGACCAATATGGTTTTTGACCGTTTCCCTGAATTGACTGCAGGTATCAAAGGGCTTTCCGAAGAAACAACTACAGGTGTTCACCGTTTGTACGAGCGTAAGAAAAACGGAACGTTGGTAATGCCGGCGATCAACGTAAATGACTCGGTAACAAAATCGAAATTTGATAATAAATACGGTTGTAAAGAATCGTTGGTTGACTCGATTCGTCGTGCAACAGACGTGATGATGGCCGGAAAAGTAGCCATCGTTTGTGGTTACGGAGATGTTGGTAAAGGTTCTGCTGCTTCATTGAAAGGTGCAGGTGCTCGTGTAATCGTTACTGAAATCGACCCGATTTGTGCATTGCAGGCTGCAATGGACGGATTTGAAGTGAAAAAACTGGATACCGTTGTCGGAATGGGCGATATCATCGTTACAACTACCGGAAACAAAGACATCGTTGTTGGTCGTCACTTCGAGAAAATGAAAGACAAAGCAATCGTTTGTAACATCGGTCACTTCGACAACGAAATCGATATGGCTTGGTTGAACACAAACCACGGTGCTACTAAAAATACGGTAAAACCTCAGGTTGACGTATACAACGTAAACGGTCATGATGTGATCATTTTGGCTGAAGGACGTTTGGTAAACTTAGGTTGTGCAACAGGTCACCCGTCGTTTGTAATGTCAAACTCGTTCACCAACCAAACATTGGCTCAATTGGAATTGTGGGAAAACAGTGCCAACTACGAGAATGATGTTTACGTATTGCCAAAACATCTTGATGAAAAAGTAGCCCGTTTACACCTTGCTAAAATCGGTGTGGAATTGGAAACACTTTCAGAAGATCAGGCAAATTACATCGGTGTGAAGGTAGAAGGTCCGTTCAAATCGGATGCTTATCGTTACTAAGAAAACACTCCATTACTAATAATAAAGCCATCCGGATTACGGGTGGCTTTTTTGTTTCCAACCAATGATTCTTGAGTCTCGGCTAGCCAAGACGTTATTTTTCCCACGAATGCACGAATTTGGCTCGCCTAACGGACTCGCTTTTGTGTGATTTGATAATTACATTGCTATACACGTCATGGCGTGTCCGTTAGGCACGCAAAAAATTTGTGCATTCGTGGGAAAAGAAACAAGTTCGGTGACGGAGTCGACGAACAGACAAAAGTTCGGCTGATTTCCCGAAATATTCATTCACTAGAGCAGTTCGAATATTCCGCCGGGTTATTCGCTGCAAGTGCAGTAAATTTGGCCCAGTTAAAGACATATTCATAAACAGTTTCGACTGAATGACCCAATTGCCGATTATATACCTGGCTTTTCTATTCCTGTCATTTTCATCAATAGCACAGGAATCAGTTTATGCCCCACATGTTGATCTCGAGACAACGCATCTCGAAGATTGGGAAAATTATGTGACTACCCCTGATTTTACAATTGAGTATCGCTTGGAAAACTGTGATACAAATGCACTTTCAAATCAGGCAATTGTGCTGTTCAAAATTACCAACCTTTCCGATCAATCGCAGACAATCAGCTGGAGTAAAGAACTCTGGCGTAACGGCGCATGCAGCAATTGTCATGATATCGATTCACCTGAAGGAGCGTTTAGCGTAACGATATTGCCTCACGAATCCATCGAAGGAGATTGTTCCTCGAAAGACAATAAAGCCTTGTATATTTTCAGGAATTTCATTGAATTGACGCCCGGAATGTCCAAACAAACATTGACCGGTTTCCGGTTGGTGAGTTTGAAAATAACTAACGAAGCCGCCACGAATGAATAAGACCTTCATAAAAAACCTTCAAGGGGCACTTGCACTTGCCGTGTTTTTGATTGTTTCGTTTTGGTCGGCAGCTCAATGTACGGTTGAAATTAGTCCGAATACCAATCCGCTTTATGTAGATTGTGGTGAATCGGTTGATCTTTCAGCACTCGGACTTTCTACCACTCCGGCGTTGATGACCAATTTCGATGGAAATGCTATTGGTGCTGGATGGAGTACTTCAGCAACCTTATTGTATAACAATCCTTGCAGTCCATCACTGGATGGAACGCCTTCTGCCTGGTTTGGTGATGTACCGCTTCCGCGAACATTGACCACCAACGGATTCGATCTTGCCTGTGGCGGACAAGTTTGTTTCGACCTCGATTTCTCGAATGATGAAGGTGGTGTCAACTGCGAAGATCCTGATGAAACAGACGAAGGAGTGTATTTCCGGTATTCCGTTAATGGCGGATCTACCTGGGTTGATTTGTTCTATTTTGAACCAACCTCCAATACATCGGGACCTTATTACAGCTGGGCCAATTATTGTTTTGTACTGCCTCCCGGGGCATCAACTGCTAATACGATGTTCCAGTGGGATCAACCCAACGCCACAGACACCGATTTCGACCATTGGGGTATCGACAATGTGAGTATCATTCCTTCCAATTGCAACTATTATTACGATTGGAACAATGTCGCGGGAAATAACAATCCTGCCGCTCAAACGGTTTATCCGTCGGGCGATACGACATATATTGTCACTTATACCGACGGCGTAAATGCGTGCTACGACACGATCGACATCATTGTAAATCAGCTAATGGTAAATGCCACGGCTTCATTAACGACCTTAAATTGCCCGGATTGTACCGATTTGGAAGCCGAAATCGAAGGCGGCTTCGGAGCGCTTTCCGATGATTTTGATCCGGCAATCGATCCTGCTGTCTGGAGTGATATCCAGGGAGCTGTCGCAGGTGCCGGATGTGGTGGGATGAGTGGTAACGCACTTTATTTCGATAATGCATCAGCTGCCAGGACCGCTACAACAATCCCGATCAGCGCTGCGAATTGCTCAACAATAGACTTTTGCTTATTTGTCGGAAATACTGGTAGCGGAGCTGTTTGTGCGGCCGCCGAAGCGAATGAAGACATCATTTTTGAATACTCGATCAACGGCGGTGGCACGTGGCTCAATATTGCGACCTATGATGAATCATTGTGGGATGCGAACAATGCCTGGCAATGTTTTTCGCCTGCACTGCCTTTGTTGGCACAAAGCAATCCTTCAACTCTTTTCAGATGGCGGCAAACCAATTTTGAAGCTGATGATAACTGGAGTTTGGACAATGTTTCCTTCAACTGTGTTCCGTCTACGGTTACGTATGCCTGGACAGGAGAAGGCCTAAGTGATCCGACCATTCAGTCGCCGCAGGGTTGCCCTATGATTACAACAGATTATGTGGTGACGGTTACCGAAACTATTTCAGGCTGTTCAGCCACAGATACTGTTTCAGTCAATGTGATCTGCGGATGCCAGTTTTACAATTTCCAGGGAACTACCAGCAATTGCGAAAATGGGAATACGTTTACGTTGTCGGGCGATTTCAGTTATTACACCAATCCAGGAACAGGTACCATCGAAATTGAGGCAACCAACAGCTCGGGAACCTATACACAAACTATCAGCGGTCCATTCACGGATGCGGTCGAATTCCCGTATTCGATTTCCGGAATTCCGTCGGATGGTTCGCCACTTACCGTAACCATTTACTTTTCGGATGAACTGACTTGTTTGGCCACGTTCAACACCGTTTCACCTTCATTGCCGGAAGTAACTGCGATTTCTGGTGGTGCATTTTATTGTCCGACCGACCCGATGAACGATATTCTGATCACCGTAACCGGCAATAGTCCGTATATTATCGATTACACACTTAACGGCGTTCCTGAAACGGCTTCGAGCAACACGACAACTGTGAATTTAGGAAATGAGGTAGGTGTTTATGTGCTTTCTGACATATCCGATGCGGGTTGTGCCAATTCAGCACTGGGTTCCGATTCAATTGTATTGTCTCCCGTTCCTTTGGTCGTTTCCATCAGTGGTGGCGATACCTATTGCACCGGCGATCCGGTAAATCCGATTGAAGTAGTGGTGGAAGGCACAGGCCCGTTTGAATTGACTTATACACTCAACAATGCTTCTCATACTGTTAACAGTGCAACGACAACTTTCAATTTGGGAACAAATGCGGGAACGTATATATTGACCGGAATCTCCGACGCTTATTGCTCCAACACATCAGCGTTGACAGATTCGATTGTATTACTGCCATTACCGAATGTAAATGCAGGAACGGATGTCATTGTCTGCGATGGAAATTCGACCATTTTAACCGGTTCAGGAGCTGTGAGTTACGAATGGGACAATGGTATTTCAAACGGTGTCCCTTTTTATCCGAATGCGACCCAAGTCTATACTGTTACCGGAACAGATGCTAACAATTGTATCAATACCGATGATGTCGCCGTCACGTTCGAAGCACTTCCCATGGTATCATTTACAGCGAATATCACTGAAGGTTGTGCTCCGTTGGAAGTCCAGTTTACCAATACCACGCCGGGAAACCTGGCTTCGTGTGTCTGGCAGTTCGAATCGGCGGGAACACAAACCGATTGCGGAACCGTTTCGGCTACGTTTGAGAACTCAGGCTTGTTTGATGTTTCGTTAACGGTTACTTCAATCAACGGTTGCGTGAACAATGCCACGTATGATGATTACATCTACGTTGAAGCCGATCCGTTGGCATCATTCTCAGCATCGGAAACAGTATTGACCAACCTCGCAACCGAAGTTTTCTTCCAGAACAGTTCATCGGGGGCGGTTACCTATCAATGGGATTTCGGAGATGGTTCACCAAACGAAAACGGACTAAATGCGTTGCATGAATTTCCGCTGAATTCGACCAGTAATTATGGCGTTTATTTGGTCGCTTATTCCGAATTAGGATGCACCGATACGGCGAAAATCGTGATCCAGGTTACAGAGGAATTGATCTTCTACGTTCCCAATTCGTTTACGCCGGATGGTGATGAATACAACAACGTATTCCAGCCGGTGTTTACTTCTGGTTTTGATCCACACGATTTTTCGGTATTGATCTTCAACAGATGGGGTGAAATATTATGGGAATCGTTTGATCCGAATGTAGGTTGGGACGGAACGTATCACAACGAACCGGTTCCACAGGGATCTTATACCTGGCAAATCGAGTTCAAAACCGCCGATACCGATGAGCGGAAACGATACTCAGGACATCTCACTATTTTGAAGTAACATTAAGCGAGTCCGTTAGGTGAGCCAAAATTCGTGAATTCGTGGGAGACAAAACCTGTTCGTTGACGAAGTCGACGAAACGTACAAGCAACTAAATTTTCGCAGGAAACACAGATTTAACACCAAATCAAAAGCATAACGCATTTTTGTGATAGTTTTGTACCGCTTTGGTAATTAAAACATATAATCAATGATCGCTCGCCTTCGACAAATCGACTTTTCCTCCCTGAAAACAATTCTCATTTTCGGATTAATTGTGAGGCTCGTAGCCGCCTTTTTTTCAGAAGGTTACGGAATGCACGACGATCATTACCTGGTGATCGAGGCAGCCGGTTCGTGGGTCGACGGACAGGATTATAACCATTGGTTACCGTGGACACCCGATAATACCGGAATGCCGGAAGGACATAGTTTTACGTACGTAGGGTTCAATTTTCTGCTGTTGGGCTTCCTGAAAATGATCGGAATCGCCGATCCGAAAATGCTGATGCTCATCAATCGGCTCATTCATGCCTTATTTTCGTTATTGGTGATCAAATACGGTTACAAGATCACCGAAAAACTTTCCGATAAAAAAACAGCTGTTTTAGCCGGCTGGATGCTCGCCATGTTGTGGGCAATGCCTTTCCTTTCAGTGAGAAATCTTGTTGAGGTAGTGAGTATGCCTTTCCTGATCTGGGCGGTTTGGCTCACGCTTCGTGATAACAAAAAAAGCACGTTTTTCTGGGCCGGAATTTTGTTGGGCGTAGCCATTTCGCTGCGGTACCAGATCGCTATTTACGCTGTTGGAATGGGAATTTGGTTCCTGGTCAAATGGGAATGGAAAAAACTCCTGCTGTTTAGTGCCGGAACGCTTGTGATGTTTGTTCTCACACAAGGCTTGGTGGATTACTGCATCTGGGGTTATCCATTTGCCGAGTTTACGGCGTATGTGATCTACAACATGAATGAAGGAGTAGGGTACATGACCAATACTAACTACTTCATGTATTTCTATGTGTTGTTTGGAATTCTGTTATTTCCGCTGGGAATTTTGGCACTCATCGGTTATTTCAAATCGGCTAAAAAATACATGATCATTTTCTTGCCGACTTTTTTGTTTTTGCTGTTCCATTCTATTTTCCCGAACCGGCAGGAGCGCTTCATCTTAACAATTTTGCCGCTGGTGATCGTACTGGCGTTTTTGGGAATCCGTGAATTGCGTCAGCGAGTATTCTGGAACAAATTCTGGCGTGTTTCCTGGATAGCTTTCTGGGTATTGAACATTCCGATGATCATGATTATTTCGACTACGACATCCAAAAAATCGCGGTTGAATACCATGTACGCACTTTACGGGCATTCAAAAGGAAACGAACACATTCTCATTGAAGCCACTGGCGAAACCAATCCGGAAATGATGCCGTTTTTCTATGCCGGCGGCTGGAAATTTCAGTTTGCCGAACGCAGAAAAGAAGATACTACTTCATTGGAAACGTACCTCAACTATCCGCACGATTTTGTGTTCTTTTTCGGGCAGGAAAATTTGGAGAAGCGCATCAGTGATTTCAAGCGCATTTACCCGAAAATGACCAAGGAAAAAGAAATCGAACCGAGTTTGATTGACAAAACGCTACATAAAATCAACCCTCGCAATTCTAACTCGTACGTAGAAATTTGGCGGACGCATCAATAATTGTTTAAATCGCTCGTTCCTTGTTGTAAAGCTTGTGATTTATGCGAAAACCGATTGTTACCTTATTGCTCATCTCAAGCCTTTCCTTCATTGGAAAAGCGCAGGATTGTTTGTGGATAAGTCCCGGATTGGGCGTTTCTACAGGTGGCCATTCAGCGATGATGCATGTGGATATTTCGGCAACATACCTGCGCTACAATCGCTGGGGATTTTCAGGTAATCTGCAAGCCAATGGACGAACGTTTTCCAATACTAAAAACAATACGTTAAAAGCGTATTCCGGATTTGGGATTCAGTTTGCATACAATCTTTTACCTTACGACGAAAACGACAAAAAACTCATCGCGCGACTTGGTTTTTGTAACGGAAGTGGAACGTTTGTAAACTCGTATATCGGTTCGGATGAACCAACCGATTCAACTGCGAATCAGAACCAAGAACAATTTTATGATGTTACTAATTTCACCAGTTTCGGCGCCGAAGCAAGTATTGAATTTTTATTGAGCCATCGTCCCAACAGGGCTTTCAGCGCTCAGTTGTATACGATTGTTATGCGCCATCCGTTTATTGGAATCTCGCTGCGGTTTAATCTTGGGAAGTTTGAGTGAATAGTTTCCCGGATAAATAGTCGTTCGTAATTTTGCGAATTCACAACCGTTTATTTGATATGCCAATTCGCAAAATTACGAACGAATTCACAAGTCAAAATTGATCGGATAAATGATCTTCAAGTAATCTCAGTAGAGGATGTTAGTTGTAAATCCGCAGTAGATTACCACCATTCCAAATTACCTGGTATTGCCGCAATCCCCATTTCGAGCCTTTGATCGGTGAACCATCATAAAGCGAAAATTGTGCGTTCGAGCACGGATCGTCTAATTGCAAAAAATTATCCGGATTTGTGATCAAACCACTGCTGCATGTGTTTTCGGGATCTTCCGGCGACTGGCGCTCAAAAGCCACAAACACATCATATGACTGGCGGTAAACAATAATTCCCTTAATGCCACCGTTTACATAAGCCCAGCCACCTGCTCCGTTGAGATCGGTGTAGGATGGAAGTGTAAGATCAATGGTAATATCAAACGGAATACTCGCAATAGGATGATTCTTGTTCTTTTTGCACGAGGCAGAAACAAGGAAGAGTAACACAAAAAAGATTTGTAATTTCACCAAACGCATATGCGAGTTTTAAGACTATGAAGATAAGAACGTTTTTTCATCTATTTCTATTGTGTGTGGTGTTAAATTCTGCTGCATGCAGAAGTACTGGTCCGGAAGGTACGCCTGCTACCGTTGAGGAAGCCGAAAAACAATTGGCCAAAAAACATAAAAAAGAAGCCAAGGTATCGAAACGGGAACTCAAAAAAGCCAAAAAGGAATATTGGAAACGTCAAAGTAAAGCGACCCGTAAAAGCGTAAAACGCAATGAAAAACGCCAGAAAAAAATCATGCGCAAGAAACGCAGACAAGGCGAATACAATTGGGAAGATCAGGAGCGTTGGGAAAACCAATAGGAATTTTGAATGTTGAATTTTGAATGTTGAATTGAAAATGTAAAAGTTTCCTGAAGCAATAAAATTGCTTTTCAATTAAACCTGAAGCCGAATTAAAAATTAGGTAATTATATATAATTTTACACCAAAATAATTTGGTAGTTGTGTAAATAAGTTCTATATTTGTTTCATTAAATGTTGAAACAATGATTAACAAGGACTTCAAATCGATCTTAGAATTACTCAAAGAGTTTTCAAATGAGCAAATTTGTATTGACCACCTAACGGAATTGCGTTGGGATGGTGACGTTGTTTCACCGTTCGATTCATCATCTAAAGTCTATACCTGTAAAGGTAATAAATACCGATGCAAAAACACAGGTAAGTATTTCAATGTGCGCACAGGAACAATGTTTGATAATACTAAGATTCCACTTCAAAAATGGTTCTTAGCTATTTGGATTGTTACCTCACACAAAAAAGGTATTTCATCTGTTCAACTTTCAAAAGATATTGACGTTACACAAAAATCAGCATGGTTCATGCTTCAACGTATTCGTAACTGTTTCGGAATCGAAAACAACAACGAATTGGACAACGAAGTTGAATGCGATGAAACGTATGTAGGTGGCAAGAATAAAAACCGTCACGCTGATAAAAAGGTAGCTAATTCACAAGGTCGTTCTACTAAAGACAAAGCGCCTGTATTCGGAATGGTTGAACGTAATGGTAAATTGAACGCTAAAAAGGTTGATGATACCAAGGCACGTACTTTAACCAATGAAATCATTCAAGTGGTTAAAGAAACGGCTACGATGTACACGGATGAATATCTTGGGTACAGTTCATTGAAAAGAATCTACGATCACGCTTTCGTGAAACATAATTCCGGTGAATACGTAAATGGACGAATCCACACCAATACAATCGAGGGCTTTTGGTCTTTGTTGAAACGTGGAATATTTGGTATTTACCACTTCACTAGTAAGAAGCATTTGCAGATGTACGTTGATGAATTTGTATTCCGATACAATACAAGAGAACACACAGAAACTAGCCGTTTTAATTTGCTATTGGCTAACAGCACAAAACGTTTAACATACAATACTCTAATCAATGGGTAAGACAAACATTATTACTGTAAATGGAAGTCAGATATTAATATCCAACTTCAAAGAAGAAGATTACATCTGCTTAACTGATATGGTTAGAGCAAATGACGGGGATGATTCCAGACCTAATATCATTGTACAGAACTGGATGAGGAATAGAAATACCGTAGAATTCTTAGGTGTTTGGGAGAGTTTAAACAATCCTGCGTTTAAAGGCATCGAATTCGATGCCTTAAGAAAAGAAGCAGGGTTAAACTCATTTGTGCTTACTCCTAAAAAGTGGACTGAATTAACTGATGCAATTGGTGTTATCTCGAAACAAGGCAAACAAGGCGGTATATATGCGCATAAAGATATTGCCTTTGAATTTGGATCATGGTTAAGTCCTATTTTCAAGTTGTACATCATTAAAGAGTATCAACGACTAAAAGAAATTGAGAATAATCAATACGGCTTAGAATGGAATGTAAAGAGAATGGTGAGTAAAGCAAATTACCACATACACACACAGGCTGTTAAGGATTACATAATACCTAGAGCTGGGTATTCTCAGGCAAAAGAATGGTTAGCCTATGCCGATGAAGCGGATCTTTTAAATATTGTGGTATTTGGATGCACCGCAAAAGCATGGCGGGAATCTAATCCTGTAAGAAGCCTAAGAGGTGAGAACATTCGTGATATGGCAAGTATTAATGATCTAACAATATTATCAAACATGGAAAGCTTAAACTCCATTTTGATAACGAATGGTATAGACCGTAAAGAGCGATTTAAAATACTTCATCAGACCGTAAAGAGTCAAAAATCAGTATTAGATGGGTTAGACTCAAATAGAGCAATACCTAAATTATCTGACACAACTTACATAGATGCTATTGCAATTCAACATCTTGAGCCACCTAAACCGAAACCAAAAGTTTCTGATTTAAATACTCCTAACCTATCTATTAACAAAGAAATAGCAAAGGAAACAGAAAAACGCAAAGATTTATCCGATTTCAACCAAAATCTTGTAAAAGCAATAAAGAACGAAAAAGGCACTAAGTAAGTGCCTTTACTTTTTTCAACCATTCCATTATTTCACTCTCATTACCTGAGTCTGCTGTCTGCTCGATAAGTTTAAGGTATTCATCCGAATGTGTTTCGTAGTCTAATTCTAGCAGTCTTAAAACAACGCTTGTTTTATTCGGTGTGTATGCGCTTGCATCTATTCCTATTTTAGCTAGGGTTCGGATTAGTCGCGTGATCTTAATATCATCTTCAATCAATAGTGTAATTACGTCTTTCATGGCTTTAGTTTCCATCAAATATAATCGTTTGTATCCAATTGGATACAGATAGAATGTATTTTATCGAATACAATTGTTCTATGGATAAGAAAGCGATGTTAGAACAACTTGGTTTGAAGGTAAAAGAAATCAGATTGCAGAAAGGTTTGACGCAAACCGAATTAGCAAACAAGATTGGTAAAGATCATCCCTCGATCAACAAACTTGAAAACGGTAAAGTGAATCCGAGTTACATTTTCCTTTGTGAAGTTGCAGAGGGTCTAAATATCGATATAAAGCAAATTATTTAGCCGTTCATACAAAACATTTTGCCGTTCATCAAAATAAATTGCTATAAATTCCATACTATTTGAATTGTGTTGCGCAATTCAAATACATTTGTTCTAGTTGTTAGCCGCTCTCGGCGCAATGAACATTGATTGATATTGAGTTTGTATTAATGATGTATGAGCTTTAAAGTTGGAGGGATTCACTACCCCTTATTTAACAATTAAAAGCAACACCCATTAAAACGATCTTCAAATGTAATGAAAACCCGTGTTGAAAGGCACGGGTTTTCTCTTTAAAAAAATTAGAGAATTTGCAGGAAATAAGGGTGACTGCAAATGCAGCGGGGTAGTGCCCGCCAAGTAAAATCTACACCCGATTCAATCAAATGTTCAAGTTTAAAGAGGGCGGTCAAAAAGACCGTTGCGAAGCGATTCGCATTATTGAGCCACTCACAAAGGTCGTGAATGGGAAAGTTATAATACTTAGCGATAAGGAAAGGAGAGACGCAAGTTATCCTGTAAAAATTTATCACTTGAATTAACAACTAGTGGCTGGGCGGACTTCGGTTCGCCCTTTTATATTGTCTTGTGTAAAAATGTATATAATTACCAAAAATTAAGCATTCAACATTAAAAATTACTTAACAAAGAGTTTCTCCCGCCAATTCTCAGCTTCTTCCGCCTTCAATAATCCCAGTTTCAATAAGTATTGAATAGTTTTTTCAAACGCCAGCGGATACTCAATTCCTTTGTAGTTCCAGTCGGTTTGCTCCAGCCATTTGCCTACCTGATCAGAACGCAGATTATAGCGCCAGCTGATGATCTCAACTGTGTCATTACTTTCTTTAATTTCCCTCGCTTTCTCGTTGACCACCTTACACATCCTTTTTAAGATGGTTTTATGCTGATCGGCGATTTCGTTGCGCACCGCGATTACAAAACATGGCCATGGAGTCACTACATCATCGATCCAGCGACATTTTTGCTGTTCCACAAAAGGGAATGTGGTGTATTTTTCCCACAAAAAAGCTTGCGCTTCATGGTGTTTCAAGGCCCATAATCCGCCATAAATATCACCGATTACATTGAATTTCAGTTGATCCAGGTTCCAGCCTTCATTATCGGCCATTACATACGCCATCAGGTGCGAACCCGAACCCTCGCGTGAAATGGCAAATGTTTGGTTTTCAAGATCAGCGTTTTGCTGAATGTTCGAATCGAACGGAACGTGAACACCCCACGAAAGCGGTGAAACGACATAAACCTGTAATATTTTCGCGTCCAATCCCTGCAAAACGGCTTTGGTAATTCCTTCCGTCAGCAAAACAGCAATGTCGATAGAACCGGTTTCCAATCCGCGGATCATTTGTCCGGTACCGCCACTCATGTCACTCCAATGCAGGTCGAGACCAATGTCGCGCATTTTTCCTTCTTCGATTGCCAACCGCCACGGAAGGTTAAAATGTTCAGGCACACCGCCTATTTTCAGACCTAAAAGTTGTTTGGTTGTCATGATCGTGCAAATTGCATGGTAAATAAACGCTTATAATAACCGTCGAGTTGTAAAAGTTCGTCGTGCGATCCCATTTCCTTGATTTCACCTTTGTCGAGTACCACAATTGTGTCTGCTTGTTGAATCGTCGATAACCGATGGGCGATCACGATGGAAGTTCTGCCCTCCGTCAATTTTGCGGTGGCTTCCTGGATCATTTCCTCCGATTCGTTGTCGACGCTTGAAGTGGCTTCATCCAAAATCAGGATATGCGGATTGTAAACATACGCCCGGATAAACGCCAGCAACTGCCGCTGACCGACAGAAAGTACGCCGCCGCGTTCACCAACCTGGTAATCGTATCCTCCGGGAAGCAGTTGAATGAAGTAATCGGCACCAACGGCTCTGGCCGCTTCAATGACCTGCTCACGTGAAATATCCGGATTTCCGAGCGTAATATTGTTGTGTACCGTATCCGAAAACAGGAAAATATCCTGTAACACGATTGCGATGTTTTTACGGAGGTAATCCATTTTGATGGAACGCAATTCGTGTTCACCAATGTAAATTTCGCCTTGCTGGTATTCGTAAAATCGCCCGAGTAGGTTCACAATCGATGTTTTTCCTGCGCCGGTTGCTCCCACAAACGCGACAGTTTTTCCCGGTTCAATAGTTAGATTGATATTTTTCAGCACCGGCTGATCGTCGGTATACGCAAACGAAACATTCTGAAAACGCAGTTCCTGTTGAAAATCGCAATCATCGACAGTTCCGGATTCCTGTACATGTTCTTCAGTATCGATGATCTGGAATACACGTTCGGCGCGAACTACTCCACGTTGAAGAATATTGAATTTATCTGCGAGCTGACGAATGGGCCGGTACATCATACTGATCCACATCGAAAAGGCGAAAATGTCCAGAAAGACGTTTTTCTCCGGAGCAACAGGACCGGTGAACACGTAAGCTCCCCATAAAATCAGGAAAGCAGTTGAAAACGAACTCAGGAATTCGACCACCGGAAAGAAAATCGAAAATGCCCAAACGGCATTGATGTGTGCTTGTCGGTGATCCTTGTTAATTTCCTCGAATGCTTTGTATTCCACTTCTTCACGGCCATACAATTGCACGATGTTCATACCCGTAATGCGCTCCTGAACAAACGTGTTGAGCCGGTTTACCTGGGTGCTTTCCTGCTGAAATGATTTACGCATAGCGCGCGCAAATACACGGGTTGCATAGATCAATACCAACGCCGGAATCAGTGCTAACGCGGTGAGTTGCCAGTTGATCACAAACATCACTACTATGATCACCACGAGCATCAGCAAATCACTGATAATATCAATGAGTCCGGATGAAAACACTTCCGAAATGGCTTCGATATCCGAAACCACGCGCGTTACGAGATTCCCAACCGGTGTTTTGTCGAAATAGCGCATGCGGAACGTCGTAATATGGGAAAAGACTTTCACACGGATGTCGCGAATAACCGATTGTGCGAGCAGGTTACTGAAATACGTTGCCGAAAACTGCAAAACTGCCTCCAGGAACAACATTCCGAAAACAAGTAGCAGCCACATTCCGAATTGGGTTCCGTCCGGTGTTTCCAAAACGTATTTGTTCACGATGTAAACGATCAGCAAGGGGCGCATGGGAGAAAGCAAAGCTAGTGTGAGTGCACACAAAAAGGCAAAGATCAACTTACCGCGATACGGTTTGGTGAACTTAAATAACCGCGAGAAAATTCGGGTGTCCATTTTGGTTTGACTTGCCATGCTCCAAAATTACTGCTTCCGTTTGGTTTAGGTGGGACATTCCGGTGATTATTTTGGTTGTAAATCAACTTTTATCGTCTCCCACAGATGCAGATTTTTTGCGCTTCTAATGGCAGCGCTACAGTTGTAATATGTTATTCATGATTCTAATTTTCAATAGTTAAACAAGTGCGTTAGCCGAGCTAGAATCTGGCATCTGTGGGAGATAAAGAGTCACAGTTTTTTAAAACAACATTTTTTAGCTTTTGTGGTTATAGAGTTACTGTTTCTATTCCTTTTTTGAACTATCTTTAGAATCCAAAACAACAGTACTTCATGGTTCACAATTTGAGTCTTACCCCGTCTATTTTTTCTACCTTTTTGGCAGAACTAAGAGACTGCACCATTCAGCAGGATCCGCTGCGTTTTCGCAGAAATCTCGAGCGTGTGGCAGAAGTGATAGCCTATGAGCTGTCAAAACACCTCGATTACGAACTGGTGGATGTAACAACACCTTTGGGTGAAGCCAGTGTGCCGCTTTTGAAGCAACAACCCGTTCTGGCAACCATTTTACGGGCAGGTTTACCAATGCACCAGGGATTGCTGAATATTTTTGACCGGGCCGAAAGCGCTTTTGTTTCGGCATATCGTAAGCATACTACAGCAGAAGATTTTGATATTCATGTAGAATACCTTGCCTCGCCGGATATTGACGGTAAAACGCTCATTATTTCCGATCCGATGCTCGCTACAGGCAGTTCTATGGTGATGGTTTACAAAGCCTTACTGAAACAGGGAAAGCCTGCGAGAGTTCACATCGTAGCCGCTATTGCTGCGCCGGAAGCACTCGAATACGTAAGAAAACACTTACCTGATACCACCACTATTTGGGTGGGCGCAATTGATCGTGAGTTAACGGCTCAATCTTACATCGTACCCGGTTTGGGCGATGCAGGTGATTTGGCGTATGGTGTAAAATGTTAATCCGGATAAAATGAGTTGGGGATTATATTTCGGATTGTTCGGATTGTCGATGATCAAGTTTTTGTTTGCTCCGTTTGGTGGGCCAAAACTTGGGTTGACATATTTGGAAACCTATATCAGTTGCGTTTCAGGAGCGATTTTCTGTGCCATTATTTTTTACTTTTCGGCTGAGTTTTTCATGATCCGAGCCCATAAAAAGCGCAAAAGACTGTATGCCGAAGCTTTGGAACAAGGCATCAAACCGAAGCAGAAAAAGAAATTTACACGGATGAATAAATTCATTGTGAGGATTAAACGTCGTTTCGGCATTTTCGGTATTTCCATGTATGCGCCATTGATCTTGTCGGTTCCGATCGGATCGATTATTACCGCTAAATTTTACGGAAAAGACAAACGTACCTTTCCGCTTATTGTGGTTGGAATTATCATCAACGGTGCGCTTACAACCGGCCTTGCCTATTTGATTTTCTACAGATCGTAATGAAAATCCGTCAGTTATTTTTTGACCTTGACCGCACGTTGTGGGATTTTGAAGCCAATTCCAAAAATGCGCTGCAGCAATTGTACGAAGAATTGGAATTGGGTGTTCACATTGAGCACTTCAACCACTTTCATCACACCTATATTCGCATCAATGCCGAACTATGGAATGCTTACGGCAAAGGAAAAATCAACAAGGAAGAATTGCGCAACAGCCGGTTTGAAAAAACGCTGGCCTATCATGGAATTGACGATAAAATTGTTTCCGGCAAAATGAGTGATGGTTACATTACGCTTTCGCCGACTCAGACTCAATTGTTTCCGGAAGCTTTGGAAATGCTGCAATTTTTTCAGCAGGAAGGTTATCGCATGCACATCATCACCAACGGATTCAAAGAAGTGCAGCATATCAAACTCTCGAACAGCGGCCTGGCTGATTATTTTGAACATGTATTGTGCTCTGAAGAAATCGGATCGACCAAACCGCACCGCGCCATTTTTGAAGAAGCTATGCGCCGCACCGATTGTTTACCACAACATGCTATTATGATCGGGGATGATTTCAAAGCCGACATCATTGGCGCGCTCAACGCCGGCTGGACAGCCATTCATTTCGATCCGGAACACAAATTCAAAAAAGAACGCAATGTGAAACGCATCCGCCACTTAAATGAATTACCTGATGTGGTGAGTATGCTGCCGATTGTGGGAGCTTAGGCAAGTTTATTGAGTTTTTGAGTTCAATGAGTTGTGGACTCACTAACCGATCAACTCATTAAACTAAAGACAATTCACTTATATTTGCTCACACATCACGCACTATGGAAAACAACAAAACAGCACTCCATTTTTTATTTCGCAACAGAAAACTGCTGATTATTTCACTTTTTACCGGTGGCCTGCTGGGCGGAATAATCACCCTTTTTATTCCGAGAACATACCTTTCAACGGCAATCGTGTATCCATATAGCGCTTATACCAAAGACAATATTATTGCCAACCCGCAATTTGGTTTGGAACTGGAAACCGAGCAATTGCTGCAACTGATGGAATCGAAATCGATGCGTGACCGTACCATCAAACATTTCAAGCTTTATAAGTATTACCAGATTGATACAAACAATATCAGCTGGGAATCGCAATTGACGCTTCAGTATATCAATGATGTTTCCTTTGAGCGAAGTAAATACCTGTCGGTGGTGATCAATGTACAAACTAGGGATCCCAAATTATCAGCTCAGATTGCCAACTTCCAGGTTGATGAGATCAATAAATACCGTGCAGAGATTTTTGAAGAAAACAGGGTAAAAGACCTGCATAACACGAAACGCCAACTGGATGTCGTCTCTGCCCGATTGAATAAATTGCGCGATTCGATCTATGCCATCAAAACCGACAAAAGCGAGTTGCTGTATAACTTCATGGAAAATCTCGACAATGAAAACTATGATGCGGGTATTTTTGTCGACGATCCGAGTTTGGAATCACTTATTCAGCGAACGGTATTGATTTACCGCACACACAATCATTTGGCGGAAGAGTACAAAAACAAGCAATTACAATACGAAGCACCGCTCCCTTCTGTTTATACGGTAGATCGCGCGAAACCCAGCTATAAAAAAGCGTCACCATCGTTGGTGTTAAACGTAGTTGTTTCTGCACTTGCATTGTTATTGGTGAGTTTAACGGTGGCAGCCATTCGCCGGAAATGGCTCGAATTTAAATCCGAAATGAAAGGCTAATGTCGTGGATCACCGCGAATAGACTTGTCTTCCTGATTGTGGCTGCTGCAAGCGCGCTGTTTTTGGGCGTTTGGTGGTGTACAGGCAGTATTACTGAAACCGCCTTCCTGCTCACGTTTAGTTGTGGGCTTATCCTTGCTGTCGGATTGCTGATCTACGCATTTAGCTGGTATTACCTGTTGTTGATCGGCCTGATTCCGCTGTCACTGGATGCTATTTTAGCGGGTGGTGCCAAATTAAATTTACCTTCCGAAGGTTTGCTCGTACTGGCAATTCCGGTGTTGCTCTTTTTCAATCACTCCTACACAAAAGGCATCCGGCAAGCGATGCAACATCCCGTTTCCAAAATCATCGGAATGCTCTTCATCATCGAATTGTTTTCCGGATTGCTTGGTGCTCACATCGATGTGTCTCTGAAAAGATTGGCGATCCAACTTGTATTTGCCTTTGGTTTCTACTTCGTTTTACAGATGACGGAAACCAAAAAATGGCTGATCACGCCTTTTTTAGCTTATGCTATCGGGTTGATTCCTGTTATGTATTTTACAATGATGAATCACGCGAGTCTCAATTTTCAGCCGCAAGTGGTTTTTAGTATCTGCCAGCCGTATTACAACGACCATACAATTTACGGCGCCTGCCTTGCATTTATCATTCCGTTGCTGATCATTCTTGTGTTTCAAAACAAGATCATGCAGTTGAGCCGCTTGCAGAAAATAGCACTCGCGATGTTACTATTGATGATCGTAGTTTCTGAAGTATTGGCTTTGTCTCGCGCATCATTATTGAGTTTAGTAGTGGCGTTTTTGTTCTATGTCTTACTCAGGTATAAAATCAGTTTTAAATGGCTTATGATTGGTTTGGTAGCTTTGTTTATCGGTTTATGGTCGTTTAGCGATGCCATTTATGCACGTGTTGAAAAAAACGAAGCTGTGAGCAATGACGGTGAATTGGTCAACCATTTTTCATCGGTGGTAAACGTTAAAAACGATGCTTCCAACCTGGAACGAATCAACCGGTGGATTTGCGCTTATCGTATGTTTGAAGATCGACCATGGCTTGGATTCGGACCCGGAACTTATCAGTTTGAATACAATCGCTACCAAACTGTTGCCAACAAAACTTACATATCGACCAATGCCGGAAATCGCGGAAATGCACATTCCGAATACCTGGCTTTTCTGAGTGAAACAGGCATTCTCGGTTTTCTTGGGTTCATGGCTCTGCTGATTTCAAGTTTATATTACGGCATGCAAAATCATTACTGTGTTACCGATCCTTTTCTGAAACGTATCAACCTGGGAGTTTTACTCGGATTGAGTACATATTATTTCCACGCCGTTTTTAATTCGTTCCTCGATCAGAATAAAATGGCATTTTTGGTGTACGCTTCACTTGGTGTGATCGTTTGGATCAATCTCAGATTGCGCAATGGCACAGAAAAAACGGTTCAGGAAAGTAGCTAACTGGTTCCTCAAAGCAGGAATTATTGCCTTCATTACCTTGTGCCTGGTGGAGCTGGTTTACCGTTATCAATGGGTTGATTTTTACAAAACCGAATGGGAATTTCAAAATAAAGTGCGGACTCCCGATCAACAGAAAAGGCGCGCTTTGGTATTGGGCGATTCCTTTAGCGCCGATACGGCTAGCTGGGTAAATCAATGGAAAAAAGACAGTGATCTGCAGATTTTCAATGCGGCAATTCCGGGAGTTGGCCCCGAAACGTATCGCCTGATCGTTTCCAATCGCGTGGAAGAAGCGAAACCGCATATTGTAGTTGTGCAGCTTTACGAAGGAAATGATTTGTATGATCTGAGCCGTCCGGTAAACTGGAGCGCTTTTGGGTGGACCCGGAATATTTTTTGGAAATGCAGCAATACTTTTCGCTCACTCGGGTTCATCAATTATCGGCTCGGGCAGTCAAACCAGGATTTAGCGTCCCCGGGAAACGCAAAAACCACCGATACATTTAGCTTGCAATCGTATGATGCCCGCACGAAATTGTACATTCTGGGCGATGTCACTTATCCAATGTCGATGGTGCAATTAAAAGGTGAATATGCCGATCAATTCCAGGCAATAATCGAAATGTTGCAGGAATTGAAATCTGCATCTGGTAAAAATGCCCGGTTTTATGTGCTGACCATTCCAACATGTGTTCAAACCAATCGCCGGTATGTGAAGCAATACAAACAATTGGGTGCGAAGTTGAGTCAGAGCTTGCTAAAAGGACATCCGTGGGCAGAAAGGATCAAAGATGCCGGTTTTGAAGTCATCGATCCGATAGAAGCATTAAGATTGAGTGAAAAAAGTGGTACGCCGGTTTATTACGAAAATGATCCGCATCTTAATTCGTTCGGGCAGCAACTGGTAGCAGAATATGTTCAGCAAATCCTGAAAAATGACCGTTAGAGGAATCAGATTGCGCCTGAAATGGACACTGCTTTCAGTGGTCGATTTGCTCGGTTTTCCCTTGAAATTGAAGGGCAGGGAAGGTGAAGTACAGATCATTTGTTTTCACGGAATTTGTGCCGACACGGATGCGTTTATCAATGGGCGCTTTTATCATGTTTCCGCATTCCGGAACCTCCTGTCAGAAATACAACAACATTTTCACATCATCAGTTTGGATGATTTCTCAGCCAATCGCCTGAACCCGGATAAACTCAATGTGCTGATTACCTTCGACGACGGTTACCGCAATAATCTCACGCTGGCGTTGCCGGTTATTGAAGAATTGAGGATTCCAATTACTGTTTTTGTGACTGGTAGAACCGACTTTCCGCTGTGGGCTGATTTACTGGATGTTGCAGCAGCACATCCTGCCGAATCAGGAACTGTGTTGAACGAATTAAGGGCATACGCACAAGTTAAAACCGTCAGGGAACTGAAAGCGTGGATTCCATTGCAACCTCAAGAAGTTGTGATGGAAATCAACCGGAAACTGAATGAATTGCCACATACTTTGCTTGACAAAACGCGTGTATTTTGGGAATTACTATCCAACGACGATTTACTGGTTTTACAGACAAAATCCTTGGTTAGCCTGGCCAATCACGGGGCCAATCATTTGAGTTTCGTTACACTGTCGGATGTTGGAATGGCGAAGGAAATTGAAGAAGTTCAAATACGTTTAACTAACATCGGATCGAACTATGGTTCCGTTTTCGCCTATCCATACGGACAACATACCCCGGCTACTATTGCACAATTGGCAGAATTGGGAATCACACAACAGTATTTGGCAGGATCGGGTATAACGGATAAACCCTATTTGTTTCAGCGCATGACCGTAAATCCGTTTATCTCAGTCAAAAATATGCTGCGGATCATTCAGAAAGGAAGATTTTACTGATGAGCAAAATTGTGGGTATATCGGCTTATTTCCATGACTCGTCAGCGTGTTTGATCGTTGATGGAAAAGTGGTGGCTGCCATCCAGGAAGAACGTTTGTCACGTGTGAAACACGACGCATCTTTTCCGCAAAAATCAATTGTTTCCTGCCTTGAAATGGCTTCATTGACTATTGCCGATATAGATGAAGTTATTTTCTTTGAAAAACCCTTTACCAAATTTGATCGCATTCTTGATACTTTTCTCACTGTTGCTCCCCGCGGATTTTTACCTTTTCGAAAAGCGATTTTGGGATGGTTCAAAGAAAAAATGTGGGTCGAAGATGTGTTCCGCAAACACTTCAGTTATAAAGGAACATTTTCGTATTGCCAGCATCACCTTTCTCATGCTGCTTTGGCATGTGTCGCGAGCGGTTTTGAATCTGCAGCCTACATTGTAATCGATGGTGTTGGGGAACGTGCCTGCACTTCCTACGGAGCCTATGAAAACGGAAAGTTTTCACCAATCGCCGAACAACAATTTCCACATTCATTGGGCTTGCTTTATTCAGCATTTACGGCTTATTGTGGTTTCAGGGTCAATTCGGGCGAGTATAAACTTATGGGACTTGCTCCCTACGGAAAGCCGGTTTACAAACAACTGATACTGGACAGTCTGGTGTCGTTTAGCGATGAGGGAGTGGTAAAACTCAACCTGCGTTATTTTGGTTTTTTGGATGATTTACGCATGATCAATCGACGTTTTGAGAAGTTATTCGGTCGACCGGCTCGTAAAGAAAATCAACAAGTAGATGATTTTCACAAAGATATTGCTGCTTCCATTCAATCGGTGTTGGAAGATGGATTGGTAATCCTGCTCAATTATGTACAGCGCGAAACCGGATCAACAAGATTGGTTTACGGAGGCGGAGTCGCCTTGAATTGTGTTGCCAATACGCAATTAATTGCCCGCACCGGATTTGAGCAGTTGTTTATTCATTCAGCTTCAGGAGATAGTGGTTGTGCAATGGGCGCAGCACTTTGGGCGTCGATCCAGCATAACGAAATCCAATCGAATGATTCCTTCAGCCTGAACCCGGAATTTTTAGGGCCAGACTACATAAATGAAGCGATCAAAGAAGCACTTCATGAAAAAGGAATTACCGTTTTTCATGAATTAGAATGGGAAACGCTCACGCAAACCGTGGCTGATGAATTGGCACAGGATAAAGTGGTTGCCTGGTTCCAGGGAAAGATGGAATTCGGCCCGCGCGCGTTGGGGAACAGAAGTATTCTGGCCAATGCCACACATCCTGAGAGGAAAGCTATCCTGAATCAAAAAATCAAGAAACGCGAAGGATTCAGACCGTTTGCTCCAGTTGTATTATCGGAATATTTTGCCGATTATTTCGAAGATCAGGGCAACGATTATTCGCGGATGTTATACGTGACACAAGGCACCGAAAAAGCAAAAGAAATCCCAGCTTGTATCCACAATGACGGTTCGGCACGTGTACAGCGTTTGGAACCCGGATTCAATGATCAGCTTCGTTCACTTTTAGTGAAATACTATGATTTGACAGGCATTCCGGTATTGATCAATACTTCGTTCAACGAACGGGGCGAACCAATGGTTTGCTCACCCAAAGATGCCATTCGTTGTTTTCTGAATACGGAAATTGATGTATTGGTGATGGGCAATTTCCTCGTTTACAAATCCGAAATAACCGATGTTGTACATAAAACGATTGTTTATGAACCGGATTAAGCAGTATTGGAGCAAACAGTTTGAAGCGCTTTCAGCTCGTTCATTACGCATTTTTGGAGTAATCCTTGTTGGATTGTTGCTGTATTTGGGTTGCTTTTCCGGCAAAATGATCAATGTCTTTTATTTGATTCCGCTTGTACTGCCGCTTGCCGGGATATTTTATTTGCCCGTTTTGAGGTTGTGTTACGCGTTCCTGATGCTGGTGACTTTTCCGATTAGTTATGTGATGTCATATTTGGTATTGGGAATTGTTTTCCTGTTGATTGTTACACCTATTGCTTTGATCAGAAGGAAGAAAATGACCGCAGGGTGGATGGCTTCGCAGACGAAAATTGATCTGTCGAAAATGCATGAATGACAGTTGATTCGAGCGGTTGTGGCCATCAATAATCAGTTTTTAAAATTCCGTAATATTGCGGGATTACTGAATTTAATAATCTGAAGTACAGATTTTTATATTATTTTTTCTTGAGTTTTTTTTACTCAAATTTGCAGTTAACAGTTAAATTCCAAAAGTATCTTATCCTAAGACAGGCCGCTTCTTAGGCCGAGATTGATTCTTCAGTGACCCAACTTCTCACCAACCCCGCGATTTTTATACTTTTGTTCCATGAGTAAACTCAAAATAGTCGGTGCTTTTTTTGTGTTCATGCGTGTGAAACGCAAATACTGGCTCTATCCAGTCATTTTTGCACTGATCATTGTGGGCTTGCTCGTTGTTTTAGGCGAAGGTTCCTCTGTTGCGCCGTTTATTTACTCATTGTTTTGATTGTTGTATGAGCTACGATATTCAGCGCCTCTGTAAGGAAAACATCGGTGACGTGGGGCGTATTCACGAATCGATCTACAAACGCAAACTTCCGCTGGAAAGCTTGCAGAAAAAGTATGATACCCGCTACTTAGGTAGTGAATATTGTGGATATTTGGCCTATTTCGAGGGCAAACCTGTATCGTTCTGTGGTTTTATTCCTGTTGCAAGTAATTGGGGTGACAAAGTCGAAATCTCAGCACAATCAATGGACATCATGACCGTAAGCAGGCACGAACGCAAGGGCCTATTCAGTTTGTTAACCCATAAAACGTTTGATCTGGCGAAAGAAATGGGGATTACTTTTATTTGGGGATTCGGAACAGATGTTTCTAAACGTGTGTTGATTGAAAAGCTGGGATTCAACTGCGATGAACATGTGCAGGGTTACCGCTTTTTTGCCCATAAACGCTGGCTGGATAAATTACTCGTTAAAGCACCTTTTATACGCTCAATAACCGAAGAAAGAACCAGGCGCATTCTGCAGCAATATAGCACCGACAAACCATTTCAGGGAAGTTTGCAGACCATGACCGATTGTCCGATAATCGCCCGTACACCTGATTATTTTCGTTATAAAAGTTTCAGTACCGCTTTTTTTATTGAATTGGAAAGTGTGCTGTTTTGGATCAAACTACATCCGCATCACGGCATTATGATCGGCGATATAGAAGCCACATCCGAAGAACAATTGCGCCGGGGAATCTTAGCTTTCAAAGAACTGGCCAATCATCATGGCTTGGGTGCATTTATCTTTCAAACAATACCGGGAACACCTGTTGGAAAAATAGCCGCCGAACTGGCGGACGAAACTTTTCCGTCGTGGGCATTGTGCTACCGTTCACTTTCTTCTGAATTTCCGTTAGAGAAATTAAAAGTGACTTGGGGTGATTTGGATACGTTTTAGTAGAATTTTTAACCTTATTCTTCGAGAGGTTCCTGTGTGGCTGTAGTAATAGGAAAAAAATTATTATTCAGTAAATAATTATGGAAGTAACTTCCCGTTCTCGTCATAATACTTATAGGTTTTCAGTATTTTTTCACCATTTGTATACTCAACCGTCGATTTTATTATTCCATTCGGAGTATATACAGTGACAGTACCGTGGATCTTCCCATTTTCGTACGGGATCACACTTTTCAAAACACCTGAAGAATAATATTCGCTGACAGTACCGTGAATCTTCCCATTTTTGTACGGGATCATACTTTTCAAAACACCTGAAGAATAATATTCGCTGCTTTTGTCGGCATTCCAAAGTGGGGTTCTTTTGAGTCCCGCAGGTAACTGATTAACCATCGCTGTCAGGTATGCATCTTCCGATTGTCCGCTGGCCGTAATGGCCGGAGCAACGATCGTCTTAAAAAAAAGTTTACGAAACTCTCCAACAGGCATGTAATACACATCGTTATTTAGTAAAGCTACCACTGTTTTTTCAGCAATAACCTGCTGTTTATAAAGCAAATCGGCTTTGAATAGTTGCAGTGTTTTTGTTGAGGCGGATGATACAAAGAGTTCATCGCCTATAGTAAAGTCCTTGATAAAAGCGTTATAATCAAGATCATTTGAAAAAATGAAGTCCGCTATTTTTTTTCCGTCCATTGACCAGATATCACTAATACTAGATCGATTGCGGACTGCCAAGATCAAAAACTTGTCCGGCAATGCGAGTTTGCTTATTGTTGCGGAATCGGAGTTCTTAATGTGGTTCAGTAGCTCACTGTAATATGCCAATTCCTCATCCGGACCGTTGAGCAGAGTGCCCCGATTACGGGCAAGCGATTCTTTAGTATAGTTGAAGAAATTAGTCGCACTGATCGCGTCGTTTTTTTTGGCGGGTTTGTCCGCATCTTGTGACATGACAGGAGTGATTCCTACAAGGAAAAGGAAAATAATAAACAGTTGAGCGAAAGGCACATTTATCAGCGTTGCTTTTTTTGGGGTAGCAGGCATATTAAGTTGTTTTAGTAGCAAGTAATTTGCTTATTGAATTCAAATGTAACCCTTTTATCGGGATAAGTGGTTTTTGGGGTAGCATGAAGTTGGGGGGGCGCTGTTTTGTACTTTTTGTTAGAGAAACTGAAATTACCTGGAGCGATTTGTACACGTTTTTGTCAGATAACTACATTTTCACAAGATCTAAGTTTACTGTCAACTCGCTGTTTGTCAACCGAACAGTATACACTCCCGGAGCAAAGTCTTTTGTTGGAAACTGATACTCCTGCAGATCCGAAAAATGAGTATGATATACAACTTTTCCCAAATGATCATACACAAACAGTTCCGCAGTTTGTTTTTTACTGAAAACCAATGTGGCTGCCTCGGTTGCAGGATTCGGAAATAAAGAAATTGTTGTATTCGATGATAATTCACCCAAGCCGATTATTTCGTTCACTTCGATACAAACAGAGGTGTCCTCACAATTGATCGTTGAGAGAATAACAGCATAATTTCCCACCTCTGAAGCAACAAAGGTTTGACCTGTAGCTCCCGGAATGAGTTGTCCTGTCGTGCAGTTGATCCATTGATAATCCACGCCTGGTAAATCAGCCGAGAGTGTATTGCTTGCACCGCTAACAGTCGTATTGAGTATTTCGACTGTGAGCGAAAGGTGAGCAGTGGAATCACAGCCATTTGCAGCGCCATTTTCGATTGTAAAGACAGCCGAGTTATTATCCGTGGAATATGTGATCCCGTCTATCCACGTATAGGGCTCACAAGCGAAGACAATATCAGTTCCTTGACTAGCTGGCAGAAGTGTGAATTGTAAAGTCACGATTGAATCACATCCGTTTACTGCACCATTTACAAAAGTATAGGTTGCGGTAGTGTTTGAGGAGGTATACAAATTCCCGTCTATCCATGTCAAAGGTTGGCAATCTGATTGAGTGTCGGTCCCGGTTGCGGTCTGAAGAAGGGTTAGGTTAAGTGTAACGATACTGTCACATCCATTAGCAGCACTGTTTGAAAGTGTATGAGTAGCGGTATTATTGGAGTTGGTATATGTGATGCCGTTTATCCAGGTGTAAGATTGGCACTCGGTTCGTATATCCGTTCCGGTAGCTGCCGGCAGAATGGTCAAATTTAAGGTAACCGTACTGTCACAGTTATGGGAATTTCCGCCGGGAATCGTATGAGTGGCAGTTGTATTGCTGGCCGTATAAGTGACTCCGTTAATCCATGTATAAGACTGACATTCTGTGCGCGTTTCTATTCCGGTTGAAGGAGAATTGATGGTGAGATTCAGATAGATCGTACTATCACAACCTGTAGCGGAACCATTCGGAATGAGATGAGACGCCGTATTGTTATCTGAAGTGTAGGTTACGCCATTGATCCAGGTATACGATCCGCAGGCGGTATGGTTTTGTGTACTCACAACCGGAGGAAGCACCTGCAGATTGATGGTTACGATGGAATCACATCCGTTAGCTCCTGCCCCGGCAAAAATTTCCGTAGCTCCGTTGACAGATGTGCTGTACACATTTCCGTTGACAATGATCGATTCTCCTGCACAGATTGTTTGATTGAGTATGCTGGTGGCTACCGGATTTACAGCCAACACCAGTTTTACAACACTGTCACATCCCTGCATGTTTGGAAGCGTATCGAAATAGATACCCGGAGTCTGAAGATTGGTATTGTTGAATGGATAAAAGCTGTTGGAGCAAATGGTCTCATTGACAAAATGGAGAGTAGGTGCCATAGAAAGATCGAGTCGTATAATACTGTCGCATCCTGTGCTATTGATCAATGTATCGTAGTAAATTCCAGCTTCAGAACGCGGCTGTCCGGCAAACAAATAGGAGTCACCGGCGCAAATTTCTGCTGCTATGTCACTGTTAGTATTGCAAAGAATTGTCTGACAGAAGGTTGTGTGTTGCCCGAGATTGCTAAACGTGTTTTGCGCCAAAGCAGTAAAATGAGTTCCGGGTTGGTAAGTGGCGTTGATTCGAAGACCACTGGTAACGGTCGATTTACGAATCATTGTTTTTAGAGAAGTACTTGTACCGGCAGCACCGACCCATGCCGTACCGGGGTCGAAACCGATTTGTCCGATAAGGTCGATCCTGCTGAAATTACGAATGAGTTCGATGGCATCGTCACCGTTGAAGGTAAGCAGACTGTTTGTGAGTCCTGCCTGTGCTAGAATACCCGCGGCGGCAGAAGGATGAGCAATCACGAAGGTACCATTCGCCGGAATCGTTCCCGTGAGTGGAATGTTCTGATAATAAATAGATCCGTCGAAATAAATTCGCAGGGAATAATAGTCAAGATCGATCGGATCATTTGTCGGGTTATAGAATTCGATGGCCTTGTTTGAAGCTGTTCCATGAATGTATTCGGAGATGTACAACTCCGAGCACGCAACGGGTGTGCAACCTATAGTACTAAGGCGCAGGTTGAGCACAACTAGACTGTCACACATGTTCGTGCGTAGAAAAGAAGCGGTGTATGTTCCTTGTTCAGTTAGGTTCATACCGTTAAACGTGTAGCTGGACCCCATGCATATTGTGTCTTCAAGTATTGTGGTGATTGGCAGGCATATGGAGTCGATGTTTTCCAGCCATCCCAATTTACCGATGTCTCGCATAGCAAAAACGATATCCAACTTGCCATCCTGATTGATATCTGCTGTTTTTTCCATCCAGTAGGAATAGAAAGGTGCTTGGGTGATGTGTTCTTTGGGAGCAAAATTTCCACCACCAAGGCCACGATACCATTGCAAAGGATAATGACTTCCAACAACAATGTCAGGAATACCATCTGCATTGAGATCTCCGACTTCCGGATAATGAGTATTGGTAGCATCGATGATAATCTCAGGTGAAAAAGTCAGTCCTGCTTCTTGTTTGTGCATCACCAGCTTTCCTGTAGTACTTGAAACAGCAAGCAGATCCATATCACCATCCTGATCAAGGTCTGCTACATGGGCATCGATGACAAAATTCAAGTTGCTATTGATAACCATCGGAGAAGTGTAGACTCCATTACCAAGATTTCGATACCACTGAAGGATGTGACAACCGGTGAGTTCATACAATATATCCAGTTTGCCATCCAAATCAATATCTACCAGGGATAAGTTTTTGATAGAACAGTTAATGGTTCCGGGATCGACCGTCTGAAAAGGTAAAAATGTTCCGTTCCCCTGGTTTTCATACCATCTTATCATATCAACGGGTCCATCAACAAAAGTGTAGTCAACAAAACAAACAATATCCAGATCACCGTCCTGGTCCATGTCTCCCAGATCGAAATCACTGACTTCTTCAGATCCCCAGGTAGAGATTGCAATCGGTAAGGCCGTAAAATTGGTGGTTCCTGTGTTTTTTCTCCACATAATTTGGGCATCATTGCTTGAATGGCTCACCAAATCCATATCTCCATCGCCATCCAGATCACCCAAACGGAATTTGGTATATCCCAGGTGATTCATTTGTTGGGTAATTACCTGCTGTGCTGAAAATTGTTCATTTCCTTCGTTTTCATAAAAGGAAATTCGTGAATTGGTGTATTCCGCGCCATTAGTATTAGCTTCCTGGCTTGATGCAAGAATGTCCAGATCGCCATCGCCATCATAATCCCTGCAATCGATTTGGTTGATCTTACTCAACAGGTTAGAAGAAATAACGTTTGCTTCGGAGAAAATAAATTCCCCCAAATTAAGCAGGTCTTCTCCCAAATTCTTATACCATACAATTTTGTCTTCACTCGATGCACCTGAGCAGATATCCATTAGGCCATCGTTATCGAAGTCGTCTACAAACACTTCCATGGTGAAGTACTTTTTGTTAATATTACCGGTACGTGTATAAGGTATTCCGTTACCGTTGTTTCGCAGATAGCCAACTTCATGACTATTGGTAACGTTGCCATGACTGTAAACAATGTCCTCGTCGCCGTCGTTATCGATGTCGGTAGCTACGAGTGATGTAATTGGCTGATAGGCGTAAATTTGTGTTCCGGCACCAAAATTACCGCTGCCATCATTCAGATAGAGCCATGTGCTGTTTTCAAAAGTCACGGCAAGATCGGTATCATTGTCGTTATCCGAATCTGTAAAAACTGTTTCAACAATATCGAAAACACTGGTGGCAGTGACAGATCCCTGCGAAACAAAGATCCCATTTCCCATATTCCGGTAGTGAATCACCTGATAGGTATTTTCTGCAAAACAGATTAAGTCCGGGAGCCCGTCGTTATTCAGATCATTCAGTTTAATATCCAGAATATCTGTAAAAGTGGCGATTGGGAGGAAGGTGGTAAAATATCCGCCACCGAGATTTTTGTACCAACCTACCTTGTCGGATGAATTAGATGCAACTGCAATATCCTGATCGCCATCGTTATCCAGGTCACCGGTTTGCAGGGAATGGCTTTGATGGGTACTGTCAATAAGCCTGTTTAATGAAAACTCTCCGTTCCCAAGGTTTTCATTCCAAACAATCAACCCCCCAAAGTGCGAAGTACTTACGACATCCAAATCACCGTCGCCGTCAAAGTCAGCTGTTGAAATGTCACTGATGCGAGAGGTAGTTTGTCGCACAACACGTTGGGTACCAAAACTCCCATCACCATGATTCAGAAAACAGGAAACAGACTCATGATCACCTGAAAGAACATCTTTAAATCCGTCTCCATCGATGTCAGCCGAATGAACAGTCCAAGGCCCGTTGATATAGCTGGTTTCAAGCACATGCTCCTGAAAATTTGTCTGTGCACTGTACGAAAAAACTATTAGGACAAAGAAGAGAAAGGCTGTCAATTTCATTGGGGGTCAATTTCGCTAACAAATATATGGAAAAACGAAGTTGTTTGGTCGCATTCCCCAATTGTTGGTTGAACACTCTTCTCAGCACATGGTGCAGAATTATTTTTAAAATTATGTTTAGCTTAAAGTATGGACAAAAAAAATGGACATTCGCTGCCACAATCTCACATACATCTGACAAAGAGGTTGTACGTTCTTATATAACACGGATGACTTCTGTAAATACGCTCACTGAAATAGGTGTTAAACTTGCAAAACCATTATAATTACGCTTTTGATCCGATAACAAATACCTATAACTTCACCACTAAAATACCGTGTCGCTTTTGTGGTAGATGAAAGTTTTGGTGTTATTTCGTTACAAAATCCTTGATACTTACCAAAAGTTATTGATGCGGAGTCAGCGTCATTCCTGGAAGCGAAGTAAGAAAAATGGCTGTTTCGTTGTGTTTTGTCAAAAGCGCTAAAACGTACAGCGATTGCTAAATCAGCTGTGCGTTGCGTTTCAGATCCTGATCTGCCACTTTTGACCATAAAACACAGTCCGCCACAGGCGGATTCACGAGCGACTTCGGAATGACGCAAAAGGATGTTTTGCTTACTTTTTCAGCCTTGGCAAAAAGTAAGGTCTTTCACCCCACCGCCGAACAACACCTCGTACAAGCCGGCAGCAATCCACCATTCTTCGTCAATGCTTTTCGCAAACCGCCAATCTCCTTCGAATTCCAGATTTGGTTAAGTTCCTGCTCATAAACATTCCCGATAGTCAGATTATAACAGCGCCCATGGGCTGGAATCACGCTTCCGTCTGATTTGATCATGATATTGTTGAACACATCCAAACAGGTTTTGCCCACTTTCTGTTCGGGTCGTAAGTAGTATTGTTCCAGATCTGTTTTCGAAAAAACATGTGGATGAACCGTCACCGGAAACGAATGTTTGGCTTGTGAAATAACGGCCAGTTCCTGTTCCAGCAGATCAAAATCGTAAGCGTTGAAATCAATGCCGTCTATGTTGGAAGTCGTTGCTTTATAATGTTCTCCGAAAAGCAGATTATGCGCATTGGCATTGTCTTGTGTGATGAAATTGGAATGCATAAAACCGACTTGTTCCAACGGAAAACGTTTCAGTTCTTCCAGAAAACGCTCCAAATGACCAATATTCCATTCGGTGATGACGCAAAAAACACTAATAGGAATGTCTTTCTTGCTCAACAATGCTTCAATGCCTTCCAGCGCACGTTGGTGACTCGATTTATGGCCCCTGATTTCGTTGTGAATGTCTTCCGGACCGTCGAGGGAAATAAACAATTTGTTCAATCCACCGTTCACTAGCATATCTGCTTTTTGGCGCAGGTTGAGCGCATTGGTCGTAATAGCAGTATATAATTCGAGCTGGTTCGCATACGCCAGTGATTCTTCTAAATATTTGTACACCAGCGGTTCGGTAAAAGCATAGCCCAATTTGGCCGTCGGGTAGTACTTTTTAGTTTGATCTGCAATGCGTCGGAACAATTCCATCGGCATGTGCAACGGGTGTGTCCCGACGAGATTTACCGCAAAATTGGTGTCGAGTTGCTGGGTTCCTACATCGCACATTTTACAATGCAGGTTACAGATGTTGTTAACGCCCAACACCATCCACTGCGGACCGTGAAACAAATGTTGCGGAAACAACCTGCGGTTTATGGTCGCCAGTTTACTCATTCCTGCTCAGTTGAAAAATGGTATTGCGTTCTCCCCATTTGCTCGTTGCATAAACTTCTACAAAATCAATACGGTGTGTCCCCGCCAGTTCCCGGATATGTGAAATTCGGCAATCTTCGGATAAAATCATATAAACAGTACATGATTTTTGCAATTCCAGATCGGAAAGTTGTTGAAATAAATCGGTGAAATACTCAAACGCCGGGCCGCAATAAAAAGCCGCTTCCTTCATGTTTTGTGCTTCTTTCGGGTAATAAGGTGGATTGATGATTACGTAATCAAATTTATTGATATCCAGTCCATTGAGCAAGCTTGTTTCGATCACAGTAACAGGAAGCCGGTTGTTTTCCGAATTCAATTTCAAACCTGCAATAGCTTGTGGATTGATATCCGTTGCCGTAACATACGCGCCGTTTTTCTGTGCATAAAAACTGATCAAACCACTGCCGGCACCAAGTTCCAGAATTCGTTTCCCTTGCAGTGATTTCCCTGATAAAAATCCTACCAGGATATTGGTCGACAAAAATATTCCCGGGTGAAACACACCAGGCATGATTGTCAATGAAATACCATGTTTCGCATAGCGTTGTACACCACTGGTTTTCCGTTTATACCAGCGCGACATCAAGGGAAATGTTATGCGTTTCAGGATTCGTCTCATTCCGAATAAAAGCCTTGTTCTTCTGGTTGACGGTATTTCCAGATCTTCATCAATAACTTGATTTCGTATGGATACGCATAGAATTTCAGATGGTAGCGCCAAAAAGAAACCGAACGTAAAAGTGCTTTCTTCCAGCCTCTGATCCGGAAGTCGCTTTTGGAAGGAAAGTACCCGTTCAATACGATTTCGAAATTCTTAATCCGGTTGATGTGTTTGGCTGTGAGCCAGGGTGTGAGCGGATTTTTCCGCTGGTCAAAACGTTCCCATGCAGGTGAAAGCCAGTCTTCCAGCACTTGCGGAAACTGAAATCCCTGTGCCTGAATTTCGGCATACAGATCGCTGCCTTCCGTTGGAACAGGGCTATAGACGTAAATGATGATTTCCGTATCCGGATTGAGGCGTTTGATTTCCTGGATAAACCGCAGATCTTCTTTGATCTGCCTCGTCACTTGTTTAGCGTCCTTTCCTGGCATTCCCAGCACAAAACTGTATTCGGGAATGATATCGAACTTCCGCAAACGTGCCGCAAACTCTTTGATCTGCTTCCCGGTTTGCGTGCCACCTTTGTCCATTTGTTTCAGCACTTCGTCGTTCCCCGTTTCGGCACCCAGGAAGATCATTTTGAGTCCGGCTTGTTTCATCAGGCGTAGATCGTCGTCGGTGTATTTATTGATCGTATCAATCCGGCCTTCGCCCCACCATGTAAGATTTAGATGCTGAATGCTTTTGGCAAATTCGACCACCCGTGTGCGCGAAGTGAAAAAATTGTTGTCGTAAAATTCAACAGCGTCAATGTCGTATTGCTCCTTGAGCCATTCCAGGTCGTGAGTAATCCGTGTAGGTTTTAATCCTTTCCAGCGGGCATTATAAATAGGAACTACCGCGCAAAACGAGCAAGTAAACGGACAGCCGAAACTGGAATGATACGCTACCGTTCGCTGGCCCATGAATGTTTTGGCGATGTAATTTTTTAACGGATAAAACTCGTTCAGCTTCATGTAGGGAAACGCTGGCAAATTGTCCATATCCGGTATGGCTTCCTTGCGCGTTTTCACAAAACGATCACCCTCTTTGTAAATGAGGTTCGGAATGGTGTCAATGGCAATGGAGTTTGGATTTTCCAGGTATTTGAGCAAGTTGGGAAATGCTTCGTCGCCCGGGCCGCTGATCACATAATCCACATAACCCGAATTGAGCGCCACCTGGTATTGATTCGCGGCAAAATAACCGCCCCAAATCATAATAATATGCGGAAATCGTTCTTTGATTGCCTTTACATACGGAATAGCCTGGCGCAATTGCGGACCCGGCATCACCGTCATTCCAACATATCCGACGGCATGTTCTTCCACCAGTTCAATGATGCGATCCAACGGATTTTGCTCTAGGTTTCCATCTACGAAATAATAGTCACACAATCCTTCGATAGATCCGCCAACCTGCAAAATAGAGTTGGGGATGCGGTGTTTTGAGTCGGCACTGCGCGGGTTAAATAAAACAACGGATTTGTGAATCATGAATGGCCTCTAAAATAAAATCGGAACATAATGTTTGTCTATGTTCATCGGTTTGTTGCCGTTAAGGTAATGAATATTCACACTTGCTTTTCCGTTTTTCACGGTCACATCAACCACATTGTCCCATTTTCCGCCACCCATTCCGGAGGCGATGAAACGCAGGTTCTTGTATTGATGAATGGTTAATTCGCTTCCCATTGGCATAGCGCCAACATCACCTGCAAACAGGTAAACGGGAGTTTCCGTTTGACTCAACGCCTGAATTGTATTCGGGTAAAACTCACTCACGGGCGCTCTTCCTTCCGTATCATTTGGGATAATTTGAGGTGTAAATCCCGGATTTTGCCAAATCACCTGGTGAACGAAAATAAACACATTGTCATACTCTTTTTCCGAAGTCAATTCCACAAACTCGTTTAGCTGCGCATTGGAAACATTCCAGCCGTTTTGAATGACATCCCAAATGATAAACAGGCAATTTCCTTTTTCGAAATGCTGATTTCCGTTTCCATAACGTTCCTTGTACAACATGCCGTCACGTAAATCCTGGTTCCCGGGAGCAAAATAGACTTTATACGGACTTTTTTTAATAGCCTGATCAATCAACATCCACGATGGGGCGTCGCACCGGTGAACAATATCGCCTGTAAACACGCCGAAATCGATGGTTTTATCCTTACATGTCTTGTCGAAATAAGCCTGGAAAGGTTGGTACAACCCGCCTGTTATATAGTTAGGGCCACCACAAACATGTCCGGCAACATAAAAATGCAGGTCTTCACGCTCTGCTTCTGCTTCTGAACAACCGACAAAAAACAAAGAACTCAGAGCCAAAAAAGCGAGTACGTAAATTTTCATACAGTGAATTATTTGAATGTAAAAATACACTTGTTAACCACAAAGATTCACAAAGTTTTTTGATGTGCGAAACTTGTTAAGGACGCAAAGGCGTTCTACCTGGATCTCTTTGTGTTCTTCTAACAAGTCAAATTTGCCCTGATCCTTGTTCCTTTGTGTTGAATAGTTGAGAAAGCACCTTACTATGTTTCCGTGTCGTTAAACTATTTGCCTGATCCGAAAAACCATTTCTCCGTTGTTCCATCCGCAAACTGTTTGATGTACAAACAATCGGATTTCGGACTTACCACAAGATGTCCCAAAAGATCATACAGCACGAAAGATTGATCGGTTTTGGCCTGCAATTCTTCCAAACCAACAAAAGAACAAGGATTGTTGATGTCGGTAACGTTTACCAATGCGGAACCCAGATGTCCGGTAGAACCGGGAACCCACAATTGATAATACCCGGTTTGGGTAATCACAATCGAAGCGGTTGTTTCGCCGGTCGACCATAAATATTCCGCAGCCGGATTCACTGCTGTCAATCGCCATTCGTTTCCATTCCATTCACAGGTAATTTCAGGCCTGCTGATAGTGAGATCCGATTCGATGTGGCAACGATAACTCACCACTGAATCGTCGAAGAAAAACTGCACCAGCGGAAGTTCATCTGCACCAAACAAGGTAGCTGTTGGCTCCGGACGGAAAACTAATCCGTAACAAATCATCGATTCATCATCTCCTGTTTGCTGGTAATTTCCCATTGCGCGTGCAAAAAACACATCCGGATGAACCACTTCATTGACCATTGTGGCTGTCCAGTTCACCGTATCCAGCTCATATTCCACACCTCTGGATATTTTCGGATTCTGCATCATATTTGCATTATCGAAGAGCGAATAATGACCGTTGGGTAACCGGCGAATGTCATGCTGGCCGCTAAAACCATCATCATTCGGAAACGTAAAGTCAGAAGATTGTCCGCCGAGCCGCCAGATAATGCCTCCGCTTGCCCGGTTGATTTTGTAAATAGCATTCAGATGCCGAAAAGAGAGCAGGATATTTCCATCCGTATCTTCTTCGAGCGCGTTCCCATGGCAGTAATCAAACGGGTTGGGTGAATAACCGTAGGAATTGTAAAATTGCAGTGGATCAATGTGATCATTGCTGTTCCACTCATAGATCAGGTTCCCGCCCGGATCAATTTCCTGCCAGCCAAAACCCATTAGACGGGTTGTAGCACTTCCCTGAACGGGGCCAAATGTATAAGCTGAAAGATCAACCGTGTCGTAATATTCCATTGTGAGTAACCAATTACCGTTGGTCGCGCGCTGTACATCGTGAATATCGGCCTCACCATTAATGGCTCGCAGCGTATCCGTAATCGAAAACTGGTTGTCCATGATCACCACCATACTGGTGTCGTTGTGTACAATGGAGTAAGAGTATTGTTCCTGTGCTGCGTAATATTTAAAGTCGATAGTGGAAATGGCAGTACTTCCGTCGGCATACCAAACCAATACTCCGTTCTGATCAACAATGATTGGTCCGGTGTCTTTGTAATCTGGCGATGAAGGAGGTGTAGCCAGCCTGAACGGCGTGAGTAGAAAATAACGTTCATCGATGAGTCCGTTATTTTCAAATTCGTAAGGATAAACAGCAGCCGGTACCGGAGGAAAATAGCTTTGTCCGAAAGCGTTACCGGCAATGAGCAGGAGCACAGCCGACAGAAAGTAGTAATTTATGAAGTAGAGCATTTTTTTGAATTGGTTCTCACAAAGTAGTGTAAATTTGACTGATTAAGAAGTTTTTAAGTATTTAAACGCTGAATTTCACCATGCGTAATACCGGTACTCAACTGCAAAATTTAACTAACAAGCGCACTTTATGGCTGTGTTTGTTATTACCTGTTTTGCTCTTGTTTTCAGGAACATTAGTCATCGATTTTAATGGATTGTATGGCCAGGATAGTCACACCTATTTGTCGTTTGCCAAACAATTGAAAACGGAATGGCTTACCGGAAATAAAACCACTTCTTTTTTCTGGCCGAAAGGCTATTCAGCATCAGGAGCAGCACTTAGTTTTACGGGATTGAGCGTATTATGGGCACTGCGAGTTATATCATTGCTTTCGCTGATTGGGAGTTTGTTTATGGCACGATCCATCATTCATTTTGTATGGAATAAAGACGGATCGCTGTTTTTGTTGCTGGGCGCCGTGACACAGATTTACTTTGTACGCGCTGGTTTTTTGGTCATGAGCGATATGCTTACGACGTTTTTGATCCTGACTACGATTTATGCTTACTTGCGCTTTTTGAAGGAATCTTCCGTTCACCGGCTTTTGGCGGTGTTTTTATTCGCGACACTTGCTTTTTTCACGCGGTATGCCTGTGTTCCGCTGTTGCTCATTCCTGTTGGACATACGGTAATTCATTGGCTGAAAAAACAAACAGTTGTTGTTCGCCTCATCATGCTAACAGGATTAACCGGATTAGCAGTTGTGTTCATTTACTGGAACAACAATCTCCTGGTAGAATCAGCGTATCGGTTGGGAAACTGGTCGTTGGGAAATTTCTTCGCCATGGAATTTGTGAGTCGCGACGGTGTAGCCACGAATACGGTGCCGAATGTGTTATACATTTTCGGTAATTTCCTGCATCCCGGATTTCTGAGCACCGGTTTATTATTACTTCCTTTTTACCGGTCGCTTGATCGGAAAAGTATTCATTTGCTATTGATTGCGGGAATTTACCTGCTTTTTTTGGCAGGAATCGAAACTCAGAATTACCGCTTTTTGGTAATTAGCCACTTCATTGTGGTGATTGCCTTGTTTCCGGCATTTGACAGCTTTTTTCTGTGGCTAAAGAAGCGCAAATTAGCTGTTTTGTTGGTTATCGGCGTGTTGCTGTTTAATACCGCTTTCGGAGTTTATTCCTTCCGGAAAACACTGGCTGCTCATCGTTTGGAAAAAGAAATAGCGATGGCTGTAAAAGCTGAAGTAAATCACGAAACGATCTACAGTTTTTATGTTGATCAATCGTTTCCGTCTTACGGGATCAACAACTGGGTACGCAATTTTTTCATGGCAGATTATGATACCTTTGAAAAAGGGGCGTTGGTTGTTTTTAACGAAGCGCAATTCAAGAACCAATGGAAAAATCATCGTGTCATGCGCAACTGGAACCAGTTGAAACAAAGCTATGATCTTGACACACTTCGAACATTAACCGGTAATTGGCAGATCTATCGCATCCGATAAGCACATAGCGATCATTACGCCAGGGTTTGCGGCTAACGAGCAGGATACAACATGTATTACTGCATTGTGGATTTTTGTGCGTGAATTACACCTGCGCGGAATTGCTGTCACCATTTTTGCGCTTCATTATCCTTATAAAGATGAAGCTTACTTATGGCACGGAATTCCTATCATTCCACTCAATGGAAGAAACCGGTTTTTGCAGCGAAAATTGTTGCTCCCTGTGAAATTGAAGCGCTCATTTCGAAAACGGCATCAGACACAATCGTTTACCCATATTCACACATTTTGGCTCGGAGAAGCAACGTATTTGGGAATGCAATTGGCTAAACAACACAAACTTCCTGTCATCGCTACTGCCATGGGGCAGGACGTGCTTAAAGAAAACAAATACCTGAAACGCATTGTTCCTGAGTCACTAAAAGCGGTGATCACACTTTCGGTTTTTCATCGCGATCAATTGGCTAAAAGTACCGGTTGGCCATCGACGATTATTCCTTTTGGATTACCGGAAACGGAAACGGTAACCATTGCCAAAACCATTGATTTGATTGGAATCGGGAATTTGATTCCGTTGAAAAACTTTGGGTATTTCATTGAAATTTGCGGTAGGTTGGTATCTGACCATCCCAATCTGCAAGCCGAAATAATTGGCGTGGGTAGTGAGCAAGAACGTTTGCAGGAGCAAATTGAAACGCTGGGTTTGTCAAACAACGTACAATTGGTTGGGCTTTGTTCCTACGAAGAAACCCAGCTGCGACTTGCCGCGTCGAAAGTACTGCTGCATCCTTCTTCTTTCGAAGGCTTCGGAATGATCTTCGTGGAAGCGTTGGCGTTGCAGGTACATGTTGTAGCTAACAGGGTTGGAATTGCGTATGAACATACTGATATTCATGAACTCACAGGCAATGCAGATGTTGATAGCGCGGTGATTGTCAAATTGCTAACGGAATCGCTCCCTGAATCGGAAATGTATGCGATTGCGACGACGGTTGATAGGTATTTGGATATTTACAATGCCTGATTGCTTATTGGTCAAGTTAAGTTCGTACTTTTACTTCGAATCTAGAACCGGCTTACCATGAATCCTGTAAAAAATATCTTTTCTGCACTTCTACTCTTTTTATTACTGCCGGTAATGGATGTTTCCGGACAAATAGAAGCAGGAAAACGTCTTGAATTTGAATTGCGTGAAGGTTATGAAAACTTTGATTTAGCTCAATTTCGGGAAAATGGCATATTGGTGTTTTATCATGCCGAAAAGTCAGTTAAAGATAACCTCACATGGAAAGTTGATCATTATTCAACAGATTTGGAAATAGTTGACAGCAAGGAAATAATCATTTCGGAGGATTATAGATTACAAAAAACGGTACAAGACGACCTTTACTTATACCTCTTTTTTTTACATCACAGTGATGAATATTTATTTGTTCGGGTCAACTCAAAAACACTTGAAGTAGAGCGAATGGAAGGTTTACTTCCGGAAAAGACCTTTTCTAAGGAAATTACTGTTATTGATAACAAAGTGATTGTCTATTGTACATCTAAAAAATCAAAAATGCTTAGAGTTCTGGATTTCAAATCCGGTGCTGAAAACGATGTAGCTTTTAGCATCGAAGAATATGAGCCGAACGATGTTTCTTTGTTGAATATACAAGTTGATGATGATAGTCAGGAATTGTATTTTTTCTTTAATGCTAAGTTCGAAAAGAGTTATCAGTTATATGTAATGCGTTTTAATGACGAAGCAGAACTTCAGGAAAAAATCAATTTAAGTGAAGATTCACCGTGGGTATTTAGCACAATCTCGGGTACATTTTTAGCTGAGGGAGAGTATATGTTTACCGGTACCTATTCTGAAAAATCGACCGATAAGTCAGAGGGTATTTTTATTTGCAAAACAACCAACGGTAAAAAGGATTTTCACAAGTTTTATAACTTTTTGGAGTTTGAAGAGTTTTTAAGCTATCTACCTGAAAAAGAACAGGATAAAATTGAAAAAAGAAAAAACAAAAAGGAGGATCAAGGAGAAGAGCTTAAATTAAATTACCTTATGCTATCACACAATGTACGCTTTATAGATGGGAAGTATATTTACATTGGTGAAGCGTATTATCCTACTTACAATACCTATTCTAGTACGAATTCCAGCGGACTGACTACCACTACGGTAGTGTTTGCCGGTTATTTTTATACGCACGCAACTGTTGCCGGCTTTGATGAAGAAGGTGAAAAATTGTGGGACAAGACTTTTGAAATAAAACCGAAAGTGAAACCGTTTACACTTAGCGAAATGGTTCAGGTTACACAAAATAGTCCAACAGAACTAGGATTGATGTTTGCATCGGGTGACAGTGTTGAATCAAAAGCAATAAATACGTATGGAGAGGTGGTTAGGGATCGAAGTGTTAAAATGATTGCAAAAAGCGATGGTGATGATCAGACAAAATGGACTTATAGCGCTTTAACTTATTGGTATGATAACTTCTTTTTGGCTCATGGTTCTCAACTAATCAAAAACATCGAAGAGAAAGGAGAACGGGGCAAACGAAGACGCCAGGTTTACTTCATTAATAAGATTTCTTATAGTTTTTAGTCGTCTTTCTTAATCACCACCCAAGGAAAAGGAGAATCATTTTTCAATAGCTTAAACAATCGGTTTGGCCGATAATGAACGCTATAATTCTTCGGAAGATCATCCCACGTTAAATGAAAATAATAGCCTTGCGCAGCCGGTTCCTGTTGCTCGTTGAAGTAATTGGCAGTGCGTTCTTTTGCGCCCTTTTGATCGGTCGATTTGTAAATCGGGCTGTCTAATAAGTGGATTTCCCCACCGGGTTTTAGTAACCGAAACAGGCTGTTCCAAAATGCTTCAGTTGGTTCAAAATATTGGATGCTGGCATTGAACGTAATGCAATCGAATTGTGCTTCGGGTAACAGTTCAAGATCGTTGCAGCAGACAAATTTTATTAATTCATTTCCAAAACAGCGGGCGGCTTGTTCAAGTTCTTCGGTTCCCACATCAACGCCAATTATTTCAGAAGTAAAAGGAGCCATCCTTGCCGTAAACCACCCGTTTCCACAACCGATGTCCACTACTGACGGTTTGTTTTTCGTTGCCAGAAATGCACAAAAGCGTTCCTGTGTTTTTCGACGCATGTTCCATTCCCGTGCATGTGGATGTGTTTTCGGAACCAACGGAAGCTGTCGCACAAAAGCATCATCGTGAACACGTTGTTCTTTGGTTCGAAGCCGAATATAGACTTCTTCGAAAGCTGTTTTCGGGGGTGTAAGGTAATGCACACCATTTTTCGGTTCTGGCAGATAAGGGTGCATCATTTGTTCCATTTCATAAGTGCCAGTGCCACCTTGCTTTTAAGACGGTGTTTGAGCGATTGATCACGATGCGCCAGCCAGCCGTTTACGAGGTAACGGATCGAATAATTGTAAAACTTGTCGGAATACGGCAGCGAAAACCGGATATCGCGATCAGTACTTTTTTGCCAGTCCAAAACGGTTGTGATCTCATCTTCTATTTCGGCATATAAACCCGTTCCTTTGATCGGATAAGCTTTGGTAATGGTGAGCAAATGCGGATTACAGGCTTTGATGTGTTCCATCGTTTGCTGAATATCTTCGAGCTCTTCACCCGGATATCCAACCATGATAAATGTACCGGCTTCCATTCCCAAAGCACGGGTTTGCTGCATGGTTGTTTGCACGGTTTCCAACGAAACCCGTCTGTCCATGCGATCAATAACGCGTTGAGAACCGCTTTCAGCTCCAATCCAGATGCGGAAACAACCCATTTCTTTCAGTTGCTGTAAAACGGTGTCATTCAGACGTTCGGCACGCGTGATGCATTCAAAGTCGATGATGAGATTATGCTGTTTAAATTCGGCGTGCAAATCGGCGATCCATTTATGGCTTACGGTAAATACGTCATCGACAAACCATAACGCTTCTACATCGAAACGGGCTTTTAAATCGAGAATTTCAGCGACCACGTGTTTGGGATCGTTGCGTCGGTAACTTTGTCCGTATACGGCCGTGCTGCACCATTTGCAGGTATATGGACAACCGCGCTGCGTACTGATATTGAGCGTGCGTTTGCCGTGGTGCTTTTTCCAGACATCGAGGTATTTTTCAATCGGAATGGAACCGCGGTCGGGAAAAGGAAGCGTTTCCAGTTCCTTGATTTTAGTCCGGGCTTCGTTGCACACAATTTCCCCGTTATCCGTTTTGTAAGCAATTCCCTGGATTTCTGAAACAGGAAGTTGCTGTTCAATAGCATTGCTCAGTTCCAGAACGGTTTGTTCGCCTTCACCGGAAATGGTGAAATCGAAACCAGCGTTGAGGTAATGCTCAATATTGTAGGTTACGTCAGGGCCGCCAACAATTGTGACTGTTTCAGGAAGTTCTGACTTGAGCCAGGTGTTGAGTTCCAGTACGTTCAGCTTGGTCATCAGGTTCGAATAAAAAGCAACCAGTTGAGGCTGAAGTTCCATCAATTCGGCTTTCCAATCGGCCTTCGTTAAAAAAGTGCTGTCGACAATCGTCACATCTTTTCCGGCGGCTTTGAGATAAGAGCTGATATACAACAATCCCAGCGTGGGATAGGGACGCATGATCTCCAATTCTTTCGAATCGTCAGCCAAAAAATATCCGTGTGTCAAAACCAGTTTCATCCGTCGTGTCAACGCTTTTTTAAACTTAAGAAATAATGGTCGGACCGGTTGGCGAAAAATGAAAAAGAAAATCGCTTCTCCAACCAAATCAGCAAACGAAGGGCGCGCGGTCTTTTGGTGAAAAACGGCACCATATAAGAAGGTGGAATAAACAAACCGACAGGTCGCAACAATTCAACATCAAAATACGGATTCGCCAATCGGATAATTTCTTTCGGTGAATAATACCAGGTTGGAACCGCTGTATCGTTGACCATCACGTTTATAGCTTCGGTTGTGTTTCGACGATTTCTATTGCTGAATCGGCCTTTCAATGTCAGATACCAGCGATCCCAGGTTGTTTTTTTACCCATGATCACACAGATCAGCCGTTCGTTGGTCGCCAGTAAATCACTTGTTTTTTGAAAGAACTGTTCCAGATCGGCTTTGGGTAAGCAATTTAATCCGCCGAAGTCGGAGAAAATTGTTTGCGGTTCGTTATTGAGTTGGTCTAATTCCAACAGATTCAATACACGAAAATCGATCTCAGGAAACTTGGATTGTGCTTCCGAAATCATCTTAGGTGACAAATCCGAAGCGATGACAGAATAACCGTTTTCGTGCCAGCGTTTAGCATCTTCTCCGGTTCCGCAATTCACTTCCAGCACGGCAGAGCCTTCTCTGATCGGAAGCTGCCCAAGGTAATACCAAACCCTTTCACGCTGGGCTTTCCCAACCGATGTGTGTGTGAAACTCCGGTCGTAATCGCTCGCCGCTGCATCAAAACTGGCCTTCATCTAATACAGTTTTAGTTTCAGCAATGTGGCAAATGCGGCATTGTACGGCACCAGGAAAGCGTAACGCCACGAAGTAGCGTGCGAAGTTTTTTTCCACTTATTGATTCCCTGACGCGTGCGAAATGAATGGTGAACGTAACGCTGCAATTTGCGGTAAAAATCGGTGTGAAATGTTCCGGCAAACATCATGTCCAAATCGTCGGAATCTTTCCAATTCGATTTGTCGCCCATTTCCTGTTTGACGCGCTCGTAAAATTTCGTTCCCGGCAACGGATAAGAAACCGAAATCCCGATATCGTCCGGACGGTTATTGCGCACCATTTCAATGGTCGATTGAATGTCTTCTTTGGTTTCGCCCAGGTAACCGAATTGCAGGAAATATGCCACACGAGCACCCTTTTGCTGCAATAATTTCGTACTGCTGGTAATTTGTTCAATAGTAATGCCTTTGTCCATGGCATCCAGTATTTTCTGTGAACCGCTTTCAGCTCCCATCCATACTTCTTCCAAACCTGAGGCAACCAATTCTTCGATTGTTTTGTCGACCAGTAACAAATCGGCGCGACTTTGAATTTTGTAGTGAATGTGCAGTTTTTTCTCCTGGATGAGTTCGTTGAAACGCGTCACCCAGCCTGGTTTTAAACCGAAAATATCGTCTGTGATCCAAAAGTGGTTGACGCCGTAAGTTGTGGTGAGAAATTGCAATTCTTCCACTACTTTTTCGGGTGAACGCGAATTGTAACGATTGCCGTAAATCGGTTTGGCGCACCAGTTACATTTAAACGGACAACCGCGTGTGGTGCTGATATTGAGCGTAAACGGAAATTTTCCTGTAGCCCAGATTGCTTTGTAAGCTTGTATGTCGATGAGGTCCCAACGCGCCATCGGAAACACATCCAAGTCCTTTTCGTTAGCGCGCGGTGGGGATTTTACCAATCCGGTTTCATTGAGAAAACTGATTCCTTTAATATCGGAATACGACGCTGAATTGACAATCCGATCAACGCATTCAAGCAGTGTTTCTTCACCCTCACCGTGAATCACAATATCAGCACCTTGTTCATGGTAGAGTGGAGCATGATCGGTAGAATCGGAACTGGAAACCAATACGGTTGCGCCGATTTTTTTGGCCGATTTAATGAGTTCGAAACAAGCTTCACGCATATTGGTGAGGCACATTTTAGTCAGGTAATTGAATCCGTCGTCGTAAATGACCACAATCTCAGGATTCATTGCTTTCATTGATTCAATGCACTTTCCCGGGCCGGGATCAAGCGCTACATCGTAAAAACTAACCGGTCCGTGCATTTGATCTAAGTTTGCCAATGCCGTAATGGTTGCCAATGGCGGGTAGGGCGTTTTGTTACGCCACTGTTTGTGGTCTAGCTGATAGAAATAACTGTGCGTTAAAAATATCCGTTTCATAGTTCGATTCCTTCGCTTTGCAATTGGCTTTTCATCCGTGTTTGATATTCCCGGATCAGTTCATGATGCCTGCTGAGCACCTTTGTTTGGAAATCACTCGGATGATGTTTTGAAATGTACCTTCTGGTTTTTAAAGTTAATTCAAACTTTTCGGTTTGAAAATAGCTGAATTTTTTCTTCCACCGACGAAAGGTAATATTCATACATCGTTTATCGGCCCATTCGCCCAAACGACCTTTAAGTGTTAGGGAGATTAATGAACTCAGCCACGGTTTGTTCTCCTCAGAAAGAATAACTGACGAAAACGGTTTGCCGGGAAAGTAGGAGTACACCCATTGATTCGCCATATGAAATTCCGTAAGTACATCGCCTACAACAGGAATCAAACTGTGAATTTCCGTGGCCGTGAAGAGGTTTTTTTCTTCAATTTCAAGGTTCTTGTCATCGATGAAATAATTGACGCAGAAAAATTTTTTCGAGTTGAACAAAAAGAGCTTCTTGTAAAGTATGAGCAATGTTCGTGCAATCCACAAACGATTATGTTGGGTAATGATAAAAAAATCGAAATCGCCGTCCTGGTGCAAAATACCTTTCGACAGTGAACCAGAAATACCTACACCTTTCACAAAGGGGAATCGTTGAATGAACCGACCCGTTTTCAATGCTTTTTCATGCAATTTCCGGGCGCGTTCCATTCCTTTTTGGCGCCGTTCCACTTTGTTTTCGGGATCGAACACACCATAAAAACCGTCCTGCTCGAAAATCAGTCCCGACGCTACCAAAGCTGACAATAAATCATGTGTTTTTACTGATTCAGAATGAATGCTGGCACTAATTTCCTGTGTGGTCAACGGATGCTGAAATACTTCACTGTAAAGTAGCCGTTCTAAAACCTGCTTTTTAAGAGAAGAATGAAACACCATATTACTTTAATACTATATTGTTCAATGACGTGTTGGCTAAAGTAAGAGTTTTCAGGACAACCAAATAACAGAATGTGGATAATGTGGCTATCAGGTAATGAAGCAGGGTTTTCAGTTAGTGATTGAGTGAAAACCGGATAAGCAAAAAACCCGTTATCCGCCTGAGGCGGACAACGGGTTTTGATATCGTTGAATTGTTGCTTAGAACAAGATTCCGATTTTCAATACGATTTGTTTTTGTTTTGCGGCGAACGTTAAGTAATCGTTTGTTCCGGCGATATTTTGGAACATTGTCATGTCACGTTCTTTGTCGTCACCAGTGACTGCCTCACCGAAGTGAACAGGTGTTAAACCGTAGTAAAAACCTAGTTCTGCAAACAATGATGTGTTCCCGGTAAAGTTCCATTCTGCACCTGCAGCCAAACCGATGGTAGAACGCAGGAAGAACATATCTCCTTTTGCTTTCATATTCGTGTTTTCAGCAGCAACAGGAGTTCCCATCAATGAATCTCCGGTCAGATTAAATCCTTTGTCGTTAATTGTGCTCGACAATACAAAACTGGTACGAGCTCCGAATTTTCCATAGTAACGAAAATCACCGATCATATTAGTGCGGAACAACAACATTGTTGGGATCGTACCGTAAATTGCTTTTTGTTTACGCTCCTGGAGGTTGTATAATTTTGCATCCGGATTGGCAGAAACGTCTTCTTTTTTAAGGATTTTACTATCAACATAGTGGTAGTAAACTTTGTCAGTTGCTACAACATCATATTTGAACGATTCGAAATCAAACTCCAAACCTGTAGAAAGTCCGATATTCGGCGTAAAGCTGAAGTTCACATTCATTCCGATGGAATTTTGAGCGCCAACCCCTAAACGTTCAATATTCTTTGTACCAGGTTTATTGAAGTTCATTCCTAGCTGGTAAGCAAGTCCCATTTGAACTTTCTTCGTAGCCACCGCATCCTGAGCATTAAGTGACAAGGCAAAACCTGCGCAAACAAGTGATAATAGTATTTTTTTCATATATCGATAGTAATGATGCGACAAATATAAACTGTTTCAATGAAATCAGAATGATTATTTTTGAGGCAGTTAATAAATCGTACATGAAGGTTTTCCGTTGGTTGGTTATAACGAGTGTTTTGCTGTTTGTGGCGGCTTGCTCGCACGATCCGTTTGATGTGAGCACAGAAGGTGTTTCGGTTCCGCTAAAACACACCAATCTTGATTCACTGATCCGCAGCACAGATAGTACTCATTTGCTTGCTGTATTGATGGAGCAGCGCGTCAGGACACCGGATATCATTGATTATCAACTGGGGTATTGTTTTGGGGTAGGAAGTGTGATGGACCCGATGGTGGTTCGGGATATTGAAACGTACCGGAACAATAGTTATATCAAACGATTGGAAAAACGAATCGGGGAAAAGTTTCCGAAACTAAGCGAGCGAACACAAAAAATCTCTGATGCGTTTGTACAATTGAAAGCGCATTTACCGAAGGAGAAATTTCCGCGGGAAATCGTTTACATCAATTCCAGTTTCCAGAGCAGCGCTTTTTGTACGGATAACGAAATTGCAATTGGGCTGGAACGTTACCTGGGAGCCAAAACAGACGTAATTGCCGAGCTTCCGACACAGGATTTTTTCCCGTGGATCAAAGAAAAAATGGATCCGCAATACCTGGAACGCGATGCCGTTACCGCCTGGATCATGACACACCTTGTGGATGAAAAAGAAGGCGCCAATAACATTGAGGCAATGATTCGCTGGGGAAAGATCATTTACCTGACAGAAGCTGCTTTTCCCGACATGCCGAAACATTGGATCATGCGTTACAAGGAAAGTGAATACAACTGGGCTATTGAAAACGAACGCGCTTTCTGGGATTATCTGGTCGATGAAAAACTGTTGTTTGAAACCAGTGAGCGTACCCAGGCCAACTTGCTCAATGACGCGCCTTTCACGACAGGATTACCGGAAAAAGGACCGGACAGGCTCGGACAATTCCTTGGCTGGCGAATCATGCAGAGCTACATGGAACAATATGAACTAACTTTGCAGGAATTAATGGCGAAACCGTATACCGAATTGTTGCAGGAGTATGAGATCACCGAATAACAAAACAATACCGAAGAAAACACACATACAAATGGACGAAAAAATCGTAAAAAAATCGAGTATCGAAATTGAAGTTGGACTCAATGCCAACAACCTTCCGTTAAACATGCGCTGGTCGGCAAGCGATGGCAACGTTGACAAAGCACCTGCCCGTGCTTTTTTCCTGTCATTGTGGAATCCGGATGAAAAAAACACGATGAAAATCGATTTGTGGACCAATGAAATGACGGTTGAGGAAATGAAACAGTTTTTCCATCAAACTTTATTGACCATGGCTGATACGTTTGAAAAAGCCACAGGAGAAACTCGTATCACAGAAGATTTAAGAGATTATTGCTACCATTTTGCTGAGAAGATGGAAATCTTACCGGAATAGAACCATTACAATTGTGCGACTGGTCCACAATTAGCATTTTCTCCCGCGGATGAGCAGATGGCGCTCTCCCGCCTTTGGCAGAATCGCACTACAAAAGATTCCCACGAATGCACGAATTTTCTGCGCGCCTAACGGACGCGCTTTATGTTTGACGATACGTCTACGCTATAATTGTCAGTGAGTCCGTTAGGCGAGCCATAATTCGTGCATTCGTGGGGAGCAAAAAAGCATCCGCCACAGGTGGATGCTAATATTAATATCTGTAGGAAACTACAATTCGCAATCTGATTGAACCACCGAGAACCAAAGCTCTGGCCGTTCAGGTTTTCCTGCCGTTACCGAAAGTTCCGGAAACCGCAGGCGCAATTTACCGCGCTTTAATTTGGAACATTGGGTTTCAATTTCTTTTCCGGTTTTGTAATCGTACCAAACCACTTTGTAGTTTTTTCCTTTTTCCAATCCTTCCACGTACAACGGTTTGTTGCCATCGTCCCATTTCATATCGCGCAACTCGTTAAACGGCGATTCAAACGTAACTTTTCCGCAGGCGTCTGAATTGCGTTTGGTGAAATAATTATACGAACGGTTTTTCACGTAACCAACAGCGCGGGTTTCATCCTGTGAGACATAATACTGGGTTTCTTTACCTTTCTTGCTGTCACGCTTCAAATGACGTTCGGCCTGACGGCCCTGCACCCAATATCCGTTGGTGTTGCTCAGTGTTCCGATCGTTTGTTCGCTGTTCATAAATTGCTGACAGGCAACCATAGTCGGCCAGGTAACTTCGTGTCCTTTATGCCAGCCAATCCAGGAGTTGAATCCTGCGAGTCCGGTGAAACCAAACGACATTATATCGAGGTATTGCTGAGCGAAATCACAGCATTCATCTACGCCATCACCGGCGCCACCTTCCGCAATCAGGATCGGTTTACCTGACTTTGCAGCAAGCGACGAGATCATTCTGGCCATCGAATTTTCATTCATGAGGAACATGTTGTTGTCTTCGCTTTTGGCAATTACCATTTTGTCAGGAGAAGCGGCATATGGGTTAAAGCTCACCACATCGATCAGCGGATGATAAATACTTTGATCAATAAATGTTTCGCCTTCGTAAAACTTGGCCGTGTAGATATCCACTCCAACCAGCTGGTTTGTATGCCCGAGTGTTTGCTTGATATAAGTCGCGATGCGTTCGTGGTAATTCTGAACGGCTTTTCGCACCGCCTGGCCCAATTCGTCATCTACCACAAATGGTTCTTCATGGCCGCTGAACTCATCTACATGCCAGGGCTCGCTGAGCATTTCAAACAAATACACACTGGTCGAATAACCGTAACGCGCAATATAATAACGGGTGCGCTGTTCGTGGTACCGTAGATCTTCTTCGTTGGTCAACATTTCGTGCGGCTGTTTGTTTTTACCATCAGCGTAACAATATGCAGGAAAAATATCCTGTTCGAAATACGCTTTATTGCTGTTATAATGCGACCAGTCCCAGTCGAACATATCGTAATTACCGTAATTCATTACGGGTTCCTGCTGCATGAGATTGAAATGGATATACACCCCGTTTTCCTCGCAGAATTCCAGTAAACGATCCTGTTCCCATGCATATGGCTGACGGTCGAAATAATTTCCTTTTTCCTCAAATTCCAGTAAAGACGACCATCCCGATTGCAGTACGCGGATAAATTTACCGCCCTGATTGTTGTAAGCTTCGATGTCTTTGTGATAGGTCATCCACTCGCTCAGTTTGGTTACTTTGTGCGTTTCTTTCGGAGAGAAATTATCCGGTTGGCCGGCAGCAGCAGTATGGTAATTGTTGACGTTTTTGGTCGGTGATGGAAAATTAACTCCAACAGGGAAAATCATTTTCCCATCCAATTGCAGGTTGCGATTGTTGGGGTGAACGGAAACAAATCCTTTGTTGTCGCTTTGCACAACAGTAAAACGAAGGTCGGAAAGCTCCTGCAATAGTGCTTCTTTCACCTTTACAGTAATCTCGCATGTCCAATAACCAGGCAATGGCGGCGAAAAACGAATCCGCATCGGGAATTGAGTCCCAACGTCTTTCCATGAATTACTTTTCGTATCGCGCTCGTACTCGCGGTAATAAAACCCTGGAATGACTTTCACTGTTCCGGTTTCAGGGTGCGTCATTGTGGCCTCCACGTCGAGTTCCCACTGCAAAAACGGGTTGATCTTTTCGGACTGAGCTACATTGGCTTTCGTGAGGAAATTGTTCACCCGCACGAGTATATGATTGGGCAATTTTACACCTACTTCCAATTTATTAAATTGTTTTACCTGCGTAAAATCCGTGTAATTCAGCAGTTTTGCCTCGGTCGAATTTGTCTGTGCCGATACGGTGACCGTCATGAGGCAAAGAGCCCAGAAACCCAATAATAGCTTATTCATTGTTGGTTTTATTAAGTTGATCGGTGATTTATTTCACTAAAGTCATTTCGTCGACCAAATGTTTCGCTCCGGCATATTTATCCATTACCCATAATACATAGCGAATATCCACCACGATATTGCGGCAGCGGCTCGGATCAAACAAATAATCACTCATCGTACTTTCCCATGACCGGTCAAAATTCAATCCCATCAAATGCCCGTCGGCGTTCAGTACCGGTGAACCGGAATTACCACCTGTTGTGTGATTGGATCCGGTAAAACAGACCCATAATTCGCCGTCCTGCGCGTAATCGCCGTAGTCTTTCTGTTGAAACAGTTCGGTCATGCGCGGCAATAATTCAAAATCAGGATTGGCGATCTGGTTCTTCGCGATGATTCCCGCAAGTGTGGTATGCGAGGTGTACATCATTCCGTCGGTTGGTGCGGAACCTTCCAGTTTTCCATAACTGATGCGTAGTGTAGAGTTCGCGTCAGACCACTGTTTCATGTCAGGGAACATCACGCGTTTTCCTTCTACGAACACTTTCAGTAAAGCGTCCATTTCGTCGGAATAAGCTACGACATTTGGACGAAGGCTTTTATGGAAAACCGACCAGCATTCCTTAAACAGGGTATAACCGGCATCTTTCTTCAATTTTTTAAAGGCATTTCCTTCAGATAATTTTTTCAGGAAGGCGACGTATTTTTCTTTGTTTACAAGAACGGATTTGGTATAAATCGCTTCTGATAAGCCAGGTTTTTGAGCACCAGCCACAGCATAAGAACCTTCTGCATATTTATTAAACTCAGCTGTTAACAGGTTGAAGATATCCTGATCTACTTTAGCATCATAATCTTTGAAAAAAGCGTCTGCTCCTTTGATGTAGTTATCGATCTTTTTTTGCAGTTCGCCACTTGCTTTGTACTTGTCGTAATTGGCTTCCAGATCTTCCAACACACGGGCGATTTTAAACATTTCAGGGCCTACCAGCAGGTATTCTATGTACAAGGTAAAATGAAATTCATAGGTGCTTTTTTCCTCCACCAATTTGTTCATCTTGTCAATCAATCCGGCATATTTATTCCATTCTTCTTTCGAATTGGCACGTTTTACGTATTCGGTTTCAAGCTCGATTTTTTTACCAACGGCATCCAATTGTTTCAGGCCGTCGATCTGACCGATGTTTTTCTTCCAGGCATTGGCAATACGCGCTTGTTTAGCCGAATATTGAATGCGGATCTGGTCGGAAGAGCGCATTGCTGCATCGATCACTGAAAGCGATTTGGTACGCATGGAAATTTCCATCGGACGTTGTTTGTCGACAATATATTTCAGGTTGCCCGAAGACAAATGTTGTTCGGTAAGTCCCGGAAAACCGTAAACCATGGTGAATTCACCTTCCTTCCTGTTTTTAAATGCAATTGGTAAATGGTGAAGTGGTGTATAAGGCACATTATCCGTGCTGTAAGCCGCCGGTTTGTTGTCTTTTCCAGCGTAGATCCGGAATACGGAGAAATCACCTGTATGACGCGGCCAAACCCAGTTGTCGGTGTCGCCACCAAACTTTCCGATTGAATTGGGTGGTGTTCCTACCAAACGCACATCCAAAAATACTTCTTTCACCATCAGGTAATAGCTGTTTCCATAATCGAAAGCCTGTACATCGGCCTGGTAGTGCGTACCGCGTTTTGCGTCGTCAATGAGTGTTTTCATATTTCCCGCCATGATTTCATTCAAGCGTGAAGCATCTGTAATTCCTGCTGTACCGAACAACATTGATTCAGTTACGTCGTCAATGCGAACGATACGCGTAGCGGTCAATCCCGGATTTGGCAATTCTTCCGCGTGATTTTTTGCCCAAAATCCGTATTTCAGGTAATCTTTTTCGAGTGACGAATGTGATTGCACCTGGCTGTAACCACAGTGATGGTTGGTAAGCAGCAATCCCTCTTTAGAAACCACTTCAGCCGTGCAGCCACCACCAAAATGCATGATCGCATCTTTGATTGATGATTGGTTGACATTGTAGATGTCGGAGGCCGAAAGGCGCATTCCCATTGCTTTCATGTCGGATTCAAACGCTTGAATCAATGACGGAATAAGCATTCCTTCCTCTGCGCGCGCAACGGAAGAAACCACAAGAAGAAAAAGAATCAGGTATTTTTTCATGAAATCGAATTTGTCCCAAATATACCAAAGACACCTCATACAAGGGTTGTCTACGTTGAACCTTTTTACGACTTTTGTGGCGATGGATTTTATAAGCTTGGTATTTCGGTTGGGAGTAGTGTTAGCTATTTTCAGTTTTATCTGGGGATTGCTGCGCCTCGGGCTCACTATTTTACGAGGAGGTACGCCACTTTCGTACCCTGTAAACCTGTCGTTGAAAATGATTCAGTATTTCATCATTGCAGATATTACAATCCTGTTCTGCGAAACAAAATCAGATTCATTACAACTCGACCTGGTGCTCTCCGGACTCATTTTGCTGATGTATTTCATCGGGAAAGTGCAAAACATGAAGACCAAATTGCAGTTTATCACTATTCAAACCCGTGGATTGAATGATGTCCACAAGCCGAATATGAACCTCGAGTTTGGAGTGATTGTTCTGAGTATGGGGCTTTTCATATTCCTGGCCATTAAACAGGAGTATGCCATAAATCCTGTTTCGACATGGTTTTACACCACCATTACCGACATTGAAAAAACACCCATTTTCGGATTCATTTTTAAGATTATCGGGTTTTTCTTTACGATCAATATGCTGCTGAAAATGTTCGCAGCGTTTACGATGTTGCTTTCAGGCAGGGCTTTCAATAAACCGAAAGACGATAACAACAATAATGGCCCGGATGATAATCCGTATCATTTTGATGATTATGAAGAAGTGAAATGATCTTACTTTTTTCTTTTTGTCTTGATACAAAAAGTAACAAAAAGGAAATTCTCCTGAAATCCCTAAAATCCCTGTACTCATAGATAACTCTAGGGGTTCAGCATTTTAGGGATAAATAAGGACTTAGATTGAATTAGAGGTATTAAGGCCATAGAATGCCTATTTTCGCCCCCTTTTTGGCCTCCCTGCAATGCCACAGCCCCCTATATTGCAGGAAAAACCAAAGGAAACATGAAACTTAGAATCAACTTTGCATTAAAGGCAGGTGTAACGGGTGAAATCCCTGTTCAGGCTATTATGACTTTCGGCCAAAAGGAAATTGACCGAATTACTGGTAAGACCGTTTACAAGCGTTTGCGATACTATACTGGTGTAAAAGTAAAGGCGGCAGAATGGAACAAACCTGAAAAGTTACCCTACAACAAAACAGCACAAACTGAACTGTTGCAACTTGAAAAGACCATTCAGGACGTTTTCAGCGTACAACTAGCCTTAAACGGTTTCGTAACCTGTGAAAGTCTGAAAGCTGCCCTAGATGAGAAATTAAAGGGTAAAAAACAAAAATCTGTGCAACGCATTCGTTTAACAGAATTCATTAAAGAGGAAATTATAAGTGATCCTGAAATGAAGCTTGGTACAAAGTACAGATATGACCAATTAATGAAATATATAACCGCCTTTGAAACCGTGTACGGTAAACCTGTGTACAATCATGAGTTTGACGACCGTGTTTTTCGGTTGTTCATGGCAGAAGTACGCCGTAAGAACGAACGCTATAACAGCGTAACAGGTTTTTATAAATACATGAAAGCAACGCTTAACAGGATTAAACGCACTTACAAAGTGCCTGTATTCAATCCGACCGAAGAACTTCCAAAGGCCGAAAAGCAAACAAACATAAAAGCGGCAAAGGTTTATCTAAAATTTGAGCAAATACAATGTGTTATTAAGCACAAGCCAAAAACAAAGCAGATGGAAAACGTAAGGTTGATATTCCTGACACTCTTATTCACTGGATGCCGTTATTCGGACGTTTTTAAAATCAAACCGGAAGGCCAATACAGCAAGACCGGTTTAAAATTCAGTTACGGCCAGTATATCAGCCAAAAAACGAACATTGCAGTCGTTGTGCCGATCTTGAAACCTCTAGCGGACGCAATAGCGGCAAACGGTGGTAAAACTGCCGATAAAATGCACTTACACGAGTTCAATCGCGCGTTGAAATCGCTTATTCGTGATTGTGGCCTGACGGAATCGGTAACGTTAATATATACGGATTCCTATGGGAATAAACAGTTTGAAGAAAAGCCGTTTTGCGACTTCGTAAGCTCACATACTGGGAGGCGGTCATTTGTATCGAACTTAATTAACCACATTCCCGATGCGATCCTTTCAAAAATAACCGGACACGAAACCGGAAACAGTGGTTCGAACATGATACAAGGCTATAACCATATAGAAGGGATTGATAGCGCGGTATTGTTTTATCGGACTCTTAGCAGGTTGCAAAGCATCGACAAAGAACACTTTATTTTCAAGTTGACATAAGTCATTAACTTAAACAAAAAAGCCCGTTAGATTAGTTTCTAACGGGCTTTTTGTTTTCAGTTGCTTTTCTTGGGTAAATCTGAAAAAATTGTGTTTTCAAATATTCTATAAATAATTTCGGTTGTAGTATATCCTCCCAATTCTATTTCTTGGTTCTTAGCATCATGGATATACTTTAAATGCAAAGTACCATGTCCCTTGCGGAAATTTAAAAATAGTTCTTCTGTATAATCGTAAATTCCAAGGTCTGCAAATTCATCAATAATTGCTTTGTTAAACTTCGAGGTTTCTCCCGGTCTATCATCATATCCAGTCATATTAAACCTTCTGTGCTCCTTTTTAAAAGTTTCACGGTCAACGTATCTTATTTGATCAGCTATTTCATTAAATGCTAATCGTTCACGAATGAATTTTTGAACCTCATTTTTCGATAAGGTTTTTATAGTTTCTATTGTCATTGTTTGATTTTTATTGTCCAATCGTTTCCTTAATAACATCGATTCCTAAATCCTCAAAAGCTTTCTTTGCTTTTGCTATAAAGCTATCCATTAGTTCATCTGTATAATCATCGACTAGATTCTCATTTATAAAATCGATCATGCTATTTAGTTCATCATTAAGAATTTTCTCCCCTACATTTGAAAGAGCGATTGCGTCGTCTAACATATTTTGGATACCTGAAAATAGTCCTTCGTGATTATTTGAAACAGGTAATTCATCAAATTTTGCTCTTGCTTTAGCTAGATGTTTTTCTAGCAAACTGTCCAATTTTTCCATGAGTGGTTTTAGATCAAATTTATTGAAAATTATTGTTTTAAATCGGTTGTTGATGTGTCTTTTATCAACAAAAAAAGCCCGGCAGAAAACTACCGAGCTTAAAAAAAATGATTCCGGTTCTACCGGTTCTGAGAAATGAAATCCTGAATTGCAATTTTAGAATAGCGGATTGTTCGCGTATTCATTCGAATGGGTTTTATAACATTGTCCTGCACCATTTTAAGAAACACATTCCGGCAAACTCTTAGTATTGTCCGCGCTTCTAAAAGGGTTAATAAATCGTCGTCCTGGGCGACGTGTTTTTGTTCCGGCTGAACCGCCATAGGGCGGTGGCGCAATTCATTCAATTCTACGCGCACCGCCTTTAGTTCGGTTTTGGTTTCGCTGAGATCAGCAGCAAGCGATTTAATCGCCATCTGCAAAAGTTCTGAGTCCATATTTGAGCGGGTTAATTATACGATTCTTTGAAAAAATCCATTTCAGCCCCAGCGTTAAATCTGCCGTACTGGCGAGCTTGTCCGATCTCAGGTATTTCGATTACTATATCAACATCATGCTGATAACCATTCGATCCCCTAAACGCTCCCTGTTTTGTGGTCTGAAAGATGAAAATAAACGACACTTTCGGATATTCGTCTCTGAGGTCGTCAAGGTCTTCGGCTGTCAAACCGAGCTTTGTAATACTGTCGAGAAATACAAAATCATACCGCGATAAATCAGCCGGAATAGAACCCGAATAATTGACTTCATACGCGCGGCTATGTTGCACTTTCTTTTGTAACGTACCGCTCAAATGTTCTTCACGGGCAACGTATAAAACTTCACCGTGATTTTTTGAAAGGTAGTCGGCAAACTCAATGCAAAGTGCGGATTTGCCGAACTTTGGACGACCGAACACCATGGCTGTAAAACCCTGAGTCGGATCGCCTATAAAGTCCAACCACTTACCACGAAATCCAAGTGTAGGAAAGTGCATTTGCGCAAGCTCACGACCACGAACAACGGTTGCGGGCTGATCGTCGTAATCGTCCCCGTCCCAATCGCCACCGTCCGAAAAACCATTTAAGCCGCTTATCCCTTCCACATCGTCAACGATTTCACCAAGCCCGTTTAGTTCACGGGACGGAACTTGCATAAAGCCGTCAACCTTGTTACGTTTTACAAAGTCATTGAGCCGCGCCAGAATATCGTTGATTTGATCGTGGTACGGGTCGCGCTTGCTCATTGATTTGTTTGTATAGGCGCGATCTATTCGGGTAATAAGCGTTTTGGCCCGTGCCACTTCGATACGTTTCCCCTGCATCGAAATGAAGGACTTAATAAACCGGATGGACGGTAAAAGGCGTTGTTTTCCTGCCAATGCTAAATACTCGCTTCTGCGTTGCTCGTCGATCCGAACAATGGTTGCACGGTACTTGTATGCTTTTGCAAGCAGTGCGATTAGTTCGTCCTGAATCTCGATAATTTGCTTTGCGTATTTCGAGGTTTTCCGGATGCGCTTTTCTGTTATTGCCCTTTGCAATGAGTTCAGAAATGATCGCAATTGTTCAGGCTTTTTAGATTTGCCATTCATCAAAACAAATCGTTTGATGAATCGCAATTCTTCGCTGATACGCTCGACTGAATCACCAGCGTATTTTTTAGCAAGCCGAACAAAAGGCACTTTCGGTTTTGGCTGTTTTACCGATGGTTTGCGTTTCTTCGGTGCGCTAATTTTGCGTGTCGATTTTACTGCTTTTTTGGTACTGGTCCGACGCACTGAAGGTGGCACGGGAAGTGCTTTCGTTTTTATAGCGTCTCCACCAAATACACGATTGAGACTCACAATAAACTTGTCGACTTTACCGCGAAAAATCGGATCATTGTCGTAGTCTGAAAGATCCCGCCAGTTTTTGGTCTTCTTTGTGTAGCTGTTGTACTGATTCAAAAGAATTCGACTCAGGCGGGATGCGTCCGCCTTTTTCATCTTGGCGGCAATATTTTGAAGGGTAATCATATCTAACGATTTAGAGGGTTATGAATTATTGTTTTTTCTGTGCTTGCTCTAATTGCTCGCGCAATCGGTGGTTATCATTTTGTAGTTGCTCAATTCGCTGCTGATCAACCACGGGTTCATCAGCGTACACCTTCCGGAGTACGCCATAATAGAACCCAAGTGAGCCGATAAAACCGATTACCGAAAGCATGAAATTGAGCTTATCGAAAGGAAATCGTTTTGCGCTCATGCTAGGAAGTTTGAGATTCAGACTCGCTACTCGAAATCAAATAGTAACCTCCGACAACAAGCCCTAGCAATACGCTTGCGATGGTGATTGTTTTTAGTTTACTTCGGTATTCCATCCGTTTGTCAACCAGTGTATAAGTGAATTTGTTCCCATGGTACTTGCGGTGAACTTCGGCGAGCTTTATGAAAAAATCATAGTCGTGAATGTTCTTAAAGACCTGGCAACCGGCTGACCATTTATCGACGGTATAGGATTCACCGTTTTTGCTCGCATGGTGGATATTGATACCGTACAAACCTTTCACGATCTTACCACTATTGAAGTCAAGAACAGCGTCGCGGTTGTAATCACGAACGACCCACATTGCACCAGTTTGAACAAGGGCTTTATACTGGCCTTTGTGAAGCCCGATAGAATGCGAATTTGGGTACTGTCCGGGATGCACGATTGCTGTTCCTTGCGGGTTCATCGGGTTTTTTAACCAAAATGTACCGGGATCAGTTGTGCAACGAAACACATAGTAAACCCATTTAGCGCGTTTTGCCGTTCCGATGTTCATAAAGGCGTGCATTTCGTCGTCGAACGAATTAGGCACACTGCTATTTGCCCTGAATCCCCAAATGTTGAGGTAAAAGGGTTGTTTGAAAATGGTGAACCCCTTTTCACGTGCGAGTTTTTTGATCTGTCTAATCATGGTATTTGATTTGGGTGGTATTGATGTAAAGCTGTTTTCCGTCGAGCGTTTGAAACTCGGTCAGGCCATTACGGGCGCTAATGAATGTGCCGATAATTGTTGCGCGTGGAACGATCATAAACTTGCCCGTTGCATTCCAGACTTTCGCCCGTTCGATGGTGATAAGCCGACCGGATGGTGCGCCCGAAAGCCCAGCCAAAGCCCATTTATCATTTCGCCATTTCAGACCAATAGTATAAAGCTGCGCACGGTATTTATTACGCTCAGGATTAACAGGAAAAACGCGATCTAAAGCTGTTGGAATTGTCGCTTTGTTGTAGTTGCCAACGTTGCGGTTTTTGAACTTCTCATTTACTTGGATATAGTTCAGAATCCCTTTGATTTTGGACAGTGCGCGAATAGTTCCCATTACGTCGTTGATCTCTAAAGCCCTTTCAAGGTCTAAAGCGATTTGGGCGTGTTGTACCGCTGGCTTTTTCTCGTCTTTCTCTTTCTTGTCGTCCTTTTTGTCGCTTTCTGAATCCTGTTTTTTACCGTAGGTTCCGGCGGTAATCTTCGCAAGAATCTGAACGTCGATAGTTGAAGGAAGTCCATTCGCCTTTAGCGCGTCCCGCGTTTGGTTGCCCCAATCACCGTCAACGCTAATTTTTGCTCCGTAATGCTTATTTAAAGCGGTTTGCAGGTCGCGCACCGTTGTACCCTTGCTGCCATATTTGAGCGGAAAAACATTGTAAGCAATTGCTGGCTTTTTAGGCTTTGAACTCCCTGAGGGTTTACTTGCTGTTGAACTTGCCGCTGGAGCAGGTAAAGCAGCACCCGAAGCAATCAGATCGTCGATGTCTTCGCCTAGATTTTTCTTACTGTCATGTTTAATTTTGTTATACAGCAGATAACCGCCAACTACGGCAACAACACCGCCACCCACCCAAAGCAGGACTTTTGTTTTTTGTTCCATGATATTTACTTTTTTGGTTTTTTTTTCAGTTCTGCGCGCCAGTCCCACGACCAATCGAGGTCACCGTCTAAGTCAGTCCACAGACTGACCCCGTACATTTTTTTGTACTTCGCTGCTGTGTTGTAAAATGCCTGTTGATTTGGGAATTCCTGAAATACAGCTTCGATTGCTTCTTCGTCGGTCGCGGGCATAAATCCGAACCATGTCAAACTCATTGCTGCGTGTAGTCGTTTTGCCCACCCTTCGGGATCGTAAACTTTTGGCGCTACACCGCTTTTTGATGTTTGCGGTTTCGCGTTCTTAATCGCTAACATTTCCTCGTATTCGGTTTTGGTCAACTCGTCGGCTAAATCGTGTATCAGGTTTGCACCTTCGTACTGCGTTTTATAGGAGTTCTGCACCTTTTCGAAATCGGTTTTTGATGGAATTGCACGCATCGTTTGCCGCACAAGCGGCACGTCAGTACCCCACCATCCATCGTTATCGAATGCCTGTCTAAACTGTTTCGCCCATGTGGAATGTTTGTCCTTTCCGAACGATTTGTTTTCCTCAGCTCGTGCGCGAACTTTTTTTACTTTCCGGTCTATTAGCCAAATTGCTCCGGCTGCACATACACCAACAATTCCCAAAGCGATCCACTTAGCGAACCGCGACCGATCTTCATCTTTGAGCGACCGCCAAACGCCTTTTTTCTCGTTTCCATTGGAAACAACAATTTGGGTCGGCTGCGATTGCGTCGAAGGAAGGGGAACGGGCGGGGAATTGTTGAGGTATCGCACCGGAAGATTGTCCGTTGCGTTATCCATGATTTAGGTGATTGAAGGGTTATTAAATTCCGAGAAACTTTTTAGCAAAATTGATTTTTGCAGGGTCGTTCTGAACGACATTCGCAAGCGCGGTGAGCGTTTTTGCGTCGAGTGATCCGGCAAAGATTGCAAGCGCTTGGGCTTTGTCGTGGGCTTCCTTTTGGGATGCTGCCGGAATGCTGATTGAAAATTTATACTTATCCATTGTCATTGATTTTATTGGCGATTACTGAGTGAAATTCTGAGTGCAATTCGGGATGTTCAGCTAAAAGGTTCATAGCCTGTACAGCCCGTTCCAGCTCATCTTCCGAATACTTGGCTTTCATTTCTTCGAACTTTTTATCAAGTTCCGATAGTTCACTTTCGGGTACGATTTCGACCTCGATGGGCTGTGGTGACGGTGGTAGCCCCTCGACAGGAACACCACCCGATGCACCCATCTTTGCTGCGAGAAATGGCCCGAACATCTCAACGCCTGTCTTTAGGAGTTCGCGCGTTTCGCTTTTGCCGTTTGTCCTGCTTTCCTCCTCTAGCTTTTTGTATTTCTTCAATTTCTTGCGAAGCGCTGCGTTTTCTTCCTCCAACCGTGCGTTATCTTTTTCCAATGCCCTGATTTCGCTTTGCTGACGCTCGCGGGTTACTGCGTCGTTGATCTTTTCACCGATTTCAACCGCTCCGAGTTGCGGCACACCTTGCAGGGTTGCAGTGGGAGTAGCGGAAACTAGTAATCTGAATGTATTACAGTTGGGCGATTCACCAAAATAGGTTCTTAGTTCAACACACCTTGTTTGAGGGTAAACAAAAGCCATATAGTTATCAAACTTTTCAGTGTCGGTTGTCTTTTTCACCACTATCATTCCGTCAACATGGATTGAAAAATATTGTGATTCTCCCTCGTCGGCAGACATTTCTAAAATCTGCTTCATCCGCTCCATGCGTTCGGGGCTGTACGTGTCTAGTTGCGTCCGGCTTTTATTACCTCGCGGGACGTGTGTTTCTTCGTATTCTTCCATGATTTAAGGGATTTTATTAATGGCGATCACTTGCAGGAATTTCACCTGAATGGGATTCTTAATATTCTGATTTTCGATTGTGATCCGACCACTGAAAACATACTGCATTTCAGCTATCGCACTGTTTTTTATATCGTAGATTCCTGAGTGAGAATTAACCCGCGTATCGGGATCGGGAACAAGCAAAATAAAAGTGTCGTTATGGTCTTTCAATTCCAGTTTCTTTAATGAAGGAATCTGGAAATGGCGATAGCGAAACAGGTAGTCCGTAATACCGAGTTCGTGCATTTTGGCGCGTGCTATCTCGGTGGCTAAACTCTCAGTCATATCTCAACAGTTAAGTAAACATTTACTGTATAGATTTCGTCGAAAGCACCTGCCGTGAGATCGGTATAAAATCCTTCAATGAGGGTAACAAAACCGTGAACCAAAATCGAGAAATGCTTGTATTTTGTTCCTTCCGTCCAATGTGTATTAGCCGATACCTGTGTTATTTGTTGGATCGGTGCGTAACCTTGGATATTCATTTCATCGAATGGTCGCCTCACTATATCGCAGTAGAATGTACCGCGTCTTTCGGGGATAGTCAACCAAATAGAACCTACATCCTGCGTTGAAGTCGATCCCGCTGACCCCATACAATGAACCGCGATTTGTTCAATACGCTTCGTATTACGAGGTAACCGAATTTGAAAACTGATCTTCTCGTTTGCAAGTCTTACCTCAATCGGGTGAATGATTGTCTTTTTCATGGCGTGGGGTTTCTGATTTTTCCACTATCGAAAAGGCGTAGATTGTCACGCGATAGGGTGTAAAAACTGCCGAAACGTGGTTGCTGTCCGTGTAGACAATATCGAGTTTCCCGTTTCCTGTTGGAAGTTCACCCAGCGTGATCATTCTGCGATCCGGCTCACAGTTCAAACCCGACATTAACAATTTGGATTCGAACCCTTCGGGGAATAACTCAATGTCGTTTAGCTGAATCTTTTGACTACCTCGGTAAAACAGTAGTTCGTCACGGTCGGAAGTTATGAGAATCCCGACAAGAAAATTCGCGTTCTTGTCTAGCTCGAATTCCCCTTTGAAAGTATCACCGGATGCAGTTATCGAAATGTCAAAACGTTCTTTGATAATATGGCGTTTAAAACTCATGACTAATTAGAATTGAATGAAAAAAAGGAATCGGTAGCGGTGCAAACTGCTACCGATTCTGATTTAGTAGTTACGGGGTGGTCATTGTCCCGTCAAGGGCAACATAAAGCCAAGTCTCAGCCGGAATACTGAACGACGTACCAAGCTCGACCGTAAACTCGATTAATTCCTCGTCGTTAATCACGCGTGGGTTATCGAGTTTATAATATCCGAGCGGAATGGTCATATCGTTGTCCGTTGCAAAACGCCTGATACTTTGGTTTTCCGGAATCAGCTGCTTGCGGTTTGCTTTCAATGAAAATTCACCGTTGACAATTGCCGGAACAGTTACCACACTTCGGAAATTGATTGTTTTGTAACCTTCCGCGTTGGTAATGTCAGGATTCTGACCTGCCAGCAGGTAAATACCCGACACAAGGAACACCGTGTTTTTGGGAAGCTTCGCATTGGAAATGTTACGTACACCGACCTCTTTATCGTCTTGCGATTCAAACAGTTTGATTGTTTTACTGTTCACTTTCTTGATGGAATAAATGGTGTAATCCGAAAGCCGGATTGAACCCTTTTTCAATTCGTCTTTGACGTGATTCGGAAGCTGTTTAAAGTGCTTCTCCATTTCCCCGCGCGAGCGTCGGGATGGTGAGGTATTAGCCGACTGTACAACCTTTTTAAGCGCTAGGGCTTGTTGTACGGGATTTGCAGCTTTCATCATTTTGTTTACAGCGTCAAGGCCAAAAAGTTCGCCTGCGTTGTTGTACTCTGAATTAATTAAATCGTCGATCATGACAATAGATTTTTAGTCCCCGCCTAAGCGATGCCAGGCGGAGAGGTGGTTGTTAAAAAATTGGTGATTGTTTAGTAGTCCGACGGGTCGATTATCTCGTCGTCGTACAAGCCGTAGATTGCTTCGCCCGAAGGTTGTGCATTCTCGTAGTCGTAAAACTCACGCTCGGCTAGTTCGGCATCGAATCCACCCGCTGCCTGAGCGTTGAATTCGTCGAACATATCAAGCGCTGAAAGATCAATTGCCCCGACTGTTTCCGACTCATCAAACTCAGCCATTTTCGTGGCTGGCGCTCCGGCTGGCGGTGCGCTGTCCTTCTTCTTGAAAATCTTGTCGAGATAGTACGCTGAAAGCAATTCGTCTTTCACCGTTTTCAACCGGTCTTTCACGCCTTGGGTCGTTCCGGCAAGCCCGCTAACACCTGCCGCTTTCGCTGCTTTCGCGGCATTGTTGAAATCGACGTTTTTAGCGACACCGTAGGCGATAGCCGAAGCGCCCGTCATACGGAGCAACCCGCTGTGATCTTTGAAGTGATGCCCTGCCGCAATAAGTAGCAGACCGAAGGGAAGCGACCACAAGCCCGCAGCCCCGCCAATGGCAATTCCAACCGGAACACCTAGCACCGTATCAACAACTGATTTTAAGGCAGTGTTTCCGTAGTTTGTGCCGCCTGCCTCCTTCGCGTTATAAGACGCAACGAAGCCGGACAACCCGCCTCGGCTGCCTTGTTTTGGTTTCTTTGACATAATTGATTTTGATTGATGGTTAACGGAGCGTAACCCGCTTAACCCCGCTGGGGCTGCTCCCTTTCTTTGTTCTCTTTTTTCCGGGTTTTGCTAGAGGTGTACCCGAAAGGTTTTTCACTGCCGCTTCTTTGGCTTTCTTCGCTTTTTGAGCAGTGTAAGCCCAATAAAGAAGCCCAAGACCAGCAATTGCGATTCCAGCTGTTGCCAGTTTGTTGTCTTTAAACCATTGCAACATCCCTGTTTCTTTTGGGGGTGTGCTTTTGGTGTCGCCAGTTGCCGGAGCGGTTGAAGTTGGCAAAGTTTCCGGAATTGTCGCGGGCGTTTCGACTTTCGTCGGGGTTTCGCTCGTCTGTTCTTCTGCTTCTCTCACCATCGGTAAATAACTCGGATCGTCGTCTTCGGATAGCTCGGAAGCATCCATTACGTGTATCGCCTCGCCTGAGTCACTGCCATAGTCGGTTCCGGCACTGCTCGAACTCGATGCCTGTTCTTTGAGAACATCAGCACCTTGTTTTGTAAGCAGGTCAAATACCGGATTCGTCGGTAACTTGGTAGCGATTTCAGCGATGTTTTTAATACTCAACTTGCGGTCTTTTTCTTCCGCGTCGTTCGTATTGTCGCTAATCACTTCGGATTGTTCCTCGGCAGTTCCTTTTTTGAAAAGCGCACCGATTTTTTTGATAAACGCCATTATCGTACCGATTGCACCCGAAGCCGCTGCGATTGCCGCAACCGCGCTGCCGATTTCGCCAAAGCCATGAACAGCTGTTCCGTCTACGTCTTCGAACTCATCGAAGTACAACGAATGACCGACCATAGTTTGCAAATCGTCGTCGTCACTCACGTATTGGATTACTGCACCAAGGCCGTTTAGCGGCACTTTGCGATCTTTGTTCCCGTTGCCCTCCAAAATGGATTTTTTCAGGTTCTCAATCGTACCACCAGCACCGTAAAAAATACCTTCCAACTTTTTACGAACAGCAACAAGCTGATCGTAAGCATTGGGGTTCATATTGTTCTTTAGTGCCTGTTCCCGCGTCCAGTAAGAATAGCGCAATTTGGAAGCAACTTTACCAATATTGGCTTTCATGCTTGCGAGTACACCCGCACGTAATAAAGCCGTCACCGGATTGAGTTTGTTAACCTTGTTCGCTACGTTTTTGATCCGTTCTTTTAGCGGTGGTTTGTTCTCTTTTCGTTCTTCGCGTTTCTCTTGGCGTTCTTCTTTTTTGTCCTCGCGTTTTTCCTTACGTGCTGCTTTCTTTTCCTTGCGCTGTGCTTTACCTTCCAAACCTTCTAAATCGTCTTCGAGGTACGAAAACGCTTCGGCATCGCTGGGAAGATCCGGTAACATTGACAGGTCGAAATCTTCGCTGTCGTCTGAGTCAAAATCTTCCTCGTCGTCATCGTCGGGAAGACCATTTAAATACTGCAATTTCATAATGAAATCCTTTTTCTCTGTGTAGGGTACTTCGTAATTAAACTTGTGTACTACACAGTCCATTATTACTTCTTCGTTGCCGATCATTGCGACCGGATAGACGTGTTCAAAATCCTGGGCTTGGTACTTCGTTATCCGTATGACAAAAGGGATTCTGAGATTCGTCAGGATGCTGCCGATTATGACCGTCAGGCAATCGCAATCGACACCCTTTCTTCGGTCAGCCCACGTACGCGCAGGGTGGCGCACCTGTTCAACTCCAAATTCATCTTTTTCATACTGGATATGGCGAAAACACCAATTCCAAACATTCCGACACGTTTCTTTCAGGGTGGCGGCTTTCAGCAGGTCAGCGATACGCGTTGTCGAAGATGTTGATTTGGCGATCACTTCTTTCATTAGTCCGATAGTGTCGCCTAGCATCGCGTATTGTTTAACGTCGATAAATTCCCCTTTAGCCTTTTGGAACAGGTGGTTGTATTCCTGCCCTGATTCGATGGTGTGTTTGCCCGTTGTCATATCGCAAAATTCATTGCTTCGAAATACGGGAAACTTCCCACAGGCATAAATACCTGCGAAACGGTTTCAACTGTGATTTTCACCTTGTCTTTCGGGTCGGTGCTTTTGAGCCTGTCAATGAAAGCCGGAGCAATTGAAGCAAGGCCGAGCCATGGTATTAAAACCTTGGTTTCGATTTCGCCCGTTTCGCTAAACGGACGAATATAAATACGCCCTTCTTTGTCTCTGACAGGTTCGGGTATATCTATTAGCTTCATCGAACTACTCGCGAGCAGTTTACCGTCTACGATGAATTTGATTAACGGTGCGCTCATGCGCATAAATCCAGCGGTTGGGTTCTTGATGTTGTACCGGACATTAATGCTAATGCCTTGTAAAGTGATCTTGTCCTTTTTTGCCGTGGTTACAACGACGACTTTTTGTTCTGCACTTTTTAAGGATAGTAAATACTTCCCGACCAGAAACGCGCCGCCGCCGATGGCTACTAACGTTAGTACTTTCATTGATTTTGATTTTTGGTGGTGGTTTATTTCTCCGGTTCATCCTGCGTTTTTTTGTCGTGTTCCGGTTTGTGTTGTTCTAGGCGATAGACCCGCTTAACGAGGTCTTTAAAATCAGCGTGAACATCCTTAATAAAGTAAAGGGTTATACCTGCTAAAACGCTGTTTACAATTACTAATGTTTCCATGATTTAAGGTGATTTTCTTCAAAGGTGAAATGCTTTTTTAATTCGTGTTTTCAAAAGGCGGCACTGGTGGGAACTAGTGTCCGAAAGGGGACAAAAGTTCCGTTTCAAGTGCCGTTTTTTAGTTCGGGGAGTAGTGCATTTTGAAATAATCCGGCTGCTCGATTTCTTCTTCAATCTCAGTTAAGAGCTTTCCGAGTTCTTCATCGACCAGCGTTTTAACACGGATCATTAAAAACGACATTGTTAAGTGCATTTGATGTTCAGTTTTACCGTACTCCTGTGCAAGCACTTTAATACGTTTACGGTTTGCGATATGGTCGATTAACAAGCGTTTTTCAATATCGCGTAATTCTTGCCAAAATTCTTGGTCATTGGCGATCCACATTGTAAGGATCGCACCTGTATTTGCTTTCATGATTTAAGGGATTAAGAAATTAACGGAATGGATTGATATAGGCGACTATCTCGGCAAAATCTAAGAGGTGATAATCGCAGTATTCTTGTACGGTCAGTCGCTTTGTTTTTTTACCGAGCGCATCCCTGATGGATAGATGTTCTTTACGAGCCATTTTTTCAGAAAAGCCCGTAAGCATTTGGATTTCTTTGCAGGAAATAAATATCCCGTTCTTTAGGCGTTCCATGCTGTCAGGTATTTGATGTTTATGAAGCAAAGGAACAGCGGGAAAAATGCCCTCACAACCGCAGGGACGGGTAGCGGAGTGGGTTAGGAACTCACCGTGGAACGGTGTTTTTCAAGGAGGGACACCCCACCCCCGTGGAAAGCTGAAAGCCTCGATAAATCAGCAAAAACAGTGTTTTATTCAATCAAAATCGAACAAATACAAAAAATTAAAAAAAATGTAACTTTTCACCATTCTACACCGTCAAATACTAACATTACACCATGCTACACCATTCTACACAGTCAGCGAAAAATACAGTTTGAATCCTCGGAACACACCTTAGAAAGGTGATAGTTACATTAGAAGAAATACAGCTTGACAAACAAAAATGTGTTTGTAATTTGCTACAACCAACTCTTTTTAACAAATCACAACAAATAACTCGTGTAACGTAACACGATTTTAGTTTTAGTAACGTTAGAAATAGTAACCTCTTAATTCTTTGCTATGTCGTCCTCTCTTCACGACCGCCTCTTAACACCCACTGAGCTTGTAAGAAAATATCCGGCTGTTGAGCTTTTTTGTTGGACACCTTCGGTTGTCGGAGCGCTTTATAATTTCGGATTGATGCACGGCAAGCGTACCGAGAAAGCAAACATTTATGAAAGTAGTTTTATACAATTGGTAGGTTTGGCTAACCAAGTTGCAGCAAATCAAAAAGTGATTTTAAATACAGCGTTGTATGAAGTTTGGACACCACAGGAAATTATTAACGAATACCCCGAATTAATTCGGGTATGGTGTTGGGACGCTTCAACTATTGGCACAATTCTAAGTGCTAAGTTGCTGAACGGTAGTAAGCATAAAGAACACAGCGCACATATTCTATTACCTAGCTTTTGGGATTTGGTGAATTATGTGAACAAAATGAAAGATCAACAAAAGTTGAATTTGGGGAAATGAAAAAGCCCGCCTGATTGGGCGGGCTTCGAGATTGGAGCAACGTTTTATTTTGTTCTCTTTCTAAATTCTTCGATGGTCAAAAATTCAAATGATGACTGTTTCCCAGCCAATCTTAAAGCATCAATTTCAAATGATACTTCCGATTTAATCTTATCGTTGATTAAAGTTAAATGGTCATTCAATGCCGTAATGATCGCATCAACCGAATATAAGCCATTCCCTTTTTCGTTACCTAAATAGTCAGTCGCTTTTTGAGTAACGAACTCATTATCGGTACTTGTTAATTTCACAGGTTTTACGATGTTATTTTCAGTTAGGCTTGTGAACTTAATTGAATTAAGAATTTCGTGGTAAATATATCTTAGATCAGCATGTTCAGTGCTAAAACTAGGAATATTTTCATTAAGTACCTCTTTAAGCTCACTGCTATAAATGTTGTTATCAATCATTGTTATTTAAGTTTATTATTTAATTGGTTTTATCGGCTTTAGTGGTTTCAAAGGCTTCTGGGGTTGTAATGGCTTCAAAGGCTTTTGAGGTTGTATGGGCTTTAGTGGTTTCAATGGTTTTTGTGTCTTGGCTTCCGGCAGATTAACACGCCCTTTCCCCGATGGATTTCCGGTCTTAGCTGGTAATCCTGCATTTGGTTTTGGTGCTTGCATCTTTGCAGGTTTTTGAGTTTGCGCTGGCTTTTGCGCTTTTTGTTTCTCAGGAAGGTTTACGCGGTTCTTCCCCGACAGATTATCTGTTTTACTTGGCAATCCAGCATTCGTAGTTTTCTTTTTCATAGTGTTTTGTTTCAGTGAATAGTCATCGTGTTTCGCTGATTTTATAACGAATTTATGCAAAATGTGATAAAGTATGTGGCTTTAAACTATAATCCCGGTATTTAAACAGAAAATGTTTAATTTGTAAGTTGCTAATTTTAGTTTTTGAGACCAATAAAATGAAACCTGTTTACGCTATTCTGCCCTTATTCCTTCTACTGGCTATTAGTTCAACTGCTCAGGTAACAATGAAGGTTCTGAACCTATCGGATTCGACTGCAATAGTAGATGTGGTTTGCAGTAATACACAAACAAACGTGATAGCATTCACCAATGAAAAAGGCTTATTAGAGTTAAAAAGAAACAATAATTATGTATTGGTTCACCCGTCATTTTATTCATTGAAAATTGATAATCTCCAAAGAGATACAACCGTTTATCTAAAACCGTTGATAAGGGAAATTGAGGAAGTCGTAATTATTTCAATGTCTAACGAGAACCTATTTAAGTCATTCATTCAAAAATACCGTTCCGATTTAGCTAACAGTACCCGAAAAGGAATACTTTACTACAAAAACACCAATTGGTTTACTTATCAATACAAAAATGATCAAACCACTGATTCCGCTTTTTGTAGTATTGAAAACATACTGAATTTTGAATACACCGAAGCAAAAAAGAAAAGTGAAATCCTGTTTTCACCATTGAGTTTAAACAGATCTTGCAGCTCATTTTCATTACCTAAAAATTCAGATATTGAAACCGCTCAAATTCCTGGCTTTTCAAGGCTCGATTTCTCTCATTTCCTGAACGCGCTTTTTACCCAAGGTTCATATTTTGACAAAATAGGTTTTGACCACACACAAACGACTAAAAGAGAAGACACACTAAACAAGACAATTGAACTCAAATTTGTATCAGATGAATGCGAGAAAGTGGTAGTGATTTCGTCAATAGATTCTACCCTTATATCTTATCAATTCCGGTTCATTTCAAAAATGGGTAGTTATCACGTATACTACGCTACTTTTTCCAATCAGCAGGTGCAAACGCTCTATGAAGAAAAGGGGTATTTATTCAACTATGAAAAACAAAACCACCTTTTTAATTCTGTTCATTACGGCAACTTTGAAACGATGAACGAAATACAAGTGATGGATTCAAAACCCTTTGCTGAAATCATCAAAGATCAATCAACTGAAAATTCTGAAAATGAAACGGAGGTACTTTATCCGCTTTATAAAAAGCACTTAATTCCAATGAAATGAAAGACGGCTCAAAACCAATGCCCTGAACCGTCTTATTCACCACCACATAAATCAAAAAATAAGATCGTCACCACTTCCTGAGCTGTATAACTTCGATATAACAATTCAAAGCCAGTTCCTCCAACGACATAGTAGGAAATTCCAAAAACATTGTGCTGCTGTCCTCTACCATCTTGTCGTAAAACTCAATTATTTCATCCTTGTTTTTCGACTTGTCTAGTAAAAGCAAATCGTAAATTATACTGTTCAATTCAATCTTGCTACCAATATCATCTAATTGATTATTCGAATTTCTCAGTATGATGTTTGTTACAATGTCTTGCTTAATTAATCGTACTATCATTGCTTCATCGTTAATTATACGCGACAAAACGGTTTTGGTCTGATCTTCCGGAATTACTTCTTGCTTTACGATTTCAGAATGCTGAATATTACCCTGTTGTAAACAGGGCTTTTTCTTACCAAATAATCGGAAGAACCAATCGAATTTAATTAGCTGAAAGTGCATCTATTCTTAGTAGTTCAGTTATGACTTCATTCGTAATATTTACGCCGGTTGAATAAAGAGTGCTGTTCTCATCAATCACATAATTAAGCCCTTTCTTTGACGCAATAATGGCGATAGCATCTTTTACAGTTTTTAGCGTTTTTTCATTCATTGTTGCGCTCAAATTCTGCAACAGCGTACTTATTTCCTGTTCTCTGTTTTGAGCGTCTTGTTGCATCTTTTGCAATCGACTTTCGTCGTACTGGTTCATCGCTTCTGATTGTGTGGGTTTGCGGGTCAAATATTCATTGTAGGCTTTTTCGAGTTGCGTTTCCAACTCTTTTAATTCTTGTTCCCCTTTTTGAGAAAGTTCGTTTATTTCATTAATGGCTTTTATGCGTGATGGTATTGTGTCAATAAGAGTTTGCGTATTTACATGCGCAAATTTAGATTGACTCATTGCCGGAAAGGCGATCAGGAACAAAATACTTGTTAGAATAAATAGTTTTTTCATCTTTATAATGTTTAAGGTTAAGTACCGAGGGAACCGAAAAATGATCCCCTCGGTGGATAAATCAATGAATGGAATGTATTATTGTTTCATCATTTTTTTGGTTGCAACGATTTGTCCGTCAGCTACCAAAGTATAAGTATATGTGCCTTGGCTCAAATCAGAACCGAACACCGTTAGACTACCTAAACCGCGTTCAACAACATCTACCGACTGAATCAAACGGCCAGTTCCATCATAAAAATGAATCTGAGCTTTTTGAACCGTTGCAGGAATTGAGAAGTTAATCACCGTTTGTTCTGCGAACGGATTCGGAACATTTTGATCTAATACAATAGAAGAACGATTACTCAATTCTACACTCAATTGCGTGCGTACTGCTTCCTGTTCCTGCGGTGTATTTGCCTGAATGGCACTTTGGCTCATTTGGCACAAGAATGGCAAGATTCCGGAAAGGCAGCTTTCCAATTGGGTTAAACGGTTGTTGAGGTCGTTAATGATCGAATCTTTCTGCTCAACCGTATTATTCAATTCTTCAATTGCCTCGGCTAAAATCGGAACTACTTTGTCATACTCAATGTGTAGTAGATTATCGTCGTCAAGGTAAGTCAAACGGGCATCAACTTGTGCCATTTCTTGCGCAATGAAACCAACGTGGTTTGCACTGTCTAGGCTCAATTGCGGTTGTACGTTGTGATTCCAATCATAAGAAACACCACGCATTGCAAGTACCTTATCCAATGAACCATCCAAATCCTGTACGTTCGTTTTAATCGTTTCATCCGACAATGTAGCTTTTTCAACTTTCGCGTTCAACTCGATAATTGCTTGCGTGTTGATTGGAGTAATTGCATCATAATTTACCGATCTGTATGTTACGGCAGGTGTTATTTCATTACCTAATGTATCAAATTGTGCCGGCATATAACTTTGATGAACAATGCTAGGAACAACCGTCTCCACTTGTTGAGCAATGAATCCGTATTGTTTTTCAGAACCAAAGTTGAATTGTCCGAAATTGGTGTTATCCATGTAGTACGTTACTGGCTTCAATTGAATAACCGTTTTTAAACCGCTTTCCAACGTTACAACGTTTGTTTTAAACATTGAATCGGAAGAAATCAACGCACCTCCTGTTGTTTCCATTTGTCCAACAAAATAACCTGAGCGGTTCGTACCTGTATTAACAACACTAGCATAAACCCCGATATTGTTTACAGTTCCAAATTGAGCAACAGCATAAACCCCATAGGTTTGAGGGCCACCCGAACCGTAAGCACGAACACCGTAGTTCCTTGCCAGTGAGTTCATCCCTTTAAAATCACCTCCTAAGTTTTCCAAGGTGGCATTCGCTGGGTTGTTGATAAGCGTATTATACGCCAAACCGGACACACCAACATTTTTCTTTGTTGCACCTTGTGCAATAGAACGCACACCAAAAGTTGTTTCGCCCGAATAAGCTTCAAAATATCCTGCTGTGTTCGTAGCTGTTGGAATTGTGAACTCTTGCGCTCTTCCGAAAACACCAATGTTTGTATAAGCATTTTGAGCGCGGAATAATCCACCAACGTTTTGTGGTTTTTGTGCTGTTTGAGCACCAAAAGCATCACCGTTCACACCAACATAGAGTTTATTTAATTCACCATTGGCAATGTCCAGGTTTAGACCTCCAACGGCTACCGTTCCATCACCAACAGCTGTCGGGTGAATTTGCTGGCTGCTGAATTTAGCCGGTAACGCTAAACCGCAATCGTAACCAACACCCACATGGTTTGCTCCTAAACTGTCATTCTTTGTAAAATACAAGTTGTGATTGTTTAAATCTACTTTGGTGTCAAAACCAAGAATACCATTTACAGAATCCGTACACGCTGCACCAAATTGAGACGGCAAAGCATTCGACCAACGAAGCACACCATTTGAATCAACCATTACTACCTGAGTAACTGACTCATCGGCTAAATACAACGAATCAGGCAAAGCTCTAAAGCGTCCGTTTCCTACAACATCTAATTTATGTGTCGGCTGTTCGTTCACGCCTTGGACGGTAAAATCACCAATACCAACACGACCGTAAGTTAAACCCTCTAATGTACTGGTTGTATCGCGGTCAGGATATAAACGCATTACCTCCAATCCGTCTTGTGTAACTGCATTTGAGGCAGAATCTAAGATTGATTCGGGTTCGGCAGTGAAAATGAAGCGCATAACATCTTTTGCGTTTGGCGCACTTCCGTCATTTCCCCAATTAATTACCGCATCCATTTGATTGTTGTTCGCGTTTGCATTTCCGGCTCTTGGTTTCAAACCAATCCAAACATTATCAGTTGAATTGGAAACAAGCATCCCCAAGTCCATCCAAGACCTCCAACCGAATCTTAATTGAGTTTGCCCGACAACAGTTCCAATATTGTACCCCATGTGTAATAAGCTCATTGGTTTTGTCAGTCCGTTAGAACCTGAATGAGAGATCGAAATACGTGTTAAATCCGAAGGTGTACCAAAGAGAACCGGTCTTAAACCAATATAATCATTTGGAAGATAGTTGCGATCTAACGCCCCTAATGATGTCACCCGCAATCGTTCGTTGGCTTGGATATTATTCGTTCCGCCGTCTTCTGTTTGAATGATAAAACTGGATGCTTCCTGCCAACGCAGATAACTGTTTAAGTGCCGTTTACCCACTACACCAAACAAATCGTTGTCAATACCCAAACGTAAACCATCCGTTAACAATTCACCTTGACCAATAGAATCGAGAGTTGCGCCAAATGGTCGACGATAGGTGATTTGCATAAACCCGAAAGGTTCAAACGCAGTTTGGTTCGTTCGGTATTGGTAACTCATGTGTAGTAACGATTGTGGATTGTTGTAAACCACTCCTGCCGGAACTCCAACATTTACACCGAATGTATTTCCCAAGCCCATCAAACCACTCCCCGTAAAACGTGATACGTGTAAACCGTCCAAATCACCGTTTAGGCTGAAATCATTATTAATTACGGTTGTTCCAGCACCACCCGAAGTAAAGCGAAAAACCATGTCGTCCGGTCCGGGTGCATTGGGGTCATTATTATCCGACCATGCAATTGTTGTTTCGGTCACATCTTCAATATTACCCAAGGCACGTAAACCCATGTAGCTCAAATCACGGTTGGCTGTGAAAGTAACACCCGTTTTCATCCATGGACGGAAACCAAATTCCTGATAGTTGTTACTTGCTGTTGCTCCGTTCAAATGAAGCAATGAGAATGCACCTTTACGGTTATACAACCCCAAGTTATCGGTAATACTGTTTCCATCAACTCCTATCAACATATAACCGCTTGTGTTGACGGTTTGTTGAGTGTTACCGAAAGTATAACCGTTAATTGTGTATTGACCAGAAACCCCACCCGGAGTGAACCGTCCGTTTAACTTCGTGCGGTTAGTTCCGTCAGTTATGGTGTAAATAGGTGAATTAAAGATCGTTCCGAAAACGTTGTTTGTTCCGTTAAGATTGGTATTCCCTGCACGTGACCAAAACTGCTCACTGTTTCTACCTGACAGATTGCCCACGGGATCAGTATTGGTGGGAACTTGTTGTGCATAAGCACTAGCCCCCGAGAGTATTACCCCCAATAGTATATTGTATTTTTTCATAGTTCAATTGGTATTAATGCACCAACTGAATAAAACCTGAAATGTTTGTATCGCTTACCTTATAAAAATAAACCCCCTCGGAAATCGGATTACCGTTTGAATCTTTACCATCCCATGAAAACCCATTCAAAGAGCCTTGATAAATTAGGTTTCCCCAACGGTTAAGAATATAAACTTGTTTCTCTGAACTACCATCCCAAAAGTAGGGGCTCCAAATGTCGTTAACTCCATCACCGTTTGGCGTGAAAATGTTAGGCGTTTGAACCTCATTACTAGCGTCTGATAGAACTACATTATCAATGTAAAAATAGGTAACCTTAGGATCTAAAGGAACGGTTGAAATTCTGGATAAAGTGTCGGTTGTAATGTCGTCACGAAAATTTCCAATAGTCAAGTATTTTTCACTACCATCAGCAATGTAATAAGCTTCTAAATGCACCCAATTTGCAGTATCACGAAAAAAGTTAGATTCATAGAAAACTATTTGAGGATTAACATTCAATGGAGCCGAATTGGGGCTAGTTATAGGAACATCAGATAAATAAACCCCCATTTCGGTAATCATCAAATCAGAGCATTCTGCCAATGAAACTTCCATAGAAAATTTATAGATTTTTCCTACCTCCAACGGTTGAGTAAATCCCCCTTGAATGTATTCCCACCATAAATCTCCGTTATATCCATCATCACCACCCCCACCTGCGAAATTGGTGAAAAAACCACCTAGATAACCATCTCCGTTAAATGGACTTTGATTACCTGTAAAACTAAAGGGTACTTCGACTAGTGTTCCCAATGCGCAAACATTGTAGTAATCACTTGTACCGTAAGTGGGTGTCTTCCAGCCTATACATTTTTCAATTTCCTTTGGATTCTGAAAAGGATTACTTTCAAATTGAGGACAACTAGAATACTGCTCAAAGTCACCATTCACTACAAGGTTTTGTTGCCCTAGAGTAAATAGCGGTAAAAAAAGGTAAGCGATATATATTGCGATTTTATTCAATTAATTCATTGTGTTTAACAATAGTATAAATTTTTCGCCTTACTTCATGAGCAGTGAGACTTGCAAAGGTCATATTTTAATGACGCTAAAGCCGTTAAAAGGTTGGATTTCTGTTTTGTAAATAGTGTTTTGGTAATCTATTGTCTTTTGTTTAAAAGACAAAGAACCTTTGTTGTTAAGCAATAGAACATTGCTCAATTTTAATTGAGATTGAAACCTAAAAATAATTTGTCTACGATTAGCTTAACAACAATAGATTCTTTGTTGGCACAACATTAAATATTCTATAATAGTAAGCCTGCTTTTTTATCTGTATTTAATCTGTATTTTCTCATTATATGAAGTACAGATTAACTACGGATTCAATAACGACAGTGGTTTCAAATGGTATTTCTGAATTTTCGACGAAACTCTTTGTGGTCTTTACAACCTGTTTTTTTATACAAATTGGAAGCATGTTTATATACTGTTCCAGCTGATATAAAACATTCATCAGCAATTTGATCGAAAGATTTCCCTTTCAACAATAATATGGCTGTTTCAATTTCGCGGGGAGTAAAATCAAAATCCTCAAGTTTGGTTTTAGGGCGATTATTGAGATCAATATTTTTCAAAGCTTCGTGCTGATTATTACTGACCATAAGTAATTGAAAAAAATAACCGACTGATAATAAAATAAATGTCATATTGATTACTGAAAAAACAAACTCATTCACAATCTTAAAATAGAATAGAAGCGGTAATGAAGTCATAAGAATTAAAGCGAAATATCCAGAGAACAGAAAAATGCTATTCAGATGCTTTGTAACAATTGTTTTTTTGTACTGGATATGGATATAAACTGACATCAATATTGTTGAAATTATCGGGATTACTATCAGTGTAAATCTTGCAATTTCAGATGTTCCAATTAAAAAAACAGAAGTAAGAAAACCAACGGAAATAACCGTGATACCCACCCAAAAGACATTCTTAAAGTTTAAAATGATTTCAAATATTTTAAACTCTTTGATAATATAAAGGAGTAATGAAATCGCAATAAAAAACCCGCTTAGATGTGTAATTACTTTTGTTAACCAATGTTCCACACTATAAAACTTAGAGAGAAACAAATTCAATAGATTAAATACAAAATAAAAAGTCGCCAAAATAAAAAATCTCAGTCTTGACTTTTCTTGTACCCTCAACAAAAAATTACATAGAATCGGTACAAATACTACAAATTGAGCAATCGCAATTACCAATGAGGGATTTTTAAACATTGTATGAATAGTGTTTGTATTAGTGAAGGTTTTGTTAAACTAAAACAAAGGTCTGTTTAATAATTGTTATTTATGACAATTTTAAAAGGGTCACACTCACTTATCGAATGTAACCCTATTAAATATCAATTTTCTCTGTAAATCATGCTGAAACTAAACGATCCTGAAGGTTCTTCATTACCTTCATTATTCGTGATTAATTTGGTCGAACTACTTCCGCCAGTCCATTTTCCGACTCTAGTCTGTGATTGGGCAGACGGGTAGTCAAGTGTAATATCTAACCGATGTATGAAACAAAACCAACATTGGTCACCGAAATACTGAACTGAATTATCAGGCATAGAGTTAAGATAACTCAATTGCATTTCAGCAAGTTCGAAATGAGTTGATACCCAATTTCGGAAATTGGCTTTAATTGCAAGTGCCTCAATATTCAACTCATTATTTGGTAAAGCGTATAATTTTTTAAGTAATTCTGCTACTCCGAGAGCAGTTAAAGGATATGCCATTTTTAGAATAATTGGTTAATGAAAAATTTAGGTAAATATAGCATTTTGTGTATTATTCTTCAAATGTTGATATTTTCGTAAGTTGAAACCAAAAAATAAACGATTGTCTAACGTTCAATACAGGAATTCGCGATTCCGAGTAATCATATCACTTTTAGCGTCGGTGTATATTCTAATACACGGACTCAAGTTTGATGTCATTGTACAATCCTTCACAATTCCAGCCTTTTACTTGGCTATTTTGATAAGTTTTTCAATTACACTTTTACTCGTTTATCTCATACATAGAGTTACAATTTGGTTGGATAAAGAACATGACTGGAGAAAGAATTATAAGGAGCGACTTTGGTGGCAATTCTTATTTGCTTTCATCTTACCTTCATTAATAGATTTAGGTCTTATATCATTTCATTCTATGATAATGGGTATAGATTTTAGTGAAAGTCCCTTTTTACTTTATGATTACCCGATGATTGTTTTATTTATTCTTTTGATTAATATGTATTATGTTATTCGTTATCTTTTTTTGACGGATTCACGTAAGACCTATTCTAAAGAGAAAATTGAGAAACTTGTTATTGATTACAATGGAGTTTATGCTGAATTAATTCCCGAATCTGAACTAATCTGCTTTTATAGGTCTAATCATTTGATAAGATTTGTAACCATTGATCGTGAATATGAAACTCGTGGAGAATCTATTTCAGAATTAGAACAAACCTTTTCTTCAAGGGGCTTTATGCAGATAAATCGAAGTACGATAATCAATATGACATTTGTTAAAGGTTATTCTTCCGGTCAGAAAAGAGATACATTAAATGTCATCTTTAAGTCAGGCATTGATGTTTCAAAAATCGATCCTGCTGTTTTCATAGTAACGGATAAATTTCTGGGTTCATTTAAAAGTCGTTTCAAAGACGAAATTGTATGACAGATTCAATGTCAATTCATGTATTTTATTGTATGTTTCCCGCCTTTTTTATGGGTTTTAACTGTACTTATGATGCTGTGCTTTCAGTAATAAAAAGTTGCGTTTAGATTTGGGGTTAATTCCGTTTTTTCAAATATGAAAACATTTAGAGTACTACTTATTTTAACAATTGTTTCGACAACAGTTGCCAGCATTTTGGTTTTTCAGGATCAAAATGAAAAACCACATATAAAGGAAGGCTCAAAGAATAAAACAACTCAAAACAGTAGCCAAAAATCAGTTTACAAGAAAACAAAGCATTTGAAAAATGTTGAAAATCAAAAATAACTATTGATTTTTTTAGAGTTAAAAACCTTAACAAGTAAGTCAAGCCAAATGGTTTTTCAAGAATTTATCGGATTAGTTGAATCACTACGATTACCTCAAATAAAAAAATATATTAGTAGTGAAGTGCCCATTTCATGAATAAAAGGGCAACGATAATCAAACCAAAGAAAACGCAGAACCCAATAATTTCCTTATTACTTGGATTGTAACTCTTATCATCTGGTGAGAATATTAATTTCATTATAGATACAACACTCTTTTTTATCATAAATTCTACTGGTTTATTTGCAAATGAATGGAAATTTTCATTATTTAGTTATGATTTAGGTGGTTAGGTTAGGTTAATTATGAACAGCTCATAGACTCCCGTCTATGAGCTGTTTACTGTTTTAATCAGCCTATATTCAGGGAATATATAAGGATTTGAGAGGATTTGAAGGTATTTTAACCCCCATAAAATGACCCATAGGATTCCTATTTACCCCCTTTTTATGCTCCATGGGGGCGAAAACGGCCTAGACCCCTTGTGTTTGCTAGGTTTTTAGAGCCACAAAAAGAAACAAAAAAATCAAGGCCGTAAGTCCCGATCTTGAAAACTACGGTTTGTTAAGCTATCTCAACCCAACTCGCAAACACCATTAACGATCCTTTCTACGAAAGAATCGATGGCTGAGCTCAAACAGGGCCTTGATCACACTTAACTTCACCTTGTTTTCCTACGATCATTACTTAATGCCGTTGGGAGTATCGGTTTTAAAATTAATTTCCTTCATAACCAATAGTTGAGATTTTTATCGAAAGTTAATGTTGCGGAGGAAGCGCCATTCAAGGAAACGAAGTCAAAAAAATGGCTGTTTCGTTGTGTTTTGTCAAAAGCGCTTGCGTTTCAGATCCTGATCTGCCACTTTTGACATTAAAACACAGAAAGAGCCATTTTTGACGAGTGGCTTGGAATGGCGCAAAAGCATTTTTTGCTTACTTTTTGTTGCTTCGGACAAAAAGTAAGATCATTAATAACTCATTAACCTGTGGCACCAGCAGTGACCGCTCATCATTCCTGATAACAAAATCGGCAGATTTACGTTGTTCTTCATCTGAAAGCTGGCTTTTAATTCGTGAGCGAACCGCTGTTTCATCCGCTGCATCTCTTTTCAGCACGCGTTGAACACGCAACTCCTCAGGAGCTGTTACCAATACAGTGAAATCAAGTAAACGGTAACCGCCGGTTTCTATCAGCAGAGCAGATTCCTGGAAGATGATCGAAGACGTTTGTGAGTTCGCCCATTGCTGAAAATCGGTACGAACTACCGGATGAACAATCGCATTGATTTGCTCCCGTTTTGCGGGATCGTTAAAAATGGCCTGCGCCAGGTAAGGACGATTGAGTTGATTGTTTTCGAAAGTTGGTTCCCCGAAAACACTGATCAATTGTTCGCGGACTTCAGACGAAGTTTCCATGATTGTTTTGGCACGTTCGTCGGAATTGTAAACAGGATGGCCCATGGCCTTTAAAACGGCGCATACCGTTGATTTTCCGGAGCCTATTCCACCGGTAATACCCACTTTTAACGGAGCGATCATGGCAAAAAAAATCCCGTAGACTTGTCGTGTACGGGATTATTGGGATTAAATCTCTTCGACTTCTATTATATTGAACTTCAAACCGATAATGGCCTGGTAGTCCTGTCCGGCTTCTTCCATATCCTCATCGTCTTCTTCAAAATACCAGTTGACAATTACGCTGGTACGTTCACCCGAAATAGATTCGAGTTTTTTGAAAAGGTCCAAAATACATTTGGAAGAAGAGGTGTTGAAGTACTCCAATTTTACGTCAACGGATGTTTCGGCAACAGGAGATTTTCCATACGCATCGATCCAATCGTTAAGCGGCTTGTAGAATTCAACGGAATTTTCAGGAATAGAACGACCTTTTAATTCGAGTTTTCCGGCTGCTGCATCAAAATTGATAGAAGGGGTTTTCGCAGATCCTTCAAGGTGTAAGTTTTCCATAACTGTTAATCGATTTTAATATTCAAACAGAAAAAGCTACTGGTATCATTCACAGGTAAAAACTGATACTCTAACTTATTTCCTGATTTTCTTGCAATGTCTATCATTCCCAAACCTGCCGTACCTTTATCGGAAACGCTTCCGTTATTGAGTACTTCCTGGTAGTATTGTTTGAGCTCATCTTTGTCCATTCCGTTAATGTCATTGAGTCGCTTTTCCAATTCAAGGCCGCTTTCGCGATCAATATAATTGCCGGTACTGATCACAAACTGATCTTCTTTTTTGGCAATCATGAACAAGGCCGATTTGGCTTCGATACGTTCGATGTTCCGTTCAACCGATTCTGCACCGTCATCAATGTGGTGGTACAAATTCTGAAGACATTCTACCAGTACGTTAAAAACCTTCTTTTTTGTTTTCGGGGATTCGTCCATGTAATCCATTTTAGATTCCATGATTGAGAGTACCGAAGTAAGTAGGTCCGATGTTACAACACCCTTAAAGGAAAGCAAAATATTTTCGCGTTCCATGGTTTGGTATAAATCGTAGATGTCATTTTTTATCATCGTCGCTTCGTTCGAAGTGTGACAAATATAATAATCCTGTCGAACTTATTATTGCATTAGTAGAAAAAAAGCGGGCGATGGTAGAAAACACGCTTTCAGTCCTTAACAAGCTATGCATGTGTCAAAAATAACGGTGGCTTCACACGAAAATCTAAACGCTTTGCCAATACTTTTACTTTGGGTAAAAGATCGTTTTTAACACTCCGGGCTGACTTACCAGTAACCTGAATCCATAAACTGCCTGATACAAAAATTGTTTTCTGAAATGCAATACGAACAGCAATTTCTGCCGGAAAGCGGTCATATTTGAAAATGAATGGATGATCCATTGGCCGCGCTGTAACCCCCGCATCAACGGGTCGTATTTAAAACCACTTCCTATATAACGGTTAAGTAACGGTGGAAAAGGTGCATCTTCCCAGCGCGGAAATTTCGTTCGTGAAGCACTACCGGGAACTTCTCTCACATTTAAGTAATTGCCTTGTAACTGGATAATGCGTGTTCCTGGAATAGCAGTCAGTTGCCTGAAATGACGGTACCAGCAATCGATTCCTTCATAAAAGCGAACAGTTTCCAAAAACCGTTCTTTTTCCATCCATTTTCTGCGGATTACCACATTGCTTCCCACACCAACTACATATTGATGAGAAGTTACCACACGCATTGGGTCGAGCATGTGCCAGGCGTCTTGTCCTATCGGTTCGAAATAATGCTGCAGCGCGCCGAAATTCGGATAAGCAATACCGCTTGGAAAGAGTTTTACCCGCATCACAACCATGTCGGCAAGTTCATTTTCAAACAAATCGGCAATCCGGGCGAAAAAATCGGGTGCGTACAAATCATCTGCATCGAAAAAAGTGACCACATCGCCGGTAGAGTGATCAAAACCGGCATTTCGTGCCACACTGATGCCGCCATTTTCCGGCAAACGAACCAACATTGTTCGGGTGTTTTTCAGGAAAGCTTCAGGAGCGGCGGCGAAAAAAGCTTCAACTACTTCAGCACTTCTGTCGGTACTTTTGTCATCTATGACAATGATTTCATCCGGCCACCTGGTTTGATCGACAATCGATTGCAGAGATTCTTTTACATAAGGTGCTTTGTTGTAAAGCGGAATAATAACGGAGTAATTCATCCTGAACGGCGGTTTACGGTAAAAGTTGATGGTGTAAAACTAACCTCAGGATTTGACAGGCGAGAGCGTATAAATACCCGTTTTCAATCCGGGACAGATTTCAGAAAGAGAATCTGCTTCATAATTAATCATTCATAATTTATAATTCTCTTATAATTCCCTACGGAAAACCGTACTTTTGCGCTGCAATGCAGACACAGAATACAAACGAATGGTTCGCTTCGTGGTTTGACTCCCCGTACTATCATCTTCTTTACAAGAACAGGGATGAAAATGAGGCTGCAGATTTTTTAACGCTCCTCACAGCACATCTTCGTTTACCAAAAACAGCTCATTTACTTGATCTGGCGTGTGGCGCCGGAAGGCATTCGCGTGTGTTGCACTGCCTGGGGTATCGCGTTACAGGTTGTGATCTTTCGCCCAACAGCATTCGTGAGGCGCAGGAAAAAGCAACAGAAGGCATAGACTTTTTTGTGCACGATATGCGCGATCCATTGCCGGGAAATTATGATGTGATTCTGAACCTGTTTACCAGTTTCGGATACTTTGATAATGTACAGGATAACGCGAAAGTACTGAGCAGTGTCTTTAACGCGCTCAACGAAAACGGATTATTGATTATCGATTTCATGAATGCCGAAAAAGTGATCCGTGAATTGAAAACGCGCCAGGAAATTGCGCGCGACGGTATTACTTTTCATATAAAACGCGAAGTTTCCAATGGGAAAATCGTGAAAACCATTGCATTTGAAGCCGAAGGGCAATCGCATTTTTTCCAGGAAAAAGTACAGGTGCTTGATCTAATTGATTTTCAACAATTGCTTGGGAATGCTGGTTTTGAAATCAGGGAAACCCTCGGTAATTACGTACTTGAACAGTACAATCCACTGATTTCTGACCGCTTAATTTTGATTTGTAAAAAACGATGAGTGAGTTACTTCTCAATACTTTCTTCCTCATTCTGGCAGTTGTTTCTGGCGGACTGATCGTGTTGTTCCTGGAACGCAAGAACCAACAACAGTTGATCAAACTCTCGCTGGCATTCAGCGGCGGATTTTTGCTGGCCATTGCTTTTACCCACTTTTTACCCGAATTATATGCCGATAATTCTGTTTCGATCGGCGTATGGATTTTGATGGGATTCTTGGTGCAATTGTTCCTTGAATACTTTTCGGGCGGAATCGAACACGGGCATATTCACGTACACGGACATCGTAAAATTCCGTATGCGTTGCTCATTTCACTTTCGGTGCATTCCTTTATTGAAGGAATTCCATTGGCGGGTTTTGGACATGAATCAAGTCACGATCATCACCATCATGAATCGTTATTACTCGGAATTTTACTGCACCAGCTTCCTGTAGCCATTGCGTTGATGACTCTGCTGCGTCAATCGAATCTGAGTTTGAAAAAAAGCTGGTTCCTGTTAGCTGTTTTCGGACTCATGACCCCAATGGGCATGTTTCTTGGCTGGATCATGGAAAGCAACGGCGATTTCGCTTACATGGATGTGTTGCTGGCAATTGTTGTGGGAATGTTCCTGCATATTTCTACCACTATTATCTTTGAAACAAGCGAAAATCACAAGTTCAATCTTGCGAAACTGACGGCGATCCTGCTGGGGGTCGGATTGAGTTTTTGTATTGTCTGAGTCTATTTTAGTTATGGTTCATTTTGCCACAGATTCCGCGGATTTTACAGATAAATTGATACTCGTTATATAAATATATTGTCCTACGGGACATCAGATATAAGCGGAACACGAAATATAAAACTGTTGTAAATCAATCAATAAAGGAATTGTCATCCTTTTGTCCTCAACTTTCCTTTTAATAACTAAACAGCATGTTGTAGTTTAGTGCTCAAATTTATTTAACATGAAAGCACTTAACTCCGTAGCAATTCTACTTTTAACTTTTCTTTTTTCAAACCTCATTTTCGCAACTGACCGTGTGGTACAGCAAGGCGGACCGGTTGGGACGTATGCTTCTATTTCGGCAGCAATAACAGCTTCGGTTGACGGAGATGTAATCATTATCAATAACCGCACCGACGGCCTTCCATGGCTTGAAGGGTTGTCGATCAATAAATCATTGACGTTTGTTTCGGCGGTTGACAATGTTCAATGGTGGATGGAAGGCACTGTTAATGTCACCATGGCTGAGGGACGTGTTGTTACTATAATCGGTTGCCGCAACTCTGCAGCCAGCGGTGCTTTCACAAAAACAGGGACAACTCCTGTAAATAGAACAGTTGTAAACGTCCTGTATTCTGATATTACAAGCGATATTACCATGGGTAATGGAATCAATTTTTATTTAGGGTCTTCCAAAGCAAGAGATGTTATCTACACGTTTGGTAAACTTTACGGTAACGACCTTCGTTCATTATCACTCAATTCCGACGCTGTTACAACTGAAGATGTCAACCAGGTAATTGGCAACCGGATAGGTGCTTCAAATGCAGCGACTAGCCACGCCTTTTACCATAATTCAACTACACAATACCTTTTTTGTAGTAACAACTACATTCGGTCAGCTACCGGAATCGGATTCTATATTGGGGCATTAAAATCCGGCGCAACAACCAACCGGATTGTGAATTGCGCATTGGTTTGTGCTTTTTCAAGCTCGGTGGGTAATAACTTTGCGGGATTATATCTTTCTCATACATCAGGAGCTTTGAGCGTAGAAAACTGCACCATCGGAGGTAATTGGAATGGCAGCAGCAATGGCTCACATAGTATTTATGCATCAGGTACGGCACAGGCAATTACTACCTTTACCTACTGTATGTATTACAACTACTACGCGACGGGATATAACCCAAGTTCTTCATTGAACAATTTTGCCAGTACGAATGCGAGTTATTCAAACTACAATGCTGATGGCGTTGTGACGGCGGGAAGTTCTCATATCGATGCCGGAAACCCTTCGAATGCAAGTTTGGACCTGGATTTATCGCGGAACGACATCGGTGTAATGGGAGGGTCTTATTCAATGGCCAACTTTTTACCGTTTATGAGCAACGTGGAAAGTTCACGCGTCAACTTCATGAATACCCCGCGTATTGTGAATCAGGGCGGAACAGTAAGTGTTCAGGTGATCGGATACGATAAATAATCTATTCCTATTTATACTATTGGTTCGATGATGCAACGACTTGCATATCTCATTCTTTTTTGTACCCTTACCTTATCGGTTTGGGGGCAAAAAGTAGTGACCCAAGGTGAATATTTTTGGGATACGGATCCCGGACAAGGAAATGGTATTGCTCTGACAGCTACCGACGGCAATTTCGATGAAACACTCGAAGATTTATTTGCCAGTGGTATCGATGTTTCTACACTCTCAGTTGGTGCGCACTCGTTTAATGTGCGAATCAAAGGGCAGAACGGAACATGGAGCAATGTGTTCAAACAGACCATTGTTGTCAACGGCCCGCTTTCTCTTATCACACGTGTCATTAATGTGGCGCAGGGTGAATATTTCTGGGACACAGACCCCGGGGCCGGAAGCGGAACACCGCTTTTAGCAACCGACGGAACATTTGATGAAGCTTTGGAAGATTTATTTCAAAGTGGGATTAACGTTTCCGCACTCTCGCTTGGCGCGCACTCATTTAATGTGCGCATCAAAGGACAAGACGCAAACTGGAGCAACGTCTTTAAACAAACAATTTATCTCGAAGGGCCGCTTACGACCATTACCCGTAGCATTAATGTAACGCAGGGCGAATACTTTTGGGATACCGATCCGGGAACAGGAAGCGGAACACCGCTTTTAGCAACCGACGGAACATTTGATGAAGCATTGGAAGATTTGTTCCGCAACGGGATCGATGTTTCGGCACTGTCACTTGGTGCACATTCGTTTAATGTACGGATCAAAGGACAGGATGCCAACTGGAGTGGTGTGTTTAAGCAAACCATCTACCTGGAAGGTCCGTTGACAACCATTACCCGTACCATCAATGTAACCCAGGGCGAATACTTTTGGGATACCGATCCGGGAACAGGGAATGGAACATCGCTTTTAGCTACAGACGGAGCGTTCGATGAAGCATTGGAAGATTTGTTCCGAAACGGAATCGATGTGTCGGCACTATCACTTGGCGCGCATTCGTTCAATGTGCGGATCAAAGGACAGGATGCCAACTGGAGCAGTGTTTTTAAACAAACCATTTACCTGGAAGGGCCGCTTACTGTTATTACGCGTACCACCAATGTGACGCAGGGCGAATATTTCTGGGATACCGATCCGGGAACAGGAAACGGAACACCTCTTTTTGTAACCGATGGCAACTTCGACGAAGCACTGGAAAATCTGTTCCGAGATGGAATTGATGTATCGGCATTATCACTTGGAGCACATTCGTTTAATGTGCGAATCAAGGGACCAGATGCCAACTGGAGCAATGTGTTCAAACAAACCATCTATTTAGAAGGTCCGTTGACATTGCTTACACGTAATATTCGCGTGATCCAGGGAGAATATTTTTGGGACACCGATCCGGGACAAGGAAACGGATCACCACTTCTTGCCTCTGACGGATCGTTTAATACCGCATTGGAAAACCTGCTTCAAACCGGGATCGATGTTTCGGCACTTTCACTTGGAGCACATTCATTCAGCGTTAGAACCAAAGGCCTTGACGGCGGTTGGAGCGGTGTATTCAAACAAACGATCTATATCGAATGCTCAGCACCAACGGCTCCTTCTGTGAGCATTGCCGTAACCGGAAACGGCGCTTGCCAGGGAACTACCGTTCAATTTACGGCAACGGCTGTCAATGGCGGACCAACACCGACCTATTTATGGCGAGTTAATGGAACTCCGGCAGGAACAAGTTCTCCGTTTTTCAATACTTCAACACTTGTAAACGGTGATGTGGTAACCTGCGAATTGACAAGTAATTCAGGCTGTGCCAGTCCGTTAACAGCGACAAGTAATTCGATCAATGTTACGCTTACTCCAACCGTTACACCGACACTAAGTGTTAATGCTTCGCCTACAACTACTGTTTGTGCAGGAACGAATGTAACATTCACAGCAACTACCACCAATGGCGGTGGAAGTCCTGTTTACCAGTGGAAAGTCAACGGATTGGATGTTGGTACGAATAGCGCAATATTCGCTTCCTCCACGTTATTAAACGGTGACATTGTGACCTGTGTTTTCACCAGCAACGCAACATGCGCCATCCCTTCTCAACTCACAAGTGCGGGTATTACCATGACGGTGCAACCTGTAGTGACACCATCTGTTTTGATTTCGGTTTCACCGAATACGGTGATTTGTGCAGGAACATCAGTGACATTCACGGCGACACCAACCAATGGTGGAACACCGGTTTACCAGTGGAAAGTCAATGGATCAAATGTTGGGATCAACACTGCAACATATACAACCGGTTCGCTTGCAAATGGCGACGTAGTGATCTGCGAAATGACTTCCTCATTGGTTTGTGTGAGCAGCAGTACAGCAACGAGCAATGGCATCGCTATGACAGTGAGTCCAACGGTAGCAACAAGTGTTTCTATCGTAAGTGGAAGCGGATCAACTATTTGTGCGGGAGCATCGGTGACGTTTACCGCGACTCCTGTCAATGGCGGTTCACCGGCCTACCAGTGGAAAGTTAATGGATTCACGGTTGGTTCGAACGCTGCTACCTTCACAACCAGCTCATTGACAAACGGCGATGTTGTGACCTGTGAAATGACGAGCAGTTTGCCATGTGCGAGTCCGGCTATTGCTAGCAGTAACAGCATCGTAATGACGGTGAATTCTACGGCTTCACCAACGGCCTCTATTGTCTCTTCGCAGGGAAACACGATTTGTGCGGGAACTACGGTAAACTTTACAGCTTCGGGAACCAACCTGGGTTCTTCACCAACTTATCAATGGAAACTGAACGGGCTGAACGTGGGAAATAACCAAAATACGTATAGCAATGTTGCGCTTTCAAATGGCGATGTGATAACCTGTGAAATCACCAGCAATGCACCTTGTGTAAGCGGAATAGTTGCGACCAGTAACAGCATTTCGTTTACAGTAACTACTCCGGTTGTTCCGGCGGTAAGCATTGCAAGCAATGTAGGATCAACCATTTGCGCGGGAACATCTGTTACGTTTACAGCTACTCCGACCAACGGCGGAACACCGAATTATCAGTGGCAAGTCAATGGCTCAAATGTTGGTACAAACGCTGCGACATTTGTGACGAGTTCATTAAGCAATGGTGATGCTGTAACCTGTATCATGACAACCTCGTTGAGTTGTGTTACTGCCGCTTCGGCCACAAGTAACAGCATAGTCATGACGGTTAATCCAAGCATTTCAACAAGCGTTTCCATCGCAAGCGGAAGCGGATCGATGATTTGTGAGGGAACATCCGTGACATTTACTGCAACTCCTGTCAACGGCGGTACACCGGTTTACCAATGGAAAATCAACGGATTCAACGTTGGTACAAACAGCGCGACATTTACGACAAGTTCGCTTGTGAACGGTGATGTGGTAACCTGTGAAATGAGCAGCAGTTTAGCTTGTCCGAATCCGGCTACGGCGATGAGTAATAGTATCTCGATGACCGTTAACTCCACGGCTGCGCCTACTATTTCAATTGCTTCTATACAAGGGAATGCGATTTGTGCAGGAACGGATGTAAACTTCGCGTCTTCTGTTACAAATGGGGGTTCTTCACCTACGTATCAATGGAAACTGAACGGATCAAATGTAGGAAGCGGCCTTAGTACGTACAGTAATTCCACGCTTGTAAACGGTGATGTAGTGACTTGTGAACTCAGCAGTAATGCGCCATGTGTGAGCGGATCTAACGCAATAAGCAACAGTATTTCGTTTACGGTAACCACTCCGGTTGTGCCAACGGTGAGTATCACCAGCAATATGGGATCAACTATTTGTGCTGGAACATCCGTGACGTTTACAGCAACTCCAACCAATGGCGGAACACCGGTTTACCAGTGGAAAGTCAACGGATCAAATGTTGGAACCAATTCGGCTACTTACAACACAAGTTCATTGACCAATGGCGATGTGGTAACGTGTGAAATGACCACTTCGCTGACATGTGTAACTACGGTTTCGGCGACAAGCAACAGTATCAGCATGACGGTCAATTCGACCATTGCCACAAGTGTTTCTATTTCCAGCGGAAGCGGATCTGTGATCTGTGACGGTGTATCGGTTATTTTCACAGCCACACCTGTCAACGGCGGAACACCGGTTTACCAATGGAAAATCAACGGATCGAATGTCGGAACAAACGCTTCAACGTTCACTACAGGTTCGCTTGTAAACGGCGATGTGGTAACCTGCGAAATGAGCAGCAGCCTTGCTTGTCCGAGTCCGGCAATTGCAATCAGTAACAGTATCACGATGACGGTTAATTCCGCGGCAGCGGCAACCATTTCGATTGTGGCGGCTCCGGGAACAACTATCTGCGAAGGCACAGGTGTAAGCTTTACTGCTTCCATTACCAACGGTGGAGCGAATCCGGTTTACCAATGGAAACTGAACGGATCAAATGTGGGAAGTAATCAAAATACCTACAGCAATTCCGTACTTGTAAACGGTGATGTGGTGACCTGCGAACTGACCAGTAATGCTCCGTGCGCTGTTGTTACTTCTGCTGTGAGCAATAGCTTGACATTCACGGTAAATCCGGTAGTTGTACCTAATATTTCGATCACTAGCAATGTCGGTTCAACGATTTGCTCCGGAACTTCGGTCACATTTACAGCCACACCTGTCAACGGCGGAACGCCAACTTATCAATGGCAAGTCAACGGAATCAATGTCGGGACCAACTCTTCGATATACACCACAAGCACGCTTACAAACGGTAATGTGGTAACCTGCGAATTGACTTCTTCAACCGTTTGTGCGACTCCGGCAACCGTATCGAGCAATTCGATTACAATGACGGTGAACTCGTCTGCGACTTCGACAATTTCAATCAGCAGCAATCCTTCCGGAACCATTTGTTCGGGTACTTCGGTCACATTTACGGCAGCGATTTCCAACGGCGGAGCAAATCCGGTTTACCAATGGAAGCTGAACGGATCAAACGTTGGAAGTAATCAGAATACGTACAGCAATTCTGGGCTGGCAAACGGTGACATCGTTACCTGTGAACTGACCAGTAATGCACCATGTGTTTCTGTGAATACAGTTACCAGCAACAGCATTACCATGACGGTGAATCAATCGGTGACGCCAACAATTACCATCACAAGTAATCCTGCAATGCCAGTGTGTGAACATCAATCGGTAACCTTTACTGCAGTGATCACCAACGGTGGCTCAAATCCGGTTTATCAATGGAAGAAAAACGGTCAGAACTACGGTTTGAATTCACCAACTTACTCGACATCTCTTTGGTCGGAAGGTGACATCTTTACCTGCGTTCTCACGAGCAATGCGCCTTGCGCAACTTCTTCCCAGGTAACCAGCAATGCGATCACGGCAGACATTGTTGTCATTGATGCAACAACTTCGGTTTCGGGTGGAACGATTACGGCGAATCAGTCGGGAGCTACTTATCAATGGTTTGATTGTACAACGATGCAGCCGATTCCGGGGGCAAACCAGCAGTCGTATACGGTTACTGAAACCGGACTCTACGGTGTAGAGATTACAATGGGTTCCTGCACGGAAGAGTCGTTCTGTGAATTTGTTGACTGGAACGCATTGGAGGATTTAACTGCGAATGGCATCGTGCTTTATCCGAATCCGGCAACCGATTACTTTATGCTCGACATTCCTCAGATTGAGGGAATGAAGCTCATGCTTTATGATGTTGCGGGCAGAAAAGTAATGGAACAGGATGTACAAAACAATCACGAAAAAGTAACGATAAGTACGTTGGCAAACGGTAGTTATAAAGTCGTGCTTAGCAACGGAACGTCTGATTACTTTGGGAAACTGATTATTAACCGTTAAATCACCAATTAGCAAAATCACCCGGGCGGGAATCGGAAACGGTTCCCGTTTTTTTGTTGGGTGAAGCTGTAGTCCTGGAGTAGAAAAGACTCCCACAGATGCGCAGATTTTTGCGCTCCTAACGGCAGCGCCCATTATGTGCAAAAAACAGGTCAATCTATATCTTGGAATGCTTACAACAAACCAATATACGCATCCAGCTTTTCAGAAGCTTCGAGCTGCAGTTTTTGCTTCAGCCTGTTCTTGGCTTTTTTGACACTGGAGATTTCGATAAACAGCAATTCGGAAATTTCTTTATCCGAAAGGTTTAGTTTGATTAGCACGGCCAACCTGAATTCCGTGTTCGACAAATTCGGATGCCTGTTTTTCAGTGTTTCGGCGAAAGACGGAAACAAGACTTGTAGTTTTGCCAGGAACTGTACCCAATCCTGATCATTGGTGGTAAGGCTGCTCAATTGTTCTTTTGAAATCAGGTTTTGTTCGTTTTCCACCACAAGGTTGTTCAATTCGGTGATCAACGCATTTTTGGAAATCAGTTGTTGTTTCAGTAATTCGAGCTCGTTAAGCGTCTGTTCCTTTTCACTTTCCAACAACCTCAGTTCAGATTGTGTCAATGTCAATTCCAGTTCTTTCAGTTTGGTACGCTGCATCAAAAATCGACGTAGGAACACAAGGGCAAATACCGAAACAATCAACAAACAGACCACCACCCATTTGGTGATTTGTTCCGCCTTGATTTTTTTGTTCTTCAGATTTACTTCCTTTTTCAGCGCCTCGTTTTTTGCATCCTTAGTCTTAACCTGGTACGTCAGGTTGAGGTTATCGATATTGCCTTGAAGTTCCAGGCGCATTACTTTCCGCTGCGTTTTCGAGTATAATTGGTAATACTTGAAGGCCAATTTGTAGTCACCTTTTCCTTCATAGGTTTTATACAAATACTCATAGCAGTACACCAGATCAATCAGATCTTCACTCGTTTTCGCAAGTACAAGTGCTTCGTGCAACACCTTGAGTGATTGGTCATATTGTTTCGTTTCCAGGTTTAATTTGCCCAAATTCAATTTGGTATGCAGAATTCCCCGCTCAAGGTTCATGCTTTGAAAAATGGCGAGGGCTTCTTCGTTCAGTTCTTTTGCCCGTCCGTAATTCTTCTTAATAATATAAATATCTCCGAGGTCCTGCAACGCAAAACCGATGATCTGATCATACTTTGCTTCCCTGGCTGTTTTGATTGCCTTATCATAATACACAATAGCAGAATCAGCATTCACTTCTTTGTAACTCACTCCCAGGTTGTAATAAGAATGACAAAGTGTAACTGAATTGTGCATTTTTTCATGAATCGCAATGCCTTTCTTATAGTAGTGAATAGCACTTCCGTGTTTTTCGGTGATCGTGTAGACAAGGGCTATCTGATCATAAAATGAGGCTTTTGCTTCCGAGCCTTCTTTTAAAAGCGGTTCCGAACGATAGAGATAATACAACGCCGAATCGTATTTCGCCTGGTAATAATAGACATTGTAAAGCGACGAATAAATTTTGATTTTGATTACGTCCTTCAGATAGGTTTGCTTCTTTTTCAGAATGGCGTAACTGGCCAATGCCCGGTGTTTCGCTTTTTCATATTCGCCAAGCGAAATATAGTTGTGGCAGGCAGTTAAATTAAAATCGGCACGAACGGCTTGTGAAACAGCACCCTGATTGAGAAAATCATCAATAATTTTATTGGATTCAGCGTATAGATTTCTCCTGGTGGCGATCAGGGATTGTAATTTTACGCGATCAGCCTCAAAAGCGGGAGTAGTATTGCCTTTTACGTTTAATCCGGTTTTCAATAGTTTCTCCGACTCATCAAACCGGTTTCTGAAATACGCATACCAGGCTTTATTCAACAAGTATTTCTGCTTTTGTTGTGTCGTTTTGATATGTGTCCGTTGAAATTCAAGTTCCTTTTTAGCGTTGAGGCTATCCGTTACTACTACGGCATTAAACAGTGAATCTGAAACTGCAAAACGCGATTGGGAAAATGTGTTTATGCTGCAGATAAGAAGTAGGATACACACGAAATGCTTCATCTAACAAAGCTAACAAAACTTGTGTTTTTTTGTGCGAAAGCACCCTATAATTTGAAGGAAATGATTGGCACAGGGTGAGTGTGAGGATTGAAGGATATAGAAAGGGAGCCTCTACAAGCTCCCGTCACTAAACCTAACCACTGAAAATCAAGAAAGCCCTTTTTATAAAAGGTTGGTCGTGTAAAACCAATTTCTTGATCACGAATGTCTAACTTTTAATTTAGTTGTTCTCGGGGAGAAATACCCATTTATGATAAACACGTGTTTTCCGCAAGTGGGTTTTAGCTTAGTCCCGTAGGGACGTAATATAGATAGCCAAAAGCATCCCATTATCAATTTCACCCTGTAAGGGTGAGACAATTTAATATAAAAGTGTAAGTATGTGAGATTTTACCCCCTACGGGGTGATGGCTTTAGGTGAGGTCGTTTTGTTACCCATATTACATCCCTACGGGACTGAAAATCTACTGTGGTAAACGCTTCCGCACAAGATCTTCAAGGCAATCGATAAACCGTGGGTGATCATTTGAGCTTGGAACCAGCTGCACGTGTTCACCACCATGTTCGATGAGCAGTTCGTTGTATTCATCACCGATCTCGATAAGTGTTTCCAGACAATCGGCCACAAAAGCAGGACTAAACGCCAATACTTTTTTCACGCCGTCTTTTCCCCATTGACGAATTACTTCATCTGAAAACGGTTGAATCCATTTTTGGTTCAGACGCGATTGGAAACTAACGATATACTGATCCTCTGACAAACCGAGTTTGGCTGCGATCAATCGGGTAGTGGCATAACAGGTTGCTTTGTAACAAAACTTAGCGTCTTCGGCAACTTCATGTTCACAATTGTGATCAGCGCAGAGTGTATCGTCGTACACTTTATCTACATGACGTTCAGGCAAACCATGGTAAGAAAACATGATTTTATCGTAATCACCGAGGTTAAATTCCTGAGCACGGGCAACAACGGAGTCGATATAACTTTCATGGTCGTAAAACTGACTCACGATCTTCACTTCCGGAATTACCCACCATTTGCGAACGATTTCCATTACCTTATCGATCGCAGAGCCGGTTGAAGCACTGGCATACTGCGGAAATAAAGGAATAATAATCAACTGGTCATAATGAGCTTTTCGCATGCGTTCCAGTACACTATCCATTGATGGATTCTGGTAACGCATTGCCAACTCAACTGTGACATCTTCGTTGGCATCAAAACGTTCCTGTACCAGTTTTTTTACCGCTTCGGAATAGGTCATCAACGGCGAAACGCCATTACCCAATGCCCACAGTTCTTTGTAAATCTTAGCTGATTTAGGTGCGCGAAAAGGAACAATGATACCTCTCACCAACAGTTGACGCGTAATGAACGGGATGTCGATCACGCGGGGATCAGTCAGAAATTCACGCAGGTAGCGGGCTACATCACCACGATCAGGACTATCCGGCGTTCCTAACTGAATGAGTAATACGCCTGTTTTTTTTGATGTCATTGATTTTCTTTAATGGTCGGAAAATCCAACCTGACGTATCTTAAATATGCATTGCACGATTATCCGTTGCTGCCATGGCTGCTTCTTTTACCGCCTCAGAATACGTCGGATGCGGGTGACACATACGTGCCAAATCTTCTGCCGAAGCACGATATTCCATGGCTACAACGGCTTCCATGATCAAATCGGCAGCGCGGGCAGCAACCATGTGAACTCCAAGGATTTCATCTGTTTCTGTGTCCGCCAGGATTTTGATAAAGCCTCCCATGTCCATACTTGCGCGTGAACGTCCAAGGGCTTTCATCGGGAATTGTCCGGCTTTGTAATTCACTCCCGCAGCTTTCAATTCTTCTTCGGTTTTACCTACTGAGGCAATTTCCGGCCATGTATACACTACTCCCGGAATCAGGTTGTAATTGATATGTGGTTTCTGACCGGCCAATGATTCGGCAACGAAAACACCTTCTTCTTCAGCTTTGTGTGCCAGCATTGCTCCGCGAACCACATCGCCGATGGCGTAGATATTCGGAACAGCCGTTTGTAAATGATCATTCACTTCGATTTGGCCGCGGTTGTTGGCTGTTAAACCTGCTTTGTCAAGTGCTAAACCATCGGTATATGCTTTTCGTCCAACGGCTACAAGACAATAATCACCTTCGATCACAATGGTTTCCTGTTTTTTGTTAACCGCAGTTACTTTTACACCTTTACCGGTATTTTCTACTTTTTGAACGCTGGTTTCGAGGTTGAATTTAAATCCTTCTTTTTTAAGGATTTTGATAAATTCTTTTCCGATTCCACGGTCCATCGTCGGGAAAATAGCATCGGCAAATTCTACCACTTCTACTTCCGAACCCAAACGGGCATATACAGAACCAAGTTCCAATCCGATCACTCCACCGCCGATCACGATGAGTTTTTTCGGAATTTCTTTCATTTTCAATGCTTCCGTCGATGTGATAATCCGGTCTTTATCCGGTTCCATTCCCGGGAAGAAATTTGGTTTCGATCCCGTAGCGATGATCACGTTTTTGGTCGTGACCGTGGTGTTATTTCCTTCGGTATCAGTAATGGAAACAGTTGTTTTATCTACAAACGAACCCACGCCCTGGTACACAGTGATGTTGTTTTTATCCATTAAGAATTTCACACCGTTGCAGGTTTGAGCAACCACATCGTCTTTACGCGCAATCATTTGAGCCAGATCCGCTTCGACGTTCTCTACTTTAATTCCGTGGGTGGCAAACGTATGCGTCGCATTGTGGAAATGCTCGGAAGAATCAAGCAATGCTTTCGATGGAATACAACCAACGTTTAAGCAGGTACCACCTAAGGTTGCATATTTTTCGATCAAAGCGGTTTTCATTCCCAGCTGTGCGCAACGAATTGCAGCAACATATCCGCCGGGGCCCGAACCTATAATGGTAACATCGAATGTGCTCATAATTTTCTTGTAATTTGGAGTGTAAAAATAGCTATTAATTGAAAATGTAAAATTGAAAATTGAAAATTGAAAAGAAGAGAAAGCAAAGCTTTCGATATAAACAAGCGTTAGCGTAGTTTCCTTTTCAATTTTACATTTTCAATTCACGGTGTTAAAGATCAAATATATGCTTCTCAGCATGATAAGACGACCTTACCAGCGGGCCGCTTTCCACGTAACGGAATCCCATTTCGATGCCCAATTCACGGTATTTATCAAAACGTTCCGGTGTTACGAATTCAGCTATCGGTAAGTGTTTCGGAGTCGGTTGCAGGTATTGCCCCAACGTCAGAATATCCACCCCAACCGCACGTAGATCGTGCATGGTTTCAATGACTTCTTCGTCGGTTTCACCTAAACCAAGCATTACACCCGATTTGGTTCGCATTCCTCCTTTTTTGAGGCGGAACAACACTTCTAAACTGCGGTCGTATTTGGCCTGAATGCGGACTTGTTTGGTCAAACGGCGAACAGTTTCCAGGTTGTGTGAAACGATTTCCGGTGCCACATCGATAATGGCTTGCAGGTTCTCCCACTTTCCGGCAAAATCAGGAATCAGGGTTTCCAGCGTGGTTCCCGGTGATTGATGACGAATGGCGCGTACCGTTTGCGACCAGATTTCGGAACCGCCGTCTTTCAGATCGTCTCGGTCGACGGAAGTGATCACCGCGTGTTTTACGCCCATGATCTTCACGCTGTTGGCCACACGTCCCGGTTCAAACGTATCCACTTCATCAGGACGGCCGGTTTGCACGGCACAAAATCCGCACGAACGCGTACAGATATTTCCCAGAATCATGAATGTAGCCGTTCCTTCGCCCCAGCATTCGCCCATATTCGGGCAGCTGCCACTTTCGCAAATAGTATGTAATTTATGCTCATCCACCAACGAACGGACTTTGCGGTAATTCTCGCCCGTAGGCAATTTTACACGAAGCCACTTCGGCTTTTTGATGCGGATGTTGTTGTCGCTTGTGATTACTTCTTCTGACATATACCAAACTTTCTACACAAAAGTAAACATTGAATAAGCTCTTCGGCGACTTAAAAAACAGTACCTTTGGCGCATTATTCAATCGTGTACAAAAGTACAAAGAAGCAACGGAAAAACGATGGCAACAGCAGAAGTAACCTATTTGGGAGAATTGCGCACCGAATGCAAACACGTGCAGTCGGGAACGGTAATTTACACCGACGCACCAATCGATAATCACGGAAAAGGCGAGAAATTTTCTCCGACCGATTTAGTAGCCACGGCTTACGTTTCGTGCATGCTTTCGATTATCGGGATTTATTGCAACGAACGCGGTTACCATTTCAGTAAAGGAAAAGGTTCAGTGACCAAAATCATGGAATCTTCACCGCGCAGGATTGGAAAACTGGTGATTAACCTGGATTTACGTGGTAATGGTTGGGATGCCGAAACGGCTGAAAAAGTGGTGCGCGCAGCCAAAGCGTGTCCGGTAGCCAAGTCGGTAGAAGCTGGGATTGAGATTGAATTAGCTATACAGTTAGATGGAGAATAAGAAAGAAAATCGCGGGTATAATCGCGACAACAAAAGCGATCGCGGAGCGCGTGACGAGTTTAAACAAGAAGGTAGTTACCGCAAATTCGGTTCACGTGACGGAAGAGAAAAACAAGATCCGGAAGATTTAATCTACGGAATCCGTGCAGTGATCGAAGCGATCAAAAACGAGGTGGAACTAAACCGTATCCTTATTCAAAAAGGAATGGACAAGGAGTTATTCACCGAGTTGAAAGACACGTTAAAAGGAAAAGATTTTCAGTTGCAGTTTGTGCCTATTGAAAAACTGAATAAAATTACGGCATCCAATCACCAGGGCGTTATTGCATATACGTCTCCGGTGGTTTACCAAAACATCGAAGAATTGACTGATAAATGGTTATCAGAAGGAAAAGAACCATGTGTTTTGGTTTTGGACCGCATTACAGACGTTCGTAATTTCGGCGGAATTGCCCGGACTGCAGCCTGTATGGGTGTTGATGCGATTTTGATTCCTTCGAAAGGAAGCGCTACCGTTACCGCTGACGCTGTGAAGACATCTGCAGGAGCGTTGCATTCCATTCCTGTTTGTAAAACCGACTTATTGAAAGACAGTTTGTTTTACCTGCAGCAAAGTGGTTTTCAGCTAGTTTCCTGTACCGAAAAATCGAAAGTAAGTGTTGAAAATTATTCGTTTTTTGGGCCTACAGCCATTTTGCTTGGTTCGGAAGAAAACGGAATTTCGCACGATCTACTCAAAATGTCGGACGTGCGCCTGAGCGTACCAATGGCAGGTGATATTTCTTCGCTGAACGTTGGTGTTGCTACAGGAATGATCTTGTACGAGCGCTTGCGACAGTTGAAAAATGCTTGATCTTTCAGGATTCCCCCGGCCTTATATCCGTCGCGTAGAAGAACAAACGGAATGGAACGAAATCAAACCCCTGTTTGAGCGCAGCCATCGGGTTCTTTGCAAAAGAATCCGTTAATGGCGTTCGCGAGTTGGGGTGCAGGTAGGGGAATGAAGTGTAGTTCTCAAGCAACGGATGTACAGCCTTGACTTTTTGGTTCTTTTGTGTCAAGACAAAAGAACAAGAACCACGCGGAACGAAGTGGAGCGCAAGTATAGTGGCTTTACGAAAGTTGGAAGTAGTTTCAGCTTCAATTTTATCTCTGAAACTCTTGTTCATCAGTGGCGAAATTTTTCATTCTTATTTTAATTTAAATTCCCTCCATTCATCACTTCCGCTGTGCCTTTGGCGAAAACCAAGTCACTTCAATCAAGATTTTTTTCGTAGTTTCGGCAGTCTCATTGGAAAGCATAATGAAGCAAACTCGGGAAATAGTTGAACACATATCGGATTGGTTGCGAACCTACAGCAATCAGGCTGCTGCAGAAGGTTTTATTATTGGCATTTCCGGCGGGATCGATTCAGCTGTAACATCCACATTGTGCGCGCTTACCGGCAGAAAAGTGATGGTGGTGACCATGCCAATCCGCCAGACAAAAGCAGAGCATGACCGCGCAACCGAACACATTGACTGGCTGCTGCAAAAGTTTCCCAATGTCATCTCCCAAACAGTCGAATTAACCGATGTGTTTACGCAATTGGAAAAAAACCTGGGAGAAGCCACGAAGCAACATCATTTGGCTATGGCCAATACGCGTTCCCGGTTAAGAATGACCACCTTATATGCCCTCGGACAGTTAAATAGGTTACTTGTTGCCGGAACTGGTAATAAAGTAGAAGATTTCGGTGTCGGGTTTTTTACCAAATACGGCGATGGTGGTGTGGATGTGAGTCCGATTGCCGATTTGATGAAAACGGAAGTATTTGCGTTAGGCGAACATTTAGGGATCGTTCATTCGATTCAATCGGCCAAACCAACCGATGGTTTGTGGGAAGACGGCCGTTCAGACGAAGATCAGATCGGGGCAACCTACCCTGAACTGGAATGGGCAATGGAATACAACGGTAACGAAACGGAGCTCGGTGAACGCCAGCGCGAAGTGCTTGCAATTTATCGGCGATTAAACCGTTTAAATAAACATAAAATGGAACCGATTCCTGTGTGCATCATTCCGAAAGAATTAAAATGAAAAAACAGAGTCTCCTTTCTTTACCGGCTATATGTTTCCTGTTACTTTCCTTTAACGGAATTGCCCAGGTGAACTTCAACGATTACCACCCGCTGCAATCCAAAGGAAACGTACCCGAAGATTTCTCTATCGAAACAAGCCAGAAAATTAAACAGGCACAAGAGGAACGACGCAACGGATTGACCTCCAAACAACAAAAAGTTTTTGTAGAACAGGTTAATTATACCATTGATGATTTATTGAAATCGGGTTTGGTAACCTACGGCGATGAAGTCACAACGTACATTCAACGCATCGGCGACCGGTTAACCGAATCTGATACTGGTTTAGCAGGGCAACTGCGTTTCTATACACTGAATACCAACGAAGCCAATGCCTTTTCAACCGATCAGGGAATGGTTTTTGTCACCACCGGACTGATTGCCCAAATGACGAATGAAGCACAATTGGCGTTTGTTTTGGCCCATGAAATTGTGCATTACCAGGAAGAACATGTGCTCGATCTGTACGATTATGTCACCGATAACAAATCATTATCTTATGGCGAAAAGGTTCGGTTTTTCAGTAAATATTCACGTGATAATGAGTTTGAAGCAGATAAAATGGGCGTAAAACTATACCACGCCGCCGGTTATAGTTCCTCTGAAATCACCAAAACGTTCGACATTCTCATTTATTCATACCTGCCCTTTGAGGAATTGTTGTTCAACAAAGAATACTTCAATACACCCGATCTTTTTGTGCCTGAAAAACTGTTCAAAGTGCGCAAAAATGAAATCACAGCAAAGCAGCGTTACGATGATCAGTTGCATTCGCATCCCAACGTAGCAAAACGCATCGAGGCACTTGAAAAGGAAATCGCCAATTACGCCGATTGGGGCACAGTTCTCAATTACCCCGAACAATCATTTGATGAGGTGCGTTCTATTTGCCGGTTTGAATATATCCTCAACGAAGTCTACGAAAACAAGACAATCGATGCACTCTACAGCATTTTTGTGATGGAACAGGAATATCCGGGTTCGCGTTTTCTGAAGCGTTGCAAAGCGCAAATCTGGCTGGAGGTTATGAAGGAAGAAACATACGATTATTATCGGTTTAATCCGTTTGTCAACTTCGATAATCCGTATGAACGCCAGTTTTACGAAGGTGAAATTTCGGTGCTCAACTCCTTTTTTAAGGAAGTTCCGGATGAAGGAAAAGTTGCATTGGGTCTGCGCATCATACATGATTTATATGTCAGTGATACCACAGATGCGTTGATGGGGCGCATGTGGCAAAAGGGAATTGAAGTAGCGGCGGCCAATACCATGTTTGAACTGGAAACGTTTTCGAAACACAATTTTAATCAGGCGGTTGCGCACATCGAAGCCGAACGATTGGCCCAGCAAACAAGTGATTCACTTGGTGAACAACACAAACGATGGGATAAATACGAAACCATTAAAAATCAACGCGCAGGTCTCACAGTAGATGCGGGAATCGATTCTGCCAAATTTTACCTCTATGGAATTGCCGATCTGATCAGTGATTCTACGTTCAACAAGCAGTTTGAAGCCTATCATCAGAAGGTGAAGGAAAAAGAGTTGGAAGAGGAAGAGTTTTTCACCATGACCGATGAAGAACAAATGGCCATCGAAACTGAGAAATTTGAAGATCAGTTGCACCTTGACTTGGATACCATTTTATTGGTCAACCCATTTGTGGTGGAATTCAGCGGTCGTAACGAACTCGATTTTCAGAAATCAGATGAGTTGGAAGAACGTTTGCTGACCGTCGTACAGGAAGTTGGCAATGAACTTGGAGTAGTGGTAAACCGCCTGGACCGTTCACAGCTGCAAACCATGACCACCCAGCAATACAATGATATGGCGCTGATCATGCGTACCATTGAAAAAGGAGTGCAAACCACCGATCCCGATGTTTTTATGATCGACCTCGAACGACTGGACAGCCTGAAACTGGTCTATGGATCGTCAAAAGTGATGTTGTTGTCACTGGAACACAACTACAATGATCACATTAACGTGGCGAGCGGGGTGGTGTTTAGCATTCTTTTCCCGATAGGAATGATCTATTTTCCGATAGCGTTGCTTACAGCGCATACAACCCAAATGAATGTGTATATCATGGATCTGGAAAAGGGAGAATTGGTGGTTGAGAAATCATATTATTCCAAAGACCAGGTTTCCAGAAAAATGCTGGCCTCAAGATGTCATGCATTGTTCAGTCAACTTAAAGAAACAGGCAATGAAAATTAAGATACTTCTGACAGCTTGTTTCGTTAGTTTACTAAGTGTTGTGCAGGCACAGGAAGCAGGATATTTTGGAAAGAAAACATTTGTGGACCTGAGCGTTCAGGGACAATTACCAATCATTTATTCGCTGGTGAACCGCGACAAAGGTTACGTGATGAAAAGTGGCAAACTGCAGAAATCCTACAACCTGAAAGATTTCGGTTTCCGGGGCAGTTTAGGTTATATGTTTTCTGAAAATGCAGGCCTTGCGTTTGAATATAATCATCATTTGTACCAGGTCAATCCGTTGAGAGGTGGCGAACTCAATCGTCAGTATGTCGATTCTGCAACGGGTGCACTCACTACCGAATACATTCAGCCACAAGTTGCTTTTTTAGACATTCAGGAGCGCACCTTTATGTTGAAAAGCGTATTCTCGTCATTTAATGGACGTGTTCCTGCTGGCCTTACGCATGAGTGGGGTGTAGGCTATTGCATGATCGGAATTGATAACCGGGAAGCTGCTGCAAGTAATGGCACGGATTCCGTGCTCACCGGTGAATCAATTAGCAAAAATCTTATTGATGCGGATGTTGATGAATACAAGGGAATGGTATTTATGTATGGCTTAAGAATGAATTACCCGCTCAATAAAAGTATGTTGTTCCATATCGGGGTTCGCTACAGTTATTCGTGGTTGTTTGACAAAAAAGATTTTCGGAAAACAGAGCAAACCGAGGCATGGCTTTCGGGGAGGGAATTGTGGTCGCGCATTAACCAGAGAAGACAACTTGGCATCATTAATTTGGGAGCTGGTTTGACCATTTGTTTTTAGATAATAGAACGAATTAGCACTAAATGACATCTTTTTAACTGTAAATCATTTTTTTTCAGGAATGTAAATAACGCACTTAAACCTTTAGTTTACTGCTTTATTGAAGAAAATTGAAATGAAGGACCGTTATTTTTTATGTGGCTTGTTTAAATATTCGATGAAATATGATAAATGAACATTAGTTTACGACGAATATTCATTTCAAGGAGTATTGTTGAGTTTTCACTATACTTTTTCCAATACCAATTAACACACTATTTTATGTATCTTAAAACATTACCACTATTGCTTCTAAGCGGAACCACGTTCGCTCAAAGCAGCCCGGTTGCCGCCGGAGGAGATGTTTCCGGAGCAGGTGGATCACTGAGTTACTCAATCGGACTAATCGATTACGTACAGCTTGATGAAGCCAACGGAACACTTTACGAGGGCGTCCAGCAACCTTATGAATTATTTTCTGTTGGTTTGGAAGAATGGGACTCAAATGTATCCATTTCAGCTTACCCGAATCCGATGACATCGCAGCTTACAATTGCGTTCCCGGATGAAGTGCTGGGAGACATGAGTTTCACCATGACTGATGAATCAGGACGGGTAATTCAATACGGACTTTTGGAAACAAAGGAAACCGTGATCGATGTACTGGGACTCGCCAGAGCCAACTATTTTTTAACAGTTTACAAGAAAGATCGGTCTGTAAGAGTTTACAAACTGGTTAAAAATTAATTGATTTCCCAAAAGACTTACTTGTTGTAATACGCGCTTTCTGTTAGTGCAAAAGCGGACAATCCCGCATTACCACTGCAGAAAGAATGTACCATAACCAAAGCTGTTGAAGGACAGATCATCTTAGAACAGGTTTTATTACCACAAATCTGTTGTTTCTGTTTGACTCACAGCCGGAAAGTAAATCCAAGGGTGTCTTCACACGCTAAAAAAACTAACACATGAAAAGATTAAGCCTTCTCGCAGGGGCGCTTCTTGTTGCGCAGATTTCCCTCGCACAAGCCCCTCAAAAAATGTCCTATCAGGCCGTTGCACGTGATGCTTCGAATGCACTGATTACAAATTCTACAATCGGAATGCGAATTTCGATTCTTCAGGGATCCGCCTCAGGAACCGTTGTTTATGAAGAAACCCAAACACCTGTTACAAATACCAATGGTTTAGCAAGTCTTGAAATTGGTTCAGGAACAGTTGTAAGCGGTAATTTCTCTGCAATTGATTGGGCAAGCGGACCTTACTTTGTTAAAACGGAAACCGATCCTACAGGAGGAACCAATTACACAATTGTTGGTGTAAACCAATTTTTAAGTGTTCCTTATGCGCTTTATGCAGCCAATTCAGGTAGTTCAACTCCTGGCCCTGCCGGTCCTCAGGGACCCGCTGGTCCAACAGGTGCTGATGGTCCGGCTGGCCCGCAAGGTCCAATTGGTCCTCAGGGTATCAATGGTACGGCCGGAGCACAAGGCCCCGCTGGCCCACAAGGTCCGGCTGGAGCAAACGGTGCCAATGGAGCAAATGGAACGAACGGTATTGACGGTGTTGACGGAGCAACCGGTCCACAAGGTCCGCAAGGCCCAGTGGGAGCAACCGGTCCAATGGGTCCACAAGGTCCCGCTGGTACCAATGGTGCAAATGGTGCAAACGGAATAAATGGTGCCGACGGAGCAGATGGTATTGATGGTGCAACAGGTCCTCAGGGTCCTGCTGGTCCAACCGGTGCGACAGGTCCCGCTGGTCCTCAGGGTCCTGCTGGTAACGATGGTTTAGACGGTGCGACTGGTCCTATGGGTCCACAAGGTCCTGCTGGATTAAATGGTGTTGACGGTAACGATGGTTTAGACGGAGCAACAGGTCCAATGGGTCCTCAGGGTCCTGCTGGTAATGATGGTTTAGACGGTGCGACTGGTCCTATGGGTCCTCAAGGTCCTGCTGGATTGAATGGTGTTGACGGTAACGATGGTTTAGACGGAGCAACCGGTCCAATGGGGCCACAAGGTCCTGCTGGTAATGACGGTTTAGACGGTGCGACTGGTCCTATGGGTCCACAAGGTCCTGCTGGATTGAATGGTGTTGACGGTAACGATGGTTTAGACGGAGCAACCGGTCCAATGGGTCCACAAGGTCCAGCTGGTAATGACGGTTTAGACGGTGCGACTGGTCCTATGGGTCCACAAGGTCCTGCCGGATTAAATGGTGTTGACGGTAACGATGGTTTAGACGGAGCAACCGGTCCAATGGGTCCACAAGGTCCTGCTGGTAACGACGGTTTAGACGGAGCAACTGGCCCTATGGGTCCTCAAGGTCCTGCCGGATTAAATGGTGTTGACGGTAACGATGGTTTAGACGGAGCAACCGGTCCAATGGGTCCACAAGGTCCTGCTGGTAATGACGGTTTAGACGGTGCGACAGGTCCTATGGGGCCACAAGGTCCTGCTGGATTGAATGGTGTTGACGGTAACGATGGTTTAGACGGAGCAACCGGTCCAATGGGTCCACAAGGTCCAGCTGGATTAAATGGTGTTGACGGTAACGATGGTTTAGACGGAGCAACCGGTCCAATGGGTCCACAAGGTCCTGCTGGTAATGATGGTTTAGACGGAGCAACTGGTCCTATGGGTCCACAAGGTCCTGCTGGATTGAATGGTGTTGACGGTAATGATGGTTTAGATGGCGCAACGGGTCCAATGGGTCCTCAGGGTCCTGCTGGTAATGACGGTTTAGACGGTGCGACTGGTCCAATGGGTCCACAAGGTCCTGCTGGTAATGACGGTTTAGACGGTGCGACTGGTCCTATGGGTCCACAAGGTCCAGCCGGATTGAATGGTGTTGACGGTAATGATGGTTTAGACGGAGCAACCGGTCCAATGGGTCCTCAGGGTCCTGCTGGTAATGACGGTTTAGACGGAGCAACCGGTCCTATGGGTCCACAAGGTCCTGCCGGATTGAATGGTGTTGACGGTAACGACGGTTTAGACGGAGCAACCGGTCCAATGGGTCCTCAGGGTCCTGCTGGTAATGACGGTTTAGACGGTGCGACTGGTCCAATGGGTCCACAAGGTCCAGCCGGATTGAATGGTGTTGACGGTAACGATGGTTTAGACGGAGCAACCGGTCCAATGGGTCCACAAGGTCCTGCTGGATTAAATGGTGTTGACGGTAACGATGGTTTAGACGGTGCGACTGGTCCTATGGGTCCACAAGGTCCAGCTGGTAACGATGGTTTAGACGGTGCGACTGGTCCTATGGGTCCTCAAGGTCCTGCTGGTAATGATGGTTTAGACGGAGCAACTGGCCCAATGGGTCCACAAGGTCCTGCTGGTAACGATGGTTTAGACGGAGCAACGGGTCCAATGGGTCCACAAGGTCCTGCTGGTAACGATGGTTTGGATGGAGCAACTGGTCCTATGGGTCCACAAGGTCCTGCTGGTAACGATGGTTTAGACGGAGCTACAGGTGCAACTGGTCCAGCTGGAGCCACTGGAGCAACCGGTCCTCAAGGTCCTGCAGGTTCTCCTGCAACATTGACATTCAGCTTTATGTCTAAAACAGCCGACTATACAATTACTGCCGGTGATGCAACAGACAACCTTATTGTGAAAAACAGCAGTAACTCGGTTGTTACGTTTACATTGCCAAGTGCAAGTGCAGCCGGAGTAGGTAAAATGATTTATATCACATCAACATCAACTTCTTCACCACAATCGATCAATGTGTTGACAGATGGTAGTGATTTGTTCTTCGGGTTCTATACAACACCTTCGGGAACAACCGATATCTCTGCAACTACATTGTCAAACATCAGTTGGGTTCAATTGATCAGCGATGGTACAAGTTGGAATATTTTAGGAATGTACTGGTAGTAGTAGGCCGCAACATTCGCTAAAACAGCAAAACCCGAAAGAACAGTCTTTCGGGTTTTGTTTTTTATGTATTTCGGGATTAGCTATTCAGCTTCAGGAGCAAGGCGTAAAACGATCCCGTCAATTTCTTCCGTGATGGGGATCTGACAGCCCAAACGACTGTTCGGTTTTACAAAAAAAGCCTGGTCCAACATATCAAGTTCCGCATCGCTTTGCTCTTCCAATTGATGATCCGATTCCAGGTAACATTGACAAGTCGCACACATTGCCATCCCGCCACATTCGCCTTTTACCGGCAATTCATACGATCGGCACAACTCCATGATGTTCATGTTCATATCGGTAGGTGCGAGCAATTCGTGTGCTTCGCCCTCGCGATCGATAATGGTAACGGTAATGTCTGCCATGATTTTTATTTTTGGCAAAAGTAAGGAATTAGTGTGGTTACGTTAACAATAGAACAAAGCAAATTGATTCTTGAAATCTCAACGGCAACAGCGTCTGAGCTTGAACCAATCATTATTCCTGTGAAATGCTCTGGAAACCTTGTAAATAAAGGGACACAGGGACAGCGACGGAACTCCCCCGTACTTCACCCATAGATGTCCCATATATAACCCATATATAACCCGTATCCGGTAAACCAAAAATGAGGCTGTGAATCCTTGAAATCCTATCACTCCATCGGAGATCAATACTTCACCTCATACTGATGCAATACCCACTGTGCATCCAGCGTCAGCATCTCTTCCACGGAAATGTTTTTCTCAGCAGCTTTCTGAGCAATATTCTTCATCCAGTTTTGATCACCGCGCATACCTTGCTTGAAAAACTCCAGTCGGCGGTTGTAACTGTCATCCAGGTAGCTTTTGGTAGCCGGATCGCGCAGTAATTGTTCTGTCTGCTCGATGAAGCCCCAGCCTAAGTTGGAAAGGTTGGCTTCCGTAGCGAGGATGATGATCACGTCGTGTTTGGCAAGCTGTTCTTTCAGGTCCAGTTGGTAAGCAAACACGGGTGAATAAGAGCTTTCGGGGAATACTTCACGGTTATACGACAAGAAATGATAATCGGTAAAATATTGGTAATAGAACCGGTCAATTCCCCAAAAATAACTATCGGCAATCGCCAGCACCGGGAGTTTTGATTTCTCTTTTGGAGCAACAATTTTCGTGGTCGGATATCCCATCTTTGGCAGCGGCGGATCCTTCATAAGGTTCAGCAATACCAATAAATCGATGTCAGTATCATGTGCCGGTTTTTCAGCTGCGGTGGTCCAGCTGCGATCTATAAGATCAATACCATACAAATGCTCCATGTATTTCGTGATGGAATCGGTAGCAAGCGCCGAGCCGTAATGGCTCCAGTGAATTCCATATTTTGCCATCAACGGAAAATGCGAGTTCTCTTTTTCGTTCTTTAAATAGTGAAACAGATCAATGGTATGAATTCCCTGCGATTTCATTTCATTTAAATAACCCCGGATGTTCGTATTAAAACCCGGTAACGGTGTGCCTTTTGGCAAATGTTCAGGAAAGAACGAAGCTTTCCCCGGGGCAAATACCACAATCACCGATTTGTGATACGGGGCCAGCTTATCCTGTATAAATCGCAGTTTATTCACCTTGTCTTTGATGGATACATCACCGATATAGTCGCGGCCAAGATAAGCTTCAAGGTGTTTCTGGTCATATAAATAACCATTTTGGCCCATAAAAACGGTACTCGCATGGATGATATCAAAACACGAATAGTCAATCTGGTGATGCAAACGAATCAATGGTTCCCTGAAACCGACATGTTCCATTAAATAACGCTCTTCGTGTTTTTGGTAACTTCCGTCCAGCCAATTGGAAACAGTCAGTTTTGTTTCGGGCAATTGCTGAATATAACCGTTCAAGGGTTTCAATTCAAATACCGGAAATAAGGTTTGGACCAACGGCAAAAACAGCACGATCATGATCATGACCAATAAGCTTTTTCGCAATATGCCGGAACGCTTTTTCATCAGAACTGGAAATAAATGAACGGATTAAAATCGCCTGCAACCAAAAAACTGGCAGAGAGAACCAGGAGGACAAAACTCGCGAAAGTGGCAATCAAATGGCCCGAATCTGTTTGTTTATCAGTGTACAAAGCTGTTTCCAGGTAGCGTCCGATTTTCAAAATTCCCGCGAACGAAAGCACGGCCGCCACGATGAAGAAAACGTAGAATTTGGTATCGAAGATCACCGGAGTCACTACATCGTTTGGCAACAGCTGCCCGAAATACGTAAAGGCCGCATCAAGTCCTTTCGTGTGGAAAAACACATAACCGGTTACCACAATCATGAAGGTAATCGCGATCCGTAGAATTCGGCCAACGCGCTCATAGAATTTCAGTAAAAACAAACGTTCCAGGATCATGAAAATCCCATGATAGATGCCCCAGAACACAAAATTCCACGAAGCGCCGTGCCACAATCCCGACAACAGGAACACCAGTCCCAGGTTGAAATACAAGCGTTTTTTCGAACTAACGCGATTGCCGCCCAACGGAATGTACAGATAGTCTTTCATCCATTTTCCCAGTGAAATATGCCAACGTGTCCAGAACTCTGTAATGGAGGTCGAGATGTAAGGACTGTTGAAGTTTTCCGGAATCGTAAATCCGAGCATTTTGGCCAGTCCGATTGCCATATCTGAATAGCCGGAAAAGTCAAAATACAACTGAAATGCGAACGCAAATAATCCGAACCAGGCCGTAAAAGCGTCCAGCTGCAGGAAATCCATTTCGAAAATGATTTTCGTATAAAGGCCTATTTGATTGGCAATCAGCACCTTTTTCGCCAGCCCGATGCAGAACTGGTAAAAACCGTTGAGCCGGTTGTCAGTCGTTTCGAAAGCCGACCGGTCTGTAATCTGATGAGCAATAGTCCGGTAGGGGATAATAGGACCAACAATCAGCTTGGGAAAGAGCAAAATATAAAGCAGGTAGTTGAAGAAATTATCGAGCGGTTTCTGATCGCCACGGTAAACATCCAGCGCGTAAGTGATGGACTCAAACACGAAAAACGAAATCCCTATGGGAAGCGCAATTTCTGTCCATCCAATAGTCTGAACTCCAAGTTGATATAGGAGTTCATTGAAACCCTCAACAAAGAAATTAGCATATTTGAAAACCGCTAATAACCCGATATTCAACGCCAGCGAAACAATGAGAATTCGTTTCTTTTTCCGGGCATCACTCTGCTGGCTCATCCACCTGACCAAGTAAAAATCAATCGCAGTAGTAGCCAAAAGAAGGAAGATAAAACGGGGAGCTCCCCAACTGAAAAAGAAAATACTGGCTAGCAAAAGCACGGGATTCTTCAGCTTTTTTCCAACCGAAAAATACACCAAAAGGAATATCGGTAAGAAATACACCATGAAGTAGCTGCTGCTGAAAACCATGCTTGTTTTTTGATGAGAACGAATATACTATTTTTCAGTTGTAAGAAAAGAGCATTGAATAATCAAGATAATTTTGGGGTATAAACCAGTTCGAAAAATCCGACGTAATATTGCAAATTCACGGGGGATTGTTTGATATGCCAATTTGCAATATTACGTCGGTTTGTTCTTTCGTGAACGGGCTTTCTATTCAAAAGAAAAACCTCCTGTCAACGACAGAAGGCTCTTCACTATAAGTTGATTGAAATTTACTGTTTCACAAAAGTCAAAACACCGGTTCCGCCGGCATGTGTCACACGGACTTTGTAGAATCCAGCTGACCATTCAGCTACATTCACCTCTGTTTCTTTACCCGAAAGATCGTGATTCGACCAAACAATCTTTCCGGTCAAGTCGGTCACTTCGAGCGTTGCGTGCTGCAATTCCGAAGAGAATGCAATATGCAATACATCTTCCGTTGGATTCGGATAAGCGTTCAAAACAAATTGTCCTGTTTCAATGATACCATTCACGTCAACAATTACCTGCTCACAAGTTGTATCAGTTTCTCCGCATGTATTCATTACAATCAGGCAAATAGTGTAGGTGCCTTCTGCTGCGTATACATGTGTCGGATTTTGCTGTGTGCTGGTATTTCCGTCGCCGAAATCCCAGGAATAGGAATCAGGACTCCCGGATGACTGTTCTGTGGTTTGTACTGTGAGATCAACGCTTGTAACGGTGAAATCTGCAATGAGTGTTCCACAAACGGTAACCGTTTGGCAGATCGTGTCGCTGTAACCACAGGTATTAGAAGCAATCAGGCAAACAGTATAAACACCTGCCGATGCATACAAATGTGTCGGATTTTGCTGATTGGAAGTGTTTCCGTCACCGAAGTCCCACGCCCATGTATCCGCATTGGCACCCGACTGGTCTGTGAAATCAATGGAAAGCCCGTTGGATAATGTTGAGTAACCTGCAACCGGGTTTTGACATACGGTTACCGATTGACAAATGGTGTCGCTGTTTCCGCAATTGTTCTGCACAATGAGACAAACAGTATAAGTACCCGGCGTTCCGTAATTATGCTGCGCATTTTGCTGGGTGGAAGTATTTCCATCGCCGAAGTCCCATGCCCATGTGAGCGGATTCCCGCCGGACAGGTCTGTAAAATCAACTGAAAGCTCATCGTGAGTTGTACTGTAACCCGCTGTTGGGGTGCTGCAAACAGTAACGATCTGGCAAATCGTATCGTTGTATCCGCAGCTGTTTTCCGCGATCAGGCAAACGTTATACGTACCTGATGTTGCATATGTGTGAGAAGGATTTTGCTGCGTGGAAGTGTTTCCGTCACCAAAATCCCACATCCATGAATCGGTTGTTCCTGTGGACATATCAGTGAAATCAGCCGTCAGATCATTCTCTGCTGAAGCATAGGCAGCCACTGCGTCGTCACAGATAGTAACTGTATGGCAACTATCGTCACTTCCGCAAGGTGTACTTGTTGTGAGGCAAACCGTGTAAGTTCCCGGTGCAACGTACGTATGCTCCGGATTTTCTTCTATACTGGAGTTTCCGTCACCGAAATCCCATGACCATGATTGGCCAGGACCGGTTGAATTACCTGTAAAAGCAGCATCCAGATGATCTGATGTTTCTGAGAAAACAGCTACAGGAAGTCCTGAAAATCCGTTAATCGTAGCGCGAATCAATAAGTCTTTTGTAGCATTATCACGGTATTCTCCCCATCCGTTGTCTAGAATTTCGTAATTCCTGCGCGAATGCGGACCTGCGGTTTCCGTTCCCAGGAAAATAGTTGTTCCGCCTTGAAGCCAGACTACGTAAAATCCGCCATCGTTCATTGTAACAGACGGTGTAACGTTTACCGTGTTCCATGAAGCTGAAATAACAGATGCGGAAGCTGCTGTTTGGGTGAAAAGCAATGTGCCCGGCGCTCCGTTTGCACCGTCATCGTCATACACTTGTGCAATGAAACCATCGCTCACATTGGAACTGATGTAGTATTGCAGCGCAGTAATACTATACGGATAAACAGGTGGAGCATAATAAACCGCTATACCGTCATCATTGGCACCACCATTCCAGTTTTGTGAACCGTCAGGTGCATTTCCCGTAACATAACTTAATGTCATTACCGGATCACAAACGTTTACAACTTCCAGCTCGGTTTCGTTGGTATTGTTTGCAGCGTTAATGTCCTGTGAATTTGTGAGTGTGGACCTGAACATATATTGTCCGGTGGTTGACGGTGTCCAATCAACCGGAAACACATAAATACTATCATCGCCTGCTGTCAGGGTCGGTATTGTTCCGGATGAAGTATGCTCCGTTACCAAGACTGAGTTCAAAACAGTTGCCTGAAGGTCGATCATCGTGGTAACGTCTGTATTACCGACATTTTTATAATCACTGACCAACGTATACGGAACCGATGACGGCATGAAAATCGCTTTGTTTTCGGTATTGGTATTCCAGTTTGGCAGTATATCCTGGATACTCATCAGCACCACCGGAGGATATTCGAACCGGATCACATAGTTGGAAGGTACAACAGCATCGCTGAATACCTGGAGGCCGATAGTGCCGTTACTGTTCTCAATTCCAACGGTCATATCCACACAGCCTCCGTTGTTCACAAAACCACCGCCGATCGTACCATACTGGTAAGTAATCGAGCTGTCAGCCGCACATAAAATTACCTGGAACGTGTTTCCACCCGACCAGCCCGGCGCATTCACCGACCAGAAAGGAACATCGATGTAGGAAATCACACACGAATCAAGGTTGTTGGTCCAGTATTTTACCTGCCCGATATTTCCGGCTCCGGTAAAATTGAGGTCACTCATGAAAGGAGCCAGAACATTATCTGCTCCACCCCCAGCCGGGATTCCCGGAAAGCAGGCAGCTACGTTCGATACATTATTAAAACTCATCCAGCCGTTGGAACCGATTTTCAACTGGGAATAATCGTTCCAGTAATAATGGAAGTTAAAACCCACATTGATCATTCCGGCAGCGGAATTGTCATCGGCCAATCCGGTTACTGTTTGTACACCTGGCCTTGCGGTTATATCGATCCAGTTAAAGGCCGGACCGCCTGCATCGACAGAAGTAATCCAGGTATAACCGTAGGCATCAGGCCCCCCGGCAGCAAAACTTTTTGAAGCAAATAGCAAAACGATCATTGCCAATAAGATAGTGTAGCTTTTTTTCATGTTGATTTATTTTGAAGCCGTAAAGGTAGAAAAAAGCGATTGAAGAGAAAAAGTTGTTTACTTCTCCCACAGAATACACAGATTGTGCTCGGCTAACGCCCTCGCTTGAATTTAGCTGATTACTGTTGGTGTTTTACCATTGAGCGCTGCCGTTAGGAGCGCAAAAATCTGTGCATCTGTGGGGAGTTCTCTTTTGTTGTTTTTGATCAGTCATGGGTTTGGTTAGGGTAAAAAACAAAAGCCGCCAGCCAAAGGCTGACAGCTTCTTTTATATATTGCCGTTCCGTTCTATCCTCAACATAACATCAAGGGAAGAAGGCCCGAGAAACCCAACGCACCGAAGCGCATTGAGTATAAATCCAATTACATCATCCCCGGCATTCCACCTGGCATTCCGCCCATTGCCGGATTGTTTTCTTCCGGTTCGTCAGCAATAACGCACTCGGTAGTCAACAACATCGATGCAATAGAAGCAGCGTTTTCAATCGCAATACGTGTTACTTTAGTCGGATCGATCACACCGGCCTCGTACAAATTCTGGTATTGTTCCGTACGTGCGTTGTAACCGAAATCGTCTTTTCCTTCGCGTACTTTCTGAACGATTACTGCTCCTTCGCCACCGGCATTGGCAACGATCTGACGCAACGGCTCTTCAACCGAACGGGTTACAATTGCGATACCAGTAGTTTCGTCTTCATTGTCACCTTTCATTTTCTCAAGGTTGGCAATCGAACGAATCAACGCAACACCACCACCAGGAACAATTCCTTCTTCCACAGCAGCACGTGTAGCAGCCAATGCATCGTCAACACGGTCTTTTTTCTCTTTCATTTCTACCTCGGTCGGCGCTCCGATATACAATACCGCAACGCCGCCTGCCAACTTCGCCAAACGTTCCTGCAATTTCTCGCGGTCGTAATCAGAAGTAGTCGATTCCATTTGGGCTTTGATTTGTTTCACACGTCCCTGGATCGCTTCTTTCTCGCCGGCACCATTGATAATCGTGGTGTTGTCTTTGTCGATTTCTATTTTTTCAGCAGTTCCCAACATATCCATCGTAGTGTTCTCCAAGGTGTATCCACGCTCTTCCGAAATCACCTGGCCACCGGTTAAGATTGCCAGATCTTCCAACATCGCTTTACGACGGTCACCGAATCCAGGCGCTTTTACAGCTACAATTTTCAATGATCCGCGCAAACGGTTTACCACCAATGTTGCCAACGCTTCACCGTCTACGTCTTCAGCAATGATCAGCAATGATTTTCCGTTTTGAACCACCGGCTCCAATACAGGAAGCAATTCCTTCATGTTGCTGATTTTCTTATCGTAGATCAAAATCAACGGATGTTCCATTTCAGCGATCATTTTATCGGTATTGGTAACAAAATACGGAGAAAGGTAACCGCGGTCAAACTGCATACCGTCAACCGTTCTTACTTCTGTTTCCGTTCCTTTTGCTTCTTCAACAGTAATTACACCATCGTTACCAACCACTTTCATTGCCTGTGCAATCAACGCACCGATTGTCTCATCGTTGTTCGCTGAAATCGTTGCAATTTGCTTGATTTTATCGTTATCCGAACCTACTTCTTTCGAAAGCGCTTTCAGATTTCTTACCACCTCTGCAACAGCTTTGTCGATCCCGCGTTTCAAATCCATTGGATTCGCTCCGGCCGCAACGTTTTTCAACCCCGCAGTGATGATCGCTTGTGCCAATACAGTTGCCGTTGTTGTTCCGTCACCTGCTATATCAGCCGTTTTGGAAGCAACTTCTTTCACCATTTGAGCACCCATATTTTCAATCGGATCTTTCAATTCGATTTCTTTGGCAACCGTTACACCGTCTTTGGTGACTTGCGGAGCGCCGAATTTTTTACCGATAACAACGTTTCTTCCTTTTGGTCCTAAGGTTACTTTTACTGCATTAGCTAATGCATCAACGCCTTTTTTTAGCTTCTCACGAGCTTCTACATCAAAATATATTTGCTTTGCCATCTTGTGTTTTAGTTTGTCTGTTTAATTATCCGATAATTCCGTAAACGTCAGACTCTTTCATGATCATGTAAGTCGTGCCGTCTAATTTGATTTCCGTTCCTGCATATTGTCCGTACATTACGGTATCGCCAACTTTTACAGTCATCGGTTCGTCTTTTTTGCCATTTCCGGCAGCAATAACTTTTCCACGTAAAGGTTTTTCCTTTGCTGTATCCGGAATGATGATACCACTTGCGGTAACTTGCTCTGCCGGCGCCGGTTCAATCAGAACCCTGTCTGCTAAAGGTTTAAATGTTGTAGACATATTCGAAATATTTAGAAATTTAAAGTTTGTTGCTTCGCAACTGTCGAAGATTGTGCCAAGCACGCTTTGGCAGTCATTTTTTCAGTTTTGGAACCAAATGCACAAAAAAATGTCAGTATGCGTGACATACTGACATTCAAATATCGTTTGGATAAAACCTATCTTGTTGGAGTCGGTGTGTTCCCGTTTCCTTGAGTACCGGTGTTTCCACCTTGTCCACCCGGTTGTTCTGTTCCTGTTTCCCCACCTCCTGGACGTTCTGTTTTTTCCGGAGTCATCATTATTGTAAGTGCAATACTCAAAACCATGATAGTTGCAGCCAGTGACCAGGTTGATTTCTCGATGAAATCGTTTGTACGTTGTACGCCACCCAATTGCTGAGCTGCACCAAAATCAGAAGACAAACCTCCACCTTTCGGGTTTTGAACAAATACGACAACTACGAGTAAAATACTCGCTAAAATGATGATGATTGAAATGAGACCTGTCATTGTTATGATGTTATTTTTTTCTTTAATTCTTCAATTCGGACTGCAAATAAAAGCTTTTTTTCCGGAAAAGCCAACATCAATTGATGATAAACATGAATTGCTTTCGGATAATTGCCTTGGGCAGCGTAAATTTTGGCCAATGTCTCCGAAACAGGGATGGTTTCCTCGTCTAAACTTTCCTTCGCTTTTTTGGGCGGAGAAAAGAATTCGGTTTTTCCGCGGCTGATCGTTGGTTCTTCTTTGATGAAATGCTCGATGATCTCGTCAACTTTACGTTTTTCCGGAGTTTTAGCAGTCGGTTCGCTTGGTTTCTGACCAGTGCTTTTGAGCCATGAAGTAAACGAACGTTTTTCTCCTGGTTCGTGGTGTTCGGTCCAATCAGTTTCAGATGCCGGTTCCGCTTCAGGTTCTGAAGGAACAATTTCTTCAGCCTGTTCTTCTTTCTGCAACTCAACAACCGGTGCTTCCGTTTCCGAAATGTCGAAATGCTGCTCTAATGTAAATGCTTCGGTAATTGTCTCGAAATCGGATGAAACTGTCGGTTCAACAACTGGTTCCGGCGATTCTTTCGTTTCGCTTTCCGGTGTGAATTCAATTGATTCATCAGCCGGTTCTTCTTTTTCTTCCGGAATAACTTCCGATACAGGTTCCTGAAACACAATTACTGGTTCGGTTTCTTCTGTCTCAGCAATCGTTTCCGGTGTTTCAGTAACAACCAAATCAGCTGAGACTTCTCCCGAAGAATTGATCAGCTGGTACAACTGCGCACGATCGTTCAACCGGTAAGCATGTTGCTGTAAAGCCGTGTCCAGGTCAATCGATTTTCCGTTGGCCAATGCCGTGAGATAAAGCAATGAAAAAACCGCCGCGTACGGATGCTTTTCGCTCAGCGCCTTTAAAGCAGGAGCATCAGCCAGTGTTAACACCGCCGGATTTGAAATGGATTGTGAAACCTGTTCCAGATTCATAACTTACCAGTTTGAGCGTAATTTATTAATGACATCCTGCACAATTTGCTGATTGATCAGTTCCAGTAACTGGCTTTCAACATCCGACAACTGCTGCGAAGCATCATAATCGGCAAACCGTGTGCTGGTCATTTGCATTTTTTCCAATCCTTTGGTAGGGGTAATAATCACAAAACTAACCGAAACAGTAAGCCTGTTTTTCTGAGCATTATCACCGTCGGTAACGGCTTGCGGAGTAGTATTGTAACTGTTTACCGTTCCTGAGATCTGTACCGCAGAATCATTCGTTTCCGTAAGCATTTTCAGTCGCGTATTGTTCTGAACACCGGTTCTTATTGATTCGGTAAGTGTAGCATTGTAATTGGCAGGAGCAGTAGCCGCGTTTAGTTCAAGCGGAGTAACGTAAAAATCCTTCCATTCTTCCGGCATACTGTCGTCCACAAAACCGACGCGCGTTGGCCAGCAACTGCAAAGCGATCCCAAAACAACGATTATCATTAAGTATTTTATCATATATTATGTAATTGAAAATGTAAAATGTAAAATGTAAAATTGAAAAGGAGAGTTCTTCTAACCTTTTCAATTTTACATTTTCAATTAATAATTCGTTCAGCCATTAATATCATACTCCTTAATCTTCCGGTACAATGTTCGTTCCGAAATCCCTAGTTCCTCCGCAGCATGTTTTCTACGTCCACGGTGCTTATCCAACGCCTTCTGAATCAATTCCTTTTCGCGGTCTTCCAGCGATAATGATTCCTGTACTTCTTCGTGAATCTCAAAATCTTCCGTCTGATCTTCCATGCGGTAAGCCGGAGCCGGTTCTACTTTTGCCGGAGCACTCGGTAATAAGCGCGGTTCAGCAATTCCAACATCGCTGTACATACGATTTACCATCGCCGCCTGGTCATTTGATAAACTAAAATCGCCCTGCTGATTCAGCAATTCAACCACCAGTTTTTTCAAATCGTTCAGGTCGTTTTTCATGTCGAACAAAAACTTGTACATCAACTCACGCTCATCAAATTTTGTTTCGTGCGCACCAACCACCGACGGAAATTGTTCTTCCGGATCGGGCAGGTATTGCTGTAAACGCAACAAATCGATATCTCGTGTTTGCTCGATCACTGAAATTTGTTCTACGAGGTTCTTTAGCTGACGAATGTTTCCGGGCCAATGGTATGAATTCAGTAATTCTACTGCGTCGGCACTGAGTTTGATCGTCGGCATGCGGTATTTGTCGGCAAAATCGCTGGCAAACTTGCGAAACAACAGGTAAATATCTTCATTTCTGCTGCGAAGCGGCGGCAAAGCAATTGGAACAGTACTCAAACGGTACAATAAATCTTCGCGGAATTTCCCCGAGGAAATGGCGCGCTGCATATTCTCATTGGTCGCCGCAACAACACGAACATTTGTTTTAATCACCTTCGATGAACCCACACGGATAAATTCTCCGGTTTCCAGTACACGTAACAGGCGAACCTGTGTTTGCATCGGTAATTCTGCCACTTCATCCAGGAAAATAGTTCCGCCGTCTGCTACTTCAAAATAACCCTGACGACTGCCTGTAGCTCCGGTAAATGAGCCCTTTTCGTGGCCAAATAATTCCGAATCGATCGTTCCTTCCGGAATGGCACCACAGTTGACTGCAATGTATTCGGCATGCTTGCGTGAACTCAATTGGTGAATCACCTGTGGGATGATTTCCTTTCCCGTTCCGCTTTCTCCGGTCACCAAAACCGAAATATCCGTTGGGGCAACCTGGATGGCTACTTCCAGTGCGCGATTGAGCAGCGGAGCATTTCCGATAATCCCGAATCGTTGTTTGATCTGTTGTACGTTCATGCTCATGAGACCACTAATTTAGCAGGTTCTTCCACTTGTTCGCCAATCAGCGTAGCCGACGTGCATTCTTTTATTTTTACCCAAACGTAATCGCCTTTTTTGGCTGTTCCTTTCGGGAAAACCACCTTGGTGTTGCGCTCGTCACGGCCCATCAGATCGTCTTCCGATTTTTTGGAAACGCCTTCGATCAACACTTTATGAACTTCACCGATCTGACGTAAATTATTCGCCAGTGAATGACGCAATTGGTTCGCAATGATCTCATCCAAACGACGGCTTTTTAGTTCCTCTGTCACATCGTCTTCAAACTTACGTTCTGCCAGTGTTTTTGGGCGTTCTGAGTATTTATACATGTAAGCGAAATCAAATTGCACCTCATTTTGAAGTGAAAGTGTCGCCTGGTGTTCTTCTTCTGTTTCACCGCAAAATCCCACGATAATATCCGTTGAAATCCCGCAATTCGGTAAAATACGTCTGATCGCAGCAATTCGGTCCAGATACCATTCACGGCTGTAACCACGATTCATACGCTGCAACACATCCGAATGCCCTGATTGCACCGGCAGGTGAATGTACGGACAGATATTATCGTACTTTGCCATCACTTCCAACACTTTGTCGGTCAGGTCTTTTGGGTGCGAAGTCGAAAAACGAATACGCAGATCCGGGTGAACCTGCGCCACCATTTCCATTAATTCCGCGAAATCGGTGGTCGGTTCGTTTTCGTCTTTCACAACGCCTTTACTGCTCATGTTCCAGCGGTAACTGTCAACGTTTTGTCCCAAAAGCGTTACTTCCCGGTAGCCGCGATTAAATATATCGGTACATTCCTGGACAATCGTATGCGGATCACGCGAGCGCTCTCTTCCGCGGGTAAACGGAACCACGCAGAACGAACACATATTGTCGCATCCGCGGGTAATCGAAACGAAACCTGAAATCCCGCCTTCATCCAACCGGATCGGAGAAATATCACCGTACGTTTCTTCGCGCGACAGCAACACGTTTACCGCTTTCTGGCCACCATTTACTTCGTCTATCATCCCCGGTAATTCGCGGTAAGCATCGGGGCCGGCCACCAAATCAACCAGTTTTTCTTCTTCCAGTAACGATTGTTTCAAACGCTCGGCCATACAGCCCAATACGCCAACAACCAGTTTAGGCTGTGCCTTTTTTTGTTTTCGGAATTCAGTCAAACGTTTGCGAACACGCATTTCTGCATTATCCCGAATGGAACAGGTGTTGATCAGAATCACATCAGCTTCTTCCGAATTCCGGGTCGTCGAATAACCTTCTTTCGCCAGAATGGAAGCAACCACTTCACTATCCGAAAAATTCATGGCACAACCGTAACTTTCAACATAGAGCTTCTTGGTACCAGCAGAATTTCCGTCTAGTACCAACGCTTCTCCTTGTTTTCCTTCGTCAATTATTTTGTTGTTGCCGTGATCGTCAACCATTGTGTGCTGCGTTTAGAGTGCGTGCAAAAATAGCGTTTTTTCAAGATCATGTCAAAATGTCAGTCTTAAGTTTTAACGGTTTTTTAGAAGTTGTTCCAATCCACACGAAATGATTTTTTCAAATGAACGATTGAAAACATGATTTCAGTCACAGAATACCGGATTTCACAGATAAAATCCGACTTTCAAATGTTGATGAATATACTGGCATATATCAATATCTCTGAAATTCTGTGCGATCTGTGGCCAATAGTTGTATTTCGCTAATAAACTTTATGAGCTAACTCAAATTCACTCTATATAATAAGGTATCAAAGTCCGATTTAGAGAAGATTTTAATTTTTTTTCGCTCAGAAGTAAATTTATCCGACAAAATAAACTATCGTTTAAAGGAGCTCCGAACAATCAATAGCAACCTGCTGTTTGTTTTTTGAAATGAAAACTTCTTATTTTGCACCGCTTTATCGTTTGAAGCCGTTTAATGTTATACCTGCATGAGCAAAAACTTAGTAATAGTGGAGTCACCTGCGAAAGCAAAGACTATCGAAGGATACCTCGGAAAAGATTTCATTGTGAAGTCGAGTTTTGGCCACGTAAGGGATCTGGCATCAAAAGGCCTTGCGATTGATATAGAAAACAATTTTCTGCCAGATTACGAAGTTAGTTCCGATAAGAAAGCGATTGTCGCAGAATTGAAAAAATTGACCAAAGAGGCAGAAGTTGTATGGCTCGCAACGGATGAGGACCGCGAGGGAGAGGCTATTTCCTGGCACTTATATGAAACGCTTGGTCTGTCCAAAAAGGAAACCAGACGAATCACTTTCAATGAAATTACCAAAACCGCGATTTTAAAAGCAATTGAAAAACCGCGCGAAATCAATAAACCATTGGTAGATGCCCAACAAGCCCGTCGTGTATTAGACCGTTTGGTAGGTTTTGAATTGTCGCCTGTGTTGTGGAAAAAAGTACGTCCGAGCTTGTCGGCTGGTCGTGTACAATCGGTAGCTGTGCGCCTGATTGTAGAACGTGAAAAGGAAATCATGAACTTCTTGTCGGAAAGTTATTTCCGCGTTGCAGGTTCTTTCCTCAAAGGAAAAGAGAGCATCAAGGCAGAGGTGAGCAAGCATTTCGGAAGCGATACCGAAGTAGAAGGATTCCTAACCGAATGTGGAAATACAACATTTTCCGTGCTGGATGTGCAAACCAAACCGGCTAAGAAAACACCGGCCGCTCCGTTTACAACTTCAACCCTGCAGCAGGAAGCCAGTTTGAAACTCGGTTACTCCGTTTCACGGACGATGCAGGTGGCGCAGCGCTTATACGAAGCAGGACGCATCACTTACATGCGTACCGATAGTGTGAATTTATCGGAAACCGCGATGTTGGGTGCCGAAACTGAAATCAAATCAGCTTACGGAAATCAATATAGCAATCCTACAAAATACGCAACAAAAAGTGCCAACGCACAGGAAGCTCACGAGGCCATTCGTCCGACAGATTTCGGGTTGCATAGCCTCACCGGTGGCGATTCGGATGAAGTGCGTTTGTATGATTTGATTTGGAAACGCGCCATTGCTTCTCAGATGAGCCACGCACAACTAGAGCGCACTACTATTTCCATCGGGAATGAAAAATTACCGGAAATTTTTGCAGCCAAAGGTGAAGTCATCAAATTTGATGGATTCCTGAAAGTATATCTTGAAACCTCGCTTGAGGATGATGAAGACGGTGAATTATCCGGATTATTGCCGGCTGTTACCGTTGGTGAAAAACTGGATGTACAGTTTATTCGGGCTACACAGCGTTTTTCCAGGGCTCCTTCGCGTTATGTGGAGGCAGCATTGGTGAAAAAACTCGAAGAATTGGGAATCGGCCGTCCTTCAACATACGCGCCAACGATCTCAACCATTCAGAAGCGTGGTTACGTAGAGAAAAAAGAACGCGAAGGTGAAGAACGCGCTTACCTCGTGCTTGATTTGAAAGGAACTGAAATTGTTCGTGAAACCAAAACGGAGATCACAGGTCGCGATAAAAACAAACTCTTCCCAACCGATATCGGTATGGTAGTGACCGATTTCCTCAAAGAGCATTTTGAACATATCATGGATTACCATTTCACAGCAGAAGTGGAAGGCCAGTTTGATGAAATCGCACACGGCAAGATAGAATGGACCGATATGATCCGCAAATTCTACAACCCGTTCCACGAAAGTGTAGAAGATACCTTGGAGCATTCGGAACGCGCTACAGGAGAACGAATTCTGGGTGTGCATCCTGTTTCCAATAAAAAGGTACTGGCACGCATCGGGCGTTTTGGTCCAATGATCCAGGTCGGTGATGAAAAGGAAGACGGTGAAAAGCCTCAGTTTGCATCCTTACATGCTTCCCAGTCCATTCATACCATTACGTTGGAAGATGCGCTTGAGCTATTCAAATTGCCTCGCGTACTGGGCGAATTGGAAGGTGAAACCGTGAAAGTGAATGTTGGGCGTTTCGGTCCTTATATCCAATTGGGGAAATTGTTTGTTTCCCTGAAAAAGGAAGATGATCCGATGCAGATTCAATTGGACCGTGCTTTGGAACTTATTGTTGAAAAACGCGAGGTAGAAGCCAATCGTTTGATCAAGGATTTCCCTGAAAACAAGGAAGTGCAATTGCTCAACGGCCGTTACGGAGCTTACCTTAAAATTGGAAAAGACAACTTTAAATTACCAAAGGGTACCGAAGCTGCTTCGTTAACATTGGAACAATGTCTTGCTATTGCAGCAGATCCGGCCAATGCCCCGAAAAAGAAACCCGGAGCGCGTAAAGCACCTGCTAAAAAACCTGCTGCCAAAAAGCCTGCTACGAAGAAGAAATAATTTTAATTTTGAATAATACTTAAAGTGCAATTGCAGTTAACTGTAGTTGCACTTTTTTGTTCCCTGCTCCGAAGTGACTGAGGAATGAAGTCTACTTCGGAGGAGTTATTCACCATCCTTTCTTCATTCTTAATTTTACCGTTCGTTTTTTGGCGCAACATCACCAGTATCTTTGCTTCAAATACGCGTAATGAAAGACCTTTCGATATATTTTAGCCCGTTGGTGCAAGAGAACGAATATCCTGCTGACACTATCGGATCAATGATATTGGCAAACAATCAACACGGTTTTCCGGAAATTGGAGAAAGCGGATTGGCGCTTATTTACGTACCCGAATTCAGGAACGGAAAGCCTGAATTACACCAGCAAACCGATGATCGTTTCCGTGAAGCATTTTACAACTATTTCCCGGGAATGCTTTGGAATCAGGCAATATATGACCTCGGAACGTTACTTCCGGGCGAACGGGTAGAGGATACCTATTTTGCTTTGCGTCAGGTGGTTGCCGAATTGGTGAAGAGAAAAATCATACCCATTATAATAGGCGGAACCCAGGATCTCACTTATGCGATGTACCAGGGCTACGAAGAATTGGAGCAGCTCATCAATGTCATGAGCATCGATTATAAGCTCGATTTAGGCGATCCCGACCAACCTGTCAGCAAAGATGCTTTTGTGAACAAATTGCTGATGCACCGCCCGTGCTTTCTGTTCAATTATTCGATTTTGGGTTATCAGGCACCATTTGTCCGGCAATCCGAAATCGATTTGTTCGAGAAACTCTATTTCGATGCCGTTCGTTTGGGTGAATTTGTTTCCGATCCACGCATTGCCGAACCGCTTTTACGCAATTCCGATTTATTGTCCATTGACCTGCAGGCCGTTAGGGCATCCGATTTTCCCGGCGACCATTACCGGAATCCAAACGGGTTTTACAACCATGAACTTTGTCAGCTGGCCCGTTATGCCGGAATCAGTGATAAATTAACTTCCCTGGGAATTTTCAACCTGCTTCCGGGAAATCTGAGTGAACTGTCTCACCAGGAAGTTGCGCAGATTATTTGGTACTTCATGGATGGCGTTTCTCAACGAATGAGTGATTTTCCTATCGGCTCCAAAAAAGAATATATCCGGTTCACTGTCTTTATGGAAGAAATAAAACACGACCTTGTTTTCTTTAAAAGCAATAAGTCCGATCGCTGGTGGATGGAAGTGCCTTATCCACCCAAAGAAGGGAATAAATATGAGCGCCATCACTTGGTTCCATGCAATAAAAGTGACTATGATCTGGCCCTTGAAAATGACATTCCGAACCTTTGGTGGAAAACTTATCAAAAATTAGGGTAACCTTTTTTAAATTCCGACATATAAGCACAGCATGTTAATATTCGGTTATCTTCAACAAATGATTGTGGAAAACTGATCAAGTAATTAATAAAAAGTTTTTATTGTTCCGAAAAATACTTATTTTAGTCGCCAATTGGCTAAAATTTGTTAAAGTCAGAAAAGTAAATACCGTACTAAGTACACTGTTTATGAAGAAAAGATTACTCGCTCTATCAACATTGATGTTTGCATCAGTAGGAGTATTTGGTCAACAAGATATGGCCTTAACGCACTTTTTCTACAACAAAATGTTGTTTAATCCAGGTGCTACCGGAATTGACGAAGGGATTTGTGGATCGTTGCTTTACCGTAATCAATGGGATAAAGTAAGTGGTGCGCCAAATTCAGCGACGTTTAATGCTGAAGCCAATATTGAACGCTGGTTTCCTGCCGGTGTCGGTATTACGTTTGCGCATGATGCAATCGGTTTTAACCGCCAGAATAATTTCGCGCTAAACTACTCGCAGCACGTTACAACCAGTGTAGGTACTTTGGGTATCGGTGTGGGATTGGGCTTTATGAACTTCGGTTTGAATCCTACATGGGTCCCGCCAACAACAAATTTTGATCCTACCTTACCTGCCAGTAGTTCTGCAACAGCATTTGACCTGAATGCGGGGCTTTACTGGAAAGGAACAACGCAGCCTTATTATATCGGTATTTCATCGACTCACTTATCTGCTCCGATTTTGGCGCAAACTTCCAGTTTGTTAGCTAGTCCTGCTGTAAATTACAATACGGCGCGTCACTATTACTTTATGGGAGGTTATGTTTTCGAAGAATTAGGTCCGGGTAATCTGGATATTCAGGCGTTAGTTCAGTCCGATTTGGTAAAAACGTCATTTAATTTGAACGCACGATACATTGTCAATAATCAATTTTACGGAGGTTTAGGTTACCGTTCATCGGATGCTGTATCTGTTATGGCAGGATTTATTCCATGGCCTGGAGCAGCAATCAGCTACTCTTATGACCTTACGTTGAACAAATTATCAAATGTATCGAGAGGTACGCATGAGGTTGTTGTGAAGTACTGTTACTACCTTCCACCGCCACCACGTACGGTATCAAATCACCCAAGATGGTTGTAAAATCAAAAAAAAATTAAAAATCTTTGTAACCATTTTTTGAACGATTCCGTTATATCGAAAATATTGATCCTGTAGATTGTTAGTGATAGACCCGGAGTTGTAAATTTGAACTAGAATGAAAAAACTGTTGTTAATCGGTTTAATTGGGACCTTCTTGGCTGCTTGTAGTTCGCGTAGCGGACACTTGACAGGAGTACTAGGTCGACGCGTATATCAACCAGAGATTCCTCTCGGTATGGTATATATTCCATCGGGTTCTTACAATATGGGAGAGAACGATCAGGATGTTCCATTTTTGCACCAGACACGTGCGAAGACGGTATCCGTTCAGGCTTTCTATATGGACCAGACGGAAATCACCAACAATGAGTATCGTCAATTCGTTGAGTGGGTCAAAGATTCAATTGCACGTGAATTAATTTATTCAGGTGTGGAAGAAGATGATGATGCCGCGGATTTCATCAACTATGCCGACGATTATTTCGACGGAGTAGAGATGGTAGAGTTTGATCCTGCCAATCGTGATGAGAACCGTGCTCAGTTTTCGCTCAATTGGGATCGGAAGTTCTCTTACGAAGATGAAGAATACCTTCCGTTGTTGGCAGATATGTATTATCCGCAGGCAGAACGTTTTTACAAGCGTCGTGATATCGACACACGTAAGTTGATCTTTAAGTACTATTGGATCGATTTCAGAGAAGCTGCCCGTCGTGGCCGTATCGATATTGTGCCAAATGGTTACGATAATCAAGGTAACAAAGTTGCCCAGGAACACCGTGAATTGAATACGCCTCCACATCCGTTTACGGAAGAACCGCAAGGTCAGGATGCCGATTTCGGTTACTTCAATAAAAAAGGCCAGAACAATGCCATTCGTGGTCATGCAGATCGTCAGCGTTTTATCATTGATGAGGCAATCCAGGTATTCCCGGATACATTGTGTTGGGTGCGTGACTTTACCTATTCATTCCACGATCCAATGACTAATATGTATTTCTGGCACCCTGCTTACGACAACTATCCGGTTGTTGGTATCACATGGGTTCAGGCAAAAGCATTCAGTGTTTGGAGAACACAATTGCTCAACACATGGTTGGTTGCAATGGGTGATTTATTTGTAAATGATTTCCGTTTGCCTACAGAAGCAGAATGGGAAAGAGCAGCTCGTGGAGATTTGAATAACTCACCTTACCCTTGGGGAGGCCCATACATTCGTAACGAATCAGGTTGTTTCCTTGGGAACTTTAAGCCGATGAGAGGGCGTTATTTTGAAGATGGTGGTTTTCACACGGTAAAAGCATACTCTTATAACCCGAACGGTTGGGGACTTTACTGTATGGCAGGAAACGTGTCCGAATGGTGTGAAACTGCTTATGACGAATCAATGTATGAATTCTCACATGACTTGAATACAGAATACCGTTATGACGCAATGGACTGGGATCCGCCTTCAATGAAACGTAAAGTTTTGCGCGGTGGTTCATGGAAAGACATCGGTTATTACTTGCAGACATCAACTCGTACCTACGAGTATCAGGATACAGCCAAATCGTACGTCGGGTTCCGAAATGTGATGACTCACTTGGGACGTGGTGGACGTGAATTCTCTAAAGAGGGTGGCGAAGAAATTCGTAGCGATATCCAACTTCGCTAAGAATAAACAACAAACAATTACAAACAAAAGTCTTTAGTTTAAACCTAAAAAAAACAAGAAAACTATGAAACCAGGAAGTAAAGGATGGAAAAAGTTTATGGCGAAACTCTATGGTTTCGGTGCGGCAGTCGTTATCGTTGGAGCTTTGTTTAAAATTCAACACTGGCCGTTTGCGGGAGAGATGTTGATTGTAGGTCTTGGTACAGAAGCCTTGATCTTTATCTTCTCGGCATTTGAGCCAATTCACGAAGATCCGAATTGGGAACTTGTATATCCTGAACTTGCTTTAGGACACAGTGATGATTTAGATCACGATGCACTTCCTGCAACTCGCGGTGGAGGTCGTGGAGGTAATGGAATTACTGATCACTTAGACAAAATGCTTGAAGAAGCAAAAATCGATGGTCAGTTGTTAGAGCGCCTTGGCGACGGTATGCGCGCCTTGGGTGAAAATGCTGCTCAATTAAAAGGTGTTACTTCTGCTGCTGCTGCAACAGATTCTTATGTATCTTCTTTGCAAGCTGCATCTGATAAAGTGTCATCATTGTCTGAAGCTTACGAGAGAGCGTCTGTGTCAATCTCAGGTATGACTTCAAATACACAAGAAGGTGAATCATTCGGTGAGCAAATGCAAAAAGTTTCTAAAAACCTTGCTGCATTGAACAACGTATACGAATTACAATTGAAAGGTTCATCAGCTCACCTTGAGGCTACTGAGAAATTCCAGGGTCAGGTAACTGAAATGATGAAAAACTTGTCTGATTCAGCTGAAGATACTCGTCTGTACAAAGAGAACATGGCTATGTTGTCTAAAAACCTGACTGATCTTAACTCCGTTTATGGTAACATGCTTAAAGCTATGACGATCTCGAGATAAGACCTCGTTTTTTAATTAGTTGTTGAACATTCAGAATGTAAACGAATAAAATTTAATAGATCATGGCAGGAGGAAAAGAAACCCCAAGACAGAAGATGATCGGTATGATGTACTTGGTATTAACAGCGCTTTTGGCGTTGAACGTATCCAAGTCTATCCTCGATGCTTTTGTTGCGATTGAAGAGAATACACAAAAGTCGAATATTGCTCAGTTAGATCGTGGTAATGGATTCAAAGGTGATGTAACATCTGAGATCAGTACAACGAAAGGACCTGAAAATGAACTCAAACTCAAAAAGCTGAAAAAGATTTTGGCTCAAATGGAAGAGGTCGACAAAATTACAGCTACAATGATCCAGGAGATCGATAAGATTAAAATTGAAATCTTAAAGGAATCTGGTGAAGATGTTGCTAAAATGAAAAACAACGATGAAGAAACCATCATGTGGGCTAAAGGTGAAGGTTGTAAACCTGCCAGAATGCACTTGATGGCTGTACAAGCAAAAGACCAGTATGATATTCCAATGCACCATATCGTTGGTGAGGATATCAAGGCTCCGACAGGAGAAGGTAAAAAGCTTTGGGCAGATTTCAATAATTATCGTGCAAAATTGGTTGAAGTTGTAGGTTCGTATGATAATTTCTCTATTAAGCCGGCAGCTATCAATGATTTTAAGGACAACAATGATTTGGCTCTTAAGGTTGATAAGATGATTCTTTCTTCAAAAGCGAATATCAAGCGTGATGAAAATGGAAAAGTTTTAGACCTGGGTGAAGATGGTCAGGTATTGAAGGACATCTACATCAACCTTACCAAACCTGAGCGTGTGAAACAACACGATTTGGATGGTGTTCACTGGATTGGTGCAACGTTTGACCACTCGCCGCTTGTTGCCGCAGTAGCTTCGTTGTCATCTATGCAACAAGATATCTTGTCTGCTCGTGCAATGGCACTTGCCCACTTGAAATCTAAAGTTTCTACAGGTGAATACTCGTTCAACAAAATTGTTGGTTTGGCTTATGGACCTGCTATTGCAACTGCCAATGAAGAAGTTGAAGTAAAAGTAATGATGGCTGCTTTTGACTCGGATAACCAACCTACCGTTACTTACGGTGGTAGTTCATTCCAGGGTACTGATGGTCATTATATCATTAAAACAAAAGCTGGGTCAAGTGATATGAACTTGACAGGTACGGTTTCAATTAAAAACAAAGCAGGTGTTGCTAAAACTGAGACTTGGAATCATACGATTAAAGTTATGAAACCCCAGGGAACAGTTTCACTTCCTGAAATGAACATGTTATACCGTGGTTATAACAACATCATCGAAGGTGTGGCTTCTGGTTACGATGAAACGGTACTTAGCGGTAGCGGTGTTACTTTGTCAAAACAAGGAACACAATACATCGGTCGTGTTACAGGAACTGGTCGTGAGGCTTCAATTTCTATCTCAGGAAGAAACAATGTTACCAAGAAAACACAGCAACTCGGAGTATTCAAATTCCGTGTGTCTAACTTGCCTCCACCGTCTTTGTACCTAGGTACATTGTCAAGTGGCTCTACTGCAGGTTCTTCAGCTGTGAAAGCGATGAGTGCATTGTTCATGAAGTATCCACCGGAAATTCCGTTGAAAGCTTCATTTGAAGTTGGTACTTGGGAAGTTTCTGTATCAGGAGCTCCAAGAACAGTTCAAGGTTCAGGTAAATCATTGTCACCTGAAGCACTTAATTTGATCAAACAGGCAAAACCAGGAAATACAGTTAGTATCTCCGGTAAATTTAAGGGGCCAAACTCCGGATTTGCTGCTTGTGTGATCAAGGTACAATAAGAGAATTTAAAACTAAGAAAGATGAAACGTTTACTAATCTGCGCAATGGTTGCACTATCTGGAGTAGCCTTGGCACAACCGGAGATCAATGGTGGTCCTGTGAATGTTCCCTACGATGGGGTCGTTGATGGGGTCTACATTACTGAGCATATTCCTACGAAGCGCATGATTCCTTATGAGTTTGTTCGCGAAGCGGATGTAACTTGGAGTAAGCGTGTGTGGCGTGTAATCGACATGCGTGAGAAAATCAATCATCCGATCTATTTGCCGTTCGATTACTACGATCCGCAAAACAATTGGGTGCGTAACTCTTCACGCTGGTCACTTTGGACGATCATGAAACACCACATCCTTAACGGAGATTTGGACATGTTCTCGCCGGATAATCCCTACGATTATACCATGCGCGATGGCGATCAGTTCAAATACCCGATCGTTCCTGAAGAAGGTAAAAGCTATTATACGGATTCAGTTTTCCGTGGAACAGCTTTCCAATACCTTGGGAAATTAGGTCCGCAGTCTACTACACCTATCGCAAACGAATATGGTGAGGATTCAGTGATCTATTTGCCGGATGGAACAACAGAATACGTATATCCTCCACGTGATACTACCTGGATTCTGTCGAAAGACATCGTTCAGTACCGTATCAAGGAAGATTGGTTTTTCGATAAGGAACGTTCTGTATTGGATACTCGTATTTTGGGGATTGCTCCGGTAACTTACCTGAAAGACGATAACAACCAGATTTTGGGTCTACGTGAAACGTTTTGGTTATACTTCCCGCACTGTCGTTATATCTTCAATAACTACTTCGTTTACAATGAGCAAAACGACGCTCAATGGATGAGTTTTGATGACATGTTCTGGAAACGGCAATTCAGTAGTACAATCTACAAGGAAAGTAACGTTTTTGATCGTGAGATTGAGTCGTACCGTACAGGTGTTGATGCATTGATGGAATCGGAGAAAATTACCGAGGAAATCAGGTTGTTTGAACACGACGTATGGAACTTCTGATTTGACGAAAAATACTTGAAGCCCTTCTATAGCAATGTAGAAGGGCTTTTTTGTGTTCGGAACTTTGGGATTTACCCTTGTAACGATTTTATTTCCTGGCGTTTAATAAATACCTAAACAGCAATTTAAACCCTCAGAGAAATGAAAAAAGCACTAACCATCGTTGCAGTGTCCCTGGCTGGGATCGCTGCTGCACAATGCACCATTAATGTCGGTCCGGTGAATGTCCAACGGGCAGGAGTGATCGACGGAGTTTATCTGCCCGAAAACATCCCAACCAAACGATTGATTCCCTACGAATACGTTCGTGAAGCTGACGTAGTTTGGAGCAAACGGGTCTGGCGCGTGATCGACATGCGCGAAAAGATCAATCATCCACTGTATTTACCGTTCGATTATTACGATCCACAGAACAACTGGATCAGCAATTGTACGCGCTGGTCACTTTGGACGATCCTGAAGTACAATGTCCTGCACGGAAGCCTGGATATGTTTTCACCGGATAATCCATACGATTATTCAATGCTGGATGGTGATCAATTTAAATATCCGATTGTTCCCGAAGAAGGAAAGAATTATTATACGGATTCGGCTTTTCGGCAAACAGCTTTTCAGTATCTGGGAAAGTTAGGTCCGCAGCCAACCGTTCCTTATCAGGATATGTATGGTGATGATTCCACGATTATAGTCAATGGAATTCCGGAGTTTGTCTATCCTCCACGTGATACAACTTGGATTATGTCGAAAGATATAGTGCAATATCGTTTAAAAGAAGACTGGTTTTTCGACAAGGAACGTTCTGTAATGGATGTGCGCATTTTGGGCATTGCACCGGTAATTTACCAAACAGATGAGAATAACCAAATCCTGGGTTTGAGAGAAGTCTTCTGGCTTTATTTTCCGCATTGCAGATATGTGCTGAATAACTATTTCGTTTACAATGAACACAATGATGCGCAATGGATGAGTTTCGACGATTTGTTTTGGAAACGTAAATTCAACAGTATCGTTTACAAAGAAAGTAATGTCTTCGACCGAAACATAGAATCGTACCGTACCGGTGTTGATGCTTTGATGGAATCGGAGAAAATCACCGAAGAAATGCGAACATTTGAAAGTGATGTCTGGAATTTTTGATACTTATTCCAGCTTTTTCAAGAATCCCTTTCCGCTTCGGCAGAGAGGGATTTTTCGTTTAAATAGAAGTCAATCAGTTACTTTCTTTTTTCTCTGCATTCTGCTGCTATAAACCCAATAAATCAACAATCATGGCAGGAGGAAAAGAAACACCCAGACAAAAGATGATCGGAATGATGTATCTTGTATTAACCGCGCTACTGGCGTTGAATGTATCTAAAACCATTTTGGATGCTTTCGTTGCCATCGAAGAAAACATTCAAATCGCCAACGAAAATGAATGGCAGCGCGGCGATGAAAAACTATCGGAACTAAAAGCAAGCGCTCAGGATGCAACTGTTCCCGAAACACAGGCGAAAGCGAAGAAATTGCTCAAAACAATTGAACAGATTGATCGCATGACAGCTGAGCGAATTCGTGAAATAGATGCGCTGAAAATCGAAATTCTGAATGCGTGCGATGAAGACACCAAATCGTTCGGTTCCAAAGAAAGTATTCTTGTGACGAAAAGCCAGGAAGATTCCTTGAAACCAATTCGCATGAGATTGGAACAGGTGCAAAACAAGGAAGCATATGATGAACCGATGCGGATTCTGATCGGTGAAGACATTACCCGCCCAACTGGAAAAGGAATGACTTTGTGGAATAATTACAACAACTTCCGTGGTCAACTGACAGAAATGGTAGCCAATTCCAATCCTTCCGATGGAGGGAAGTATTTTTTCAAAGCACCTAAGATCAATAGCTTTAAAGATCAAAAGGATTTGTGGGCTCAAATCACGAAATCGATCAAAGCGTCGAATGTGCACCCGGATGACCAGGAAGCGATCAAAAAAATCTATGCAGCGCTTACTAAGCCCGAACGTGTTGAAATGCAGGACGTCAAAAATGTTCACTGGGTCGGAAAAACGTTTGATCACGCGCCTTCAGTAGCTGTTTTGGCATCATTGTCTTCGTTGCAGAAAGAAATCCTCACCGCTAGAGCCGATGCTGTTTCCCTGATTCGTCAGCGTGTGGGCGGCGGCGAATATTCGTTTACCAGAATCATTCCACTGGCTTATGGCCCTGAGATCGCAAACGCAGGTGAAGAAGTGGAAATCCAGGTACTCATGGCAGCTTATGATGGGGACAGGAAACCGACGATTACCGTAAATGGTGGCACATTGCGTGAAACCCGAGAAGGAAAGGGATACGTTACCGCACGTGGATCGGGAAGCGAAATACATTTGTCGGGAACGATCACGATTACCAACAAATCAGGAATTCCGAAAACATTACCCTGGGAGAAAAACATCAAGATCATGAAACCACAGGGAACTGTTTCGCTACCTGATATGAACGTTTTGTACCGAACTTATGATAATAAGGTACAAGGCGTTGCTTCAGGCTACGATCAAACCATTCTGACTGGAGCAGGAGTGAACCTGATCAAGTCGGGGAACCAATATATTGGACGTGTGAATACAACCGGCCGAACGGCAACGATTAAGATCTCGGGTAAAAATAATGCGACAGGGAAAACGGAATCGTTGGGAACGTATACGTATCGGGTGATGAATTTACCGAAACCGTCGCTGTACCTCGGATCGATTGAAAATGGTGCGACAGCTGACAAACCGAGCATTAATTCATCAAGAATGTTAAATGTTCGTTATCCGGAAGGAATTGCATTGGAGGCAAAGTATGAAATTGCTTCCTGGGAAATCCAAGTAGGCAATTCACCAAGATCTGAAAGAGGAACAGGGAAAGTATTGACTGAAGATGCATTACGTTTATTAAAACAGGCACGTCCGAATGACAATATCTCGATTACGGCGAAATTTAAAGGGCCAAATAACGGATTTATCGGAAGCACGATCAAAGTACGCTGATCATATTGTAAAATGAAAAGTAGGGATGAGTCGGGATTCGCCTCTACTTTTCATTTTACAATTTCAATTAACTGCGTACCTTTGCGCATGCTTGTAATGGAAAAACTGGGAATTCACTTCCCACAAGGGTATTTGTTTAACGATTGTTCGGCGCAGGTCAACACAGGAGATCGTGTCGGTTTGGTGGGGAAAAACGGCGCAGGAAAGTCAACGCTGATGCGTCTGATTGCTCAATGGGAAGTTCCTACGAATGGCCAGATACACCGTCAACGCGGACTCGAAGTCGGATTTCTGACGCAAGATATCGAAATTGACACAAGCTCAACCGTATTTAATTATCTCTATTATTCCAACGAAGAATTGAACGGTTTGCGTTCAAGTATCGATTCCATTAATCATGATTTGGTGAGCAGGACCGATTACGAGGAAGAAAGTTACCTGAATTTATTGGATGAACTGAATGCCGCCAACGACCGTTTCGGCTTGCTGGAAGGTTATCAATGGGAAGAAAAAATCGCGGCAACGCTCACCGGACTTGGCTTTGGACTGGATGACTTCGAAAAACCGTTGGAATCGTTTTCCGGTGGATGGAAAATGCGCGCCGAATTAGCTAAAATTCTGGTGAATCAACCCAATCTATTGTTGCTCGATGAGCCGACGAATCACCTGGATATCCTTTCGATCCAATGGCTGGAAAATTACCTTTCGCGCTTTGAAGGAGCGGTGATTGTGATTTCGCACGACCGGTTGTTTTTGGATAATGTGACCAACAGAACGTGGGAAATTTCCCAGGGAAAAATTCTCGATTTCCCCTTTGCTTATTCACGCTACAAGGAACAGCGTGCCGAAGATATGGAACGCCTGACTGACGCGAAAAAACAACAGGATAAAGACATTAAACACACGCAGGAACTGATCGATAAATTCCGTGCGAAAAAGAATAAGGCAGCTTTTGCTCAATCGTTGATCAAAAAACTCGAGCGTACCGAACGCATCGAGATTGACAACGATATGGTGGCGCGAATGAATATCTTCTTCCCGCTCAATGTTCAGCCCGGAAAATGGGTAATTGAAATGGACAGTTTGGGGAAAGCGTATGAACAAAAACGCTTGTTTCGTGATATTTCCCTGACAGTTGGTCGTGGTGAAAAAATTGCTTTGCTCGGGCCGAATGGTGTGGGTAAATCTACTTTGTTCAAATGTTTGATGAAGGAGATTGATCACGACGGAAAAGTAGAATTAGGACACAATGTGAAAATCACTTATTTCGCGCAGGATCAGGCCGAACGATTGGATAAAAATAAAACGGTATACGAAACTGTTGACGATGTCGCTGTGGGTGATGTGCGCAAAGATTTGCGTTCTATCCTTGGTGCTTTCCTGTTTTCAGGTGAAGATGTCGATAAAAAAGTAGCGGTACTTTCCGGAGGTGAACGCACACGACTGGCTTTGTGTCAGCTGTTATTGAGTCCGTCGAATGTGTTGATCCTGGATGAACCAACAAATCACCTGGATATTCAAAGCAAGCAGGTGTTGAAAACGGCGTTGCAGAAATACGAAGGAACGTTTTTGATCGTATCGCACGACCGCGAATTTTTAGATGGTTTGACCAATCGAATCTGGGATATTGAAAACCAGACCTTGAAAATTCACCATTTCAGCGTGCAGGAATATCTGGTACGTAAAATGGAACAACAATCCGGGAAAACTCCTGCGAAGCTGGCTCCAAAACCGGTTGAAAAGATTGTTGTGGAAATGGCACAACCTGAAACAGCTATCTCAAACGATGATCGCAAAGAATTGAAACGCCAGCGCACGCAACTGACCAATAAAATCAAGCAGCTGGAAGAGCAAATCAGTCGCTTTGAAAAGGAAGTAGAGCAATTAAACGACCAGATGAGCACCATGGATTTTGCCGATGTGGAAGCAACAGCTCCAGTATTAAAAGCTTTCGAACTGGCGAAATCGAACCTCGACCAAAGCACAGAAGCCTGGATGGAAGCCAGTGAAAACCTTGAAACCATACCTGTACTATGACAAGTGGAATTATTTGTAAAATGAAAGTGGAGCATGGCTCACCCATTCGATATACACTGGAATTGGAAACACCGGTTGCTATGAATGACTACATCGGTCAGCACATTCGCATGGAATGGGCGGGAAAGATTGTGTGTACCAATTGTGGGAAAACCACGAAAAATTCCTTTGGACAAGGATTCTGTTACCCGTGTTTCACGTCAGCACCGCAAGCTGCACCCTGCATTATTTCTCCGGAATTGTGTCGGGCGCATTTGGGCGAAGGCCGGGATGTGGAATGGGAACAACAGCATCACGATCAGCCACATGTAGTTTATCTGGCTGTGTCGGATACCGTAAAAGTTGGTGTGACACGCGCCGAACAACGTATGACACGCTGGATGGACCAAGGCGCGCACGCAGCTATTGTGTTGGCAGAAACGCCGAACCGATTTACCGCCGGAACGATAGAAGTTGCACTGAAATCGGTGATGACTGACAAAACCAACTGGCAGCGGATGCTCAGAAACGAGATCAATTATGACATTGATCTGATTGAAGAAAAAGGCATGGCAGAAGACGCATTACCGTTCGACCTACGCGATTTTGTTTCCGGCGAAGATGACATTGTTACGTTCAATTATCCGGTACTGCAATTTCCCACAAAAGTGAAAAGTGTTAGTTTTGATAAAACACCTGTTATTACAGGGAAATTGGTTGGGATCAAGGGACAATACTTATTGTTTGAAGATCAATCAGTGATCAACATGCGCAAACACACGGGATACGAAATTAGCTTTTCGTCCGTTGAATAAGAAAACATAAAATGGCAGGTAGCTGACACTTCGTCACGTGAAATGACTTCAAATAACTAAAATTTCCATTTCGCACGATTATTGTGAAGCAAATCCTGCTAATTTTAGCCATAATTAGAAAAACGACTTAAAAATGTTTGACAAAAACGAATTTCACAAATACGCGACAAAGCATGCCGGCATTTCCAGTATGCATTTAGAAAGTTACATCGAGTCTTCATTAACTCCTTATATCATCGAAGAACGTCATCTGAATATGACTCAAATGGACGTGTTCTCTCGTTTGATGATGGACCGCATTTTGTTCTTAGGAACCGGAATCAACGATCAGGTTGCGAATATTATCAACGCACAATTGTTGTTTTTGGAGTCAGTAGACGCAAAGAAAGACATTCAAATTTACCTGAATTCACCAGGCGGTTCGGTTTATGCCGGATTGGGAATTTATGACACAATGCAGTACATCAAACCGGATGTTGCTACGATTTGCACAGGGATGGCCGCTTCAATGGGAGCTGTATTGATGTGTGCAGGTGCGGAAGGAAAACGTTCGGCATTGAAACACTCGCGTGTGATGATCCACCAACCGTTGGGAGGCGCTCAGGGCCAGGCTTCTGATATCGAAATCACCGCTCGTGAGATCCAGAAACTGAAAAAAGAATTGTACACTATTATCGCGAATCACTCGAAACAAACCTATGAAAAGGTATGGGAAGATTCGGATCGTGATTACTGGATGACAGCTGAAGAAGCGAAGGCTTACGGAATGGTAGACGAAGTTTTGCTTCGCAACCCGAAATAACCTACATTTGTAATTGATTTACTAAGTCATCCGCCTCAGGCGGATGACTTTTTTGTCCTTAAAAAAAACTATGTCAAAAAAAGAAGCATCCTGTTCTTTTTGCGGTCGGCCACGTAACCAGGTAGGTTTGTTGATCGCCGGATTGTCAGGTCATATTTGTGATCATTGTATCGTGCAAGCTCGCTCTATTGTTGATGAAGAGTTGGTTTCTGCACCCAAAGATACAGCTCCTGTAAACCTGCTGAAACCGGCAGATATCAAGGGAAAACTGGACGAATACGTGATTGGCCAGGAAGACGCTAAAAAAGTGCTTTCCGTGGCAGTTTACAATCATTATAAGCGATTGAATCACGTAAAAGCGGACGATGTTGAGATTGAAAAATCGAACGTGATTTTGGTGGGACGAACCGGAACCGGAAAAACCCTATTGGCCAAAACCATCGCAAAAATGCTCAATGTGCCGTTCTGTATTGCCGATGCAACCGTTTTGACGGAAGCCGGTTATGTAGGAGAAGACGTTGAAAGTATCTTGTCACGTTTACTGCAAGCGGCTGATTACAATGTTCAGGCGGCTCAGCACGGAATCGTATTTGTGGATGAGATCGATAAAATCGCACGTAAAAGTGACAATCCGTCGATTACCCGCGATGTTTCCGGAGAAGGCGTGCAGCAGGCTTTGCTGAAATTACTGGAAGGTTCGGTTGTCAATGTTCCACCTCAGGGCGGACGAAAACATCCGGAGCAGAAAATGATCCAGATCGACACGAAAAATATTCTTTTTGTTTGTGGTGGAGCATTTGACGGTATTGAGAAAATCATTGCCCGTAGAATCAACACCAATACAATTGGGTTTGGCCAGGCGCCGACAGAAGAAATTGACGGTGATAATTTCCTGAAATACATCAATCCAACCGACGTAAAAGCGTTTGGATTGATTCCGGAATTGATCGGTCGTTTCCCGGTATTAACGTATTTGGAACCGTTGGAAGCGAAGAGTTTGAAACGCATTCTTACAGAACCGAAAAACGCATTGATCAAACAATACACGCGTTTGTTCGATATCGACAATATTCGCCTGACATTTGATGGCGATGTGCTTGATTTCATTGTAGAAAAAGCCATCGACTTTAAATTGGGGGCCCGTGGATTGCGTTCTATTTGTGAAGCAATTCTGACGGATGCGATGTATGAATTACCATCGAAAAAAGAAAAAGAATTCCGTGTGGAACTGGCGTATGCCAAAGCACAATTCTCGAAATCGAAGTTAGCGCGATTGAAGGTAGCCTGACGAAGACAAAATAATATTCAAGAATCCCCTTCTGTACAATCCGGAAGGGGATTTTTTTTAATCTTTACTTTTTAAACCAAAATGCAACATGATAACACTACAACCTACAGAAGATTACAAGCTTATTGCCGAACTGAACGAAGAAGTACAGGAATTGCATGCAAGTTTATACCCAAATGTGTTTAAACCGTATAATAACGTAACCATTGAGCATGCTCTGAGAAAAATGATTAGCGGACTGAACTGTTATGCTTTTCTTGCATTTCAGGATGGTACTCCTATCGGTTATATGATTTTGTTGGTAAAAGAACAACCTGAAAATGCATTTACGTTTGCACGTGAATCGCTTTACATTGATCAAATCTGTGTGCTGAATGAGTACCAGAGAACCGGAGTGGGGAGTTTAATGATGGAGCGGGCTGAAAGACTGGCAAAAGAATTGGATATGAACAGGGTTGAACTGGACCATTGGACAGCGAACACTGTTTCAGCGGCTTATTTTCGTAATAGAGGCTATACGCTTTACAGGGAACAGTTGTACAAGGAAATTTGATATGCATGGATTTTGAACTCAGACCCTGGTCGCTGGATGACTTGCCAGGCCTCGTCAAATATGCTAACAACAAAAACATTGCCCGGTTTATGACCGATGGTTTTCCATTTCCGTATACCGATGAAAACGGCAGAGCTTTTATTGCAATGGCGACGGCCAATAAACCGGCAAACATCTTTGCTATCGTTGTAAACGGCGAAGCAGCAGGCGGAATCGGGATTCATCCGCTGAGTGATATTTACCGGAAAAATGCCGAATTAGGTTATTGGCTGGCAGAACCTTTTTGGGGAAATAAGATCATTACGCACGCAATAGTAAAAATGGTTGCTTATACTTTTGAAACCTTTGAGATTGATCGTATCTTCGCTAAACCCTTCGGTTCCAATGCGGCATCGCAACATGTACTCGAAAAAGCCGGATTTATACTGGAAGGAAAGTTTGAAAAAACGATCATCAAGAACGGTGAGTTGGAAGATGAATTGGTATACGCAATCAGGAGGTCATGAAAGAATTACGTTTACGATTAGATCATTTGCTGAATGAAACAGGCCGGTTCATCAAACTGGCCAGCGATGAAGAAATGGAATACAAACCGTCTTCATTAAAATGGTCGAAGCGCGAAATTCTCGGACATTTGATTGACTCTGCTGTAAATAATTTACAACGGTTCACTGAAATTCAGTTTCAACCGAAACCTTTTAAAATCAAGACGTACGACCAGAAAGCTTTGGTAAAAGCCAACAACTATCAACATTCTGATACTACGTCATTGTTAACGCTTTGGCTGGCACTCAATGAACGAATCGGCGATTTGATGGAACTGCAAACCGAAACCACGTTGACATACACGATTGAATTGAACGATGGAACGATAAAAGATCTCCGGTTTTTAATGACCGATTATGTGGATCATTTGGAGCATCATGCCGGACAATTGGTATCAAAATAGGAGGATTTGGCTGAAATTTTGCTTCTTTGTAATATAAAATAAACCAAGACCTGCAATGATGAAATCAATAGTACTAGTCCTTTTGTTACTGAATACTGCTTTTTCGTTTAGCCAATCGGCTGAAGAATGTTACAAATCCGCACGAAAAGAATCGGCTTCGGACAACAATAAGTCGGCCCTGAAATGGATTGATAAAGCCATCGCAGTTGATCCGAACAATGAAGAATATTATGATTTTAAAGGTCTGATTTTAACTGAACAAGGTGAATCTCAAAAGGCATACGATGCATTTAGTATGGGAATTGCGATCAATCCGAAGGCTTCGTACATCTACTTGAATCGGGGAAATTTATTTTTGGGTACCATGCAATTTGAAGATGCAGTAGCCGATTTTACACAATCCAGTATTGTGGCTGAAACTGATTCTGCAAAGTATTCGGCTATTATGAACCGTGCAGCAGCAAAGTTGCAAATTCGTGAATTCGAAAGTGCTTATGAAGATCTGATGAAATGCTATGCTTTCGATTCTACTGATTTAGGAACGTTGACAAATCTTGGTGCTGTATGCGATGAAATCGGCAGAGGTGATGAAACATTGAAGTACCTGTTAAAGGCGGTTGAAATTGATCCGAGTTATTACGGAGCGTACGGAAACATCGGCTTTAAGTACCAGGAAATGGGTGAGTATCAAAAAGCGATTGAATATTGTGATATTGTATTGAAATTTAGTCCGGACGATCCCATTGGTTTAAGTAATAGAAGTTACAATAAACTGATGCTTGGTGATGCGAAAGGAGCCATGAAGGATATCGAAAAATCGATCAAACTATATCCGTTAAATTCCTATGCTTACAAGAATCGGGCATTGATTCAGCTTAAAAACGGTGATACCGAAAAGGCGTGTGCCGATTTATTAATGGCCATTGAAAAAGGATTTACTGAAACATATGGTCAGGAGGTCAACGAACTGATTGATAAGCACTGCAAGCACTAACGAAACTTTCGTTGATGGAAAACAAGCTCTACACAGTTGAAAAAGAAGAAGGAAGCCGATTCTTTATCGTGCTTGATAATGCATTGGGAGAATCGCTGACGGCCAATGGCAATAAGCGCATTGTCTGCACACTAAACGATACAGATTCATTTCATGCGGCGTTGACGAACAAAAAAGGCGTGGGTTATTGCGTTTACATTCGCGGAGCTTTAGGTAAAGAATTGAAACTCCAGGAAGGTGCTGAAATTCGTGCGCGGGTTGTAATTGATGATTCTCCAAACCAATTTGAAATGCCCGAAGAATTGGAAGAAGTGTTGCGCAGCGACGCGGAAGCAGATGAAATTTTTCGTAGTCTGACACCCGGAAATCAACGCGGATTGATTTATTTGGTAACACAAGTGAAGTCCAGCGATAAACGGATTGAACGGGCTTTGCACGTGGCAACCTGCATTAAAATGGGAATAAAAGCACCACAACTGGTTATGAAATCAAATCGCTGATATGGAACCAAACAAAACCACCATCGCAGTAGGGATCTTCGATAAACTGGCGAATCTTTACCAGGAACGATTCATGGATGTAAGCCTGTACGCTGATTCTTTTCATACATTTTGTAATGCAGTTTCAGAACCCGATGCCAGTATTTTGGAAGTCGCTTGTGGGCCTGGAAACAATACCCGTTTTTTACTGGATATTCGTCCTGATTTTAAAATCCATGGCACCGATTTAGCACCTGCAATGCTGGAACTGGCACGTCAAAACAATCCGGAAGCGGTGTTTAGTTTGTTGGATTGTCGTCAAATAAACACACTCAATCAGCAGTTTGATGCTATTCTGTGCGGATTTGCTTTTCCTTACCTTTCGAAAACGGAAGCGATTCAATTCATCAATGATGCTTCGACGCAACTTTTACCGGGTGGCATTCTCTACATCAGCACGATGGAAGACGATAATTCCAAATCGGATTGGCAGGCCGGAAGTACAGGCGACAAGATATTCATGAATTACCACGAAGCCGGTTATTTGATCCCAGCGCTTGAATCAGCCCGATTTAACCTTATTTACGAAGATCGGAAACGGTATGTTTCAGGTGAAAAACCGGTGACCGATTTGATCCTGATTGTGCGAAAAACAGTTTCGTAATTAATCAGATTCGATAATCGAGCGCTATTTTTATGCCTACCATATACTTCGGCAATTCGGGATAATTCCCCAAAATGAAATCAAGTAAACGATATTCTGCAAATACCAGCACAGGTGTCCGGCCAATACTTACAAACGTTCTGAAATCGGTAAATTGGTGTAAGCCGCTGTCCACAATTTTGGTGTTCCCGGCAAATCTGCCCACGTGTTTAAACGCAAACGGAAAATTATAACGGGCTCCCAAATCGATCATCAATCCTTTTACCGGAAAATGATCCTGTTGTTGATTCTTAAGCGTAAAACGGATTTTAGCTTCCGGACTTAAGTATAAATAGTTGTAATATTCATAACGCTTATCAAATTGCGGAGCATCGAAAAATGCAGTGTCTTTGGCAAAACTGCTGTGGGTGATTCCGACGCCGGCACCCACAATCACGCCGACATGCTTACTGAAACTGTACCAATAACTGAACGAAGAAGCGATTGAAACAGAAGAAGTGACCGCCGGATTGTTTTCCGTCCATTGATTGTTGAAATACCCCAGTTCAAACTGGTTTTCCATGCGTTCGGTGACAATCAGGTCATTTGTTTCCGGATCAATATCACAATATTTTCCATCGGCATACAGGTCAATACTTAAGACTGTTGCCTGATCTTTTTGAATGGTAAAACGACATTGATAAACCAACGTGGAATCGGGTTCGGTGTTGCTCCATTGAAGCTGGTAATCGCCTGGTAAAAGCGAATCTATACTGGTTTCCCCGCTTTGCCATTCAACCATCACCGTTTTATTTAGCGAAGTTGCCTCGTTAAAAACATGAAGGGTGTAATACGTTGTGTCATCGTAATCTCTGTCATCAAAGTTGTTATAATCGGAAATAGATAGAGTTAATTTTCCGGTTTGACTGAACCCGAAAAAAGCAGAAGTGAAAAACAACAGGATTAGAACGATTTTCATGGCGATCAAATTAGAAGGCTAAATAACGTAATTTAAAGCGGTTTCCAATCTTTTCTTTTATTCATAAAAACGGTTACCGATTTAGCGGGCTGTTTTGCGCCATCATTTTCACCTTAAAAAAATGCGGTTTCACACTTCTAAAAATCAAGTTGATACAATCAATCCCGGAAATGTACCTGCATTTTGTTGACATTTGCTTAAACCAAAATACGATGAAACGTTTGATCATTTTGACGGATAATCAAATTGTTCTTAATATTAGTGTCCATAAATCCTTTTGCTGAGATGACGGTTTTTATTATTGAGGACGAACCACTTGGTTTGGAGCGGCTGAAAGAACAATTACTTTCCATTGATCATGATATTGAGATTGTCGGTGATGCCGATTCAATACAGTCTTCAGTCGAATGGCTGAAGGAAAATACACCTGATTTGATCCTGATGGACATCGAGCTTTCCGACGGGCAATGTTTTGAGATTTTCAAACAGGTAAAAGTCACTTCGGCAGTTATTTTCACCACTTCTTATGATGAATTTGCACTACAGGCATTTAAGGTAAACAGTATTGATTATTTATTAAAACCGATTCGAAAAACCGAATTGATGAGCGCATTTGACAAATACCAATCGCTAAAAGACCGATTTAGCGGAGCCGAATTTTCGATTGATAAACTCCTTGAACAATTGCGGCCGGATATCAAAACATTTCGTAACCGCTTCCTGGTAAAACAAGGTCAGAAATTGGTGAGTATAGACGTGATCGAGATTGCTTATTTCTATTCTGACGAGCGTGTTGTGTTCTTCAAAACATGGAATAATCAGCGTTATATCGTAGATTATAACCTCGAAGAAATAGAAGCGATGCTCGACCCTAACGAATTCAATCGTGTCAATCGCGGGTTCATCATTCACATTAAATCGATTTCGGAAATTCACAGTCATTTCAATGGAAAGCTTAAGCTGATCCTTAAACCTCATTCGGAGAAAGATGTAATCGTGAGTCGTGAAAATGCCATGAACTTTAAAATTTGGATAGGAAAATGATGGCGGATTTTTGCGAATTCCTATTGCTTACATGTTGTTGATGTAGATGATAAAACCCCTTCATATTATCTGTTTTTTCAGTTTGATGCTGACATTGATTTCATTATTGTCAAATTGGGGTTTCTATTTTTCAGGTTCATTACTGCTGGCAGTTGTCTGGATCCTGGTTACACTGTTTCGTTGGGTGCTCATTTTGTGGTTAGACCATAAAATCATCGATTTTTTTCAAACCAAATATCCGGCACTGAACCAACTTCGAAAACGCGCTTTTTTTTCGATTCCGAGCATGGTTTTCACGACTTATTTCCTGATTCTTGCTCATGAATTGATCAAAGGATTGTTGATTTTTGATGATCTCAGCGTATTCAATCAACCAACGCTCACACTTTACCTGATCGGTTCGGTGTTGATTAGTTTGATCATCCTTCCGACGTTCGAAATGCTGTTTTCGGAAAAAGTATCGCAGCGCATTCTTCTCGAGAACCTGGAGTTGAAACGAAGAAACCTGCAAGGTCAGTACGATACGTTGAAAGGGCAGGTAAATCCACATTTTTTGTTTAACAGCCTCAATTCACTGGCTGGATTGATCAAGAAAAAACCGCAGTTAGCCACGTATTTCGTAGATGAAATGGCTTATGTGTACCGGTATCTGCTGAAAAGCAATGAACACAATAAGGTAACGCTGAAAGAAGAACTGAAATTTGCGCACGCTTATTTTCATTTGCTGCGAACGCGGTTTGAAGATGGTATTCAGCTGGAAGTAGATTTACCGGAAAACAGGCAAACGAGTTATATAGCTCCGCTTACGCTCCAGATTTTGATCGAAAATGCAGCCAAGCATAACATTGTTTCGAAAAGCAATCCCATCGTTATTCAAATTACCCTGGAAGGCAATTATATTGTGGTAAAAAACAACGTACGCAAAAAAAACAGTTTGGTTGAAACGACCAAAACCGGGCTTGCCAATATTGTTTCGAAGTATAAATTATTGGGTGCTTCAGAAGTGGAGGTATTGGAAGAAGAAACGGATTTTACAGTTAAAATTCCCCTGCTGAATGAATAAATTTACTATTGTAAAATGCTGAAAATAAAACACATTATCTATTTATTCGCGCTGGTGTTACTTTACATCAACGCGTCGAATAGTGATTACTATTTTTCGGGTTCCACTTCCGTCACCATCGGCTGGATCGTGGTGTTGGTCATCCAATGGCTTGCTGTTTTATGGTGCGACAGCAAAATTGTTCACTTCCTGCAAATGCGTTACCCGCGTTTGGACCAGATGAAAAAGCGCACGTTGTTTGCTACACCGGCAATGATCGTAAGCACTTATTTAATCATCCTGATCACCGATTATACCGGCGAGTTCATTATTTTTTCACGAACGGAACTGAGTTGGGGAGAAGTTGGTGCGATTAGTAATCTCATCGGTTCATTTTTGATCACAATCATCATTTTGCCGCTTTTTGAAATGATCTTTTCCGGAAAGGTTTCGCAGCGGATGATCCTGGAGAACGAGGAATTGATCCGCCGAAACTTGCAGGGACAATACGATACACTGAAAGGTCAGGTGAATCCGCACTTTTTGTTTAACAGCCTCAATTCATTGAATAGCTTGATTCTCAAGGATTCGGATATGGCGGTTGAATTTGTCTACGAAATGGCTTTTGTATACCGTTATCTGCTGAAAAGCAATGAATACGACAAAGTACCCATCCAGGAAGAGCTGGCTTTTGCCGAAGCATATTTCCACCTGCTAAAAACACGTTTCGGTGAAAATATTGTGTTGAATATCGAAGTGCCCGAAAGCGAGCAGGATACCTACATCGCACCTTTGACATTGCAGATTTTGATTGAAAATGTGGTAAAACACAATGTTATTTCGACAGATGTGCCGATTGTGATCCGCGTAACAGTAAACAAAGACAGTTTTGTGATCGAAAACAACGTGCGGAAAAAGATCTATTCAATCGATACCACCAAAACCGGATTGGCGAATATTGCAGCGAAATATAAATTGCTGGAAGCACCCGAAATTGAAGTCATAGAGCAGCCGGGCCATTTCACCGTTAAAATACCGTTGTTAAAATGATCCTATTGCGGATGAAACAACAAACTTAAATCGAATTGACTGTCAAAAAAGAAAATAACCTTCAAAACCATGCTGAAACCAATACACGTTATTGTCTTTTTCACCTTATTTCTGAGCCTGACAACATTGACCGGTCACCCGGATTATTATTACGCACGTTCACCTTTGGAATCAGTAGAATGGACGTGTTTGGTCGCTGCTCAATGGTGGTTCCTTGTATGGCTCGACCATAAGATCATAGATGTTTCCCAAACCAAATATCCCTCTTTGGACCAGCTTGGCAAAAGAGTGCTGTTTTCGTATCCGCTGATGCTTTTTTCTTCTTACATCATTATTGTTTCTTTTGATTTTTTGGGAGCGATATTCATTTTCGGTGATCATTATTTCATCAATATTCCGGCTTTCATCGCCAATTTTATCGGTGCTATATTGATTAGTATCATCGTTTTACCGACGTTCGAAATGCTGTTTTCCAAAAAAGTATCGCAGCGAATTGCGATGGAAAATCTGGAACTGAAACGCCGGAATCTGCAAGGCCAATACGACACATTGAAAGGGCAGGTGAGTCCTCACTTTTTGTTTAATAGCCTCAATTCGCTAGCTGGATTGATAAAGAAAAATCCGGAACTGGCGACATCTTTCGTGGATGAAATGGCGTATGTGTATCGTTATCTTCTTAAGAGCAATGAACAGAATAAAGTGACATTAAAAGAGGAACTAAAATTCGTACAGGCCTATTTTCATTTGTTGAAAACGCGTTTTCAGGACGGGATTCAACTGGAAACTGATTTGCCGGAAGAGGATGAAACCATCTTTATTGCGCCGCTGACATTGCAGATCCTGATTGAAAATGCTGCCAAACACAACATTGTTTCCAAAAAACGACCGATCATTATTCGGATTATACTCGAAGATGGTTGCATTGTGGTGAGAAATAACATCCGCAAAAAGACCAACCTGATGGAATCGACCAAAACCGGGCTGGCCAATATCGTTTCAAAGTACAAACTCCTGGCAAACGACGATATTGAAGTGTTGTCGGAAAGCGATTGTTTTACGGTTAAAATTCCGGTACTGGGTTAGCGTAAAGAGGGTTCCCACGAATTCACTTCCATCTGAGACGGCTGCGTGTCTAATGAACACACTGGCAATTATAACATACGTAATCTATCAACAATAATGCGAGTCCGTTAGGCGAGCTGTAATTCGTGCATTCGTGGGAAATAAAAAAGTGCCGACTAGTCGGGACGCATTATTAAATCTAATGGGAACTAACCAATAAAGCCCATTGAAAGTTCGCATTTGATCATATTACTTTCTTACTACTACACTATTTTGTAACACAATTGATGCGTTCCTCTCAACGGGCTTCGTTTTCCCATCGAAATCTACTGCTAACTAAAAACGATGAGAAATGGTTTATCAGGGGTTGGTTATCTGTTTCGTCTCAATAAGCTCATTTTGTTTGTTTTAAGCTGAATGTTACCTGGTGGCACATACAAAATTCCGGACTCGATCAGTTGGTTTCCTATCAATTTCAGATTGATATACCGCATTTGCGATTCGTTCACAAAAATCGTGATAGCCGAAACAGATTGTTTCTGATTAAGGGTGAGTTTTACAAGAATCTTTTCTGACGAAAGACAAATAAAAAACCGTATATCACTTGAATATCTTGCCATTGGCTGAAGAATGAGTTTGCTTGAATTTGCCCGAATCATCAGCAATAAATAATACCAAACGTCTGTTCCTGCCACGCGAATCACTTCGTAATCAAGTAAAAGTATGATAGATTTAAAATCCCCGATCTCAAAATAATGCTTCAACCGTTTCAGGAAGTAATGTTGAACAGATGTGGATCGTTTAAACTTCATAGTGCAAAGCAAAAGTGAATACACATGATTCAAAACAGGTTAATGCTCAAACAGGATAATTTACGTACTGAAGTGTCAGAATATTAGAACAAAACGTTGGTTTAGAGTGTGATTTGTAAAAATAAACTGTCACGTAATTTGATTGAGTGAATCTGTGGCTAAAATTTGTAGACGTCCTTATTCCAGGTTTAGGTAAAAGCTATACTGTGGAATCACGGCATTTTCCAAACGGCAACATCACGGGTTTCCCCGATTTTTTCGAACGGTAGGTCAATTGTCCACACGCGTTTATCGATCACAATGTACTGGCCGCCAAACGAACGAACCTCCAGCATTTTTTTTGCATCGGTAATTTCCGTTGGTTCCAGTGACCATCCTTTTCGGTGATACCAATACATCCATTCCGGATTGGGGCCCGAATGAATAATGATCTTTTTGCCTTTTGGAACGAGTTGGTTTACTTGTTGTTCGAGCGTAAGTTTGTAGCGCACTTCATCTTTCACACGAAAGTCTGAAACCTGGTTGCCAATTCCTTCGGCAGCTATTAGGATCAGAAGCGCAATAGCCAATCGTTTGTCCATTTTCTGTAGGCCCAGAGCAGCTATAACAGCCATTACAGGAACAAATGGCAGCACGTAATAATTGTGTGTCGGGAAAACCGTTCCCGTTTTGATCGCAAATACAAAAAAGATCACTGAAAGTGTTATTATTCCGGCTAACGTCAGTCGATTCTTGCGATAAGCAAGCCAAATGATCCCGGTTAAAATGGGTAATAAAACAACATACGAACGCAACGCACCGAAATAAACCTGTGCAGCAAAATCTCCCCAAAGCGGAGCTATTTCAGCTAATCCTTCCGCAATTCCTTTCGGAAAAAAGAGGGTGAAATGGTACGTATCCACCAAATGTGGAACCCAAACAAAATACCACCAGCCGATAATCATGCTCGCAATCCCAACGGCTATGGTAACGGTAGCTTTGACCTGAATCCGAATCGATTTATTCATCCACAACGGAATGATCAATCCGAAAAGGAAAACCGCCGGAATTTTGCACAATCCACCCAACGTGATTAAACAAAATGCAAGCAGTAATTTCCACCAATTTTGTTGATCGATGTACCGCTGAAACCAGTAAATTCCGATAATTACCAGCGAAACCGCAAACGTATCAGGCATGCATTTGCGGGAAAAAGCCAGCCAAAGTGAGGTGAGAAAAATCACGGTTGCGTACCAAGCCGTTCGTTCGTTCCACCAGCGTTTGCACAAATGAAAAAAAGCAATTACTGCCAGTGAACTGATCACAAGATTGATCAATCTACCGTACCAATGTGCTTCACCGAAAAGCATCGAGCATCCGGCAATAAGCGATTGAAAAAACGGAAATTCCGAACCGATGATCCCGGTGCGCTCACCACCCATGTCCACAACCGGGTAGAAATAGGAAAACGAACCTTCCGACATATTCCGGGCCATCATGTTGGTGAGCGTTTGCCGCCAACTGTGCCAGGTTTCAAGCGGTGGAAGGGTGATTCCAATCAAACGAATCAGGAAAAAACCGAGTACGAGACCGTAAATGCTGCAGAGTTTCGACCAGGCTTTTTTCATATCAATGAATGCGGAATGAACAATATTTGATCACAGAACCTTTGGCGGTAAACAGCTGTTCGTAATGTGTTTTGATATGCAGGATTTCGCGAATGGTCGGATCAAGGTCTTCGGGAAGTGATTTGTACAAATCCCAGGTCAATTCCAGCAAATCGTAACCATGTTCCTTAATTTCTGCTTCAGTTGACTCAAACAACACATCGCTATCGGTTTTCAGGTGCACCAATCCGTCTCTTTTCAAAATCGTTTTATAACGATTGATGAATTGCTCCGACGTAAGGCGTTTTCGGGGTTTGGCCGGTTGCGGATCAGAAAATGTCAGCCATATTTCGTCAACCTCGCTGGCATCAAAATACGTTTCAATAAAATCAATCTTCGCCCGGAGGAAAGCAACGTTGTTCAATTCTTCATCCAGCGCCTCTTTCGCACCTACAAAAATACGGGCGCCTTTTATATCAATTCCAATAAAATTGCGTTCGGGATAATGACGCGCCAATCCGGTGGTATATTCGCCTTTTCCACAACCCAATTCCAGTACAATCGGATTTTCGTTTTTAAAATAATCACTTCTCCATTTGCCTTTCAACGGAAAATTGTTCCGCGTTTCGGGGTCGAGCGTAGGTTCGAAGACATTGTTCCATGCCTTCATTTCAGCGAATTTCCTGAGTTTATTCTTTGCCATAATCTTATCGACAAAAATAGAAAAAAGACACTGTTTCCTGTTCATAAACATTTCGGGCGATTTTTGTTGAAATATTAGTTGTTGAGCAACACATTGATTAATTTTACCCTTCTAAATTAAAAACAGTATGTCCAAACAGCATCACCACGCGTTGTCTTTTGCGGGGTTGATTATCACAGTCGGTATCATTTTCGGAGATATAGGTACCTCACCGCTTTATGTATTAAAAGCGATTACGAATTCGGAACCGTTGAGAGATGCCCATGGTCATTTGGTTTATTTAAACGGTCACACGATAGAGCGCGGTAAACAAATCACCGAACAGTTGATTTTAGGAGCATTGTCGTGTATTTTTTGGACATTAACGCTACAAACTACTATCAAATATGTCATTGTTACGTTACGTGCTGATAATAAAGGTGAAGGAGGAATCTTTTCATTGTATACATTGGTTCGTCGCCGTAAAAAATGGTTGGTAATCCCGGCAATGATAGGTGGAGCAGCTCTATTGGCCGACGGGATTATTACACCTCCGATTTCTGTGTCTTCGGCTATAGAAGGATTGGCGGGTGTAAATAATAGTATTCCTATTTTGCCCTTGGTAGTTGGGGTTCTGATTTTTATTTTCGTAATCCAGCAATTCGGAACCAAGTTCATAGGTAAGGCTTTCGGACCTGTGATGGTAGTTTGGTTTTTGATGCTGGGAATCTTGGGTGTTTATGGTTTATCATCCAATCTTGGTGTTTTTAAGGCACTCAATCCTTATTATGCGTATGATATTCTGACACACTATCCGCAAGGATTTTGGCTACTTGGAGCGGTTTTCCTGTGTACGACCGGAGCAGAAGCTTTGTATTCCGATTTGGGACACTGTGGTCGCGAAAACATTAGAGTTAGCTGGATTTTTGTAAAGGCGATGTTGGTGATCAATTATTTTGGACAAGGAGCTTTCCTCTTGGCCAACCACAACAATGGTTATATTAACGAAGAAAATCCGTTTTATATGATGGTGCCTGATTGGTTTAAGGTTCCGGCTATTATCATTGCAACGGCAGCTGCAATTGTGGCTTCTCAGGCATTGATTTCAGGCTCATTTACGCTGATCAATGAAGCCATCCGTCTGAATTTGTGGCCACGAGTGAAGGTGAATTTCCCGTCGGATATCAAAGGACAGTTGTACATTCCTTCGGTCAATTGGTTTTTACTAATCGGTTGTTTGGGGGTTGTTTGGTTCTTCGGTGAATCAGCCAATATGGAGGCCGCCTACGGTTTGTCTATTGTGTTGGCAATGATTAGCACCTCCATTCTATTGATTTTCTACATGGCCAGAAAACACTGGAATCCGATTTTACGCTATAGCATGATCGCCGTGTTTTTTATCATCGAAGGTGGTTTCGCAGTTGCGCAAATCGAGAAATTTCCCGAAGGCGGTTATGTTACCATAAGTATTGCGACACTTTTGATCGGGTTGATGTTTATCATTTTCAAAAGCAAAATCATTCGTACCAGCTACCTCGAGTTTGTGAAAATCAAGCATTACTTACCGTTGCTGCAAAAATTATCTATCGATGACCAGATTCCAACTTACGCAACACACCTGGTTTATCTGACAAGTGCCGACAAAGTCGATGAGGTGGAATCGAAGGTGTTTTACTCTATTTTGGAACAGCAACCCAAACGTGCTGAACGTTATTGGTTTGTACACGTGCAAACAACCGATGAACCGTATACAATGGAATACAAGGTGACCAAGCACGATGAGAACGATTTGATCCGTATCGACTTTAAACTCGGATTCCGGATTCAACCGAAGTTAGATACGATGTTCAAACAAGTGGTTGACGAAATGGTGCAAGCGAAGGAAATTGAGATCAAGAGTCGCTTTGCCTGCGAGTACCACCACGGTGATCACATCGGCGATTTCCGTTTTGTGGTGATTCGTAAATTCCTCTCAAACGACAACGAATTGCCCTGGTTCCAGAAGATCATCATGAACATGTATTTCTTCATTAAAGGATTGAGCTTGACGGAGAAAAATGAGTTTGGCCTCGACCCGAGTTCATTCGTGGAAGAGAAATTTCCGTATGTTTTATCGAAAGCCGCTCCGCTCGAATTGAAGCGTACCAATTAACAATTTCATGAGGCCCGAACACATCACAGGAAAAACGGTGTTGTACGGTTGTCTCGACTGGGGAAGTGGTCATGTTGCGCGCTCCATACCGCTGATGCAGCAACTGGTGAGTCAGGGAAACAGGTTGGTTGTGCGTTGTACGAAAGAGCAACAGCATATTTTTGAAACGTATGATATTCCGGCTGTTTACATTCCGGCAAGTGCATTTTCCTTTCGGTTTAAGGGCGATGGTAATTTCACCCGTGAAATGCTCCGCAATGTGTTTCGGTTCCGGAAAGCAGTAAAAGCAGAACGTCGTGAAACACAAGAATTGGTTTCAAAACATCAAATCGATATCATTGTTTCCGATCATCGTTATGGTTTGGTTGACTCAAACATCACTTCTGTATTTGTGACACACCAGGTTCAATTGCCGCCTGGATCCGGGTTTTTTGCGCAATGGATGCACCGCAAATGGATGAGCCGATTTTCTGTTTGTTGGGTGATGGATGATCAACAACACCGATTGGCCGGAAAATTAAGTGAGCTTCCTAAAAGAAAAGAAATCGAATTTCATTTCATTGGTCATTATTCGCGTTTTAGTGCTTCAGAGATCAATGAACTTCCGGATACGGTAGTCGGAATTGTGAGCGGTCCTGAGCCGTATGCAAAACAGCTCTTTGATTTGCTTTTACAACAAGCATTGTCTGAGAAGCGCTCCTGGACCATCGTTTCACCGGCTTATGTAGTAACGATTATTCCGCCTCATGTTCGTTTGATTCATGATGACTGGATAGCAGCCGATGAGGTCATTAAAAGAGCATCTCTGATAATTTCCCGAAGCGGTTATACGACTTTGATGGATTTAAAAGTGCTGAATAAGACTGCACTGCTGTTGGCAACCCCCGGACAAACAGAGCAAATGTATTTAGCAGAACACCTAAAACTGAAGAATGTAACAATCATTTCTAAAGCAGAAGCGATCGAAGGTATTCTCAGAAATCAATTTTCAAATTAAAATAGATGGTTAACATAGTGAAAGGGTTGATTATAGTGTCAACCATTTTAGTTTCTCTGCCGCTTTTCGGGCAGAATGAGATGATGATCCCATCCAAAAAGGGACAATTATGGGGCTTCTCAGATACATTGGGTGTTTTGAAAATCCCGGCAATATACGATACCGTTTATTTCTTTGAAGATGGAGAAGCCAAAGTGGTGAAGAACAAATTGTCGGGCTATATAAATCAGCAACATAAAGTAATCATTCCGTGCTCGAATAACAGTTGCAAGCGGATTCAGTTCAATGTTCAGGTAAATGATTTAGTTGTTCGGAAATCTCATTACCTGATAAAAAGAAATGGTAAATACGGCATACTTGATCATACGAATACACTGAAACTTGCTCTCATATATGATCACGTCCAAAAGTTGGATTCAGATTTTTTCTTAGTCAAAAGAAACAAGTTGTATGGCTTGATTAAACGAGTTAATGAAGAGTATAAACTGATCATTCCGATCTCTTATTTATCAGTTAAAACACATGAGTTTGATGGCTATATCGCGTGTGAAAAGACGGATGGAGGAATGAGTTACTTTGATTTTTCAGGTAAGCTGATACCGGATTTCTCCGATTTTATTAACAGGAATGAATATGCTACGGTCGAAGCAGCACCTACTGATTTTAAGTCAACTCCCAGGTATTCAATCTATAAAAAAGAAGGTAAAACAGGTTTGGTGAAATATGATGGTCGAAAAAATGGAGATACTATTCCATTCTTGGCTGACTCTATTCTGGATGTAAGCTATTTAAATCAATACAGTTACTTAATTGTGATGAAAGATGATAAATGGGGAGTGATTTCGGATAATGGACTTGTTTTACTTGAGTTTGAGTACGATTATCTTCACTACAAGAATGTTTCATTGTATGCTTCGAAACCATTTGATCATCTATTTAGCGCAAAAAAAGCTGACAAATGGGGGCTGGTCGCAAATAATAAAGGGAATCCATTACAAACAAAAGTTCTGATCGATTTTGAATGCGATACATTGATTGAGTTTGGCCGGGATTTTCTAATTGTGAAACAACAAGAAAATTATGGCGTGTATAATAAGGCCATTTATCAATGGAATACAACATTGAAATACAAGAAGATTTCTCCCGATTGGGTTTATAGCAGAATGGATTTAATTTTGTTTTACGTACAAACTCAGCAAGGTGATTGGATTTATGTTGACAAGAACGGAAGAGAATATTATGCTGCTTTCTAACCGAACCCACGTTAAATTACTTAATCTGAATCCCTCGTGAAGATACGAGCGTATTAGCGCCACCTTTATAACGATCCAACGAAAATGTAAACGTACTGCCGATTCCAACGGTACTGCGCACCGAAATGGTTTGATTGTGTGAATCCAGGATATGTTTCACGATGGCCAACCCCAAACCTGAACCGCCTTCGTTGCGGTTTCGGCTTTTTTCGACACGGTAAAAACGTTCGAACAACCGCGGAATGTGCTTTAAATCGATTCCCGGGCCGTTATCGGAGATTTCAACCGTTACGATGTCATCTACTTCGTAAAAGCGCACCAGTGTTTCGCCACCATCATTTCCGTAGGTAATTGAATTTCCGATGAGATTGGTAAATACCTGCGCGATTTTCCCACGGTCGGCTTTCACCATCAAAGCATTGTTGTATTCTTTGGAAAAACGCACCGAAATGCCTTTTTCCTGGGCTTTCATTTCGAAGCTTTCGATTACTTCGCGGGCCAGGTCACGAATGTCGAACGGGCGAATTTCGAGCTTCAGTTCGTTTACTTCCAGTTTGGTCAATTCATCCAGGTCTTCCAGAATGTGAGTCATGCGATCAATGGCTTTGGCAGCACGTTCCAGAAAGATGCGGTTGACTTTATCGTCCTCCAAACCGCCTTCCAGCAATGTTAGTACATAACCCTGAATGGAAAAAACGGGAGTTTTTAACTCGTGCGCCAGGTTTCCGAGAAATTCCCGTCGAAATTTATCCTGTTCTTTCAGCTGAACGATTTCGGTTTGTTTTTCCTCGGCCCATTCTTTTGTTTCCAATTCTGCCTGTCCGATTACGTCATCGGTCATGGTCATTGTGAAACTGTCGCCCCCGGTCATTTTTCCCTTACGGATGGAACGGTACAGGATTTTCAGTCGTTCATGGATAAACCGTTTTACCAAGAGGTAAAACACCAGAAAAGCACCGACACCAACACCGAACGGAAATGCAAAAAATGCCCATCCCGGCAGCGGATGCAAGAAGTGAACCAGCAGCACTACCAACAGCGTTAGCAGTCCCAATAAGAAACTGCCACCAAGTACGATAAAAATGGGATTGCTGCTTTTCACTATTCTGAGAATGTATAACCGACACCTTTGATAGTACGAATATACGATTCTCCTAATTTTTCGCGTAGTTTTCTGATGTGAACGTCGATGGTGCGTTCACCTACGATGGTTTCATCGCCCCAAACGGTTCCTAAGATCTGTTCGCGGGTAAAGACTTTTCCCGGACGAGAAGCGAGTAGTTCGATGAGTTCAAATTCTTTTTTCGGCAGTTGAACTTCCTGACCTTCTAAAAGTACCAGGAAACGTTCACGGTTTACGGTAATTTTGGATGTTTCAATGGTTTCGGAATGTTTGCGGTTTGCTCTGCGAAGCAATGCTTCCACTTTACTGATCAGTAACCGCGGACGAATGGGTTTTGTGATGTAATCATCAGCGCCGGCTTCAAATCCTGCTACCTGGGAGTAATCTTCGGAACGGGAAGTAAGGAACGCGATCAGTGGCTGGGCTAGTTGAAGCTCCTTGCGAATCATGTGGCATGCTTCTATGCCATCCATGCGGGGCATCATTACATCCATCAGGATTAAGTCAGGAGAATGTTTCTGTGCCATTTCGACTCCTTCGAGTCCGTTTGACGCGGTTAAAACTTTGTAGCCCTCGCGTTCAAGATTGTATTGAAGGAATTCCAAAATATCTTGCTCGTCGTCTACCAAAAGGATTGTGTTTGCTTTGTTTTGTTGCATGTTCTTAGAGGAATTCTACCCCACAAAGGTATTTTTGAAACGTAGCAGTAACTTTACAGTTAGGTTATTAAATAATTAATTAAATCAAGGGGATATTATCAAATCATTAACTTGTATCAAAAAGAAAAACCGCCCTGAAACAGAGCGGTTTTGATGAATGCGAAGTTTGGATACTTCTATTTTGCGACTACTAATTTAATTGTCTGGTTGTAACCGTTTGAAGAGATTACAGCAGTGTATAAACCTGCATTTAAATTGTTTGATGAAAACAATACCGTGTTTGCACCAGCATTCATATTTCCGTTGAAAATAGAAGCTACCTGTTTACCTGAAAGGTCATACAATGCGATCACAACATCAGCGCTGTTGTTCAATGTTACAGCAACAGTAGCTTCCTGGTTCATTGGGTTTGGATAAACACCAACGGAACCGATTGCCGTTACTTCATTCAAACCGATGAAACCACCCTGGAATTTAGCATCTGTAAATGAAGCACCGGTTGCAGCAGCAGAACCTGCAGTCAAACGAGCATCAGGAGTTGTTCCAAGCGCTGTAAAGATGTCTACCCAGTTAATTTGAGCTACTGTAGTTGTAGAGTCATTGTTATCCGTGCTGAAGAAGTTATTGTAGAAAGAACTTGTTGCAGTAATTGCATTTGTTCCGGCTGTGTAACCTGCAAGAATGTTGTTTGCGAATACAGCTGAATCATTTACAGTGTAGTTATCTTCTGTTGAAGCACCTTCGATAGAAAGACCTTTTTCCCAACCTGTTGATAAAGAGTTGAACAACGATACAGAAGAGTTACGACGTAAACGGAAAGATTTTTCGAATTTCTCACCACCAGGTAATACAACTGACCCGTCAGACAATGGACCTACAGTGGTAATGTTTGACAAAATAGGAGCAGTTAATGGTTGTGCACCTGAACCTGTACCGTCATTGTCACACTCGAATGTGTTTGAATCACCTGCAGCATCAGACAGATCAGGGTCACGGACAATAAGACCGAATTGAATACGACCACGGAAACCGAAATCCATATCAAAATCGTCATCCAAACCGCGGTAAGCGATCAGGTGTCTGCAATCAACCGTTCCACCGAACCACTCGAATGAATCATCACCTGAAAATGATACTTGTACATAGTCGATTTCAGTTTGGTTACCAACAGAACCGAAAGTCAAACCGTTGATTTCTTTGTTTGGTTGCAAGGCAATACCGGCAAATTCGATACGTACATATTTCATTACACCAGAATTGTCGTCGTCATCAGTTCCACCGAATTCAGTATCTGTGCTTGGAGCGATACCTTCGATGTTAGCAATTCCACCAGGTTGGTTGTTGATCCCTTTTCCTAGTAGTACAACTCCACCCCAGTCACCTTCTGCACGGTTACCGACAGATTGGTTAGATGTAAACACAATAGGATTGCTTGATGTACCTTCTGCCATGATTTTAGCACCTTTGGTGATAATCAATGAACCTTGAGTAGCGCCGTCACCACGGATAATTGTTCCTGCAGCAATAGTCAACGTTGCGTTGTTTTTTACATATACCTTATTTTGCAAAAGAACCACCCCGCTCCATGTAACATCAGCAGTGATGTCTGTTGAAACAGTTGTGTTGGTTGCAGGATAAACTGTGTTTTCAGGATCGAAATTTGCCCATCCGGAAGTCCAGTCAGTTGCCGGTGTATTGTCCGTTACAGGAAATGCGCCCTTGTACGAAGTTGCCGTCCAAAAGGCTTGTGCTTGTGCAGCACCTGCGATTAAAATCGTTACTAAACTTAAATAAAAATGTCTCATTTTCTTTATATTGATTTATTTAGGGCAAAGGTATTCCGGGTATCTATTCTTAACATAAACATCAGGTTACACTTACCTTATTATTGCATTATCCGAATATTAACAAGTACTTATAAAAAAACAAGCTTTTCGCCAGGAGCGTTTCTGTAAAACAAAAGGGTGATTTTCCGATTGAAACCACCCTTTCCGGTATTGTATTCAGAATAAACTAAAACTTATAGTTCAAGCTGATTGAAAGTGTTTGACCGAAGGTAGTTTCCTGCCATCTGTTGTCTACTTCTTTGTTGTATTTCTTATTGTTGTTCAAATCCTGGTAGAAAACCAAATCTTGAGCAAGGATGTCTTTAACACTAATTTTTAACTGGAATTTTTCGCGGAACGTTTTTGTAAACTGCAAATCGATTACATTACGTGAGTTTTCCCAAACATCCGGTTCCTGCACATTTCCTACGATGAAAATACGACGGCCAATCACGTTGTATGAGGCGTTTACCGTCCATTCTTTTGTTGGGTGTTCGTATTGTAAGCCGGCATTGATGATGTAAGGTGATTGACCTTGTAACGGACGGGAATCTCCGTTAGCACCGTTGATTTCACTCACGTCAACTTCCGAACGAATGATGGATAAGTTGGTGTACAAGGTTGTTTGGGATAAGAACTTGCTTTCTTTGTTTTTTGAGAACACATCTAATTTGACACGGTACTCGGTTTCAAAACCGTAGCTTTTAACAGCATCAACATTCGTATAATACAATTCGTTTCCTCCTGATACTCCCGGACGATTGATCAATTCGATGGCATCTGTGAAATCTTTATAGAAAGCCGAAACGGTAAACAATTGACCGTTGCCAATAAAAAATTCGTAACGTGCATCGAAGTTGTCAATTACCGTACGGCGAAGATTCGGGTTTCCTGAAAGAATGTTATCGAGTGCAAAATTATAGAAGGCAAACGGTGCCAACTCACGGAATTCAGGACGTGAAAGTGTTCTGGAGTAGCTCAGACGAACCTGCATTCGTTTATTGATCGAATAAATCAGGTTCAATGAAGGAAGGATATCAACTACGGTTGTGTCAATTTGGCGGTCAACATTTGAACCTGCTTCCGTGTAGTTGAACAATTGCTTGTAGGATTCCACACGAGCTCCACCGACCATTCTGAATTTTTTCAAAATTTTGGTATCAAACATCGCATAACCTGCATGCAATAATGATGAGGCGAAATAACTATCGCTCACTTTGGTTGCTTCTTCCAGTTTGAAACCACCTAAACCATTTTCCTGCAATCCAAGGTGTGAAGGATCGAAAATTTCGTCTTCAGGCAACGAAAGTAAACTGTTATCGAAATCCACAGAAGATGTTTTGTACTTGGAAAAACCAAAATTGCGGGCCGTGAAATCACGATCACGGTATTGTTCGAAACCTCCTACTTTAAAGATGGTAGCAATTTTAGATAATTCCCAGGGAATCGATAAGTCGTACTTAAAGCTGTAAATTTTTTCTTTGGTATTTGACCAGAACATGTTTCCAGCAGCAGTAGGAATGGTACCGTTGTTTTGAATAATGGCATAATATTCTTCGTTCGGGTCGTTTTCGGTAAGTGCCGATTTTTGGTACACCACGCGACGCATGTTCGGGATAGAACGTTCTACATTACTGTAACCACCAACCCAGCTGAATTTCAAGCCTTCTTTTTTGAAATCGTGATCTCCTTCCAGCTGGCCTGTGTAAAGGTTGTTTTGGGTAAACCAACGGTTAGATGATTTTTCATACTGATGTGGATCGCTGTCCATTTCACGTACACCTCTACGGATATTTACGCGATCTTCCGTATTGATACTGTATAAATTGTTGAAGGAAATAGTGTTGCGGTTGTTGAGTTCGTAGGTTAAATTGAACATTCCGCTATTCAGCAGACGCTGTGAATAAACCGTATCAATAAGTTCGGTTTTCTGTACCACACCTGCTGCCTGTTCTTCAAATTCGCGACGGATGTTTTGGCTGGTAGAAAGATTGTTTTGATAAGTGTAGGCAAACATAACTCCCAGGTTGCGTTTTGCCACTTGAAAATTATGACCGATACCATATTGTAAATTGAGTGCGGGCAATGCTCTGCGATCTGTTATGCTCCAGCTTGGTGTCATCAGTTTGGCATAATTGGCTTTTTCGCTTGCTGACAAAGTGCTGTAGGTTTCTGAATTCGGTAATCCGTCGGGTAACTGACGCGCGCCGTTGTCTACACCGGCCCAGTCCATAGAACTACCTTCATACGTTTGGAAATTTTTAAACGTAGTGAGTGTGTTAAATGAGGTTCCTATTTGCAGGCTTTGGAAATTCTTTTCGGTTGGTGCTTTAGTATTAATCGTAATCACACCTCCGGCAAATTCGCCTGGCATTTCCGGTGTTGCGGTTTTAGTGATGGTAAGATTGTCGAGCATATTGGAAGGGAAAATATCAAAAGCAAAAGCCTTGCGATCACTCTCTGTACTTGGTAACGGTGCTCCGTTGATGTAAGCCATATTATAACGGTCACTTAAACCACGAATCACTACAAATCGGTTATCCTGCACACTGGCTCCGCTCACGCGTTTTAGTACATCGTTTACTTTTGAATCGCCGTTTTTGGCCATTCCCTCAGCTGTGATTCCGTCTTTTACGCTGGCGTCTTCTTTCATTTCCTTGTTCAACCCGATGTCGCCACCTTTATCAACTTTGAAAACGAATTCAAATTCGTCAAGCGTATCTGCCTTCGGTTCACTCATAGCATACGAAACATTCACCGAGCTGTTCAATACTTCAATTCCTGTAATGGTGTCGGTACTGTAACCCTCCATTCTGAAAACCATACTGTAGGTCCCGTTACTGATTTCGCTGAAGGAATAATTTCCATCAAAATCAGTTTGAACAGCTTGTTTTGTTTCCAACAGGAAAACATCAGCAAAAGGAACAGTGGCTCCACCTTTCTTTTCGGTGACCACACCGTAAATTTTGTGCGTTTGGCCAAGAGTCTTGAAGGCGAACAACGAACCGATTGCGAGAAGAATAACTGAGAATTTCATGTACTATAATTTAACGATGCAAAGTTCTCTCAGAATCATTAGAATGAGGTTAACCTGACTTTACCAGATTGTTAATTAGAAACTCGATTTAGTACGTTTTTTCATGCGTGACTAATGCTGTGTTAATATTGAGATAACATATAACTAACAATGGTTAATGATCCGTTCAAACCGGGGCGCTAAATCACGTTGAAACGTTAATGAAATGTGATCGTTCTGCATTTTGTATTTTTGCATCCTATGTCTGAACATCGATTTTTTGTGGAGCTGGCTTATGACGGAACGGCTTATGCAGGTTGGCAACGTCAGCCCAACGCCCGATCCGTGCAGGAAACGTTGGAACAGCAATTATCGAAATTGTATAGCGGAACGGAAGTTCCGGTAACAGGTTGCGGCAGGACGGATGCGGGAGTTCACGCACATTTTTTCGTAGCACACGTTCATTTACCGGAAGGAATTGATCTGACTGAATTGAAGCACAAACTCAATAAGATGTTGCCGAACGACATTGCCGTTTTTCGGATCTATCCGGTTTCGATGGACATGCATGCACGTTTTCAGGCAAGCTCGCGCACATACCGTTATTATTTGCACCAGGAAAAAAATGTATTCCTGAAAAACAGTTTGTTTTTCCCGAGAGCGCTCAACTTTGACCGGATGAATGAGGCGGCGAAGTATTTTCTGGGTAAACAGGATTTTACATCGTTATCAAAATTGCATACCGATGTAAAAACGAATATCTGCACCGTTTCCGAAGCCGTTTGGAAACAGGAGGGAAGCCAGTGGTATTTTGAAATTACTGCCGACCGGTTTTTGCGCAATATGGTACGGGCAACCGTTGGAACGTTACTGGATGTAGGAATCGGGAAACTGGAACCGGAAACGATTCTGACGATTCTGGAGGCAAAGGATCGCCGCGAAGCCCGGCATTCTGTTGATGCACATGGGTTGTTTTTGTGGCGCGTTACCTATTAATTTTGAATGTTGAATTTTTGATGTTGAATTGGGATTTGCCAAAATTCAACAAAGCATAGTGTTAAACCACAATCATTGTTTGATGCAGTATTTTTGATAAAACCGGCATTTGAATATTGATCATCTTTCTCTATTAATAAGATTCTCATTTAGAAGACGGAACCGGATTTTACCGAAAACCGCATTCAAAATTCAACATCAAACATTCAAAATTATTTACTCTGCAACAACAATAAAATTCGTTGATTTTCCTTTGCCAATCAAAATGTATTTATCATTGATGAGGTAAGACGCATCTACCATCAATCCTTCCTGGACCTTTTCTTTGTTCACCGAAATCGCGTTTCCTTTCAGTTCGCGTTTGGCCTCGCCGTTGGAACTCAAAAAACCGGTACGTGATCCCAATAATTCAACGATGGAAATTCCTGCCGATAAATCAGCTTTGGTTACTGTGGCTTGTTTTACGCCTTCAAATACGGATAGAAAGTCGCGTTCGTTTAACTTTTTCAGATCGTCTGTTGTCGATTTTCCGAACAAAATATTAGTAGCTGCAATAGCTGCTTCCAACGCTTCTTTACCATGTACACGCTCAGTTACTTCTTCCGCCAGCGCGCGTTGCATAGTGCGTAAATGTGTTGCCTGATTGTGTTCCGCTTCAATGGCTTCAATTTCCGCTTTCGATTTCAGCGAGTAGAAACGCATCAGTTTCGGAATATCAGCATCGGTTGTTTTGAGCCAGAATTGGTAAAACTCGTATGGTGATGTTTTTTCGGCATCCAGCCAAACGGTTCCTGATTCGGTTTTCCCGAATTTTCCGCCGTCGGCTTTCGTCAATAACGGACAAGTAAAAGCATATGCCTCACCGCCGGCTTTTTTGCGAACCAATTCAGTTCCGGTGGTGATATTTCCCCACTGGTCAGAACCGCCGAACTGTACTTTTACATTATTGTTTTGGTACAAGTGCAGGAAATCGTAACCTTGTAATAATTGGTAGGAGAACTCTGTGAACGAAATACCGGTTTCGATGCGTTTTTTCACCGAATCTTTGGCCATCATATAATTGACGGTGATGTATTTCCCCACATCGCGAATGAATTCCAGGAACGAAAAATCTTTCATCCAGTCGTAATTGTTCACCAATTCGGCTTTATTTTCGCCGTTTTCAAAATCAAGGAAACGTTTCAATTGTTTTTCGACTGAGGTTACGTTGTGTTGCAATGTTGCTTCGTCAAGCAGATTTCTTTCAGCCGATTTTCCTGACGGATCGCCCACCATTCCGGTAGCGCCGCCCACAAGTGCAAACGGTTTGTGTCCACCCAATTGAAAGTGTTTCAATAACATGATCGGCAATAAATTACCAACGTGCAGCGAATCGGAAGTAGGATCGAAGCCCACATAACCGGCCGTCATTTCTTTGAGCAGTTGTTCTTCCAGGCCGGGCATGATATCCTGAATCATTCCTCTCCAGCGCAGTTCCTCGATGACGTTGTGTTGCATGTTATTGAATTTGTGTGCAAAAATAGCGCTTTCAAGTTATTTCTATGTCTCACCACAAAATTGTTTCCCACAGATCCACAGATTTAGCTCGGCTAACGCCCTCACCACAATTATTTACATTTAGTGGTACAAATAAACACCATGCGCTGCCGTTAGGAGCGCAAAAATCTGCGCATCTGTGGTAAATAAAAAGCGTATTGGCCAGCCGATACAGAATTACCATTAAAATTTTGGTGCAAAATCAATTTCTGATGCCCAATGAACAATCTCGATGTATATTTAGATCGTAATCAGAACTGAAGAACGCATGCTTCAAACCCGAAAAGAGATTGTTTTTGTGACCATGGCTGGTATTTTTATTACCAGTGCGATTGTTGCCGAACTGATATCCTGCAAAACCGTAGATTTCGGTCTTTATCCTGTTATCGCCGGAATTGCGCCGTGGCCGGTGGTGTTTTTGCTCACCGATGTCATGAACGAATACTTCGGGAAACAAGCTGTTCGCCGACTGAGTTGGATTACCTGCGGATTGATCGCTTTTTGTTTTTTGATTGTATTTCTGGCGGTTCAATTGCCCACAGCTGAAGGCTCGTATATGTCTGATGCCGAATTCAGGAAAGTATTCGGTGGTTCGTTACCAATTATGATTGGAAGTATTACAGCGTTTATGCTTTCGCAACTGATTGATGTGTACTTGTTTAGCTTTTTCAGCAAACTCACAAAAGGAAAAATGATCTGGCTGCGCAGTACCGGGTCAACCGTTATTTCTCAGTTAGTCGATTCATATACCGTACTCATTATCGGGTTTTGGATTCCGGGAGTTTTCACAATCGATCAGGTGTTGATTTTCGGGATCACCGGGTATTTAACGAAACTGGTAATCGCTGTTGGATTAACGCCGTTGATCTATGTGATGCATTATGCGGCGAAATCTTTACTCGGGGAGAAACCGAAGGTTTCTTCTTAATGTTGAGTGCTTAATGTTGAATTGGATTTCACCTCTTTTATATGAAGTTTCCTTCTGTACTTAAAAATGATTTGTGTTGGGGAAATGAAACGGATTTTCACCTGAACTTTCATCCAACACCATGTCTATGTCTGCCTTTGGCGTGATCAAAAATCAAGCATCAAAAATTATTCAGGACAAAAGCTCTTCGAATTTTGGAAACACCAATTAAAAATTAAGCATTCAAAATTCAAACTTCGCGTTAGCGAGTAAGTTCCTTAAACACTTCCTCCAGTGATTTTTCCTCAATACGAAGCGTAATCAACAACAGGTTATTTTGCTGCGCATAAATCGCGATCAGTTTTCGTAAGTCTTCCGTTCCCTGGCTTTCGATCAGGAAGGTTGTATCAGTGACTTTCTGCACTTTCGAAACACCCGGTATTTTCTGCAGAACGTTTTTGGAAATAGCTCCATCGAATTCGGCGTAAATAACCTGCTGGCCAACTTCATGCTGCAATTCGCTTGCACTGTTGTCTGCTACGATTTTCCCTTTTTTGATGATGATCACACGGTCGCAAATGGCTTCTACTTCCTGCATGATGTGCGTTGAAAGCATCACTGTTTTTTCTTTCCCGATGGTTTTGATCAGCTGGCGGATTTCCACCAATTGATTGGGGTCCAAACCAGAAGTCGGTTCATCCAAAATCAACACATCCGGGTTGTGAATAATAGCTTGTGCCAAACCGACACGCTGACGGTATCCTTTGGAAAGCATCCCGATTTTTTTGTTCTGTTCCACGTCCAATCCAACGAGGTTGATCATGTCTTTCACACGATCTCTTACCTTATCCATTTTGTAGATTTTCGCTACAAATTCCAGGTATTCTTTTACATACATGTCCAGGTAAAGCGGATTGTTCTCAGGAAGATAACCGATGCGTTTACGCGTTTCAAGTGATTGTTCTTCCACACTCATTCCGCAGACATTTACAAGGCCTTCCGTTGCCGGAATAAAACCAGTAATGATCTTCATGGTGGTCGATTTCCCGGCACCGTTCGGACCTAAGAAACCAACAATTTCACCTTTTCCGACGCTGAAAGAGATATCGTTGACCGCCGCTTGCGCACCGTAATACTTGGTAAGATTTTTTACTTCAATGGACATGTGTTGTACTTTGAGCCACGAAGATAACGATTCGAATTTGAATGTGGTTGGGTGGGGACGCATTTCGACTTCACTTCGTTTCGCTCAATGCCGGGAACTGGTAATCTTGTTATCTTTGCTTCATGTCTCAAATAAAAGGGAAAGTTTTAAAATCTACCGGAAAGTGGTACCAGGTAATGCTCGAAGACGGAAGTCAGATCGATTGCCGGATTCGCGGGCGTTTGCGACTGGAAGGATTGCGTACGACCAATCCGATTTCGGTAGGTGATGTAGTGCTGATCAGCGAAAAGTTCGATGAAGAAGGCAAAGGCGTAATTGAGGATTACGAACATCGTCGCAATTACATTGTGCGAAAAAGCACGAATCTAAGTAAACAGTCGCACATTCTTGCAGCCAATGTTGACCGTGCTTATTTATTGGTCACGCTGAAACATCCTGAAACACATACGGTGTTCATCGACCGGTTTTTGGTGGCGGCAGAATCGTTTCGGATCGAGACCACTCTTTTGTTCAATAAAATTGATTTACTAACCGAAGATGAGCGTTACGATCTGGAAGCAATCATGGATATGTACCGTGTAATTGGTTACCGTTGCGAAGCTATTTCGGCTTCCAACCAGGAGAATATTGATTTTTTACGCGAAGAAATTTCAGGAAACCAGGTGATGATCGCCGGACATTCCGGAACCGGAAAAAGCACGTTGGTCAATGCACTTGATCCGAATCTTGATCTGCGGATCGGGGAGATTTCCAATGCGCATCAACAAGGACAGCATACAACTACGTTCGCCGAAATGCATCCGTTGCAGTCGGGTGGATTTATCATTGACACGCCGGGCATTCGCGCGTTTGGGATTGTGGATCTTGACAAGGAAGTGATTTCTCATTATTTCCCTGAAATGCGCGCCCTGATCGGAGAATGCAAATTTCATAATTGTCAGCATATCAACGAGCCGGGTTGCGCGGTGAAAGCAGGCGTAGAAAACGGCACTATTTACGAATCACGCTACTGGACCTATATGCAGCTCATGACCGGCGATGATCAGGATGTTCACCGAAGAAATAAACATACATGAGACTGGTTATTCAACGTGTGTCAGAAGCTTCGGTAACGATTGACGGAAACGTTCGCGGAGTCATTGGAAAAGGATTTCTCATTTTGATTGGCATTGAAAGCACCGATACACAAGACGATGTGGAATGGCTGGTGCAAAAAACCGTCAACATGCGCATTTTCTCTGACGATGAAGGAAAGATGAATTTGTCGTTGAATGATGTTTCGGGCGAATTACTGGTAATCAGCCAGTTTACGTTACACGCGTCGACCAAAAAAGGAAATCGTCCGAGCTTTATTCAGGCCGCAAGGCCAGAAACGGCTGTTCCGTTATATGAATCGTTTGTGAAAGGCTGTAAGCTGGCGGGAATAAACAACGTCGAAACCGGAATTTTCGGCGCTGATATGAAAGTCGCGTTGATCAACGATGGACCGGTAACAATTGTTATTGATTCAAAAGAACGGAACTAATGGAAAACGATCTGACTCTTAAAGCAGCGCAGGCACTGGTTGATCAATGGATCACAACCATCGGCGTGCGCTACTTCAATGAACTCACCAATATGGCTATGCTCACCGAAGAAGTCGGCGAAGTGGCGCGGATTATTGCCCGGAGATATGGTGAACAAAGTGAAAAAGAAAGCGACAAGAATAAAGATCTCGGCGATGAAATGGCGGATGTGTTATTCGTGCTGATTTGTTTAGCCAATCAAACCGGGGTGGATTTGGAGGAAGCGCTAAAACGTAACCTGGAAAAGAAAACGAACCGGGATAAGGATCGGCATTTGAATAATGAAAAGCTGAAATAAAACACAGTTATCTGTTGATTTTCAGGCCTCCTTTTTGAGCGTGAGTTTTTCCGTAATATTGCGGGATTACTGAATTTAACCCACTTATAATCAGTAAGTTTTGCTCAGTTTATCCGCTACAACCTTATCCACCGGAAACGTCAATTGGTCAGGCGAAAGATCTTCGCAGTTCACCCATCTGAAAACTTCATAATCACCCGTTTCGGGTTTGGGATTGCACTTAATCACAGATAAATCCGGAACATGAACACGGTAATAAACCGAGATCAACTGGTCGTTTTCAGCGAAGGCCGACTGCTGAAAAAAATCGGTAAGGTAATACAAATCACCGGCTGTAATTTCAATTCCCAATTCCTCCTGAAATTCACGTTTGAGACAATCGATGATTCCTTCGCCCCATTTCAAACCGCCGCCAGGAAACTTGGTATAAGCGTATCCATTCCGACGTTCATCGGCCAGCAATACATCATTACGCTCATTGAAAAGCAAGCCGTAAACCCGCAGATTGAATTGTTTGACAGACATTCGAAATTATTGTTCCAGGATAGCCGTAATGTTTGGCTTAAAGTACAATTCCGACTTCAATACTTTTCCATCTTCGCGGTAAATCGGCTGGCCGTTTGCATCCAGTTTACTCATGTTCGAGCGTTGAATTTCCTGGAATACTTCGGCGATTTTGTGCTGTAATCCGTGTTTCAAAATGGTTCCGCACAAAATATACAACTGATCACCCAACGCATCGGCAATTTCAACTAAATCACCACGCTGCGCCGCTTCGAGGTATTCTTCGTTTTCTTCCTTCATCAGGTTGAAACGCAGGGCTACTTCAGCCTCAGTTAACTGAGCGGTCGGTTCGTAATTATTGGAGATATTGAATGCATTGTGAAATGCTTCCACGGCTTGAATGGTTTCCTGAAGTGTCATGTGTTGTTGTTTTGACAAAAGTAAGATTTTTAGTGTTGTGATGTAGGCTAGGGACGCATCAGAATCTCCACATAACAGTATCAAAATCTAAGGACAAAAAAGTAAGCTCGGGACGCATCCCGAGCTATACACAACAATCTAAAATATAATATGAAATAGTTCTATGACTTAAAGAACAAACAAATGTAATACACACCTGCAGCCAATACAGCCGATACCGGAATTGTAAGGATCCATGCCCAAAGTAGGTTGATCGTTACACCCCAGCGAACCGCGCTTAAACGTTTGGTTGCCCCAACCCCGATAATGGAGCCGGTAATGGTATGCGTAGTAGAAACCGGAATACCGAATTGCGATACGGTAAACAACGTTAACGCACCTGCTGTTTCTGCACAAACACCTTCCAGCGGAGTTACCTTGGTGATCTTGGTTCCCATTGTTTTCACAATTTTCCATCCTCCCATCAAGGTTCCCAAACCGATCATCAAATAACACATAAAGGCAATCCAGCCCGGCATGGTGTCACTGTTGACTTTGGTCTCCATTTTGTAACCGCTGAGCAACTCACCTGAATTTTCGTCCACGTAGTCAGCAAAGAAACCTGCATTCGTGTATTCGCGATTAACCTCTTTTTTGCTAAAAATCAGTTCCTCGGTTTTGTAATCATGCACTTCTTTTCCTTTGGTATATACCAAAAGTGGTTTCAATTCATTACTTGCAGTTTTAAAATCAGCTTTATCCTCTTTCAATGACAGCAAAAATGGATTTTTAGGATCTGCTTTCGGGTTCAATTTCTCGTCTTCAAACAAGGTCTCGTCAGCTGTCATGTCAATGATGTCTTTCCCATCCTGGTAAATAACATGCCCGTTAACTTCGGTTTTCTTCGGAGAGAATTTCTTGGTTTTCCCCGTATCGTCCTTGTACTTGATTTGCACCACTTCGGCTACCGTAAGGTAAGACGGCAGTGTATCATTGACTTCACCGTTTCGGATAGCATTGGAGTAAACGATCAGTGCGGCGCAGATAATACCCATTACTTTTTGCGAATCGGCACCACCATGACCCAATGAAAAGGCTGCTGAAGACAACAATTGCAAACGTTTGTACATGGTCGATTCTTTCATAGCCGACTGGCGCTTGCCGTAAAATATCTGGTAACCGGTGTAGGTTAGCAAGAAAACACCCAGGGTTCCTGCGATGATCCAGATCATGATCGGTTTCAAATCGATGAAATCTTTGTAGTACCAGGATGCCCAAACTGTTAAAGCTGAAAGTCCGGTTGCCCAGATCATCTTCTTAATAAATACGCGTTGAACGGTCACCAATGCGATAATAAAGGCTATGAAACCACCAATGAGCGGCGCTAAGAAGATAAACAACAAAGGCTTGATAATTTCCTCCATTTTCAACACATCAAAACCTGCATGTGCAACTGCTGCGCCGGCAAATCCTCCAATGAGGGTATGTGAAGAAGAAGAAGGTAATCCCAGGTACCACGTGAACAGGTTCCAGGCAGTTGCGGCGATCAATCCGGCCAGAATCACCCAAAGGTCAATCACAGAATTGTCTACCGTTTTTGCCACCGTATTTCCAACACTCATATCAAACACCCAAAATGCGGCTACGTTGAACACTGCTGCCCAAACTACCGCCTGAAACGGGGTTAATACTTTGGTGGAAACTACCGTTGCAATAGAGTTTGCCGCGTCATGAAAACCATTTACCAGGTCAAACAACAAGGCAATGATGATGATAACGATTAATAACGTAAACATATCGATCTCGGTTATTAGCGTGAATTATGCGTATTTAACTACGATTGATTCGATGACGTTACCCACATCTTCGCATTTGTCGGTAGCAACCTCCATAATCTGGTAGATTTCGCGTTTTTTGATGAGTTCTTTGGCGTCGATATCCGAATCGAATAACTTCTCAATGCTCAGGTCAAAAATATCATCAGCCTGGTTCTCGATTGAGTTGATCTTGATCACACATTCAATGATTTTTTGCGTGTTCTTCAGATTACGTAATTCCTTTACGGCTGCGTTCACTGCAAATACGGCTTCTTCAATCGCATCAGCCATTTTCAGGATTCCCGAATCATTCGGATCAACTTTGTAGAAATTGATTTTCTTACCGGTGGCATAAATATGGTCGGCGATATCATCCAATGAGGTAGCTAAAGCGTGAATATCTTCACGATCAAATGGTGTAATGAAGTTTTTACCCAATTCCATAAAGATCTCATGTGTCAGATCATCATTCTGATGTTCCAGATCTTCCATCTCTTTAATGATAACTGCGCGTTTGTTATAATCGGCCTCGTTGACACACAATACCAATTTCCCGGCAATTGCCTCCAGGTTTTGACTAGCTTGTTCAAACAACGAGTAAAAAATTCTGTCTTTCGGTAAAAAGAACTTCAATAATCCTGATGCCATAATCGTTAAATATTTGCAGCAAAGGTATCTCTTACATAGAACCGCATAACACTTCCTCCTATTGTTAACGAAAAGGTAAAGTTCGCTTATTACGAAGGTGGCTTACTGATCTTGAATTCCCGAATCTCTTTGGGAACAAGGGGTTTTGGAGAATGCAATATTAACTTAATGTTAAGGATGAGATTCGGTCAGGATTTTTTAGGGGATAGCGCAGGATTTTTTTTGAGTTTTTAAGACCGAGTTCTAATGTAGCGGGGTCCAATATTAACCCAATGTTAATTATATTAACAAATAATTACCATGTTATTTCGTATTTGTTAATTCAGTGTTAAGTGATCTACTTTCGCAGCGAATTAATCTTAAAACGGAATAAAAATGTTTGTAGTTCAACTCAAACCGGTTGCTTGTATTACAGGGCTATTAGTTGTAAGTACTATCGGATTTTCTCAGCAAAAACCTGATTCGGTGCAAAGTATCAAACCGGCAACCACGTCTTCCAAATGGTATGATCAGTTTGCGATAAGAGGTTATATGCAAGTGCGTTACAATCGCTTGCTTGAAACTAATGAAAAGTTGAAATGCGAACAGTGCGATAAGTCGTGGGGTGAAGACGGAGGTTTCTTTATTCGCCGAATGCGCTTGATTTTTTACGGTCAGGTTTCCGAGCGCGTGTATTTCTATGTTCAACCTGATTTTGCATCATCAACCGGAACGACAAACCACATTGTTCAATTACGTGACGCTTATGTTGATTTAGGGTTGGATAAACAGAACCAGTTTCGTTTTCGATTGGGACAAAGCAAAGTTCCCTATGGATTTGAAAACATGCAATCCAGTCAAAACAGGTTGCCGCTGGATCGAAATGATCCGTTGAACAGTGCGCTCTCCAACGAGCGTGATTTGGGAGTGTTTTTCTATTGGGCGCCACCGAAAACCCGTAAGTTGTTTAGTGACCTGGTGAAGGACGGATTAAAAGGTTCGGGAGACTACGGCGTATTTGCGTTGGGTACTTACAATGGTCAAACAGCAAATCAGTCAGAAAAAAACAACAAATTACATGTGGTCAGTCGCTTGTCTTATCCTTTTGAAATCAAGAATCAGGTAATTGAAGCAGGTGTACAGGCTTACACTGGTAAATTTGTGTTGTTAAATACAAGTCCGGGTGTAAAACGCACGGTCGATTCCGAATACCTTGATCAACGTGTGGGAGCATCCTTCATTCTTTACCCGAAACCATTTGGTATCCAGGCGGAGTACAATGTGGGACAGGGGCCTGAGTTTAATAAACAAACCGATTCTATCGAAGTGCGTAATTTATCAGGAGGTTATATTACAGCTTCGTATCAGTTGAAATTGGGGAAACAATTATTGATCCCGTTTGTGCGCGGTCAGTATTACGAAGGTGGAAAAAAACATGAATTAGATGCTCGCAGCTACCGTGTAACGGAATATGAAATAGGATTTGAATGGCAGCCTCACAAGAACTTTGAACTGGTGGCCATGTATACCATTTCAAGTAGACGTTTTGAGGATTATGTAAAACAAGACAATCTTCAAACCGGACGACTCCTTCGAATACAGGCACAATTGAATTTCTAAGTTAAAATCGATATAAGTATTATAATAGGGTTGGATGATTCCAGCCCTTTTTTGCGATTGAACCAAGGGTAATCAATCGATGATTTTAAACTTATAACCGATTCCTTTTACTGTTTGAATGTGGCCATCACCAATCTTCTCACGCAACTTACGCACATGAACATCAATGGTACGATCACCCACCACAATATCGGTTCCCCAAACTTTTTCGAGAATATAATCGCGTTCAAATACTACATCGGGTCGGGAAGCCAGTAAAGCCAGCAACTCAAATTCTTTCTTTGGAAGGTGAATTGCATTGCCATCTTTATATATAAGGTACTTTTCGCGATCAATAATCAATTCATTGCCCATTGCCGGCTTCGTGGCAGCCGTTTCTTTCCGGCGCATCAGCGCATTGATCCGGCTCACGAGTACGCGCGGTTTGATCGGTTTGGATATATAATCATCGGCCCCGGCATCCAAACCGGCTATTTGACTATAATCTTCATTGCGTGCCGTGAGGAAACAAATCAGTACTTGTTCCAGTCCGGGAGTTTTACGCAAAGTTTCACATACTTCTACACCGTCCATTCCCGGCATCATGACATCAAGAATCACCAGAGCCGGTAATTCGTCTTTACAGATCTGAATTCCTTCTTGCCCATTAGGTGCGCAAAAGACCGTGAAACCTTCTTTTACCAAATTGTAACTGAGAATATCACGGATATCTTCCTCGTCATCTATGATTACTATTTTGTCCATGGGCGCTATATTCTCTTTTTTATGGGAAATTCTTGATACGAAAATACCGATTATATTGGAATCTTAAAAGTCTCTTTTATTCAAACTCTTGAACTGGAAGAACGGTCGAAAACCATTTTAAATACGCCTTATCGTTAATATTCTGTGTTTAATTGTTATTAATCCGTAATTAACAAACGTTTTCAAACAGCCAATTCTTCCAATCCTGATAATGTGAAGGAATGTTAAGACTAGAAAAAACTATTGTACAAAAGAATCTTTCGCTTACCTTTGTCCCTAGTAGTAGTAGGTTAGGTTGATTAGTGTGATAAGAGTTTAGGACGCCCGTTCTAAACTCTTATCTATTTTATGGAGTTTCTGTTCTGTGTTAACCTCACTTTTTCAAATCGTTTTTCTTTGTAACTTGCCACCACTATAGGCAAGATTATGGCGTCAAAAGCAAAAATTCTTCTCGTTGAAGACGATACCAATTTAGGGTTTGTAATTGCAGATCAATTGAAATCAGAAGGTTACCAGGTGGTTCTTTGTTCCAACGGCCAGGAAGGCCACATCCGGTTTACCGAAGACACCTACCATTTGTGCATTTTTGATGTCATGATGCCGAAGAAAGACGGGTTTACGCTGGCGCGTGAAATTCGTAAGATCAACACCGAAACGCCAATCCTGTTTCTCACGGCTAAATCAATGACCGAAGATAAAGTAGAAGGTTTTAATGCCGGCGGTGATGATTACCTGACGAAACCGTTTTCGTTTGACGAACTCTCAGTGCGTGTGAAAGCCTTGCTCAAACGGGTTAATATTCACGAAGATACCGAAGATAAAGTAATTCAATTGGCTGGTTATGTGTTCGATACCGAAAACTTTACACTGAAGCATCCTCAGTTTGAGAAAACCCTGACCAAAAAAGAAGCAATGGTGTTAAAGCTATTGTGCCAGTTTAAGAACCAGGTACTACCGCGTGAGACCATTCTGACAGCAGTTTGGGGGCAGGACGATTATTTTGCCGGAAGAAGTATGGACGTTTTCATCACTAAATTGCGCAAGTATCTCAGCCACGATGATGCGATTTCTATTGCAAACATTCATGGAATCGGGTTTAAACTTGAAGTGAATTAAGCCTAATTCTCGCAGCGACTGTTGAAGGAAGTCTACTGTGGAAACCTTCAAAAAAGTATCTTTGTCCTACTATGAGTTGGATCTTACACCTTGAAACGGCAACGAAAGTCTGTTCTGTAGCGCTTTCCTCGAATGGCGAATTACGTCAGTTGGAAGAAATTGCCGATGACCAGTATGCACATGGTGAACAGCTCACGTTACTCATTGAAAAAGTGTTGAAGAATGCGGCAATTACTCCGCGTGATCTGGCTGCTGTGAGCGTTTCCTCCGGACCCGGATCGTATACCGGATTGCGCATCGGCGTTTCTACCGCGAAAGGTTTGTGTTACGCATTGGGAATTCCGCTGATTGCAATCGATTCGCTGAGTTCAATGGCAGCTTTGGCACATGAAAAATACCTGCAGCAAACACTTTGTCCAATGATCGATGCCCGGCGAATGGAAGTCTATTGCACCATTTTTGCAACTGATGGTTCTGTTCTGAAACCGATGAGCGCTGATGTGCTGAATGAAAATAGTTATACTGATTTTGAACCCTTTGTTTTCTTCGGTGACGGCGCTCCTAAAATGGCCGATCTTTGGAAAGCCAAAAACGCGATTTTTGATTCCGGACTGCGTTGTTCTGCTTCCGGACAAACAACAATGGCGTTTGAGAAATTCAATAAAAACGAATTTGAAGATGTGGCATATTTCGAGCCGCTGTATTTAAAAGAGTTTGTAGGAACAGTGAAGAAACAGGTGGAATGATTTCATGTTCCTGATTATTACAAAGATAGGTATTTCCAGATCGTTTTTGAGAATTTTTGATGTTCGTAATATTGCGAAATCACGTTCATTTATTTGACATGCCAATTTGCAATATTACGAACGTTGTTCCGACTTAATTTTAGCCCTTTTCCGCCTGTGCAAATTCGGTAAAAAAACCGTCACGATCCCAATCAGCGGTAAAAACGAACAGATCTGGTACACAAACGAAATACTGGTTTTGTCAACAAAATAACCCAAAAGCGCCGATCCCAAGCCACCCATTCCGAAAGCGAATCCGTAGAACAAACCTGATACCATCCCGATTTTTCCCGGAAGTAATTCCTGCGCATACACCAAAATTGAAGAGAACGCTGAGGCCAGGATCGCACCTGCTATACAGCTGAACACACAGGTCATTGTCAGATCGCAATATGGCATTAGTAAGGTAAACGGCGCCGCACCAACGATGGAAAACCAAATGATGATTTTTCGTCCGTATTTATCGCCCAGCGGCCCGCCGATAAGTGTTCCCAACGTTACGGATCCCATAAAAGCAAACAAATAAAGCTGCGATTGCTGAACGCTCAAGTGAAATCGATCAATGAGGTAAAACGTAAAGTAGTTGCTGATACTGGCAGTATAGAAGAACTTCGAGAAAATGAGCAGCAACAAAATACCAATCGAAATGATGATCCGGCGTTTGGAAACGTCAATGGGTAAATCGTTATACGCATTGCGTTTAAAGGCGCGATGGCTGAGGTATTCCTTATACCAGCGGCCAACGTAAGTCAACACCATCAATGCAATTAGCGCCGAAGCAACAAACCATACAATGTGCTGCTGTCCGTTGGGAACAACAATAAAAGCCACCAGTAACGGCCCCAATGTAGCGCCGGCATTTCCGCCCAATTGAAAAATGGCCTGTGCCAAACCGCGTTTACCGCCCGAAGCATAGTAGGCAACCCTTGAAGCTTCCGGGTGAAAAACCGAAGAACCGATTCCGATGAAACACGCCGCTAGTAAAATTGTGGTGAAACCATTGGCAAAAGCGAGTAATACAACACCGGTTAATGAAAACACCATCCCGCCGACAAACGCATATGGTTTGGGATATTTATCGGTAAAATTGCCCACGAAAGGTTGCAAAATAGACGCGGTAACCTGGAAAGCAAACGTGATAAACCCGATTTGCGTAAATGAAAGCTGATAATCTGCTTTAAGCATCGGATACACCGAAGGCAATACCGATTGAATCAAATCATTGAGAAAATGCCCGAAGCAAACCGCAAAAAGAATCGGAAACACGGTAGTGTAAGCATCCTTTTTCTGAAGCGTCTCAGCGGAATTCATGGCGCAAATTTACAGGTATTTGCCGGTTGACAATCGATTATTCTGTTAAAAAGAGTTCCCTCGAATCCATCCAACTTGGTCGATTACATGTTAAAAATCTTTCCCACGAATACACGAATTTGGCTCACCTAACGGACTCGCTGACAATTATAAACAAGCTATACATGATTGTCAAACATAGAGCGTGTCCGTTAGGCACGCAAAAAATTCGTGTATTCGTGGGAAATAAAAAAACAGCTTTTGGTTAGTGCTGTAGTGTATCGGCTAGCCGATGCTGGCAGTCATCAAGTTCTCCAAAAAAGTTCCCGAGGCACCCTCAGCCAGACTTTTTAAGTAGGCCGAACCGATAATAACACCATCACATTCCTGGAAACCCTGATCACGTTTTTCGGGTGAATCAATTCCGAATCCCAGGAATAATGGAGTTTCGCCGCACAAGATTTTTAATTCACGGTATCGCTTTTGTTTGGATTCATCAATCAGGTAACCATTTCCGGTAATACTTGTCTCGCCAACCAAATACACAAAACTTTCCTTGCAGGCCAAAGCAATTGTCTTTACCCGTTCATTATCCGTTGCGGGTGTAATCAGAAAAGTGACCGGAACATCATACGCCCGAAAAATTTTCGCGTAACGTGTATTGTACAATTCGAGCGACAGGTCCGGTAAGATCAGCGAATCAATTTTCAGCTCCTGGCACTTCGCCAAAAAATTCCCCAAACCGTATTGCAAAACCGGATTCAAATAACCCATCAACACCAGTGGAATAGTAATCTGACTACGAATACCGGTTAATTGCCGAAAAAGCAAATCGAGCGTCATACCGTTTTCAAGTGCAATCGAACTGGTATGTTGAATCACAGGTCCGTCAGCCATCGGATCAGAAAACGGTATCCCGATTTCGATGAAACTGACGCCTTGTTCCTGCAATCGGATCAATTGTTCGGGAAGACTTTCGCGTTGCGGAAATCCGGCTGTGATAAAAATGCTGACTTGTTTAGTTGCTTTTTTAAATGGATTCATGATGCGTTTAAAGTTGAATTTCTACCTGATAAGTGTTCATGTCTTTATCGCCACGACCTGAAAGGTTGATCACAACACAATCATCGGATGTCAACTGAATTTGATGCAGCGCAGCTAGTGCGTGAGCACTTTCCAATGCTGGAATAATCCCTTCCAAGCGTGAGCATTCCATTGCTGCTTCAAGTGCTTCAGTATCTGTAACCGCTAGTGATTTTGTGCGGCCGGTGGCAATTGTGTGTGCATGCAATGGCCCGATTCCGGGATAGTCCAATCCGGCGGAAATGGAATGAGGTTCAATTACCTGTCCGCCAGAATCCTGCATCAATAAAGTGAAACTTCCGTGCAGCACGCCGGGACTTCCCAATACGGAAGTAGCGGCAGATTTCCCGGAATGAATCCCTAAACCAGCTGCTTCAACGGCTATCAATTCTACATCGGGCTGATCGTAATAATGATAAAACGCTCCGGCCGCATTACTTCCGCCACCCACACAGGCAATCACTTTGGTCGGATTCCGGTTGCCGGTTTTTGCCAGCAATTGTTCGCTGATTTCTTTTGAAATGACCGATTGAAAATAAGCCACCATTTCCGGATAAGGATGCGGTCCAACCACGCTGCCAATCAGGTAATAAGCGTCTGGGTGATTGATCCAGTGGCGAATGGCTTCATTGGTGGCATCTTTCAGTGTTTTACTTCCGGAAGTAGCCGGAACGACCTTCGCCCCCAGCATTTTCATGCGCTGTACATTCGGTGCCTGGCGTTCAATGTCTTTTTCACCCATGTAAACAATGCAGTTCAAACCCATCAATGCGCACACGGTTGCGGTTGCCACGCCATGCTGTCCGGCGCCGGTTTCGGCAATGATATCGGTTTTTCCCATGTGTTTCGCCAACAGAATCTGGCCGATGGTGTTGTTGATTTTGTGCGCGCCGGTATGACATAGATCTTCGCGCTTGAAATAAACCGGACAGCCGAATTTTTCGGAAAAACGCGCTGCAAAACACAATGGAGTAGGTCGCCCGACATAATCGTTGAGCAAGGAAGAAAAATCCCGCTCAAACGTTTCCGTGAAACAATACGAACGAAAAGCCCGCTCAAGATTTTCTACATTTTGGCGCAGCAACTCAGGAATGTAAGCGCCACCGAAATCACCGTAAAAACCCAATTCGTCGGTTTCAAGATAAGATGCTGTTTTCATGTTGCAATTGTTGAATGAATGTTTCAATTAATTGTACGTTTTTGATTCCCGGTGCAATTTCAAACCTGCTGTTGAGGTCATATCCGATGCAAAACGGATGGTCGAAATGAGCCAGAGAAACTAAGGTATCCAATCCGATACCACCGCTCAGGAAAAAGGATTTTGGGCCTTTGTAATCAGTAAGAATTTCCCAATCGAATGAAACCCCTGATCCGCCACGTTGCCCGGTTTTTGTGTCAAACAGGAAATAATCCACCGCATTTTTATACGAATCAGTTGCTTCCAGATCGGTTTTTGTGGCAATTCCGAAAGCTTTGATCACCAGGATGTCTTTCGGTAATTGTTTACAGAAATCAGGTGTTTCGTCTCCGTGCAATTGTACGGTTGTAAGTTGGTGGTGCTGAATTGTTTGTTCAATCGTTTCCAGTGAAGCATTCACAAAAACACCCACGCGCTGTTTCCCGAAAGAAGGAACGGATTCCTGCGTAAAACGAGGCGATTGTTCCGCAAAAATAAATCCGATAAAATCCACTTCCGGAATGGCCACAATTTTCCTGCTTTCGATGTTGTTTGTCAATCCGCAAACTTTGATCTGTTTCATACTGCCAGTGTTAATTGGGCTAAATGCTGTTCGCGTAAAATGCTTTCTCCGATCAGCGCACCTTTGTAACCGGCAGCTTTTAATGCATCCAATTCGGAAACCATTTTAATACCGGAAGCGGTAATCGCAGGAATAAAATGCGGGAGATAAGGTGCCAGAACGAAACTGTGTTCCAACGAAGTTTGCTGCGCTGCCAGATCACGATTATTAACCGCGATGATGTCTACTTCGTCGTTGAGTTTTTCCAGTTCGTGAAAGGTGTGGATTTCAAAGACCACTTCCAATCCGAGACTTTTGGCTACAATCGTCAAGTGATGTGCCTGTTGTTTTTCCAAAACGGCTGCGATGAGTAAAATAGCGTCAGCACCGGCGGCTTTCGATTCGAATAATTGCAATTCGTCGATGATGAATTCTTTGCGCAAGACAGGCAGTTTGCTTGCTGATCGCACTTCTAATAAATCATCAATGCTTCCACCGAAATAAGCCTGATCGGTGAGTACGCTGATGGCAATGGCTCCGCTTTCCTCGTATTCTCTCCCCAGTTCAGCAGGATTGAGATCGGGAGAAATGATACCTCCGCTCGGTGATTTTCGTTTGATTTCTGCGATAATACCGAATTCATGATCTGATAATTGTTGCTTCAACGAACGCGTCGCTTTTGAAAACAGTGGTTGTTGAATAAAAGAATCGATGGAATTGTTTTGCCGCAAAAGCTGTACTTCCTGTTGTTTATTAGCGATGATGCGATCGAGTATTGTTTTCATAGATTTTGTACTTAGAATTTTAATGATAGTTCTGTATCGGCTAGCCGATACACTTTTTATTTCCCACATATGCACAGACTCTGCTCGGCTAACGCCCTCGCTAATAGGATTTAAAAGCGTGTCCGTTAGGCACGCACAAATTTGTGTATCTGTGGGAAGCCAGCAGTACAACATTTATATTTGGTGCAAGGCGTTTTCATAAAATCAGTTGTTTGGTTGAAGATGATTGAATACCACTCCGGATTTCAGTTGTTCCAAAGCAGTGAAAAAAGCTTCTGTATAAGAAAGTGACGGATCGAATGTTTGAAGAGCCAAAGCCACATTTCCCGCAACAACCGTGTTTTGTGCTTCCGTACCTTTTCCTTTGAGAATGGCTCTAAGCATTTTTGCAGCTTCCCGGGCAGAATTTCCTCCCTGAATCGATGTGAGTGAAACCGGTTTTCCGGTCGGATTTTTATGCATCAATTCATCGCGATTACCACTCAAAATGCGGGTAGAACCGATGAACGTCAGTTCGTCGAAACCGTCCATGCCGTGAATGACCGTATATCCTTTTTTTGTTCTGTGCAAAACGTGCTGGTAATGCTTCGCCAGTTCGAGTGAATACGTCCCCGTAAGCTGATGAGTAGGATTTGCAGGATTCACCAATGGGCCAATTCCATTAAAAAATGTGGGAATTCCCAGCGCTTTCCGTAAATGAGCAACACGTTTCAGCGTCGGATGAAACAATGGCGCATGCAGAAAACAAATGTTGTGTTTGTCAAGTTGCTGCTGCAATTGTGATTCATCGGCAGTGAATTGATAACCCAACGTTTCCAGCACAGTAGACGAACCGCAGAGCGAACTCACGCCGTAATTGCCATGTTTTACTACTTTGTAACCAAGACTGGCGACCACAAACGCGCTTGTGGTAGAAACATTAAACGTATTTTTTCCGTCGCCGCCTGTTCCGCAAACGTCAATGGTTTGGCCGGCTTCGAGTTTTACCGGAAGTGCCAGTTCGAGCAGGGCCTTACGAAATCCGATCAATTCATTCAATTGCAAACCACGGTATTGAAGTGCGGTCATCAGCGCTACAATTTGCTCATCAGTGGTTTCACTGTGATTGAGTTTCAACATCGTTTCATAAGCATCTTCTTCCGAGAGATAAGCACCGGTCATTAATGTTTTTAGTATTTTTTTCATCGTAACGAATTAATCCAGTTCGTAATCATTGTTCTTCCTGTTGGTGTGAGGATCGATTCCGGGTGAAATTGAATTCCTATCGTTGGGTGTGAAACATGCCGGAATGCCATAATGGTTTGATCCTCGGTTCTGGCAGTAATTTTTAGCGCAGAATTTCCATCTTGACTAACCTGCCAGCTGTGATAGCGTCCAACTTCAACCATTCCTGGTAAACCGACAAAAAGCGCTTCATCATTATCAATCGAAACAACACTTGCTTTTCCATGAATGGGAACCGGACAACGTTCCAGCTTCGAACCGAAAACTTCCGCAATGGCCTGATGTCCCAAACAAACGCCCAGCACTCCTTTCGTTCCCGAATAACGACGAATGATGGTTTTTAATTCGCCAGCTTCATCGGGAATTCCGGGTCCGGGCGACAATAAAATGGCATCGCATTGATCCAGTAAATCATAGTCAATGGCATTGTTGCGTTGTACAAATACTTCCACATCTTCGCATTCGCGTACGTAGCGAACCAGGTTGTAGACAAACGAGTCTAAATTGTCTATCACTGCTATTTTCATGCGTTCTCAAATTGGGGTGAATGTGCGGCAGAAATGGCTCTTCGCAAGGCGGCCAGTTTGTTAGTGACTTCCTGTAGTTCGTTTTCAGGCTCAGAATCCAGTACAATTCCGGCACCGGCCCTGAAATGCAGAATGTTGTTTTTACTTAGCATACTTCGGATAACAATGGCGAGGTTCACGGATCCATCGATTCCCAAAAAACCGATTGCGCCGCCATAATAGTTTCGATTGTCACCTTCCAGTTGCTGAAGCAATTCCAATGCTTTTGGTTTGGGGGTTCCGGAAAGTGTTCCTGCAGGAAAAGTTCCCGAAAAAAGCTGCAACGGATGATGATTGTTCAGCCGACCGATTACTTTTGAAACCAGGTGAATCACATGACTGAATTGCTGAACTTCCTTGTAAGCTGCAACTTTTACTTCACCGCAATACTTGCTCAAATCATTACGTGCCAAATCAACGAGCATGGTGTGTTCAGCATTTTCTTTTTCGTCGTGAACAAGTTGATAAATAGCGGCCAAATCGTGTGCTTCGGTTCCTGTTTTTCGCACTGTTCCGGCAATCGGGTGAATCGAAGCAATTCCTTTTTTGAATTGAATTTGCGTTTCGGGTGACGAGCCCATCAATCGGTACGATTCCATATCAGCGTAAAACAAATACGGCGATGGGTTTAAGCGCCGCAGTTGACGATACACTTCAAAATCATCACCAAAAAACGGTTGAGAAAACGGCCGGGAAACCACCAGTTGAAAAACGTCTCCTCTCAGAATGTGATGTTTGGCGCGATCAACCATTGAGAGAAAAATTTCATCTGAAATGTTGGAAACTGCCTCATCTGTCACCGAAAACGGTAAACTTTCAGGTGCGTTTTTGCGAAGCTGAAGTTCTAATTCATCCAATGAAGGTCGTTCATCCGAAAAAGAATTGGTGATGATGTGTCCCGAATCGTGAAAATGGTCCAGCACGATGAGGTATTCATAAAGTGTCAGATGCGCCAGGGGTAAATCACTTTCGCCGGCCAAGCGTTCAATTCCAGTTTCCTCAAAATGCCCGAACTCAAATCCGAAATAGGAAAAGAAACCGTTGTGCTGAATTTCCGGCGATTCAAAACCGATGGAAGAAATGATTTCGACCAATTGTTGTGTCACCGATTGTGTTGATTCAAATGGAATCAAAAGCGTTTCCGTAATGCTTTGGAGCGTAATAGAAGTATCGCTGACACTAATTTCCACCAGCGGATTTAATCCGATAAATGAATGGCTATCGACCCGCGAATGATAGTCGTTACTTTCCAGTAAAACCGGTTTTCGATAGTGATTCCGTAGGTTTAAGTAAATCCCGACCGGCGTATGAAGATCGGCATTGAATGGATGAATGTGAGAGAAAATATGCATGATTTTAAAAAGTTGGGAACAAAAAAAACGGCTGTCAGTGATGACAAGCCGCGCTTAATTATAGGGAAATACCAATGCGTTAATGCCAGTCATCTAGAAAAGAAAACTGCCACCAGCATTGTGTATTGTTCATGCGAATCATGGTGCAAATGTAGAGCGCAACTTTTTAATTCACAAACAAAAAGTGAAATAAATTTATGTTACTGAATATTTTGTTGATTTTATAACAGTATATTTGTCGGCAAATGATGCTGTTTTTATCCATACAACAAGGAACTTATTGGTGGATCGCTTTCAAACGATAGCGAAACAGCAGGCATTATAGGGTATTCCCGTTTTCCGCCTGAGGTGGAAGCGGGATTTTTTATTTTGATTAACAGTTTGACCGCCCTGTTTTGGGTGAAAAAAGAGTAATCTTGTAGTAGTATGAGCAGCTTGATTCAGAAAAGTGGAAAACGACCTTATTTAATAGCGGGTCCGTGCAGCGCCGAAACCGAAGAACAAGTAATGGAAACAGTGATGCAACTGCAGCAATATTGTTCCATTGATCTTTTGCGTGCCGGTATATGGAAACCGAGAACACGTCCCGATTCGTTTGAAGGAATAGGAGAAATCGGCCTGGAATGGCTGGTAAATGCCGGGAAAATGATCAACGTTCCAACCACAACAGAAGTTGCCAATGCCCGTCATGCTGAACTGGCACTGAAAGCTGGTGTCGACACACTTTGGATTGGTGCACGAACCACTGTAAATCCGTTTGCGGTGCAGGAAATTGCCGACGTACTGGAAGGAACAAAAATTCCTGTTTTGGTAAAAAATCCGGTGAATCCAGATTTGGAATTGTGGATTGGCGCTTTTGAACGCCTGGAAAAAGCAGGGATTACTGATCTTACGGCCATTCATCGTGGTTTTTCGGTTTACAAACATCCTAAATACCGCAATGTGCCAAGCTGGGAATTGCCGTTGGCATTGCGGGATCGTTTGCCTGACATTCCACTGATTTGCGATCCGAGCCATATTTCCGGAAAACGCTCATTGTTGCTGGAAGTTTCGCAAAAAGCAATGGACCTGAATTTCGATGGTTTGATGATTGAATCGCATCGCAATCCCGATGAGGCATGGTCGGATGCCGCACAACAATTGACTCCAGCCAACTTAGCAATTCTGATCAGTGAACTCATTCTCCGATCTCGTGAAGTAAGCGATAATGCGCTTCAGGAATTAGAAGAATTGCGAGAGAAAATAGGGGTGCTCGATGATCGTTTATTCGAAATTCTGACAGCCCGAATGCGATTGAGCGAAGATGTGGGGGCTTTTAAACAGCAGCATAATATTACAATCCTTCAGGAAGAACACTGGCGAAAAATGATTGCCGGAAGATTAGAAAAAGCAGCCGAATATGGTTTGGCCGAGCGTTTCGTGAGTTTGGTGATGAATGCACTTCACCAGGAATCAATTCGCCACCAGACACGCATTATGAATCCGAATGTACACCGCGCGAATGATTAAACAAGTCAACTCTGGATTGCGAAGTGGCACAATTGCCATTCCGGCATCAAAAAGTGATGCACAACGTGCTTACCTGGCTGCGGCCATGGCCCCCGGAAAATCGACCATAACCGGTTGGGGAAACAGTAATGACGAGCAGTCAATGCTTAAAGCAATTAAACTGCTGGGCGCAACAATTGAAATAGAAGGCGAGGAATTGATGATTGAAGGAATTGACCGTTTTCCTGAAACGGCGACTATTTCTGCCGGAGAATCCGGTTTGGGAATCCGGTTACTTTCAATGATTTGCGCTGCAAACAAAGGCCATTTTTCAGTCACCGGTGAAGGTTCACTTGCCGAACGGCCAATGGCTTTTGTAGAAACGCATTTACCGCTTTTCGGAGCTTCCTGTCATACGACGAACGGTAAAGTGCCGCTCGAAATTAAGGGACCGATGCACGGTGCTACCGCCAAAGTAGATGGTTCGCTGAGTTCGCAGTTCATTTCCGGACTGCTGATGGCGTTACCTTTGGTGGAAGGAAACAGTGAGTTGCAGGTGCAACAGCTGACCAGCAAACCTTACATCGACATGACGTTGCAAACGCTGGAAGCGTTTGGTATTGTGGTGCGTCCAAAATCTCCGTCGACCTACATCATTCCCGGGGAACAAACTTACCATGCTACGCATTATCAGATCGATGCCGATTGGAGTTCTGCGAGTTACTGGCTTGTTGCTGCGGCTATTGGCCATCAGATTAATTTGCGTGGATTGCGTCTGGATAGTTTTCAGGCCGATAAAGCATTGATGAGTTTCCTGCAGGCTGCTAATTGCCATGTTCTTTTCAAAGAAGACACCATTAGCGTAGACGGATCATCACGCAAGGCGTTCCAGGTAGACGCAACCGATTGTCCTGATTTGTTTCCTGCTTTGGTAACATTAGCGGCTTCTTGCGATGGAACATCAGTTATTTCGGGAGCATCGCGTTTAACCTATAAAGAAAGTCACCGTGGACTCACATTGCAATCCGAGTTCGGTAAATTAGGAGTAAAAATCGACCTGCTTGAAGACGATATGCATATTCACGGCACCGGAATCCTTGCTGGAGGAACGGTTGATTCACATAACGATCACCGAATTGCGATGTGTCTGGCAATAGCGGCTACACTTGCTACTGATGCGGTTGAAATTCACGGAGCAGAATCGGTCGCGAAAAGTTACCCTGATTTTTGGCTTGATCTCGAAACATTGGTTTAACATTTTCCCACGAATTCACGTCAGCCTTAGGCTGATGCGCTCCTAACGGCAGCGCTTCGTATGTGGTAACTTTTACATAATATCTATTGTAATTGTTAGCGAGTGCGTTAGCCGAGCTGAAATTCGTGAATTCGTGGGAATTATTTTTCACTCTTTATCAGTTAGCTGATAAAAAAGTATCTGGGATGATTTTCATACCGCATTTGCGTGAATTTTTAGTTAAAATAACTGTAACAATCACATTTTTTTTCATTTTTATCATGAGTTCTGTTCATCGTTGTTTTTTGGCAGAATTTTTGGCGAGTTGGTGTAATGAATAAGCGGTTAATCATCCTGTTAATAGTAGCTTGTCAGCTGACAGTCTTCATGTCGCGTGCTCAGAATCCGGTTCCGCAAACGCTTGATTCACTTCAAACTGATTCCATTCCGCCGCCGCTTTATCCTTTTCTTTCAAACGACTCATTGATTTCATATTACGTCGTGGAAGACACTGCAAAATATACCTACGGAATGATTTGTTCTGATCTGGATTATTTCCTCAAAACCTATCCTGATCTGGTACACGATCAGCCGATGGGGAAGTCGGAATTCGGGCTGGAACTGAGAACCGTACGAATAGGAAAAGTCATACCAAACAAACGCTCTGTGTTTCTGGTCGGAAATATTCATGCACGTGAAGATTACAGCTCCAAATTGCTCATGAAATTTCTAAATGTTTACCTGCTGGCAATCGACGGTAAAAGCCCGCTCTATCCGAACGCGAAGCAATTATTGGACTCGATTGATATTTATATCACACCGGTTGCCAATCCCGACGGATTAAAAATCGCCCATAATGACTTGTTTGGGATTGAGCATGTCTTCGCAATGGTAAAAGATTCGATTTTTTTAGAAGATAGTTATAACGAATGGAAAGCAAACGGAATAGGAATCGATCTCAACGACACATTTGACGATGGCAATTTTGAATTGAAAAAAGGCGGTGTTGTACATACCAAACCTGCCTCAGAAGGTTATAAAGGATTGTATGCCGCGCAGGCGAAGGAAACGCAAGCATTGCAAAATTTCGTACTGGCAAAACGTCCGTTGATTACCTCATCGTTTCACACAAAAGGAAATATATTCTTCTGGGCCGATGCCAAAACGCATGCTCTTTTCAAGAACGTGGATACCGAAATTGTGCAGAAAGCGGCTGCGGTTTCCGGTTTTCGGGTGGCTTCGATTTCTAAAAATCCAGCTGATTATGGTTGCGGACTTGAAAATTATGTGCGATCTAAAGTTGGCCTGATCGGCGTTTGCGTAGAACTCTCACGCGGTGATAAAACCCGGTTTCAGCACCCTGATAATCAGTTCAATAAAGAAGTCTGGGAACGCGCCTGGCAGTTACCGTATCTGTATGTTGAAAATGCGGTGATCTACGGTTCACGCATTGAAGAAAATGCAAGATTATATATGGGAAATTGATTTTGGTGGACTGTGGGGACGCGATTAATCGCGACCCCACGACCTGTCCATACTTTTTTACTCTAAATACAACACCTGTCCTTTCGAATAATCCACCGAATAATTAAACGAAAACTGTTTGGCTTCACCTTTATTAATGGTGTTTCTCCAGGTCAGAATCCCGGTTTTTTCATTCAGTACAGCGCCTGTATAACTTCCTTGTTTCACCTTAATGTCATTATTCACCGAAATAGGGAAGTGGTCTTTCATGATAAACGGAATACTTGCTGCGCCGTTATTACGAATCGTGAAATCCCATTGCACTTCATATTTGGTTCGGTTTCCGGCAACACGTGTTTTGGTGTTTTCTTCGCTTTGCTTGCGCTCAACGACTAGTTTTCGGTCTTTCCCTAATGAAAAACTCAGGGTATCTCTGGTCGAATTTACGTCAACATAACTTTTGCCGATAAATGTGCCGTCGAAGTACAAATTCGATTCGCCGTTGAGCAGGTTCAGTTTTTCCCAACCGGAAATCTGTGCCACTAAATACACCGATGGATCCAGTTTCGGAACAGCGTGATACTCATAAACAGCAGGCATTTCGTATGTAGAAATCGCGACACGGTGATCCGCATTGTCGGAAGGAATACTAAACGGTGTGTTGATCTGGAATTCTATACGCAAGTCTTTCTGAACAGCAGTAGCAATGGATTGCTCGTAGTCCAAACCGGCATTGGCATCACCGTTGGCATACGAATATTTCAATTTTTCGTCTTCTCGTCTTGAACCCCTGGTTAGAACGACTTCATCAAGATCCTGGGCAACTTCACGCTTCGAGCTGAAGACCATTTCTTCCTGCGTCTTACTTAAACGATCATACCCGTAGTAATCCGCACCGGTTCCTTTCCCACCACCAGGCCCGGAACCATTGCCGATTCCTTCCATTGCAACTGATTGTGGGTACAACATAATTTTCCGGAACGGACGGTCAATGTAAACCGTTTCGCCGTTGTAGCCCAGATAATTTACCGTATACATTGTTTCTCCGCGTGGAACCACAAACGAAAATCGTCCGCTTGCATCGGTTGAAACACTGGTATTTGGGTCGCTGTTCATCTGGATTTTAGCAAACGCCAGCGGCTCACCCGAAACGGCGTCAATTACTTCTCCATAAACGGTTTCACCGGAATAATTGTAAGTCATTGCCGGACGCGGAATAATTGGCCGGACCGGTGCCGGTGTGTAATAATTCAGGTACCACGGATCAATCGTAGCTTCTTGTGTATTGTCGTAAGGATCGTTGGTTGAAAGAATCAATTGAACCTGATCCCAGTTTTCGCCGGTGTTTTGAGTAACCAATCCTTTGGCTTCCAATAAAACCGGAGCACCAATACCGTTACTTCGCATGTCGTAATACGGTTTCCAGGAAGCATTTGGCGTGATATATGAAAATTCGAAATCGATCTTTCCGGCTGCCGACACATCCAGTTCAACCTGGATCTCGGTATAGTTTTTTACCGGCAAACTTCTACGTGTATTGATCTCCTGTTCCAATTGATTGATGGCACGGATCACGACTTCTATTTCATCTTCCAGTTGCGATTTACGCAGTTGAATCTCCGTGAGCTTGGAGTGAAAAAACGTCGATGCTTCTTTCAGTTCGCTAATTTTTACTGCGACCTGCTGACTGCCCAAATCATTGTTTTTCAACAACAATTGTTCATCATACAACAAAACGGAGTACTCGTCGCGGAGTTTACGTTCCTCCGTTTCGTAGGTTTTTCGCTTGGTATTCATCGCGTCAACATCTTGTTTGGCAATGGCCACTTCGTCAAAATCTTTTCGTGTGCGCACACTCAGAATGGTCGCATTGGAAGAAGATTTCAACTGAATCGAATTCGGATCGACATAATCGGTGAGTTTTTCAAAAACCACCACTTGTTTCCCGCCCGACAGATCAACCGATTTGGTGTGTTTGATCTGGGCGCCGGAAGTAAATACCGTAACCTGGCTGATCGGAGCGTTGATCTTTTTATCGTTTTGCGCCACAGCTGTAAGGGGCAGTAACGCAAGTGTTATCAAAATGAACTTGAACATAATTTCGTGTTTTAGCGAATGATTACTCTAAATAAATGGGTTGTCCGTTGGAGTAATCCACCGTATAATTGAAGAAAAATAACTTGCTTTCGCCTTTGTTGATGTTCATTTTCCAGGTCAGAATTCCCGTTTTTTCATCCAAAAGCGCATTTGAGTACTCGCCTTGTTTCACTTTGATATCGTCATTCACTGAAAGCGGGAAATGGTCTTTTAGGATAAACGGAATGCTGGCTCCGCCATTATTGCGCACCGTGAAATCCCATTGTACTTCATATTTTGTTCTGCTGCCAATGGCGCGTGTTTTGCTTTTTTCCTCGCTGCGTTTGCGATCAACCACCAGTTTTTTGTCTTTTCCTAACGAGAAACTCAACGTGTCTTTGGCCGAATTGACGTTCACATAACTTTTACCGATAAATGTTCCGTCGAAGTAGAGGTTCGATTCTCCGTTGAGCAAGTTGAGTTTTTCCCAACCGGAAATTTGTGCCACCAAATACACGGAAGGATCGAGTTTCGGAACAGTGTGATATTCGTAATTGGCTTTCATTTCGTAGGTTGAAATCGCCACACGATGGTCAGCATTATCCGATGGAATGCTAAATGGTGTGTTGATCTGGAATTCCATACGCAAATCTTTTTCCACGGCAGATGCTACCGGAGTGGAATAGAATTTCTCATTGGCTTCTTCGCCTGAAAGCAGGTAACCCGCTACCGGACCTTTGTTCCTGTTCTTTTTCCGGCCTCCGAATAATCCCGGGGCTCTGCGACTTTCTACATCCATCAATTGCATCGGTGAATTTTTCACATCACCCTCGTAATAAACACCTCCGTAGTCTGCAGAGATATTATTTTCGAAATTAATGTCCTCCATGGCAATCGCCTGCGGATAAAGCATGATTTTGGTAAACGGTGCTTTGATCGGGATGTACTGATTGTCATATCCTAAATAGGAAACCGTAAAAGCCGTTTCATCACGTGGAACAACAAATGAGAATCGGCCGTTGATGTCTGTTGAAACAACGGTATTGGCATTGTTGGCCATTTGGATTTTGGCAAATGAAAGCGGCTCGCCTGTAGTGGCGTCCATTACTTCACCGAAAACGGTTTCTCCCGAAAAATTATAGACCGGGGCAGTTCGTGCGGCGATTGGTTTGCGTGGTGCCGGTGTATAATAATTCAAATACCATGGATCCAACGTCGTTTCGATGGTATTATCATACGGATCGTTCGTTGAAAGTACCAGGTTGATGTTTTTCCAGTCTTCACCGGTATTTTGACTCACCAATCCTTTTGCTTCTAGTAAAACAGGTGCACCAACTCCGTTACTTCGCATGTCGTAATACGGTTTCCAGGAAGCATTCGGGGTGATGTAGGAGAACACAAATTGGGTAGAACCTGCTTTTTCGACATCCAGTTCCACTTCGACTTCCGTGTAGTTTTTTACCGGAAGCCCGCGTCGGGTATTGATTTCCTGTTCTATTTGATTGATTTTGCGGATCACTGTTTCAATTTCGTCTTCCAATTGTGATTTACGGAATTGGATTTCGCTCATTTTGGAATGATAAAACGTCGATGCTTCTTTCAGCTCGGTAATTTTAACCGGCTGCTGCTGACTTCCCAGATCATTGTTTTTCAAAAGTAATTGCTCATCGTACAGCAAGACAGTATACTCGTCGCGGAGCTTACGTTCTTCACTGTCAAGTTTTTTGCGTTTACCATTCAATTCATCCACATCTTTTTTCGCGATAGCAACTTCGTCAAAATTCTTGCGTGTGCGAACACTTAAAATGGTTGCATTTTCAGATGATTTGAGCTGAATGGAATTGGGATCGACAAAATCGGTCAATTTTTCAAACACCACCACTTGTTTTCCTGTAGAAAGGTTAACCTGTTTGGAATGTTCAATTTGCGCACCTGAAGTGAAGACAGTTACTTTTTGAATAGGAGCATTGATCTTTTCTTCTTTTTGGGCCAATCCGCCAAGTGGTATAACCAGCAGCAGCAAGTACTTGAATTGATTCATAAATTGTGCTTAAATAAAAAAACGTACCCAATAGGATACGCTTTAAGATGAAGAACGTTCATTCGTTCCATAAATTTCATTATAATTTTATTGGAAGCGTCAGTTTATCAAGACTGATTTCGTACATATCCATACTACTTTTCTGACCTTGAATTGTAAATCCAGCCATGACCACTTTGTTTAAATCGCGGTAAATTTTAAAGTGCGTGTCGTCATTTACTGTATTTACAGAAATTCCAAGATTTTTAGGTGAAGACCATCCACTTCCTGTATTTTCACACATGTACACATCCAAGCCACCAAGTCCGGTACGGCCGTCTGAACTGAAAAACAAGTAACGTCCGTCCGGTGTAATATAAGGAGTTGTTTCGCGTCCTGTCGTGTTTACACTATCCGAAAGTTGCACGGCAGTTCCCCATTTTTTGCCTTGGCGCTGCACCATGTATATATCCGTTGAGCGTTTGTCACCTTTTCGGTCGGACACAAAATACATCGTATTTCCATCGGCAGTTAAAGTAGCCGAGCCTTCCATGAAAGTTGTGTTAATTGTTTTGTTTGCGATAATTTTCGGCGGTCCCCATTTTCCTTTATTGGTGAAAACAGCTTCGCAGATATCGGAACTTCCGGTTAATTTTTTGGCATCCGTTGCTGTGTTATTGAAAATAACAATCGCCGATAATCCGTCAATAGAAAGGTGCGACATCGCGTCAAAACCGTCGGTATTTAATCGTTCGATATTGTTGGTAACACTATCCCATTGCTGAGTTCCTGCATTCCAAACGGCGCTGTAGATATCTTCGAAATATTCCTGGTCGTCAGGATTTACGCGACCGCCCGTTGTATTTCCTCTACGCGAAGTAAAATACAAACGCTGGCCATCATCACTTAAGATTGGTCCGTATTCGTTGAATCCCGAATTTACTTCCCCACGCATGGCAACACGCTGATTGGAACCAGATTTTTGTTGTTCCTTCACGAATTCGCAATCGGAAATTTTCTTCTCAATGCGCAATTCTTTCACGCGTGTTTTAGGAAGCTCCTTCAATGCCATTTCGTAGTAGATTATAGCTGTGTCAACACTTCCAATGCGGTGATAACTGTTTCCTAAAATGTCGTAAACGTCTTTATCAATATCCGTGCTTCCTTTTGCAACAGCTGCTTCACCATATTGACGTGCATAACCGAAGTTATTAAGTTTATAGTGGCAATAAGCCGTCCAGTAATCGGGTTTCCATGAATTTGGGTCTTTTTGAGCTGCCTCTTTAAAAACAATCAATGCATCACGCACTTTTGCCTCGCGAATGAGTTGTTTTCCCTGATCAATTAATAAAAGAGCTGCTGATTTGTCAACGATACCTGTAATGGTGTCGGGTGGTGTAGCAGGATTTGAAAGTGCCAGTAGTTTTGACCCGAATCCCGCCAAAACCAAGCATAAACTTAGGATAATTTTCATACTTTAATAGTTATCTCTCCTCATTTGGAGTGAACAAAATAACATAAAATATTCTATCAATTGCGTGCAAATGAAGAAAATCAGGTTGTTGTTGATAATTCATTCTTTTCAGCAACGATCAGCTTCGCCTCTTTTAAATTCACCACGTCATCCATGGCAATCGTAGCAGCCACAATCGACCAGATCGGTGCAAAGGCGGCGCACATCCATAAAAAGAGGTTGATAATGAAGTGATAGATAAAAACAAACGGCCCGTTACCTGCAGTCGTTTCACCAAAAGAACTCCAGTCAAACAGCGCTTTTAAATCAACCGGAACCCAGATCATAATGCTGTAAACAGAACCGATTGCAATGGCCAATCCACGGTTTTTACGCGCAAACTGTACACTTTGGTCCACATTCAATCGCAGACGTTCGTTGACGTAATCCATAAACGAGAAGCCGTAGTAAAAGAAACCGATGATGAAAATGAGATAGAATAACGGGCTTTCTTCCGCATCACTCCAGCCAAGCTTGGCGATGAGGTAAACGATCAGGAAAAAGAAATATTCCCACATAATATTGCGGATAGCAATGCGAACACCGCGTTTGACATCATTGATCAATAAACCGAGGTCGAATTTGTATTCATTGCCGGTAAGCGCGAACTCTACTTTTTGCGAAAGATGCGAAAGTAACGGGGATAATAAAATCACAACCAGGTACTTGGCAAAACGCATGAGCAAAATGGCAATCGAAATCTCGATCAGCAACCGGATCATGTACCATACAATATCGTTCATATTGTGGGCACTGGTAGAAGGAACATGCAACTGAATCAAGTGTCCTATCTGGTAAATGCCCAGCATCAATATTGCCGGAATTCCCACATACCAATACATTTTATGTTCGATGATAAATCGAAAAGCTTTGTAAAAAGCACGATAACCGATAAATAAATTTCGCAAAAAACGCATGCTCAAAAATAGGGATTTTGAATGTTGAATGCTGAATGTTTAATTGGAAGTTTCGTAAGAAACCCAATTCTACTTCTTTAAATCAGTTTATCTGAATCTCGTTTTAGAACGAATCCCATTCAACATTCAAAATTCAACATTCACAATTGAAATAAGTTATCTTTGCCTTTTTCAAAATTACCGCTCAGCGGAAAAATACCGGTTATGCAATTAACAGCACTCACAGCAATTAGTCCGATTGACGGACGTTATCGTTCCAAAGCAGCCGAACTGGCGCCTTTTTTCTCAGAATTCGGACTCATTAAATACCGCGTTCTGGTGGAAGTGGAATACTTCATTGCATTGTGCGAATTGGGGCTGGAACCGTTGAAATCGGTGGATCATTCCATTTTCCCGAAAATCAGGGCAATCGTTACCGGTTTTTCAGAAGAAGATGCGCTGGCAATCAAAACCATTGAACGAACCACGAATCATGATGTGAAGGCAGTGGAATATTTCCTGAAAGAAAAAATGCAGGGTCTTGGTTTGGGTGATCAGCTGGAATTTATCCACTTTGGATTGACCTCACAAGACATCAACAATACCGCCATTCCGATTAGTTTGAAAGAAGCAATTGCGGAAGTGATTGTTCCCGAAATAAAAGCGTTGATTGCTCAATTGCGTTCTTTTGCGAATGACTGGTCTGCTATCCCGATGTTGGCACGTACGCATGGCCAGCCGGCTTCTCCAACTATTCTTGGGAAAGAAATCGCGGTGTTCGCAGAGCGTTTGCAATTGCAGCTGGATGATTTGCTGACCATTCCTTATGCAGCTAAATTCGGTGGTGCAACCGGAAATTTTAATGCGCACCACGTGGCTTTTCCGGAAGTGAATTGGGTGCAATTTGCCAACGAATTTGTGAACGACCGCTTGCTGTTGAAACGCAGCCAATTGACCACGCAAATAGAAAATTACGACGAAATAGCACGTTTATTCGACGCGTTAAAGCGCATCAATACAATCGTTTTGGATCTGGACCGCGATATGTGGACTTATATTTCGATGGATTATTTCAAACAGAAACTGAAAGAAGGTGAAGTGGGTTCTTCTGCGATGCCGCACAAAGTAAACCCGATCGATTTTGAAAATTCGGAAGGAAATATCGGAATTGCAAACGCCTTGTACGAACATTTATCGGCCAAATTGCCAGTTTCCCGTTTACAGCGCGATTTGACGGATTCTACCGTTTTGCGTACCATCGGAATGCCGCTTTCACACTCGTTAATTGCCCTTAAAGCAACAGCAAACGGCTTGGGTAAATTGTTGCTCAACCGCGATGCCATTGATGCCGACCTGGAAAATAACTGGGCGGTGGTAGCTGAAGCGATTCAAACCATTCTGCGCAGTATCGGCTTCCCGAAACCTTACGAAGCGTTGAAAGGACTAACCCGTAAGAATGAAAAAGTGACAAAGGAAACCGTTCATGCTTTTCTGGAAACATTGGAGATAAACGATGAAATCCGCGGTCGCTTAAAGCAAATTACTCCGCAGAACTATACCGGAGTTAATTTATTGTAATTCGTACCTTTTTCTTCGATATTCTGGTTATATTGACTAAAATTACGAATGAGCTTGCCACGATTAGTTAGTATACCCATGATCTTGTTTTGCTTGCAATTGCAGGCGCAGGAGTATGTTATTGACTGGGTGCAGAATAGTAAGCGTAATATCAGTCAGGTCGTGGATATATTTCCGCAGAACGGCACCAGTTTCTTTACCTACCAGCTTTCCAATTCTCAGTTTCTCCAGGCACCTAAAGTGACCCGTTATGAAAACGGCGAACCTATTATTACCAAACGCATCGAACAACACATTGAAAACAACATGGTGATGCTGGAAGAATTGGTGGTGTTCAACGGTTCGCTATTGGGATTTCTTTCTGATAAAAAAGATGGTGTAAACAGCCTGTACATGGTGAAGTACGACACGGAAATCGATCCGTTGGGCGAACCTGAAGTGATCACTTCGTATCCCCGGAATAAAGGTTTATCCGGCCGCGGTTTTTTCAATGTACTGACTTCCAAAAACAAGCGGTATTTGTGTGTGGAATATGTGATTCCGGGTAAACGAGATCATTTTGACCGTTACGGTTACAAAGTAATCGATACCGCTTTTAATGTAGTGACAGAAGGTGAATACGAAATACCCTACAATTCCCGGAACGCGAGTGTAGATGTGCGTTATCTCACAGATAATGGCGATTATATATTGGGGATTTCTGTGTATTCTAATGCCACGATCGGTACCTGGAAAGATTACAACGCGCTGGAAAAAACAGTGGTAGTCCATGTGAAAGGCGACAATTTTTCGGAATACGAGCTAAGTATCGAAGACAAGCGTGTGTTTGATATCGGGGTGAACGCGCTCGACTCGATTTTGGTTGTTACCGGCACTTACGGCGAAGAAATGTCTTCGGGTTCGCAGGGTGTTTTTATGATGCGGATCAACCTCGACGAAAAGAAGATCAGGCAGCAGTATTTTGAGTTGTTTCCGCGCGATTTTATGACACAGGATATGACTCCCAATGAAATCGACCGGTTGGAACGCCGCGAAGATCGTGGAAGATTGGGGCCGCAACTCTACAATTATGCCATCAGAAGCATTTACCCGCTGGATGACGGTTCTACCATTGTGGTTGCTGAGCAATTCTATATTTATCAGCAAACAAGCACCGATGCGAGGGGAATTAGTCAAAACGTCAGTCACTACTACTACAATGATATCGTATCGTATAAAATTGATGTAAACGGCAAGTTTAACTGGATGATCCGTATTCCGAAAGAACAGCATTCGGTGAATGATTATGGTTATTACAGTTCGATCAAAAGCTTTGTAAACAACGGAAAACTGGTTTGTTTTTTCAACGACAATATCAATAACTACAATGAGTTTGGTGTGTACGAAGATTTTAACCGCAGCATCAGCTTTCCGGCGCGTAAAAAATCATATACATTGGCTAAATGCGAAGTGGATATTGCTTCCGGCGCAGTGAACCGTGTCTCTTTTAACGATTACAACGAAACGCAGGGTTACGTGATTCCACGTTTATCAACGATTGATTATCCCAACAGGCAAGTGCTGTTTTATGCTCAGGGACGTTTTGATCGCTTCGGAATTTTGCAATATTGATATGTGGCTAAAAAATAAGTGTGATAGATTAAGTCTAGCCACAGATGGCACGGATTTACGCAGATAAACATCAGCTATTTTACAAATATCTCAATGAATGCCAGCATTCATTATCTGTGAACATCTGAGGAATCTGTGGCAAAGTAATTATTAATCTATGGTCGTTTTTTCCGTAGAATATTAATCCACGACAACCCCAAAAACACCATGAACCCGATTACAGCGAAATAAGCAATGTAATCGCCCAGGTACTGGTAAATCGTCTTGCGATCACTTAATTGGATCGTTTCTCTGAAAGCAGCTTCCTTCCACCAACCGGTTTCGCGCACCACATCACCACGTTGATTGATGATTCCTGATTTTCCTGTATTGGCCGAACGAACGATGTATTTCCGGTTTTCAATAGCACGCAATCGCGCGAAGGCGAAATGTTGTTTGTAACCGGGTGTATCTTTCCACCAGCCGTCATTGGTAATAATGGCAATAAAGCCCGCGTCTTGTTTGCATTGACGTCGTAAAAAATCACCGTAAATAGATTCGTAACAGACTACCGGAGCAAACCGGGTGCCGTTGGAACTCATCACTGACGGGCCGTTATCCTGAATTCCTAGCGAACCACTGGAACCACCCAATTCAATACTCATTTGTTCCAATTGCGGAAAGATGTTTGAGAACGGGATTTTTTCCACGCCCAGTACCAGTTTCGACTTGTGGACGATCTCGGGCGTTCTGAATTCTTTGAATAATACGGATGAGTTGTAATACTCTACATATTCATTTCCGCCATCTTCTTTTCGCGAAGCGCGTGAATTTGGATACTCGAAATGACGACGGGTTGTAGCTCCAATCAGGAACGATGCATTGTGCCATTTTGCCCGGCGTTCCATCAGCGAATGGTAAAACGTCAACTGGTGCAATTCACTCTCATCGAACGCATAGTTGGGCGATAAAGCCGTTTCAGGAGCAATAACCAGTTGTGTACGTTTACTTACCGTTTTGTCTGCGGCTGCCAGGATAGCCATTAATTGTTCCTGATCCGATGCACCGCCGAATTTTTCGTTATATGGGTCAATATTCGGTTGAATAACCACGACTTCATACGGCTTTTTTACTTCGGAATAGGTCGTGTAAAGCACCAGTGAAATGAGAACCGGAATCAATAAAAATGCTGCGATTTGAATAAGAAACGGCCGCAAGCTGCCACGTTGTTCACGGTCGATGTATATTTTACGGATAAGGCGATACAACATCAGGTTGATCATTAATACCCAAAGCGTTCCGCCAAATACGCCTGTCCACGAGTACCATTGTACCAAAGCAGGAACGTCAGCAAAAACATTCCCTAATGTGAGCCATGGCCAAGATAATTCCCAGTTGAAGTGCAGAAATTCGAATGAAATCCAGACACTGATGAGAATAGGGGCCGTCCAGTGGTTACCCATACGTTTTTTGATTCGGTGAAAAAGGTAAAACACCAGCGTCATGAGTAAACTGTTGCAGATAAATGCCATGTAAGCGCCATCAGGATCGGCATTGTAGATCCACCAGGTAGTTCCGAGATTGTAAATCAAAAAGGTAATGTAAGCCTGTGGCAACAGGTTAAATGATCGCCTGTTGGCGTAGGTGGATTCAAGGAGTAAAAGCGGAATCCATGCCACAAAAGCCAACGGAAAAGCGCTTCCGGTGTACGGAAATGAAATCACCATAAGGATTCCCGAAAAAATCGCCAGGCACCAGCGAAAATAGCGTTGTTGCAATAAACGGACTAACATGGAATCAAAAATACGATAAAACAATTTGGAATTGTCGATGCTTTGGTTAGTGACTAATATAAAGTTATTGGATCAATTACCTCAGATAGGAAAGAAAACGATTTATGATTTCAGTTTGGCCACAGATGACGCGGATTTGCATAGATAAATATCCGGTTTTCATAACTAGTACAACGATGAATGCATGCATTCATCATCTGTGAACATCTGCATCTGTGGCAAATAAGTGACTGTTAAGAATCTAAAACATTATTAGCCCTGGATGTTTGTTCTTTTGATAACAGTAATATGGACGATGCCTTATGGATTTTAAGCCCACGTAATATTGCAAATTTACGGGTCAAATCATCCACGTGAATTTGCAATATTACGTGGACAGTTTTTTCATACAAAAGCCGGTTTCCCTGATATTATCCGTTCTAATAACCCCACAAAAAAAAGCGCTCTTCCACCTTAGGCAGAAGAGCGCTTTTACTATTTCCGTTGCAATCTTTTATTTAAAGATCACAGTCATTTCTACACGACGGTTACGCTGACGTCCTTCAGCTGTTTCGTTCGGCGCAATTGGTTGCGTTTCTCCGAAGTAGATAGCATTGAGGCGTTTCGCATTTACACCTTTTTTCACGAGGTAAGCTTTCACAGCTTCCGCACGTTTTTTGGAAAGCACCATGTTTTTCGCGTCATCACCTACGTTATCTGTATGTCCTGCAATTTGTAACCTCCAGTCTGTTTTCTTAAGAAGGAGTTTAGCCAAGGCATCCAATGAAGCGTAAGAAGAAGTTTGGATGATCGCGTTACCACTACCAAACTCTAAGTTCTCAAACGCTGTGTTGATGATTTCCTGCTCAGCTTCCTCAATTTTAGGACAACCTTTGTTTTCAATTACTCCTTTAACTGTAGGACACTGATCTTCATTGTCAGTAATACCATCGCCGTCAGTATCCTGGTAAGGACAACCTTTATTGGCAATCGGACCGGCAACATCAGGACAAGCATCTTCGATGTCTTTCAAACCATCTCCGTCTTTATCTGCAAACGGACATCCTTGATTCTCTTTCGGCCCGTATTCAGTTGGACAATTATCTTCAAAATCGAAGATTCCGTCACCATCCGTATCAGGGCAACCTTTGAATACAATCGGACCAGGTACAGTAGGACAATTGTCCTCAGAATCTTTTAATCCGTCACCATCTGTATCAGGACAACCGTTAAATGCAGCAATACCTGCAACATCCGGACAATCATCTTTCGGATCAACAATACTGTCGTTATCCGTATCAGGACAACCTTTGAAGTAAGCTAAACCAGCAAGATCCGGACATTCGTCGTCTTTGTCGATGATTTTGTCACCATCTCTGTCCGGACAACCTTTAAATTCAGCCAATCCCGGAGTCTCAGGACAAATATCTTCCGAGTCAGGAATTCCATCCCCATCCGTATCAGGACATCCTTTGAATGCCCAAACACCAGGAATATCAATACAATTGTCTGCTTTGTCAGAAACTTTATCCAAATCGCGGTCATTCGGTGCAGTATACAAAATCGGAACGCGTAAACCTGCGTAGAATTCAGTGCCGTTTACTTTCCCATTCGCAAATAATGAGCGGAAATCAACTACACCGATAGTGAGTGGTCCAAGCCTTGTGGCTACGCCTGCTTTCCAGCCCGAATATTTATTCACGGAAATCGGAACATGTAATCCGAACCATGCGTAGTCGAAACTTGGAGTGAACACAAACTGGTTTGGAACGTGAACTCGTGATGTTCCGTTTTTACTCATTACACTGATCATTCCGGTTGCGTTAACGTAGAACCATTTCCAGATGTGGTAGTCCAACTGCAAGCTAATTGCAGCCGGCGTTTTCATGCGGTAAGTTTCACCGGAATCTTCATTGGCTGACCATCCCGGATCGTTGGTGATCAAACTGTCAATGATGGAATCAAAACTTGCAAAATCGGTTGCCTTGTCGAAAATACGCAAGTCTAATGTTGTTGTATTTACACTAAAGTCACGGCTCAAACCACCTTTGGTAAATTTCATGGCCCCTAGGTCAACAAGTGACGCACCTGCACGAAGTGTATACTTCTCCTGGTCCTGACGCCAGATGTCGGTTTCGCCGTCCATGTCGTATTTGAAGTCTTTGTAATTCGGTCGCCATTCGTAAACAACCCCCAAATCGATACCAACTCCCAATTTGGAAGCAGATTTAAACGGACTGAAACTTCCTTGATCATTTACCAAATCATCCAAACTGCTGGAATAGCCGTATTCGACATTCCCAACCAAGGTAGTGGCTGTATCTTTGTTCAATAACTCATAATCAAGGTTATCCGTGTATGCATACACAGATGCCAACCCTTGAAGGATTTTCAAACGACCACCCACTTTGAAAAAGTGTTCACCCTGATCTGAAACAACCTGGCTGTAGTTAATGCCGTATTCGTTCCAGGCCATCATGTTGGCATTGAGCAATTTGTCGTTAAGTTTTAGATTCCACAAAGCAGCATAATCCAGACCGTTTTCAGCCAGTTTACTCAACTTCGGGTCAATGTCATCGATGTTGGTAATCATACGTGATTTCATCGAAAACCCAACAGCAATCGTCGGTTTAATATGAAATGCGAAATTAAGTACATCTACCTGTGTAGCGATATAAATCCCGCGCACCTTAGCATTCGGATCGTTGTAATCGTCGAAATCCATTACATAACGGTCTGCAAAGGTAGAATCGGGGCTGATCCATGATGTGTCCGTTGTAAATGATTTTTTCCACCACTTGGGCATATCCTTCGTGTCGAAATACTTGGCATTGTTCCACGCAGCAATATTCGCGCTCCCAAGATTAAGATCGAACTTGAATCGACCGTCTACAAAGCTGGCCGGCTGGTTGTCCAATGCCATGATACCCGCATAGTTGCTGCTATGCACACCCAAATAGTTCTGGGCATTGACGGATAAATGACACAAGGTTAGTAATGCCGCTGAAAGCAGCAAGCGTACTTGTTTCTTCATAGTGTAGTTTTAATTGTCTATTGGGTAGCGAACCAGGTAATTGTTTGATTGAGAAATCAGCATAAGTGAACCGTCAGAAAGCCGGTGTAGTGTGCTTATGTTGCTTCCGTCAAACGATTCCTCTGAAATCAACTGACCGTTTAATGCGTAAATATAATTTTTATTTGCGATTCCGTCTAATAAGGTGATAATTGATTTGCCGCCTATGGTAGTTTGAATCGAAGCGCTGGAAATATCGTTAAAGCTCGGAGTAACGCTTCCCAGCACTTTATTGTCAGTTGTCACAAAGCTTATTTTGGACGCACTTTTCACAATGATAATCTGTTGTTTTCCGTTTGTTATTACTTCCTTAATCATAACGGCTTTACCTCCGGAAAGGTTCGACACAGCTCCTTTGTGGTTAATGGCGATCAATTGACCTTGTTTTATCCCAACGAACAAAGCGCCGTTTGCGGTTTTAACACCCCATAAATCACCTTCGGGAAGTTCAAATTCATTGAGTTTGCGCTTTCGGTCGATGGAAAGATTAATGCCTTTGGTTTTCCCGGCGATGGTTGCTGTGAGTTCACCGGCATTTGACCAAACGATAAATGAATTTTTGCGTGGAGCAAACGGAAGTTTGACCGTCGATTTTTGAGCACCCGCCCGGGTTAAAACAGTCAATTGCTGTTCACTTGCCACAGCCAGGTAATCGGCTCCTTTCCAGGTATAGGAAACGGCTTCGGTCACCGGAGTTACAGCAAGTTTTACCGGATTACCGTTTGCATCATTTCCACCGCGATTTACCTGGTGAATTTCGCTGGTGGTTGTGATAAGCAGTTCGTTTCCTGCAGAAAGCCCGACTTTGCCAATGATTGTTCCCGAAATGGTCTTTTTCCATTTTTCCTCGTCTCCGTTGATTCCATAAAGCACATTTTGTTTCGACAGAACGAACATAAAATCGGTTCCCTGGATCGGGATGAGTTGGGAAATGCCGCCATCTATCCGAACGCTGGCTGTTGTTTCTTCTTCTTCAATTTCTTCCGGTTCGGCAACTTTTCCGCCCAATTGCTGAACAACGGTGTGCTTGGAATGTTCCAGCAAACTGAAACTGCGGTGCTCGGCAGCGTTGATCTTGCGGTAACTCACGCGTTTGGGAGCTTTTTCGAATAAACGGATTCTTAGTTCCTGGTCCTGTGAGAGTGTAGCTCCCGTTTCGTAAGCGCCAATAATAGCATCAATGGCTTGCTGGTTGGTGGCAATAAAAACCCGATTGTTAAAGACTTCGACATACCAGTTTTTAGCTGAAAGCAATTGATCCGGGAGTGAAACATTCTGAATAAAAGCTTTGTTTTTGTCAGGAGAAACACTGTTTTCGTCCAGTGAATTTCCCAGGATGGCGATTGGATCCTGGCCGGAAATACAATCGGTGACAATACAGGTTTTGTTGTTGAAACGAATGATCATCGCTCCGGTTTGAATCCATTCAAACAACGGACTTTTTGCACCGCCGGTGGATCGCAGGTATTCCTTTTCAAAAAACTCGAATTCGGAAAATTTAGCCGGAATAATATCCTGGAACGTTTCCTGATCATCTGTAATTGCATGCACCGAAGAAGCGTTTTCAGAGATATAACTGATTTCCGAGACACTGTTCCTATACGCATTTTCAATTACTGCGATTCCGTTTTTCCACTCAACGAGCGTCGCGGAACTTTTTTTGTCGACGTATTGCCACTGAACGGTTGATTCGCCGGGAGAAAAATTATCTGATTTGGTGATCAACAGGTATTCTTTGTTGTAAAGCACATGCCAGCCATTGGAAAGACTGATCGATTTAGCTGATTCAACCGTAGTGGAAATCGCCATGGAGGCAAAGTAGCGATCAATTAATTCAATGGTCCATGGCTTGCTGCGTTCCAGTAATACAACCGGGCGTGAAGAGGAAAAGTAAAAGTGCTGGACTCGTTCGGTATGCGTTAAAAGCGCGGCATAGAATTCATTTTTTGCCAAAAATTCGAATGCCGGGTCGGTATAATCGGGTTCGAGCGGTTTGTGTACGATCACAACCGATTCGTCGGCTTTCCCGAAAACGGTTTCAGGAGTGAGGCGATCTCCAAGTGATGAAAGGTTGATGCAGACGTAACCAATCCAAAGCAGGGATATTATACCAAGTACACTTAAAATTGTTTTTCCCACAACCGTTAATTTACTTTCAAAAATAAGGTTCATCCGGTGCGCTTTGCCGGAAATATTGAGAAGTAGTTAACAGTGGTGTGTTTAATCCAACTGAAGCATTAATTGCTCACTTCCCAGTAAATTAAATGTCTGGCGGTGATGCTCGCAGGAGCCGAATTCCTGGATGGCTTTGCGGTGAGAAACGGTCGGATAACCCTTGTTTTCGATCCATTGATACATCGGAAATTGCTCGTGAAGCCGTTCCATGTATTCATCACGATAAGTTTTTGCGAGTATTGATGCAGCTGCAATAGACTGATAAATTTCGTCACCTTTGATAATTGCATGGGCGGTAAAGCTTCCGTTTTTCAATAGATGATTACCATCTATGAGTAATTCATGTGGCATTGGTTGTAATTCTGCAGCTGCGCGATACATGGCTGTAAGGCTGGCTTGTAAAATGTTGATGGACTCGATTTCCCGTTCCGAAACGAAACACACCTGGTAACTGATTGCCACTTCTTCAATGATCGGGCGAAGCAAATCACGTTGTTTTGTTGTTAGTTTTTTGGAATCATTTAAAAGAGGATGTGAAAAACCGGAAGGCAAAATAACGGCTGCTGCAACTACCGGGCCGGCCAAACAGCCTCTGCCAGCTTCGTCACAGCCAGCTTCAACGATTCCCGGAGTCCTGAACGGTAATAATTCTGCCATGGACAAATATTGGCAAAATTCTTGTATCTTTCAACCTCGAAACAACTTTCTTAAACACATTTACGTTTAAGAGTAAAAGAAACCAGGATTATGAAAAAGATATTACTTGCATTGGTAGTGATGTTGGCAACGTTTGCAGCATCTGCGCAAAAATCGGCGGCACTTTCTGCTAAAGCGCTTGAATCCGGAAAATCAACCGGTACGTATGTTTTTGTAATGCCTTCCGATCTCACTACCGCACAGGTTGATGAAGTGAAAGGTTACTACAAACAATACTTCACTGTAAATTACAATCAGGTAAAGCACGAAGCAACGTTGGTATTGCTTGAGGATAAAGAAATGAACAAGCGCGTTATCCTGCGTTTTTTGTCAGCAGTTGGAACACGTACGGTGAATGTTGACGGTACGGAGAAAACATTGGAAGAATTTTTCGATAACGATTTGAAATAATCGGTTAGATAGAACCTTAAGTAAGGCCCGGACGTTAAAATGTCCGGGCTTTTTTGTTTGTATCGGATTTCCGATTGATGCAGAACTACTCAGATTTTTATGTGTACGGACCGATCAGCTACTTTCTACAAGAGTTGTTGGTTACTCAAAGGGCTAATAACCGCACTGTTCGATTAATCCATTTGTCTGCCCCGTAGGGACAAAACATTTTAGATATAACATCGACAAGATACAGTTACCCAATAGGGGTAAGACATTTATAGTTTATGATTGTCCTACCCCTATGGGGTAGATATGGAGAGGTGTCTGTTGTGTTACGATATTTCGTCCCTACGGGACAGTACGTAAGTATCAATGATCCTGACAAGGATAAGTAATCAATGAACTATATCTGTGTCGTGAAATTATATCGGATGAAAATTGAACACAAAAAAAGGGCCCGCTGTATGCGAGCCCTTCTGTATCAAAAATCGATTTTATTATTGTTTCGCAACCGAAGAAACGATTGTTCGTTCAGTTGTTTGGATCACTACTTTGTAGATTCCTTTCGCCAAATGACGCATGTCTGTTGTAAAGACATTGTCAGATTTGGTCAATTCGGTAATGAATCGGCCTGAAGCATCCAATAGGGAAACTTTCGTAATGGTTCCTTTAGTCGCTTCGATAGCTAAGAAATCAACTACCGGATTCGGGTAGATAACCACGCCGTAGTCAGCCAATTCAGAAATTCCTGTCACATCTTCTCCTACAGTAACACTGCTTGAAGTAACGAAACAACCGTTTGCATCTGTAATGGTAACGTTGTAATCACCAGGAGATAATCCTGTAGCAGGATTTGTTGTACTACCGTCACTCCACAAATATGAGTAAGGAGCTGTTCCACCAGCTGGCGTTGCAGTAGCTGTTCCGTCATTACAGTTCGGGCATGTTTCGTCTGTAGCCGTAGCTGAAGTTGTAAGTACAGCCGGCTCTGAAATAGTCAAATTGACCACAGTTGCCTGACAAAATGCAGAGTCAGTAATAGTTACCGAATAAGTACCCGCTACAGCTGTAAGCGTTTGGTTCATAGAACCGTCAGACCATATAATGTCATAGCTTGGAGTTCCTCCCTGGATATCGATAGCAATGCTTCCGGTTCCACCGTTACACAAAGCGTCAATGATTGTATCCATGGTTGCAGTCGGTGCATTCGGATTAGAGATCACAACCGAATCGGTGAAACTACAGTAACCATTATCCATTGTATAGGTGTAAACACCTGCTGGTAAACCTGAGATAGAATCGTTTGTTGAATTGTCTTCCCAAAGTACGGTATACCCCGGATCAAGACTTAAAACAGCAGTACCGTCACTTTGATTGCAACCGGCTTGTGTTGAATTTGCAAGCGAGCCGCCTGTTTCACCTACACACAAGTTAAAGTTTGGCCAGATAGCAAATGGTTTAGCAAAACCTGCACCAAATGATTCAACCGGAGAGAAAACCCCTGCGCCGTTCGGATTAGTAGGCCATGTAACATACATACTATTTGGAGTATAGATGGTGTTTGTATTTCCTAAAGTGAGAGTAGAATCAAATTCAATTGCGAAGAACGCATATTTTCCTGCCGGGAAATTCAGAATACCACTGCTGATCGGCATTGTATACAAACGAGCTGAGTCATCAGGATAAGCCAATGTATCCGTCAATGCAAAAAGGGTTGTAGGAACGCCAGCTCCATCCGTGTTATAGATAGCACAGGCAATAGGCTCACCGGTATAACCTGCTGTCATATACGCAGAAACGGATTCTACATCAACTGCTGTTTCAAAATTAAATGTCTGCCCAACCAAGCCACCGTTTCCGGCACCAATACCGAGACTTCCGACTACAGTACCATCATCACGACGCATCAAATACGGATCAACAACAAGGCTGATCGGGTCCATAACTGTATCGTTGGCTGTTTCTTGATCTGCTGTAGTCATAATCGGGTAGAACTTAAACGTATAAGTCCCGTCTACCGTAGCAGCGTAGTTGATTGTTGCAGCAAGTGTTGCAGCAGAAGCAAGGGAAGGAGTCGCTGCACTTTGTACGTCATCAATCTCGGTTCCGTTCACAAATACTTTGCAGCCCAGCTGAACATTCGTTGCGGCAAGGTTTCCCTGGTTAAAAATACTTCCTTTTAATAGGATATTCTGTGCAGTTGTAAGCTGATCAGCGGGAGCTACAGTGTATTCACTATGACTTACACTTCCGTTTACCACTTGCAGATCGTTGTCTACTATGACCCGAACAACTACATCGTCGATCAACAACAGGAATTTATCCGTGGAATTATTTCTGAAACCGATGTACACAGTTTGCCCTGCATAGGCTGCAAGTGAAACCTGATGAGCAGTCCAGGTTGTATTTTCAGCAGCGGTACTAAAGATAACCGTTGAATTGGTGATTTGATTCCCGATAACACCTGTTCCGCCGGTTGGCACGGTAGGATCAACCATAACACGGACTTCATAACCATCACGATACAATGGATCATACGTTACAGCATTCCAATCCAAAAAGGTATTAGGTTGTATAGCAACAGCAGGTGTCCACATCCAGTCATCAGCTGTACCGGCTGGAGTATACCATGATGTACTGAAAGCAGCAGAGTCCGCAACGCTAAAGTTAAAGTCTTCACGACGTTCCCACGGTTCGTTTACGTAAGAAACGTTTGCTGACGGAGTTCCATTGTCCACATTGCGTAATAACCATCCCGGAGCAAAAGTGTATGTACCTGCACCACCGGCAGTAGGGCCACTTATTCCATCAAAGTCTTCACTAAAGATCGTTTGTGCTTTTGCCGACAAAACAGTCACCAAAGCAATAGAAAAGAGTATTAGTTTTTTCATAAAGTAGTGTAAATTTTAAGCAAATGTATGACATATAAGATTCCTATCAAAATTCATTCATCGAACTTTTGAGATAATTCATCTGCTGGTGGCGTTTATTCAGAAACAAAAAAAGGCACCCCTTGGAGTGCCTTTGAGAATATATCGTTTTAGTTAAAGTGTATAAACGTTTGCTGCAATTAGTTGTTGTGCAATTTCCTGGCGCATGGTTTTCGGATTGATCGGATTGGTTTTCGTAAATCGTTTTAACCCGGTAAGCATCATCCGTGCTTCGTCACCTTCGGCAAATGACAAGATAGCGTCTTTTCCTGCTTTGGCGATGCGATCTGCCGTATCGTAGAAATACGTTTTGGCAATGGCTATTTGAACACTCGCGGCAGCTTCACCTTTTTCGGCTATGAGCTTTTCAACGCGTAATAAAACCGATTCGGCCTGATAGGTCCAGCAAATCAGATCTGCCACGTTCATCAATACTTCCTGTTCTTTTGAAAGCGTTTGCATCAGTTTTTGTACTGCAGATCCTGCCACCATCAAAATGGTTTTTTTGAATCCGCTCAATGCTTGTCTTTCTGCGGCTAAAGCGCCTTCGGGAAGTTCTGTCATTTCAGGAATACTCATGAGTTCTCCTGCTATTTTCATAGCCGGCCCCATCAAATCCAATTCACCTTTCATGGCTCTACGCAGCAACATATCTACGATCAGCATGCGGTTGATTTCGTTTGTTCCTTCGAAAATACGGTTGATGCGTGAGTCGCGGTAAGAACGTTCCACCGGCGATTCTGCTGAATAACCCATCCCTCCATAAATTTGAACGGCCTCATCAGCAACATAATCGAGGCATTCAGATCCTGCGACTTTAATAATAGCGCACTCGGCGGCAAATTCTTCAATACCTTTTAACGTAGCGGGACCTTTTTCCATTCCGCCTGCAATGAGCGCAGCTATGGCATCGTCAATATTTTGTCCGGCCCTGTACAGAGCAGATTCCATTACGTAAATACGAATGGCCTGTTCAGCGAGTTTGTAGCGAATAGCGCCGTATTTTGAAATCGACCGGCCGAATTGTTCGCGTTCATTGGCATAGCCGATGCTATCATTGATCGTTTGTTTAGAGCCGCCTAAAACACCTGCGCCCAATTTAATTCGACCGATATTAAGAATATTCAGTGCGATTTTAAATCCGTTTTCGCGCTCCGAAAGCATATTTTCTGCCGGAACTTTTACGTTGTTGAAGAAAATCTGGCGAGTCGAAGAACCTTTGATTCCCATTTTCTTTTCCTCGGGATTCAGGCTGATTCCTTCACTTTTGGCTTCTACCAGGAAAGCGGTCAGGTTTTTATCATCACCGATTTTGGCAAAAACAGTCAGTAAATCTGCAAAGCCGCCATTGGTGATCCACATTTTTTGTCCTTCCAATGTATAATAAGTGCCGTCGGCTGAAAGTGTGGCTTTTGTTTTTCCGGAGTTGGCATCCGAACCTGCACTTGGTTCTGTGAGGCAATAAGCAGCTTTCCATTCACCCGAAGCCAATTTGGGAATGTATTTTTCCTTTTGCGCTTCATTTCCGTAATAAAGCAGGGGCAACGTTCCGATTCCGGTGTGCGCACCATAAGCAACAGAAAATGAATGTCCTTTTCCCAAATGTTCGGTAGCCAGTAGCGACGTTTTAAAGTCAACACCCATTCCGCCCAATTCTACCGGAACAGACATGCCTAAAACGCCTAATTCTCCCGCTTTTTCGAGTAATGAAGGCATCAATCCTTCTTCCATTTTATCAATGCGTTCCAGAACAGGTGTGATTTCCTGCAGAATAAATTCATCGCAGGTTTGCGCAATCATTTGCTGTTCTTCCGACCATTCTTCTGGTGTAAAAATGTCCTGATGAGCGACGTCTCTGATGATAAATTCGCCTCCTTTAATTGGTGTTGACATAATCGAATCTATTTATGTGTTTCAAACTTACATGTTAAAGTTACTCAAAAAGATATTACTATGCAAGCATAATAATATTATTCTTTTTAATTTTACAGAATCTCCTTCTTAGGCATTGATTTATAAGTAGCAAAGTACGAAATGGTGGTTTGTCTCACATTCAGGAATTGAAAATCCTGCAGACTTTTGAGTGAAATGGCATCTTAATGATACTTGACTGTTAAAAACAATAATGAATTTAAAGAGAAAATAAAGCCATTTAACGATAAATATCAACAATTTATCGAATGAATGAATAAAAGTTCTATTTTCGGTAAAACACTAGCAACATGGCAACTACCAACATCGTTTCTACACTGCAACGATTGATTTCCGGAATTGAGGAGAGTATTGTTATCTTTAACGAGAAGGGAGTTATTCTTCATGCTTCGGATCGTTTGTGTGAGTTACTAATGCAAAAAGAACTCGAAGGCCGATCAATTTTTGAGTTTATAGAAGGGAAATCGGATTCGGTAAAAATGTGGCTGGAAAACTTGACGCACGCTCATTTTAAAGATGTGAAAGTTAAAATGATCCGAAATGAAAGTACATTCCCAGCTCGTTTACGCATGGCAGCCTGGTCGGTGAATGATGGTGGTTTTGTAGTGATGGCTTCTATTGTTGACGGTACATTTATCGAGCGAAAAAAACGTGATTTACTGCGAAAGACGATTACGATCGAACACCTTTCAAAATCACGGAAGATCAGGAACGGAAAACTGAATGAGGCGATTTATGAGATTTTGGAGATGTCATCAAAAGCCATGCGGGTAGAACGGGTGAATGCCTGGTTGTTTGATGACACAGCTACTGTAATCAATTGTATCGGTAATTACGATGCATCGGTTCCGGGATTGGTAGCCCAGGAAAGTCTTCCGAGAATCGATATGCCTAATTATTTCAAGCTGTTTGAAACGGAAAAGATCATTTTGTCTACCCGTTCCCAAGAGTCGGAAATGACCAAAGAGTTGATGGAATCGTACCTGATTCCCAATGAAATATTTGCCATGATGGATGTTCCGTTGCGGATCGAGGGGGAAATAATCGGGGTGATTTGTTTTGAGCAAGTGAAAAAACACCGCGACTGGACGTTGCAGGACCAGAAATTTGGATTGATTGCAGCGCAAATGGTTTCGTTATCGGTGGAAACCCATAAACGTAAACTCGCGCAGCAGGAATTGGAACGAGCGCTTCGTCAGCAACAGCGGTTGATGGTAGAGACGAATCACCGGATCAAGAATAATCTGGCAATTACGACCAGTTTGATGCGGATGCAAGCCGATAAATGCAAGGATGATTTTCACCGCAGCCTGATTCTGGATGCTGCAAACAGGGTCAATTCCATTGCGGCACTGCATCAGTTACTTTCCGATTCTGAAAATCAACACCGTGTTCATTTTGCAGCTTATGCGAAACAGCTGGTTCAAGGTCTTCGTGAATCGTTGTCTAATCCAAGTAAGCCGATTCAGCTGGTGACAACGATAAAAGACTGCGAGATCTCCAGTTCATTGGCGATTACCTTAGGGTTGATCATCAACGAAACGGTTACCAATTCCTTCAAGCATGCGTTCAGTGATCAACGTGTGGGCATGGTGCGCGTGGATATGGAATTGAATGGCCCGATGGCCCGTCTGACAATTTCAGATACAGGTAAAGGGTTTTCGTTATCCGAAGCGCATGGCCAGGGATTTGAAATCATAGAAGGATTGGCGCAGCACATTGATGCCAAAATGACCACTTCAACCGAAGCCGGATCAATAATCACGTTGGATTTTCGCTTGCGGTAACAAATTTTATTACTTCAACAACTCAATCACGCCCGCAGCACCTTGTCCGGTTCCAACACACATGGTGACCACTCCGTACTTTTGATTTCTTCTTCGCAATTCGTTCATGATCTGAACTGTCAGTTTCGCGCCTGTGCATCCGAGCGGATGTCCGAGTGCAATTGCTCCACCGTTGACATTCACTAATTCAGGATTCAAGCCTGTTTCACGAATCACAGCCAATGATTGCGATGCAAAAGCTTCGTTCAATTCGAACAGGTTGATGTCGTTCAAGGTCAAACCTGCTGCTTTGATCGCTTTCGGAATAGCTTCCACCGGACCAATTCCCATAATGCGCGGTTCAACTCCGACCACAGAATAACTCATCAATCGTGCTATTGGTTCGATGTTGAGTTCTTTGATCATTTTCTCCGACATTACCATTACGAAAGCGGCGCCGTCTGAAGTTTGGGACGAATTTCCGGCTGTTACTGATCCATCTGCTGCAAATACCGGTCGAAGTTTTCCGAGTCCTTCGAGTGTCGAAGTGCGCGGACCTTCATCTGTATCTACGATTGCTTTTTTTACCTGTCGTTTTTCCTGTTCATCGAGGAAAATATTTTCTACTTCGATGGGAACAATATCATCTTTGAAACGTCCGGCTGCAATAGCCGCCAACGCTTTTTCGTTGGAATGGATCGCGAAAGTATCCTGTTCTTCACGGCTAACGCCGTATTGTTTTGCAACGGCTTCGGCTGTCAACCCCATTCCCCAATACCAGGTCGGATTTTCTTTCCCGGTTTTTGGATTTGGCACAATGCGCCAGCCTCCCATTGCCATCACCGACATCGATTCCACACCTCCTGCAATAATACAATCGGCCATTCCGGCTTCGATCTTTGCCTGCGCGATAGCAATGGTTTCCAATCCGGAAGAACAATAACGATTCACCGTCATTCCGGGAACTTTGTCGGTTTTTAATCCCATTAGTGAGATCATTCTTCCCACATTCAGTCCTTGTTCTGCTTCTGGTGTTGCATTTCCGACAATAACGTCATCCACGCGATCTTTATCAACCTGTGGAACGGCTTGCATTAAGTGTTCGATTACACGTGCGGCCAAATCGTCGGGTCTGTAAAACCTAAATCCGCCTTTCCCTGCTTTTCCTACTGCCGATCTGAATCCGGCTACGATATATGCTTTGTTCATGTTTCTTTTTTTTAGACTTGAGACTGAAAGACTGTAGACCTGTCTTTAGTCTTCTGTCTTTGGTTTTAATTCCTCAAAATCTTCCCACTTTTCACCAAACTCTCCAATCGTTCCAACGTTTTTCGCTGCATGCACAGTTCCACAAATGCCTTTCGTTCCAAATCGAGTAAATATTGTTCGGAAACAGTCGTGTTCTGACTCAAATCACCGCCACACATTACCCAGCCGAGTTTTTCCGAAATCACACCGTCGTGTTCCGACATATAATGGCCTGACATCATTGAATTGGCTCCGACATAAATAATTCCAAGGCCTTCCTGACCTAAAACAGTCACGTTTTTGTCGCGTTTCGGAGCGATGTAGCCGGCTTCTGCCAATTGTAAACATGCTTCTTTGGCTCGTGTAAGCTGGTATTCTCTGCTAATTACGATTTCATCGATTCCTTTACGCAAGTAGCCCAATTCAAAGGCTTCCTGGGCAGAAGTTGATACTTTGGCCTGACCGATGGTGAGAAAACGTTCCCGCAGACGGTTGATCTTGATATCACCATCTTTCAATTCGTCGGACAATCGTTTGGCAAATTCTTTCGAACCGCCACCGCCGGGAATCAATCCAACGCCAAATTCCACCAAGCCCATGTATAATTCTGCGTGAGCGACCACTTTATCGGCGTGCATCGATAATTCGCAACCGCCACCGAGGGTCATATTGTGCGGAGCTACAACTACCGGAATATTGCAGTAACGAACACGCATCATCGTGTCCTGGAAGGCTTTCACCGCGAAGTTCAGTTCATCAAATTCCTGCTCAACTGCCATCATGAAGATCATTCCCACATTGGCACCGGCCGAGAAATTGCCACCGGTATTGGAAATCACCAAACCTTTGTAATCTTTTTCAGCCAATTCAATCGATTTATTGATCCCTTCGATTACGCCACCGCCAATAGTGTTCATTTTAGTATGGAATTCAAGATTCAGGATTCCGTCTCCCAAATCAATGAGAGTTACATCAGTATTGCCCCAGACTTTTCCGGAAGCACGATATGTTTCCAATTGGATCAATTCTTCGGTTCCCGGAATAACACGGTAATTTTTATCGATTTGACTGTAATAGTACTTTTTACCGTTTTCAACTTTGTAAAATGAAGTAAAACCGGCTGTTTCCATTTCAGAAACCCAGGTAGGAAATTTTTTTCTTTTCTTAGCGACCAATTGTTTTCCGGCTTCAAAACCAATGATGTCCCAGGTTTCAAACGGACCTAATTCCCAACCGAAACCGGCCTTGATAGCATCGTCGATTTTATAGAGATCATCGGCAATTTCGGGAATTCGATTACTGACATATGCAAATAAACCGCCAAAAATGGAACGGTAAAATTCGCCTGCTTTGTCCATGCCAGCGAACAACATTTTGGTGCGTTGCTTGAGATCGTCGATCGATTTTGTCATTTCCAGTGTTGGGAAAGACGCTTTTTTGGCCGGACCGTATTCCATTGTTTTCAGGTCAAGCGAAAGAATTTCTTTTTTACCTTCTGCCGAAACGGCTTTTTTGTAAAATCCCTGTTTGGTTTTCGATCCCAGCCATTTATTGTCGAGCATAGTTTGGATAAAACCCGGAAGCTCAAACATCGCACGTTCTTCGTCATCCGGACAATTGGCTTTTAATCCGTTGGCGACCATGGCAAGTGTATCCAATCCAACAACATCGCAGGTGCGGAAAGTTGCCGATTTCGGCCTTCCGAGTACTGGTCCAGTGAGTTTATCTACCTCATCGATTGTCAGGTCCATTTCCTCAACAGCGTGGAAAAGCGACATAATGCTGTAAACTCCCACTCGATTGGCGATAAACGCGGGTGTATCTTTACAAAGCACGGTCTTTTTCCCTAGAAATTTACTGCCGAATTGCATGTAGAAATCGACCACTTCCGGTAACGTTTTCGCAGTCGGAATAATTTCCAGTAACGGAAGATAGCGGGGCGGATTAAAGAAGTGCGTTCCGGCAAAATGCGTTTTAAAATCATCACTTCTCCCTTCCAGCATCAGGTGAATTGGAATTCCTGAAGTATTGGTGGAAATCAAGGTTCCCGGTTTTCGGAATTGTTCGACTTGCGCAAAAACCTGCTGCTTGATGTCGAGTCGTTCGACAACGGCTTCCATTACCCAATCCGCTTCGGCAATTTTAGACATGTCGTCAGAAAAATTACCCGTTGAAATACGTTTCGCAAACGATTTCGAATAAATCGGGGAAGGATTGCTGCTGAGCGCTGTTTGCAAAGCTTCGTTCACAATGCGGTTGCGTATCTGTGGTGAATCAAGCGTAAGTTTGCTCTTTTCTTCGGCCGGAGTCAGTTCCTTCGGCACTATATCGAGCAATAAAACTTCGATACCGATATTGGCGAAGTGGCAGGCAATGCGCGAACCCATAACTCCTGAGCCAAGAATGGCAACTTTTCGAATATACCTGGTCATAATGCTGTGTTTTTAAATCTCTGTATTTGGTTCCGATAATTCTTCATCCACAATTTTTTGGACTTCCTGAATTACTGATTGAAAAATAGCGAAATGTTCTTTTGGAATGCGGCTTTCGACCTTTTTGTTGAAGTCAAAGATCACGTCACGAGCAACGTAACGGGCATCGAGCCCTGTTTCAGTGAGGAAAATACGTACAACGCGCTTGTCGGTTTTGTCTTCTTCCCGGCGAATAAACCCTTTTTCTTCCATGGTTTTCAACGTCCTGGAAAGACTGGTAGGTTCCATTCCCATGCGCGGACCGAGTTGCGTGCTCGGGGTTCCGTCTTTATCGATGTGCAGCAAGATAAATCCTACCGACATACTGAGTCCGTAAGTTGTTGCTTTTTGATTGTACATGCGCGACATGCGGTGCCAGGTTTGGCGTACATCAAGATCTATCTGGTAATTGGGTCTTTCTAACATACATTCGTTTAGCTTCAACGAATATAATTAAAAATTAATATGCGTACATAGTATTTTGAAAAAATTTCAACGTGGGGAGATCAGATTGTGAAATTACAAAAAAAAATGATTACCAGGTTTTTTCGCTGCGAAAAACGGTTCCGTTGAAACGCGCGATCAGCTCGTTGTGCTGGTTGGTAATTTCAACAACGTAACGCGCAATTGTTTTTCCTTTTTGAATTTCGGTGCAAATTGCGGTAAGCGTATCGTTCAGTTGAGCAGGTTTAATATGAGCGATGCTTGTTTCGATGCTCACGCATTGTTGTCCGTGGCTGTTGGAGGCGAAGGCAAGTGCCGAATCGGCCAGCGCATAGGAAATGCCTCCGTGTGTGATGCCGAATCCGTTGAGCATTTCCGGAGAAATAGTGCAGGAAAGCGTACAAGTACCGAAATCAATGTGTAGAACCCGGATGCCCATCCATTGCGAATAGGCATCCAGTTGCATCATTTTATCTACGATGGATTTTGGGTCCACGGAATTTATTGATTAGTTGAACGGCTCAACAGGGAAATCATCGCCAGTGAAACGATGAAAAGTTGTGTCGCGGTTTCATCGTCTAATGTAGCGCCATCTTCATCCTCCATGCTCACTTCCAATGCCATGAAACGCACTAAATCAGGTTGATCGCTGAAATCTTCCAGCAACTGATCGTCTTCGGTTTCGAAATAATTATCGAGCAAAGCAAAATAAGGTTCTTCGAAATCGTCTATCTGACTTTCGGTAACCGTCGCCGGGTGCAATCCCGCCTGAGAAAAGGCTTCCAGGATAACGGTGAAGTAATAAACCAGCAGACTTTCAAGATCTTCGTTTTGGTATTCTTCCGATGCCGACATCACATACCCAAGCAAAACGGGCTGAGCAGTGGTGTGTGTTTCGGTTAAACGATCGATCGCGCTATCGTCTAACGTATCTACCTTTTTAATGGCCGCTTCGATGTGACCCAATGTAACTTGTGACATGTGTTAAAAATTTTGATAAAGGTAGTTTGAATATTTTTAACAGTATTGTTTCTCCGTGCCGGTGTTTACCTTTTCAGAAAGTGTACATTTGATAGTGTAAACTGATAACTATGCGATACCTTTCCTTCCTGATCTTATTGGTGCTGATTGGCTGCAGTTCTGATCCTTCAAACCAAAAATCAACCGATCCGGCAACTGCTGACAAACAAACAACTTCTGACAAAGCCATACAATTAGCAGAAAACTGGCTCACAAATCCGGCGGATGAATTTGCACTGACCTTAAACAAAGCACAGGAATTGATTACCGCTAAAGGTTCTCATATCCGCATTCCGGCAAATGCATTTATGCGAAAAGACGGTTCTCAGCCAACAGGAAAAGCGCGATTGGTGTTCAACGAATTTCAAACGGAAGGTGAAATTATTGCCAGCGGTTTTCCAATGAGGTACAAAACACCAAAAGGCGATACGATCCAGTTTCAAAGCGCAGGAATGTTTGAAATCCGGGCGTACGAAGGTGATGAGGAATTAGAATTAAAAAAAGGAAAATCCATTGAAGTGGAACTGGCAACGCCGAGCAGCGGAATGTACAATTTTTACCAGTTGGATGACAATACCAGGGCATGGACCGAAAAAGCATCGAATCTGTCGCCTGTGCCCAATCGTTACCTGGAAGAACAGGAAGCGCGGTTGAAAGAACTGGAAACAATTACAGCTTCAAAACCGAAAAAACCGGTTGAACATAGTCCTTCTGACCGTTTGTTCGACATTAAAGTAGATCCAAAAAAATACACCGAGTTCCAGGAAATGGGCGGAGTGATGTGGAAATATGTTGGCAAAAAGAAAGAATCTGATCCAGCGGCAAATCCGAAATTGTTCCATGAAAAATATGAATTCATGCGTTTGAGTCCGAAAGCGGGTGAAGACATGATCTATGAAGTGGCGTTTTCATCGAAAGACGATACAATTACGTTGGATTTGGCGCCTGTTTTTCCAGGTAAACTGAAGGCGAAGAACGAAAAACGCCTCAAGGAAAAAATTGCGAAATTCAATGCTGCTATGAAGGAACAGGAAAAAGTTCGTCAACAGCAACGCAATGAATCTCAATTGCTTCGTTTGTTCAACGTTGATAAGTTGGGCGTTTACAATTATGATCGCCAGTATAAAGAAGGAAATATCGTTCCGGTTTTGGCGCAATTTACTTTCGAGGGCAAACCGCTTTCCGATTATCCGCTGGCTTCTGTTTACCTCATCCCCGAAGGAAAAATGGCGGTGATTCAATATGATTTAGGATCGGCCCAGGCATTTGCGTTTGATCCGTTTGAGCGAAATCGATTGATCGCCGTGATTGGTGAAAATGAAGTCTATTCGCTTTCCAATAAAGAATTCCAGGCACTTCATTTGGACCGTTTCAAAAACCGACCAGCTAAAATTGACCTGCACCGTTTTCAGAAGGAAGTCAAGACAGGTAAAGATCTGGACGCAATTCTGGCGAGTAAATGATTGGAAAGCACGTTTTACTGGCAGTATTTTTTCTTTGTGCGCAATTGTTATCCGCGCAGGGAGAAGGCTATGAAGTCGAGCCGCCATTAACAGTTTTGCCTTTTCCTGTTTCGGATGGCTGGACGTTTGTGGGCGATTCTTCCAATACAAATACTTATCCGGTTTACGATTCCATTGTGTTTTACGAATGGGAATTCTTTATTGCCCGGCCGCAAATTGCGATTAACAAGGAAGGTTTTTACGGACTTCTATCCGCAGCGGAGCAAGTCGATACGCTGGAAGCGTTTGAATATGATTCATTGTTTTATTTTGGGGCTAATTATTTCGGCCGGAAAAACGGTACCTGGACCAACTGGCAATTGCAATGGAATTTCCCGAAATGGGATCTGAAAACAAAACCCTTTGGTAAAGTCGAACGCTGGTTTCGTGATGAAATGGGGCTGTATTTTTGGCAGAATGGCAAGATGGGTGTTTTTAACGGTTATTTCGGAAATGACCTTCCGGCAGAGTATAAGTATTGTCATTATTTCGGCCAGTTGGAAGTAAAAATCACTGAAAATGAATATACTGTAAATGTGTATTATCTGGTTTCCGATGGTAAACATTTTGGGTTGCTGGAAAATGATAAACCGATCATTCCGGTTGTCGCATCGAATATTCAATTTTGGGAACATGGATTTATTCGCTATTGGCAAAACGGCTGGAAATATTTGCGCGTTTCCGATCACAAACTCATTGATCCGGATGGTGCAGATGTTGTGATTTACAATCCAATATCCTGGAAAATTTTCAACAGCGACAGAACCCGTTCAACACTTTACCTTTTTAATGGATCAAGGGTGCTTTCGGGCAATTACCAAGACTATTTTATGTTGGAGAACAAACAGATAGTCGCCAGAAAAGATTCTTCAACGGTTGTTTTACTGAATTCCTCGGGACAACTGGTGTTTGATTGCGGTTGCGAACAGTTGGACTACCTGGAAGATGATCGATTTTCCTGCTTGAAAAAGGGGAAATGGGTATTGGTAGACGATCATGGCCAGCAACTTTCAAAACAAGGGTTTGATCACATCAACCGGTTGAACGGAAGTACGAATAGATTGCGTGTCCACGAAAACAATCGGATCGGTGTCATAGACCTGGAAGGCAAATTGATTTATCCGGTCAGCTATTCGGCGGTTTTTACCAACGGAACCATTTACCTGTTGGAAAATGACCGGGGATTTGCTGTTGGAACAGCGAATGGTGATTTTTTGAGCGAGCATTTGTATCAGGATCACTACTATTCAATGCAAAATCCAAACCTGGTTGTGATGTACAATTCATGGAATAACCTGGATCTTTATTCCCCGAAAACCAAACTTAATTCACGGCCGGTTAACCTGTTTTTATACGCCGATGAGGTCGTGAAATGCTACGAAAAAGAAGGATTGGAACTCGTTGTTCTCGAATCGAATTTAAGTGTTTCCGAGCGCATTTTTTATCCGGGAATGTCTTCAATGGAGGTAGGCGAAATGCCGAAAGAACCACATTATGTTTACGATACAAAAGCATACAACCGCTCACATCTCGAAGAGCACCAATTGAGTGGTTATTTTGGTTATCGTTTCAATTGGAACACTGATCACATCAATCCGCCACATTTCAAGGAAGTGCAGCAAAACCTCGCTTTCGGTTTGGATTTTTGCGTTGAGACTTATGAAAATGAGCCTTTTTCCATCAACGAAAACCTTACGCTCACAAGTCAAAATCATTATCAGATTGTAAGTGAAGCCGGCGGAACTTATCAGTGGGAACCAATGATCAGTTCAACATTGCCGATGGAATCTGCCGGTGGTTCGTCGTCTGATAACCGATTAAATTATTACGGAAATGGCCGGCAGGATTGGGTTTCAGGTTTATCGAAACACAGCCATGATGCGAATCAGGTAGTGTATATTCATTATGATGCAGATGATTTGTACACGTACAATGTTGGTGGTAAGGTGGTTCCTGCTAAAGATTTGCGCAATTCTTTTTCGGTGTTTGATTACATGCAGCGATTTAATTTGCGCGGCAACCTGATGATGACTAACGAGACGATCGATTATGTCATGGATCCGTCTAATCGCTTGAAAGTAGAAGGTGGAAGCTGGTTTGTTGATATCGATTATACCACGCGAGAGGAAAAAATTTCGGACAATCTGAAAGGAAAACTCTACGAATCGATTTCGTATTACAATTCATGGGAACCGGATTTGTCGACCTATCTTGCGAAAACAGGATCAAAATACATCTGGTCTTTTCAGGGCAAAGATTCTGTTTTGCTTGATCGTTTCAAAGCAATCGAAACAACCGGTTCGGAAAACGATTATTACATTGTTACCAGTGCCGATGCCGAACAGGCGAAGGTACATCCTTACAATCCGCAATATGTTTTCATTGAAAATGATTCGACGCTTTTTTACCAGAATGGCCGGATTTTACGGCATTCAATCACTGGTTGGGGATTAAATTCGATTGACGGAGAAGAATTGATTCCGCCCATTCAGGATGAAATTCGTTACCTGAACAATGACTTGTTCGCTCTGAGAAATGAGGAAGAATGGAAGATCATCACGCGCGACGGCGTATTGTCGAATGATCTTGTGTTTACTGAAGTTCAGCCTTATGAAAACGATTTTGCAATTGCGCGAATGAAAGGTTCTTCGGTTTTAATCGACCGCGATGTGAACGTGGTTTTTCAATCAAACGAAGGAGCAATCAAAGCTGCCGGTTCCGGATTTTACACAGTTGAAAGTATCGGAAAAATGATTGTATTCAAACCTGATAATCAGCTTCGCGACACGATTCTTTCCGCCGAGAAACACCTTCAAAACGGCTGGGTTTATGGAAGAATGAAAGAAAAACGTTACTTGAGAAAACTCGGAAGCAAAGAGCGCATTTTTGTGAAATCGACAGCTATGCCTGAAGTTATTGGTGACTTGATCTTAATCGATAAAAACGGATTGTATACCGTTATGAAAACAGATGGAACTTTGGTTTTTTCCAAAAATAAAAAATGGAAATCGGTTGAAAAAGGCGATGGAATGATCGTGTTGAAGTCGGATAAAGAATGGTGCTTTTTAAATCTTTCGGGAACACAAATTCATACCTGTAAAAAAGGAAAATCATTGAATTATTTTGACCAGCGATTTGTGATTGAGCAGCAGGATACGACTTACGGCTTGGATCAATTCGGGAATTTTTATGTGGTTACCAAAGAAGGAATGAAACGCATGGAAGATCAGGGAAAATCTGCTTCAACAACTCCTTCCGGGTATAAAATAGTTGAATCAGTCAACGGTTACGGAGTAATGGATGATCGTGGAAATATGCTTGTGACACCCATTCATCTGGCAGTCTTAGGAAAACAAGGTGAGGAATTCATAGTCGAAACACTTTCCAAAAAAGGTGTATACAACCGCTCGCTTCAACCATTGATTCCTGTTCAATTTGATCAGATTACCGGTTATGACGCGCGTTTCTTTTTAGTACGTCAGGGATCAAAGCATGGCATTTGCACGGCTTCCGGCGAGTGGTTTTGTCCAATTCACTGATCGGCCAGCCGGATAAAAAACAACAAGTTTCCATTTCAGATAAATGTTATATTTGACCATGGCATTTTTTACAAAAGATTACCTTGATTTTTTTATTGAACTGGCTCCAAACAACACAAAGGAGTGGTTTGACAGTAACAGAAAACGCTATGAAAATTCGGTAAAAAAACCATTTTCCGATTTTGTGCAGCATTTGATCCGTTATTTCGAAAAACACGATTCCCGATTGAAGGATTTGGAACCAGGTGCCTGCATTTTCAGAATCAACAGAGATATTCGTTTTTCCAAGGACAAAGCGCCCTATAAATTATTTTGCTCGGCAGTAGTTGCACCAAATGGTAAAAAAAGCGAAGCTGTAAACGGAATCTATTTTGAATTGGGTCCCGAAGCATTGCGTGTTTATGGTGGTGTTTACGAAATTGACAAAGATAATCTGTACTTGCTTCGAGAAGGAATTACCGCTCGTTTGAATGAATTCCAGGAATTAATTGATGCTCCTGAATTCAAAACTGTTTTTGGCGAAATCAGAGGCGAAAAGAATAAAATTATTCCCGCGGAATTTAAACAAGCTGCCGAAAAACAAGAGTTGATTTACAATAAACAATGGTATTACATGGCTGAGTTTCCGGCAGAAAAATTGTTGTCGGATGATTTGGACCGGTTGTTGGAACGTTGTTACCTGGCAGGAAAACCACTCGAAGAATTTTTTAATCAGTTTATTCAACGCTCATAATGAAAAATAGATTTACAATTGCCTTGTTGTTCGTTTGTGCAACAATGACTTACGCACAGAAAAAGGAATTGACATTGTCAGAATCCGTGCTGCAACAATACCGCGCTTTCAGACCGGATCAAATGACAGGATTTTCATGGGTGCCGAAAACAGATACCTATGTATATGCAGAAGCGTATACGACCATGAAAAAAGCCAATGTCAAAAAGAATGTATTGGAAAACTGGTTCACCGTTCAGGATGTGAATCTGGCTGCCGGAGTTGAATTATACAACCTTTATGGCTACTCATGGAAGAACGATCAGGAATTGTATTTCAATAACGGCCGACAGTTTTGCTTGTACAATCCCACGACCAAAAAAGGGAAAAAACTAGCTGATTTAGCAGAAGATGCAGAAAATGCGACGCTGGAACCTATAACCGGTCATGTAGCCTTTACACGGTCAAATAATCTCTATATTCAGGGCGCTGACGGCGAGAAAATCATCGTTACTTCAAATGAAAATAAGGGAATTGTTTCCGGACAAACCATCGCCAGAAGTGAATTTGGAATTACCCAGGGAATTTTCTGGTCCCCGAAAGGAAATCATTTAGCCTTTTATCAAAAAGATGAATCGGAAGTTTATGAATATCCTTTGCTGGATATCACGCAAACGCCGGCTTCGTTAATGCCAATCCGTTACCCGATGGCAGGACAGACATCTGAAAAACCGAAAGTGGGAATTTTTCATTTGACCACGAAAAAAACCGTCTTCATTCAACCGAGAGGTGCTGCAGATGATTATTTGACAAATCTTTGCTGGACACCTGATGAGCAATACATTATCATAGCTGAAGTAAACCGTGACCAAAATCACATGTGGTTGAATTTATACGATGCCAAATCAGGCGCGTTTGTACGAACACTTTTTGAAGAAGCCAACGATAAATGGGTTGAACCAGAACATCCGGCATTTTTCCCAAACAGCGCAAGCAATAATTTTGTGTGGATCTCAGAAAAAGACGGATTTAACAACCTGTATTATTACGATATCAATGGCAAACTGATCAAGCAATTGACTGCGAATAAATTTGTTGTAAAAGACATTTTGAAAAGCACCAAAAACGGTCAGGAAATAGTGTTTTCTGCAACCGGTACAAGTCCGTTGAATACATTGTATTATGCTGTTGATTTAAATGGTAAGCAACGTTGTCTGACGCTGGAAGAAGGCACTCACACTATCTATTTGAATGATGCCGGAACCTATTTTATGGATGAATATTCCAGTCATACGGTTACTTCAAAAAGCACTCTGAAAACCATGAATGGCAAAACGGTAAAGCAGTTATTGGCTTCTCCGGATAAATTAGCTGGTTATGCGATTGGTACGGCTGATATTGGTCAGATTAAAGACGCTGACGGAATGGTTTTATATACACGCCTGATCAAGCCAAGCAATTTCGATCCTGAGAAAAAATATCCCGTGCTCGTTTATGTGTATGGTGGACCGCACGCACAAATGATCACCAATTCATGGTTGGATGGTGCCAATTTGTGGATGTATTGGATGGCTGAACAAGGGTATTTGGTGTTTACCCTTGATAACAGAGGCTCCGGAGAACGCGGTTTTGCTTTTGAAAGTCCGGTTCACCGACAATTGGGAACAGTTGAAATGGCCGACCAAATGAAAGGAGTGGAATTTTTAAAATCACTTCCGTATGTTGATCCTAACCGTTTGGCAGTGCATGGCTGGAGCTTCGGTGGTTTTATGACAAATACATTAATGCTACGTCAACCGGGCACATTTAATGTAGGCGTTGCCGGCGGGCCGGTTACCGATTGGAAATATTATGAAGTAATGTACGGTGAGCGTTATATGGACAGACCTGATCAGAATGAAAAAGGTTATGAGCAGGCTTCATTGATGACACATGCTGGCAATCTGAAAGGTGATTTACTTTTGATTCACGGAACGGTTGATGATGTTGTGGTAATGCAGCACAATCTGGCTTTAGTGAAGAAATTTGTTGATCTGGGGATCCAAATGGATTTTTTCCCTTATCCGATGCACAAACACAATGTGAGTGGAAAAGACAGAGTACACCTTATTGAAAAAGTACTAACATATGTTATTGATCATAATCAATGATTTTTTTAAGGGGAAATTTTGATTTCCCTTTTTTTAATCGATAAAAAATGACTAAATTTGTCATGATAGTATTTGTCATGATAAAAGATTTATTGAAGGAAGCCAGAATAAAACAAGGTTTTAAGCTTCGGGAAGTAGCACAGGAATTGGGAGTTGACCAGGCGTTGGTCAGTAAATTTGAAAGCGGGGATCGTATTCCCACAGAAGAACAATTGCAAAAACTGGCGATTATTCTTTCCATTCCATTTGATCAACTGGCTGTGCACTGGTTGCGTCAAAAAATCATGAAAGAAATTGGATATACACAATCTGCTTATGCGCTTCAGGCGGTTAACATGGTAATGGAAGATCTGATGGTCTATAATTCGAAGCATACTCCGGATTATTCCACATCCTTGACATCCCTCCTTACTGAAATTGATCAATTGAAAATCCGGCTTGATCAAATCCGGCATTTAGATAATCACCGTATAGCGCAAGCCCTTGAGTTGGAATATACATTTGAAAGCAATCGCATAGAAGGAAATACACTTACACTTCGTGAAACCGATTTGGTGATCAATGAAGGACTTACCGTATCCGGGAAATCTTTAAAAGAACACCTGGAGGCTATCAATCATCAGGATGCAATTGTTCTGATGAAAGATTTGGTTTCATTAAGTACACCATTCAACGAACGGGAACTATTATCTATTCATAACTTGATTTTGCGGGGCATTTATCCCGAAGAAGCAGGTCGTTTCAGAAGAGTTCCTGTAATGATCAAAGGAAGCGCACATACGCCTCCCGAGCCTTTTTTGCTCAGAACACAAATGGATGATTATTTTATCTGGTATCAGCAAAATCATCAGCGTTTACACCCGGTGGTGCTGGCTGCAGAAATGCATGAAAAGCTGGTAACAATTCACCCGTTCATTGATGGGAATGGCAGAACGGCACGTTTGGTGATGAATCTTATTTTGTTGAGACACGGCTATGTTATTGCAAATATCAAAGGTGATTTTGAAACCCGCATGAGATATTATAATTCACTCGAAGCGGTTCAAACACATACTTCTAAAGAATCATTTGTATTGTTTGCTGCCCAGGTTGAAAAGAAAAGCCTGGAACGTTATTTAAGCGTAATTGATACAAAACATTCCTGAATCGTTCGTGCTTATTCGAAATTCGCACGGATTATTTGGGGTGTTTGGCTTTTTAATCCAAGGCATCCTTGTATCTTTGTTTGCTTAAATAGGCATCTTCATGGGAGAACCAGTTTTGAACGGATCAAATCTTCAGATTAAAACCGATAAAGCAACAATCTTAAAAGCATTTAGATTGATGTCAACGGCTAAAACATTGGCTGAAAAATACGAGGCAAACAAAGAAGTAACGGCTAAATATGTTCACGCTACTTCGCGCGGACATGAAGCAATCCAGCTTGCTGTTGGCCTACAATTGAAACCGCAGGATTGGGTTGCTCCCTATTACAGAGATGATAGTATTCTTTTGGGAATAGGAATGACTCCCTATGAACTGATGCTTCAGATATTTGCCAAAAAAGATGATCCGTTTTCCGGCGGAAGAACCTATTATTCTCATCCTTCACTCAACCGTGAAGACATGCCCAAAATACCTCACCAATCTTCGGCTACAGGTATGCAGGCAATCCCGACTACCGGTGTTGCGATGGGAATTCAATACAAAGAAAAAACAGGAATTGCACTTGATTATAACGGTGAAAATCCGGTGGTGGTTTGCTCATTGGGCGACGCCTCTTGTACGGAAGGTGAAGTTTCGGAAGCATTCCAAATGGCTGCGCTGAAACAATTCCCGATTGTTTACCTTGTACAGGATAATGGTTGGGATATCTCAGCGAATGCTGCCGAAACACGGGCACAGGATATTACACATTACGCACGCGGATTCAACGGAATTGAAGTACGAACCATTGACGGAAGTGATTTTGACCTTTCGTTCCAAACGATCAAAGAAGTATTTGACATTGTGCGAAAAGAGCGCCGGCCATTCATTGTACATGCTAAAGTCCCGCTATTAGGACACCATACTTCAGGTGTACGAAAAGAATGGTATCGCGATGATTTGGAAGAAGCTGCTTCCCGCGATCCATATCCGAAATTAAAGGAATTGGTGCGTGAAATGGCAGATGAAGCTGATATCATCAACATAGAAGCAGATGTTCGCAAGTTAGTTGATGCCGATTATGATCGTGCTTTAAATGCCGAAGATCCTTCTCCTGAAATGGTGCGCGATTTTATTTTCGCCCCAACTCCGGTAACCGAAGAGAAAGGTGAACGCGAACCGAAAGGAAAGAAAAAAACGGTGATGGTTGACAGCGCATTATTTGCCGTCAGAGAATTAATGCAGGCTCATCCTGAAGCACTTTTGTACGGACAGGATGTAGGTGGCCGCCTGGGCGGTGTTTTCCGTGAAGCTGCTACATTGGCTCAAACTTTTGGTGACGATCGCGTATTCAATACACCAATCCAGGAAGCGTTTATTATCGGTTCCACGGTGGGTATGTCGGCTGTAGGTTTGAAGCCGTTTGTGGAAGTGCAATTTGCCGATTATATCTGGCCGGGACTCAACCAATTATTTACAGAAGTCAGCCGTTCATATTACCTGTCAAATGGAAAATGGCCGGTTAGTTGTGTAATTCGTGTTCCGATTGGTGCTTACGGGTCTGGCGGACCTTACCATTCATCAAGTGTGGAGTCGGTTTTGACCAATATCCGTGGAATCAAAGTGGTTTATCCTTCGACAGGTGCCGATTTGAAAGGATTGATGAAAGCATCTTTTTATGATCCGAATCCGGTGGTGATTTTGGAGCACAAAGGATTGTATTGGTCAAAAATTCCGGGTACGGAAGGCGCGATGTCTATTGAACCGGATGAAGATTACATTATTCCATTGGGAAAAGCCAGGTTGGTGCAGGAAGCCGATACTGATGCCATTTCCAAAGGCGAATCTTGTGTGGTCATTACTTACGGAAGAGGTGTATACTGGACTTTGGAAGCTTCAAAAGCATTTGAAGGACGAGTAGAAATACTTGATTTACGCACCTTGAATCCATTGGATATGGAGGCAATAGGAACGTCAGTATGCCGTCACGGAAAAGTGATGCTGGTAACGGAAGAATCGGTAGAGGCTTCATTTACATTAGGCTTGGCCGGACGTATTCAGCGCGATCATTTCAAAGCATTGGATGCACCATTATCAATTGTCGGTTCGCAAGATACACCAGCTATTCCACTCAATTCTATTCTAGAAGCTGAGTTGTTGCCGAATGCAGATAAAGTGCAGCAAGCAATCGAATTGTTGTTGAGTTACTAATGATTTTTCTATCATAAAACAACTGACAAGATTTTATTATCCCCAGGCGCACTAATTAACACCACGAGGCGGATAACTATCCCAAACGCGTGTGTTTATGGCGTTCTTTCAGTGTAATTTTAGTGAGTAGAAGTTCGTATTACTTCTTCGAATACTCTGATCATGACAGATCGCGTAATAGCATCGCTGGAGAATAAACTGGAAGTAGGGGAGTTTCGCTTGAACTCGCTGCTCGAAATCACGCGCGCCATTACCACCAATCAATCCGTAGAACAACTCACTCGCCTGTTTTCCTTTATTATGCAGGAACAGTTGGGATTCGACCGTTTTGTGTTATTCAATAAAGAGGTAGAATGGAGTTGTTTGTTGAAAGTTGGATTGCGAAGCAAAATCAAGGAAATTGATGTGAAACAAGAATTATCCCGTTTTCGCGAGATTACGGTGATCGAATCAAGTTATTCGCAGGTATTGAATGAGTTTGATGTCATCGTACCCGTTTTACATAAGAACGAACCACTGGCTTATTTGCTTATTGCCGGCTTGGGAAATCGCGGGGTGAAACTCACTGAAACGTTAAATCAGGTTAGTTTTATTCAAACGCTTGCCAATATTGTGGTGATGGCGATTGAAAACAAACGCATGGCCAAAGAACAGGTGAAACAGGCACGTTTGAAAAAAGAGCTCGAAGTGGCTTCCGAAATGCAAAAATTGCTTTTTCCGGCCGATTTACCGACCAACAAGCGTATGGATATTTCTGCGAGATATATTCCAAGGCATGAAGTTGGTGGTGATTATTATGATTTTATTCCGCTGGGCGACGATCAGTATATTATCTGCATTGCAGATGTCTCCGGTAAAGGAATCAGTGCTGCCATGCTGATGGCCAATTTTCAGGCAACCATTCGTACGTTGTTTAATTACCAGCGTTTTGAACTGGAATTCCTCATCAGTGAACTCAACAAAAAAGTAATGACCAGCGCCAAAGGGGAAAAGTTCATCACCTTTTTTGTGGCACAATACAATGCAACTACCCGCGAATTAACTTATGTAAACGCCGGACACAATCAACCGTTTATTACCAACGGAAAAGAAGTGAAATTACTCGACATTGGTTGCGTAGGTTTGGGAATGTTTGATGAAATGCCCTTCATTCAAGTGGGAAAAGAAATCCTGGCACCGAATACCACATTGGTGTTGTATACAGATGGAGTAGTGGAACTGGAGAATGAACGCAATCAGCAGTTTGAGCTGGAAAACCTGATCAAACTGGTGCACAATTTCTATCGCCTTAGCATGGAAGACATGAATAACCTGGTGTTTTCCAAACTCGACGAATGGCGCGGTACCCGAAAATTAGTCGATGACACAGCGGTTTTTTCCTGCCGGTTCTTTTAACCTTTTCTTAGAATCACCTCATTAAGTACATCTTCCCGAATTCTTTCTTGAAATGACTGTCAGCTTCAGTTTCACGGTGCTTGATGTCTTCTCCGTTGATCTTCGCTTTTACGCGGTATAAATAAACGCCGTTTGCAAGTGGGTCGCCAAATTCATCGGTTCCGTCCCATGCGTATTCAGAAATATTACGACCAATCGAAATCGGACCGATCTCATCTTCGGTAATTTCACGCACAACACGTCCGGTAACAGTCATGATCTGGATAATCATTTCTTCCGGTTCCTCGGTTCCTGTAAGTGTAAACACAAAACGGGTACTGGTTGAGAATGGATTTGGGTAATTCATCAAATACGTAATCGATGATTCACGAACGATTTCAAATGAAATCCGGTACTCAATATCGCCCGAAATATTTCCGCTGCGGTCGGTGCCTTGTACAATCAATGAGTATTCTCCATCTGTTTCAAACATCGTCGGATACAGAATTTTAAACTTTTTGTTTTGTGCATCTGCTGCAATCCATTGCATTACTGTATTACCGCTTCCGTCAATGAAAGGAATGCGTTTTTGCACGCCATCCGGATCTGTAATATAAACTCCGAATAGCGTAGTGTCGCTGATGTCGTTCATGATCAGGTAAGGATTATCGTCTTTCAACGTAATCAAAATTTCGCTTTCAGGATCAATGATATCGCCGTTCAGAATATGTGTACCGTTAAATGTTACATCCAGAATCGGGTGAACATCATCTGTTTCTACCTTAAATGGAATTTGTAACAGGTTGTTGAAATGGTATTGTTCCGGTTGATCGGTAACATAAATAGAACCATTTACATACGGATTTACTTCCATCCAGAGTGAATTTTGTCCGGACAGACCAACGGTTGAAAACTGAATGGTATCGCGAATAAAATCGGCTACCAACAATGGCTCCTGACGTGGATAAGCAATCGGATGTTTGACACGGTTGGCATCTTCCACCCAATAATTCACCAACAGTGAATCCATGTCAAAATCACTGATGTTTCTTACATCCACCGCAAATGAAACCAGTTGACCTTCCTGTAGTGTGTCTTGCACCGGATCAAAATAATAGGCCGTTGTTCCATCAATTGCCGCTTCCGGAACCGGTTGATATAATACATGTAAACGATCTACCTGGCCCGGAGTTAAGAAAAGATTGTCTTCATAATACATTCCTAAACGCAGGTAGGGATATAAGTCTGCATCAACCAGGTTATTCAGTTGAAGAATCGAATCATTCGGAGTAAATAGCGTGTCAATTGTTAGTTGAATGGTTCCTGAGATGTCGTGCGCCTCAATGAGTAAGCGCACACTATCGGTGGCGAATAATTCCAGTGAATCACGTTTCCAATACATGGTTCCCCAATTCAATGCCGGGCCGATTAATGGTGTTCGTTCAACTCCGGCGTTTTCAATAGTCAATACTTGTCCGGTAACCGTAATGGATGTATTGGAATCGGATGCCCCGAAATGATCTTCAACCATTGAAGACGGAACACCTTTTTGGAAAAACAGCGCAAACGGTTTTTCCGGCTGCGTATTATTGACTACTGTCGCGCCTAAATTTTGGAATGTATTGTAAAGCGTAGGCTGGTAAAGATCCCAATTGGAATATTCTGTTGCCACTGTAGTGTAAACGCCAACATAGTAACCATCAGGAATTTCATTTTCCAGCATGTTTTCCAGTGCATTTAACTGCGCCGGATCACTTTGAACGAATGAAAAGTAATTTTCATAACGTGTCCTGCAATCCGGGCAAATAGTTGGATCAATGCCATCAGGATTATCATTTCCGTTACCGAATCCATGGGTTGGATTCAAGTTCAGAAATCTTGAAGCCCATGGAATAAGCGTAATAGGGTCTAATACACACACAAATACGGCGGGAACCGAGTTGTAAATGGAGCTATAATCCAAGGGATCACCTCCATCTAAATACCAGCCGGTACTTAACATCTCATAATCGTTGGTTGTAACGACCACTTCGTGGGTATCCGGTTCGCTGAATTTGCGTAATCGATCAGTGCGATCGTAGTCAATATTGTAAAAATCGTTTTTCTTGAATTGGAAGAAATGGTCTTGTCCCCAGCCGATTTTGCCATTGATGTATTGAAACGAGTATTCCGTCCAGTTCAATACGCTGCTGTCTACTGCCACGCGCCAAAAGTAAACGGTACTGTCGGTACAAGCAAGCGGGAATCCGTTTCCGTTTATGTCCGTCCAGTCAGTAGGCTCTACTTCTTTCACACCGCCCGATTCCGTAACGGAATAACGTCTCAACTGTGGGCTATCGTAGGTGTCAACAGTGTCTAACTGAAAATGATAGGTTTTTACCGGTGCAATGGGATTAATAGTAGAAGCCCTGACTGTGACATTATTGTAAGGAACAACGGCAAAGTCATAAGGGTAAACCGGTAGAATACCATCTACGTTGATGAAAAAATCATAATTCAATTGATTATTAGTGACTTCTTCAGCTTGTTCTGTTATAACAGACGGTAAATCCACATTTATTTTGAACTTATTGATACCCACTCCAATATTGGGTTGCATTGGCATTTTGAAATGTACAGTGTCTTTGTAGTGTAGAAATGGCAAAGCAAGGTTGTATACCGAATCAACCGTCGAGCCGGGAAAATCACGTATAATTTCCACATTAAAAGTGTCCATTACCGATTGCCCCAGGTTGGTAATAATGAGGTTCAATTCGATGCTGTCAACAGTAAGGTTTAGCACACTTGGTTCGAAGTATAGATTTTGTGTGGTAATTTCTATTTCAGGACGTTGGTGCCAGTTTAAACGAAGCATCGGATCCCCGTTTAGGGCCATTTGCTGACACGTTGTTTCTGTATACAGATCATCTGTTATAATGCCATTTTGTACATACTGGATAGTTTGGCGCATCTGTTCGCTTATAGTGGCTCCGTAATTCAGGTGACTGAATTCTCTGTAAAAATGAGTTGAATAATTGTTCAGGTATTGGGCATATCCCACCGAAACACTCGAAATAAACGCAATTGCTCCTGCATCGGCGATGTTTACGAAACGTTCCGAAGTTGAATGACTTTCAGTGAACATATTCCCGTTGTAGCACGAATTTCCAAGAACAATAGGGTATTTTCCATAGTTATCCCAGTTACTCGGATCGTCGATATTTACCTCAAAACCATTATTGGAAGCAGCCGCATGTCCGAAGAAATTCATCAATGAAACACCATTCGAAATGCGATCGTTAACACCGGCAATGACTGTCGGATCGAGCGGATCGCTGGTGGTTTTGTAATAAGAAGTTACATTTCCACCATAAATAGAATCTTCGACGATATTCTTCATTCCGTCCATGTAACCTTTGAAAAGTACTTGTTGAAACTGGTCAGGACCACCAACAAAATGCAGAATCTGTTTTTGCCAGTCTTTTGTAGCTGTACTATAATTGTTTGGATCGTTTTGTACCTGTTTGCTTTCGTATAAGATTACTTTATCAAGATAGTCCTGTAATTCGCTATTGGTTCTTGCCGCAATACGTCCGGTAGGTATCAATGGGTCCCAAAATGTTCCATGTAAGCCTGATGTAATTGCCAAATCACTGGATGGATATCCGAAACTCGGAATCAATGATTGAACAGAAATTGCCGGATCTTTTCGTGCACCGTCGTGTTCGGAAATGCCTTTTCCAACCAGGAATAATGCAAGCGGTTTATCTGTTACGGCAAGATCATATGTGTGCAACGCAAAACGTCTGATCGCCAATACATGTCGGTCAATTCCGCCGCCATATTGTTGATAGATTTCTTCGATGTTACCCATGATAACATTGTTACCTCCGCCGGCCACAGAAGCACGATAATTGGCGTAATTTGCACTGGCAGCTTGTAATGACGGGTGGTACACCATTACCACGGCTTTTTCCATGGATAAGGCCGTGAAATCTGTGAATTGTCCTGAACCGTTTACCGCGGTAAATTCTGTGGCAGGTATGGTTGCAGCCAGATTGCCCAGTACAACGTAGTTCGGATTCCCGGAAGGGTCGTTTGGAACAAGAAGTTGCAGGGTGATGAAATTCTGCACCACAGGAATCATTCTATTTGTAGATCCGAAACTGAATGCAATTGCATTAATGGTACTGAAACTTGTTAAGTTCAGGAGTGATTTGCTTGCGTTTGGATTATTCACCACCTGGAAATTGTCAAAATTGGTGAACTGTGAGTTGGCAACACGTGGGTAGCGAATACGCCAATGATTGAGGTTTAGCAGATCGGCCGCTGCACCCAAGTCATCCACACTTTGCATTTGGAGGTTGGTGAATGGCGTACCTAATATTCCCGCAGGAATAGTCAAATCATATTTGTGGTTCTCGAAAGCTTCAAAGATGGAATCAACAAGTGTGTAATTACTTGATCCGATTTGCACTCTTAGATGATGATCCGGATTTTCGTAGGCATTGGAATTAGAAGCAATGCTTAAGTGAATGGTGGGAAGTGGAGCACCTGCGCCACTGTATAAATCAAACGTTCCGGCAGAAAGACTATACGTGCCTCCGAGGCTGGTGCTGCCACAGCCCCAACCTTCGCCGGGAGCATAAATGGAACCGGAGGCAAAACCAGTCCGTATACCTTCGCTGTAGCCAATGGTTGAAGTGGCGCATTCAGAACGAATGTCTTTTAATACATAATCTGAGGGAGCGCCGTAGTTGGCAAAATCAACATCGGTTTCTACTACGAAACGCGCGTTGTTTGTTCCATTATTCCATGTGAAAAAGTACTGAATGGTATCGTTGTATAAGCTGAATCCAGGGTTGGCAATATCTGTTGGATTTTGATAAATCAATGAATCGAGCCAGCCGTCGTTTTTTTCAGCGTAAAAGAGAATGTAATCTCCCGGATCAAAGGAATTATCGTTTCCGTCTACTATATATAGCGGTACTTCCTTCTCACGCCCGAATACCTGGATGTTTTCTGAAGAAAATGTACCTACCGGAACATTGCTCGCTGCCAGCGCTGCGTAATCAATCCGTTGGATACCGGTTGTGTGAATATTGAATGAGAAATATTTTTGCGAAAAGTTGATCCATTCGTTCCCGTAAGTCTGTGCGAACGATGAGCAACTTATGCTTAGGATCAGTAGTAGTTGTGCGTAGCGTTTTATCATTCCTTAGGTAATGCGTTGGATGGTTTATTCAATAATAATCGCAGCGAAATCACATGCGAGTAGAGTGCCGTTGATTGATCACCGATGTCTGTAAAGGCGTAATCAAGAAATACATTTTTAATATGTAATCCGATCCCGATGTTGGGTTGGATGGTCAGTTTTTGTGAGTCATCGAAGTTCTTGATGTACTGCATATTGGAAATTCCCCCGCGAACAGCAACAATATCTTTAAATCCGAAAGAGATACCTACATGTGGATCACCACTCACTAATCCTGTTTTTAATAAGGTGTTTCTGCGGCCGTCAGTCGTAAGGTCTAAATCGATTTCACCCGAAAAATTCAACCCTTTTTTGCCCAGATCGGCCTTATAGTTGGCTGCAAGGATCACGCGTGGTAAAGTAAGTTCCAGCCCGTTTTGTGGAATTTCATTTCCAGTGAGTGTAAATACTTCCTTGGTTGTTTCGTCCAATGTAAAAACCCATGCATTAAAGGTAGAAGTTGCGTCGCGTACAACAGCCCCGAATTTCCAGTGTTCATTGCGTTTGTAGGTTGCGCCGATATCTAATCCGAATCCCCACGATTTGGCAAAATCACCCACTTTACGGTGAATGAGTTTGAAATTTCCACCAACACTCAACCCTTCTATGTTGAGTTTACGGGCATAGGAAAAGAGAAACGCATAATCGGCAGCGGTAAATGTAGTAATGCGATCGTAATCAATACGACCTTCATTATCAATTAATTGAGTTGTGTTAGGGATGTCGTCAACCGCGAAACGAATAATAGAAAATCCGGCAGCGCTTTTATCATCGATAGCATGCGCCAATCCCAAATAATCGTATTTGGCAATTCCGGCAAAGTATTCCGAGTGCATCAAACTTACATCCAGCCATTTGTCTGTTCCTGTTAGTCCGGCCGGATTCCAGTAACCACTCGTAACACCGCTTGTTTGTGCAACAACGGCATTGGAAAGTCCCAGCGCATCGGCACCAACCCCTATCGCTAAGAATTCATTGGAATATTTTGGAGCGACATCAGATTGAGCGAAAGTAGTGTTGACGATCAGGAGCGAAAGTGCTGTTAAGAAGCTAATTCTCATGGAAAAATGTTTGTTTATGCTTAACGTTAACTGCATCTTTTACAAAAAATTGTGTTTTGATCGATTTTAACCCAAATTACAAGCGTAAATTTACACCATTCAGTTTGATTGTTTAACCGTTAATTTATATTTCCCGCGTGAGAATGTTCAATATACCCAATTTGTTTACCGCAGGTAATATGTTGTGCGGCATTATGGCTATTTTCTTTTCGTTTTCGGGAAGAATAGAATGGGCCGCTTTTTTCATTTTCGGTGGTGCAATTCTCGACTTTTTTGACGGTTTCCTGGCTCGTATTCTAAAGCAGCAGGGTGAAATGGGAAAACAACTCGATTCTTTGGCGGACATGATCACTTTTGGACTGGCACCTGGAATTATGATGATGGTTGTTTTGGCCTACGCAACTACTTCATCGAGTTTGTGGGATGGCATTCTTCCTGATAAAGGAATCGTTTTGATGGCAGATACGCTCGTGCATCCGGTTCACGAAGACGTGACGGCTGCTTTTTACAACTGGAAAAGCGATTTGCTGGATTTTGAAAAAGTCAACTGGATTCCGTTTGCTGCTCTGCTCATTCCGTTTTTCTCTATGTTCCGCCTGGCGAAATTCAACATCGATACCCGTCAGTCAGAATCGTTTATCGGACTGCCAACTCCGGCAAATACGATCTTTTTCACAGCTTTCCCGTTGCTCATTATGCAATTTGGGAATGTTCCCGGCTGGCAGCATGATCTGATCATTCAATGCATTCAACCCATGGTTTTGATCCCAATTATTGTGGTGATGTCCTTACTTTTGGTAGTCGAACTACCGCTTTTTGCACTGAAATTCAAGTCGTTTGCCTGGAGAGGAAATGAAATCAGGTACATTTTCTTGATAAGTTGTGGAATACTTATTCCGCTTTTGTTGATTTGGAGCGTTCCAATTATTGTACTTTTGTACCTGTTATTGTCATTCATTCAGAATACCATTCGCAAAAAACAAACACATGAAATTCAAAGCTGAAATCGATGTAATGCCTTTAGATGCATTGTTGGATCCACAAGGAAAAGCAGTTAGTAATAGTATGAGCACCATTGGTTTGCCTGAGATTTCAGGTGTGCGAATCGGTCGCCACGTGCGCTTGTTTGTAGATGCTGGTTCGAAAGCAGAAGCTACGGAAAAAGTAGAGTCTGCGTGCAAGAAATTGTTATCGAACCAAATCATGGAAAGTTACGCTTACCACATCGAGGAAGCGTAAAATCTCGTTTTTGTGTTAACGATTAGTGGCAAAAACTGCATAGGTTATGCAGACAGTGCCTTGGGTGCGCAAACATTTCAAGCCGTTAATCCAGTATCCGATACCGTATTCGGAATCTCATTCGTTCAGGCAACTGATGCTGAGGTTGATTTGGCAGTTTCTAAAGCAACTGAAGCTTTTCAAATCTGGTCGAATGAACCGTTACAAAACCGTGTTGCCTTCCTAAAAGCTATTGCAGTCGCTGTTCACAGCCATTCTGCCGAATTAACGCGTTGGTATTGCGAAGAAACCGGTTTGCCGCTTTCGCGTGCTAAGACAGAACTGGAACGTTCGTGTTTCCAGTTTGAATCGTATGCTGAGGCAATTGCCAGCGGTTTTGCATTATCAATTCGAATAGAACCTTCTTCAGGACCCGGAAAACCCGATTTACGTAAAATGAACGTACCGTTGGGGGCAGTTGTAGTATTTGGCGCCAGTAATTTCCCGTTTGCCTATTCAACGCTTGGCGGCGATGTGGCTTCCGCGCTTGCGGCCGGCTGCCCGGTTATTGTAAAGGCACATCCGATGCATCCGCATACAAGCGAATTATCTGCACGTATTATTTTGTCGGTGGCCCGTGAAATGGGATTGCCCGACGGTGTTTTTTCGCACTTGCACGCCATTGATTATAAAGTCGGTGAACAATTGGTACTTCATCCGCATATAAAAGCTGTCGGTTTCACCGGAAGTATTCAGGGTGGAACAACATTGGTACGTTTGGCAAACAGTCGCCTAGTTCCGATTCCTGTTTATGCGGAGATGGGCAGTTCGAACCCAATGGTGTTTACAACCGAAGTATTGGCGGTTCGCAGTGAATCGATCGCGAAGGAAGTTGCTGCTTCCATTAGTTTAAGCGCCGGACAGTTTTGCACATCACCCGGGCTATTATTCATGGTCGATTCTGATGCGACAAAACAATTCCTGTCATCGCTCGCTGCGTTACTTCAAAAAACCGAACCACAGATAATGTTGCATCCCGGAATCTACAAACAATACGAGCAACAGGCTTCTCAACACCTGGAAGGATCGGAAATACTGGTAAACGGCTTGCGCTTAAACAATGAAATTCAACCTTCGCTGGTGAGAATCAGCAGCCGACAATTGTTGAGAGAACCAGGCAGGGCAGAAGAAGTGTTCGGATCGTTTGCAACAGCAGTTGTTTGTGAAAACGAATCGGAATTGCTGGCCTGTTTGAATGCGCTTTCTGGTCAGTTAACGGCTTCTTTGTACCTTGAACCACATGAAAACGGGGCGATTTTGATGTCAGCATTGCAGCGATTTGCAGGAAGAATTATCGTCAATGGTGTGCCAACAGGAGTTGCAGTATCAGCGGCTATGCAGCACGGTGGTCCTTTTCCAAGTTCGTCAATTCCATCTTCTACAGCAGTTGGTTCCGATGCCATCCAGCGGTTTATGCGACCGGTTTGCTTCCAGAATGTTACAGACGACCTGCTACCGAATTCGTTAAAAATCGCTAATCCTGAAGGTCTTTTACGGTTTGTTAACGGTTTATTCACCAATGCCCCTTGTTGAAACACAATTATTATGTTTTATTTGCCCAAGTGTTGAATCGCAAAGTGCAGTTTAAACAATTATATTTGCAACTTAAAATCAGAAATTATGTCAGAAGTACAAGAAACTCCGAAAAGAACTACCAGTAGTGCAATGATTGCCGTTTTGGTATTGTTAGTTGTAGGATTGGGTGTAATGATATTTTTATGGTCATCTAAAAATTCAGCATTGAATGATTGTAATACTCGTGTAGATGAATTGAAAAAAGACAGTATTGCAATGAATGATATGTTGAAGCCATATTTGAGTGATAATGCTTCAGCTGATTTATTGAAGGATTTTGAAAGCATGGTGGCCGACTATGACAAAATCATAGAAGCAGGGCGTCCTGAAGATCAGGAAGCTATGAAAGAACAGCAGGATAAAATCAAAGGATTGAAATCTGAACTGGAGGCAGCCCAAAAAAGCGGAAAAGTGAACGCTTCATTGATCGCCAAACTACGTCGTGAAAATGAAACGTTACGCGAAATTATGAGAGGGTATGTAAAACAGATTGATGAACTGAATACGATCAACCTCCAATTGGAATCTGATTTGGATCAAACAACCAATGAGTTGACCACCACTCAGTCTGAGCGTGATACCTATAAAACACAATCGGAAGAAAGTGCGGCTAAAGTGAGAGCCGGTTCCAAGCTGAAAGCGTATGGTTTCACATCAGAAGGTTTGCGTATGAAAATCAACAATACGCCTGAGCCGACGACAAAAGCAAGAAACTGTGTACAAGTACGTTCAAGCTTCACAATCGGTGAAAACGAAATCGCAGAAGCGGGTCCGAAAACGGTTTATATGCAAATTACCGATCCTGACGGAAAAGTATTGCAAGGTCGTTCAGGAAATACGGTACAAACCGAAAGTGGTACCATTGCTTACTCTGATAAGAAAGAAATTACATACAATAATAAAAGTGTCGATCTTTCGATCTACTACGATTTCAATGGCGCAGAGCCGGTAAAAGGAGCTTACAAAGTAAAAATTTACTGTGATGGCCAATTGATCGGATCGGATGGTTTCTCATTAAAATAAAATCGTATATTCGGTTAGATAAACGCGATCGTCGGGTTTTTAGATAGTTAACAGGACAAAGTGTCCACATATTTTAGGTGAATGACAAATATTTTTATTGCAAACCTTGACTGGGAAGTAAGCTCAGAAGATTTGCAGGCGACGTTTTCAGCGTTTGGTGAGGTTCATTTGGCGCATGTTGTATTCGACGGTAAGACCAAGAAATCCAAAGGATTCGGTTACGTTGAAATGGTAAGCGCGGAAGAAGCGATCAATGCAATTCAGGCATTGAACGGATTCGAGGTGAATGGTCGCAGGTTAGATGTGAAGATTGCTTCTCCGAAAGCAAATCGTCCTCCGAAACAGGAACCTCCTGCAAAGAAACCGTTTGGTAACAAGCCTGGTGGTTTTGGTGGTCAGAAACGATTTAACAACAGCGGTCCGCGTCCGGGCGGTGGTGGTGGCGGAGGTTTTCGTTCCAACAACAGTTCCGGCGGTGGTTATCGCTCATCAGAAGGTTCTTCAGGTGGCAACGGTGGTGGATATCGTCCCAATACACCTGCTTCAGGTCCAACCGGCGGAGGTTATAGAACAACCGGAAATCCGAGTAATACGGAACGTCCGGGTGGTGAAAGACCAGCGAATGATCGTCCGCCAAGACCGCGTAAACGATTTGATGATTAATTAAAAAACGATTTTCCGATGTCAGAAGCGATTGACCAGGGATATGTAAATGTGGAGGTTGATGACCGTATGGTTGCGACCATTGAATTCGGCCACCCGCTGAGTAATTCCTTACCGGGTGCCATTCTTCGCAAATTAGCGGATACCATTACCGAAACAGGAATCCGTTCCGATGTAAAACTGATCGTTCTGCGTTCGGAAGGTTCGAAAGCGTTTTGTGCAGGAGCCAGTTTCGACGAATTGATTTCGATCAAAGACCTCGATACAGGAAAAGTGTTTTTCTCCGGATTTGCCATGGTGATCAACGCTTGCCGTAAATGCCCGAAATTGATTATCGGAAGAGTACATGGTAAAGCAGTAGGCGGTGGAGTGGGAATCGCTTCGGCGGTTGATTACTGTTTTGCTACCAAAAAAGCAGATGTAAAACTGTCTGAACTGGCAGTTGGAATCGGTCCTTTTGTAGTTGGCCCGGCAGTTGAACGCAAAATCGGTTTGTCCGCGATGAGCCAGTTGGCCATCAACGCAACCGAATGGCAAACGGCAGAATGGGCATACAACAACGGTTTGTACGCCAGTTTATCCGATTCGGAGGAAATGATGGACGAAGAAATTGAACGATTGGTAACTCAATTGTCCAAATCAAGTCCCGAAGCAATGGCCGAATTGAAGAAGATCTTCTGGACCGGAACCGAAAACTGGGATACTTTATTGGTAGAACGGGCCGGAATCAGCGGAACATTGGTATTGTCTGACTTTACTGTAAATGCCATCAACGCATTCAAGAAAAACTGATTGTTAACGATTGACAGATATGAGGGAGATGTAACAATCTCCCTTTTTTTGTTATACTTCTTCCAGTAAATAGGTGTGGAAAACAGTCAAATGCGGATCACTGATACTTGTTTTTTGTTTCCGTTTGGCCGATTTGTTTTTCAATTGTTGTAAGGTATACATGTGTGCATCCTGTCCAAGCGGACTGTCGGGATTGTTGACGAGCATCCGGTTGGTAGAATCGATAACCGATTTGATCAATTGATAATTGTTGCGTTTGATCTGAATGCTGATAAACAACAAACGAGCGAAGACAGCGAAGAAATAATTCGATGTGTACATCAATTCATTGAGCAAGTTGAGCGCTTTTCGATACTCTTTTCGTTTTTCAAACAACACGGCGCGCAAAAAATCTTCCAGAACATTTCCCTGGCCTCTGAAATAAATATGGTTTTCGTTCAACAAACGTTCGGCTGTTTCAATTTCGTTATTGAGAATGGTAAACAGGATTTTGTAGAACAATGTATTGTTGTTCATGATGGTGAAATTCTGATTTTCCTGTAAAATCTGATCAGTCAGCGCCGTGAGTTCATGAATGGGCTTCCCGCTGAAAAAGTTAAGCCGCAGTTCCAGGAACAATGCCTTTCTGTAAAAAGCTTCGTACTCTTTGGAATGTACTTTTTCACGCCTTAGGCGGGCGCTGTCCTCCAGTAGGCATTTTTTTCCTTCTGCCAAAAAAGTGTAGAGTTTCGGTGAATTGAAATGCAATTTTGCCAATGAAAAGTAAAGAGAGGCTTTATTCAGCGGAATTTGCTGATGTTGCAGGCAGCTTTCAATTTCACTGATTAGCGGCTCTTTTTCGTGATCGATGAGTGAGTTTTTTTCGAGATAAATATTAGTTTTATTATGGTAATATTCGATCAATCTATCGTCGTAGGAAAGTTTCAATACACGCAAAAATGACTCATTGGCATCCAATGCTTTGTGCAAATCTTTTTCGTTGGGCGAGGCGTAATTCATTCGGAATTTTCCTTTTAAACCGATCATTTGATTCAGATCGTCTTCGTCTTCCAGCGCATGTTTATAGCCTTTTTCATAATATTGGTTGAGCAATTGCGTGTTTCCTTTGGTTTCCAAAGCCTGAGCTAGTAAAATATTGCGAATACTCTTTTTTTGTTCGAGGTAAGTTTCCAAAATCACAGACTCGATTTCATCGGCAAACAAACTGGCGAAGCGACGAATTTTCAACTCTTTTTCCTGCACGTTCGACAAAGGCCAGTTTTGTTCTACTTCCGCTTTTAGAAAAGTATTTAAGCTGAGAATAGAAAATTCTTTTTGCTGCAGGAACGTATGAAAAAGCTGCATTACCTTATGGTTACTTTGCTTACATCGCGCCAGTAATACTTTTTGCTGATGTGTACTCAATTCATTAAGTAAAGTATGTAATTTGTTGCCGATCATTTTAACTGTTCTGTTTCAATTTGAGTAATACTTTCGAAAGTAGTACAACGATACGATAATTCGTTTCTGTTAGCGCAATTTTGAGCTTGAATTTTGCGAATTCGCGAATTTGAGTGTTCGCAATATTACGAACACCCGAACACGCAAATTCCCGAATTCGATTTTCGAGTTCACCTCATTTTCGTGTGATTCAGATTACTCTGCAACCGGATGCTTTCCAAATGAATAATCTCCATAAACGCCTGAACAAACTGATCATTTAATCCTGCAGAATTCCCTTTTTCAATCATTTTATTCAGGATCTCATTCCAGCGATTGCTTTGCAAAACAGCCACGTTGTTTTCTTTTTTCAGATTTCCAATCTGCCTGGCTGTAGCCAAACGATTGGTGAGAAGCTGAATCAGTTCGTCATCAAATAAATTGATTTGTTCACGTAACATGTCAATCTGCTGCGAAAATTGTTTATCGACCTGGTGTTTTTTCCAAATCAATCCCTCGAGCAGCAACTGCAGTTCGCGGGGTGTAATTTGTTGTTCTTTATCGGTCCAGGCCCTGTCGGGATCAATATGCGACTCGATCATCAGTCCCTGGTAACCGAGATTGAGTCCTTTTTGAGCAATATCCTGCAAATCAACACGATTTCCGCAAATGTGGGACGGATCAACAATCATGGGGATTTCGGGAAACAAACGCTTCATTTCAATCGGAATCTGCCACATAGGAGTATTGCGGTAATCGCCTTTAACATACGAGGAAAATCCACGGTGAATAAGTCCGATGTTTTCTACCCCGGCTTTCCGAAGGCGTTCTACGGCACCAATCCACAATTTTACATCCGGATTTACCGGATTTTTGACTAAAACCAACCTGTCGGTTCCTTTCAATGCTGCGGCGATTTCCTGTACACTAAACGGATTCACGGTAGTCCGGGCTCCAATCCAAAGTACGTCAGTATCAAACTGCAAAGCATTGTTTACATGTTCGGCCGTTGCTACTTCGACAGCTGTTTTCAGGCCCGTTTCCTTTTTTGCCTGCAAAAGCCATGAAAGTCCGATGAGCCCGATTCCTTCAAATCCTCCGGGATTAGTACGTGGTTTCCAAACCCCGGCACGGAAAATAGTTGCCGTGGTTTGATTTTTAATGGCATGAGCCGTTTTTAAAACCTGTTCTTCCGTTTCCGCACTGCAAGGCCCGGCCAAAATAATCGGTTCCAATGCATTTGTTTCAGAGTGTAAGTTGTCCGCCTTCATAGATTCCGAGTATTTTAATGCGTTTTGTATGTTGTTTGATTGCTTGTAATGCGCGCTCAAGCGGTACTTTTTCGTCGAATGAAAGATCAACATGAAAAGCATACTCCGTTGGCTTATCTGGCACCGGCACGCTTTGGATTTTGGATAAATTCAACCGGTTTTCTTTGAAAACAGTGAGAATATCTGCCAACGTTCCCAATTCATCGTTCAGACTGAATGAAACCGACGCTTTATTGGCGTTTTCCTCCGTGTCGGGATGCTTGGTGAGAATGTAGAAACGCGTGTAATTGTTCGTTTCGTCGCTAATGTTTGACTGGATAATTTCCAATTGAAAAACCTTGGCGAGAGTTGAACTGCCAATTACCGCCAAATCGCCTTCCGTTCGTTCGGCAACAAATTTCGCTGAGGTTGAGGTGTCTTTGTACTCTGTGACCCGGATGTGCGGTTGCGCAGCAAGAAATTCTTGGCATTGCCCGATTGCCATGGGATGCGAAATCACTTCCGTGATATCCGACAGCTGTTTGCCGGGTTGCGCTAATAGGTCCATTTCCAGCGGCAGGTAAACTTCACCGATGATCCGCAGATCAAACAAATCGATCCAGTGATAATTCAATAAGATACTACCGGCGATTTTGTTTTCAATGGCGATAATGCCGAAATCGACAGTGTTTTGCTCAATTTTTTGACACACTTCTTTGAAAGTGCCGCATTCGTCGATTGTAATGTCTTCACCGAAATAATTGCGCGCTGCAATGTCATGGAAAGAGGCGATGCCACCTTGTATGGCTACTTTGTGATTTCTCATAGATTTTGTCATTTGAGCCCCGATTTCTTTGTGGGAACGGATGTTGTTTTAAAAAATAAGTCAAAAAAAAACCTCCTGGTTAAAGGAGGTTCACGAAATGATATACCGCTCCTGATTACATGGAGTTGTAATAAAAAAACGACATATTATTTCTACTGTTCATCCTGTTATGTTTTCAATTGCAACAAAGGTAGAACCAAAAGACGTGTGACAGCATAAAAAAGACAATTCCATGTGAATTTAGGCTAAAAACAAAAGTTGTTTTTATGAATGTTACTTTGTTTTAAATCAGTCTTTTAAAATTATTTATGGATTCTTTTTGAAAGGACAAATTCGGTTTTTAATGGAATTAATAAGCTGTTTTGAGCGAAAAGGTCAATTGCTCAAAAGGACAAATTGTTCTTGTAGAAACAGTTAAAGTTATTTATCTGGATAAAAGCGCCAGCAACGCAAAACTCGCCAGCCAATGTTCGCCCATATAATCACCATCTGTAATGTTGGGAAGCGATGCATCCATATGCTGGTCAGCGACTTTTATTAAATGAGCAAACCGTTTGTCTGATTTCCCCAGGTTGTACAAACACCAGCCACGACTGAAATTCAAACCGTCGAGATGTACCAGTTTTCCGTCTGTTCGGTCAATTATTTTTCCCGGCTCCAATTGGAATTTCTTACTAAACAATTCCGGAAGAAAGACTTTTAACCATTTCTGAAATTCCGCTTTGGGCAATACCCGGCGCATCAAATCCACTTCTTCCAGTGCTCCCGATAAAAAATCGTAGCCGCTTGGTTCAAATTTCAACGGATAATTTGCGTCTTTTTGGTAAAAATCGATGCTGCGTTTGGTGATGATCTGTTTGAGTGAATCATTCGACGTGTGAACCGCATAATCATAAGCGAAAGTGAGTCCGAAAGCCGTATTGATATGGTCACCAGACCGAATCGGATAAACCAGTTTTGGCAGGAACGTGTAATATTTCCTGCAAATAAGATTTGATAAAGGCCGCAGGTTTTCGGCGCAGGTTTTCCCCATTGGATCATTCCAGGTGTCCAGTTCCTGTTGTAATTTCAGGATCCATGCCCAGCCGTATGTGCGTTCAAACGAATCGTTGAACTTCGTACTGAAAAAAGCAATTTCGGTTTGGATATTCGTTGCAGTGAGTTGCTCTGATAATACCTTTCGGATATCAGTGGCGTTTTCAATTCCCGGAAATTGCTTTAAAATTGTAACCATGAGCCAATGTCCGTGAACCGAAGAATGCCAGTCAAAACATCCGTAAAATGCAGGATGAAGCGTGGCAGGCGAAAGCAGTCCGGTTGAATCGTTCAGCACTTGTCCCAGTTTATTGGGATATTCCTGCTGAGCGCATTTCAGTGGTAAAGCAACCAATCTGGCAGCCTGTTCTGTGGTAAGCTGATTTTGTGCAGTAACAGCTTGCAGCCACAACAACGAACATCCAAGAAAAAGTGCTTTCATCATCTGATTTTTAGCGACTAAAATACCGATTTTTGAGTTACGGAATAGCCGGCAGGAATCCGTAAATTTGATGCGTGTCAGCAGGTAGCCGACCAATATTGCGATGTACGAAGAGTTTCCATTTCCGGTTAGAAAAATCATTCATGTTGACATGGATGCGTTTTATGCTTCCGTAGAGCAAATGGACAATCCTGAATTGCGCGGAAAACCGTTGGCTGTTGGTGGAAATGAAGTGCGTGGCGTGGTTTCTGCGGCCAGTTACGAAGCCCGGAGATTCGGTGTGCGATCAGCTATGTCTGGAATTATCGCCGCACGGAAATGTCCGCACCTGATTTTTGTACCACCGCGATTTGACCGTTACAAAGAAATCTCACAGCAAATCAGGGCTGTGTTTCATGAGTTCACCGATTTGGTGGAACCGCTTTCATTGGACGAAGCTTTTTTGGACGTCACCGAAAACAAATTCAATCATCCTTCTGCTACTTTATTGGCGCAGGAAATCCGCCGACGGATTAAAGAAGTCACCGGATTAAATGCTTCCGCAGGAATCTCCATCAATAAATTTGTCGCCAAAGTAGCTTCGGATATCAACAAACCAAACGGACAAAAAACCATTCCTCCCGAAGAAGTGCTGGCCTTTTTGGAAACCTTGCCGATTGAAAAGTTTTTCGGCGTCGGAAAAGTGACCGCTGATCGCATGAATAAACACGGAATTTTCAACGGAGCCGATCTGAAGAAAAGATCACTTGAATACCTGAGCCTTTACTTCGGGAAATCAGGCAAACATTATTACGACATTGTTCGGGGAATTCAATACAGCGAAGTTGTTCCGGATCGTTTACGGAAATCCATTGCCGCCGAGCGTACGTTCAGCAGCGATCTCAGTTCGTCTTATTTTATGATTGAACAACTCGATAAAATCGCTGATGAACTCGAAAAAAGATTGGTGCGAAACAATGTAAAAGGCAAGACGATTACCGTGAAATTGAAGTTCAGTGATTTTACGCAACAAACCCGCAGTAAAACAGTACCTTTGTTCGTGAACCGGAAGGCTGATTTTTTTCCTGTCGTGGAAGAATTAATGGAACAGGAACCATTGAAAGGAGCGGTTCGATTGCTCGGTATTTCGATGACCAAACTCGATTCGGAAGAAGGTTCAAAAAGTGTTTCAGCACAACTGATGTTGGATTTTTGAGGCTTGCTGTTGGATGGGTTGATTAACAACCAAATATTCCCGCATCTTTTTCATCAAAATCTGGTTCTGTACTGAAAAACAAAGAAAAACACGCCGAATCTCTCGTATTCCCCACTTTATTTAAAAATACCTTGTTAATAAAAAATAGAGTTTCTATCTTTGCACCCCCAAATTGGGGATATTGTCTTATTTAAAAATAGAAAAGTAGTGGATACTTTAAGTTACAAAACCGTGTCCGGCAACAAGGAAACCGCAAATAAAAAGTGGTTGTTGGTGGACGCTGAGGGCCAGACTGTTGGTCGCTTAGCGAGCAAGGTGGCGAAGTTAATCCGTGGAAAACACAAGACTAACTTTACACCGCATGCTGACTGCGGAGATAACGTGATTGTTATCAATGCAGCTAAAATTTCGTTCTCTGGTACCAAATTGGTAAACAAAGAGTACGTACGTTACACTGGCTATCCGGGTGGACAGCGTTCACTAACAGCTCAGGAGTTGTTGGCGCGCAATCCTCAACGTGTAGTTGAGAAAGCAATCAAAGGAATGTTGCCGAAAAACACATTGGGCCGTAACTTGTTTACGAACCTGAAAGTGTACGCAGGTGCTGAGCACAAGCAAGAGGCGCAAAATCCGGAGGTAATTAATCTTGACACATTCAAATAATGGATATGGAAGTAGTAAACACATTAGGAAGAAGAAAAACATCCGTTGCGCGTGTATACCTTATGAAAGGTACGGGCAAGGTGACAGTCAACAAGCGTGACTATAAAGAATTCTTTCCTGTAGCCGTTTTGCAATCGAAAATTGAGCAACCGTTCAGCCTGACTGAAACAACCGGTCAATACGATGTAAAAGTAAACGTTGCAGGTGGAGGAGTAAACGGCCAGGCCGAAGCGATCCGTTTGGGTATCGCCCGTGCATTGGTTAAGGTTTCTGAAGATATGAAACCGTTGTTGAAAGCTGAAGGTTTGATGACACGTGACCCGCGTATGGTGGAACGTAAAAAACCAGGTCAGCCGAAAGCACGTAAAAAATTCCAATTCTCGAAACGTTAATCGTATTCAGAGATTGGGCAGTTGTTTAGTATCCAAGCTGCGAGTATTGTTTTCGGTCTCAGATCGTTGATCCCTCGCACAGCTGATTACTAAAGGAATGTAAACAATTTAAAAAAAGAATTATGTCAAGAGTAAATTTTGAAACGTTATTAGAAGCAGGTGTTCACTTCGGACACTTAAAAAGAAAATGGAACCCGGCAATGGCGCCGTATATCTTTGATGAGAAAAAAGGTATCCACATTATTGACCTTAATAAGACAATTGCACATCTTGATCAGGCATGTGCGGCAATGAAACAAATTGCCAAGTCGGGTAAAAAAGTTCTTTTCGTAGCTACTAAAAAACAAGCAAAAGAAATCATCGCTGAACGCGTTGCGGCAATCAATATGCCTTTCGTTACAGAGCGTTGGTCGGGTGGTATGTTAACCAACTTCCAGACTACACGTAAATCGATCCGTAAAATGGCGGCGATTGATAAAATGAAAACAGACGGTACATGGGAAACATTGAACAAGCGTGAGCGTTTGTTTAAGACTCGTCAGCGTGAGAAACTAGAGAAAAACTTTGGTTCTATCGCTGAAATGACCCGCCAGCCGGCCGCTATCTTCTTGGTAGATATCTTGAAAGAGCATATCGCTTTGAACGAAGCAAAACGTTTGAATGTTCCGACATTCGCAATGGTAGATACGAATTCTGACCCACGTTTGGTTGATTTCCCTATCCCTGCAAATGACGATGCTACAAAATCAATCACTGTGATCTTAGACGCAATTTGCGGAGCGATCAAAGAAGGATTGGAAGAGCGCAAAAGTGCCGGAACAGGTAAAGACAAAGACGAAGCAGTAGTTGAAGCTGCAGCTCCTGCAGCTGAAGAAGCAGCTACGAAAGAATAATAACAAAGTAATTAAAAGTTTAAGATCATGGCAATTACTGCTGCAGATGTAAATAAATTACGCCAACAAACAGGTGCAGGAATGATGGACTGCAAAAATGCACTTGTTGAAGCGGATGGCGATTTCGAAGCTGCTGTTGATATCCTTCGTAAAAAAGGACAAAAAATCGCAGCTAAACGTGGAGAAAATGACGCAAGCGAAGGGTTGATCTTTGCTCAAACAACTCCTGACCACAAAGTTGGTGTTGTATTGGCTTTGAATTGTGAGACCGATTTCGTTGCGAAAAACGACTCTTACCGTAACTTCGTTCAAAGTTTGATGGATATCGCAATCGCTAAACTTCCTGCTTCTGCAGATGAGTTGAAAGGATTGAAATACGATGACCGTTTGACAGTTGACGAGAAGATCACCGAGCAAGTTGGTGTAATCGGCGAGAAATTGGATCTTTCAGGTTATGCGGTATTGAAAGGTGAAGCAGTTGTTGCTTACAATCACCCGGGTAACCAGTTGGCTACATTGGTTGCGTTGAACAACGGAAACGAAGCTGCTGTTGAAGCAGGTCGTCAGGTTGCAATGCAGGTTGCAGCTATGAACCCGATCGCTTTGAACAAAGACGGAGTTGATGCGCGTACAATTGAGCGTGAAATCGAAGTTGGTAAAGACTTGGCTATTCAGGAAGGAAAACCTGCTGAAATGGCTGAGAAAATTGCTCAGGGACGTTTGGCGAAATTCTTCAAGGAGAACACTTTGTTGAGCCAGGAGTTTGTTCGCGATAACAAAGTTACCGTTGAAGAATTCCTTAATTCAACTGAAAAAGGATTAACAGTTACTGAATTCAAACGTTTGGCATTGAGCTAATCATCCAAACGCACGAAATAGAAATCCCGTTGTTCGAATGAGCAACGGGATTTTTTGAATCAATTTCGTTTCGAATAAACAGTTTGATTGTGGTTGCCTGATGTTTCCAATAAACCTATTTCAATACCTTTTTTCAAATCACGACTTGCAGTGGCTGTTGAAAGATCTTTAAAGACGGTCATGTATTCCTTTCTGGTGAAAGAATTGGGATGTGATTGCAGAAAATAGTTTAACCGATCAACAGTGGATAAATGGTTGTGGTTTTCGTTTAACAGATCAGCAAGTGAAGTATCGATTACTTTCAGCATGTATTCGATAAAAGCAGTTGAGTGTCCTGATTTATCACTTAAAGAAAGAGCCCCATAATACGATTCCTGGGTTTGACTGATTAAATGCTCGAATGGAATGTATTCAAAAACAGGATAATCTTTCATTAAAATCAAGGTTTGCCACAGTCGCCCCATTCTTCCGTTTCCATCCAAAAAAGGGTGAATAAATTCCATTTCGTAATGAAAGACACAACTTTTGATTAGTATCAGGTCTTCATCTTTTTTTAAGTAATCGAATAAGCTTTTCATTAGGTAAGGAACATTGTCGCTTGGTGGAGCCAAATGTCTGATTGATTCACCCTGTACGATACCCACTCCTTGTTTACGATAGGAACCCGCATTTGCCATCAACCCGTTCATGAGTAACTCATGTGCTTTAAAAAAGGAATTGGTTGTGTAGGGATCAAATGAATATAATTGGTCATAAACTTCAATTGCATTAGCTACTTCCAGTATTTCTTTTTGTGGCCCGATCACTCGTTTTCCTTCAATGATAGCTGTGATTTGTGATTCCGTGAGTGTATTACCTTCAATTGCAAGAGAAGAATGAATGGTTTTAATACGATTTTGTTTTCGCAGTTCGAGCGACGGTTTATTTAAATACCGGGCGTTTACTTCTCCTATTTTCTCGGAAATAGCACTTATCGCTTTTAAAATAGTAGCTGTTATTTCATACGGAGGTTTGCTATACATTCCTTGATAGTATCATTTGATAGTATCAAAGATAAGCTAATTTAGTAACTAACTACAATTCATGTGATTCTGAATTCAACATTAAAATTGAACTCAGGTTTCAAAGATTCCTCCTATATTTGCGAAACTTCTTTCGTTATTTATGAAATACACACGCATTCTGCTCAAATTAAGTGGAGAATCTCTCATGGGGGATAAACAATTTGGAATTGACAACAACCGTTTGAGTGTGTATGCCAACCAAATCAAAGAAATTCACGGGTTGGGAGTAGAAGTGGCTATTGTGATCGGCGGTGGAAATATCTTTAGAGGCGTTCAGGCCGAAGAAGGAGGAATGGACCGCACACATGGTGATTACATGGGAATGTTGGCAACGATGATCAACTCGATGGCGTTGCAAGCGGCGCTGGAATCAGTTGGATTGCAAACACGCCTTCAGTCGGCCATTGAAATGAAAGAAATTTCGGAGCCTTACGTTCGCAGAAGAGCCGTTCGTCATTTGGAAAAAGGCCGTGTGGTGATCTTTGGTGCCGGAACGGGAAATCCGTTTTTCACGACTGATTCAGCCGCTTCATTGCGGGCAATTGAGATCAACGCTGACGTGATCCTGAAAGGAACCCGTGTTGACGGAATTTACACTGCCGACCCTGAAAAAGACCCGAATGCAACCAAATACGATGTGATCACGTTTGATGATGTTTACAGCCGTGGACTGAAAGTAATGGACATGACCGCATTTACCCTTTGTAAAGAAAATGACCTTCCGATTATTGTGTTTGATATGGACACGCCTGGTAATCTGAAACGCCTGCTGGAAGGAGAACAAGTAGGAACAATCGTTCGTAATTAATTATATCCGATTCAACTGTACGTTATGACTGAAGATTTGCAACTGATTTATGATGAATTAAAAAGCTCCAATGCCAAATCTATTGTGCACCTGGAAAATGAATTATTGAAAATCCGTGCCGGAAAAGCCACACCGTCGATGCTTCATAGCGTGATGGTTGATTATTACGGTTCTCCAACACCTATTCAGCAGGTTGCCAACATCAACTCGATGGATGCGCGTACATTGACTGTGCAGGCCTGGGAGAAAAACATGTTGCAGGAAATCGCCAAAGGAATCATCAACTCCAATCTTGGATTGAATCCGCAAAACAACGGCGAACAATTGATCATTCAGATTCCACCGTTGACAGAAGAACGTCGTAGAGATTTGGTGAAAAAAGCCAAAGCCGAAAGCGAACACGCCAAAGTGGGGATCCGCAATAACCGCAAAGACGGAATTGACATGGTAAAAGACCTTAAAGCAGAAGGACTTTCGGAAGACATGACCAAGGACGCTGAAACTGAAATCCAGAACATCACTAACAGCTTTATCAAAAAAGTAGACGAATTGGTTGATGCGAAGGAAAAAGATATCATGACTATCTGATTCCAGATGCGACTTATCTTCTGCCTGTCATTTCTCTTACTGCTCACTGCCTGCAGTAAAAACAAGCGAATCATCAAACACATTGAAGGTCGCTGGAAACTCACGCAAATTTTGCTGAACGATGGTCAATGCAGCTATCCGAATGAGATTCATGAATTTGCGCAAGGAGAGACCGGTGGAAAAACCTTCGCCACCTGGACAAAATACAGCTCCGATTTTTCGGATACAACCGTTGGGAGCTACAAAATCGATAAAAAAGGTCAGCACATTACGTTTCGCGATGATGAAGCATCACCGGTAACAGAAGAGTACGCAACAATTGATGATTTCGATAAAGGTATGTTGATCGTTAGACGTGTTGATGGTGTGTATTTTTTTTATAAGGAGTAGGTTTGTTGATTCAATTCCGGGGAAACAATCACATTTCTATTCGCACCAATTCATCCTCATTCACATAATACAACCAACCTTCAATCGCCGGAAATTTCATCAAGTCCAATGCGAATAAATACTGCGAAACCTGCGTTCTATGCTCGGGTTTGCGTTCGCCGGTCTTGAAATCGATAACAACGGTTTTGTCGGCGTGAAGAATGATCTTGTCCGGACGTAAACGCGTTTTCTGGTCCAGCAGCAATGTTTGTTCGTCGAGTTGCGTGCCGCCTGAAATGAGTTTCAAGTAAGTTTCATTGGCGAAAAGCCGGGTAGCATGTGCGCCTAATTCCGTTTTAAAAGCGGTGTCAATAATTCCTTTCAGAATCCCGCGATCGATACTTTCCTGCGCTTGTTCCAGCGTCATACTTTGCTCCATAATCGCATGGAATTGTTTCCCGAACCGACGTTGCGTATTGAGTTCGTTTTCCAGTTGCTCTTCAGGTGACATAATGCTGATGTCGGGAAACCACAAGTAATCATTGAGCGAAACCGGCGTAAAAGGAAGATCTTCCTGTTTCGATTCATGAATAATCGCCGGAGCGGTTCCGATGCTTCCCTTAATGGATTTCCCTTCCACAAATTGCGGATAGATTTCACTCAGCGTATCAAAGATATTTTGCTGCAGTTTTTGGTCACGCGGTGCAATTGTTCCCAGAAAGTATAAACGATCAATCGGCCGCGTAAATGCCACATACAAAAGATTGACGTGGTCCATGATTTCGGCATCTTTTTCAGCGGTCATGAACGGCTCGATCGCTGGCAAAATAGCATCGGTTTTTGTCAGTGTCGATTGCAAAAAGTGATTGTTCGATTCAAAAATGCGCGCTTTTCCTTTCGGTGATTTCACGTCAAATCGCAATGAAGGAATAATCACCACCGGAAATTCCAATCCTTTGGATTTGTGAGCAGTCATTACTTTGATCGAATGCTTGTTTTCCGGAAGCTGGACGTTGGTTTTGTAGCCCACGCCATCGTAAAAATTCAGGAAACTCATCAAATCAGGACCATTGTGCAGGTCGAATTGTGCGGCAATATCCAGCAATTGATGCACATAGGCATTTTGCAATTCATCGATCTTGTAATCACGCAAAAAGTTCTGCATCAACGAAAAAATGTCCTGGAATCCCTGTGATAAATGATTTCTTTCGAAAGCTGTCAGCTGGAAAAAACGCTCCCGTGAAAAAACCGCTTTCCCATTTTCTTCCAACGTTTCAAAACACAACTGATACGTTTCAAACGCTTTTTCAGGCGAAAAAACACGCAGGAACAATTCTGCAAACCGCATAAACAACTGGCGGTGTGTCGGATTATTTCGCAAGCGGCAAAAAGCAATGACCAATTGCACGTGTTGATCAGAATTTACTAGTAACGAATCGGCTGAAACGACCTGGTAACCATTGTTTTTCAGGTGATTCGCATACGTATTACAATCCGCTTTTCGTTTGGCAAGAATACAGATTTCGTGCGGTTGATAGCCGTCTGAAATACACGTTTTCACCCATAATAACAAGCGTTCCAGTACAAGTTCCTCTGATTCTTCGTCTTTTTGAGTGAGCTCAAACGTGATCAAACCACCTTCTTTTCCACGCGGAGTTTGTTTGATCTGGTTGTAAAACGATTTCCCCGATTCAGGCATGGTTTCCTTGAAAACCTCGAAAAAGCGGTTGTTGAATTCCACAATTTCTTTCCCCGAACGCCAGTTTTCGGTTAACTCTTCCAAAGCACCCATGTGTTCGAAGAAATCCGATTTCTGTTCCACCGATGCATTTTGCTCCGGATTGTAAATGCGTGGCAAGGCGACAAATTGCTCAGCCACACCGTTTTTGAACCGGTAAATCGATTGTTTCGGATCACCGACAATTAAATTAAACTGCCCATGGCCGAGCGATTCGTGCACCAACGGCACAAGGTTCATCCACTGCAGACGCGATGTATCCTGGAATTCATCCAGGAAAAAATGACGGAACCTATTACCTAAACGTTCGTAGATAAATGGCGCTTCTTCGTCTTTCACCAATTCCGAAACCAGTTTATTGAACTCCGAAACACGGATCACGGCGTCTTTTTCACGAATATTTTCCATAAAAACAGCGAGTTCCCGTAAAATAGAAAGCAGGTAAAATTGTTTGACTTTCAATTCAAGCTCAAAGTATGGAGCCTGGAGCTTTGTCCAATAATCAGCAAATTGCCGGATGGTGAAAAACGGTTCGTTTTGTCCGCTTTTGTCCGCTGTTTTTTCGAGGTTGTTCAAAAAAGTATCCTTTGTTTCAAAAGCTTCCAGCTTGGTTTTGGCATTTCCTTTTTCACGAACAATTTTTTGGATCTTATTCCAGGTAGTGCTTTTTCCTGCAAATTGGTCCGGAGATAATCCGCTTTGCTCCAATGCCAGTTGAACACGTTGTTGCCAGCGTTGAATTTCAAGATTGTATTCCTTGTACTGAATGCGCCATAAATCGTATTCGGCCTGCGAAAATTCCTTTTCAACCAGTTTCGCGATTACCTGGTAGCTGCGTTCGTCGGTAAGAATTTGTGCGCTGTCCATCAGGGCGCGCTTCACATCCCATTTTGTTTCTTCATCGAGGTTGGTGCGTGCGAAATTAATCGCCAGTTTGTAAATACGGTTTTCGGCGTTTTTATCAATCGTGCTGAGGAGTTCATCTACCGCTTTTTCCAAAATCAACTGTTCATCAAGTACGATGTCGAATTGTTCGGGCAGGTTCAAATCACGGCTAAATGATCGGATGAGTTTCAGGTTGAATTTATCAATCGTCAGCACATTAAATTCCTCGTAGCGATGCAACATTTTTCGAAGCACAATTCGGGCATTGCGTTGCAACATAGGTAATTCCTGTCCTGTCAGTTGAGCTATTTCATTCACATAAGCCTGATCACTGGCAGAAGGATTACTGAGTTTATTCAAATCGCGAATGATTCGCGTTTTCATTTCGTAAGCCGCCTTATTGGTAAAAGTCATCGCCACGATTTGTCCTAGGTCGGCTTTTTCGGTAGATTCTTTCAGTAAGAGTACCAAATAGTTACGCACCAGGTTGTACGTTTTCCCGCTTCCGGCAGAAGCGTTTAAGACAAGTAACGGACGTTTATTGGTAACCGACATTCAGTTAATGCATTGAAAAGCCGAATTTACCGAAAAGGAGAGTATTCCTGTCGAACTAATTGTGTTAATTCAACGTTTATACATAACTTTGGTTGAAGTGATAAAGATGAAATATTTTATTCTTAGTATTTGTGTTGGATTGCTTGCAGTAGGCTGTAAGAAAGAAAAGGTGAAAGAGCCGGTAGTGACTCCTGTTACTCCGCAGCTTAAAGTAACCGTACAACCTGTTTTTGGTGCTGAAAATCTGTATATCGATTCTGTTTACACCACTGCTGATGGCTGGGATTTGCAATTAACGGACGTGAAATTTTACCTGACTCATTGGGCGAATGGTGCGAATGAACTGATCGATGCAGCTCGTTTCGATTACGCGGAAAACGGCACAAAATGTTTCCAGGTAGACGGAACCGTAGCAAATTTCAACGCATTGACCGGAAACATTGGTGTATCGGCTGATCTCAATCACGATGATCCGTCAGCCTTCCCAAGCAGCAGCCCGCTCAATATTATGAATGCCAGCGGAATGCACTGGTCATGGGCTTCAGGTTACATTTTCATCGTTCTGGAAGGCCGCTCGGATACAATTCCTGATGGAATTCCGTTGTTCGATCACACATTTACATATCACATTGCATCGGATACCTATTTAGGTTCGAAGAATTTCTCAACAGTGAACTGGACCGATGCCGGAAGCGCTTTGCACACAGCAGAATTTAAACTCGACCTCAAAAACATCTTTGATCATCCCACCAACCCGATTGATGTTCGTTCGGAATTCATGACGCACAGTGGTGGTGGCGAAGCAGTATTAACACAAAAAGTATTGACTAATTTTCTGGAAGCGCTAACTGCCCCATGAATAAATTGTTATTCGTCATATTAATCGGAATCGTTGTATTTCAAGCTTGTAAGAAAGATCAGGTAGGTTACCAGACTACGCCTTATACGCTTGATATTCCATCGCATTTTCCGGAGATGCCTATTCCGGAGGATAATCCTATGACGGAAGAAGGTGTGCTGCTTGGACGCATGCTGTTTTACGAAAAACAACTTTCTGGCGACAATACTATGTCATGTGGAGCCTGCCATTCGCCTGAGACTGCATTCAGCGATCCGAATCAATTTTCAACCGGAATAGACGGAATTCAGGGAAACCGGAATTCAATGGCGTTGGTCAATTTGGGCTGGCAAACTTCCTTTTTCTGGGATGGACGTTCACATACGCTGGAAGAGCAGATTTTACAACCGGTTCCCAATCCGATTGAAATGCACCAAAGCTGGATAAAAGCAGTGAGCAAATTGAAGCAGGATGTTGAGTACCGCAATGCATTTTACCGCGCTTTTGGCACAGTCGACTTCGATTCTACGCACGTTTCCAAAGCTCTGGCGCAGTTTTTGCGTACTATGATTTCAGGAAATTCGAAATACGACGTTATTTACAAATACGTGAACAGCATTCCGTTTTCGGCACACGACCAGCAGGTTTGGAACACGATCACGACAGATGAACTGGCAGGATACGATTTGTTTCAAAGTCTGAACGGTGCAGATTGTTTCCATTGTCACAACGGGCCGCTGATGCAGGTGCAAAAATTCAGCAACAACGGGTTGGATGCGGTGTTTACCGATTTGGGACGAGGGCTGATAACCGGGAATCCGGCGGACAATGGCAAGTTTAAAGTACCGACGCTACGGAATATTGAGCTGTCGGCACCTTACATGCACGACGGAAGATTTGAAACATTGGATGATGTGATCGAGCATTATTCGACCGGAGTACATCAATCGGCAACTATTGATCCGTTAATTGAATTTGCCAGCCAGGGCGGCGTACAGCTCGATCCTGATCAGCGATTATTACTGAAAGCGTTCTTAAAAACGCTAACAGACGAAGAATTTGTAACCAATCCTAATTTTCAACCGTTAAACCCCTAACGTGGGTTACGGCGAAATTTAATAGATACTTTTGCAGCGATTATGAGTAGCATGGTGGATGAAAGAAGATTGACGACCGAAGAAAAGGCGCTAAAGATCAATCTAACAGGAGATATTTACGGTTGTTTTGCCGAAATTGGAGCTGGCCAGGAAGTGGCGGCCAATTTCTTCAAAGCCGGCGGAAGTTCAGGTACCATTGCGTATACGCAGTCTGCTTACGATATGAAAGTATCGGATGCGATGTATGGCCCTGCTTCACGCTACGTGTGTGAGGAACGACTCACAACGATGCTGCAGACGGAATACGAAACACTGAGTTCCCGTTTACCGAAAAAGAAAGAAGAATCGCGCTTTTTTGCGTTCAGTAATACGGTAGAAGCATTGAACTACCACAAAACCAATCAAGGTCACGGTTGGGTAGGAATCCGTTTCCAAATGGGATTGGGTGGCGAACCCAACGATGTGATTCTGCACATTAAACTGCATGATAATTCGCACAAAGCACAGCAGGAAGCACTGGGGATTTTGGGTGTGAATCTTATTCACGCCTGTTATTTTCATACTGACGATTTGGATGAATTTTTGACCAATCTCGTACACCGTATTCCACGCGATAGAGTAGAAGTGGATATGTTACGTGTTTCGGGTCCCGATTTTGACAATGTTGACAACCGTATCATCGCATTGAACCTGGTAAAACGCGGCATGACCGATGCTACGATGTTTGATCTTTGCGGAAGTGTTTTGCAACCGGCAACAGCTTTATACAAGAAAAATATTTTGTTGATGCGCGGACGTTTCCGTCCTGTGACGAAAGTACACATCGATATGATTGAAACCGGTTCGCGCCAGTTTTTACAGGAAGAGGGCGTTTCCGCTGACAACCTTTCGGTGATTTTTGAGTTGACGTTGAAAGACCTTACAGCCGATGGTAAAATCTCGGATAAAGACTTCATCGATAGAGCAGAATTGTTGGGTTCACTTGGTTATACCGTGATGATTTCCAATTATTTGAAGCATTATAAAATGGTCGATTATTTGGCCGGAATTTCACGTGGTCAGAAAATGGGATTGATCGTAGGAGTTTACAACCTGCACACCATTTTCGACGAACGTTATTACGACAATCTTCCGGGCGGTTTGCTTGAAGCTTTTGGCCGCGGATTCGGACACAATATCAAATTATTCGTTTACCCTGCGACCAATGTGGACACGGGTGAATTGTACACGTTGGAAAATATCCAGATTCCGGTTCATTTGCGCGGGTTATTGCAATACATGGTCGATAACAATAAAATGGAAGCTATTTTGGATTTCGATCCGAGATTACTGCACATTCTTTCCGATGAAGTATTATCGAAAATCAAAGCACACGCTCATAGCTGGGAAAATGATGTTCCGGAAGACGTGGTGAAAGCGATCAAATACTTCGAGTTATTTGGATATGTGAAACGCAAGGAGGTTGTTTCCGTTTAAAAAATTATGAATTATGAATGCTGAATTATGAATGGACGAAGCAATTCAACATTCACAATTCAGCATTTAACATTTGGTTGATGTTATGCCTCACATTAAAAATGCCCTCATTCGTTTTCGGATTATTGACCGTTGCATTCGCAATCAATATAAGCCCTATCCTTCCAAACTGGAAATTCGCGAAGCTTGTGAAGATGCGCTTTACGGAACTTCCGACGGTGAGAATATTTGTGATTCGACCATAGAAAAAGACTTGTTTGCAATGCGCATGGAGCATGATGCTCCCATTAAGTACAGCAAACGGCATCTGGGTTATTACTACTCCGATCCGGAATTCTCCATGAATGATATTCCGCTTACAGAAGACGATATTGAGGCAATCAAGTTTGCGACCAAAACGCTGAGTCAGTTCAAAGACATGGCGATGTTTCAGCAATTCGGTTTTGCAATTGATAAAATCATTGACCGGGTAATGATTTCTGCCGATCCGAGTGATGAATCTATCGCTGAGTTTGTGCAATTTGACACACCAATTCGTTTGGGTGGAAGTGAATTTCTGAGTCCTTTACTGAGTTCTATCCGCAAATCGACAGCGGTGTTTTTTGATTATGAAAGCTTTCAAAGTCAAAGCCGTAAAGCCCGGAAAGTATTGCCGTTGTTGTTGAAGGAATACAGCAATCGCTGGTATTTACTGAGCTACGACGTTTCCAAAGAAGCAATCATTACCTACGCGTTGGATCGCATGTATGAATTGCAGGAATCGGAAGAAGTGCTGCGTTGTCCGATTGATTTTAAACCGGAACAATTTTTTCGACATGCCATCGGTATTACAGCCAGCAATGGACAACCGGATGTTGTGGAGTTCAAAGCTGACAATGTGGCTGCAAAATACATCGCTTCTCAGCCTTTCCACGCTACACAGACTATTGTGAAAGAAGGGAAAAACAAAACTACTTTCCAAATGACCGTTTTTGTGTCGGAAGAACTGATCAGAGGTTTGTTGAGTTATGGTGGTGAAGTGGAAGTGCTAAAACCAGATGCGCTTCGGGAACAATTGGCCAAACGCGCCCGCGCAATTTTAGGCTACAACTATTGATCAACCGGTAAACTACCGAATGCTCTCCGCGCTTTTTTTATCTTTGCGCAAAAACTGATTTATGGAACTGAAGATCACGCATTCGAACGGTGTTTGTACCATTACTCTCAATCGCCCGGAAGTATTCAATTCGTTTAATAAAGTCATGGCAATCGCTCTTCAGGATGCGTTGGACGATTGCGCCTCGAATGATAAAGTACGTGCTATCGTTATTACCGGAGAAGGAAAAGCGTTTTGTGCCGGACAGGATTTGGCTGAAGCAACCGATCCGAACGGGCCTGAGTTACGATCCATTGTGCGTGATCATTACAACCCGATTATCGAGCGGATCAGAGCGTTGGAAAAACCGGTGATTGCTGCCGTGAATGGGGTGGCTGCCGGAGCCGGAGCGAACATTGCTTTGGCGTGTGATTTAACAATTGCCAAACAATCAGCTTCATTTATCCAAGCTTTTTCAAAGATCGGATTGATCCCTGATTCTGGCGGAACATTCTTTTTACCACGCATTGTGGGCATGCAGAAAGCATTGGGATTGATGATGACGGGTGACAAAGTAACTGCAGAACAAGCCGACGCGATGAACATGATTTACAAAGCGGTTCCGGATGAATCGTTTGAAGAAGAAGTAACGAAACTGGCTGAAACATTGGCTAAAATGCCCACGCGTGGATTGGGATTGACCAAAAAAGCGGTGAACCAAAGTTTCAGTAATGATTTGACAGAGCAATTAGCTTTGGAAGAAGAGTTGCAAACCGAAGCCGGGCAAACGGAAGATTTTTCAGAAGGCGTAAATGCCTTTTTGGAGAAACGTAAGCCGGAGTTTGTAGGAAGATAATTTTTTGTAAAAATGTAGGTCCGACTCGCGAGTCGACCTTACATTTTACATTTTCAATTTATAAGAGGTGAGTAAAATAACGATTGGCGTCCTGGGCGCCGGAACAATGGGAGCAGGGATTGCGCAGGTTGCCGCACAGTCGGGACACGCAACCGTATTGGTAGACGTAAATGCCGAACAACTCCAAAAAGCACAGGCAGGAATTGAAAAAGTACTGGCGCGTTTGGTCGAAAAAGGCACGAAAACCGAAGCGGAGAAGACTGAAATTCTCGGCCGATTAACGTATGCTTCAAGCATTGCAGATTTTGCTGGCTGCGGAATGGTGATCGAAGCTATTGTAGAAAAAATCGAGGTGAAACATACGGTTTTCAAAGAAATGGAAGCGGTTGTTTCGGCTGATTGTATTTTGGCGAGCAATACATCTTCGTTGTCAATCGCGTCGATTGGTTCGGTATTGAAAAATCCGTCGCGGATTATCGGGATTCACTTCTTTAATCCTGCTCCGCTGATGCCGTTGGTAGAAATCATTCCGGCGGTTCAAACTTCTGAAGAAATCTTATCGACCGCGAAAACGATCATCGACAGCTGGAAAAAAATTACGGTGGTTTGTAAAGACACTCCGGGCTTTATTGTGAATCGTGTGGCACGTCCGTTTTATGGCGAAGCCTTGCGTATTTACGAAGAAGGTATTGCCGATTTCGCTACCATCGATTGGGCGATGACACACATTGGCGGATTCCGTATGGGACCGTTTACGTTGATGGATTACATTGGAAACGACATCAACTACACCGTTACCGAAACGGTATTCGCAGCGTTTTACTACGATCCGCGTTTCAAACCGTCGTTTACCCAAAAACGCCATTCCGAAGCCGGATTTTTAGGCCGTAAAACCGGCCGCGGTTATTTCAATTACGCCGAAGGAGCGACACTTCCCGAGCCAGTAAAGGATGAGGTTTTGGGCCGTCAGATTTTCGAACGAATCATTGTAATGCTGATCAACGAAGCCTTTGATGCGTTGTTCCTGAATGTTGCTTCGCGCAAAGACATTGACCTTGCCATGACCAATGGTGTGAATTACCCAAAGGGATTGCTCGACTGGGCCGACGAATTAGGCTTGCCGTTCGTGCTGGAAAAACTCGAAGCGTTGTTTGCGGAGTATGGCGAAGATCGTTATCGTCCGAATGTGCTCTTAAAGAGGATGGTGGCTACTAATTGAAAATGTAAAATTGAAAAGAAGATCGCCTTTTCAATTTTACATTTTCAATTCTCCATTTAATTAATAGATTTTGCAAGAAACATTCCTCACCGAATAGTTCGCTTTCTTCGTGTTCCAGAAATAAACGGAGAGTTCGTTTATGTTTGCTTGGGTTGCCGGCACCGTGATCAGAAAGCGGAAGTTTTGCCAGTTTTGTGTTGGCTTTAACGCTGCTTTAACCGAAAATACTTTATAGGTTGTGAGTTCACCATTTTCTGTAAAGGAAGTCACACATTCAATATCCTGTTGCTGGTTCCATTTGATTTGCCCGGAAAAATAAACCACGCGGTAGGTTTTGAACCAGGGAGAATTCCGGAGTTTCAAGACTGGACCGAATTCTTCCGACGCCAATACATCGAAGGTGTTTTTATCAGTTGCATGGCCTTTGATTTCCCATTCAACAGCCATGGAATCGCTCAATTGACGTTCAAAAACCGGTTTCTTGTTTTCCAATTGCAGAAATTCGAATAAGCTTTTTTTCTGAGGAGACGTTTTTTTACAAATCGTTATTTTGCCGTCAGTCCCCAGGATTTTTAAACGCTCAATGATTTTCGGATTCATTTTGTAAGCGTTCAGCAAAAAGGTTTCGTTTTGGAAAACGTAATATTTCACCGGCAAATCGAGGCTTTCTTCCAGCTTCTTTTTATTAACGGTCATCACCACATATCCGGTTCTATGCATGAAATAGAACGGTACATTCCAGGCCATTCGATCCAGAATCACCAGTTCTTCTTTCTTGCCGATGTGTAATTTGTTCAGCAATTCTTCGCTGTGTTCAAAGTTTTTGTTGATGCGGTTATTCTCACCCCAACGTTCACTTTCGTGCCTGAATTCCTGTTTTTTGAGATTGAGTAACAACATTCCGGAAATTGAAATGAAAGTAAAACCGAAAGCGATTCGTTTTGCCAGCTGAGTTTGTGGGGCAATTGCCCGTGAAAGGAAAATTAGAAAAACGATAATCGGAACCAAAAACGTGTCGATGAAATAATAATCGTGTGCTGGAAACTGACGACACATCAGCAGATAAAAGGCAATGCTTCCCGAGAAAAGGAAAAACACAAACCAGTTAGGCGTTCCGAAAAAGCGTTGTTTCCCGTTGCGAATGCGGTTGTAAATCCAATAAATAATCCCAAGAGCAATCAACAGGTAATGCGCTTTTGTCAGGTAATCGGTTTTCCAGGTTTTAATGACGTACGTGGTGATTTCCAGCAATTGCGAAACGTAAGTCGCCGGCATTGGTTTACTCAGAAAAAGACTTCCGAATTCGGTTCGCAGGTAATAATTGTAGCCATAGGAACCGAGGAAAATACAGCCCGTTAAGCACATCCAAAAGATTCGTTTTTTGCGGTCGGTGGTTTCTTTAAACAAATCGAAAAATGCTTGTCCGAGCCAGGCCGCGAATGGAATCACCAACGTCAGGCGTGTCATGGCCGACAAACCTAGGAAGATCAATCCCAATGCGAAGTGTCTGATTTGCTTGGTTTGGCGATAAAGCATTCCGTAATACAAACCGATAATTGTGGTGCATAAACTTGGAACGCTGGGAATAAACCGAATTTGATAGAAGGTAAAAACCGGACTGCAAGCCACAAAAGCGACAATCAGGAGGGAAAGTGTCACCGATTTATTAATCAGCAAAGAAAGCCGGAACAAAAAGATCAATCCGATCATGCTAATGAAAAGCATGTATAGATGGTAAATCAATGCCGACTGGGAACCGGTGATTTTCATGATGACCGCCGGAATGTAATTGTGAATCGGGAAATCAACAGCAGTCACCAGTGAAGGATTGTCAGGGTTGAATGTCGCTGGATAATGATACGGATACGTGAGTGTTTGCGGCCGGAAAAAGTTCAAATCGTTTTCCACAAAACCGCGCGCCAGAGCATAATGATCGGATTGCGTCCAGGTATGAATCCCCGAAGGCATTTCTCCCAAATGACTGAAATGCATAGTGACGCAGTATATTACCAGAATTGCAATGAGCAGCCAGCCTTGTTGTTTGGTAAGTAAAGGATGTGTTGATGCGGCCATTGTTCTTATTGCTCAATTAACTCCACTTCCTCAATCACCAGCTCGGCATTTCCGATATTCTTGAACAGGAATTCCACATTAAATGTAAATTCTCGGAGATGAAACCGCACTTCGAACGAACGGAATTCATCGGGTGAAAGTTCATTGGCGTTCATATCGCGCTGACCAATCGGAATCAGCCCATATTCTGCCGAAACAATGAGTTGGCCGACAACCGTATCCGATACCGTTGCTTTTCCTTTGATTTTGTAACGAACCCGATAATCACCAGGAACCAGCGTGCAATTCGGTCCGGATAAAATGAATTGATCTCTTGCTTCAGGAACCGGTTTCACATGAATTACCTGTCCTTCTTCGGCTGTTTCCACAAATGCTTCATTAGATGTATGCATTTCAGGAAGTTTGTAAACCTTAGACAACGAAAGGCGTTTGTATTGCTGAATGTGATGTCCGCCAACCAATTGTTCTTTCCCAACGCGTTTCAACGGAATCTTGAATTGAATCATCGTATCCGGAAAAGAAGTCATCCAGCCATCCCGAACAATGTACAATTTCGGTTGCGCAAACACCAACGGAACCAATTCCCGGTTTTTGACATCACTCAGATCGTCGGGCGTTGCCACAAGGGTTTCAGGATACGCACACGAAATGCGGTAAGCGTTCCAATATCCGCCAATCAGGCCAATTTCACCCAATTGCGTAAATTCCTTCGAAACGCTTTTCATCGAACGCAACGATTTCCCGTTGACGAATTGCATGTTGTAAATCGGACTTATAGCTCCAACAATTACTACTGTGAGTAATCCTGCTTTCAACAATCGTTTGTAGCGCTGCGTCAGAATGGCATTTTCAACCAAAATCACGATCAATAAACTCATCGTAATGTAGGAAGCTACGAAATATCGGCGTCCCATTTCGTTGATCAATACCCATTGGGAAAGAAGAATTACGCCCATCACGAGGCAAAAATCGAGGAGTAAAAATGTCACCCATTTACGTTGATCGGCCGGTACATTTATTTTTTTTCGAATGATTAACACGACAAGAATACCAATGAAAATGGGAGCCAACCAGGTGTAAAGCGTGGTGAAGAAATCATGTTCGCTGTAAAGCATCACATCAAACGTCGACCGGAACATCATTGAAAGTCCATCGAGCATTTCGCTGATTCCGTTAAAAGATGCGAAGTCCTCTGTTTTGGCAACAGCGTAACTTTTGGCTAGTAATATAAAGTACGTCCAGCCGACAATTCCTGCAAGTGTATAAAGAATTGCTTCTTTCCGAATGATAAATGTGCGTTTTTTGATAAAATGATGAACATACAAAACGACAAGAAGAATCGTAATGGTGACAATGCTCAGATCAGAAGCCCAAAGCGCGGCTCCCAAGACAAGATTAATCGCCAAAAGCAATGCATGATTTTTCCAGTAGAAAAACGATTTGTTTTCAAACTGTAACCGCAACATCAGGAAAATAGCAAAAGCGATGAGGCTGTATTCCACGCCAATGGTGTATCGCGTGAGATCAATAAACCGCTGAAACGGGAAAAACCAAATGAGGGCAAAAACCAGTTTTCCGTAACGCGGTTTGATTAAACTCGAAAAACCGATATATCCCAAAATTAGGATCAGGTAGTTGGAAAGAGAAACTGCTGTCATCGCCGAAGTACCGAAACCTTTCATAAATCCTTGACTCATCAAGGGAATGAGCGATCCGAGCCGGTCTTGTCCCCAGCAATAAACATCACGCGGCAATTCGAAATAATGCGCCATCAAAATGGCCATGCCGTCGTCGGAATTGAGAAGCGGGTAGTTGGAAGATGCGTAAAAGGAATAGGAAACAACGATGATCATGCAGATTGCCGTGATAAAGAGCAATTGGGAGCGTTTGTCGTTTTCCTGGAGCGTCATTTAGTAAAAATTGACCGCAAGATAAGGATGTTTTTTGAGGGAACTAGATTTTAGGGACTTGGGGAACCAGGAGACTCCGATTGAGAATGACTTGGTTCCCTAACTCCCCATTTCCTGGTTCTCTTACTTAATTCCTTTCAACATCTTTTCTGCCTGTTTGGCGTAATAGCCTTTCTGATCACGGATCACACTGAACAATTCTTTCGCGTCGGTTTTCTCGCCATTGGCAAGTAATGATTGAGCCAGATACCAGCTTGCTTCTTCGTTGAAGTTGGAAAACGACAATTGCAAACAGGTAGCGAAATGCTGCTTGGCATCTTCATACTGTTGCAAGTTATAGCAGCACAATCCGGCGTAAAAATGTCCGTTTACATCGTCGGGATATGTTTCCAGGATCAATTGCAAGCGCTGTAGTGACTGTTTCCATTTTCCACGGCCCACATAATCCATTGTTTTATCGATGTAATCCATATACGGAATTGCAACCGTCGTTACAGTGGTGCTTTCTGCCTCCTGTGTTCCTCGTTTTTCCTGATCCGCGGGTGTTCCGGTCATTACAATACGCTCGGTTTGAATCGTCGGTTTGGAGCGGTATTGACTGTAATCAATCAGTTTCAAATCGTGCAGGTAAATTTCTTTCGCACTTTTCTGAGAAGATACGGCGGGTGTTTCCACAATCGGATCCAACTTCAATGGTTCCAGAATCTGGGTTGGTAATTCATCGATATCAGTTACCGGAGTAGATTCCGGTTGTTGCTTGATTTCGTGTTGCGTATTCTTCAGCGTCAGAATGGTGATTTGTTTGGAAGCCGGAAGTTCTTCCATTGTGTCTATAGCAACCGGCATAACGGCATCACTTTGCTCCATGCTCAGTTTTACTTCCTGTTTTGCGGGAAGTTGCTGAGGTGATTCCGGCCAGAAAAGAATGCTTAAAACAACCGCCAACGAAAGCGTGGCGACACCTATTATATAAGGAGTGGTTTTTTTGAGCCGAAAGCGGCGATCCAAACGACTCATGGAAGCAGCGGTTAGGCCGTTTTCCGACCACCCGTCCAATGCATCCTGATCAAAGGCGTCATTCACCGAACCTTCGGTTGCACGTTGTACCTCGCTTCCACCATTTCGGTAGGCGATCAACTGCTCACGTGTGAGTTTCGACTGATATGTAGATTTATACTTCATGACTTGTTTGTCGTTCCATCCAGATCTTTAAATTGCGCTTCCCGTTTTGAATAGCGCTTTTCACCGTATTTAAAGGTATGGATAAGTGTTCACTGATTTCTGTATACGATTTTTGTTCCAGGTAAAACAATTCAATGCATTGGCGCTGCTCATCCTTTAATTCCGGAATGGCTTTCTCCAGCAATTGCAATTGCATCTCAAGCGCCACGGTTTCTTCAAGCGATTCCTCCCGCGGCTGAGATAATTCATCAATCATCGTTGTATTACCAGGTTTATGCTTGCGTAAAAACTGCAGGCATTCGTTTCTAGTTACCTGGTACAACCACGATTTGAAATGCTGAATATCGTGTTTCAATAATTTTGCACTCAATTCTCCGAAAATGCGCATCGTAATATCCTCTGCATTTTCTACCTGTCGGAGATACTTCATGCAACTACCCATTACCAAATGCCCATAACGCTCATACAATAAAGGAAGCGTATAGCTGCACCGATCTGTAATGTAAAGATCAATGAGTTCCTTATCGGATAATTGCTGGTATTTTCTGCGGTTTCCAAAAAACATTTCACAGTAAAGATGCAACTTCTTCCCGAATTCCATAAATTGGACTCCTTAATATAGAGAATAATGTCCGAAATGAAAAACATAGCTGTATTGACATCCGGTGGAGATGCTCCTGGAATGAATGCGTGTGTGCGTGCTGTTGTAAAAACCTGTTTGTCGAAAGGATTAACACCTTTTGGTGTGATGGATGGATTCCAGGGAATGATCGAAGGCAGGATCGAACAATTGGGGTATGGCGATGTAGACAATATTATCCAGCGGGGTGGAACCGTTTTGGGAACTGCCAGAAGTGAAGACTTCCGAACCGACAAAGGAAGAAAAAAGGCGATCGCTCATTTAAAGAAAAATGCCATTGACGGATTAATCATTATTGGTGGCGATGGAAGTTTTAAAGGAGCAACCATACTCGCTGAAGAAATGGAAATCGCTGTTATTGGAATTCCGGGGACTATTGATAACGACATTGCCGGAACCGACCATACCATCGGATATGATACCGCTTTAAATACAGTTGTTGAAGCCGTCGATAAGATCAGAGATACTGCCAGCAGCCATCACCGTGTCTTTTTTATTGAAGTGATGGGACGAAATGCAGGCTTCATTGCGCTCAATGCTGCGCTGGCTTCTGGTGCCGAAGGAGTGCTGATTCCTGAAGAAGTAACTGACATTCCTTTATTGGTGAAACAGATCAAGGAACAGAATAAAGGCAAAAGAAGTTCCATTATTATTGTCGCGGAAGGCGATGATGGGGGTGGTGCAAAAGAAATCATGGAACAGGTACGGCCATTCATGGATGGGTATGATCTGCGCTGTTCAATTCTCGGACATGTACAACGCGGAGGAAGCCCATCTGCCTTCGATCGCATTTTAGCAACCCGCATGGGCGGATTTGCGGTTGATTTATTAATTCATGGATCAACCAATCTCATGATCGGATCAAATGGTGATCGATTAATCTCGCAAACAATTCTCCAGGGAATAGATCATTCGGCGTCCCTCGACCTCGAAAAACTCACGCTTTTAAAGCATCTCCTAACGAAAGGTCAATAATTTTCAAAAAACTTTGCTCCTTGATCATTCGGTTATTCAGGCAGTTATGTATTTGATTAAAGAATTGCATAAAAATAGTTTGGTAAAAG